>ERZ779740.2-NODE-2-length-445774-cov-14.4248_pt1 | contig 445774 bp, 294 predicted proteins | sample MGYA00511099_ERZ779740 | MGnify/ENA primary metagenome ERZ779740 (study PRJEB29588, sample SAMEA2161216) | human gut metagenome | biome: human gut; feature: human-associated habitat; material: faeces | place: Denmark | collected 2008/2010 ...
CTGTGTTAATATTTCGCTCAAAATCATCAAAATAGTAACGTTTACCTGCGGCAAACGGAAGCGTGGAAGAAGAAATAATAAGTGTACTATAATGGCGTAAGTGGTCGGTACCATATTTATGTACGGTGAATAAATAATCCCTGCCTATACTGATATTTTACAGTAAGAGACAGGGATATTTCAAATGGGCGGATTAAAAATCCGAATATTCAAAACAGTCGGATAACATATCCGATTGAACGAAGATTAGCAGATTTAAAATTCTAATATCCAATTCAGTTAGATTATATATCTTGGCTGGATGAACATTTTTCCAACATAGCAAAATCTATCGACCTTTTCTTAAAGAATCAAGAGTTGCTTTTGCAGACAAACTTATTATAGGTTCTGAAGAATGAGATAAGTTCACTAAATTTTTCCAAGCTAATTTAGGGGATATTTCCAAACAGAAGATAGAAGCCCACAGCATAACATTCTCATTTTTATTATCTAAGAATGACTCAAAAACATTTATGCAATCAAGTTCTTTAGCTTGTTTATGTAATAACTGTATTTTTTTATGAAAGCGATTAGCCTTCTTACCTTCTCCTTCTGCAAAAGCACAACTCTGTTCTATTGCAAATTTTTCAAAATCAACTTTTATTTTTTCTAAGGTTTCCATCCAAATCTTTTTAATGTTTCTACTCCAAATTTATATTGTTCATTATAACTCAATGTTTTTACATAATCTCTAACTAGCATATTCTGTCCAGGGCGGTGCCATACTCATTGCACGAGGAAATAAATAATCCCTGCCTCTACCGTTTCATTGTAAGAGGCAGAGATAATTCATGTTAACAACCTGATTAGCAAATTACAATTTTAAATCATCAAGACAGTTTAAAATATCCTCTTCTGAGTGAAAAAAGGTTTTCAAAAAAGACTCCATATCATGCAAGTACACATCAGCATCTTTCACAGTAGTATTATCGCCTTGCGTCGCATTCAATATTTCTAATGGTAACCAATAAGCATACCACTCTCTTACAAAGGACTCATTTTGAAAATCTCCCGCATCTAAAACGCTTTCCAGCCCATTAACAAGATCAGAATATCGAAAAATACCATTACGATAAAGTTCTATAAACTTAAACATATGGCATAAAAGCCTTAATTGATGTTCATTTAACATATCAATGTCCCAATTTTACTACTGTTATAACACGTGTACCTTGTGGATTAGTAACTACTTGAACGTTTTCAAAGGTTCGTACTACTTCGTTAATAGTTCTACCAGGTGTCACATTCCCATATTTAATCGCATTTTCTACAGCAGAAGGAGGTATGCCACGACTACCTAATTTCACTCCATCAAAAACAGTGCCTACCGGTTGCATTCTCTCTAAGGCATGACTAGTGTATTCTATACCATTAATAATAGTCCTACCATTGCTTGCAGCCGGCCAAAGGCTTGTACCAGTAGAAATCCCTCGAACTACAACCGCAGATGCACTCTTTCCTCAAAATTGAGAAAATCCTTTACCCCCCCAAGCTATGGCATCACTCAACAAAGCTCCTCCCAATTGCCAAGCACCTATTTCGACTATCGCTTCTCCTATCGGCCGTGCAATAGCATCCATCGAGCGGCTTCTGAGTGCATTACTCAATTCAGACTTAGACATTTCCGATAAAGGACTGTCTTTACCCAAGAATTGATTCTGTAACTTGTGACTGATATATATCAAATCAAAAGCCTTGACTGCCTGATTGGCTATGATTCCCGCATTCTGATAGGCATTAAAATAACGACCCTCACCCCACGGGAAAGAAACACTAGCACCAAGACGGGAATAACCATCTAAATCTTTGTCTCCTTCCTGCCAATATAAGTTACCATTTTGGTCTTCATACCAATCTTCCCCCGTCGGATCAACCCTGTTCACCGGATCACCTCCGCAATAAGTATAAGGATACGTACCCGGGTAGCTGCCCGCTTGCGGGTCAACACTAATAAACATACCTATCTTAGGATCGTAAATACGGGCATTCATATTGATAAGCCCGAACTCGTCGATATGCTCGTGACCAGTATACCCATAACTGGTGATGCTGTTGGCAGAAGCAAGTTCCGAACTACTCAACACAACACCTGTCAGCGGATCACGACGATTACCCCAGGCATCATAAGAAAACTTCTGAACAATACCTCCACTGGTGTAAAGCGACATCAAAGAACCCAGACGATCGGTCAACACCCCGTAGCAGGTTTTACTACCACTTGAAGTACGGACTAAAGCAACCAAACGTCCATCGGCAAAGATATAATCTAAATCGGAAACAGCACCATTTCCTGTGTTAATATTTCGCTCAAAATCATCAAAATAGTAACGTTTACCTGCGGCAAAAGGAAGCGTGGAAGAAGAAACAGTCAGTGCACTATAATCGCGTAAATTGTCGGCTCCATATTCATACTCGCGGGTACAACCGGTGTGTACTATCGCAGAAGGGAGATTATTCTTATAGTAATTTACCTGTTGAAGAGCAGACGAGTATCCTGATATCGGAGTTATTGCCGATAGAGGAGCACCTGATGCATTGTAACTATAACTTCCGATATCCGACTTTGCCTTAATGGTACGTCCACTATTGTAAGACACAGTAACCGGAGTCTTTCCCGAAAGAGTAGAACTTAGCAGACATCCTTCCGCATCATAGGCAAAAGTTTCAGTAAGCCCGCTACCACCGAACTTTTCGATGCGTTGCGTCAGCAAGCCACCTCGGTTGTATTGATAACTGAAAGTAGCCAGAGAGTTACTGATACCTTTATACTTTCCTAACTGATCATAAGTATAAGTAGTTTGTTTATTTCCGCAATTCACATCGCTGGTCAACAATCCCTGATCATTATAACTTTTAGCTTCCCACAATTTGACGGAAGTTGCATTGTCAGTGATGGAAATAAGATTATGAGAAGCATCATAACCAAATTTCTGCACAAGACCCGACGGACTGGTATATGTAAGCAAACGTCCTTTACTGTCGTAGGTATAACTTTTAGTGAGTGCCTGATCCTTAATTGTCTTCACTTCTTTCTGTAATAATCCTGCAGTCGTATAGGTATAAGCAGATTGATGACCGGAGACCCCGTTATTTATCAATTGCCCTTTATTATTATAGGTATAAGACAACGTACGTTCTCCATCTGCCACACTGACAAGACGCCCCGCCAAATCATAAGTATAAGTCGTAACGTTATCATTCGCATCTCTCTTCGTAGCCAGTTCATCAAAACCATTATACGTATAAGTCGTAGTACCCGAAGCAGTGTTGCTGACACTGATACACAAGCCATAAGTGTTATAGGTAGAGGTCACCGGATAGCCGGGCGAACTTACCTTTACCACACGACCGGCTGCATCATAAGTATAAGTCGTGGTGCCTGTGGCGTCGCTCTGCGACACAATATTCCATTGAGCGTCATATACGAAGGTTTCCGTACTCTCTTTGTCCGTCACAGTACGGTGCGTTTCGGTCTGTTTGTTGTAAGTATGATAAACCTGTTTATTCAAAGTAGTTCCGTCTGCCGAATGATGGTCTTCCTGTGTCAGACGTTGGTAACCGTCGTAAGTATAATCTACGGTGGCAAGCAGGCTCAAAGTACCGTTGCCACACAACGTTTCCTCTTTTGTCAGCAGACCTGATGCATTGTAAATGCTGCGTAAATGCTTCCACTTATTGCCCGGTTGCAATTCGCTTTGTAGTGATATACGCCCGTAACAATCCACTGTTACCTCAGAGGATAATACTCCATCATAAAGTTTCTGTTGCCGATACAAACTTGCAGCAATTCCCGTTAAAGCATGGTTTGTCCAAGAATATCGATATTCCGTAGGCACTTGTTCGTGAGAAAAAGAATAGTTTTAGATATTAATCTTTAGAAAGTACACAAGTGCATATCAATGAGGGATTAACATAATCTGATTTATTTACATCAATAAATCAGAAAGAAAAAAAGAAAACTATCTGTTGATCGAAAGCAGTGCTTTCTTCCATCCGGAACATTGCTGTTATAAAAACAATTATTATCTTTGTGCTGTTGCTAAAAGCAGAAAGGAGTTTAACAAAAGATGAAACGCCCCGATATCCTCCACCACATCGCAGAAGCTATGCGGAGCATTGCCCCTACAGCCCAGACCATTGTCTATGGCTCGGAGGCCCGTGGAGACGCACGTCCCGATTCAGACATTGACCTACTTATTTTACTTGATGATCAGGAAGAACTTACTCCCGAAAGAGAACTTGAACTTCGCCGCCCTCTCTCTGAATTGGAAGCCCAAACCGGAGTAGCTATTAATGCACTTGTCGTTCTTCGTCGTGTATGGGAACAACTTATCAGCCCATTTACCATAAATGTAACTAGGGAAGGTATAGCATTATGAAACAGCAACTTGATTCCGAAACACGTGCCGCAATGGTTGATTACCGTTTGGAACGTGCACACAGCACCCTTGGAGAAGCAGATTTACTATATGGTGGCGGATATTTCAATGCCGCTGTTAATCGCTTATATTATGCTTGTTACTATGCTACTACCGCCCTTCTGTTAAGCCATCAAATAGAAGCCAGTACTCACAATGGCGTGAAAACACAGCTTTCCATGCACTTTGTTCGTAACAATCGCCTCAATTTAGAACACAGTACTACTTTCGGTTTGCTTTTTGACAAAAGACATAGCAGTGACTACAGCGATTTTGCCTATTGCGATGCCCCATTAGTAGATTTACTGCGTCCTCGAGCTGAAGCTTTCATCCTTGCTGTTGAAGCTTTGACAAGAGAAAAAAAAGACAAACCCGGCCAATAGGTATCTGTCATTTCTGAGAATAGAACAATTATAATTCGATTCTATCTCAGATCGAAAGTCAGAAAGAATTCAGTGAGGTCAAGGCTTACGGATAATGCAGAAGTATTCCCTTTTTTATTTCTTTTTCTACCTAATCTTATTACCTTTGTTGCCTAATACAGATTCATTCCACTTAAGTAGTCCGCAAAAGACACTATAGTACACCTTGCGAACCACTATAGTGGAACGAAAGGTATACTGTAGTAGAACGAAATAAAAGTAACGAATGAACCATATCCCTACAGGCAGCAGGATGAATCGGAATGCCTATATAAAACAATTATAATTATGAGCTTAAAATATGACCTTTACGAAACGCCCGACATACAGCAGACCGGCGAGCAACAACCGCTTCATCCCCGCGTAGTTTTCAAGGGAACCATCGGCCGGGAAGAATTTCTGGACCGCGTTCACAAATTCACAGGTTTGAGCCGCAGCCTGCTCGCAGGTGCCATGCAGTCTTTCCAAGATGAATTGAGAGATTTACTTGCCGACGGGTGGATTGTGGAAATGGGAGAGATGGGTTACTTCTCCGTATCCCTGCAGGGACCTCCTGCAATGAAGAAAAAGGACGTGCATGCACAATCCATCAAATTAAAAAACATCAATTACCGCCCGAACAGCCGGTTCAAGAAAGAGGTGCATTGGAAAATGAAACCGGAACGCGGTGAATCCTTTACCCGTCCCAACAGAGAAGAACGCGATACAGAGAAATGTCTGGAAATAATAAACAGTCATCTGGCAAAGTACCCTTGCCTCACCCGCGCCGACTACTGCCGACTGACGGGATGCGACAAGAAACTTGCCCTGAAAGAACTGAATGGCTTTATTGCCGACGGGCTTTTGATACGCTACGGAGCGGGAAAACAGGTGGTTTACGGAAAGGTGCAGCAGTAGTAACAGGAGCTGAATTGACTATTCTAGTATTTCCGCCAGAAAAGTTTTAACGTCCTTCCATGAATAATAAGGAGCAGTTTTATTCTTCAACGGCAACTCCACTTCATTCTCATTCAGCAACAGCTTCACCAGTATATCACTCTTCTTATCGCGATAGAAAATTAATTGTAGATTGGCTCCCATAGGAGAGACCCGATAATCTTGCCAGGCAAGATGGAATTTTTCCATATCCGTCTCCTGATTGCTACATCCTTCTATTTGCATCAAAGCAAGCAGACGGATGAGGTGGGTATCATGCCCGAAACGAAGATCTGCCGCAGGAGTGCCTTTCTTTATAGCAACATCCGCACTTTCCAGAATATTGCGCAACAAAGGCACAGCACAGCGAGGCATCAGACCGCCATTGAGCGGAGCAGCAGCATTACACACGTACATGCGGGCATTCACCGTCTTCCAAATACCTACCAACTCCTCATATTCAAAGATATCATAGAAGGACAAATCCAACTCTACATTCTGCATATCGGCAGCAATCCAATAGAGGCTGCGCATCATGGCATCCGGATCAGTTATCGCATCAGGTTTCACAAACAGGGAAGCCATCATGCGCCCGGTACGAACGTTCTTCTTTTCAAATTCCCTGAACCCACGTCTCCATGGAGCTTTCTCTGAAGAAAACTTCTCACCTTCAGGAGAAGTGTAAGCTATATAATCCATATACCGATGGTAAGCCCTACGCTCCACATGCAAGGCAGGATTCAGTTCTTTCAAGCGTTCCGTAAAATAGCTCATGCTCATAGCACAACGCAGAGAAGTGGACGAACGGGCGTCTATAAAAGCATCTTCCCGGAATACTTGCGGGAAATTGTGATACATGCGTTCAGCTATCTCACGATGTTGACGTTCGCCAAGGGGAGTAATACTTCCACTACATCCGCGGGCATCTTCCCAAACCTTGTGCAAACGCTGACGTACATCCATGCCAAGAGGAGTAAGCTCAGAACATTGATAAAGGGAATCAAAAACACAGATGACTTCCGTATAACGTTCATCCGCCGTCATCCAACGGGAGCCATGACGACCGTAGTGACTGATATAGAAAGGCTCATATCCCGCCGGAGCAGGGGTATGGACAGATGTAGGGGCAGGATAAGCATAATAAATACTTCCTGCCTGCTCCGGCGTCAATACGGACTGGGAACGAGCGGTGAAAGTACACAGTAAATACAATATAAAAATTATGCTTTGTCTCATCTTCGTAAAGAATTTAAGTTATCACTCTTTTATTCCTTTATTTAAGTTTCGCAAGTGCTCAACTTATTAGTTAACAAGGTTTCAGTTGACAAGGGAACAAGGGAGATAGTCTCACAAACGATTCTCACCTATCGTATTTCATGAAAAGCCTGACACTCTTGCCTTGTTACCTTGTCAACTGAAACCTTGTCAACTGCGAAAGTTGAGCTTGCGAAACTTGAGTCCTTTATTTTCAGATTACGAACACCCTTCTGCCCAATTCCTTCAGCTGCCTGATCGGGACGTATATCTCCCCAGGTAACAGTACAATCATCTATCAGGATATCAGATGCCGTATCGATATAGAAGCCATACGTCTTATCGTGGATGAATCCTTCGCCTACGCACGGACGTTTATCATAAATGCCACCCTCATAGGCAGTACGTTTCTGCAACAGCAGGTCTACGTTTTCAAAGTAGATATGGTTCACCTTATCCTGTGTATCCCCGCCTACAAAAATACCGTTCTCGCTGGTACACTTGATATTTGTGAAATAAATACGGCTCACTTCTCCGCAACGTCCTTCGGTAGCTCCCTTCGGAAAGCGCCAACCGGCATCCTTATGATTACCTACGGCACGCGGATAAGAAGTCACGTAAATGGGTTCCGCTTTCCCCCACCAGACATCCGAGTAGAACATACAATCTACAATCATATTAGAGAAAATTACGTTGGTAACCGTTCCTTCATCCCGGTTCTGAATACCGATGCCGCGATTGCTATTCTTGATGATACAGTTATTGAACAGTACGTTATTAATCTTATCCATATTTTCCGAACCGATCTTGATGGCACAGGAACGGGAAACCATGGTACAGTTGGTCACCACAATATCTTCACACGAACCGTACTCCTCAAACTCGCGGCGATTCTTCAGGCAGATGCAGTCATCACCCGATTCTATATGGCAATTGGCAATGCGCACATTCCTGGAATGGTCTACATCGATACCGTCGCCGTTGCGTATCTTCAGATTGTTCAAAATAGAGATACCATCAATGGAGGCATCGTTGCAACCAATGAGATGGACCGTCCAATAGGCACTATTGCGGATGGTTACATCACGGATCACTGTCTTCTCTATATTGATAAGCGTCAGCACATGCGGACGGGGATCGAAGTCGGTCACCGGTTTCAGCTCGTAAGAATCTTCCAGTTCCTTACCCATAAAGGAGACACCGTTTCCATCTATAGCTCCTGTTCCGGTGATGGATACCTCTTTCAGGTCTTGACCATAAATCCACATCATACCTTCACCACGGTTATCGCGGAAAGCGCTCAGTGTATAGGCAGCCTCATCGGGATTGGCAAGCAGGCAGGAATTAGGTTCCAGGTGTAGTTCTACAAACGAGGCAAGATGGAAAGGACTGCACATGAAAGTACGCCCCGCCGGAACAAGTACCGTTCCGCCACCCGACTTGGAACACAGGTCGATAGCGGCTTGTATAGCTGCGGCATCATCGGTCACGCCGTCACCTTTGGCTCCGTAGTCCATAATATTGTAGACAGTTCCTCCAGTCTTCGGAGTGCTGCACGCCCCTAACAGCAAGATGCTGCATAGGGCAAACAAGAATGCTTTTACTCTCATTATATCTTTCTGATTAATGTTTGTCTGTCGATATCCTCTTACAGTCTTCATACCTGAAGGCCTCGTAATTGCTTCCCGGTGCCTTCTCTCCTTTCACGCGGATAAGGGAAAGATCATCGATTTCCCGGAACAGATAGGCACTCTCCCAAGTAGCCTCCGGCTTTTCCTTGTTCCAACGCACTTGGCAATCCACCAGTGACAATTCATCTATTCCATAAAACAGAAAACCGTTACGCGACCTTTTATCTACCGCATCTTCCGGTTCCATGAAAAGCTGTACATCGCGCAAGCGTATGGTCTTCATCCGGCTACTGAAACCTTCCATGCGAATCCCACTTTGTCCGCAGGCTGTTATATTGCTCAACGTTATATTTTCTATACTTCCGGCTGACGGAATGTCCCCTCTTTTCTGTATAGTGAACCAAACCGGATCGCCATTCCCCCACCAGAATGTTTCCTTGCGTACCGTATTTATAGTCAAGTTGGAGAAGATCACATTGCGTACATTCCCCCCATCGCGAAGAATGATGTTGAGTCCACGGTTTGCCCGGCTGATGGCACAATTTGATACGGTGATATACTCAAAGTCTGCATGAGACTCCGTCCCTATCTTCAACGCTGCTGATGAAGAGGTCAGAATGCAATTGCTTATTGTAATATAACGGCAAGATTGGGTTTTACCATTCTGCCGGGTTGTCTTCAGGCACAAGGCATCGTCACCGGTATCAATCCGGCAATTGGAAACCATTACATTGCTGCACCCGTCTATGTCCAACCCATCCGCATTAACTCCGTTATGGGAATTGGACTGGATATAGACACCGTCCACATACACCCGGTCGCACCATTGCAGATGCACCGACCAGAAAGAAGATTCAATCACTTGTATATCGCGGATATGAACATTGGTACATCCTGTAAAGTTGATAGCTCCCGGGCAAGGTGGAACCTTTCTGAACTTGCTTTGATAATCCACTCCGTAACGCCCGGCATTAACAATTTCCCGTGCAGTAATAGAATCTGTAACTTCCGTTTTCGGCTCCCTGCGGTATCCGGTACGCACGGCACGGCAATTCAACACTCCTTGTCCGGTGATTGAAATATCTCTGGCATTGACTGCCCCTATCAACATTTCAGCCTCAGCATTATCGGCTGCCCCCACTTTGCGGGCAAGATTACTGAAGTCTTCTATTCTCCGGCTGGCATAAATCGTAGCTCCTGCATCCAAATGCAGATTGACATAACTCTTCAACAAAACCGTACCGCTAAGATAGTTACCGGCAGGCACCCATACAGTACCTCCCCCGTGAGCAGCACAATCGTCTATCGCTTTTTGTATGGCTACAGTGGAAAGTTGCGTTGTATCGGATATGGCACCATAATCGGTAATATTATAAACCCGTTGCCCCCACGCAGCAGAGCCGCAAAGGAGTAATAAGAATAATAGAATGTGCTTAAAACATGCCATATCTTTCCCTTTCTTTTGTTAGTTATTTCATTACTTCCGGCGGACAGTTTTCTGCTCCCGCTCCCCATTCTTTATTCGGTTCATCCCCCATTACAAACTCCATCACACCACCGTTCACTATATCCTGATGGGTAATATAATTCCGTGTATAAGGCTTTCCGTTCAGTGTTGCCGACTGGATATAAATATTCTTCTGCGACGCATTACGGGCTTTCACGGTAAACGTATTTCCACTCTCAAGATTCAGCGTAAAGCTGGGGAATGAGGGGCTGGCAAGTATATAATACGGGGTACCGGGACATACCGGATAGAATCCCATAGCGGCAAACATATACCAGGCCGACATCTGTCCGGCATCATCATTACCGGAAAGTCCACCCGGTTCATTCAGATATTCCGTTTCCATAATATGCCGGACGGCACGTTGAGTTTTCCAAGGCTCGCCTGCATAATTGAACATATAGGCAACCTGATGACACGGCTCGTTTCCATGCCAGTAACGCTGTTCGCTGAACATGGAATCCAGTTTGGCTACATACTTATCCTTGCCTCCCATACAATCCATCAATCCGTACGGATCTTGCGGCACATACCAGGTATAATGGCAAGGAGCGCCCTCAGTAATGAAACGGGCGAAATTGAAAGCATTGGCATCATTCAGGAAAGTACCATCGGCATGACGTCCCTGGGCATATCCGGTACGGGGATCCATCACATTGCGATAATTGGCAGCACGCTGTATCAATGCCTGGTAATCATCTGTCTTACCCAGAGCTTTCGCCATCTGTGCAAGGGCAAAGTCATCATAAGCATATTCCAGGGTGCGCGACACTTGTTCTTTCGTGTGGAAAGCATCGGGTACACCGTCTTCAAGAGGAATATATCCATATTCCAGATAAGAAGTCAGGGCACGACGACCCATACCGTTTTTATATTCATCAGGGTTGGAAGGAGTTTCAAAAGCATTCTTACGCATTCCTTCATAAGCCTTGTCCACATCGAAATTACGAATACCCTTACAGTAGGCATCACTGATGGCGGAGATACAATGATCACCTATCATAGCGGCAGTATAGCTATTCCAGCAAGGAAAGATGGGTAACCAGCCGCCTTGCTCATATTTATGCACCAGAGATTGCATCATATCTCCGCCCTTGGTCGGGAAAAGCAGATTTATCATTGGATGCAGGGCACGGTAGGTATCCCACATGCTGTAATCTTCATAATACGTTTCTCCTTCAGGAAGTTGCCGTATCGGGGTTCCATTCGCAAAAGAGGGATAACGCCCATCCACATCATTGAATGTATGCGGCAGGAAAGAGGCACGATAGAAAGCACCGTAAAACATTTCCTTGTCTGCAAGCTGTTCGGTTTCTACATCAATGGCAGAGAGGTGCTTCTCCCAGATATGTCTCAAATCTGTACAAGTCTGACCGAAGTCCCAATGAGGGATTTCAGCCTTCAGGTTTTGCAAAACACCGTCCCGGTCGGTAAAGGAGGAAGCGGCTTTTACCAGCACTTCTTCGCCTTCAGCTACATCAAACTCTATATAAGCACCGATCTGTGCCGCATCACCTATCCGGGTGACACCTTGAGACAGGGAATCTCCCCTAAACACACCGTACCCCGTCAGCTTCTTTTGCAGCTGAACGATGAAATGTCCGCTATAGCCTGCCGGTTTTCCCCAGCCCTGATAAATGCGGTGAACGGGATTGTATCCGTAGATCTGATTGTTGAGGGTATCGATGCAGATGTATCCCTGACCTTCATCACTGTTGGGATTCACCACCAGATAACCTTTTCCTGCTTTTCCGTAGGTGAAACGGAAGATAGCGGAACGCGAACGGCCCGTCATTTCAGCAAAGATATTCTCATCCGGTAGAGAAACTCTATAATAGGCGGGAGTCGCCATTTCCTCGTCATGCGAGAAACGGGTGGAACGTGCTTCCGGCTGACAACGCAGTGTGCCGAAGAGGGGCATCAGGGTCATAGAACCGTAATCCTGCGTGCATCCGCCCACAATCCAATGGGAGTTACGGAAACCTTGCAACAAGGAATCTGCATAATAATAGGGAGCTATACATTTTTGTTCCGTATCACGCGTCTGTGCAGTCCAGAAGTTCATTCCGTTGGGTTCGAGTACTGCCGGAAGAGTTTGCCCGTATTCTTCCGTATCCCTGCCGAACAACCCGGCTGTATGGGTAGCACTGGGGGCAGTGCCGACGCGGGTGTCGATATAGGATAATCGCGACTCATCATCCGTTCCACAACGTCCGGTGCACGAAGTGGTACCCGGCAGCAAGGCAGCTGCCAATAATAGAGAGCAGTATGTGTAGATCGTTCGTTTCATGTTATATTTTTATATAGATTTTCTTTTTATACAGTGGATAGCCGCATGCTCCCATCAACAACGTGAAAGCAAGGGCGTAAACGGCAGATGCCAGATAAGGATCGGCTATCAATGAATGTATCCCTTCATAAATAACCGGTTTGCTTCCGGTGGCACCGATAACAATAGCCGCCACCTCACTGAGTACATAGAGAAACAACGGGTTGACTCCGAATATCTCAAAGAAGCGGCACCAGTTCTTCTTCTCTTTCATATCGATGAAGTAAATCAGTACGGCCTGAAGCATGGCAGCCAGTCCGCAAGTGACCAATACGAAGGTAGGCGACCAGATACGCTTATTCAACGGCAAAGCCTCCGCCAGCACAAAACCGCATGCCATCAGAATAAAGCCTGCCACAAACAGTTTCAGGGTTTTCTGTTCCAAAGCTTCCTTAGCCAGTATGATCCTCCCGCAACAAAAGCCAATCAATGTATGAGCAATAGCTGCGAGGGTGCTGGTAAGTCCTTCCGGATCTATCGGGCTTTTATGATAAAGATGGTCTGTACCCAATACATTCCGGTCTATGTTTGCCAGGATATTTGTGCTATCGGGGGTGTATCCGTTGCCAATACCGAGCAAGACGGTATATCCGATGATAAGGAAACCGATTATCCAGCCGATATACTTAGGCTTGACATACAGAGCTACGAAAGAAACGGCACAATAACATAAAGCGATACGTGGCAACACTCCCGTAAGCCGGAGATGGGCAAGGGGGAAGAAATCACCCTCACAGATAAAGTGAAACCAATGAATGGCCCAGCCGATGCATAGAATGACAAGAGTGCGTTTCAGTATCTTACGGATCACCGGGCCTGATGCCTGGAAATGGAACTTGCTCAGAGCAATGTAAGTGGAAATGCCCATGATGAACAGGAAGAACGGAAAGACCAGGTCGCAAAGCGTCAGCCCATTCCATACAGAATGCTGCAGGGAGTCGTAGGATAGCTTTCCACCGGAATTGTTGACGAGAATCATTCCGACAACGGTGATTCCACGCAACACGTCGAGAGACAAGAGGCGCTTCTTCTGCGGATAACCGGAAATTGGGGGGTGAATATTTTCCATCATCTGTAGGGCGTTAATCACTAACCACTAATCACTCATTCCCAAACACTTTCTCAAACACTTCTTTTGCCACATCCACACAGTTTCCTTCGGGAGCCGAACCATATGGATTCTTCGCCAATGTCCAGGGTTCTTCCATAGCGTAATAATCCAGCTTCACTTCGGGTTTACCATCCAGTTGGTCTTGGAGGGTTTGCCAATAAGCCGCCCAACGTTTATAGTAAAAATCGCGTAGAATGCCGTCCCATTCCTTATGAGCATAGTCGCGCAGACCGCCGTCGTCAGCACAAACACGATTGCCCCAAGTAGTTATCTGTACACGGGCATTCCATTCGTACAGGTCTTTTTCTTCGGGAGTAGTGCCCAACTTGCGTGCCTGCTCTATCCAGCGACCTACACGGAATTCACTGCGTGTACCCAACAATTTATCCTGCAACAGCAGTATATCCAGGAATTTCCGGGAGTCACGGGCAAAACTGCGTTTATCAAAGCTCTTGAAGTCGGCAATGGTACGGTTGTACACAATGCGTCCTTTATCCGAAAGAGACTGGCGAACCATGTCTACCAAGTCGTATTCGAAATTATTGTTACCACGGTATTTATCGGCTACCTCCAGCATCAGCCGGGCAGCTTCTTCCGTAACAGTAGGGTCGTAATAGTTCTTCATCTTCGACCAGCTCGATGCCTGGAAGTTATTCATCGAAGGACGTCCACAGAAGATGGATTCATGAGGGCCTTGCTGATTATTTCCGAAGGGGCAGTTATAAATGGTATTGGCAAGCAGGGTCCATGCCTGTTCTATCTTCTCGTCGCGCACGCCGTAACGGGCAAAGAGATAATCTTTCAACCATTCCTCTTTTGTGAATTTCTCCGGACGCCAAGGCAGTTCGCACATCAGTTCGAACATCATGGGGTTATTCTCTGAGCCTTCCATGGTGAGACCGATACCTTTCAGATGAGTTGCCAACGGATTGTTCTTCGTCAGATAGAAGTTGTTGAGCAACTGGTCCATGCGGCCGTGCAGACCGACATTGCCGCCGAAGTTGAGCAACATACAGAAAAGCCAGTCGTGCTGCTCATAACCTTTGTCGCGCTTCCAAATGGAAGGGATTCCCCACATAGGGCGACATTCGCTGAACAAGTCCAGTATCAGCAGATCTCCGTTCTGCATATTCTTTATCATTTCAGGGCGAGGATTCTCCGTCCAACCCTGTACTACCCAGGTGGCTTTCGGATTCACCTGCTTCATAGCCGTCATGATGGCCCGGCCGGCTGCATCGAAATCTACCGAAGCGGCATTTTCCGCTTCATGAAAGGGGTCCATAGAGTAATAATCGGCCTTGCCAAAAAGCTTCTCCTGCTCCCGGTAATACAAATCTGCTATCTCGGCAAAACGAGCATCAGTAGGCTGCAAGAAAGCCGGACGGGTAAAGCCATTCCACAGATCGGACTTGGTTAGGTTCAGTCCCAACTTCTCGTCAGCATCATGCGGAACCATTCCGGAATATCCCGGAAATACAGGTTTGATGCCATACTCACGCATGCGCTTCAATATTTTCTTCTGCAGAGCTTCCTGCTGTACGTACCAAGAGTCCGGATTGAGGCCGCCCCATCCTTCCAGATTATTCATGGCCCACCAAGCCAAGAAGGCGGGGCCGGCTATAAAGCTGTTTATTTCTTCTTTGGAATATCCCAGCTTTTGGAGCATATTGAACCAAATACACTCCTGCCCTACGGCGGCCAAAGGAAGATTGATGCCATGCAGGGCCATCCAGTCTATTTCTTTCTCCCAGCGCTCCCAATCCCAGAAAGCCATCGTATAAGAGTAGGTGCAATAGTTGAAATCATAACGAAGTGAGAGGGACGTTTCGTGACGTTCTTTCTGGGGAACAGCAGGAAGTACTTGGGGAAGCGATGCCTGCATGCCGTTCCATGATAGCTGGATACCGGCATAATATTTCAGATACCAGTTGATACCTGTCGCTATATTCACGTAGTTATTACCACGGACAACAACTTTACTACCTTTCTGATCCAGTTCAAAAAAGTCGTCCGTACCTTTATTGAGTTCAATAACAAATTTCTTAGATGCTCCCTTATCAATTCTTTCAAGCAGACCGTTGACGGGGTTGGCAGATAAATAAGTAGACAAACCTACTATTAACAAAATGACTAAACAGAGTTTGGTTTTCATGGTATTCATTACTTCTGGGTGATGTGCAAAAGTAAGCGTTTATTTTCTTATATAAGGAGAAAATAGAAAAGTTTGGGACGAATATAGTAAAGAATGAGACAGAAATACAAAGTGAGGAGTCTCTATTTCTTTCCCAGTTTCGAACTCGGTAAATACCCAAAGAATTCTTTAAAACACTTTGTGAAGTACTTCGGATCATTAAAACCTACAGCATAAGCTATCTCAGAAACATTGATGTCTCCAGGTCCTTCCTGTATCATTCGTTGCGCCACGTTCAGACGGTAATTCTTCATAAACTGTCCGATAGGTTGCCCTGTGAGGTCCTGCATTTTTTTGTTGACGAGCGTCTTGCTATATCCCATATCACGCACAAAACGTTCCAGGTTATATTCTGCATCGGCATAGTGCTCCTTCATCAGGTTGACGGCATTCGTAATGAATGTCTTGTCCCGCGACTCTTCCTTCACATGCAGCTCTTCCACATTGCTGCTGGATGAGAACATCTTCTTATACTTCTTCCGCAAATTCAGGATATTGCGAATACGAAGCCGGAGCACTTCTTCATCGAAAGGCTTACAGAGATACTCGTCCACGCCTATCTCGAAACTCTTTTTTTCCTGCACATCCGAGCGAAGTGCCGTAAGCATAAGGAACGGAATATGCGAAGTGGCCAGATTCTCCTTGATGCGGCGGGACAACTCCATACCATCCATCACAGGCATCATCAGGTCGCTAACTATTAAATCTATCGTATGCTTCTGAACTATTTCAAGAGCTTCCTGCCCGTCGCCTGCCTCAAACAAACGGTAATCGCCCACAAGCAACGTACGGATATACGAGCGCATATCCTTATTATCTTCCACAATCAAGATGGTCTCTTTCTTCTGTGTATCTTCCGGTTGTAAGGTATCCGGCAGGTACACAGTACCGGGATCTTCCACTATTTCTCCTCTTGTTTCCACTTGTTCACCGGGAACCAACGGCATCAACATACGGAACGAAGCCCCTCGCCCGGGATTATTACGGGCAAAAATTTCTCCCCCATGCAAGTATACAATCCGTTTACACAGGAAAAGACCGATACCCGTACCACTCTGCCCGTAAACCGGATATTTCGTACTCTTCTTAGATTGATAGAAACGGTCGAAAATCTTCTCCATGTCTTCCGCCACAATACCGTGTCCCGTATCACATACATTCATATAGAGCAACTTCTCTCCGCCTTCACCCTTAATGGTTGCCACAAATATATCAATGCGACCACCGTCGGGCGTAAACTTAATGGCATTCGAAACCAGATTAACCAGCACCTTACGCATATATCCGGGATCAATCATCAGGAAAGGATTCTCCAATCGGAAATAAGTGCATATATCAATCTGCCTCTCCTTTGCAAAAACCCTGAAAGGTATCAGCAACTCAGATAAGAACTCGACAAAATTCGAGGAGCGCTTATCCAACACCACTTTATCAATGTCCAGTTTCCGGAAGTCCATCAGTTCATTGACCAGGGAGAGCAGATACCGCGAATTCCGCTCGGCTATCTGTAACTGTGCCTTCACCGCCTCGTCCTGTGTCTCCTTCAGGGCATGCTCAATGGGACCGTGAATCAATGTAACCGGAGTACGGAACTCATGCGTGATATTTGTAAAGAAAGCAATCTTCTCTTCCGTAATCTCCCTCACGTGCTGGGCCATGGCTTCCAATTGCTTGTTTTGGACAGCCAGTTCCTGCGTACGCAGTTCCACTTCCTTTTCCAATCGTGCTTTCTGTTCACGATAGCTCCGGGTCTTGCGCTTATAGAATAAATAGATAGCAATGCAAATGGCTATGACAAGAAGTAGGTAGAACCAACCGGACTTATAAAAATAAGGTGTGATTCCGACTTCTATTTCAGTCGTTTCTTCCGACCAGCGCCCCAACTCATCCGTTGCGCGAACCTGCAATGTATAGTTTCCCGGCGGAACAGCCGTATACCGGGCCATGCCATCACCCGGCTGAGTTTCGTTCCATTCCTCCTCGTACCCCTGCAGACGATAAGCAAAACGGATACGGCTACTGTTTCCATAATTCTGCGTAGTAAAACCGATAGAGAAACGGTTCTCCCGTTCATGCAGGAAGATGCCGGAAGCAAGGGTGATGTTTTCTTTCAGATAACCACCACTGGAAGGATAAATCATATTTCCGCCAATGGCCAGGGAAGAAAGTTTCACATGCGAATCCGCAGGCTGCGAAGCCTCATCGTCAGGGTGGATGATAACCAGTCCGTCCAGGGTTGCCATATAGATGAAGTCATGCCGCTCCGAGTAATGGATACCGTTCCAATAAAACTGGGTAGCGGGCAAACCATCGGCCTGCGTATAGTTGCTGAATGTCATCGCCTGGATATTCAACCGGGACACTCCATCATTCGTAGTCAACCACAAGTTCCCCTGTCCGTCTTCCGCCATGCCGATAATTGTATTATTAGGCAGCCCGTGGCGCGTCGTATAGTTTCTGAACACAAAGTGATTATTCTTGTCGCTCGTCAACTGATACAGGCCGCTTCCGTTACCTCCCAGCCAGATGGTTCCGTTTTTGTCTTCCAGAATACTGTTGATCTTTTCCAGTTGAGTGGACTGCGGATTATCCAGTTTATATTTGAGGTACTTATAGTCAAAACGTTTATTCGACTTGGCAAAAGAAGCAAGGTCTACGATAAAGACACCTTGTGTAGTACCTACCCAGAGGCGTTTCTTACTGTCAATCAGTAAAGCATAGATAGCCTCAAACTCATTGTCAGACTGATCGAACAGTACACGAATGAAAGTATCCTTCCGTTTGTCGTAGAAGTGTACTCCTCGCGTGGAGCCGAACCATATTCCATGATTAATCACATCTTCGCAGGCACTGTTGATAAAGTCTCCTTCCAATTCAGGAATATTCTCACAAGTATAACGCTTGAAGGTACGGTTATTGGGGATATTCAGGTCGATCTCATTAATCCCCACACCCCAGGTATATGCCCACAGGCGGTTATCGGAATCTATCAGGACACCCATCAGGGTATTGTTGCTGACAGAGGTTATGTCATTGGGAGAAAAGAGGTGGTGGACGCAAGATTTACTATCTTCATTCCACTTCATCAGGCCGCGCTCTACCAAGGCTATCCAGAGGTTCCCGTCCTTGTCTTCATCCACCGCATTCACAGGCGTAGGGGCGTCGTTTTCTGTATCCGCACTCCCACACGTCCACAGTTTCGTCTGAAGCCGTTTCGGAGAGAGCAGGTTGATGCCACCGGTTTCAGTACCCAGCCAAATGGTCTCACCATCGGTAAACAGGCAGTTGATGGCATTACAGTTGATGGTAACTCCCCCTCGTTCACTGGTCTGACGAATGAATGAGAAAGTATCCGTGTCTTTATCATAGACATTCAGTCCGTTAAGGGTGGATACAATCAGGTGTCCCCGTTCCGTCAGTTTGATATCCGTTATATAAGCCTGGCTCAGCATCCCGGGGCGGTGGGTGGAGTAACGATAGCGTTTCAGACTTTGCCCGGCATGGTGGTATTTGAATAAGCCACGGTTAGAACCAATCCACAGCAAATCGCCGTCTACCTGCATACAGGAGATCCGCCAGTCTTCACTGAAAGAAACCAGGCTGTCAGACAGTTTCTCCACTTTCAGAAGATGTCCTTCATGCTTCGTGATGCGGCACACTTCATTGTCAATACCTGCACAAACTGTCCAACCCAGATCGGTGACAGCATGCACCGGAGAAGCACACTCACTCTCCAGATGATAGTAATTCTTTATAGATCCTTCAGCATCCAGTTCTATACACCACAAATCCTTGTTAGCGGAAATCCAGACATCACCCTGATTGTCTTTATAAACCGTACTTACGTTTTCATTCATCAACCTTCGTAGCGGACTGTCTGATGGAACAGGTAACTCCACCAAAGCATAAGTATCCAGGTTGAGAATGTCGATGCCACCCTCGGAGGCTATCCAAAGGCGTCGGAAGTTGTCTTCACAGACCTTATGAACAAAGTCGTTCTTGAGACATATCGGTTCCGTTTGAGTGCCATAGTTCAGGAATTGATAACCGTCATAGCGACCTATTCCGTAATGCGTAGCAACCCATACATATCCCTCGGAGTCCTTAAAGATATCACTCACAAAACTATAGGGTAACCCTGCAGTTTCAGTAATAAACTTAAAGTTGTACTGGCTGAAAAAGCGATCCATGCTTTCCGAAAAAAGCGGTGGAAGCTGCATCAGACAAATGAGGAATATCAGGATACGTCGCTTCATGTAAGTTACAAATTACGAATTACAAGTGACAAGCTACTTCTTTTCTATCCGGATACGGGCATCCACTGCAATCACATGTTTCTCCGTAGCCAAAAGCGGATTAATATCCATTTCTTTAATCTCCGTAGCAAAGCGTAGCAAAGTGGAGAGGCGTACGATAATCTCAGCAAACTTATCCTCATTCACCCCTTTCTGTCCGCGCGTTCCCTTGATAATCTTGTAAGCGCGGAGAGAATGGATCATAGAGTAAGCCTCTTCGTACGAAAGTGGTGCCAAACCGGAAGAAACGTCTTTAAGCACTTCCACAAAGATGCCACCCAAACCGCAAAGCACCACATGACCGAATTTAGCTTCATACTTGGCACCTACAAAAAGTTCCGTACCTGCCAGCATAGGTTGTACCAGTATCCCCGTCACTTCGGGAATTTGCATCATACGTTCAAATTCAAACGCCAGATGCTGTTCTCCTTTTATATTAAGCACTACGCCACCGACATCTGATTTATGAACAGGCCCCACAACCTTTGCCACCACAGGGAAACCTGTACGACGGGCAAAGGCCAGTATTTCGTCTTTATTAGAAGACACGAATTCTTCAACGATAGGAATACCGGCAGCATGAAGCAACGCCTGCACATAATGCGGTTGGATATACCCGTCTTCGGGAATAGAATCTATAATACGGCGAATACGCGGCACATCCACACCAAAGAGCTCGATCTCATTGGTAGCAGGACGGGGAGCATTCATGATACGTGACAAGGCTGTGCCCAGCGTCACTTCATCGGCAAAGTTCACATGACCTTTAGCAAGAAAAGCGGCAACTTCCGCTCCGGCGGTATTGATAGAAGGGAGAATGGGGAAGATAGGTTTACTGCAGGTCTGCATCTTCTCATGCAGCACATCGTACATTTCGAACATGGTAACCAGTCCCGGCGTACCGAAAATAGCCAAAACGGCATCTATCGTATCGAATTTCTCTTCGCAGTATTCCAGACAGAGCCGCAGATGATCGGGAGTTCCCGTAGCCAGGATATCAATCGGATTTCCTACAGCCGCACCGGGAAAGAGTTTTCCTTTCAGTTCATCTACAACCGGGCCTTCCAGTTTAGGGACATTCAGTCCGCCTTTACTCAAAGCATCGGTCAGCATCACTCCCGGACCTCCGGCATGAGTAATGATAGCGAAGTTCTTCCCTTTCAATTCCGGCAGGGTAAAGATACATCCCACTGTCGTCAGCTCTTCGCGTGAGTAGCAACGTACAATACCGGCTTTACGGAACAAAGCTTCCACTGCCGAGTCCGAACTGGCAATGGCTCCTGTATGCGAAGATGCCGCACGGCTTCCACTCTCGCTACTGCCAGCCTTGATAGCAGCAATCTTACAACCTTTCTTAATTAAAGAAGAAGCGTGGAACAACAGGCGGTCGGGATCACCGATACTTTCGATATAGAGTAATTTGATCTTAGAATCTTTGTCCGGTTGGAAGTTCTCGTCCATATATTGCAATACGTCTTCCACACCTATCTGCTTCGCATTTCCCACAGACCAAACGGAGTTGAACTGCAAACCTTTTGTTACGGCACTCTCCAGAATGAAAACGGCAGTCGCACCGGAACTGGATATCAAATCGACTCCTTGTGGATGCAGTTGCGGGATGGGTTGGCTGAACACACTATGATGCCAGGTATTCATCAGTCCAATGCAATTCGGTCCTATCAAGGAAGCTCCATACTTATTCACTGTTTCCAGAATACGGTCTTCCAGCAATGCACCCTCATGTGTCTCCTCACCAAACCCAGCGGAAAGGATGATAAACGCACGTACCTGCTTTTCAGCAGCAAGCACCTCCACAGCATCCGGGCACATCTGTGCCGGAATGGCAAGTATAGCCAAATCCGTATCGGGGATGTCCTTCACATCTGCATAAGCTGTTACACCTTGTACTTCTGTCTCTTTGGGGTTTACAGCACGGAGTTCTCCGGTATAGCCACCGTTAATAAGATTACGCAGGATGGCGCCTCCCGGCTTGTGCACATTATTGGATGCTCCCACCACTACAATACTGGCAGGACGAAGCAATTGGTTTGTTATCATAGTTTGTTCACTTTAAGTTCAGGATACAATGTGACAAATATACGTCTTTTTGTTCTATTAACGGAAGTTTATGCAAAAGTTTCATAAACCTATCTCTATTTAAAACTTTATAAGTATAAATAGAAGCCAAACATCATTCTAATAACCAATACTAAAATGATGGCAATCTGCAGGCAGACCTCCATCGATCTTTACTATTGGCTAATAATCCCCATCTACCAAAAACTCATTCGAAAATTACCTCTATAGCAGTGCATTCATACTAGACGAATTAATAAAAAGCTGCCTCTTCACAGAGCCAGCTTCTCAATTGTTTAACTAATAATTAATGAAACAGTACTGAATATACTGTCCATATCGTAATTATCCATCATTTATGAATATATATCATTAACTATTATTGATTTAAAAATCCCCCCAAATTATACTCATAAACGATAGTCTAATTCTACCATATATCAATAACCATAATTCTGATATGCTTTCTTCGCTGACTCATCTAATGGAATACCATTCTCATCAGTTAAAAGGTCAATAACAGTTTGTGCAAAAGGTTTAAATGTATGAAATGGCTTGTAAAAACCTCTACCATTTCCCGTCTGTCCTTCTCCATTAATCAGGTTATCTGATGTATCCCACAATCCTGTTAAAGAAGAAGCCATTTGTTCGTGATAAATCATACGGTCAGCTTGCCATCCTGAGTGATGCAGATTCTCGTAATAAATCATTTCATGATTCAATTCGCGAGCCAATTCATTTAACATAAAATTCACAAACCTATCTTCAGTTGTCTGTGCCGTTGCTGGATAATTCTCTAATTTGGATTGTTCCGAACTACCATCCCACCAAGTAGCATCAATCAACATATCATTGCTTGTATCTTTTTCCACACTATAAGGCCACAATTGTTCTTGAGCTGTTAGATTCTCATGTCCAGGTTGCAATCTGGCAAGGACTTCTGAACGTGTTTCACCAATTTTAAAAGCTGCACGAGCACGCACTTTGTTTATATCTTGTATAGCTGCTCCAAAATCTCCCTTCCGTCCGTAAGCTTCAGCACGTAATAAATATGTTTCTGCCAAACGGAATATAGGTATATCGCGTGTGCCACCCGAACCATTGTATGCACCACGATTTGGATCATCATATTTCAATGTTCCCGGACTTGAGGTTGTACTCTGTTTATCTAATCCCATATAAGAATTGGTATTATAAGAATACGTTCCGGAAGCTGTCTGGATAGGGACACGATAATAATATTTATTATCTTCTTTCATCCAACGGGCAAATACAACAAATGGTTGTGCCAAAGCTTCTTTAATATCTATGGCAGTTTCTTTAGTATTCTCAATATATCCGAAAGCCAAATCATTTTTTCCCATTTTATGTTCTCCGGCTACTGCTTTACGATTACCCCAAGATTCTCTGTTGTAGGTAGGCCAGATATTTTGGTTGAAATAATCAGCCATATCACTAGTCCATCTCACTGTAGCATTTCTGGAATCATCATACGCATAATAGTCTTCATTAGGTGCAGGCGTAGAAGTTGATGTCCCCCCTCGCAATCCTGTTTTAAATTCCAAGTGAAATGATTTCTGATATCTGGAATCAGCATGTTTATTTATATATAGATCATAACCAAAATCATTAGTAAGTCCAATATTAGCTACTTTTGTAGGTCCTTCCCAGAAATTATCAGGAATTCCCCATGCTGCATTTGCGTAGCCCGCTCCGAGATAAACTATAACCCGATTTCCATAACGCCCATTATCTGTTCCTGCCGGTCCATAAATACAAGTATGAATAATTTCCTTACTACTTTCGTTACTATAGTCATTTAGTGGATGTTTGAATAATGCTGCGTAGTTATCTTCCAATTCATAATAACCATGATTAATTACTTTACTTGCATAATAAATACAGGAATCCAAATCTGTACTTACACTACCTTTGTATAGTAGTCCCAAATATGATTTTTCATTCGAATTGTCAATTGTTCCATCAGCATTACGTCCATACTCGGCTGTTCCATATTTTGCTCCTTGGGCTCTCTGCAAATAGAGTTTTGCCAAGAAATGAGCAGCTGCTCCTTTCGTAGCCCTCCCATATTCATTGCCTAAATTTAATTCGGTGACATCTGGCAGATTATCATAGGCAAAACGTAAATCACCAATAATTAATTCATAGATTTCCTTAGAAGGCCGACGAACATAATGATAGTTTGAAGGTAATTCCTTAGTATATCCATCTGGAATGTATACATCGCCATATAATGTATTCAGTATATATATTACATAAGCTCTATTAAATAATACCTCTGAAAGCCTCAAATTTGCATACTTATTATCTGATACAAATTTCCCTTCTACTTCCTTATTGCGAATGGTAAGAATCGCACGGTTACAGTTATTAATAATAGGGTAATAGCCTAACAATGAATTTGACGAAAATTCACCACATAAGGCATTTGCCCAAGTTGCAATATTACCAGTTGATGCCCATAAGCCCGGTGTAAATAAGGCCTCATTAGCAGTTTTTATTGCAAAATTATCTGCACCATACAACATAGCCCTAGGTCCTTGATGATACTGTTTACTAACACGAACAGCATCATATGTTCCTACTATTAACTGTTCAAGGCCTTTCTCTGTATTAAAATAATCTTGTGTAATGGTACCTACCATCTTTTCATCCAGAAAACTATCCGTACAGGAAATCGTTCCTAATACAATTATCACATATAGAAAATATTTTTTCATCTTATTTATACAATTAATGTTTAAAAACCTATTCTCAATCCCAATACGAAACTACGTGTAAGAGCAGTGTTATTGGTTTGTCCACCAATATATTTATACTCACCATTTGAACGTCCACTGGCCTTCCATCCAGTCATATCATCTGGATTTATACCTTCTTTTACCAGATCTCCTCCGAATATAAATGGGTTTAATACCTGAGCATAAATGGAAGCACTCCCTATTCCTGCCTTTTTCAAGATATTTTCGGGAACCTGATAGGATAAAGCAATGTTACGAACAACAACCATATTGCCCTTTGTATAATTCATATAGGATGAATAATCTGTGAATGCAGTTCCTCCGCTTCGTGGCTGAGGATATCTTCCCTTCGGATTATCTTCACTCCAAACATCTGTTTCTCTACGAGCTCCATAAGTTTGCATCAGACCATAATATAAGCCTCCAAAACGACCATAGATAAAAGAGTTCAACTCCCAGTTTTTATATGTAAAGGTTGTGGTAAAACCACCCTCCCATTTGGGACGAAAGGCCCCCAAGAAATGATTATCATCATTATCTATTTTACCAAACCCATTATCCATATAAGTGATTTCTTGCTCTTGCCCATTTATAGTGATGGTTTTAGTTATAGAACCTTCTGTTCCTTTAGCTACTTCAATTAAAGGCTGATCAACAAGTTTAGCTTGTCCGGGCAACATCGTAATTCCATTCGCTTTATAGATAGCAAGTAATCTAGCATCTTCAGGAGTATTCTGCCACAAACGATCATATTTCTTTGTCCAGACTTCATCGCTTGGCTTACCGATAAACCATCCATTTGTGCGATCATCTGATTTTCCATCAGATAGTTCTACAATCTTTTCACGGTTTATCGAATAAGTAAAGTCCGTTTTCCAAGTAAAGTCTTTGGTACTTATGTTTATGGTAGAGAGTGTAAGTTCGAATCCCTTATTTTGGGTTTTTCCAATATTTGCAAGAATGGAAGTATAACCTGTCATCATTGGTATCGAACGGTTTAACAGTAAATCCGATGTTTTAGAAATATAGTATTCAAGACTACCAGTTATCCGATTATTCAGAAAACCAAAATCAAGACCAAAGTTAGCAGATGCTGTCTTTTCCCAACCTAACTGACTATTAGGAAGGATTACAGCTTTGGCTCCTACTGTATTTGTACTTATTGCCCCCTGTCCAAAAGGAATATTTGCATATGAGGAATCCATTGTCCCTCCTGTTTGGTATGGTTTGATAGAAGCATTTCCAGTTACTCCATAACCAATACGGAGCTTTAATTCATTCATCCAAACCACCCCTTTTAAAAAGTCTTCCTGACTTATTTTCCACGCCAACGCTGCAGAAGGAAAGAAATCCCATTTATTTCCTGTAGCCAAAACAGAAGCACCATCCCATCGGCCAGTAGCAGTCAGCAGATATTTATCCTTTAGGTTATAATTGAATCGTCCCATATACGAAGCGCGTTTCTGCTCTGTAAATCCTGAACCAAATGATCCTTGTGATATATCGGATTGTCCCATATTATACCAAAGTGAAGTTGGGAATTTAACTTCATACGCCCGTGCATTCAAAGACTCATTGCGATAGTATTCAGCCGACTGTAACAAAGTAAAGCCTAATGTATGAATCTTCTTAAATGTCTTGTTGACAAAAATAAGGTTTTCCAGCGTCCATGATAATTGTTGAGTATGTTTATTATATGCCACATTCGGATAAGATGCAGGAGCCCCAATAGGATTAGTAAACTCATTACTGTAATAACTACCATTACGTATATTACGATATTGAAAACCAAAATTCGTTCTCCACTTTAGCCAAGGTTGAATATCGGCTTCCACAAAGGAGTTTATCATCGCTGCATAATTACGGGTTTCATTTGTAGCTTCTTCAATATTGCGCAACACATTGTGGTGTGATGGTCCATTATCAACATACAAAATATTTCCTTCAGCATCGTACGCAGGTGCAAATGGCTCCAACCCAATCGCTACCCCATAAGAATCTTTCGATCCACTATTTCCTGAGTTGTCAATAATACCATAATTTTGTATAGAATGAGATCCATTAAAGCCAATCCCAGCTTTAAGCCAGTCTGTGGCATTCATTTCACCATTAATATTTATAGAATAGCGTTTATAATCTTGATCTTTCACTGCTGCCTGTTGATCTAGATAGGCCATAGACATATACAATCTAGATTTCTCCGTACCTGCTGAAAGTGAAATTTGATGATTCTGTGTAACAGCTGTACGTGTCACATAATCCTTCCAAGGTGTAGTAGGTATCTTTGATGAATCGTAAACAGGTACTTTACTTGCATACCCTAACACATTTATTTCATATTCAGTAGCATCTCTAAGTATAGGAGTACCATCAGCATTGAACTGAAACGCTGCATCAAAAGCAGATTTCATATAAGGATAATTAGATATCTGAAAATATTTGTCTCCGTCAACATCTGGATCTGGTGCATTACCATACTTCCCATTCGTATAATCACCTGCATTAATTGACGCCTGTCTTTTCCAATCAATCAACTCGCCTGCATTCATCCAATCTGTCATCGAATGAAGCTTGGAGAAAGTTACAGCACCATCATAATTGATACTTATCTTTCCCACTTTTCCTTTTTTCGTTGTGACCAAAATAACACCATTTGCCGCACGTGAACCATAGATAGCAGTGGCAGAAGCGTCTTTTAGGATTTCTAATGATTCAATATCATTCGGATTCACATCAGCAATAGACCCCGCTGACATCGGAATTCCATCAATAACATACAAAGGATCATTTTCTGCAGTTAATGAACGACTGCCACGAATAAGGATTTCTCCCAATTCTCCAGGACGATTATTCAATGAGATCTGAACCCCAGCAGCTTTTCCCTGCATAGCTTGTAACGCATTCTGAACAGGTCGCTCTTTGATTGTTTTTTCTGTTACACGTGTTAATGCTCCAGTAACATCGCTCTTTTTAACTGTACCATATCCAATAACAACCACTTCATCAAGTGTCTGTGAATCTTCTTGTAGAATAATTCGCATAGTTTTTTCTGGTTCAGCTTTGATTTCAAGAGACACATAACCGATATAACTGATTTGTATGGTAGCCCCTTTGGTGATATTATTCAGAGTAAAATGCCCATCAAGATCAGTAATTACTCCATTGGATGTACCTTTCATTATTACTGATGCGCCAATGATGGGTTCACCTAAAGCATCAGTCACTACACCCGTTACTGTTACATTCTGTTGAACTACTTGTATAGACATACCAGTAGCACTCAAGGGTTGTGGTGAGCCTATCAGTAAACCTGAGCAGAGTAAGATAAACAGGGGATTCCTGCTTCGGCTCTTTTTCAAAGAATTAGATGTCATAAGAATTAAATTAAAATTAATAGATTAATAATTAAAAGTCCATACTTTATTATGTATATTCATATTTAATGACACAAAAATAAAACCTAAAACAAATTATTCATTGTTCCAAGGTTGCAGGATATAAAACAAATGTTGCAATCTTATTTTTAGAGTTCTACATTATCAATCACCTCTCTTTTTGCAACGCTCGTTCTATATTCTGCAACCAAAGAAGTATGCCTATAAAACTCAAATTGCCAACCTTTGTATATGAATAATCACTGGATTCTAACGAGTTCCTTTCAATGCTTTATCGCGACCAACATCTATTCCCTTCCACGCCTTAAGATTAGTCCACTCTATATAAGGATCAGACCAAAAAGAGTGTTCAGATGACAATCCTAAGGGAAGAAAAACAACAGAACATAAATATAGACTTCCAGTATTTATATAACTTTCCGACATATTCATTTGACTCCCAGTAAACCCTACTTTCAACCATCCATCTTTATCAAAATTAGTACAAAATTCTAATTGCTGTTTAATAACAGCAGTCAAAGCACAACGTACTTGTGCGGCAGGAAGCTCATCTGGCAAAATATCCATTAGTGTAGTTTGAGATAGTGCATGGAAAACTCCAAATCGGTATACTATTGATCGTCCTACCACAGGATAAGTACCTTCGGGTGATATAAATCTCTCTAATTGTACCGCAAAACGTTGAAGTCTTTTCAGTTGAGCTTCAAAGTACACCGAACCATTCAGATTATGTTTTTTCAAGATCTTAAGCACATCTGTCAACATCGGGTGTATAACCAGACTATTATAATAATCTAGATGAAATTCCATTCCATCACCATACCAAGCGTCTCCTTTATACCATTCTTTACAAAAACGATTAACCCCGTAAAGCAATCTAGCTTCATCATATTCACCTGCAAATTCTAATAAAGTAGCTTCAATCACAGAAGCAAATAATAGCCAATTGCTTTCATACGGCTTAATAGAACGAGTTCTTTTTAATTCAGCAATAATTCGCCTTTTTGTCTCTATATCAAAATTATCCCATAATTGTTTAGGCGCCCGCAAAAGCCCCTGAGCCAAAAATGCCGCATCTACCAATGTTTGTGGATGCCGATTATCAAACGACAGATAATCACTGGAATTAGGATTGACAGCATTTTTAATCCCTGTAACTGTGAGATTTATATATTTAGCTCTCAATTTCCCTTCTTCTGTACTGTCGGGTCCCAACTCTAACCAAGGAGCTACTCCACAAACTGTTCTGCCAACAGCCTCCAAATATGACACTGTTTTTCTAAGCGAATCTGTAGACAATGACTCAAAAGGCATATTTTTTTTAAGACTACTATTACTAAGATTTGTTAAAACTGGATCTACGATCTTTATCATTGTCTCCACCCAATAAGCTCGATCTTCCGAAACAGAAAAAGTGTATGAGCATTCAGTACTACAAGCCGTAAAAAACGATACGACTATATATACAATTAGAATATTCCTAATTTTCATTTTGAAGTTTTTTAAGACGCAGTAAAGCTTCTACATAATAATAATCAGCATAAGTTAAAGGTACGTCTACTTCCGAATTCTTATTATAATTACCAGTACTATGCCTCAGTATAAAACCTCCATTAGTCCCTGGTTTTGCAAGATATGTAGAAGATGTCAACGAACGTATTTGCTCTTTCGCATATTCAAGATATTTCGGAGCCTCTATACTATTATCTAACTGACTTAATTCTATCAGTGCGGATGCTATTATAGCAGCAGCGGATGCATCTCGAACTGTATTAGGAATATCTGGTGCATTAAAATCCCAATAAGGGACTTTGTCTACAGGCATATTAGGATGGTTCATAATGAACGAAGCCACACCTCGTGCCTGTTCAAGATATTCAGATCTATTTGTCTCACGGTACATCATAGTATATCCATACAATCCCCAAGCTTGTCCCCTTGCCCAAGCCGAACTATCGGCATACCCTTGATGGGTATTCTTTGCATGAGGGATTCCAGTAATTGTATCATATGATACAACATGGTAACTACTATAATCGCTACGAAAATGGTTCTTTAATGTTGTTCTTGCATGGTTATCAGATATATTACGATAACTCTCATTTTGACTCTCCTTTGCCATGAACAATAAAAATTCAAGATTCATCATATTGTCAATAATAACAGGAAATTGCCATTCACTACTTGACTCCCATGATTTGATAGCCAAAACAGTTTTATCATAACGAGTAACAAGCGATTGTGCACCTGTTTTCATCACATCAAGATAATGAGAATTACCCGTAAGTCTATAACCGTTACCAAAACTACAATAAAGCATAAATCCGAGATCATGATTATTCGTTATTTTCTTTGCCTCTTCCACACGTTCTGTATACATCTCGGCATATTTCCTTATTTCATCCATGGGATTATTCTCATACAGATACCACAGTACACCGGGGAAAAAACCAGAAATCCAGGCTCTGTAAGAAGAAGTCTTTATTTCATTATCTTCATATGTGCGAGGCAGCTGTCCTTCTCTACGGGAAACTTCTTTAGCAAGAAACAAGGTTTGTTCAGTGGCCACTGTAAGTCCATATTCTATAACCTCAGAAAGAGGCTCCTGTTTAACATTACCACATGATATTAAAAGTATAGCCATACTTATAATACATAAAATTGGAATTTTCATTTTCAAATGTTTCAATTTGTAATTCAGAATCCAAATAAAATAATTGATATTTTTTTTCTCAGTCATAATCTTTAATAATATTACTCTCATTTAACTATAAATCTCATGTAAACTATTGCTTTTGTCCTCATTAAAGTGTAGGTTCTACTGGAAGTATTCTTCCATCTTTATCAAATTCCATTTTATCAATACAAATCTCACGATAATACCCTGCCATACGCCCCATTTTTACACCTTCAGGACGGGTAAATCTATGGTAAACGATATACCATTCATCTTTCCCTTGAATTTGAAGTACTGAATTATGTCCTGTAGCGTAGATCCCCTTATCAGGTCTTTTATGAAGTATAATGTTATGTTTGGGTGTATTTATTGGACCAATAGGCGATGTTGAAGTTCCATAACGAACCTGATAATCCTCACTACGAGTATCGTTTTCTGACCATAAAAAGTAATATAATCCATTGCGATAAAAAACATATAATCCTTCGCGAAAATAGGGTGGAGTAATTACTCTCAAGGTTTCTTTCTTATAAGAAACCATATCCTCGTTTAACTCAACTACAGCACAATATCCATTACCCCAATACAAATATTTTTTTCCAGAGATAGGATCATGAAATACATCAGGGTCTATTTCTGCCCCACGATTAATGCCTTCAGGTTTCCAATCGATAAGAGGTTTACCTAAATCAGTAAATGGACCTGTCGGTTCTTTAGCAGTTGCTACACCTATTTTTCCATCTCCTGTATAATAATAATAATAATTATATTCTTCCTTTTCTCCTTTCTTTTCAATAATACACGGTGCCCAAGCTTTTTTTTGAGCCCATAACACATCCTTTTTCAAATCAAGTATTACCCCCTCATCTTTCCAATCTTTCAGATTCTCAGATGAGAATACTTTAAAATAGTCTCCATCCCAATTTTTATGTCCATCACTGGTAGGATAAATGTAATACTTATTTGTTTTATGAGCATAAAGAATCTCAGGATCAGCATAATACCCATTTATAACAGGATTATTTCCATTGACAGGAGCCACTCCTTCTGTTGTCATAATAACACGTTTCATTGTACCATCCAGATTATAATGTAAACTATCTACACACACTGACCGTGTGTGAGGTGAACCGCCTCGCTGATGACTTCCATTGTGATAAAAAAAATACCACTGACCTTTAAATTCGACGATAGATTGATGATTGGTGCTGGAGTTTCCTGCAATTTCATTCAAGATGCCTTTGTATTCCCAAGGGCCTTCTATGTTGTCGGCCATGGCATAAGCTATTTTTTCTGGTAATCCGGATGCGTATGACAAATAATATTTATTATTATATTTATGAACCCATGACGCCTCCTCAAATTCAAAACCATCAAACAACACTTGTTTTATTTCTCCATCTATTTCTATCATATTATCTTTCAACTTTGCATAATAGCACTGTCCATTGCCCCAGAACAGCCATGCAACACCATTATCATCTACAAATACGGAAGGATCTATACATGCCCAACGATGTTTTGATGCAAAACAATCATCTTTTGTCAGTAATGGTTTCCCAATTGCATCTTTATATGGACCTTCAGGGCGGTCACTTACAGCTACTCCAATTCCTGAACCATCAGTACTAATATACCAATAATATTTACCATTTCTATTTATTACCTGTGCAGCATAGGCTCTACCTGTTTCATCCCATGTAAAATCAGATACTTTCAGTGGAATAGGATACTCAGTCCAATTTTTCAGATCGGTGGTTGAGAATACACGCCAATCTTTCAAAATCATCTTTTTATTTTTTTCTCCCACATCATGTCCAGTAAACAACCACAAAGTATCTCCAACCACCAAAGCTGCCGGATCAGGTGTAAATCGATGGGACACAATTGGGTTCCCATTTGATTGAAACATAAAAATACTATCAGATTGAGCTAATATTGAATTGTCCACACTTATCACAATAACTAAAAATATATAAGAAAATAATTTCATTTTTGCTTTCATTGTCTTAACTACTTTTTTGATTAATTAGAAGCCCCCCCATTTTTTTTTCAAACGATTAAGTTCTTTCTCAGTAATGCTGATAACACTTCCATGACGCGGATTAAAATCTTTTGTAAAAGATTCCTGTTTTGAAGTAAAATTATACAAATTAATAGAGCGTTGAAATTCATAACGTCCACTTGAATATAAGTCATACATAAGAATGTATTCATTAGAATTATTCAATTTGAATACACTAGAACCTTCTACATTTGTTCGGGAATCATGATATACATCCAAGTAATCAAAATATTCTGTCCATGGACCTTGTAAAGTTTTAGCCGTAGCTTGTTTTATCCCACTTTTAAACTGTTTCCCGTTTTCATCTTTTGAATTTCCTTTAAAAAAAAGGTGATAAGTATCATCTTTATAAACTATATCAGCATCTATTCCACCATCTTTCGGACTAAACATCAATACTGGTTCATTTTCAAACCCTGTAAAATCATTGTTTGCATAAGCACAATAGAAATCAAGTTTATCATTTTCATAATATTTAATCGTAAAATAAATCAGATATTTACCAACTACTGGATCATAAATAGTTTGTGGTGCCCACATCCATTTTGCATTGGAGAATTTTTCTGGATAAGCTTTAGACAAATCAATCGTAGACGATTCCCAATTGATCAAATCATCTGATTTTAACATCACAATTCCAGGATTTGCTCCCCAACCATTTTTTGCCGTTGACATATCCGTCATTACCATATAGAACATCCTCCCTTTTTCACCTCGTAAAATATGCGGATCTCTAATACCACCTGATTGCGATATATCATCCGAATTTAATATTGGTTCATTGTTATTCAAGGCTTTCCAGTTTACTGCATCATAACTTATGGCGAACCGAATTTGCTCCTGTTCCTTTCGCTCCCCTACAACACCTTCAAAATAAGCGAACAAATATCCTATATATCCATTCTTATCTTTATTTCCTTTTGCTGATAGTGATAATGAAATGGTAGTAAAAATAAATACTACAATAACTATTTGTTTGGGTTTATACATATATATTTATAGTTTATGAGTTTATACAGTCCGCTCGCATGTGGTCTGATAAATTAGGAAAAATATTGAAAAAATTTCCTATATTCTTTCCTGTCCACATCTCAACTACCTCATAAATGGTGTAATTATCACGTAACCACTTACATTGAAACTCGGTCGAGTAAATTTGATCAGCAGTAATACCATCAGTTCTTTTTATAGGAAGTCCCTTTTCGACTGCATATTTGGGAATTCCTCGCATAATATGTATTCCAAACTTCAGCCCTTTGCTATGAACATAATCGGCCAAACTCTTGAAACCTTTTCCTTGTATAGCCGAATGGAAACGGTTCTGTGCAAGCTGATAGCGTCCGTATTTGTCTAGAACATAGATAGGATTTTTTTGATTATAATTCGTTCCTTTTTCGTTTTCAACAAACCAGCGAATATCAACAACAATATATTCCCATCTATACTCCTTTAGTTTTTCTGCCATACAGTCAGAATTTTTCACTGCTGCCTCATCAACTTGTGTTCCATAACAATCCCAACTATTCCATCCCACAGGAGGAGTCTGTGCCCATTGTTTAAACTCTCCTTTGGAAAAGTAGTCTTCTTTTTGATTACCACACGCGCATAATAAACAAAAGAGTATCAGTATATAATACAAATTCATAAAATATCAATTAAAAAAATCGTTTAATATATATCTTCTTTATTCAAAGAATTATTAAAAAAAATCCTCTACTTATATAATATACCTATTCCACTTACCTACCCCATTTCTTCTTTAAATTTATATACTCCTCTTCTGTTATTCCAATGATACTACCATGACGTTTTCTCAATTTTCCGAAATCATATTGATCTCTTGTGTAAAGCTGCCATTTCGTACCAGTAGTATCCGAGATTTCTGTCGTTGTAATCGGAATATATCCAAGACCTGGTTTTTGATAATTATCAGAATAAAGTCCATATATATCTTCATCATTAAATTTAAAAAGCTGAGGACCTTCTATAAGCTTTCCTCTCAGCTCAACATTCGTATCTGCCCAATATTTCAAATATCCATTCATCCTTTTATGTAGATTAGTCAAATCTGAAATAGTCTTCCATTCTCCCAAAATATAATCTGCCTTTTCAATCGACATGAGCCCATCTGCTGAAACTCTATAGTATTTTCCGTCAGAAGCCTGAATCATACTTGTGTCAATAATATCTCCAGGAGTTCTGTCAATATAGATTTCTCCAGGGGTAAAATGTACAAAATCTCTTGTTCGTGAATAAAACACTTTATAACGTCTTCCCGACAGCGTTGCAGGATAATCTGGATATATTCTAGATGTCCAAAAAACTACATATTCCCCTGTCAATTCGTCAAAAATGGCTTCTGGTGCATACACACATCCCAAATGATATCCATTTTTTTCAATAAAAGCTCGTGCTCCCAAATCTGCGAGACGTGGTTCTGACCAATTTATGAGATCTGGAGATTCCCATACAACCATATATAAACTTCCTTTCTCTGTCTCAAAGCCTTGGGTTTGCACTCTTAAGTCTGTTGCAATAAGATAGAATTTATCTCCTTCATAAGAACGGATAATATAGGGATCTCTAACCCCCATATTCCCTACTGTTGATTCTAGAATAGGCTTTCCAGCATTCAAATCAGTAAAATGAAGTGGATCTTTCCCAACTGCAAAATAAATTTGTTCCTCTCTATTAGAAGGGAAAAAAGGAAAGATATAGGCATTTAACTTCTTTTTCTGAGGTTTAGCCTTTACTGTCACATGGAATATTTTAGTATCCTTCAGCCCATCTAAATTAATTGTTGCAGTCAAAACTACTTTTGTATCCCTCTCTTGCCGTATCACAATGCCTGCTGGAACAATCTTGTAAGCTTCAACGCCCATATTATTTAACAGAATATCTTTATCTGAGATCACTTTTGGATGGGAACTATTCCATACAATAGATGCTCCATCTTTTTCAGGCAATAAAGTTATATTCCCGCGGATATCATCTTCATTTGGAATAATTAAGGACGCTTTAATATTTTCCATTTTTACTTGTAAATTATTACTAAAAACAGGTGAAAATATTAGAAGAAAAAATATGGTACTATAGATAAATGTTTTCATGTTTAAAAGAACTAATTTTAAATAACATATACTGCGCCTCATTATAATATATAAATTATTTTATACTTATAAATCAAACTGTTATCTTTATATCTGAATTGTTTTTCTTTTTGGAGTTTTCATTGTCTGTCTATAAAGGCATCTTCCTCATACAAACATCTATTTTTGCACCTTCTCTATAAGATCCGAGCCAAGATAATAGCCTAAATGATTGGGAGAGTTATATCCCACATTCTGATGCATAGTACATCTATAATACAAATCATCACTCATCAAATAGGGAAATTTATATTCTGTCGGATACCATGTTGAGAAGATCATCAATTCTGTACTTCCCGGTAAAGGACGTTTATTAAATTCTATACCACTCGAATGTCTACGAGCTATAATTATTTCTTCACGCCAATCACCAAGTATATCTCCCATGAAAGCCACATTATTTTTGGAACCGTTTGCACAGGCAACATCAAAAGGAATCATAGAAAACACTTGCACATTTCCTCCATCGCGATTATACTGATTGACAGCTCTATTATCGAAAAGCTGACGATTAAGCGACCCAGTCCACCAGATAGGAAAGTTTACCATTGTTGCTTTCTCCGCACCTGTTGGATTACCATTAATATCATACACTATACGATCGTATACCCATGCTTCACAGCCAGGAGATTTGGGATCAATATCGGCAATCAAAGCTCTTCCTTCATCACCAGGTTCATCTCCTACCAATGCCCATATCTGCTCACCCGTATGTGCATCTCTTAATGAAGCTCTTGTCAAACCACTCTCATAACATTGGTAAACCTGCAATCCCGATCTGTTCGGATCGAATTTGCCGACATGAAGCATATCTCCATGCCCCAGTTTGGTGGTATATAAACCTTTTCCATCGTGATCAATAGCACATGCACCGTATGTAATTTCGTCGAAGCCATCACCATCTACATCAGCTACAGCCAGTTGATGATTACCTTGTCCAGCATAGTCCTTATAATATTTATTGTTAGCATCGGTGTCAAATCTCCATAATTTATCCATTTTCTTGCCTGCTCCGTTATATTCCCAAGCTTCCATTACTATTTTACCGTATGTACCTCGGCAAGCTACTACTTGCCATTTATTACCTGATTTAAGTTTGGCGCCCGCAAGTCTCAAACTATTAGCACGTTTAAAGTAATTATCACCCCATTCTTCGCTTGTTCCTATAGCTATATAGGGGGTTCGCGCAAGTTCACTACCTGTCATACCGTCTATGATAGATACAAATTCGGGAGCTTCGCGATTATAATAACCTGCTCTTGCATAGTTTACCTTATCATCACCATTAGTATCACCGATGTATTTACCATCACCAAAATAAGTTCCTTCAGACGTACGAATAGCGATTTCATCTTTCCCATCACCATCAAAATCTGCAGCAATAAACACACAGGCGTTATTGTGCGGAATATTTGTCCCAAACACCACTCTCCAAATAAATGATCCATTTAATTTGTAAGCTTCGAGTATAGCATAGCTTTGAGGTACAATCCCCTTTTCGTATCCATAGGCATGGCGTACAACTAATATTTCATAATCTCCATCACCGTCAAGGTCGGCTACACCACCATCATTAATGATGTATTCTGGCACATCATTGATACGCGTATCAGAAGCCGTTTCTCGAAGAAAGATAGATACATAAGGCCGTTTATTCTTTATCTGATCTACCGATATGGTATAAGTATCCAACACTTCATTACTTCCATGATAACAGAGTTTATACGTATTATCGCTCGAATAATCAATATAATTATCAGGTACCTGAAAGTTAGTGGAATTAATAATAGGCTGTTTATTCATTTTATCCCAACCCAAAAAACTCTTATAATACACATCAAAAGCAGTTTCAGCTGTATCATCAGGGAACATTCTCCAACTTAATAACAGTTTTGAATAACTACCTTTTAGTGTATCAATATTAGTCAATTGTCCCATACTTTCATCAGCGATAGAGCCCCACAGATGGCGTTTACGGTTTTCGATATCCGATTTGCAAGCTATAAAACACACAGGAAGGACAAAACTTAGACAATAAACCAATAGTTTCAATATTTTCTTCATTTTCATGTATCATTAAAGTTAATAATTTATCTATTCAGCGTTTCCAAGAACTCAACTTCCACAATCCGAAGCTCATTGTTTGTCTGATCCCCTCCTTTTGCTTTGAATAAATCCAGCTCTCCTGCTTTGGGTTCAACCACTTCAATAATTTGTCCAAAAGCATCAGCATCATGCGTCGCGCCTTTTAAACGTATGGTTATTGTTTTTGTCCTAATCGGCTTTACAAATAAATGCACATAGCCAAGGCTCCTTTCCGTATTACCACTCCAAATCAGCTTGTCTCCTGCAAAGATCTCCAACGGATAGGAACGCTGTCTCCATCCTGTAAGTTTAATACAAATGTCATCTATCTCTGCATATCGCTCTAATTGATATGTAATCCATGCCGTACTTAATCGCCCGTCATTTTTCCACTCACTAAGTTCATTATCATCATAACTATTAACAGTGGTTTCAGTATTTACTCCGGCAATAGCAGATTTCACTTTTACATCCACCTTTGTATCTTGATAAGATGGAGTTAATGGCGTTTCGCCTAGATCAAATCGGCTAGGAAGTTTCTCATTCGGGAAGAATGTACTAAGTCCGTTTCTTACTTCTACAGGTATGGAATTGAATGACACCTCTTGTGTTCCCAATCCTTTAGCCTGAGCTTTCAATGTGATTTTTCCAGCCACGTCAGTCATCCGTATCAACACTCTACTAATACCACATTCTACAGGCAATTCTTTAGCTAACACATAATTATCTTCAGCTTGGGCAATACCTCCCCGCCATTCCGCCGGACCTTGCAAATCAAATTTTATCATATCATTAGCAAGAGGACATCTATTTCCATTACTGTCCACAACTTCTACTTGTACTATCGCAATATCGGCTCCATCAGCATATATACCGTTGGGACCATGCATCAAAGTAAGTTTCAATCGTTGGGGTTCTCCTATAGTTGCAATTGAATAACTGCTAAGTTCTTTATTGTTTTCATCATAACTTACAGCTTTAATAACCCCTTTTTCCCACTGTATACTGTCAAATGTGAAAAGGAATTCATAATCACGTTTACCAAAACCTTTTGATTTACCATTAACGAATAACTCCACCTTATCCCCTGATGAAACAACATATACAGGTTTTATTACTTCAGGTGTGTAATTCCAATGCCCGATAATATAGGTACTTTCATTTTCTACATCTACCCAACCGTTCCACATTACTTTATGAGCAAAAAAGCCATCTTTCGGGATCCTTAGCGGATCAACAACACCACTACGTCGATAGTTTTCAGCCCCACGTCCATAGGTCTGTGTGTCAGAAAAAACGATCTTCGCCCCACCAGAATTAACACGTCTTCCTGTCCCTGGACGTTCACGGTAAAAATCATACCAACGGCGCACAAACTCAACAGTCAACATATCCTGATTTTGATTGTATGCACTAGCATCTGCATTTTTATGTAATGGTCCATCTCCTTGTTTATGGAAAGGATAACTGTATTCATCCCAATATTTACGCAAACCTTCATCTCGGCAATATTCTGTTTGTACCATAGGATGACATTCACTCTTATTTACATAAAGCATTTCGCCTCCATATTCCGACTCACGGATATCTAACATTTCACGTGAACCGATTGCCCGCCCTCCATAAGGGTCATATTTATCACGTATAGCAATCATTTCAATCATGTGCTCTCTACTGATTGACTCGTTTCCGGATTCATAAAATATAACACTTGGGTTATTTCGATAATAAATGATTACATCTCGCATCAACTCAGTACGCTGTTCCCAACGACGATCAAAGACATCTTTCTCCGCATCACCAGCAGGAAGCATCTGAAGTACTCCAACCCTATCACATGATTCCACATCTTGTTTCCAAGCGGCAACATGCATCCAACGAAATAGATTTGCATTATGCTCAATCATCAAACCATTAGAATAATCACTCATCCAAGGGGGAACAGACATACCTACTCCCGGCCATTCATTGCTGGTACGCTGTGCGTATCCTTTCATCTGAAGAACACGCTCGTTCAACCAAATCTTACCATTTGCAAACCGTGTTTTTCGGAATCCAGTTCTGGTAACAACTTCATCAATAACTTTATTATTTACAATCAACTTTGTCTTTACATTGTACAAATAGCCATATCCCCAACTCCAGAAATGCAATCCGGAAAAATCAGAAGATACTTTCACAGTCACCGTTTGATTTGGTTGTATCACAACAGGTTCGCTATTAAAAGTACCAACTAATTTATTGTCATAATCATACACTTCTACTTCATAATTCACATTCATTACCTTATCGTGTTCATTGCGGATTTCCGACTCGGCATTGATGACAGCCTTACGACTTTTCACCTGTATGTCAGTAGCATAAATATAAACGCCTGTTGTTCGTAGGTTACTGTATAATGGAAATGTCTGATATAATTTATCAGTAATATGTAACCATACATTTTTAGGTATACCACCATAGTTGGCATTAAAATTTATATCATTCCATTGAAAACCACTACCTGTGCTTCTTTCCTTATAACGCCAATCGTTATCAACTCTTAATGCAATAACATTCTCTCCTTCGAAATTTAAGTAAGGTGTCAAATCAAACCCAAAAGCCATCACCCCATTCTCATGTAATCCTATATATTTACCATTAAGCCATAAATCAGCAGCTTGACGTACCCCTTCAAATTCAATAAATACTTTTTTTCCCTTAGCAGTTTTGGGTAATTTGAAATGCTTACGATACCAAGCAATAGTATCCGTCATATATTTAATGTTTACCTTATATGATTCGTCCTCATTAAAGGCACGAGGCAGAGTTATTTTCTCCCAATCCTTATCGAAATAATTGTTTTGCTCGGCTCCTTTAGAATCTCCAATATTCAATAGCCATTGCGAATTAAAATTGTATTTCTCTCTATTACTAGCTAACGCAGTTGTAGATACCAACATAAAAGCTAACAACAAATTTACTAATCTTTGCTTTCTCATACCTTACAATGTATATAATTATATTATTAAATAAATCTCCCAATATTATTCCGTCGATGAAATTATTCGAAAGCAAAGTAAGCGAATTGAAGTTTATGAGTATGGTTGTTTCGTTGCAAGATATACAACAACCGTTGCAAAAAGAAAAAATATTGATGACATAAATCGGCAAGAACGAAGTTGCAACATGCGTTCTATAAATTGCAACCACAGAACACCCAATAAGCTATAAAGAGGTCTACTTTTGTATTTTATAACACTAAAGTAGAATTTTTTAATTAAAAACTAATATTATTATGCGATTATTTTCATTCTTAAATTTTATCTTTCTATTTACAGTATCAATTTGCGCAGCTGATCCCTCGAAGGTATGGATTGCCGATCTAGGTAATGGCAACTATAAAAATCCAATCATTTATGCCGATTACTCCGATCCGGACATCTGTCGCGCCGATAAAGATTATTACATGACTGCTTCAAGTTTTAATTGTATACCAGGCTTACCGATACTCCATTCCAAAGATTTAGTTAATTGGACAATTATTGGACATGCCTTAGAATCCATCACTATGCCACCCAATCATTATGATATACCACGGCATGGGCGTGGGGTTTTTGCACCATCAATTCGCTATCACAACAACTATTTTTACATCTATTGGGGTGATCCGGATCTTGGTATCTTTATGGTACGTACTCAAAACCCTAAAGGAAAGTGGGAAGCCCCTGTTATGGTAAAAGAGGGACGTGGTTTCATCGACCCATGCCCACTATGGGATGACGATGGTAATGTATATTTAATACATGCTCTTGCGGGTAGTCGTGTAAGGCAGAGTTCTCTACTTATAGTTAATCGCTTATCATCAGACGGAGATAAAGTTATAGATGGTCAAGGACATGTAGTTTATTCGGGTCATGGAGAAAACCCTACTATTGAAGGACCAAAATTCTATAAGCATAATGGTTACTATTGGATATTTGCTCCAGCTGGAGGTGTTAAAAACGGTTGGCAACTTGCAATGCGTTCACGCAATATTTATGGCCCATATGAATCCCGTACTGTTATGGCTCGTGGTACAACCGATATAAATGGTCCTCATCAAGGAGGATGGGTAACCACTCCAGATGGAAAGGAAGATTGGTTTATTCATTTTCAGGACAAAGATGCGTATGGACGCATCATTCACTTACAGCCAATGAGCTGGAGAAAGGATGGCTGGCCCATTATTGGTATAGATAAAGCTGGTAAAGGGACAGGTGAACCTGTAACGACTTTCCGTAAACCTAATGTAGGTAAAAAATATCCAGTAATGACGCCACAAGAAAGCGATGAGTTTAATGAGCGAACACTCAGTCTTCAATGGCAATGGCATGCTAATCCTTATATATATTGGTATTATCCTGCCGGCGAAAAAGGCCATTTAAAACTTTTCTCAGTAGTACAAAATAACGATGAGTATAATAATATGATGGATTGTCCCAACTTGCTACTCCAAAAGTTCCCAGCCGAAGAGTTCTCTATAACCAGTAAAATGACATTTAATCCATCTAATAGAGCTATCGGCGAGCGCGGAGGGCTTATCGTTATGGGATATGATTATGCTATACTAGCATTTGAAAATACATCAAGTGGTATAATACTTTCTATGTCAGAATGTCTCGAAGCAGAAAAAAAGAATCCTGAGAAACTTATAGCTTCTCAAAAACTTGATTCTGCAAACCTAACCGTTTGGTTACGCATAGACGTTCATAGTGAAGGAGTATGTACTTTTTTTTACAGCTTAAACGGCAAGCATTTCCAACCAATCGGAGGAAAGTTTACTGCACGTAAAGGTGGTTGGATAGGTGCAAAAGTAGGGCTATTCTGTAATCGTCCGAAAATTTCTGGTGCCGGAGGCTGGTTAGAAGTGGATTACTTCAGAATTCAAAAATCAGAAAAATAATTCTGCGGTTTATTTCTAATTGAAATCCAAGCAAATCAAATAACCGGAAGTCTCCTTCCGGTTATTTTTGACCATATTGAGTAGGCAATACACCAAACATTTTCTTAAATGACTTTGTAAAATAGCTTGGTGTATTGAACCCAACAGCATAGGCTACTTCTACTACAGTCAATCCACCCTCCTTTAATAATTCGGCAGCTTTCTTCAACCTTATATTTTTAATAAAATCAGTAGGAGCTTGTCCTGTGATAGAGTGAATTTTACGATATAAATTTGACCGGCTCATTGCCATATCGCTACTTAAATCTTCAATAGAATATTCAGAATTATTAATGTTAGTTTCAATGAGTTCTAATGCCTTCTTTATCAATCGTTCATCCAACGAAGAAATAGTAATATCTTTGGGAGCTACTTCGATTTCATTTTTGAAAAGTTGTTGACGCTGTACCTTTTGTACCATCAGATTCTCTACTCTAGCCAATAAAATGTCCCAATGAAACGGCTTCGAAATATAAGCATCAGCTCCTTCCCTGTAACCTCTTTCTTCATTTTCTATATTGCTATTTGCTGTAAGAAGAATTACTGGAATATGCGATGTATTTATATTATTCTTAATCCTATGACAGAGCTCTATGCCATCTATCCCAGGCATCATTAAATCCGTAATGATAACGTCTGGTTCTTTCTCTACTGCCTTTTTTTCACCTTCTAAACCATTGGCAGCTTCATATACAGTATAAAATCGACTTAGTTCACCTTTTAGGTATGTACTGAATTCTACATTATCTTCCACTATCAATACTCTTTTTCTCAGATCGCCTAGTGGTTCAGTCATTGCAACTTTCTCTCGCTCTTTTTCCATCTCCATAGCTGTAATACTTGCATGCGGCTTCAAATCAGTCGAGATATAAACAGAGAAAATAGAACCTTTATATAATTCACTTTGCACATCAACAAACCCTCCGTGCATATCAACATATTCTTTCACAATATGTAAGCCAATACCACTTCCAATAATACCTTCTTGCCCGCCTACCTGATGAAAACGCTCAAAAATAGTAGATAATTCATTGACAGGAATACCTTTACCCGTATCTTCTACTGAAATAACAACATATTCCTGTTCCCGATTTCTTTTATAAATAGACAACGAAATGCACCCTCCTTCTTCTGTATACTTGAAAGCATTGGAAAGCAGATTATTTACTACCTTGCGCAGCTTATTGGCATCAAAGAATAAATAAAACGAACTAATATCTGTATGAAATTGGAAATCAATTTTTTTCTCTCTTGCAGCTAATTGAAAACTTTCATATATAGAGGAAATAAATTCACTAATATCCCCTTTAGTTAAAGAAAGTGTTTCGTGCCCCATTTCTATTTTTCTGAAATCGAGTAATTGATTAACCAAGCTCAATAAATCTTGAGCATTTTTATTTATTGATTCTAATTGTTGTTTAAGGTCTGCATTTGAAACCTTTCTTATAATAGTCTCTAATGGGGTTACGATAAGAGTTAAAGGTGTACGAAGTTCGTGGCTCACATTAGTAAAAAAACGGTATTTCATCTGCGACACCTGCTCATCCATTAACTTTTGCTGCTTAGCTTTTTGTAACCTAACATATCTCTGAATCATGAGAAGAACAGATACTAAAAAAATAAAGAGATATGAAGTATATGCCAACCATGTCTCATACCAGTCTGGCTGCCGTTGAATTTTAATAATTGTGGATTTCTGGGTCCAAAGTCCATTTTTATCTGTTGCCCTTACTTCCATTTCATAATTTCCTTTTGAAAGCCCTGCTAAATAAATACTATTTTGTCCCATAGGCAAATAGTTCCAAACACTGTCTTGTTTTTGGCGGAAAGCATAACAAATTTTATTGGTATTAAGCGGGTCAAAAGTGGAAAAGAAAAGTTCAACATTTCGCTCTTGAGGTTCCAGAATAATATTTTGACTATCTCTACCTAATATCTTCTGAATATTATTGATTTTAACAGAGGTTAAACTTATGGAGATTTTTTGTGATACTTTTTCAAGTGGAGTAATGCAGGGGAATGTCAGCACACCTCCCCTACCCCCAACATGCATCTCACCATTTTCACCCTTATGAAGTGATAAAAAATTATCCAACGAGATGAAAGGATCAGAACAAGAAATTGAGTTTGTAATCTGTTTTTCAGGATTATAAATAATAATTGTTTGATCAGTCAATATCCATATATTACCATAATCATCAGCTAAAAGGTCTATAATAGCATCACCTATCAGACTACAATCTTTTGTTTTAGATGTCAGCTCATTCTTAGTAGTATCATAACAATAGACATTTCCCTGTTGCGTCCCAACCCAAACCTTTTGATCAGGAGAAGTTGTTAAAACCACATAATTTTCTTTCGTAAGATATTTAAACTCTTTTCTACCGTCAACAATCTTCCAAAATCCTTCAGATTCTGTAGCGATGAATATACTTCCATCATCCAATGAAATAATATCATTTACAATGCCAGTATATTCATACACTTTTTCAAGTTGTTTTTGTTTTAATTCATATTTATATAAATGAAACGTCGTTCCAATCCACAAATTTCCATGCTTGTCATCATACAAAGTACGAATGCGTTCATGAGGTTCAATAGGAACCTTACATATCTCAGTTTCAATAAAACCTTTTTCTGTATACTGTATTAATATGACCTGTGATTCGAATACGGCAACATATACACCATCATAATCAACTGATTTTTCAAAGAAAAACGAAAAACTCCTATTATAGTTTTCATGCATTGCCAATTTATTATTTTTAGTATCATAAATATATAATCCAACTCTTTTCTGACGAACCCAATAATATTCTTTTTCATAGAAAAGTTCCATAGGGGAAGCATATATACCTATTTCTTTCTTAACCAAATCCATTGGATAACTCATTATTTTGTTCGGCAAATAAGAAATAACAAATGAATATGATTCAGGATAATTCCCTACAATCCACAGATTCCCATCTTGATCACATATAACACTGTTCAACATTCTTTTATCTTCAGAAAATAAACCTGAGATATCAACTGAATGCAACATATCGTTTACATCGATCTCATATGCATACAAATTATCATTTGCAGTTACCCAAAGGTGATGTTTCAAACTATCTTGGGCAATACAAGAAATTCTTTTTTTATCTGGATCAGCATATTGAGTAGTAGCTGATTGTGACACAAACATGCAATTGGTGTTTTTTTCTCGAGGATCAAATCGAACAATCCCATCTCCCCATGTGCCAATCCAATAAAATGGTGAAACAGCATCTTTCATCATCCATGTAACAGATGTTTTAAAAGGCCAAGGATATTGAACAAATTTATCATCTTGAGCATTGTATCTGAATAATCCTCCTTTCAATTGCGTCGCCCAAATTGTGCCTTCATTATCTTCACAAATACCGTTTACTTCTCTAGGAACGTCTTCACATTTTAATTCATATTTTCCCAACCTTTCACCAGACATATCATATCGAAATAAAAACTTCCCAGATGAGACCCAAACAGTTCCATCAGAAGTCCCTCTAACCATTTTTATAACCCATCCTTTTATTTCGCTATCAGGAAGAGAACTAATCTTATAATTGGTCTTATCAAGAATATACATCCCCCGTTTTGTACCAAACCAAATTTTTCCTTCTTTGTCTTCAGCAATACTTGTTACACTATTGTTTTCCAACAATCCAGGAGTATTAAAATCAGAACGGAACACTTTTATCTGATATGCATCGTCTCTACACAACCCTTCTTCTGTACCATACCACATATACCCTTCCGAGTCTTGGAATATACATAAAATATCTCTAGTCGGAAGCTGATTTATATTTGGAAGTTCAGTCATAATAACATCTTGTGCTCTATGAGGTAAAGCAAACAACATTAATAGAATGAACAAAACTGCTCTTGAATGTTTTTCAAAGTACATAACTGCTCTTTATTTATTTAAGACAAAGTAAGAAACTAACAATTATAAAAACAAAAAACTTTAGTTAATTTTTTAATTAGTAAAAACTCTTCCCTAAAAATCGTTATTGCTTCTAAAATGTTAATCACACTCAGATGAGTATATCCACATATTCTACTATAATCTCCTAAATATTTGATGATAATAAAGTTATTCAATCCTTCTAAGGTTTATAACCTCTATACGATATTATTAACAAATACCTAAAAAGAATGGATCTTAAATCATAAAATTTTCAATTCTATTGTACTCTGATTATTTCTATAACTTTTTCCCTCAATTAGGAAATAATGAAATAGCATTTTTATTAGATTAAATAAACTTAACGCACTAATCTCTTTGAATGACAAAACAGGAGATTACCGTTTTCATCACGAAGATGCATCCCGTTACCCTCGCAATAACGGAAGAAGGAACAATCGCCACAAGCATCTTTTTTCATCCAATCGCGGTTACGGAATGGCTGGAAGCGTTCTTCCCACACCTGCATAAAATTGTCCTGATAGATATTCCCTTGATGAAAATCACTCCGGATACTGGGACAAGCAGAGATAGAACCGTCTATCAGGATGGAACCGACGGTAACACCGGCATTACAAGCGAAGAAGCTATCGCGTACTTCTCCTTCGTACTTGCCGAGAAAGCCTTCGCAGCCATAACTCAGATGTATCTTTCCCTCCTTACGGGTTTCTTTAATGAAGTCCATAAGTCCGGTAAATTCTTCATCTGTTAGCTGGAACTCAGGGTGCGAAGCAGCACGGCCAACCGGGAAGATAGTAAACATCCGCCATTGGCGAACGCCTATTTTATAAAGAGATGTTTTTAATTCGTCCAGATAAGGGTAATTACGTCGGTTAACGCAAGTCACCACATCCCAGGTCAGTTCCGGTTCGTGCACCAGCATCTTTATGGCTTCCAAAGCATTGTGATGGCTTTCAGGATGCCCCCGCAACCAATTATGATCTTCGGCAAAACCATCCAGACTGATAGTTATGGAGTGTAATCCGGCAGCCATGAGACTTTGCAAGCGTTCCTTTGTCAGATAAAGTCCGTTGGAGACCATGCCCCACGGATAACCACGACGGTAGAGGGCCAGCCCGACTTTTTCCAGGTCTTCCCGCATCAGGGGTTCTCCACCAGTGATAATGATACTTACTTTATTGGGATTTACATAAGGAGTAATGGAATCGATAGTACGCAGAAAATCTTCGGCAGGCATATCTTCCACTGCCGCCATTCGTTTGCAGTCGCTTCCGCAATGCTTGCAGTGGAGATTACAACGCAAAGTGCACTCCCAGAAGAGCTGCTTCAGAGGGTGCAGTTCTTTCAGGTTATTCCAGATCTTCCGGTTTATTTCCAGAGCAAGCTGTTTACGTATTGAAAGATTATTCATTCTTTTTCTTCAGTACAAAATCTACTTCTTTAGTGTCACTGCCTTGATACCAGCCTTTGCCACCTGTCGGCTCCATTTTTATGTCAGTTGAGTCTGCTTTATAAATACCCGGTGAATCTTCACATACTAAGCGGTATTTACCATAGCCACCTGCCTGCTCATTTAAGAATCGGAACTCTCCATTCTCTTGAGTATACAGAGTATCAGTGTAATAAGCTCCCATCGGTTCTCCATCCGACGTAAGTTCCTTTACGATAACCCTTGCATCCTTTACAGGTTCGCGTAGTTCATCAAGTACCTTACCTTTAATCTCAAAACGACAATAAGGTGTTCCATATTCATCAGCCCCCGTCCCGTCACATGCATTAAAACCTAGTAAGACCAATACGCCGGACAATATCCGGTTGTAGAAATGTAACCATCGTTTCTTCTCTTCCTTCATTTTCATAGCATTTCTCATGTTCATTCTTAAATTAGATATCCTTTTTGTAAAATGCTGTTCTTTTAGAAATACTGCACCAAAGATAACTTTTTATCTGCAATAATTCAAAATAATTGTCAGTATTCCGTATAAAGATTTCATATCTTTGAAGCTTCATACCTAAAATAAAGTGTAAACAAGAAGAATTATGGACATCAGAAACAGAATACAACAACTATTAACCGCCATCAACCAAGGGGTTTACGAGAAGGATACTGAACTCAGCCTGTCACTATTGGCTGCATTGGCAGGCGAAAGTGTTCTCTTGCTGGGTCCTCCGGGAGTAGCCAAGTCCATGGTGGCGCGCAGACTGAAATCCGCCTTTAAGGGAGCAAAAGCTTTTGAATATCTGATGTCACGCTTTTCTACTCCCGATGAGATATTCGGCCCTATCAGCATCAACCGGCTGAAAGAGTTTGATAAATACGAACGTGCCATTGATGGGTATCTGCCTACGGCAAGCGTGGTGTTTCTGGATGAGATATGGAAAGCGGGACCTGCCATACAAAATTCATTGCTCACCGCCATCAACGAGAAAATCTATCGGAATGGCGATAGCGAAATTAAGCTACCACTAAAACTTCTGATTGCCGCCAGTAACGAGTTGCCTGCACACGGCGAAGGACTTGAGGCCCTGTGGGATCGGTTTCTGCTGCGTATCATCTGCACCTGTGTAAAGGACGAACAGACTTTTTACAACATGCTGCTCGATGACAACGATAAAGAAATAAACGTGCCTTCAGAACTGCAAATCAGTGAAAAAGAATATGCAGACTGGCGCGGACAGATCAACCGGATTTCACTATCTGCCGAGATTCTACAATACATTACTAACGTTCGCCACCAACTGAAACGGCTTCCACTGGATGATGAAGGCACTGCCCGAAACGTATATATAAGCGACCGTCGCTGGAAGAACATTGTGCAATTGCTGAAAGCCTCAGCTTTCATTAACGGACGTACAGAGGTCAACTCATCAGACCTGCTGCCCCTATACCATTGTTTGTGGAATGAAGCAGATGAATGTGAGCCGATTCATCAATTGGTCATCCGGGAACTATTCACCTCCTGCCTGGAAAAAATGGAAGAAATCACCGAAGCAATTAAAAGCGACATCCGAATCAGCCGGGTGCGCCAAGCTTTGGAAGACTTCAAGAACAACTGTTCCCCCTGGAATGAACTGGAAATTACAGACTACTTCTACTATCATGTAGAGGAACACGGAACAGGCCATACATACATCTTTGCCGTAGACTATCTGGCTCTGAAAGAACAGAAGAGAGAAAATGCACCTAAACAAGCTGTCATCTATCCCGATCCGTTGAATCCGGGACGCTCGATTATTCGCTGTTATCCGGGTGGAACGCCCTCATCATCTGCCTCCCAGCAACGGGTAAACCTGTACAGGGAAGGAACAGAATACCTGTTGATAGACGGTGTGCGATATCCGATGAGCCAAAGGAAAAAAGGAGAAAAAACACTCCCTACATCCGGCAAATCCTCCCAAAGTCTGTTCGACAAATTGCCTCAGATCACTCCCCGCAATTACCGGAACGAGTTGAATCAACTTTTCCAGCAACTATCAGCCCTCACCAGTTCCTTATGTACGGACAATCTGTTCGTCACACCGGCTGATAGAGAGTTAATCACCCGCTACTCGGACGAAGTATTAAAAAGACTGCGGAATGTAGAGATCGAAGAGGAAAAGTTACAATTCAATTTACAGCAATATGGCGGGGCTAATCAAAAAGAAGTATGACATTCACTTCTATACAAAGATAGTCGAGAAATTTGTGCAGACAGGAGAATGCGCCAAGACTCTATACGGCGAAACGGAAGATCCCTTGTTGCTCTATCTACTGGCCATCATGAACAATCCTTCCATCAGAGTTCTGGTGTTAAGCGATGAGGTTCGTGCACGCATATTCTATGACATCACCACGCAGTTTGTCTGGCAGTTTCTCGAACAAGAAAAGTTTCAGATGCAAAGAGCTCAATCCGAACTTGGAGAAATGGAAAGTGCCTTGAACTGGATTAAGGAGAAGCGGGACGGTTGGCAAGCTTTATTAAGAAAGATCAAAGACGATTATAAAGAAAATGCTTTCGACGAACCGTTCTACGAACACATGTTTGGGGACAAAGACAAGCAACATGACTCTACCGTTTGGGAGAAGATGCTGAAAGACTGGGAAGATTCTTTTCATCAGAAGCAACAAGAGCAGAAAGAGAAAAACCTGGATATCAAGAAGGACTTTCTGGAAAAGAAATTAAAAACCAGCCTGGATAAGATACCGGAATATCTGGAAGAGCACCAAGTGGATAAAGAAGAGTTCTATCAGGCATGGAGCATGATGAACGGGTTATGGAATACCATAGATTTTGAGAATATCCGGAAGATTGTAAAACTGCAAAAGGAATATCCCGAACTGCTGAAAGTAGCAAACCGCATGGGGCGAATAGCCGACGATGAGGGTAGCAAACAAGTATATGTGACGGAAGGCAGTGCCTACAAACTGGCTCACTCTCAAAAGAGTGACATTCTGGGTGTCACCATCGGCAACGACCTGAATGCCCTGCTCCCCTCGGAACTGCTATACTATGCAGACAATGAGCTGCAAGATGTCTTTATGCTGAAATACTTCACACAGAAACTGCAAACCTTCCGTTACAAATCGGAAATCATGCAACCCTCCAGACGTCTGGAAGTAAAACCGGCAGTCCTGAAAGGCCCTATGATTGTATGCCTCGACACCTCGGGCAGCATGACCGGAAAACCGGAGAAGATGGCTAATTCCCTACTGATAAAGCTCATAGAGATCGCAGAGCATCAAGACAGAGAATGTTTTCTGATTTCATTCTCCGTATCTACCAAAACCATTGATATACGACGCGACCGATTGAAACTAATGGAATTCTTCAGCCATCCCTTTAGTGGCGACACAGATGCCACCCAAATGCTGAAAGACACTTTCAGAATGCTTGACGAAAACCGTTATATGAATGCAGATGTCTTACTTATCAGCGATTATCGCATCCCTGAATGTAAGCCGGAATTATTAGAGCAAATGAGTATACACCGTGAGAAAGGTACTCGCTTTTACGGCCTGCAGATCGGCATTGCTCCAAACGAATGGACGGAGCATTTCGATCATATCTACCGAATAGAGTATCATGTAGACCGTAAGCACTAAAGCCAGTCCATCAGTTCCATCGGACTTTTCACTTGTTTCAGCCTGGGATGGGTAAATGTATCCACCACCTCATGCTGCCACATCACCTCAAAAGGAATGTGTACTCCGTATCCCCCAATGGAGAGCACCGGTTGAATATCAGATTTCAAAGAATTACCGATCATCAAAAATTCTTCCGGAGCGACTTGCAGGACTTGTAGCAGACGAGTATATTCTTTCTCGGTCTTATCAGACATTATTTCAATATGATCAAAATAAGGCATTAGCCCGGAACGCTGTAATTTACGCTCCTGATCCAGCAAATCACCTTTCGTTGCCACTACCAGACGATGCCCTCCTTGTTCTTTCAAAGCTTTCAGAGTTTCTTCCACACCAGGCAGCAATTCAATCGGCATCTGGAGCAAAGATTTACCTAAAAGAATAATTTGCTGTATCTTCTCTGCTGAAATCTTCTGTCCACTCATCCTCAAAGCCGTTTCAACCATTGAAATGGTAAATGCTTTGGCACCATACCCCAAACATTCCAGGTTCCCCATTTCTGTTTTAAACAACTCTGCCGAAATCTCTTCTGCGCCGCCGTAATCACTCAGTAATTCTGTATATTTTCGTTCTACCTCTTGAAAAAAAGGTTCGTTACTCCAAAGCGTGTCATCTGCATCGAAAGCTATGACCTTAATAGCATGTTTCATCTTCTCTATTTTTATAAATAGTATTATGCACTTTACGTTACATATTTTATGCCATGCAAAACACGGAATAAATATCGAGCAAAGCAAATGAGAAACTTTTTTTAACGCCTTTCTTTTCAAAAACGAACTCAAAAAGCGATACGGGACATACCTGAGATATACTTGCTCCGTACCAACCCCGTACTTTCTCCACTCAGAGGTACTTCTGACTGGAGAACGTACGGAGCAAGTACGGTTCTGATATAGTCCGGGTATGGTTCAAATATGATTTGGAGACAGTTCTAATAATACTTATATATATTTTAAAATATAGTTACATTATCATAAAGAAGTATTATTATCCTGTTTTTTATAAAAAGCTACCTATTTTTGTATAGGCTAAAGCATTAGCAACAAAATTACACACAAATATGAGACTTATTAAACTATCACGAATCATTACCTTTATGAAATCGGGATGCTATTCTTGCAATAACATACAAAACTCAATCTATGGAGCATCGCATTAAAGAATTAGACTATCTGAAAAGCATTCTTATCCTTCTAATGGTTGCTTTTCATCTGGTATATATAGGAGATAAATATCCTTATATAAAACAGATCGTATACACGTTCCACATGCCCGCTTTCCTAATCATATCCGGTTATTTGACTAATGTACAGAAAGATATCAGAAGCTTTATGAAAAAACTATTATGGATTTTCATTCCCTACCTGTGTATGGAGACAGGTTACGTACTAATGTCGCATATCTTACCCGTGAGAGAAAATGTACCGGAAATTAGTTCAAACATTTTATTGCATAAGATATTTATAAAGCCATTGGGTCCCTACTGGTATCTCCACACGCTTATTATCTGTAGTCTACTATATTACCTGACTTTCCGCTATACCCGCATGAAAACAATATCACAGGTAATATTATTTGGTCTTGGTCTATTCACAGTATCACGCTGGGGTGGAATTATAGTGTTTGCCAATGCCATTTACTTCCTTGCAGGGGTAATCATTAAACAAAGCAAATTATCATTTGTCCGTATCTTTCAGCCATCGCTTCTTGCCCTTGTCCCCATGATACTACTCTGCTGTTTTCCAGACAATCTGAACAGAGGGATACTGGCAGGTATCACTATTACTTATCTGGCTATCATTATATCACTATATGCACACAGTTATCTATCCAAGGAAATCAAACAATGCTCTTATTTTATAGGTAGAAATACTCTTGTCATATTTCTCTTCTCCCCTCTTTTCACAATATTGTGCAAGATGTTCCTATCTTTTTTATTCTTTGAGCCCACCGGAATACTTTTTATGATCATATCCGTTGCAATCACCGTAAGTGGATGTATAGTAATAGCATGGAGCATGGATAAACTACACTTTTCACGCTTCTTCTTTGGACAAAATGCAATATTAAATTAACAGCTACATAAATCTGACAGAACCTAAAAAGGAAATTTATATAATAGATATTATGCAAGAACGACAGAAAAATAGAAAATTATACTTTAATGAACTTTCGATAACAAGTAAGCGATACTACATCCCATATATATCAAAATACAAAAAGATTGAAAAGGGAATGAATGTTTTAGAAATAGGATGTGGGGATGGAGGCAATCTATTACCCTTTGCTGAACTGGGATGTAACACTACCGGGGTCGATTTATCGACAGGAAGAATAAAAGGTGCAATCCTCTTTTTTGAAGAAAGGCAAATAAAAGGAGATTTCATAGCTTCGGATATTTTCAAGTTGAAAGGGCTTGAACACAAATTCGATTTAATTATCTGCCATGACGTTATAGAACATATAAAGGACAAAGCTACATTCTTATCCAATCTTCCTAAATACATGAATCCCGAAGGTATTATCTTTATGTCGTTTCCTGCATGGCAAATGCCTTTTGGCGGACACCAACAGATATGTAAAAGCAAAATAATCTCGCACTTTCCTTTTATTCACCTGTTGCCAACTTTTATGTATAAAAGTATTTTAAAGATTGCCGGTGAAAATACAGGCTGCATAAAAGAGCTTATTTCTATAAAAGATACCAGGACTTCAATAGAGCTATTTGAAAGGTTAGTGCATAGGGAATCTATCAGAGTTATGGACAAACAGTTGTTCTTTATAAATCCTCATTATGAAATAAAATTCGGATTAAAACCTCGGAAATTACCTGCAATAATCGGTTTTATACCTTATGTAAGAAATCTATTTACGACATCATGCTTCTATATTCTTAAATAGAATTCCTTGTATTACTCATTCAGAGTAAACTGCCAGGCACAACAACAGCTGTTATCAGTGATATCCGGATAACAGCTGAGGCACTCGCATGTAATACGTTCATCTATTGCAGCTGCAAAACCACTATATTCAATGATACCTACTGATTTACAAGGATGATATTCCATTTGTTTACGCTTACGGGCGGTTTGCACATGACAGTCTAATGTGCGATACATCAAAGTCTTACCATCTTTTCCGAAAATAAGCTCATCATTGTTTATATTTGCATAGAAACGCAGCTGCAAGGCTTTTGCCAGCCCTTCCAGTCCTGCATGTTCCGGCAGTTCAAGAAACTGCTTGATTCTCCTTGCCTCTGTGATTGTAAAAACTCTCCATGCTTCCCTATCGTGATGCATGGCCTCATCCATTCCGTATTTTCGCTCTACCGATTGAAACCATACACCATCCATAGCCAACCAGTTTTTGGAATAGGCTTCGATGAGTTTTATAAGTTCTTCTTTAGTAAGGGAGTTTAAAAGAGTATTTTGTTTCATTATTAAAAGGCTCATATAAATAACTATCTCAAAGGCTGAATAACAGTGTTCCGTCATTACACTACATTTGCAAATGTATGAAATTAATCCAAAAATTAAATACGTATGCTTCTATTTTATGGTGACATACTCTGAAGTATTCGACAACTTCAGATTGGAAAGAACATATTACTTATCAATGAACGTCATTCTTATCGTGTAGCTTTCTTGTTTTCTACATAAGTCACTTCCGGACCTAGGTAAGAACGTTTCATGCCACCAAAATCAATCACCACTTTCTGGATAATCACCCCTGGGTTGGCACAAATTAATTTGAATGTATGTTTACCCGGTTTGTCAACTTGAAGCGTAGCTACACCTATAGCACTGTTACGGGCTACATTTCTGCGCCACTCACCTGAATATTCCCTCGATGCTGTCGACATCCATTGCACCATTCCTTCATCAATCATTACTCCATAACTGGTGTCATGTTTGGAATCTATCGGGAATAGGGGTAATGCATATACATATACTGTTGCATTTCCGGCATTGAATGTATAAAAGTCGTATTCGGCTTTGGGAGCCCTATTGGTGAACCATTTATTTTGGGAAGGTTTAGTCGCTTCTCCTAATTGTACACAATCATTCTCATAACCCAACCCTTTTACTGTTTTTATTTTGATATCGTCGTTTTCGTATTTACGATGGAAAAGCCCGGCATTTATGGAAACACAGCCATTATCTTCTATATACATGCCTCTCACTTCATCAATCGATGGAGTTTGTGGATTGAATACAGGAACAAATATCTTATCTGTTTTACCATTTGTCATGACCTCAATCTCTCCAATTATATTGTTACCATGAGGCACCTTATTCCAATCGATTGAAACTTTGATTCTTTCCTGTGTGGCTGTTTTCCCACTTAATTTACTTAGCTTTATCCAATTGGCATGAGTAGTTGCTTTCCAAATAAATGTTTTTTTCCCTTTGTTATAGATTTCAAAGAAGAAGTTTTTTTGGGTATATGGATTGACAGATGGGAGTACATTTACATTAGGCATGCCAAAGGTGTAATCTTGGCCGGGTATGAAGATTCCGACTTCTCCCTCTTCGGGTATATTTATTTGTTCGGTAGGCGCCATTTCGTGATAACTGGCATTCCAACCCGGACTTACTGCCATCATGTGCTTCCATTTGCCATTGAGTAGCGAATTGAACTTGTCGGTATAAATAGCAAGACTATCAAAATAGACTTTTGCTTCGTTTGCTACTGCATTGGTTGTGGCACGTCCCTGTCGGGCATACCAACGATTTTTCTGAGCTGTCAACATCTTCTTGTTCATCAGTGTAGCTCCTTTTACCGGATAGTGAACTAGCTCATAATAAGCAGGTTTATATTCTTCCGGTAATTGCTTCCATATCTTTTCGCTCTTATTTGCAATACGGTCGTACGCAGCCATTCGCTTTTCGGCTTCATCATAGTTTGCAAAAGAAAACTCTGTATCTATAATTCTTTCGCGTTCCAGATAGTTATTCCATTGGTATCCCCATCCCATTCCTTCAGGTTTGTGTTGGAACCCTAGCAGATAATAGTTATTGATAATATCAACAAGATCATCTCTGTATTTCTCTCCAAATATGGAAGTCAGAAAATCGGTGTGATGAGTATAGGCATTATCAAAGTTGAATTGTTCAATATCCCAAGCCATGTCAAGGAAAAATTTCATGCCAAGTTCTCCCGGTTTTATGTCTCCTACATTTAGTAACCAATAACGATTGGCTCCTGTATCATAAGCTTTTCGCATTTCTTCATAGATTAATGTAGCAGGAGTTGTGTTAATCCACAGATAATCGTGTGGCTCTCCACAATAAGAGATATGATAATATATACCAGATGCACCTTTACGTTTTTGTTCTTCCTTGTTACTCAGCCTTTTTATATAGCCGAAGTTATCATCAGGCCATACCAAAGTCACATCATCAGGCACTTTCAGACCTTTCTCATAAATGTCCAATACTTCTTTGTAGGGTACAAATTGTTGTGGAATGGATGTTATATCTTTATTAATATATTTTTTTAATATATTTCTTTGATCACTCAGTACCTCTTCTATTAAACTTACTTCTTTTTCTTTGGGTACCCCCACCAATCCGGCATCGTGAATACCCCGCATAGCTAATGTATAGAAGTTCTCGTATTGTCCATTCTCAGATATACGTTTATCCAATACTTTATTAATGCCTTCTTTATTGGTCATATAGTTCCACTCTCCCATGGTTTCACTAAACCATTCTGTGGTATTGTTAAATAACAAAGGTTCGCAATGTGCAGATGTCATGACAATAGCATAATTGTCAGCAACAATCTTATTATCGGGATATTTATTAAATGCACCTGATCCCGGATGCATGGCTGGTGCCAGCATATTGCCTTTCATTCGAAGAATGAGTTCACATATTTTTGCGTAAGTTTTAGGACCGATATCACCCAATGTTGGGTCGAATGTTTTGGCTGCCCAAGGCACAAGTCCCCATCCTTCGTCATTCAGGAAGATACCACGATATTTCACGGAAGGTTCTTTAGAAATATACTCGGCTGTTTCCAGATATATCGCCTTTTGCTTTTTTACAGGAACATCAGCCCACCAATATAAAGGAGATACTCCCATAGCTTCAGATAGAGTGAAGGTACCATAGGCTGTTCCACGTCTGTCACATCCTGCAATAATCAAAGCCTTGTCTACACCACTAAAAGGTTTTTCTACTACCTTAATAATATATTGTTCCCAACCGTTTTTTATGGCAGATATATCTATTTTATTACTTGCAACAAGTTTATCGATCCATTTATTATGTCCTAGAGTCCCTATTATAATAGGCTGTTTGGATTTAATAGATTTTGTAGTGAGCAGCTTCCCTTTTTGACCGCTTACCCTTTCTATATCCTCAGCTAAAAGTTGGGATACTATTTTAACTACTTCAAAATCGGAGTTATCTATGTATATTTCACTAGCATTCCCATTGGAATATATTGAAAATTCGTTACCTGTATGAGGCTTGTTGCTGATTTTAATCTGTGCAAAACCAAAAGTCGCATAACAGAGTAGTAAAATGGCGAGTAATTTTCTCATGATAAAGTCTATTTGTAGCGGCAAATTATTAGAACCTGCCGGCAATATAATATCACCGGCAGGTTGTCATCCTAATAAAACTTTTACCTTGTAATTAATTTAATATCTACTTTTCAGGCTCTACCACAGTTTCAAGAGGTGGTATATTGTTTTGTGAGCCTTGATACCCATAATTCTGATTGATAACATTCAGGTTGTTAGCATCTATTGCATCTTGTGGAATGGGCCAGTATACATGGTATGGTTTAATCTTATATGAATTTGTTCCGTGTGAAATTTCATTGCGATAGAAATTATTCTTTGCAATAACACGATCGTAATACCAATTTTTTTCATGCATCTTGTCCAAAGTATATCCATCCTGACCTAATGCAGCCTTGATATACGCAACACGAGTAAGTTCGCATTTACGTGGTTCTTCAAGATAGAGTTCACGGGCACGCTCATCAAAGATCTCATCTAATCCAACACTTTGATATAACGGAGCGTTTGCACGTTGGCGAATTTCATTAACATCTGCCAGAGCTTCAGATAGCTTATTCTGCCAATAATAGGCTTCAGCACGCAATAAATAAGTCTCGGCTAACCGGAAAACATACCAGTCAGTAAAACCACCTTTGGGCTCATTTCCTTTGTTAATTTCATCTTTGTCAACAAACACTTTGTAATATGGCCATGAGTAATAACATCTGATTGTGTCATGTCCTGTTATATACTCCGGTTGAATGGACTTCCGGAAATAAGCAGACTGAGGATTGGTATAGGTATAGTGTTTAGCATCATACCAGTTGAGCGAGTTATGTCTCATATCGTTGCCACAGTCTTTCCATAATTCATATTGATAATAATTCGTTGGACGTACAATACCGATTCCACGCCCCAATGAGTCCATTTGTACAATAGCATTTGCTTTACTGTATCCACCCATTCCATCTGGTGTTCTCACCTGTGGACCACTCCAATAAGGTGTGTACAGTCTCATCCTACATGAACCTTCGCTCGGGCTTACACTACCTTCACTACCAAACTGCTCCTGAACGGTAAGAATACCTTCAAGGTTTTCGCTAGCGGTAATGTTTTCCTCTTTGAACAGGTCATTAATAACATCGTGTATCTGATCATTTGCACGTATACCGAAACGGTTCTTCATTAATTTCAAACCATAATTTTCAATACATCGAGTAGCAGATTTTACAGCATCATCGAATCTGCGACATTGTAAATAGTATTTAGTAAGCAGATGTTCACCAGCTGCACGATTAATAGCACCGGCTGGCGCAGTCATTGGTAAATGTTCTACAGCAAATTCCAACTTCTCACAGAAATATTTTAGAATGGCCTCACGTGAGGTACTTTGTAAATCAATACGTGGCTCTTGGATTTCTTCAAGAATGAGAGGCACATCTCCAAACTGATTTACCAGGCGATAATACCAGTAGGCCAGATGAAAATATCCTTCAGCTAAAAGCTCATCCTTTTTTTCTTGTGAAGCTTCAATTTGTGGTATTCTGTTAATTACTAAGTTGGCATATTTAACACCACCCCATGCATGACTGAAATGTTTGTAAACACGCTGTTTACCTTTTATAAGAGTCGGAGTCAGCTGTGTTTCCAGGTTATGAAGTTCATAATCTTCAGGTGCACCTGAAATTGCCATATCAGAGAGTATATACTCTATTTGTGCAATTTGCTCGTCCTGATTACCATAATATTCGTTCTTCAATTGTCTACGACTAACTTGCAGAACTGTTTCAATTCCATTTACATCCTTAACTCCATTTTCGGGTGTGTAGAATGACAACGGTTCTGGTTCCAACCAGTCACTACAAGATGTGAGTCCGGTTATAAATGTTGCTAATAGGAATAATCTATATAAGTATTTCATATTTTCTATATTTAATAGGTTATAAAGTGAAATTAACTCCAAAAGTAAATGTCCGTGGTACTACATTATTAATTTCCGGGTCATAGTTCTTCCAATTAGTAATTACGAAGGCATTATCGACCATCATATTTACCCGAAGATCCTGAATACCCAAGCGTCTGATTAGTTGTTTGGGAACGGTATATGATATAGAGAAATCTTGTAAACGTAAGTAGTTTCTACTTTTCCAGTTACTAAATCCTACCGGTGCTGCAGCTGCTAAACGACAGTATTCATTGCTTGGGTTTTCAGGAGTCCAGTAATCACTTTTAGTCGTATTACCTCTGTGGAAGAAACGAATACCATTATTTTGCTGTCTGTTATCAGAACCATACCATCCGAGTTCACTTCTTAACAAGAAAGAGATATTCAGGCAGTTCCAAAGATCAAAGCTATTGCGTAAAGACAAGCGGTGTGTAGGTGATTTTCTACCTAACCATACTTTATCGTTCTTTGAGTCAATAACACCATCCCCATTTACATCGAGCAATTTGGCATCACCTGGACGAGAACCATATTTTGCAGCTTCGGCTTCCTCGCCTAATTGCCATACACCAATAAATTTATAATCGTAAATCTCATCAAGGCCATGTCCGATATACCAACCGTTTGTTTCGTCATCGGCTTCTCTTTGCCCAATAACCTTTCCTTCGTTATCAACCACATCGACCATGTCACCATACAGATGCTTGATTTTATTTTTGTTATGGGTATAGATAAGGGTACTGGTCCATGTGAATTTACCGGGAATGTTCATGTTGAGGCTGTTTAATGTGATTTCAACACCAGTATTTCCTAGTTCACCCATATTTGCCGCTACAGAATCATAACCAATGATATTGGGTAAACGGCGTGTTAATAGCAAGTCGTTTGTTTTAGTCTTATAGAAATCAATAATACCTGTAATACGATCGTTAAAAATACCGAAGTCAAGTCCGAAATTTAATGCAGTCGTTCTTTCCCATTTAAGATTTTTGTTACCTAGCCCACTTGGCACTAAGCCATTAACGAGATTACCACCGACAATATTCTTACGGGTACCTAAAGTTGCAAGAGCAGCATAACGGCCGAATTCACGGTTGCCGTTCTCTCCCCATGAAGCACGTAGTTTCAGGTGATTTAGAATATCATTCTTCATAAAATCTTCATCTGATATTCTCCACGCCAATGCTACAGCAGGAAATGTTGCATACGGATTGTTTGCTCCGAAAGCAGAGTAGCCGTCACGTCTTACAGATGCCGTCAAGTAATATCTGTCCATCAAATTGTAATTAATACGACCCAAAAATGCATTGGCTGTATGTACTTGGTCATCTGAAGAAATTTGTGGTTCGGAACCTGCACCCATATTATGGAAGCCAAGACTTGCATCCGGTTCGAACTTATTGTTGATCATATATGCTTTCCAGTCCTGGTACTTTTCTACGTTATATACAAAAGTCGCATCGAATTTGTGTATATCGGCAAAAGTCATATTCCAGTTAAGAATATTATCAACCATCCACTCATAAACGCTGTATTCCGTACGGGCAGCTCTACCACCGGGTCTGTCGCGAGCTTCAGGTGAATCTGCATAAAAATCTTTCAACCAACTGAAACGATTTTGAAAATTAGCTTGATAGCTAAAGCCAAATGGCAATTTTACTTTGGCAAATGTAGTTGCCATCAATGTTTGTTCTCTCACAAATTTTTCAGTATAATAATTCCACATGAAAGGATTAACAAACGTAGCATCATCATGTGGGAACCATTTGAACTTTCCTTCTTCATCATACATATCTCCATACGGGCTGTTATTATTAGCCTGTGTGAGGTCTGCAGGATTATTGTTTCTTCGTCTATTAGCAAATTGGCTGTTCACACCAACTGTCAGCCATTTGGTAATTTCAGTTTCCAAATTTACGCGTGTACGGAAGTTCTGATATTCGTCACCAACTAAATATCCTTCATTGTCTACATATCCCATAGAGAGGAAATAGTTCGTAAGTTTACTCTTTCCTGAAACGCTGACATTGTAGTCTTGTCTTAAACCTGTGCGCAGAGCCATATCTCGCCAATCTGTGATTTTGCCTGCTTTATAGTTTTTTACTTCTACATCTTGCAAGCCGATTCGGTTCAACCATGTACCAATATAATCACCGGTAAAGCCTGAATCATAGTTACCCCATTGGTCTTTATCTATACCAGATGGCAAATTGTCCGGGTGATCGTAGTAGCCGGTCGGGCGTGGACTGCTTGAGAAATAATCCTGAGTTTTATAATAATCGGCATGTACCTGCAGATACTCGCTTGGGCTGAATATATCTACTAAGTTGGTTGCTTCAGTGAAACCTATGCGTGTGCTGACATTAATTACAGGTTTTTCCGAAGCTCCCTTTTTGGTATTTACCATTATTACACCGGCAGCACCTCTGGCACCATAAATGGCCGATGAACTTGCGTCTTTTAATACATCTAATGATTCAATATCATTCGGATTGATGTCTGATAAACTACCATAATAAATAGAACCGTCCAACACAATCAATGGCTGAGTGTTGGCTTTCAATGAGTTCTCACCACGAATCAACATTTGTCCTCCTCCTTCAGAGGTATTTCCTATAGTAGTGTTAAAACCAGCAACACTACCACGCAGAAATTCAATGAAGTTTGTAACCGGTTTATTTTCTAAAACTTCTTTACCTACACGAGATACAGATCCGGTTAAATCTTTCTTTTTCATGGTACCGTAACCTACTACCACTACTTCATCAAGAAGTTCAGAGTCATCTTGCATTGTAATGGTGAGATAGTTCTCGTTTACAGCTAATTTTTTCTCTATCTGCGTATAGCCTATATATGAAAAAATCAAAGTTGCATTGGCTTCTACATTCAGGCTGAATTTTCCTTCAAGATCCGTGATAGTACCAATAGTTTCATTTCCTTTACAAATCACATTTACACCAATCAAGGGCTCTTTAGAAGAATCAACTACAGTCCCTTTAATTTCTCTTTTTTGTGCCCATAATGATACTGTGGAAAAGAAAAAGAGAATTAAAAACATACACCAGCGAGGATGTGACCTGAAAGTCTGGACGCTAAAATGTTTCATAAAATATTAAATTAAAAGTTTATAAATAAGTATAAAAGGTTGCAACACCTGCAAATGTATCGTGAATATTATTATTTGGATGATGATGTTTAGCCAAAAAAAAGTGTTATTGATTCAAGTGTGTTAATGTAAAGATTAAATAAAAGCGTTTTTCTGTCATTTTATAGCGATTATTTGTAAAGTGCCTTATTTAACATATAATTAATAGCTTCTAATCTGTTTTTCAACTATTTTTGTGTATAGGTTTTGTAGTAAATAAGTTAGTCTAATATAAACATGAAATACACAGTATTGATATTATTCCTGTCTTTGGCATTCTATTCAGAAGCTATATTTTCACAAGAACTTTCTTATAATATTAAACATTATAAGATAAATTCCGGACTTTCACAGAACACAGTAATGTCTATTTATCAGGATAGCAAAGGTTTTATATGGGCCGGTACTAAAAATGGTCTCAATAGGTTTGACGGATCTAACTTTAAAGTTTATCAGAGAGGGGACTTGCCAGGTGATCTCAAGAACAGTATCATTTTTTCTATTAAAGAAGATAAGACTAAAAGATTATGGATTGCCACAGATAAAGGTATCTCACTCTATGATCCTTTTACGGAAAGGTTTTCTACGTTTGATTTAAAAACGATTGAACAAGAAACTATTAGCGGGTATGTAAACGAAATTTTTATAGATCATCTGGATCGAGTGTGGATACGAAGCAATACAGGTTTATATATTTATATCGATAAAGAGAACAAATTATTTTGCTTAAATGAGAAATTCAGGTCATATGTCGGAACTTCTATCCCTAGTGCTTTCTACGTAGATGATAATGGTATAGCCTATATTTCCTTTCCGAAAATAGGGATATTGAAATATAACTTTGTTACCCAGGAAGTTGATTTATTAACCTCCTTCACTTACTCTCCTACGGCTATGTCTGAGTATAATGATTCTTACATGCTGGTAGGAACTTTAAACAGGGGACTTTACTTTGTAAATAAGATAACTGGTACAACTAAAAAAATACCTATATATAATCCTCGAAATTCAGATATATACGTACGAACAATAGAAAAAATATCCGATACAGAATATTGGGTGGGTACTGAGAGTGGCATTTATATTTTACAGGGTGAGCAAATACATCATTTGGCTCATGACCCCCATGATAATTTATCTCTTTCGGATAATTCTATATATTCTATTTTTAGGGATAGAGAAGGTAACGTATGGGTTGGAAGCTATTTTGGAGGGATGGATTATATTCTGGTGGAAAGCACTTATTTCAGAAATTACTACCCAAAAGTTGATCAAAATTCGATTAAAGGATATAAGGTTAGGGAATTTGTTAATGACAAAGAAGGAAATCTATGGATTGCAACAGAAGATAATGGGTTGAACTATTTTAATACCAAAACCAAACAGTTTACTCATATCTCCGAGAATAGTAAACCGTTATCTGTGACTTTTCCTAATATTCAGTCTTTAAACCTGGTAGATGATAAATTGTGGGTAGGAACATTCTCTAAAGGCTTTGATGTACTGGATTTAAAAACTGGACGTAGTAAGCATTATGAGAAGAAAGACAACGATTCTACTACGATACAAAACAATCATATTCTAGCTATTTATACTGACCGAAACGGTATTACCTGGATAGGTTCTTCAAGTGATATATATACATATGTTCCAGAGATTGATGGTGTGAAGAAGTTCGAAAAGATAAAACAGTCGTTTACTAGTGATATATTGGAAGATCATAATGGCAATATATGGTTCTCAACTTATAACAGAGGGGTCATCAGATACAATCCATATACAGATACTATTAAAGAGTTTACGTATGATGTAAATGATCCACATAGTATTTGCTACGATAGAATTACAGGTATTTTTCAGGACAGCAAATTACGTTTGTGGTTTTCTTCCGAAGATGGTGGATTTTGTCTATACCATCCTAAAGACGAAACTTTTACTCGGATAACAATGAAAGAAGGGCTGCCTAGTAATGTGGTTTATAAAATACTAGAAGACAACAATCAGCAACTATGGCTAAGTACTCTTGATGGGATTGTACATTTCGACCCTGAAACCATGTCGGTGAAAAAACAATATAATCTATCCAATGGTCTTGATAATGAACAATTTAATTACAATTCAGGAATCAAGGGCAAAGATGGTATTCTTTATTTCGGTAGTATTGATGGATTTATATCATTTAATCCTCAAGCGATAAAGGATAGCAAGAATAGATATTCAGTTGTACTGACGGATTTGTTTATTTATAATCAGAAAGTAAAAGTTGATACAACCACTTCTATACTGAAAATAGCTATGCCGTATACAGATGTTATAAACCTGAATTATGACCAGTCGACTTTCAGTCTCGGTTTTTCAGCATTAAATTACTCAATGAATGGGCAGGGTAAGTATGCATATCAACTTGAGGGGATTGACAAGAAATGGATGTATGCTGATAATATTACGCAAGTATCATATAATAGTATCCCTCCAGGGAGTTACACTTTCCGTATCAAGTATAGTATTGATGGTTATGATTGGGAAGGTGAAGAGACCATGCTGCATATTAATATCATACCTCCATTCTGGTCTACTATAGAAGCCTATATCGTATATGCAATTATCCTAATAGCTATCTTTTATATGCTGTTACATCATTATATTAAAGAAAGAAAGAAAAGAATGAAGAAGCAGCAAATAAGACAAGAGCATGAGAAGAAAGAAGAAATATATAAATTGAAGATAGATTTCTTTACGAATATAGCCCATGAGATACGTACACCTATTTCATTAATAAAAGCACCGTTAGATTGTATTATGCATGAAGACCTCTGTAAGGATGAAATGCATGAGAATCTGGGTATAATAGAAAAGAATACAGACAGGTTATTGGTATTGGTAAATCAGTTGCTTGATTTCAGGAAAGTAGAATCGAAAGCGTTTACTTTGAACTTTCAAGTGAAAAATGTATGCTCAATTGTGTACAATACGTATGTTCAGTTTATTGCTGCAGCAAAACATCGGGATATAATGATAACATTCGATTCTTTATCTGATCCTCTTTTTGCTCTAATTGATGAGGAAGTAATCACAAAAGTGTGTAGTAACCTGTTCAATAATGCTATTAAGTATTCTACAAGCTATGTAAAGATTGCCTTATCTGTTGATTGCGACTCTCAATGTTTCTGCATTACAGTAAGAAACGATGGCACACCTATACCTGTGGAGATGCGTCAACGTATTTTTGAGGCTTTTTTCCGAATTAACGATGGTAACCAAAATGTGACGCAGCCAGGTTCGGGTATTGGTCTTACGCTTGCTGCTTCTTTAGTACAACTGCATAATGGTAAATTGTATCTTGACGATAAAGCTGAGGACATATGTTTTGTCGTACAAATACCCATTAATATGTCTGCTGATATTTCTCAACCTGAATTGGATGAATGCGTTAGTAAAGTGGAGTATGAAGAAGATACACCTTTGTCGTCAGAAATACAGATCTCTGATCGAAAAATAGTGTTGGTTGTTGAAGACAATGAAGAATTACGCTCTTTCCTTAGTCGGCAACTTGGTAAATACTATGAAATAGTGGCAGTAAGCAATGGAGTGGAAGCATTGGCAGTACTTGACGAGAAAATTATTAATCTGATTGTATCAGATATTATGATGCCTCTTATGGATGGCTTGGAATTATGTAACTCTATAAAAAACGACCTTTCCACATGTCATATACCTGTTATTTTATTAACTGCGAAAACAGCATTGGATAATAAAATAGAAGGGCTAAAAAGTGGTGCAGATGCCTATATTGAAAAACCATTTTCAATGCCTTATCTGCTTGTGCAAATTAATAATTTACTGGAAAGCAGAATGAAGTTACGTCAGAATTTTGCAAATGATCCGTATGCCGCTATTGACTCTATAGCCCATAATAAAGCCGATGAAGATTTTCTTAATAAGATAACAGATATTATCCATCAAAACCTTAGTGATGAAAAATTTAGTATAGATGATCTCGCTATGGCAGTAACAATGAGCCGAAGTAGTCTACACAGGAAATTGAAAGGAATCACAGGGTTGACTCCTGGTGATTTCGTTCGGATCATACGATTGAAGAAGGCAGCGGAATTACTTAAGACGGGAGAATATCGTATAAATGAAATTTGTGTATTAATAGGAATGAATTCAATATCTCATTTCTCTAAAGTATTTTACAAACAATTTGGTGTATTACCTAAAGATTTTGCTAAGAAACATCCAAAGTAAGCCACTTCCTCAAACATGGCTCCATATTTGAGGAAGTGAAGAACTCTTGACTATTATTATTTTTTTAAAGTAATAACTGTATATGAATACTTAGGAAAAGTGTATTTTGCATTTTTCCTAGCAATATTAATTTTTGAGGGTTTAAATACAACATTATTCATATTTTCATAAGTGTTGTATTCAGTAAGTTCACAGTCACCTATAGTATAAATTTCCGCTTTGGGATTGAAACGGAAATCCCGGATATTCAGAATAGCCTGCCGTGGTTCATTGCTCATATTTGCTACGTAGATCGTCATTTCAGTTTTCTGTTCGTTGACTTTTGCAGTTATATCGAGTGCTTTGTCGCTACTTGTTGTTTGTACAACATTTGGCTTCCAGGTTTTCATCATCATTTCATCGATATGTGCTGAAGGTTGGAACCAAATCGTATCAGCAGTGTAATGGATACGGCCTTGGTCCCACATATAATGCAAACCATGGGGTTGAAAAGTATTTGCCGTACCCAGCATTCGGAAGCAATCACCGTAGCGTTGCAATGTATTCCAGTTGTGGGCATGGGCTAGACCACGGTCCCAGTCGCATCGGCTTCCGTTCTCCTCCATTGGATGTAGGTTTAATTTAAATCCAGGATAATCTTCTGCTAAATCCCTTTGAAGTACAATACCCATTTCCTCCTCAAACCATTCGGTTTCATCGGCAAAGTTGCGAGCACCGCTATAGTGGGGGTCCCATGCAAGTTTATCACCTTTGCCTTTAGAGATAAACCATCCAACCATTTCTGCAGCCAGATTATATGCCGGTATGCCTTTTTTGTAGCGATCACGACGAATATTAAGTGAAGTCATTATTGTCATTTCCGGGTCTACCTCCCAGGCAGCTTCAGCAAATTTCTTCATACATTCAACGTATCCGCTGGATATAAGACGTTCATTGTCTACTTGAATATATTTTAGATTATAAGGTTCTGGGTGACCGTGGCTGGCACGTAATGCTCCCCATTTTGTGTCAATTGAACCATTAACGTATTCTACAAAATCACGAATATCTTCATAGTTTTCATCCATGCTCATACCAATAATGGCAATGGCATCAATGGCCTCGGCAGCCTGTAGCATTTCAATAAAACCAAAACTATGTGTGGCATACAAGTTGAAGCCACTTCGCAATGTTACTCTTCTCTCATCAATTGGGCCTATCATCTTTTTCCAACGATATAGGTAGGTATCGGCACCAACATCTACCATTGAACCATTGTAGCGAAATACCTTGATTCCTTGTTTCTTCAATGCATCGGCAAATGTTTTACGAATGGGATAGCCTTTTACTCTTCCCCATTCTCCGGGTTGCAGAAAAGCAAATCCTAACTCGACTTTGCCCGGAGCTTTTAATGATATGCCAAAACTTCCGTTAATGGTATTGTTTTGTGGTATTAACTCAAATTCCACTTTTTCATATGTGCCATCCCCTTTGAGAGAATAAGGTTTTTCTGCCAGAACATTTCCGTGTTCATCTCTTAATGATAGATATACGGAAACTGGACTATCGGCTTTTATGCGGAGTACGCCATCATATGGTTTATTTCTGTCAAAACGAATTCCCATGCGGTAAAGACCATGGTTGGTTAAGCCAACCTCTCCGCTACCCTCGATAAATGAAATAGCTTGGTTTTGTCTACCTATATAGGCATTTCCGTTGCGTACTAGTTCGTAAGCATAGCCGGGATTACCAACTACCAATTTACTCCAATATTTGGAGATTTGCTCATTACCGTTAATCCTTTCGAGCATAATTTTCTGTATGTCACCTGGTAGAGAGTCGAATGTTAGGAAACGTCCGGGGAATTTCCAACCAGAAATTATGTGAGGCTCTCTGAACTTAGGAGAGTTATAGATATCTTTAGAATTAAAATCATATTTTTCGGTGAGGTTGTTCCAACTAATCCGGTGGTAAATATCAGATTGAGTGATTAAATGAGGGATTTTCCTTTCATCCAGAACAACATATATTTTAGAATAATCTCCTCGTTTCAGATTTAAGAAATCAACATCAATGTTTTCTTCAAACGCTTCCCCATGCAGCAATTGGCTGAATATACCTCCATTGGTTTGATTGTTGAGATCTTCAATATTTGTACCATTGAATAGCTTGGGTACAGTGGCAATCTGCTTACTCGCTTCTACGTTCAATTGGACCGGGCTTTGCTGTGCAAACATGCATCCTCCCATTAATAATCCGATAATGCTTAGTCTTAGTTTCTTTTTTTTCATGATAAAATTTGTTTTATAGACATCGCAAAGATAGTTCCTATCTCAGTCTCTGTGAATCAGCAGAAGTTCAAAAAAAGACGATTTTCTGTCAATTTGCGTGTTTCTGCGTATGTTGCATATACATAGTTGAAAAATGTTAGTTTAAATATGGATATCATCAATGGGAATGGAGCACAATATTATTCCGTTTACAACACTGATAAATATAAATTTCTGCCACATGTAGTTGGATATTTCATTGTCTTCTCTTTTTCTTTGAGTGGAAAACTGCTATCTTTGCACACCAAAATGCGCTCATAACAAAAGAGATACATATATCACAATGGAAAAGAAATTCAAACGCACTACCGTTACGTCGGCATTGCCCTACGCTAACGGACCGGTTCATATCGGACACCTGGCAGGAGTTTATGTACCCGCTGATATCTACGTTCGCTATCTGAGACTGAAAAAAGAAGATGTAATCTTTATCGGAGGTTCGGACGAGCACGGAGTACCCATCACCATACGCGCCAAGAAAGAAGGCGTGACGCCGCAGGATATAGTAGACCGTTACCATACGCTTATCAAAGAATCATTCAAAGAGTTCGGTATTTCATTCGATGTATACAGTCGTACGACTTCAAAAACTCACCATGACACTGCTTCGGAATTCTTCCGCAAGCTGTATGACAAAGGTGACTTCATCGAGAAAACCAGTATGCAATATTACGACGAGGAAGCCAAAACTTTCCTTGCCGACCGCTATATTACAGGCGAATGTCCCCACTGCCATGCAGAAGGTGCCTATGGCGACCAATGCGAGAAGTGCGGTACAAGTCTCAGCCCCACAGACCTGATTAATCCGAAAAGTGCCATCAGCGGAAGTAAGCCTGTAATGCGTGAAACAAAGCATTGGTATCTGCCGCTTGACCAACACGAAAGCTGGTTGCGCCAATGGATTTTGGAAGACCATAAAGAGTGGCGTCCCAACGTATACGGTCAATGCAAAAGCTGGCTTGACATGGGTTTGCAACCGCGTGCAGTAAGCCGTGACCTCGACTGGGGTATTCCGGTACCCGTAGAAGGTGCAGAAGGAAAAGTGTTATATGTATGGTTCGATGCCCCTATCGGTTACATCAGCAATACGAAAGAATTGTTGCCCGACACTTGGGAAACCTGGTGGAAAGACCCCGAAACACGTCTGATCCACTTTATCGGTAAAGATAATATCGTATTCCACTGTATCGTATTCCCTGCCATGCTGAAAGCGGAAGGTAGTTTCATCTTACCGGACAATGTACCGAGTAATGAATTCCTGAATCTGGAAGGTGATAAGATTTCTACTTCACGCAACTGGGCTGTATGGTTGCACGAATATCTGGCAGACTTCCCGGGCAAGCAAGATGTGCTTCGCTATGTACTGACTGCCAATGCACCTGAGACAAAAGACAATGACTTCACCTGGAAAGACTTCCAGGCACGCAATAACAATGAGTTAGTGGCTGTTTATGGTAACTTCGTGAACCGTGCTCTGCAACTCACCAAAAAGTATTTCGATGGTGTAGTGCCCGCTGCCGGTGAACTTACGGATTACGACCGCGAAACATTGAAAGAATTCTCTGACGTAAAAGCAGAAGTAGAAAAGTTACTGGATGTATTCAAGTTCCGCGATGCACAGAAGGAAGCCATGAACCTGGCCCGCATCGGAAACAAATACCTGGCAGATACCGAACCCTGGAAGATTGCCAAAACGGATATGGACCGCGTAGCCACTATCTTGAATATCTCCCTGCAACTGGTTGCCAATCTGGCCATTGCATTCGAACCGTTCCTGCCGTTCAGCAGCGAGAAATTGCGTAACATGCTGAACATGGACAGTTTTGACTGGGCTACTCTGGGCAGCACTAATCTATTGCCAGCAGGTCACCAATTAGCGACACCTGAACTACTGTTCGAAAAAATAGAGGACAGCGTTATCGAAGCACAGGTACAGAAGTTGCTCGATACAAAGAAGGCCAATGAGGAAGCCAGCTACAAAGCCAACCCCATCCGCCCGAACATTGAGTTCGATGACTTCATGAAACTGGATATTCGCGTAGGTACCGTATTGGAATGTCAGAAAGTTCCTAAAGCCGATAAATTGCTGCAATTCAAGATTGCCGATGGATTGGAGAACCGTACCATTGTCAGCGGTATTGCACAGCATTACAATCCGGAAGAGCTGGTAGGCAAGCAAGTATGCTTCATAGCCAACCTTGCACCGCGTAAGTTGAAAGGCATCGTCAGTGAAGGTATGATCCTTTCTGCCGAGAATTTTGACGGTTCACTCTCCGTGGTTACTACCATGAAAGAAGTGAAACCCGGTAGCGAAGTGAAGTAATTAATGGAAGCGTCACTCAAAGAGAAAACAGCAAAAGGATTATTCTGGGGCGGAATAGGCAACGGGGCCATGCAACTGCTAAACCTCGTCTTCGGCATATTCCTTGCCCGGTTGTTATCTACAACAGACTATGGCATGGTGGCCGTATTGACCATCTTCTCTGCCATGGCCGGAATTTTCTCGGAGAGTGGCTTCATTCTGGCACTTGTCAATAAGAAGGAGGTAAAACATGAAGATTACAATTCCGTATTCTGGTTCAACATCAGTATCGGTGCATCACTTTACCTCATACTTTTTCTTTGTGCCCCCTTTATCGCCGACTTCTACCATACACCCGAGCTTACCCGGCTGGCCCGTTTCCAATTTCTGAGTTTCTTCATCGGAAGTTTCGGTACTGCCCCCACGGCTTACTTTTTCCGTAATCTCATGGTAAAAGAGCGTAGTCAGATACAGATAGCCGCCATCCTCATTTCGGGTATTACAGGTGTCAGTTGTGCCTACCATGGCTGGGGATACTGGGGAATTGCCGTACAAACCGTTGTGTATGTCAGTACCAACACCATCTTACTTTGGATATTCTCTCCCTGGCGACCTACTTTTTCGTTCCGCTTTCACCCATTGCGGGAATTATTGCCTTTCAGCAGTAAATTACTCTTTACCTCGCTCTTCACTCATATCAATAACAACATCTTCTCTGCATTGCTGGGACGTTTCTACACCATCCAGCAAGCCGGTTACTACTCACAGGGAAGCAAATGGACAACAATGGGATATTCCACCATTTTCGGAATGATAAACAGTGTAGGGCAACCTGTGTTCAGAGAAGCCTCGGAAGATACGCAGCGTTTGCAAAACATATTCCGCAAGTTGATGCGCTTCACCGCCTTTGTCGGCTTCCCCGCTATGCTGGGGCTCGCCATTGTTTCGCAGGAACTGATTGTAATAAGCATCACAGAAAAATGGCTACCCTGTGTACCCGTCATGCAGATACTGTGCGTATGGGGGGCCTTCATGCCTATTTCAACTCTTTATTCCAACCTGATGAACAGTATCGGCCGGCCGAACATATACATGTGGAACACCATCGCACTGGGCATCTTCCAGCTATTATGCGTGTGGGGTAGTTACCCGTACGGACTGAATGTCATGCTGATAGTCTATACAGCAGCTAATATCTTCTGGCTACTTATCTGGCATTATTTTGCTCATAAACATATCGGAATTTCCCTGTTTAATACACTGAAGGATATAGCTCCCTACCTCATTATATCTGTAGCCGTAATGACTTTTACTTACTGGGTGGCAGGTTATGTGAAGAATATCTATCTCTCCTTATTAGTGAAAGTCGCTTTAGCCGCCTCACTCTACATATTCCTGATGTGGAGCCTGAAGTCGATCGTATTCAGGGAAAGCCTTCAATATCTGTTTAAAAAGAAAACCATACAATAATGACACTGCAAAATGTAACTGTAATCATCCCTGCGCACAACCGTCCCGAGCGCTTGCGCAGATTGCTCGACTACTATAGCCGCACAGATATCAAGATTCTTGTTCCCGACTCATCCGACCATCCGTTTGCCGATGCGGAGAAGTACCCGGACATCACTTATCTGCACCGCCCTAAACTGCATTTCCTGCTGAAGCTGAAAGAGGTGCTCCCCATGATTAGTACATCCTATGTACTTTATTGTGCTGATGATGATTTCGCTGTCCCTTCCGGCATTGCACAGATGGCTGCCTTTCTGGACGAACACCCTGATTACAGTACTGCACAGGGACATTACCTGACCTTCACTCCCCGTAAAGGGAAAATATCATTCTACCCTCGCTATATCCGCTACTTCGATAAACAAGTAACGGGCGAGACTCCCCGGGAAAGACTTTTGCAAGAGAAGAACATGTATGCCTCATTGCTCTACTCCGTCATCCGGACACGGGCTTTTCAAAGGATGTATGCAGCTTGTTTCAACCCGGATGGAAGCCTGCGCTTCCGCAACCTTTTCCTAGCGGAAGAGTTCTTTAACCACGCTGCGCTCATCTTCGGCAAATATGCCACACTGCCCTACTTCTACAGTGCCCGCGAGCATATTACAGGTTCCGCAGCCGAAACCACCGTACCTGTTTCAGTTATCAAAACTTCTCATAAATATCGGGAGGAATATCAAGGTTTCCTTCTGGCGTTATCAGAATTACTGGCAGCCCGGGAAGGTGACACGCTTGAAGATGCTTACTCCTTTATTTGCAGCATCAGCGACATGCCTAAAGACACTGCCGAAATCTCCGGCAAAAGGAAGATTATGGAGTTCACTCATAAACATCCCCTGTTACGTTGGGTAAACAGGCTGGCTAACTGGCGATATAATCAGAAAGGATTGAAAGCGGTACGAGGTATGCAAAGCTACCCCTGTACATTCTCCACACCGGAAAAAGAAGAAATTATCAAGGCAATTGAGCATTCTTAAAGACACGCAAAAATGACAAATAAAACTGTTTCCATTGTAATGTGCACTTACAATGGGGAGAGATATTTAAAAGAGCAATTAATGTCTCTCCTAAACCAAACTTACTCTCCCATAGAAATCATTATCCAAGATGACTTATCTACTGATAATACCCTTGAAATCATTCATAATTATCAGAAAAGATATCCTGGCACCATTCATTTGTTCCAGAATTCAAGGCGACTGGGATATAATCAGAATTTCCTGTCAGCCTACCAAAAGGCAAATGGATACTATATAGCCAGTGCCGATCAGGATGATATATGGGAAACGAACAAAATAGAAATCCTGGTCAGAGAGATCGGAGATTCCATGCTTATCTTTCACAATTCGGTGTTATTTAATCAAAAGAATCCGAATATGGGACTGCTGCACAAAAAGGATTGGGGAGAACATCCGCATCCCCTTAGTGTGCTTGTCAACCCTAAAGCATACGGGCATCAGATTCTTTTTCGTCGGGAAGTGCTTCCGCTTATCCATCAGTTCGAAACATATAATGTATCATATGACAGTCTCGTTTACACACTATGCAGCAGTATGGGAGATGTAAAATACATCAACCAGGTACTTGTACACTGGCGCAGGCACGAAAACGCAAGCACCTTTACGAGCAGACAGGCAAACAAGAATAAGTTGTATGGTTATTATACTGCATTATGTGCTTTGCACGACCACACGAAGCGTCAAATCAGCCGCGAGTATTTTCGTCTGTATCAACGAATTCAATTTAAATTTGAACCGGACCGCCAGGTAATTGCATGCATGAAAGCAGGAACCCTGTATGAGATAATCAGAGCCGGATTGATTTGTGTCCATTACAGAAACGAACTATTCCCGCAGAAAGACAAAGGAGTTCTCTGTATCTTAAAAAGTTTCTTCTTGCCTTTATTCTTTATTCGTGATTACGGATTAGGAATTATTCGTCCTTCGAAAGTACGACTCAACGCTCCAAGCAAGATGCAATAACCGACTGCAGTGCTCCATTATCTTGCAATATCTTTTCTACGAACTCACGGAAAGCGCCATGCCCACCGTGAGCAACCGTTACATATTTTACTTCCTGTTTCACATAGTCAGGAGTATTGCAAGGAGAGGCGCTAAAGCCTACTTTCCGCAGTAAAGGCAAGTCATTCAAATCATCACCGATAAAGGCAACCTCATCCAGTGTGATACCCAGTTCCCGGCAGACTTCTTCGGCCTGGGCGACTTTATCTTTCACGCCTATATAGCAATGGCTGATTTTCAGTTTATCCGCACGCTTCTGAACGATTTGTGAATTTTCTCCGGTCATAATGGCAACAGGTATGTTCAATTTATGCAGGAATATCACCCCCCAACCATCTTTCACTGAAAAACGTTTCATAACATCCCCCTCAGCAGTATAATACATTCCGCCATCGGTCCACACACCATCAATATCGGTAATCACTAATTTCGGCAACATAATTCAATAACAGTTAAATGATAGAACTCGGATAAATAATCTCATTACGGGGAATTTCTTTCAATACCTTATGCCCTACTACCTTCTCACGTTCGGCCCACTTAAAGCCATCGCCGGGACTTAACAAATGGATATCATCTTCAGTAATAATGTCTCCGGGATGCAACGTTTTATTCGTTGCAATAGAACGTTCCAGCTTCACTTTTGCCGAAGCCACAGAGGAGTCGACATACAATTCTTCTTTTCCCAGCCAGCGTTCGGCAATACGGATATCACGTATCATGCGGTTCACACCATCAGGTCCGAGCGAACCTTGCTGATCGGTTCCTTTCATGCGCCGGTCTATAGTAACATGCTTTTCGATGATCTCCGCACCCATACCTACAGCAACGATAGGGGCAGCAATACCAATGGTATGGTCTGAAAAACCAATACAGTATTGACCATAATGCTGTTTCAGATAAGAAATCGTCTTCAAATTCAGATTATCGGGCTGAGTAGGATATTGAGATACACAATGCAAGATAGAAATGTTATCATGATAGCGAGTGATAACTTCCAAAGCATCATCCAGTTCCTTCTTGCCTGCCATACCGGTAGACAGGATAATAGGTATCTTCGTTTCGGCCATTACTTCCAGCAACGGCAAGTTGGTAAGGTCACGGCTTGCCACTTTCAGGCGGTCGGGAGTGAAGAGCTTCAGCAAGGAGAGACAGCCTTTGGAACAAAGCGTTTCCACAAAATCGAGGCCTAAAGCCTTGGCATGCTTATAGACTTCCAGATGCTCTTCGTCCGTCAGTTCCAAGAAAGCGCGATGCTCGCCATAGGTGCGTCCGAAAGAATGGGGAGAATCATACGGACGGTTCATCTGCGAGTCCGTCAGTTCCTCATTCAGATCACGCTTGGTCAGTTTCACCGCATCCATCGGACGGAGTTCTATATTGAACACTTCTTCACGAACAGGGCGGGACACCAGGTCTACGATCAACTTGGCTATGTCGACGGAACCATTATGATTCTGTCCGATTTCTCCTATTATATAAGTACTCTTCATTGTTCTATCAAAATTAAGAGGGATGTAACAGAGTGACCTGTTATTTTTCGTTTTGGGCTATATTCTCCAACATCTTGGCACGGTATTCAGGGTGCGATGCTACTAATTGCAACAGGGCATGAACACTACGATCCGTCTTTTCATAGAAAGTAGCATAAAGCTCTTGTAGCAGGGTAAAGTCTTCCATCGTATCGAGGGTGAAACGAAGATCGAAACGGCCCTCCAACTCGGCAGGCAAAGGAAGCAGACGCACCTTGAACTTTTCGGGATGTGTATAAAGATAGATGGTGACATGCTCAATGTAGAGTTTCTCTTGTGTGGAAACTGCCGCACGACGCAGAGCATTGATCGTTGTCAGCTCGGAATATAAACCCAAGTGAGATTTAATAGTAGGACGCCCGTCAGCAAAGCCATAGGCGATATAATCTGCCGGACAAAAGGCATGTTCGGCAAAGAAAGTATTGAAAGTTTCGGGACGCAGAAAAGGATTATCCGAACAAACACGGATAAAGCGATCCACACCGAAGACTTCGGCAGCACGGATAAAACGATCGAGCACATTGTCCTCATCACCACGAAAACTGAGAATGCCTGCCTGATGGGCTACTTCGGCAAGTACATCATCCTGCGGACGGTTGGTAGTGGCAAGTATGATACACTTATCCGGACAAGCCTGTTTGATATTGGCTATCAGAATGTCGATAATGCGCTGTTCGCCATAGAAAGGGAGCAGTATCTTATTGTGCAACCGGGTGGAACCGGTACGTGCCTGAATAATTATTCCATCTTTCATAGTTTCATCCGTTTAAAAGCATCGATATAAGAGCCGGGAGTAACGTTGATTACCTCCTTACCCAATTTGCGGGCGTAGGCTTCGAGAATAAAGTAGGACTTGAAGGCTACATGCATGTGATAAAGAATCGTATAAAGTCGTGCACTGTTCAGATTCTCCTGCTTCACGGTGTCGGCCTGCGATTTGTTCTGGTCGTAGAAGTGCTTCTGGTGCATCAATACTACATTATCATCTGTTACTGTGATTTCCGGCAACCAAGAATGATCGGCACCTGCCAGATAAATCTTCCGGAATGGCAGACGCAAGCCCATGGCAATAGAAGGTATCAGCACATTGTGCGGACGGGGAACACCCCATCCTTTACGGAAAATCCAGTTACAGAAACTCTGAAAGCCTTCAACAGGCGTAGTGTTATAAATATAGAGTTTGATATGAGGATTAGCGGCCAATAAGGGTTGCCATTCTTTATCCTTCAGCGCACGGGCGGGAACAAAGAAATTCATATCCCAGGTAGTTTTCTCAGCCATTGTCTTGAAAAGCTGCACACGCTTCTCAGGAACAATCCAGAACAACGGATCGGCAATCAGATAAAGTTCAGGGCGGAGACGCTCGAACATAGGTGAGCTTACACAAAAGTTCACAGCCAGTAAAGTTTTTCCTTGTATGAAGTCCGCGGATTCTTCTACGGTACGGTTCAACGAAGGGCCGTTAGCCAATATCAGCAACTCATCCGGATTGCTGAAAGAAGACGGTAAACGTGTACCCCACTTGGACTGCAACAGAATCTTCACTATACTGAGAAAGCACTGCCAGAGCTGTTCCAACCATTTCAAACCTTTTTCTCCCATACTCGTTGTCAAATGATAATAAAACTTCCTCTGCAAAGATAGATACTTTCGCCTTTATTGGCTAAAAAAACCGCGAATTTGTGGATATAAAGCGGTAAAAGCTGTACTTTTGCCAAAACATTCCGCAACATGAGAGTACTTATTATCAATACGTCCGAGAAAACAGGCGGAGCCGCCATTGCTGCCAGACGCCTGATGGAGTCGCTCTATACAGCGGGAACAGACGTGAAGATGCTCGTCCTCCACAAGGAAAGCCAATCGGAACAGGTGATTTCAGTAGGTAAAAACTGGCAAAAGAAATGCACCTTCTTATGGGAAAGACTGGTTATCTGGACAAACAATCTCTTCAGCCGGAAAAACCTCTTTACCGTATCCATAGCCAACACCGGCTTCAATGTAACCAAACTACCCGTATTCCGGGAAGCTGATATCATACACCTCCACTGGATAAACCAGGGAATGCTTTCACTGGGAAACATACGGGAAATCATCGAATCGGGTAAGCCCATTGTCTGGACATTGCACGACATGTGGGAATGTACAGCCATCTGCCACCATGCCCATACCTGCAGCCTGTTCAAAAGCGAATGCGGAAACTGTCCCTTCCTGCGTTTCCCCGGCAAAAACGACCTGGCACACCGGACATTCAAGAAGAAGCAGAAACTGTTCAATGCCACCAATCGACTGAATATCGTTGCAGTCAGCAAATGGCTCTCCTCACAAGTACAGCAAAGCACTTTGCTCAAAGAGAAGCCGATATCCGTTATTCCCAACACGCTTTCACTTGCCGACTTCCGGATCATGGACAAGGAACTGTCCCGCAAAGAACTGTCCCTGCCCGACAAACATATCATTCTGTTCGGAGCCGCCCGTATCGACGATCCTATCAAAGGAGTGGAATACCTGATTCAGGCAATCCGGCTATTGATTGAAAAGAAAAAATTCCCGCAAGAGAAACTCCATCTGGCCTTATTCGGCAGAATCAAATACCCGGAGAAACTATTCAGCACCCTCCCCGTCAGCTACACCTACTTTGGACGAATAGGTGATACGGACAAACTCTCACAACTGTACTCCGCTGCAGACGTCACCGTATCCGCATCTTTTTACGAAACATTCGGTCAGACATTAATCGAGGCACAGGCCTGTGGCTGTATTCCCGTGTCTTTCGGCAATAGCGGACAGGCCGACATCATCCGTCACAAGGAGAATGGTTTCTTAGCCGATTACCTCTCCGCCGACAGTCTGGCGGAAGGTATCCGATGGGGAATAACCGAAGCCCGAGCCACCCTGTCGGAAGAAAACATGCGAAACGAAGTTTCCGAAAAATATTCCGGTGAAGTCGTTGCCAAGCAATATCTCGACCTCTACCAGAACTTAATCAGAAGAAAGGTAACACAATGAGAATACTACTTATTAATACTACAGAGAAGATAGGCGGTCCGGCTGTAGCCGCCAGCCGCCTGATGGAAGCCCTGAAGAATAACGGCATCAAAGCCAAACTACTGGTGCGCGACAAACAAACCGAACAGATCACCGTAGTAGAATTGCCCCACAACCTGCGCATGGTATGGAAATTCGTATGGGAACGAATCGTTATCTGGAAGGCTAATCACTTCAATAAAAGACATCTCTTTGCTGTAGACATAGCCAATACCGGTACGGATATCACCGCTTTGCCGGAATTCCAACAAGCAGACGTCATACATCTTCACTGGATCAACCAGGGAATGCTTTCTTTAAAGAACATCGAAAAGATTCTTGCTTCGGGCAAGCCTGTAGTCTGGACCATGCACGATATGTGGCCATGCACCGGTATCTGCCACTACTCCGGTGGATGCATGCATTACGAGGAAGAGTGCCATCATTGCCCTTTTATCCATAACGGAAGCAGAAAGAAAGATCTCTCCCACCGTATATTTCTTAAAAAACAGAAACTATACGAAGGACGCCACATCAATTTCGTGGCCTGTAGTCATTGGCTGGAAGAACGTGCCAGAAAAAGTGCCCTTTTCAGCGGACACGTCATTACGAATATCCCTAATCCCATCAACACCAACCTCTACAAGCCTCATAATAAAAAGGCTGCACGGGAGAAGTGTATGCTTCCGCAAGACAGTAAACTGATTCTGTTCGGTTCGGTGAAGATTATGGATACCCGTAAGGGGGTAGATTACATGATTAAGGCGTGCAAACTGCTGGCAGAGAAATATCCGGAGTTGAAAGAACAATTGGGCGTCGTGGTCTTCGGTAACCAGTCGCAACAAATACAGAACATGTTGCCTTTCAAGGTTTATCCGCTCGCTTTCGTCAGCAACGAACATCAGTTGGTAGATATCTACAATTCCGTAGACCTCTTCGTCACCCCATCCCTGGAAGAAAATCTACCGAACATGATTATGGAAGCCATGTCCTGCGGCATACCTTGCGTAGGTTTCAACGTAGGCGGCATACCGGAAATGATAGACCATCTGCACAACGGCTATGTGGCACAATATAAATCGGTTGAAGACTTCGCCAACGGCATCTACTGGATACTCACCGAACCGGAATACGCCACCCTCGCCGAACAAGCCTGCCGGAAAGCTGTTTCCAATTATTCGGAACGCGCCATTGCCAAGAGATACATTGACGTTTACAACAAAATAACCGGAAGACATGCATAATCGCCTTACGCCCAAGTTCAGCATCATCACCGTGACTTACAATGCCGAAGCCGTATTGGAAGACACGATACTAAGTGTAATCTCCCAAACCTACCACCACATAGAGTACATCATTATAGATGGTGCTTCCAAAGACCGCACCCTCTCCATTGCCGAAAGGTATCGTGACCGCATTACGCAGATCGTCAGCGAACCGGACAAGGGACTGTACGACGCCATGAACAAAGGCATCAACCTGGCAACCGGCGACTACCTCTGTTTCCTCAATGCCGGAGACAGTTTCCACGAAGATGACACCTTGCAGCAGATGGTACATACCCTGGGAATTGGTGAGCTGCCGGACGTAATTTATGGTGAAACGGCTCTGGTTGATAAAGAAAGGCACTTCCTCCGTATGCGCCGCCTCTCCGCTCCCGAAGTGCTGACGTGGAAGAGTTTCAAGCAAGGGATGCTTGTTTGTCATCAGGCTTTCTTCGCTAAACGAAACCTGGTTGTACCCTACGATATGCAATACCGCTTCTCTGCCGACTTTGATTGGTGCATCCGCATCATGAAAAAAGCACGGATGTTGCACAACACGCACCTCACGCTTATCGATTATCTGGAAGAAGGCATGACCACGCAGAATCAGAAAGCCTCCTTACGGGAGCGCTTCCGCATCATGGCGAAACATTACGGGCTGATAAGTACCGTAGCACATCATGCATGGTTTGTATTGCGGATAATATTAAAGAAGTAAAACTCAAAGTAAACCTCACACTTTCCACCTAATAACAGACGAGTTCTTGCCACCTAACTGGCAAAGTCGTGCCATTGCGGTGGCAAAACCCTGCCAGTTCGATGGCAAAGGTTTGCCAACGCGTTGGCAAAATATGGCAAAAGCTTCAGTCTATAGAACAACACAGGGAGTTAGTGAAGAATCTCTGTCTTCAGCTCTTTCACCCCTTCCGAAGCTCCTTTCTGAATGACATGTATCTGCCTCATCGAGTGCGTATCCACCGGTTTCGGATCAATCAGATATACCTCTGCCGTTCTCGGTACATAATTCAGCAAACCTGCTGCCGGATACACATTCATCGAAGTACCTATGATTACAAAGATATCCGCCTTTTCCACATAGCTGATAGCCGTTTCTATCTCCGGCACGGCTTCACCAAACCAGACTATAAACGGACGCAACTGAGAGCCATCACCTGCCTTGTCGCCCATCTTCACTTCATACTCTTCCGGTTTCAACTCTCTTACATAACGGGGATTATAAGGATCACGGCTCGAACAAACCTTTGTCAACTCACCATGCAAATGAATGACGTGCGTACTTCCCGCACGCTCGTGCAGATTGTCCACATTCTGCGTAACTACCGTCACATTAAAGTCTTTTTCCAACTCAGCAAGCCCTGTGTGTCCTGCATTCGGTTCCACATCCAGCAATTGTTTACGACGCTCGTTATAGAAGTTAATCACCAACTCCGGATCACGTACATACCCTTCGGCACTGGCAACCTGCATCACCGGATATTTATCCCACAGTCCGCCTGCATCACGAAACGTACTGATGCCACTCTCGGCACTCATTCCGGCACCGGACAAAATCACTAAATTCTTCTTCATTGCCAAATCTCCTTTCTATTTATCGCAGTTTCTTTCCTACAAAAATACAGAAGATTGCCGAAGTTGCCACAGATATAAGAAAATTTAAATCCTAAAAGCATAAATCATTCAAATAAAACCCTTACTTTTGCAACTTGTAATTTTGCAACTGATTGAAAGATACATCACTTTCAGTCTCAACCCAAAAGATATATGGATAAATTCAGTTACGCTATCGGCCTTGGAATAGGTCAAAATTTATTAAGCATGGGTGCAAAAGGCATCGAAGTAGATGACTTTGCACAAGCTATCAAAGACATATTAGAAGGAAACAAAACCGCTATCTCGCATGCAGAAGCCCGCGATATAGTGAACAAATACTTCGCCGAACTGGAAGAGAAAATGAATGCCGCCAGCATAGAACAAGGCAAACAATTCCTGGAAGAAAACAAGCAACGTCCGGGTGTTGTTACCCTGCCAAGCGGTTTGCAATACGAAGTCATCAACGAAGGCAACGTAGGCAAATATGCAAAAGCTACCGACCAGGTGAAATGTCACTACGAAGGTACACTGGTTGACGGAACTCTGTTCGACAGTTCTATCCAGCGCGGACAACCTGCCGTGTTCGGTGTAAACCAGGTAATCCCCGGTTGGGTAGAAGCTTTGCAGCTCATGCCCGAAGGCGCCAAATGGAAACTCTACATTCCTTCCGACCTGGCATACGGTGCACAAGGTGCAGGCGAAATGATACCGCCTCACAGCACACTGATCTTCGAAGTAGAATTACTTGAAATATTATCCCAAAAATAAAAAATAAACAGTAAAAGCAAAATGAAAAAAGTAACATTGATCATGGCTCTTGCAGTAGGCGCAGGTTTAGCTTCCTGTACTGCACAAAGCCCGAAAGCAAATCTGAAAACAGAAGTTGACTCATTGTCTTATGCCATCGGTATGGCTCGTACAGAAGGTTTAACTCAGTATCTGATGCAACAAGGTGTTGATACTACTCAGATGGCTGAATTCATCAAAGGTTTCAACGAAGGCGCTGCAAAGACCAGCGAAAAAGACCTCGCTTATATGACTGGTATGCAAATCGGTCAAATGGTAGGCAAACAATGGGTAGAAGGTTTCAACCAACAAATCTTCGGTAGCGACTCTACTCAGACTATCAGCCGCGAAAACATGCTGGCAGGTTTCATTGCAGGTATCACAGGTAAGACTGGCGTCATGACTAAAGAAGCTGCAACAACTTACATGCGCGAAGGTATGGAAAGCATCAAAGAAAAAGCTCTGGAAGTTAAGTATGCTGATAACAAAGCTGAAGGTGAAAAATTCCTCGCTGACAACAAAGGTAAAGAAGGTGTTGTAACTACTCCGAGCGGTCTGCAATACAAAATCATCACTAAAGGTACAGGTGAGATTCCTGCCGACAGCAGCAAAGTGAAGGTAAACTACAAGGGTACTTTGATTGACGGTACTGAGTTCGACAGCTCTTACAAACGTAACGAGCCTGCAACTTTCCGTGCTAACCAAGTTATCAAAGGTTGGACAGAAGCCCTCACTATGATGCCTGTAGGTTCTAAGTGGGAACTTTATATTCCTCAGGATCTGGCTTACGGTGGCAGAGAAACTGGCGGTCAGATTCAACCGTTCTCTACTCTGATATTCGAAGTAGAACTCGTTAGCATCGAGAAATAAATATCGGCTGAAGATTTCTTCTTCACCCGCATGAACTTAGCGGACGAAACGGATGTAAACAAAAACATCTGCTTCGTCCGCTTCTTTTTTACTCTTTCCCTATTTTTTCCTCCATTTTTATAGAGAAATTAAAATAAAGTCCTATATTTGCTTACTATTTGATAAAAACAAGAACTTACATAAATTGATATTATGGAAAAAATAGACAATCTTGACCGGCAGATTCTGGAAATCATCTCTCAGAATGCCCGCATTCCTTTCAAAGATGTAGCTGCTGAGTGTGGCGTATCACGTGCTGCCATTCATCAACGTGTACAACGTTTGATTGATTTAGGCGTTATTGTCGGCTCCGGTTATCATGTGAACCCTAAATCTCTGGGATACAGAACCTGCACGTATGTAGGTATCAAGCTTGAGAAAGGTTCCATGTATAAATCAGTGGTTGCCGAAATGGAGAAGATACCAGAAATCGTGGAATGCCACTTCACCACAGGTCCTTATACGATGCTGACGAAGGTTTATGCACGTGATAATGAGCACCTGATGGACTTGCTGAATAACAAAATGCAGGAAATTCCGGGCGTAACCGCTACTGAAACATTGATTTCACTGGAGCAAAGCATCAAAAAGGAAATTCCCATTTGCCCGGAGAAATAACAGATAGTTTATGGAATTCTTAAACGAATATCATCTTTCGGGACTGTTCATCGGCATTTGTACTTTTCTTATCATCGGGTTGTTTCACCCTGTGGTAGTAAAGGCCGAGTACTATTGGGGTACCAAGTGCTGGTGGATTTTTCTTGTACTGGGCATCGGAGGCGTCGCTGCTTCACTTTGTGTAGAAAATATCCTGATTGCTTCCCTCTTAGGTGTATTTGCTTTTTCCTCGTTCTGGACGATCAAAGAAGTTTTCGAACAGGAAGACCGCGTAAAGAAAGGATGGTTCCCCAAGAACCCCAAACGTACGTATAAGTTCTAAAAACAAAGCAGCAAACAGTATATTTTACCCGAAAGGTTTGCATATTTCAACTGAATATACTATTTTTGTGCCCGCTATCCGATGAGGATAACACCGGACTTGTAGCTCAGTTGGTTAGAGCAACAGACTCATAATCTGGAGGTCCCTGGTTCAAGCCCAGGCTGGTCCACACTAAGAATAAGGTTGCAACTTCTACTAATTGCAACCTTATTCTTTTTATAAGTTTAAAGTGTTACAAACGCTTTTGCATAAAAGACTTTCCTTTCCGCACTAATTTCAACAAGCAAATGAGAGCTTTATTGATATTGATCTTATCTGGTACGATTCTACTTGGATGCAGTAAGCAGAAGCAATATAATACAAACAATCTGTCTGATGCGCTCTATGGTTTTGAACACATTCAAGATAGTGCCCGCACCAAAGTATGGTGGTTTCATGGAGAAACCGAAACAACCAAGGAGGGAATAACAGCTGACCTCGAAGCATTCAAAAAAGCGGGAGTGGGAGGCGTTGTGTACTACGATCAATCACATGGAAAAGCCGAAAATGCACTGCCCGGTTTTTCGGAAAAGTGGTGGGAAATGCTGAGGTTCTCAGCCGAAGAAGCTCAAAGATTAGGACTAACCTTCGAAATACATATTTCTAATGGGTTTGTAGCCGGTGGTCCGTGGATTACCAATGAAACAGGCATGAAAAGACTTGCTGCAAGCGAGCTTCTCATTGAAGGCGGACACCTCTTCGAAGGCAAACTTGAGGCGCCTGTCAACCAATATAACTTCTGCAAAGATGTGGCAGTATTAGCCTTCCCGGTAAATGAAGAAACCGGCACTTCCCGAACCGAAAAGATAAAAATATCATCTAACCTAACTGGGATCGACCTTAACAACATATTTGCTGCAAAACCTAAATCTCTAACCCAAATACCTGCCACCAAAGATGGAAGCGTATATATCAATATGGAATTTCCGGACGATTTTACAGCAAGAAGCATTAGCTACGAAGTACGTCCGCAAGGAAAAGCAACGACCAGTGCAACCAATATTCCCGGCCCTCCCGCCGAAACATTCGTAGGTACCGGTTATCGTATTCTTCCGGACCTGGGGCAACTGGAAGTATCCGAAGATGGCATAAACTACAAAACGGTTTGTAACTTAAAACCGATCTATCGTGCCCATGAAAGCTGGCGACAGAAAACAATCTCATTCAATGCAGTAAAAGGAAAATATTACAGGCTCAACCTTCACAGCTGGTGGGATGATGAAATGCGTAATCCCGACTTACAGATTGGAGCAGTAGTATTAAGCTCATCTGCCAGACTTGATCAATGGGAAGAAAAGGCCGGACTCTATGCCGAATACATCGAATGCAATAAGACTCCCGATTACTCAGCATCAGAAGTCATTAACTCCCAGCAAATAATCAATCTCACTGACAAAATGGATGCAAATGGCATCTTACGTTGGGATGCCCCCGACGGCAAATGGATGGTCATGCGCTTTGCATACGTACCGACAGGAGCTTCCATCAAACACGGAAGAAAAAACCTGATGGGAAGAGAATGCGATAAATTGTCTGCAACAGCAGTAAAACTGCAATGGGATAATTATGTAGCAAAAATTATAGATTCACTTAAGTGCACGAATAGCGGACACCTTTCAGGAATAGCAATGGACAGCCATGAAGCCGGTGCACAAAACTGGACTGATGATTTCATCGAACAATTTAAGCAACGGCAGGGATATGATCCTATGATTTACCTTCCTGCCATGATGGGATACATCGTTGATGGTGTGAAAGAGTCTGACAGTTTCCTCTTCGACGTAAGACGTAATATAGCCGACATGATATCGGACAATTACTATGGAACAATCGAAAAACTATGTAACAAAAACGGGCTCATATTCACCGCACAAGCCATTGGTAATGCTTTGTGTATAGCAGGAGACCCTATTCAGGCCAAGAGTAAAGTGAGTAAGCCACAGGGAGAGTTCTGGGGAATACACCCTGATGGCAATTATGATATTAAAGAGAGTTCTTCGGCTGCCCACCTTTACGGAAAGAAAATAGCCTCGGCAGAAGCATACACCGACGTCAAGTATAGTGCATCACTTGCCTATCTGAAATCTCTTGCCGACTATGCTTATGCCTTCGGCATCAACGAGTTTGTGATATGTGCATCTGCCTATCAGCCATGGCTGGATAAAATTCCCGGAAGTACCGGAGGAGGGAGACACTACGCCATTAACCGAAATAATACATGGTGGAAGTACAGCAGTCCTTTCTGGGACTTCCAGGCAAGAAACGCATATATCATGAGACAGGGCAAGTCTGCTATAGACTTATGTGTTTATCTTGGAGAAAACGCACCTGTGAAAATATTGACTTACAGACTTCCTGATATCCCGGGCGGATTTGACTTTGACGCTTTTACTACTCATGCCCTGCTCACGAGAATGAATGTGAGCGACGAAAAAATAACATTGCCCGACGGGATTAGTTATAAAATGATGATACTGCCAAGAAATGGTGACATCACCTTAAATGCATTGCAGAAAATCCACTCGTTGGTGAAAGGTGGAGCAAAGATTTATGGTTCCAGACCGGCACATTCCAATTCAGGAAAAGATATAGAAAAAGATACTGAGTATCAAAAACTGACAGATGAACTTTGGGGCGAAAATCCGGAAACATCGGGAAGTAAGCAGTTTGGGAAAGGGCATGTATATTGGGGGATGCCTTTGGCTGAAGCTATAGACCATGCTCACATTGTTCCTGACGTCAGAATGGAAAAAGGAAATACAAAAGAAGCTATGATTTATTTTGCCCATCGCCAACTGGCGGATGCCCATATCTATTTCATAGACAATCATAAAGAGGAAGCAGAAGATAACATTTTCACCTTTGCAGCGAAAGGAAAATATGCCCAATTATGGAACACAGTCACGGGAGAACGCTTTTCTCTTCCTGTTTTACAGACAAGTGACAAGACTACTTCTGTTAAACTCTATCTATATCCCCGTGAATCCTATTTTATCATACTCACTGATAGAGAAGAGCAACTGCCTGCTATATCATGGTTTAATCCGAAAGATGAAGTTCAAACTGTTGAAGGAGATTGGCTGGTATACTTTGACGAGAAATTGGGTGGACCAGGGTATACTAAATTTGAAACACTGGAAGACTGGACTACCAATGCCGACCCACGCATCAAATATTACTCAGGTACCGCTGTGTACAGAAAAAAGGTGACTATCGACGTTGCTAATGACAGAATTTACTTACAGCTCGGTAATCCGGGTTTTGTGGCACATGTATTTATCAATTCACAGGATGCCGGGATTGCATGGTGTTCACCCTGGAATATTGAAATTACGAAGTATTTAATTGACGGAGAAAACGATATCGAAATCCATGTAGCCAATTCACTTATGAACCGCATGATATATGATGCTTCACTAAAAGAAAATGAACGCATCACATACGCTTATCCCATGATTGCAAGCCCTGATGACAAACTGGAACCGTCGGGCTTGAAACAAGTAGAACTGATACGTAAAAGATAAATGTAGATTGTACGATACAACATTTATAATGATATAAAAAGGGCACCCAATTTTATTAGGTGCCTTTTATACCTATTGAAAATAAGAAACTGTTATTCCAAATACAATGGCTCCACCTCCGTCACATTATCATGGAACCACTCATCCAATTTTGCCTCTACTTTATCTTTAATCTGGGGAGTGATATATTTCTTTACCTTCTTATAAGCATAGACAGCAGCAAAACCTTTACCTACCATAAAGAGTTGTCCCAGAACATCCTCTATACTGGTAGGGAAGACGATGGCTACCAAAGCAAGCATTATATTGGTGCGCTCACTATCGGGAGTCGTATCGGCTGTCATTACATAATAAGCTGTAAGCACAGGACGACCTGTAGCACGACCTGCTTTCTTTATATACTCTTCTACTTTTGTACGGATATCATCCATGGATAAATTTACTTTCATAGCTCTTCTGTTTTTTATTTATCTATTAGACGCAGAAAGAGAGTCACAGGTTGCAAAAAAACATATCTTTTTTCATTAACGATACCCTAAAAGTCTATTTTTTAACTTTTAAAGCCTGGTATAGCTGCATTACTTCCTGTAATTCTTTCACCTTTTCAGGATATTCCAGATGGAGATTATTAGTTTCTCCAATATCCCGTTTTAAATTAAACAACTCAGGCACATCACCTTCCTTAAACTTACTATTTCCCGTTTTAGGCAAATAAACCCAATCTCCTTTACGTATTCCATGCACCTCACCACCTTTTACATAGACATACTCATCACGCAACCGCAAAGAAGGATTTTCCAAGAATGATGATATATCCACTCCATCAATCTTCTGCCTGAACGACCTGCAACCGGCATAATGCATTATTGTTGGGAATAGGTCAATACTGGCAATTATCGCATCACTGGTTATTCCTGCCGGGATAGTACCCTTCCAACGCAGAATACAAGGTACACGTACCCCGCCTTCATAATACGAGAATTTACCGCCACGTAACGGATCGGCAGAACCGCTATCTTCTTTATAACCTAACCACGGTCCATTATCAGATGCAAAAATAACCAACGTATTTTCCGCCAATCCTTGTTGATCCAGATAGTTGAGAAAGCGTCCGACATTCCAGTCTATTTCTTCCACAACATCTCCATAAAGCCCACGTTTACTCTTGCCTCTGAACTGCTCGGATGCGAATAAAGGAATATGGGGCATCGAAGGAGTAATGTAAACAAAGAAAGGTTTCTCTTTATTCTGCCCTACAAACTCAATCGCTTTATCAAAATAACGACGGGTAGTAGTAGACTGATCACAAGGATATTCTATGATTTCATCGCCTTCAAACAAAGGAGATACACTATTGAGTTTCTTTTTTATCGTCGCTCTGTTGGGAGCATTTCTCACAAAGTCCTGGTCCGCTTTAGCTTCAGACAGAGTATACCCATCTCTAAACACAGCATTAGAAGCAAATTTTTGAGAAGGACCGATATACATATCGTTACTATAAGGAATACCGAAGTATTTATCAAACCCCTGATCTGTGGGCAGATGACCTTTCAAGTCACCCAGATGCCATTTACCGAAACAACCTGTTGCATAACCTTGTTCTTTCAATGCTTCTGCCAAGGTAATCTCTTCGGAAGGCATACCTTCGGATTCCGGAAAGAATACTCCTTTCACTCCATTCCGGGTATTCAGCCGTCCCGTTAAAAGGCCCGCACGTGAGGCACTGGAGACAGAAGCAGATACATAGAAGTCTGTCAGTTTTAGCCCTTCCCTTGCCATCCCGTCTATTGCCGGGGTTTGTATCAACGGCGATCCGTAGCAACCAAGGTCCTGATATCCCTGATCATCGGTAAAGATGATAACAATATTAGGCTTGTGCTGAGCTTGCATAAGCCCGGCACAAGTCAACATAGGGAGAAAAACCAAAGCCCTACTCCGAAATAACATTACCTTCCGTAATTCCACTATCATTATAGGTATCCACACGATAATAATACTTCACGCCTTTAGTGAGAATATGCAGCAAAAGCTCAGTGGTTTCATTTCCCTTCACCTGAATACATTGGTTCAGAAAATCGGGCTGATAACCAAAGCGGACCAAATAACCGTCGGTACCGGATACTTTATTCCAGGCAAGCGAGGCGTATCTTTCATCTTCCTGGTTTCTTTTCACAGAAAGTTCTTTCACCTGTCCGGGCTTATCCGAATAACCGGAACCGAATACCCGCAAATCCAACAGTGCAAATTTACCTTCTTTGGGAGTATGCACATTCTCCACTTTCATATAAGAAGCTTCTACAGGTCCGGAGAGTTCCAGATATTCATGAGGAACCGCTGTTTTGTTTCCGGACTTATCAGCAAGCAGCTTCCAGGTATGCCCATCGTTCGAAGTATACAGTTTATAGGCATGATAGTCTGTCTCTTTGGGAGCCTCCGGATTTATATCCTGTTCGGCAAAGTTGATCTGAACAGAGTTTATCTGTACTTTCTTACCAAAGTTCATTACGAAATGCTCACCTGCATTACCGCTTTCTGCCGACCACCACGTCCTGACATTCTCATCTGCTGCTTTCTCCGGTTCAAAGCCCGGAAGCGAAGAAGAAGCCACACAAGCTTTATTGAAAGACTGAAGCATCCAACCGAAAGCAGAGATATCCTGCGGCTCAAACTTCTTCTGAGGCAATAGCATCGGATAATCACCCAATACGGTATGAGTTCTCATCCGCCCTTTCGCATCAAATGATACCGGGAACAATCCGATTCTTCTCTCAAATTCATCGTGGTTACCAATCCACATGGAAGTTGCCTGCCACCAATTACCATACTTATCTTTGAATACACAACTATGGCCTGCCCCACCAATAAAACCACCTACCTTCAACGAAACAGGATTGTAAGGCTGTTCAACAAAACCTCCATTCGCACTGTCACTCTCCATAACGATATCGCAATACCAGTTACAAATGGTTCCCGGTGTGGCATATTGCAGGTAATACTTATCATTGTTCTTCACAATCCAGGCACCCTCAGGGCAAGGTATCTTCTCGAACTTACCCATCCAGGCAGAAGCGTCGATTTCATCATACAGTTCTCTGCGCCCGAAGTGATAACCGGAAGTGCACTCTTTAACGTCCGTGATATATTCACGGAGCACCTTCTTCGTACCTTCTATTTCCTCAAAAGTCTCGGGATTCACTTCAAAGAAAGTGGTAGATTGTTCTGCACCCAGCCCATAATAGAAATAAAAACGCCCGTCATCAATGAACAGACAAGGATCGGCCATACGCCGTACCTCACCGCATTTTTCCCATTTTCCATTTTCCGGGTCAGCAGAGCGAATCACGTCTACTTTCTTCTTGGAACGGTCGCGGGTAAAGTTTATAAAATAGACATAATTATCATCCGCAGCTACAGCAGGTGCCACATAATGGTCAATATCAAGGGCAGATGCATGTATCTCCGGGTTAAAATAGACATCCTTCCATGTTATCAAGTCGTCGGATACACGATAACCGCCGATATCCATTGTAGTAAAGAGATAATATTTGTCTTTGAACAATACGATTACCGGATCGGCAGCCGTACGGGCTTTCTTCTCTCTCTTCTGGAAACATCCCCAGCCGTACTCCAGATTCATCGGATTACAAAACGTAGTCTGCTGTTCCGTTACCTGTTTGTTCTCCGCACAGGAGAAGAGAAAAAAAGACACCAATAAAAGGGATAATTTATTCTTCATGCCAATACTAAGGTTAATAGAACTTCCGGCTTATTTCTCTGCCGGAGCCTGTTCTGTTATTTTTTTAATTTCCTTCATCAATAAACCGTGTAAGCGTTCCTTCTCCGCTACATAAGCCGGATCATCAACCTTATCGGCCATTTCGCCAGGATCAGTCAGGATATCCATCAAAGACGCTTCCTTATCTCCACGCGTAAAGGCTGTATACTTATAACGTCCGTCATTAATCTGATAGCCTGAACTAGACTCTACGATAATATATTCACGGTCAATCTTATCCGTTTGCCCCGTCAGAACCGGTTTCAGTGACTTACCGGACAAGTTCTCCGGTACGGGAATTCCTGCCAGGTCGCATAGCGTAGGTACCAGATCAATTCCACTAGTCAGGCTTTTTGAGTCTACAACTCCTTTCTTCACTCCCGGACCGGAAATAATAAGCGGTGTACGGGTAGCTTCTTCAAACAAACGGCTTTTAAAAACAAGACCGTGAGACTGTCCCATCTCTCCATGATCTGAAGTAAAGACGACGATCGTATGATCTGCCAGACCGGAGTTTTCCAACGCAGTCAGGATACGCCCGATCTGTTGTTCCACATCTTCTACAAGCCGGCAGTACATCCAGCGATAAAAGTCCCACTGCCCTTCTGTCCAGTCACGGGAGCCGGAACCGATTTCCTTCATTTCGGCATATGTCCCGTTAGGTCCCACATTGGCAGGTACGGGAGGTATCTGTGCACGAAATTCTTCATCACTTAGTGTTTTACGCAAATCTATATACTTCTGCGTAGCAGCTATCTGATGAGGACGCAGCTCATCGGGAAATCTCGGATCAAAACCTGCCCCGTAACAAATATCATGAGGATTCATGAAAGAGAGATATAGGAAAAAAGGTTCATCCTGAGCCGGATTATAACCAGCAAAAAAGTTCTCGGCAAAATCAGCAGGCCCCTCGTAATAATCCGTACCATTCTGGGTAAAACCATACTCCTCCATGTGAGTCTTTCCACAATAAAAGCCCGGGTAACCGGAATAGGTTGTCTGATAGCCGGCATTACGGAAAAGATTCCCAACTGAATTTTCACGGGCAACAGGCAAGACTCTTAAAGTATCCGGCTTGGTGGAGTTATTTGTATAACCTATTTCACCGGCATAACGCCCCGTTGCCATTGCAAAACGTGACGGCATAGATACAGGATTTGCACAATAATTATGCTCAAACCTGACACCATTCTCTGCCAGACGGTCCAGTGAAGGGGTATTGACATAGCGATTGCCTGCGCAACTCAGCATATCATATCTCTGCTGGTCGGTCATGATGAAAAGGACATTCAATTTCTTTTCTTCAGCTTTCTGCACACAAGAGGAAGCAAACAATGAAATGCCACATCCATACAACACGACACTTGCTAATTTCTTCATAAGCAATTTTTCTTAGAATTCATCCTTATTTCTTCAAAGCCTTGTCCACATCCAGATCGACGCCTGCCCATCCCTTCTTGCAAGTCCAGTCTGCTGCAGGCGAAGCCCAAAACTCATCTGATTCCGGCAAACCGAGGGCTACAAACACGGCAGAGCACAAGTACAAGCTACCTGTTGAAATATAACTCTCTCCAATATGAGGCTGATAGCCGGCAAAGCCCACCCGCAGCCATCCTTCGGGGTTGAATGTTCCAGGAGCTTGTGTCTGCCGATTGATAATTGCTGTCAGTGCACATCTCACTTGTGCAGGTTTCACTCTTTCCGGAAGCAATTTCCGGTAAGCAACGTCGGACAAGGCATGGAAAGCCCCGAAACGGTAAGCCAATGAACGACCCACTATCGGGAAAGTCCCTTCGGGAGAAATCATTCTTTCCTGTTGCTCTGCATAGCGGGCATAGCGTTCGAGTTCAAGTTCGTAAGGTATGGCACCTTCTATCTGGTGTTTCTTCATCACACCCAGCACTTCCGCCATCATCGGGTGGATAACGAAACTGTTGTAATAGTCCAGATGGAATTCGGCCCCGTCACCGTACCAGCCATCTCCCTTATACCACTGCTCAAAGCGGTCACAGGCATATTTCACCCGGTCATACTCCCACTCGCCGGTAAATTCCTTTAAGGCAGCCTCCACCATTGCCGAGAAAAACAGCCAATTGGTTTCGGAAGGTTTTATTACTCTCGATGATTTGAGCTCCTTGATTACCCGTTCCTGAGTGGTCTTATCCAGTTTATCCCACAGTTGTGTACGGGCTCTCAGTAATCCATGAGCCAGGAAAGCTGCATCCACCAAGGGTTGACGTCCATTATTGAAGTTCAGGTAATCGGGCGATTCCGGATCAACTCCATTGGCAATCGACTTTAAAGCCAAATCGATGTACCGGGCACGCAGTTTACCCTCTATCGTATTGTCGGGTCCCAGTTCCAGCCAAGCCGAAATACCTGTAATCAGTCTGCCCAAAGCTTCCAGATGTGTCACTTCTCTTCTTTTCTGCATATCGGCGGCGATAGATTCAACCGGCATATTTTTACGAAGTTCACCTTTCGCCATATTCGCCAGCAACGGATAGGAGATACGATGGAGTGAACTCAACCAAGCGGAACGGTCCGGATTTTCAGAGAAAGCCGTAATCGTCTCAACTACGGGACGCCCTTCCAACAAATTCTTATAGCGAAGCAAAGCCTCTACAAAATAATAATCGGCATACGTCAATGGAGCATCTATCTCATACTGCTTTGCCATGAAACCAGTGCAATGCTTAATGATAAAATGATTGTTATCGCCCACTTTCCTGGCACGATAGGCCGGAGAAGCCAACGACTTTATTTGCTGTTCACCTATTGCAAGGAATTGCTTGCCCAGTTCGCCTTCTACATAAGTACTCAGCTCCACATAAGCCGACGCCATAATGGCACCGGCCGAAGCATCTCTATCAGCTTTCGGAATATCGGGAGTATCAAAGTCCCAATAAGGGATTTTATCTTTAGGCAAACGCGGGTGGTTCATAATGTACTTACCGACTTTTATAGCATGGTCCAGATACTCTTTCTTACCCGTCTGACGATACATCATGGTGAATCCATACAATCCCCATGCCTGTCCACGCGACCAGGCGGACTGGTCGCTTACCCCCTGATGTGTCACCTGGTTCAGCACCTTTCCTGTAATCGTATCATAGCTAACCACATGGTACGAACTGCCATCCGGACGGAAATGATTGATCATTGTACGGTCGGCATGAGATTTCGCTTTATTATAGTAAGAATTATCTCCCGTCATGGATGAGGCTACCGTAAAAAGCTCCAGATTCATCATGTTATCAATGATTACGGAGAACTGCCATTTCTTGCTGTTCCACGAGCGGGTGCAACCCGTCACCGGATGGAAGCGGGTGGATAAGGATTTGGCCGCAGTCTCTATCACTTCCCTGTAAGCTTCATTACGGGTAAGGCGGTAGCCATTGCCGAAACTGCAATTGATGATAAAACCAACATCGTGATTGCTGGTCGTATACTTCTGTTTTTCCACACGCAAAGTCATTTCCTCGGCGGCTGCCCTCACCTGCGGATCATTGCTATACTCATAACAATACCATAACGTACCGGGATAGAAACCACTTGTCCACCAACCGGAATCGCAGGTAATCATCTCTCCATCCTTCGCCGTTCTGGGCAATATGCCTTTCTGATCTTTCATCTCACCGAACATGGACATTGACTGTCTGACAGAGAAGTCGAGCGCATCCTCAACAACCTTTTTCATACCTTTTGTCACTGCCGATGCCGAAGAGGTGAATCCTGCCAACAGAACCAAACCTATAACTAAAACTTTCTTTCCGTTTCTCATCATCATCCTTTTAAAGGTTTATATTTATTTGTTTTATTTCTTAAAATACCGGTATTTCCCATTTGTCTTTACAAAAAGAGAGGAAAACAGGCTTTTGCCTTACAATGCATTTTATCCGGAAAGACAAAACAGGCCATCAGCGCCTCCCGTCTTTGAATATAAATGCGGCATATTGCATAATATACGTCCGTTATACATATTCTATGTACAGGAACTCTATATTCTGCAGATTGCATCTATAGTTCTGACGTATCAGATATATAGTTCCAACGCGTCAGATATATAGTTCCTGCACATTAGATATATAGTTTCTGTACCAAAGAAGCATATATTCTGCAAAAGCCTTATGGTCAAAGAGCCCGAACAAGCAATTTCCCGTTTTTTAGAGTTGTATGTATTTATATATCCAACTCATAATCTGACAAATATAGATTTTCATTCGCGAATTTACAAACCTCCTCTCCCCGGGCTGCAAAGCAGAGACTCCCGGGGCTTTAGAAATTCAAAATGTCAATCTGATAAATCTGTTTATTTATCAAAATACTCAATAAGGTTGTAAACATTGTAATTTACTTCCTTCATGAACTTACTCAGATAGGGATACATCTCGTAATAGTTGTCATAAACCCCTTTATTAGCGGGCTTACTGCTATTGTCCGTACCATCATCATCCTGATACTTGAACCAATGCCAGCCGACACAGTTCTTGGCTTCCAACAAACCCAAAGTGAAATGCTGGTATGCGTACGCCCTGTCATTCTGAGTAGGAACGGAGAATCCGGCACCCGACTGGTTGTTCAGGTCAGAATCTTCCACACCCTTTGTATAAAACTCAGTAACCATAAAGGGAGCATCCGCCCAATCTTCACCCCACTGCTTCACATAGGTAGTCAGCTCCGGGCTCCAACGGCTATAGTAATTGATAGAGATGATATCGCAATACTTACCCGCAGCCGCCACCACATGTTGTAGATATTTCGGTGTTCCATGCAGACGGGTTCCCAGGTACATCATTCCCGGATCAATCTCTTTAATGGCTTCCTTGACTCCCTTGTAATAGAGTTCGGCCAACCTGCCGGCAAACTCACTATTCAGGTTATCGGTAACACTTGTTGCATTCTTCTCTTCCATAAACTTCTTAGCTTCCAGGTAGGCGACATCTGTCCGGTCGGTCAGTTGCAAGAAGCGATCCAGTATTCTTGAATTCTGCGAAGAGAAGTTTATCTCATTATCCGAAAAGAAGCCCAATACATTCGCATCATTCAAATAAGACGCCATGGCCGAACGGATATAAGTCTTACAGAACTCCGCCCAATCACTGTACAACACAAGTCCCAGTTCATTATCGGAAGTATTTCCCGGATAAGCATGCCCGTTCTGCGATCTGAACTGGCTGAGGAAGCCGAACGAAGGTGCAAGAGTCATAGGTGCATTGGGATTGCTCTGGTTATGTGTCTGAATCTTGCTGTAAGTATTGGTACAGAAAGCACCGGTACCGTGGAAACCAATGGAAGCCAGTTCCGATTGTGTCTTCGACAACCACATATTATCATTACCAAAGCGCTTGTTCCAGGCTTCTTTATTACGCGAAGAAGAACCATACCTGAGGGAAGTCACACTTCTTTCATAGTGAGGATATCCTTCGGGATCGATAATCCACCAACGACCGTTGACTTTCTTCACATAAAAGCGTCCTGTGGCTTGTTGCTTGGCACCTGTGGTAAGGCTACCATATTTATTGGTGATAGCCTTATAGTCACTCTCTGTTTTTATGCTTGGTTTATACTCGCCCATATAAGCCACGATGCGGGTATTCGCTTCAGTCCAGCTGGCAACCGGTGGAAACTGGCTCGAATACTTCACCTTGATCGGGCGGTACGGTTTACCCAGAAGTGAAGGACTGTAAGCCTGCATCTCTCCGGGAGTCGGCAACCCCTCTATAATCTCATCATCGTCACCCTCGTCCAAAACAACGTCCGGCGGCATGAAGTTAGGATCTTTCACTTCATAGTCTACACATGAAGTCAACATAAACAGACACGCAAAGGATGCCGTTATATAAAATGATTTTATTTTCATGATATTTGCCTTTAAAGATTTTATTTGGAAACACTTCTCACACAACGAACATAACGTGCACTTCCGGTCTTGGCGTTATTGGTACTGACATATTTACCAAAACGTATATAGCAAGCTTTCTTACCGTCGGTAGTCTCCGTACTTGCCCAATAACTGTCACCATTCTCCGTATCTCCCATGGTATTCAGGATCACACCACCATGATCGGTGAATATTTTATCGAACGCAGCACGTGCAGCCTGTTCTTCCGCCGGGAGCTGACCGGGAAGCAGGCTCGAACTATGGTTTCCGTTGTAGGCATCATATAAAGCCACCAGTTCGTCTTTTGCCGGCCAATACCAGCCTTCACCTCTCTCCTTACAATATTGTATTGCCGGAATGTCTGCTGCATGTTCGCTCTGTGCTATGGTCTGCGTATTGGCATATCCATCTTCACCATCCGTTACACCAAAACCATCGGCAAATCCGTTTGTCCACTTCAGGCTCTCCCGCTTAAGGGACACGATCTTAGCTTTGGAAGGATCTGCCGGATCCACCCAGAACACAATACCGCCTTCAGCAAGTTCCGTATCTCCATCTTTCGTCACATACTCACCTATTGTGAAAGGTTCCACAGCTATAGCTTTCTGCTGGCTTACGGTAATGGTAGCCGTAGCCTGGCCTTCACCGGAACCGGCCACGACGGTCACAGTCGCCGTACGCGAACCATCCGTGGTATTCTCCGACAAAGCGGTGAATGTAATCTTGTTTTCTGCCTTGCTTACGGAAAGCCATGTGGAGCCATCACCTTCAATGGTTACCGTATACGAACTCTTATTCGTAGTTACGGTAGACTCTGCCGTAGCACCGGCTTCACTGGTCAGTCCAACCTGAGTAGGGGTAACGGTCAGTGTGGCAGGTTCTTCGGGGAACTTATAGTTACCTATCACTTTCATGGCACGTACGAAGCGGCTTGTACCCGTCTTGGCACCAAAGTCAAGTCCATACTTACCGAAACGGACGTATCTTGCTTTCTGCCCATCTTCACTTTCCGTACTTGCCCAGTAGCTTTCACCATTGCCCGTATCAGCCGCTGCATTTATAACCGCTCCACCCAAATCGGTCAGGTACTGGTCTAACATGGCACGGGCTGCCTTTTCCGTATCGCTGATACTGGCAGGCACTGCATTGGTGAATGCCGGGTCTTCATGCCCGATACCATTGTATGCGTCAAACAAATCGAGCAATTCATTGGATGCCGGTAAATACCAACCTTCTCCCAATGCTGTACACAAGGCGGCAGCATCATTAGGACCTGCATTTACAAACAGAGCTGTATTCGCCGGGCCGTCTACTGCCGACAGAGCGCCATGAGGCATGATAGATGCTTCATACGGATTGCCGCCCCAACGTTCCAGTGAGATAGCCTTTCCGGATTCCGGATCAGACGGGTCAACCCAGAATATCATACCGAGTCCGTCTTCTGTCACTTGTCCCACTTTCAAAGCCTTCTCTTCCGAAGCATCCTTATCTGATTGAGTCACTGTTACATCTACAGAGAACTCTCCGGAAACCAACTTCACGACAGTAGAACGCGGTTCACCAGTTTCATTGGCAGCCGTAGCTTTATAAATGGCACGTTTCGGATTCACATCTACCGAGAGCCAGTCTGCCGTATACTCGGCGGTAACCTCACCCTCCGTCGTATAAATAAGAGCCGTTGCAGAAGAACCTTCATTCTTCGATATATTTATAGTGGTTTGGTCATAATTAAATTCCGGCATGATACGCACTTCTCCACGCTCTTTACATGAAATCAGTATCATACTCAAAATCAATGAAACCAGAGTTAGTTTTTTCATATTATGATTCTGTTTTTAATTTATAATTTAAAGTCAACTCTCCTATTTCCACGGATCGCTCTGCGGGAAGTTCTCTGCTCCCATCAGGTCTATCTGCTTCTGTGGTATAGGCCATATTTCGTGTTTGCCTTTCACGAAGTAATCACGACACAAGGCATAGTCGGTATCCAGATACGGGTCTTCCGACTTCAAGTCGCCCGAGTGTTCACGAGCCCGGTCGTAGAGGAGTCCAAGACGTTTCAACAATGGCCAGCGTACTCCTTCGAAGTGCAGTTCACGGGCGTATTCATCCAGAATCATATCAAGGGTAAGCGGACCGTTCTCACGGGCATTACCTGCTCTGCTCCACGTCTTGTTATAGTATTCGATGGCTTCGGAACTCGAACCGCCGTCGCGATGGAAGTAAGCCTCACAACACATCAGGTAGGTCTCTGCCAGACGGTAAACGATCAGGTCCTTGAAACTGGAAGTCCTGTCAGGCTGTGTAGCATTGGTCCATTGATCAAAATGCTTCTTTGACATCGGATGCAGTTTCTCCAGGTATCCGGCAGAACTGCCATACAAATCGGCTGGTATCTCTTTGCCATAATTGGCATTAGTGGGATCATTGTAATAGAACTTGTGGATAAAGAGCTTTTCATAGCGGGTATCCTTTTCCTTATCATACAGACCGAACAAGTAAGTATTCGGATAAACACGTCCCCAACCGTAACCACCCTGGGCTGCTTCAAAGGTACATCCGGCATTAGACTGATAGCGGGTAGTGGTAATAATAGCAAGACGGTGTCCCATCAATGGAGTACCGCTTCCGCCACCTCCCAGGTTCTCTGAGAATTGGTAGGACCACAGCACTTCGGAGTTACGCAAGTCCGCTCCGCTGAAAACATCTTCCGTCTTCGGCATCAGGGAGTACATCGTGCCATCCCTGAAGATATCCTCACACTCTTTTATTGCTTTATCATAGTCCTTTTCCCACATGGCTACCTGCGCTCTCACATGTTTGGCAGCTGCCTTAGTGATACGGCCATAGTCCTTATTCGGGATATCCCAGGCAAGGGTGGCTATTGCATCTTCCAGGTCACCTTTGATCAGAGTGAATACTTCTTCCGTAGATGCCGGTTTATAGTCACGCACCAGATTATCTACCGTAGTAGGAAGTGTATTCAGATAGAGACGTTCAAAACGTTTCCATAGTTCAAAGTATGCATGTCCGCGGAAGAACTTAGCCTCAGCCCATGCCTTATGGACAACTTCGTCATCAAGCCCCAGGTTCTCGGCACTTACAATGATTTCATTGGCTTTGCCTATAATGGAATAATGGTGTGTCCAGAATGATTCGACATCCGCATTGTTAGGCAATAGCGTATTGAGACGGGCAATAGCTGCACTTGTTCCTGCACGGAACACCATGATGTCCGTGTTATAGTCGCACATATTTACGACGTACAGGTTACCTCCATCTCCATTGGCTATCTGTCTCTCCATATTGTATAATCCTATCACGGCGCGGCTCAGACCATCGGGAGTACCTATCAGATAGTTGTAAGTGATGTCCGTCTTCGATTCAGGATTAAGAAAGTCTTCACAGGAAGGCAACGTCGCAATTGCTGCAATTGCTAAAGCTGCTATATATAATCTTTTCTTCATTTTTTCGGTCTTTAATAATTAGAATGACAAATTTACTCCAAACACAAACTGTCTTGACTCAGGATATGCACCGGGAGTCAACTCCGGGCTATACGACAGGAAGTCTGTGAACGTAAGAAGATTCGTAGCGGTTGCATATACTCTTAACTTCTGAAGCTGGATTTTCTTAATCCAGGCGGTGGGGAATGTATATCCCAGTTGCAAAGTACGCAAACGGATGTAAGAGGCATCTTGTATAGCCAAGGCACTCTGATACGTCACATTCGAATTATGGGTAGGACGCGGGAAGTCGTTTGAAGGATTAAACGGAGTCCAGTAATTCACCTTCACACCGTTCAATTTTCCCTGCAATGAACCACCACTGTTTGATTCTGAGAGATAGGCGTTCTGAATCTTGCGTCCGGATACTCCATACCAATCCATAAAGAAGTCGAAGCCTTTCCATTTAAGACTTGTATTCAATGACAGGGTAAAGTCCGGGTCTTTGGAGATGGGGGTACGGTCATCTGCCGTAATCTTTCCGTCGCCATTCAGGTCTTTCACTTTCACGGAACCCGGTGCCACTGCATCCTGACGTTCCAGGACTTTGTCGGGTATACCGTCTCCATCCGTATCAATGGTCGGTTTCAAGGTATATGTCAGTTTACCATAGGCATCACGGGTAATATCAAAATCTGTGTATTGATAAATACCGTCCGGTTCATAATTGTAATATACATTGATAGGTTTACCTACAAACCAGTTGTTTCCGGGCTGGCTCAACGGTTTTCCGTTCTCATCCACCTGATCGTCAATCTTCACGATCTCATTGGAGTACTGGCTGAAGTTAGCTCCCAGACTCCATGTGAAATCCTTTGTACGGATAACGTCACCGCTAACACTGATATCAATACCACTCGACTTCGTTTCTCCCAGATTATCGAGCATCTTTTCGTAACCTAAGGCTGAATTCAATCCGCGATAAACAAGCAAATCGGTAGTCCGGGTTTTATAATACTCGATGGTACCCGACAGTCTGTTTCGGAACAAACCAAAGTCCAAGCCCATGTTGACGGTTCTGGATTGCTCCCACTTCAGGTTAGGATTGGTAAGTTCTGCTCCGGGAAGATAACCCATATATGAATTATCGCCAAACTCATATCTGAGTTGGTCAGTCAGACCAAGAGTCGTATAATTACCAATACCGTTCTGATTACCTACGATACCATAACTCAAGCGCAGTTTCAGATTATCGATCCAGGTTGCATTCTGGAGGAACTTCTCCTGATTCACACGCCATGCAAGGGCTACAGACGGGAATGTACCCCATTTGTTATTCTTTCCGAAACGACTGGAGCCGTCTCTTCTTACTGCAACATTCATAATATATCTATCCATCAGGATATAAGAAGCACGTCCCATGAAAGAAACCAGGTTATTCTCGGTAAAGGAACGTATGGGAGAACCTGTAAACTGGCCGTTTGCGATGAAGTTCCAATCCATATCCACCGGTAATTGGTCGGTAGCATAGCCCAACTGCTTTGTCTGCTTATGGTCTACGGACTGTACTGCGGTAATCGTCAGTTTGTGCTTCTGGTCTTTAATAGGGACATTGTATGTAAAGATGTTCTCAATCAGATAACTTCTGTCTTCCCTGTCGGTCAGTTTAGCCGTAGCTCCACCACCCGGATAATTCACTCCTTTTGCTTCGCCATCTTCCTGTTCTCTGTTATAGAGCGATGTATTCAGGCGGTAATTGAACCCTTTGAAAGGTTTCAGTTCCAGGAAAACATTCAAACGGTAACTATTGGTGGAAATCTCACGCTTATAGTTTTCCGCTCTATAGAACGGGTTGACATCATTATTAGAATTAATATAGCGTGAATAGCTACCATCTTCATTATAAATCTGTGCAATCGGAGTACGGGTAATAAACTCACTGAAACTACCGTCTTCACGATCGGATTTGGTAAGAGCATAAGACGAGTTTACACCAAGGCTGATCCACTTATTAATGTTATAATCCACATTCAGGCGAAAAGCCGCCTTCTGATAGCCGGAACCGGTGGCTACCATTCCGTCCTGATCGAAGTAATTGACACCGGCAGCCATCCGTATCTTATCATTTCCACCGCGCAACGTTACATCATGATTGTGATAAAGTGCATTCTTCAACATCTCTTTCTCCCAATCTATAAATTGTCCGCTTGCCCACACTTGCTGCATGACATCGTCTCCCAAAGCTTCGGCAATGGATATTTCGCGTGCATCAATCACACCTTTATCATTGGCTTTTGCTTCACGCCGCAACATTACATATTCTTCGGGTGAGTAGAAATCGAAGTTGCGCCATAAAGACTGTATACCTACATATCCGTTGTAACTTACCTCCATCTTACCTTGGCTACCACGTTTCGTTGTCACCAGGATAACACCATCGCTGGCACGGGCACCATAGATAGCCTGCGAAGCGGCATCTTTCAGAATCTCGATGGACTCGATGTTCTCCGCACTCAGCGTACTGAACTCTTCACTGTCTGAGATAGAACCATCGATAACATACAAAGGAGTATTGGATGCACTGATAGAACGGTTACCACGAACCGTAATATTAGGATTGGAACCCGGTCTTCCCGACGAACTTGTTACATTAACACCGGCCACGCGTCCACGAAGCATATCAGCTACGTTTCCTGCCGGGTAACTTTTCAGTTCATCCGTCTTAACCGAAGCAACAGAAGTAGCGACATCACTTTTCCGCTGATAGCCATAGCCCACGACTACAACTTCTTCCAGTTGCTTGGTATCCTCTACCATAACTACATTAATAACACCTTTATTACCTACCTTATGCTCCTGGTTCAGATAGCCGATATACGAAAACACGAGTGTAGAATTCGAAGGTACCTCAAGAGAATATTTACCGTTTATATCGGTAATCACACCAGTTGCAGAATCTTTCACGCGAACATTTACGCCAATCAACGGACCTTGCGTATCAGACACAACACCTGTTACCCGCACGTTCTGCGCATGTACATCGGCCATAATCAATAGAAATACAACCGATAAGATTAGTTTAAAACAACAGTTTTTCATTTAATACATTAGATTTATATATTACTAATAAAGGAACAAGACAAAATTCACAAAAAACACAGAATCGGAATCTAAAAATCATACGGAAAGAAAGCACAATCGTACGAACGAAATAAATCTTTTCCGCTTACCACACTATCAGAGCCGGTTTATTCACAGATTCTCTGGTTCCGAAGGAACTATTCTTATTATTATCAGAATCATCTCCCAATTGGCGGACTTCCCTGATCAACACAAATGTAATTTCCGGCTGCCGGCATTTCCGTATCAATGAAGTGACATCAAGTTGATGCCAGGATGCTGTTTCAGTCACAACTATCTCACCGGCTACATGTGCCGTATTACCTACATCGGTTACGCGCACCTGGTCTTTTTCCAGATTGGGGGCATTCTTCCAGTTCAGGGTACTTTCGTCCCAATTACTATTATCCAGCGCGTAGACATGGAAGCGATAGGGAGATTTGGTTGACGAACTGCCATACAGCCGGAGTATAGCGGCATTCATTTTCTCTTTATTCATACCCGACAAGTCGAACTTGAGATAGCTAACCTGATTGCCATTGGCTCGGGAAGCATTCATTTCTATATTTATCACTTTGGCTTTACCAAAGTTTTTCTCACTATTTGCCCCGGCCTTAACGGTTGCATCCGCCGTTGCCACCAGTGTACTTGCAGCATTGGAACAGATAGGAATGGTAAGGAGCATTACACTCTGGGCAGGAAGTTCAAACGAAAGCTGTCCTTCTTCTGAGGTTTCTTTTATCCAGACTACTTCACCATAAGCATTTGCACTTACTTCCTCGGCAATCACCTTGGTTCCTGCCGGAAGGTTCAGCGACTTCAGGTCCAGTGTGAGAGAGTTTGAAGAGAGTTTCCGTTGTACCAGCCATACATAATATCTCATTTCTTCCGGATTAAAGGAAGTTATCGCATCCACATCATTATCAGCAACCGACTTCACTGTATTTAGCAACGGACGTTCATCCTTAAATCCTTTAGCAAACAGGCGAACAACTTCACCCGTACGCTGAATGCCACTTATATCAAAAGAGGAAGGAATCTCTTTGACGGACTCCGCATCAAACAGTTTGATTTCCCTCACTTTGATACTCCCCTTATCCGTTGCAACAAAGCGGACTTTGGAAGTAGTTACAGGAGCATCGAACAGAAAAAAGGATTGCGCATAACGTGCATCTTTCTCAACGGTTTCTTTTATATCCGCCCATCCGGTACCGTCCCAATACTGCAAACGGAAATTTTTCACGCGGTCGGGAGCCGTATAAACTCCATATGCCGAACCCGTATAGACAACAGCCCCACCCAATGAAGTGCTTTTTCCCAGATTAATTTCCAGGTATTTCTCTGCATCCGTATCCGGAGACACCCACATGGAAGCATCTGTCTTATTACCATCGGTTATTACCTTCACCGCTACCGGGCGAGATGAAGTCAGGTCCATTGCTTTCTTACCCAATGCCACATTGGTATAGGCATCCTCCACAATCCGTTTGCCTTGCCAGATAAAGTGATGTCCTGACTTAATTCCACGTGGATATGTTCCGCTGGTAGTATTGGCAAACTTAAAAGCCCACATTCCGTACCCTTGATTGAACGTATTGTTTGTATATTCACCGGCCCACTCTGTGAACAAGGAAGGAGAATCCATCGTCTCTTCCTTATCGATCAGATATGCATTCATCCAACGCCCTGTTTCTGTATAAACGATCGGAAGCGGTTGTTTCAAAGGATGATTTTCCACTATAATCTTTCTTATATCAGAAACCTTGGACGCATAACCTGCTGCCGGAAGATTATAAGAATGGGTAGAGAATATATCCATCAAATCCCTGTCCGAAGGCAAGCCGCGATAGTCTATACGCAGATTCTTCACGACTTCGGCCCACCAGTTTGTATTGGAACCCGCTGTAACCGGACTCACAAAACGTGATTTCAGATTCTTCCCATACAGCCTGTTCACATCCTGCACGGCACAATAAACAGCATCCGAAACTATTTTCATGGCATCTACATACTGGGTGATCTTCATTGGTCCGGCATGGCGATGATTCGGTTCGTTGTGCATGGCATACATGGTTACATCCCCCGTCTTAGCCGCATAAAAAGCCAATGCATAGAAACGCTGCCACTGCTTCCATTTATTACTCCACGTTCCATCAAAATCGGTGGAATTTATCTGAAGAATAGCATCGATATTCAGACGTTTCAATTCTTTCAACGTGTATTCGAATACCATGGAATTGGTAGAGAAATGTGCTTCCCCACACTTCGCCAGGATAGGTTCCCATTGAATGAAACGGTTATGCTCCGGATTGTTTCGCAACTCATTCTTGCAGGACTCAAAAGCCTCCAATGTGGAAAGTTCTTTATCATTGAACACAACGGACTGAGGAATATAATCGTTCAGAGAAGTCCATACGCGCAAACTGTTCACATTAGAGTATTCAAGCCAACCGGAAACATTACTTCCGGGTAAATAATATCCTTGATTGTAAGCCACGTATTTCATGGACTTACCAATGATTTCTTTAGCCACCGTCACCTGCATTTCCTTTTCCAAAGGTTCCTGGGAAACTCTTGGAGCTTCACCTGTAGTAACAGGAATCGGCATACCCGCCTTCTCCTTACCGTATACTTCAAACTCATTAATACGGATCGGTTCACCATCGGTAGATACCAGACGAATCTGAAAAGTGAGCAGCTCCGGATGAAAGGTGAACTCAAGCTTATCCAACCTGTTCTCCGTGCATTCCGTATCCGGCAGGTCCGTCCAGTTGGCATCATCCCAGTATTGAATCTTAAAATTCTTCACCGACCAGAATCCCGGTGCTTTTCCTTTCTCCTGCTCTGTTTGTTCGGCATCCGGAATTCCTGTATAGATAACAACCCGGTTTATATTATAATATCTCTCGAGATTAATATCCAGTGTATGGGGTGGACGCGCACTTTTACCACTCATCCAGGTAGATTTACGCGAAACGATTCCATCCGTCACATTGGATGCCGGAAACTCTTCCTGCTGCGATGAGGCAGTGACCGGTTTGTGTAATGCTACATTGACATTATCTGCATGTAGCCCCAAAAAGGGCATGACAATAGCACCACAGACTAAAAATAGTTGTTTCTTCAAGCTCATAAATTATCTTTTAATGGGTATTTCTATTCTTTAGAGTAACAGGCTTTATAAGCCGCTTCAGCATATCTCCTACCAAGGATTATCTGACTGTCAGCACTAAAATGAGGGTCATTTTCATTGATCAGGGGCACCAATTCCCGGGATGACACACAATAGGAATAGGGAATATGCCGGGGAACCGTACGCAACATCTTATTAAATGCATCCGAAGTTCCATTCATCCGCCATTCGGCAATCTCTCCCACAATGACGGGGAGCTTTGTATCTCCCAGATCTTCCCGCAAATCGGCAACCAACTTTTGTAACTTCGCCATATACGCTTCCAGATTCCGGCTATCGGCTTCGCCCTGATGCCAGATAATCGCTTTCAACGTTCCGTACTTCATGGCCTGGCGTATACGTGACAAAGCTTCTCCATAATAATCATCCTTAGCTCCTTTCAACCATGAGTTTATGGAACTCCCCCCGCGTGCATTAACCACTAATCCAAGTTTGCGCCCCGTTTTATCTGCAATGGCCTTTGCAAAAGAATAGGCCGGGCCTACCCCTTGCAGATCTATTTGCTTGCGGATAGTAGAGTACTTATTTAAAGGATTCCTTGCAGGTTCCATATCACCGTTCGGAGTCAGCAAGTATACATCCTTTATACTGCTTTTATAGTTATCAGTAATATATCCCCGTCCTGCCATGTTGGACTGGCCAATGAAAAGGAACAGATCAAGCTGGGGTATCATCGGTTCAGGATTGACACATACGCCTTCCGTTTCCAACCTGTATTTATCCGTGCGGAAGGGAAGGGCGGGAAAACCTTCTTTATTAAAGAAATTCATATATCCACTATTCACCCAGAGATAACGGACATCTACAGGATTATTTACCTGATTGCTCTTTACACGTACCCGATTGTTATCAACAATCACTGCTTCAGCCGGATAAAACTGACCGTCTTTACCTGCAACCATAAATCCGGAAAGCGAGGAAGAACCGTCTTTGGCAATAATCCCTGTACCCGCATTCGCAAATTCCAGAAGTAAACTGCCGTCTCCGGTTTTCGTCTTCTTTCTAAATTCAGGCCCCTGATAGACGATCTTCTTACCATAAACTTTACCCAAAGCCAACTGTGCAAGGCGCCAGCCAACTGTATCTTTCACTATCGGATGAATATCTTTGGTATTTCCCTGGTCAAAAGCAACGGCCATACCTGTATTCTTCACATGCAGTGAGGTGAGGTATTGCGCTTCACGCAACTCATTCCAGTAACGGGTCTTTGTTTCAAATCGGGGTAACTGTACAAACAGGAAAGGAATATCTCCCTGCCCCCACGACGCCCTCCACTCCTTTATCATAGCGGGGAACAGTTTACGATATTGTGCTCCACGTGCTGTATTCGACTCTCCCTGATAGAAAATAAATCCTTTCAGAGTATATGGACTAACAACGTTCAACATCGTTTCGGATAAACCGACCGGACGACGAAAATTCCATTTTCCCATAGGTTCCGTAGGTTTACCTATGTATTGTTTCTTTTCTGCTGATAATTTGTTATACTCTGCCAGAGACTTAATATAACGGTCATATATTTTCTCGTACTCTCCAGGCTGATAAGCATCAGCAATACTATCATAACGCTCTATGACAGGGCGGAAGTCTTTATCGGACAACAGTAACTTCCGGCTCGTCCACGCCTCAACCGTCGTTCCTCCTACGGGTAATTGAATGATACCGATAGGAATATTCAAATCTTTATGCAGATTCTTCGCAAAGTAGTAAGCAACAGCTGCAAACTCCGGTGCTGTCTCAGGAGTACAAATCTTCCAGGATGTTTCAGGCACTTCGTGTTCCGGATAGTATTTTCTCGGTACTTTATAATAACGTATCTGAGGATAATCAGCCAAATCGATTTCCGTCTTCGCGTCCTTCACCCTGCGCAAAGCAAACTCCATATTTGACTGACCACCCGCCAGCCATACGTCACCTACGAAAACATCTCTAAAACTAACCTTATTATTACCATTTATGACTTCTAATTTATAAGGTCCTCCGGCTTCTCCGGTCCTTAATGTGACCATCCATTTTCCATCAACAGCCTTACTCTTCCGACTGTGTCCTTCAAACAACACTTCAACCTGCGAACCGTCTGCCGCTTTTCCCCAGATCTTCACGTTTGCATTACGTTGCAATACCATATGATCCGTAAAAACATCGGCAACCGTAAACCCGCCGTCAGCAAAAACAACGATGCTGGTCAGAAATAAAAATAAAGAAAATAAAATGCGTTTCATAGTTCAATTCGGTTTTAAAATGACTCTGCAAAGATGTCCGTTTACCGAGTGAAGACATATAACAATCGTTCTTTTATGAAGCAACTTTGTACAGTCGTGTTTAATACTGGCATTTTGCCATCGGATTGGCAACTATCAGAAATCTTATTCCGTATGATCCGGACGCCCTGTACTTAATATTGTTTTCAGCAATATCACCCGACGGTCTCCTTTCAGGGAAACTTTCATTCTATTCTTTATATGCGAGATATCTGTTTCGACACTTAATTGTTGCTTGGGTTGAAGCACATAGTTCCCTGTTGTTTTGTCATTGATGGTGATACTGATGTTAAGAGGCTCGTCCACAGGATTCTCCAATATGGTAATCATGGTTTTCTTCTTCCCGGACAATGTCATATAGAAATATCCTTCGCCACTGGTAGATGATTTACTGATCAACGGGCTTCCTCCTTTTGAAAAAGTGAATGGAGCCATAGGCCTTCTTCCATAAGGTACATATTGCACACCCGGTTTTGAATTCCACCCACCATAAGCACCGGCATACTGGTAACCATATTCATCAATCTTCACTTCATATCTGGGGTCATGCTCCTGTCCTTTTGGAATGATAGGAACAGTGTTTACCATCAGCCCATTACAAGGTGCGTTCACGATTCCCCGTTCGGAAGCATAGTCTCCCCAGATAATTGAGTCAGTCACTTCCACATACGGTTCATGCTGCTTGTCGACAGACATATAACGAAGCATATTGAAAAGGAGTTTATCAGCTACGGGGTCTACTCCACAATGATTAATCAAATCGAAACCAGACAACAGTATGGAGCCTTTACCCATAAACATCTCCGACAAGGCTGTCGCAGCCAAAGCACGGCTATAGTTGGCAAGGACGGCTACATTCTCCATCCCGGATTCACGAAGATCATATCCTTTGTCCACCGGATAAATGGCAGGAAAGCCTTTCTTCGATTCATCATAGGAGGTATAGTCGGACCAAAGGCGGAACTGCTTAGGGGTTAATCCGTTAAAAACCGGATGATACGGACGTTCAAGATTGATATTCATACCATCCGCATACGCCAGAGACGGTGAAAGATAAACCGGATCATTATTGCTGTCTTTCAGAAACTCCACGGAAGTTGGCAGCCACGATTGATTGAATGTTGCAGCATCCTGTTGCAGGCAAATAATGCGCCCACCCTTACTTACATATTCTTTCAACTGCTCTGACTGATTATTCAGTGAATCATCCCATGAATTCTTAGCCAGAATTAAGGTAGAATTCCGGGGTAATTCCTTAACCATACGTACCGCTTTTACAGGGTAACCGAGTTTTTGCAAACAGCTCAAGGTTTGCTCTCCTGCCGAAGAATCGTACACATAAATGGTTTTCTTCATCACCTCTGTACCCCGCCAGTCTTTTCCGGCTATGAACAGTTCACTCTCATTATAGGACACCTTACTGCCTTTCGACCAAATCTCACCTTTCAGCATATAGTCTCCCGAAGCCAGATTCTGAGGAATATCTATTGACAAAGGCCTTTTACAAGTGCCATAATAAGGAACAGATGGAAGATCGACCTCTCCCGCCAATACTTTCTCACCTTCCTTTTCAATCCACCACTGCAAATGAACTTCATCCAAATCATTGCCATAATCATCGTCATTGACAACATGGGCTACCACCGCAAGCTTACTCCCTGCATAAATCTGCGACTGCCAATTCTCCCAACTCAGCAATACAGGCTGATAGCTGATCTGATATTGCCAGGCTACAGGTTTCGGTTTCATCTCGGCAAAGGATTTTACTCCATCCCAGTTATGAAATATAATTGTAAAAGGCATGGTACCTGCCAGGCAGCTGTTTTGCCTTCTCAACCGACGGAATAATTCCGTTGCATTCTTCAGTACAAAAGCCTGATAGGTCATAGCTGCTCCGGCTTGTTCATCATCGGGCAGATGTCCTGTCCAACACTTCTGCGAACCCGGTTGTTTGGTTCTGGAGCAGAGGTTGAAACGCCCGTCTATTCCTGTATAGTTTCCTACACATTCGGTAAAAGTAATCGGTTGTACTCTTCCCGAATTTTGCCACATCGCCTTATCACGCATATTGAGATAAGTAAGGAAAGTATTATAATACCATCCCCAATACCTATGTACATCATAGATATCGCCCGAATGTCCCAGCCCATAACCGGTATTGCCTATATACAATCTGGTATCATCCCATTTCTTGAGTTCACTACACATCTTTGTCAAGAACTTCCGATACAGATCGCCCGTTTTACCTTCATAAGGCATTTCATTGGATAAAATATAGATGACTACGGAAGGATGGGGAGTGAACGGTCCCAGATCAATTTCCTTATAGGTTCTGAGTGACAGGTCAAAGTCTGTCGGTGGTGCAGTCTTGGTTGCATGTTTGGGACGACCATACCGACCGGCAAATATCATCATACCTTCTTCATCGCACACATCCATCCAATTCTGGTCATCGGGAATACGGATGATATTTATGTTCAGGCTCTTCATAAAGCGAACATAATCACGTGCAAAGTCTTTGCTTCTTTCCAGCTGTTCGGGTATTCCCCGCTCAGGCGGATTAATGGCATTACCCCGCAGATAGATAGGTTTATCATTCAAATAAAATACACCATCCCGCATCTCGAACTTTCTGAACCCAATCCGCTTATGAAAAGTTTCAGTACCCGCCTTTACTTCCAAGTCATAAAGTGCAGGATTAACAGGACTCCATAATTCAGGAGTCAATTGGTCTATTTTCCAGACCACCGTTGTATCCACTTTATTCTTAAAATAAAATTCTCCGGAATGGCTGCATAATATCGCCTTACTCCGGGCATGCGTAATTACAGCATCAAGGGACAAACTTTCGTTCGCCTCAGCAGACAACATTACTTCAATCCTGATATCCTTATCGGTAGTGACAGGAGTTATCTTATGAACCTTTGCCGCCAACAGAGACAACGGAAATAATGCACATAAAGCACACAATAATCTTGTTTTCATAGTATCAATTATAATAGTAAACTTATTCTTCTCCTTTCTGATATTGGGCGGGAGTCACCCCGAACAACTCCCTGAAACGTTTTATGAAATAGCTTGGGGAGTTGAAGCCAACTTCATATGCTATCTCCGAAACAGTCTTCGTATCCATCTGTTTCAGTAGCATCTGCGCCTTCTTCAATCTGATATTCAGAATGAAGTCATTGGGTGTCTGCCCTGTGATACCCTTAATCTTCAGGAAGAGTTTGGTACGGCCGGTATTCATGGCCTGGGCAAACATATTCACGTCAAAATCCGGATTATCCAGATTCTGTTCAATACACGCTACACATTGTTCCATGAACTGATGGTCTGCGCTATTCGTTGCCAGTATATCCACATTGTTATCCATTTGTTTTGCATATTTTTTCTGTAACAGCTTTCTGCTGTTTACCAGATTGTTACAACGCATAAACAAATGTTTCACATTAAAAGGTTTAGTCACATAGTCATCTGCGCCCATTTTTAACCCTTGCATTGTATATTCTTCGGCTGTCTGGGCCGTCAGTAATATCACAGGGATATGGGATGTTTCAAAATTACTCTTTATCTTCCTGCACATTTCTATACCGGACATCTTGGGCATCATGATATCGCTCAGTACAATATCGGGCTGTATTTCTTTTGTTTTTTCCAGTCCTTCTTCACCATCCTGCGCTTCGCAAACGGAATATACTTTGGAGAACAGACGGACCAGTAAGCCTCTGAGTTCTTCATTATCTTCAACAATCAGGATTTTACTCTTTGTATCTTCCGATTCATTAGCAGGATTCTCATCATCCACCACATCAGTCAGTGCCTTGTCACCATACATGGTCAATTCTGAAATGCATGATGAATCGATATCGGGAGTTGCCACTTTCTGTGAATCGGCAATGTGACTATCTCCCAAAGGCAATTCAACCACAAAAGTGGTTCCCTTTCCCTCCATGCTCCGCACACTGATTTTGCCTTTATGGGCTTCAATTATACTTTTAGCAAGTGCCAATCCTATGCCCGTACCTTTCTGGTTGTCTGTGCTGTCGACCTGATAAAAACGATCGAATATCTTATCCAAGCTCTTTTCGGCAATACCGATACCCGTATCTGAAATAAGAATAACCACACTATTTTCATATTCCTGTACTGATAAAGAGACTGTACCACCCAGAGATGTATATTTGAAAGCATTGGACAGCAAGTTATAAATCACCTTTTCAAGCTGTACCACATCAAACCAGACTTCCAGATTCCTATCCTTATTAAGAAATTCAAGATTAATCTGTTTACCCCGTGCATACTCCTTGAAAGACAGATAGATTTCATCCAGGAACGCATAAATATCCTGCTTGCTGTATTTGAACTTCTCGAAACCCTGTTCTTGTTTCCTGAAATCAAGAAGCTCGGTTATCAGGCGCTTCATACGTAATGTATTTCGATGGATATTCACCAGTTTATTGTACACTAACGGCTGAATATCATTCCTTTCCATCAGCATCTCCAACTGGCTCACAATCAATGTGAGCGGAGTACGGAATTCATGTGAAATATTGGTAAAGAAACGAAGTTTGGACTGGTTCAGTTCTTCTATCTGTTTCTTCTCTTTCTTCTCGTATTCAAGTGAAGCCCGCAACTTTAATTTGGAAGAATAGAAACTAACCACTATATAGACAGATACAATCAAAATAATAACGTAAATACAATATGCCCAGACCGATTTGTAGAAAGGTGGCTTCACCACAATATCAATTTCCTTAAAGATACTTTCCTTACCGGAATATTCCTCAGAGCTCTTTATCTTTAGCTTATACTTACCCGGATTCAGGTTGGTGTAAGTAATGCCTTTACGATAACCTGCACTCATCCAGTCTTTATCAAATCCCTCCAATTTATAGTAAATCCGGTTTCTCAGTACCGATACATAATTGGATAACGAGAAATTTATAGTGATGATGGAATGGTTATGATTCAGCGTAATTTGTGGCTGATACAAAATAGACTCAGAGAGAATATTGGAGTCATCATTCGGCAATATAACCTGGTTATTCACTTCCAATGAGGTGAAGTTAAGCTGATAGGGCTTTACATAAGAATTCAATTCTTTTTCAAAGAAAGAGATCATCATCTTGGGACCGGAAAGAAAGATCTCATTATCGCTGGCCACAAACAATCCGTAAGGGTTCAATGCCGTCATCGGAAAACCATTCTGTTTATTATAGTTATAAAAGCGCTGGTTCTCCATATCAAAACGTGAAAAGCCCTGATTACTGGCTATCAGGAGATAACCGGACAAAGACTCTTTTATATCGAGGATATAATCATTGATCAGGTCCGAATTGTGTGAGTTAAACGGTTTGAATGAATTGATATCCGGCTCATATAGGAATATACCATCTCCCGAAGAACCTGCCCAGATATTACCTTTCTTATCTTCAAAAAGTACATTTATCAGATTACTGCCTATAACCCGCTTCGAACTATTAGGAACGAAATACTCATCTTGTTTCCGGGTTTCAAGATTATATTTAACCAGTCCCAATGAATAGGAGAACCATAAATTATTGTTCCTGTCAAGAAGCATATCAATGATCTGTCTGTTATTGAGTCTACTATCTTTCAGTAGCTTTGTGCACTCTCCTGTTTGAGGATCGAATGATCCTATTCCGTTATGGGTTGCCAGTAAAAGATTCCCTTTATACGGAATAATTTTGCGAACTATATCGTTAATCAATGAATTCTCTTTCCCGGGAATATGCCTGTAGTTGGTAAATCTATGCGTTTTCAAGTCCAGCTTATCCAGTCCTCCCCGTAGTGTACCAATCCACAGAGTCTGGTTATCTTCATCTAAATGCAAGGATTGTACCGTATTGGATGCAAGAGAGTTCTTATTTATATCATACTTAAACTCTGCGAAGCTTCTTGTTTTTCGATCGAGATAGTTCACTCCACCACCTTCTGTTGCAATCCAGATACCACCTTTGGAATCTTCTCTCATTCGTCCGGCAAAAGGAGAGGTCAGCTTTCCTTGCTGAGATTCATCGGAATAATAATAGGTATAAATCTCATAGTCCGGATTAAACAGATTAACCCCGCCATAATAAGTGCCAATCCAGAAAGTTCCTTGCTGATCCTTCATCATACAGATGATGGAAGAATTACTCAAGCTATAGGGTTTATTATCTTCACTGTAATTGGTGAAAGTATTGGTAGTGACATCCAATCTATCCAAACCTTTAAAAGTCCCCACCCAATAGTTACCTAAGTTATCTTCAACCACACAACGGACGTAATTGCTGGAAAGTCCATTCTTATAAGGTGCATGCACATAGTTTGTTTTTCCACCGTTCCTGTCCAGTCGGAAAAGCCCGTCATCTTTGGTACCTACCCAAATATTCTTTTTGGAGTCTTCATAAATACAGGTTATATCCTTTGTTGGGAGATAATTAAGCCATTTCTTATTACTGTCCAGCATGTACAAGCCATTATTCATGGTTCCTACATATAGGTTTCCTTCATGGTCTTCGGTCACACAGGACATGCGTACATCCTCCAGGTGATAATAATATTCCAACCTATCTTCCGCACGGTTATAGGTGAATAAAGAGTCTCTGGTACAAGCCCACAGCCGAGAGTTACCGTAACTAATGGCCTGAATGTTATTATCGCGAATCGTATGAAAAATATTCTTCTTAATATCATATTCAACTACGGCATACTTGCAACGAATATAAATATGCCCATCCTTATCACCACAAATCGTACCTATATTATTATTATAAAGACTATGCTTATCATTCTCAATCGGGCGGAATATATAAAAATCGGTACCGTTATAACGGTTCAAACCATCTTTAGTACCTATCCAGATTATCCCGAATTCATCCTGATAAATAGATGTAACTGTTGGTTGCGAGATGCCATTTTCTACTCCGAATGTTTGAAAATGGATATCCTGTGCGAACAACAATCCGGGAATCAAAAATGAGAGCAGTAACAGCATCCGCAACACTATTATTGATAAGGGAGTCTTTTTCATCATCGTATACTTCAGTTATAAGGTTCCTTTTTTTATAGAAACAAAAATAGCGGAATCTATGTACAACCTATATAAAAATAGGACTAATCTGTGTCGATATCGTACGAAAGCCCTCCGAATTCACCGATTCATACCCGGAACTCATCGGCTTTTCTACCGGAAATCACCCGGAAGGGCTATACAGGGATGAATAATTCGCTTACCTTTGAGCCATCAACCCATAACAATGGAATATGAATCAATAACAATAGAAATAATGGAAAAGAAACAAAACTTCCCGTCTCATGCAGGCTTATCGGGCAAAGCACTGATAGCTTCGCTCTTCATCATCTCCGGAATATTACTGTTTGCCCGTAACGTAGGTTGGATTACGTATGACTTATTTAGCATAGTGGTATCCTGGCATAGTCTTCTCATTGTATTAGGTCTCTACACGATGACGCGCCGCCATTATCTGAGTGGTTCTATCCTCACCCTGATAGGCGTCTATTTCTTAGTTGGAGGATTATCGTGGTTACCGGAGAACTCACAGACCTTTGTCTGGCCTGTTGCACTGATTGTGGCAGGTATCCTGTTCTTTGTAAAATCCCGCCGTAGGGAACGCTGGATGAAAAGCCATATGAGTGGCCGTTATCAGGACTGGGCTAAAAGAAGAGGTGGACATATGCACATGAATATGGAAAACAATGAGCAACAATGCGAATCGGAAAACGGTTATCTGCGTTCCGACAATGCTTTTGGTTCTGTACGCCATGTCGTATTGGATGAATTGTTTAAAGGAGCCAGTATCCGGGCTTCATTCGGAGGGACTGTCATCGATCTGCGCCACACGCATCTTGCACCGGGAGAAACATATATTGATATCGACTGTACTTGTAGTGGAATAGAATTGTACATTCCTTCAGACTGGAATATTCTACTGCAATGCAATGCTTTTGCCGGCGGATGCGAGGATAAGCGTTGGCAGGGAGCGAATATTAATAAAGAAAGTACACTCATAATCCGTGGAAATATTTCCTTCGGTGGATTAGAGATTAAAGACTAATCCTATGAGAGCACATCCAATTATAGATTATCCTTATCGTTGGTTTCCGATGCTTGTGCTGGCATTGGTTCTGGCAATCATCCAGGCAACTCTGTTGTGGGGATATACCGGAGCCGACTGGCTACCTGCCATCATCGACGGAGTCACAACAATCGGATGGCTTGCGGCACTGGCATACCTGGCTTGGTTTGTAGTAGGCCAAGTATCCATTCTCCAGACAAATGTCATTACGGTTGTATCAGGAATATTGCTCTGGATTGCGGGCAGCTTCATGGTCTGCGACATTATGGTAAGAATTGCAGGAACACCTTATATTTCTTTTGCCTCTACCATACCTTTCAGGCTTCTGTTCGGCATACCGACATGGATAGCCATTATATTATGGTATCACCTGATAGTAGTGAAAACTCCGGAAGCACAAGAAGATGAATTCATTGTACCGCAAGCCACAAAAGAAAAAAAACCGGAAGTACAAGAGGAAACCATTGACCGCATTACTGTAAAGGACGGAGCACGAATACATATCATCAAAGTAGATGAACTTCTATATATCCAGGCGTGTGGAGATTATACGACTTTGATCACCCCCACAGGAGAGTACATCAAAGAGCAAACCATGAAGTATTTTGAAGGACATCTGCCAAGTGACAACTTTGTACGTATCCATCGTTCCACCATTGTAAACGTGACACAGATATCGCGGGTAGAACTATTCGGAAAAGAAACCTACCAGGTGTTATTGAAAAACGGAACCAAGTTGCGGGTTAGCCTGACGGGCTACCGGCTATTGAAAGAACGACTGGGAATATAAAGACCTAAACTATTCTATAAAGCAAAAGCGAAGAATCCGCCCCATTGTGGATTCTTCGCTTCTTTTTTAGCAGATAAGGTTATCTGATTATTTCTTCTTATCGTCTTTCTTTGGTTCATCCTTTTGGGCTTCCTGCTTATCTTCCTTTCCTTCCGGGTGGATGATTCCCTTTACGGTTTCACCAATAGGCAGTTTGTCCAGTACACCGAGGCTCGGAGCAACCGTCTTCACCAGCGAACTCAGGAAGTTGCTTGTACCTCCGTTTCCACCATCGAATACAGTAATGTTTCCTAAATTCATGTGTTCGAATGCTTTCACCTGTTCTCCGGCAATTTCTTTCCATTGATCTACCATCTTATACTGGATGGCAATAGCCGGATTAGATTCCGCCGCACGTACCATAGCCTCGAAACCTTCAGCTTCAGCAAGCAATGATTTCTTCTTACCTTCAGCCTCAGCTTCCAACTTCATCTGGATGGCTCTTGCTTCAGCCTCGGCCTGTGCCAGAGTTGCTTTTGCACGAGCTTCAGCCTCACGGGTAATCTTTTCGGCAACAGCATCAGCCTGAAGAATGGCTTCTTGCTTTGCAACTTCAGCAGGTACAATCTTTTCAGCCTTCAAAGAAGATTCCACTTTACGGGCTTTAGCCTCTTCCACTTCTTTTTGAGCTATTTCGCGGGCAGCCTGTACGGCAGCTTCCGAACGTGCTTCAGCTTCACCGGCCTGTTTGTCGGCATTGGCACGCGTTACAGCCAGCTCCGCATCAGATTGTGCCACGGCTTTCTGCGCCTCATTTCGTCCGATGGCAGCTTTCTTTCCCGCTTCCGCCTGCTTAATCTCCATGTCAGAATTCAGTTCAGCAATACGGCTTTCCTTTTCCGTATTAGCCTGCTCAATCCTGATATTTTTTTCAGCTTCAGCCTTTGCCACCTGCGACTCTTTTTCAGCGTTGGCAATAGCTACCTGCGAGATTCGATCCTTATCAGCATTAGCCACAGAGATTTCCTGCAATTTCTTAGTTTCGGCAATGGCAATATCCTGGTCTTTACGCGTTTCGGCAACTTTCGTCTCACGTTCCTTTATTTGATTGGCAATCTTGATGGCACCCAGTTTCTCCTGTTCCTCAATGTTTGCCTGAGCCTCATTCAGTGCCTTACTTTCAGCTTCCTTACCTAAGTTGACAATATAATTGGCAGCATCACGGATATCGCTGATGTTAATGTTCATCAAATACAAACCAAACTTGCGAAGTTCCGTATCGATGTTATCCTTTACTTTAGAAAGGAATTTATCGCGGTCGGAGTTCAGTTCTTCAATCGTCATATCAGCAATCACCAGACGCATCTGTCCGTACACAACATCCGTTATCAGATTCTGCTTATCATCAATCGTCAGTCCCAGCATACGTTCGGCAGCATTCTGCATAACCTCATGATCGGTACTGATAGCCACCGTAATCGTAGTCGGTACATCCACACGGATATTCTGGGCAGACAGTGCACCTGTCAGCTTACAGTCTATCTGCATCGGTTTCATGGACAGGAATTCATACCCCTGGATTATCGGCCACACAAATGCAGCACCACCATGATACAACTTGGCTGACTTCTTATCACCGCCCGTTTTACCATATACTACCAGTACTTCGTCACTTTTACATTTCCGGTAACGGGAAAGAATACCAATGAAGGTAAGTAAGATAACCGCCACGAGTATGGCGGCCATAATCATCATTTCTTTTGTCATAAATCTATGTTTTTGAGTTTTGTTTTATTGAATATATAGAGTTCCGTCCTTATAGCCCGTGATGATAGTTTTATCACCTGTCTGATAAGTCTTGTTCGTTTCAGATACTACATCTATCTCACGCATAGCTCCGTCGCGACTTGCCTGTACAGTAAATCTGCCATCTCCTTGCCCAAAGTAGATGGTACATTCACGGCCTACTAATTTTTCCGTCTTTTCCGTCTTATTCACCTGCTGTAACTGATAGGCTTTTTTATAAAGAAACCACACAGCGAAAACGAAAAACAGACCAATCAAAATGGCAATGGAATAACTCTGAATGTCAGTATTTCCAATCAGATACATGTACCATCCAAAACCGATACCGAAATGTGTCAGTCCCTTAAAAGACACCACGCTGCTGATGTCGGCATCCACGTCTGTATCCGCATCAATGTCTCCGAAGAAAATGGAAAGAATGAACTGTATCACAAAAATACCAGTTGTGACCACGGCGATAATCAGAAATATATTACTGCTCATAGGAATTTGAATTATTGTGGTTTACAATATATTTAGATATATTATTCCAAATATACACATTTGCAGAACATGCGCAAAGGAACGGTTCTCTATTTAACAAAATTTTCTTGAAAGAGAGACAACATTACACAAAGATATTTGTTATGTTTGCGGACGCTATGATGAAACATCTGCACTATATATTCCTGTTCATATGCCTCTCATTAGGAATGTCTGTCATTCTGCAAGAGGAACAGCCGGCACTTCGGATGATTACCGAAGCCTCGACAGATACTTCCGTCACCCCTACACAAACAGGATGTTTCATTTCAATGTCAGCAGATTGTTACTCAACCATTGCTCACCGCCCGTTCTTTAATGATGAAAACAATGAACGTAAAATCAACGGTATCCTCTTTCAGGAGAACTTTTATAATCAAGCTAATGCTCCATCGAAATTACTAAAACTTAAGATCCATCCGTCTGTAGGACAGATGCAACGTATATTCTCCACCCATTTACCGGTGGAACAAAATGCCAGCCTCTCTTTCACTCCCAGCGCTATCCGTTATTCTTACGGATATTACGTCTACGAGTTGAAGCATATTCTGATTTAAACCATCACTCTACTTGTTACTCCCCCCTTTACCGGAGGTATGCCATTGGCATGTCTTTGGCCAACCTATTGTTTATTCACATCTAAATTAATGCAAATCCTATGCTCGATTTATTAATAGCCACCCTCGAAATGATGGGGCTTACGTTCGTGATCGGCTTCTTCGTGGCTTTCATCATCAAAATGATTGCCGTTGCTGCCGACTCATTCGATTTTTACAGTTCGCACCAGAAAGAACTTCTTCGCCTGCGACGCCTGCGCAAGTTGCGCCAGAAGGTAGAACTCATGATACGGGATATCCCCATGGAAGAAGATGGACTCTACAACGATAAACGCGAAGAGTTCAGCCGCGGAGTCAACCGTGAACTTACCGACTACCGTGGATATTATCATGGAGTAAGCGCCGGAGTTTCCAACGCTAACCTGATGGATTACTACTATCCCGAAGATACGCACATGATGTATCTGAAGCAACAAGAAGAGATGTTATATCATAAGAACAAGAAACAGTCCGGAAAATCTACCGGTAAGACCAAATAAAAAATAGTATGGAAAATATAGATTTCGCGACCCTATTCCAAGGTTTTGGAACAATGATGGAAAGTGGCTATCTGCTTGCATCAGCCCGTGTGTTTTTAATCCTTTTAGGTTTGTTACTCATATATCTGGGTTGGAAAGGAGTACTTGAGCCTATGGTAATGATTCCGATGGGGCTGGGTATGGTTGCCATCAATTGTGGAACACTTTTCATACCGGACGGCACATTAGGCAACCTCTTTCTCGATCCGATGCTTTCGGATACGGACGACCTGATGAATACGATGCAGATAGACTTTTTGCAACCTGTCTATACACTGACGTTCAGCAACGGATTGATAGCTTGCTTTGTGTTTATGGGGATAGGCACGCTGCTGGATGTGGGCTTTCTGTTGCAGAAGCCTTTTGTCAGCCTTTTCCTGGCGCTGTGTGCGGAACTGGGAACTTTCCTGACTATACCCGTAGCTTCCGCCCTTGGACTGACATTGCAAGAAAGTGCCTCCGTGGCCATGGTGGGAGGTGCAGACGGGCCTATGGTGCTGTTTACATCGCTGGCGCTGGCCAAACATTTATTTGTACCTATCACAGTGGTAGCTTATCTGTATCTGGGACTGACGTATGGCGGCTACCCGTATCTGGTGAAGTTATTGGTTCCAAAACGCCTGCGTGCCATCAAGATGACTTCGAAGAAAGCTCCCAAGAACTACGATGCCAAGGTGAAACTGGCATTCTCGGCTGTGCTGTGTGCGGTGTTGTGCTTCTTGTTTCCGGTGGCTTCGCCGTTGTTCTTCTCTCTCTTCCTGGGAGTGGCGGTACGCGAATCGGGCATGAAGCATATTTATGATTTCGTCAGCGGCCCGCTGCTTTATGGCTCTACATTTATGTTGGGCGTATTGCTGGGCGTGCTTTGCGATGCGCACTTGCTGCTCGATCCGAAGATTCTGAAATTGCTAGTATTAGGTATAGTGGCACTGTTGCTTTCGGGTATCGGTGGTATTATGGGAGGATACATCATGTACTTCATTAAGAAAGGAAATTATAATCCGGTAATCGGAATCGCAGCTGTCAGTTGTGTGCCTACTACGGCAAAGGTAGCTCAAAAGTTGGTTAGTAAGGATAATCCTGACTCGTTTATTCTGGGGGATGCCTTGGGGGCAAATATCTCCGGGGTTATCACTTCGGCTATTATTACGGGTATTTATATTACAATCATTCCACATCTCTAAGGAAATTATAGAGTAAAGGTATACTGATTTAGGCGCGAAATCTGCAGATTCCGCGCCTATTATTATTATCTTTGGGCTGACAAACATCTTATACATATGAAAAAGCCGAATTTAAACCTGAAACGAGCGTCAATGCTGACCTCAACTCTCCTGTGCAGTGCCCTCCTCATAGCCGTCCCCCTGCGGAGGGAGCTGAACGAGGGTTGGAAGTTTAAACAAGCCAGACTGAACAACTGGTATCCTGCCACCGTGCCCGGTGTGGTACATACCGACCTGATGGACAACAAAATTATTGAAGACCCTTTCTTCCGCCTCAACGAACGCAGCATGCAATGGATTGATAAGGAAGACTGGATTTACCAGACTACTTTCCGGCTCACTCCCGAAATGATGGAAAAACAAAACATTGAACTCGTCTTCAAAGGACTGGATACGTATGCAGACGTATATCTGAACAATAAGAAGATACTGGAAGCCAACAATATGTTTCGCGAATGGAGAACAAACATAAAGCCAAATCTGGAACCTGGCGAAAACATATTGAAAATCTATTTCCATTCTCCCATCAAAGTAGATATTCCCAAATGGGATGCTCTCCCCTACCAATATGAAGCAAGCAACGACCAGTCTGAAAACGGCGGGGTATTCAATAAGAAAGTCAGCGTATTTGCCCGGAAGGCAGGCTATCATTACGGTTGGGACTGGGGGCCACGCTTGGTTACTTCCGGTATATGGCGCCCTGTGTACGTGGAGGCTTGGGACGATGCGAAACTCAATGATGTCTTCATCCGCCAACAGGAAGTGAACAAAAACCATGCAACCATTCTCGGAGAAATAGAAATCCTTGCGGACAAAGAGATAGAAAAGGCCAATATCAGCATTACCGAAGCTTCTTCCGGCAAAGTCCTGGCGGGACAAGTCGTTTCGCTCAAGAAGGGGATGAACAAGGTGTCGTTGCCTTTCTCCATCCGGAACCCGAAACTGTGGTGGAGCAACGGGCTGGGCAAAGCCCATTTGTACGATTTCCGCACGGACCTCACCATCGACAATCGTACGGCTGATACTGAAACTAAGAAAGTCGGCCTGCGCTCGCTTAAGATTATTAACCAACCGGATAAGGATGGAAAGACTTTTTATGTAGAACTGAACGGAGTTCCTGTCTTTGCCAAAGGCGCTAATTACATTCCACAGGATAACTTCCTGCCACGTGTCACGCGGGAACAGTATGAAAAGACTATCCTCGATGCAGCTAATGTCCACATGAATATGCTCCGCATCTGGGGAGGCGGTATCTATGAAGAAGATGTATTCTATGAACTTTGTGACCGCTACGGCATCCTTGTCTGGCAAGATTTCATGTTTGCATGCAGTCTTTATCCGGCTGAAGGGGAACTTTTGGAAAATATCCGTCAGGAAGCTATTGACAATGTAAAGCGACTCCGCAACCATGCCTGTATTGCCCTTTGGTGCGGCAATAACGAATGCAACGATGCCTGGTTCAATTGGGGCTGGCAGAAACGATATAAAAAACAGAATCCTGAATACGAACAGATCATCTGGAAGCAGTTCAACGACCAATACAATGTCACCCTTCCCCAAGTAGTCAAAGAATATGCTCCTGAAAGCTTTTATTGGCCTTCTTCCCCCTTTGCCCGCTATGATGGCGGCAGTGACGACCACAATGGTGACCGACATTATTGGGAAGTATGGCACGGCAAGAAGCCGATTGAGATGTACAATAAGGAACGGAGCCGTTTCTTCAGTGAATATGGCTTTCAGTCTTTCCCGGAGTTCGAATCGGTGAAACGCTATGCTCCATGTGAGGAAGATTGGAATATCTACTCGGAAGTTATGATGTCTCATCAGCGCGGTGGAGCCCATGCCAATGAACTGATTGAAACTTATCTGCTGAATGAATACCGCAAGTCGAGAGACTTCGAGGCTTTTCTTTATATGAATCATGTGCTGCAAGGCGATGCGATCAAAACAGCCATCGAAGCGCACCGCCGGGATATGCCTTATTGCATGGGTACGCTCTTCTGGCAGCATAACGATTGTTGGCCGGTAGCCTCTTGGGCAAGCCGCGACTATTATGGTCGCTGGAAGGCACAACATTACTTTACCCGCAAGGCTTACCGGGATATCCTTGTATCTCCCATAGCTGATGAGTCAGGGATATTGAAAGTCCAGGTGGTCTCCGACCGTCTCAAATCCTGTAGCGGGAAACTTGAAGTAAGTGTTATAAAGCTGACAGGTGAAGTTCTGAACCAGTATAATCGTAATGTAAAAATAGATGCTAACAGTAGCCGAACACTCTTCTCCATTCCACTGGAAGAAGCGCTGAACGGGGCACGCAAGGAAGATGTCTTTATTCATGCTGTCTTGTCGACGGATAAAGGAAAGAACGACTATGCCAATAACTACTTCCTGGTAAAACAAAAAGAAGTCAACTATCCGCACGCCATGATTACGAAGAGTATACAGCCCATCGAAGACGGTTTTGAAGTGACGCTCAATAGTGATAACTTTGCTCGTGCCGTATTCATTGCGACCGGAGATGTAAACAGTTCGTTCAGCGATAACTATTTCGATATACTTCCCGGAAGTTCTGTAAAAGTAAAAATCCACACCGGTTTACCGCAGAACGTACTCGAGAAGCAATTAAAGATCGTTTCGCTGAGTGATGAATATTGAGTATGAAAAACCCCTCCGAAGAATTGGCTTACTTCGGAGGGGTTCAATATTTTCTATGGTTATCGAGTTTCTTTCAAAGCAGCATCCAAATCTATGCCTAAGGCTTTAGCTACCCCTGTACCATAAGCCGGATCCGCTTTATAGCAATTACGCACGTGGCGTTGCTTTATAAAGAGTTCGGCATCACCCATGGCACGGGCAGTATTTTCGCACGTCAGTTGCTGATCCTCCGAAGACATCAGGCGGAAAAGATCACCCGGCTGGCTGAAGTAATCGTCATCATACTCACGTTCGTTATAGTTATAAACGTCACCATGAACTTTCAAAGGCGGTTCTTTCTTTTCGGGAGAATCCTGCCATTCGCCGTAGCTGTTGGGCTCGTAACTCTTGGCGCCTCCGTAGTTGCCATCCACACGCATAGCACCATCGCGGTGGTAAGCATGGAACGGACAGCGGGGTTTATTCACCGGAATCTGTTCCGCATTCACTCCAAGGCGGTAGCGCTGTGCATCACCGTAGGAGAAGAGACGTCCCTGCAACATCTTATCGGGAGAGAAACCGATACCTTCCACAATATTCTGCGGATTGAAAGCAGCCTGTTCTACCTCAGCGAAGTAATTCTCCGGATTACGATTCAGCTCCAGGATACCTACGTCCTGCAACGGAAAATCTTTGTGCGGCCATACTTTCGTAAGGTCAAAGGGGTTAATGCGATATTCGTCTGCCTGTTCTTCCGTCATCAGCTGAATTTGGAATTGCCATTTCGGGAAGTCACCCTTTTCGATGCTCTCGTACAAATCACGTTGATGCGATTCACGATCCTTTGCAATGATAGCTTCGGCTTCCTGGTCACTCAGGTTCTTGATGCCTTGCAGGGTACGTAGATGGAACTTCACCCAAATACGTTCGTTGGCAGCATTATAGAAACTATAAGTATGGCTACCGAAACCATGCATGTGACGATAAGAATAAGGAATACCACGAGGGCTCATGGTGATGGTCACCTGATGCAACGCCTCAGGTAGTAAGGTCCAGAAGTCCCAGTTATTGTTCGGGCTACGCATATTAGTGCGCGGGTCACGTTTCACGGCATGATTCAGATCGGGAAATTTCAACGGGTCACGCAAGAAGAATACAGGAGTATTATTTCCCACTAAATCCCAGTTACCTTCTTCCGTATAGAACTTCATGGCAAAACCACGGATATCACGCTCAGCATCCGCCGCTCCCCTCTCACCAGCCACGGTGGAGAAACGTACGAAGCACTCCGTCTTCTTGCCCACCTCACTGAAAATGGCGGCACGGGTGTACTTTGTGATGTCATGTGTCACGGTGAACGTACCATATGCGCCGGAACCTTTGGCATGCATACGTCTTTCGGGGATCACTTCACGATCGAAGTGTGCAAGTTTTTCCAGGAACCAGGGGTCTTGCATCATGATAGGACCACGTTGTCCTGCAGTTTGAGTGTTTTGATTGTCGGCGATCGGGCGCCCGTTAGCAGATGTGAGTTTTTTCTTTTCCATGGTATTTATTGTTTAGAGAACTAATATATGAAACAAATGTAAGGATTCTTAAGTTCACATCAAACAGATAAATTCTATCACCGGATAGACAAAATCTATGTATCCGTAGCAAACGACTCATTCAACGGAAATTCCTATCTTTGCAGGCAAAGCAAAAAGCATGAAGTACATATATTATTTTCTACTCTCCCTCTGGTTCATCCCCGCATCCGCCCAGAAAAGCGAAACAGCAAGATATCTGGAGAGCATCGGACTGGTGAACATCGCCGAAGCAGACAGCAGCATCGTCATAGACCTGATGTACACCCGCGCGGACAACTTCACCGGGAAAGTTCTCTACGAAGACCTGCACGAAGCCTATCTGCACCCCGACGCCCTAAAAGGCCTGCTCCGCGCACAGCAGGAACTGAAGAAACGCCACCCCGCCTACCGCCTCATCGTATACGACGCCGCCCGCCCCATGAGCGTTCAGCAGCAGATGTGGAACGTGGTGAAAGGCACCTCCAAGAACATCTACGTCTCCAACCCCGCACGCGGCGGCGGACTGCACAACTACGGCCTGGCAGTAGACATCAGCATACTGGATGCCGCCGGCCGCCCCCTGCCGATGGGTAAGAAGGTAGACCACCTCGGTCCAGAAGCACATATCACCCATGAAGCCGCCCTGGTGCAAAGCGGAAAAATCACCAAGCAGGAACAGGCCAACCGGTTACTGCTGCGTAGCGTCATGCGCACCGCAGGCTTTCGCGCTTTGTCCAGCGAATGGTGGCATTTCAACTGGTGCAGCCGGCAGGAAGCCAAACAAAAATACAAGGTTATACCCTAAAGTTTCCCATATTCCTTTATATTTGTGCAGACAAACCGGGTAAGAACTTCATCTATAGAACTATGAAACAAGCTCTCAAACTTATACTCTCCACCCTGATGGGTGCATGCATCGGCTTCGGTGCAGTGGTGCTTTGCATTACATTCTTTACGGAAACCACCCTCAGTGAATTCTTCGGCAACATGGGGAATGTACAACTCAGCAGATTATTGCTCTCCTGTATCCTGTCGTTGATCTGCCTCATACTTGCTGTCTTCGTACAAATCATCCTGCACGAAGGCGGACATCTGATTTTCGGGCTTGCTACCGGCTACCGATTCGTCTCTTTCCGTGTGGGCAGCCTCACCCTGATAAAAGAAGGTGGAAAGTTCCGCTTCAAACGCTTCTCCATCTCCGGCACGGGCGGCCAATGCCTGCTCTCCCCACCGGATAAGCCTTATGAACAAATGCCTTACTTCTGGTACAATGCAGGTGGGGTACTGATGAATCTGCTGACGGGAATCATCGCACTTATTCTTTGGATTTCGTACCCTGAACTGCCGTTACCCCTGCATCTATTCCTCCTATTTTCCTTTATCTGCGGTCTCTTCCTGGCGCTGATGAACGGCATCCCATTGAAAATGTCGGGCATCACGAACGATGCCTACAACCTGATATTGATGCACCGCGACCTAAATACCCGGAAGTACCTGGCCCTGCAACTGTCCGTCAACGCTGAAGTCCAGAAAGGCATGAGACTGAAAGATATGCCGGACGAATGGTTCCCGAACGATGAAGTGACAGACTACAAGAATATCATGCAGGTTGCCGTAAAATTACTCTATATCTCGCGCTACGTCGACCGGAAAGAGTTCAAGACAGCACAGGTCCTTTTCAGCGAGATAGAGCAACACAAAGAAGAAATTGTAGGATTATACGTAAAAGAAATCGAGTGTGAACTCTTGTTCCTCGAACTGATAGGCGAACGCAGACAAGAAGAAGTGGAGCGACTTTATACAGACAGGACAAAGAGATACATCCAGCGATACAAGATCATGATGTCCTCCAAACAACGCCTGCTGTGTGCACTTGCCTTGTATTGGGAGAACCGGCCGGAGCGTGCGAAGGAGATTTATGAAAAGGTAGTCCGTAAGCGGGACAAGTATTTGCTGCAAGGTGAAGTCAACTCTGATCTGGATATCATGGAGACGATGCTTCGGGAAGCATAAATACAACTGTAAGTGAAGCCATTATTATTTTCTTTGCATTATTACTTTATAATAATTATCTTTGCATAATCATCATAAAGTAAAGAAGCCATGCCAATCATCCGAAACCCTTTTATTATAAACGGATACATATCCCCCGCCTATTTCTGTGACAGGAAAGCGGAGAGCGAGATACTTATCCGCCAAATGACTAATGGTAATAATATCGCGTTAATCTCAACGCGAAGAATGGGTAAGACAGGATTGATACGTCATTGTTTCCAGAGTAAAGAAATTCAAAAGATATATTACACATTCTTTGTTGACATATATGCGACCAAATCTCTACGTGAGTTTGTGTTTGCCCTTAGTAAAGAAATTATTGAGTCATTGAAATCCTCGGGCAAGAAAGCAATACAAACTTTTTGGGAAAGTATGAAGTCGCTGCAAGCCAGTCTGACATTCGACTTTAATGGTAACCCTTCATTCAATTTAGGCCTGGGAGACATCCAGTCTCCGGATGCTACATTGGATGAAATATTTCATTATCTGGAACAGGCAAACAAGCCCTGTATCGTAGCCATTGACGAATTCCAGCAAATTACCAATTATGCAGAAGACAATGTAGAAGCTACCCTGCGTACTTATGTGCAACATTGCAACAATGCCCATTTCATCTTTGCCGGAAGCCAGAGGCACATTATGGGTAATATATTCCTGACAGCATCACGTCCCTTTTATCAGAGCGTATCGATGATGCATCTGGAAAGCATTCCTTTAGAAGAATACATCAAATTTGCTCAGAAACATTTCAAAGAAGCAAATAAGACTATATCCAAAGAAGCTATCGAACAGATATACCAATATTTTGAAGGCATTACCTGGTATATGCAGAAAGTACTGCACACCCTTTATGACATGACACCCGTCAATCAGATTGCCGATATTTCGATGGTAGAGGAAGCCATCTGCCAAATCATAGGTTCATTTCAATATACCTATTCCGAAACCCTTTTCCGAATGCCCGAAAAACAAAAAGAATTGCTCATTGCCATAACCAAAGAAGGGAAAGCAAGTGCCATCACCTCCGGTGCATTCATCAAGAAATATAAATTGCCATCTTCCAGCTCCGTGCAATCGGCATTAAAAGGACTGTTGGAAAAGGATTTCGTCACGCAAGAGGCAGGAGCTTATCAGATTTACGACCGTTTCTTCGGATTATGGCTTCAAAGAAACTACTAAACGACAAGGTTTATGGAATTGAATGACGAAACCCTTCGTTTTATACACGAACATTGCAAGGATAATGTACGCAACCTGGCTCTGCAAGCACCGAAGTATCCCGGTGTGGATATGCCTGTTGCACTGACACAGATAGCAGGCAGACAGGCGGCGGCAGAGAAAATACCGTCCTGGTATGCAGAAGAAGGCATTCTATATCCCCGCCACCTATCGTTAGAACAATGTTCCTCGGAAGCTACAGCACGATACAAAGCATCTATCATTCCGGAGTCTTCCTCTGGCACACTGACCGACTTAACCGGAGGGTTCGGCATAGACTGTGCTTTTCTTTCTCCGAAATTCCATCACGTCACCTATGTGGAACGACAGGAAGCACTTTGTGAGATTGCTTCGCACAACTTTCAACTACTGGCTCTGAACCATATCCGGATAGAAAACAAAGACGCCATCCGGCATCTGCAAGAAATGTCTTCCGTCGACTGGATATTCATTGACCCCGCCCGTCGCAACGGACATGGCGGTAAGACCGTTGCCATTGCCGACTGTGAACCAAATGTAGCCGAACTGGAACCCCTACTGCTCGAAAAAGCACAGCACATCATGGTGAAACTCTCTCCTATGCTCGACTTATCTCTGGCCATTCAGGATTTAAATCACGTACAGGAAGCGCATATCATTTCTGTAAACAATGAATGCAAGGAACTCTTACTTATCTTAGGACACAACACTGTTGCCGCAGAGAATATTCCCATCCATTGCATCAATCTGCAAACGAAGGATGGGAGAAATACAGAGCCAACCGGACAGTTCTTCACTTTCACCCGCGAACAGGAACAATCAAGCCCCAATGAATATACCGGTACTTTAGATAAGTATCTGTATGAGCCCAATGCGCCCATCCTCAAAGCAGGGGCTTTCCGCAATGTAGCCTGTATATATAAGGTAAAGAAACTGCATCCTAACAGTCACCTCTATACTTCCGGTGAACCGATAAAGAACTTCCCCGGAAGAAGCTTCCGGATAACAGGTATATGTACATTGAATAAGAAAGAACTAAAAAGCGTATTAGGAGATCTGAAGAAAGCCAATATCACGGTTCGTAACTTTCCAAGTTCAGTAGCGGAACTCCGTAAACGTATCAAATTGAACGAAGGCGGAGAAGTTTATCTGTTCGCTACGACCTTGATTAATGAACAGAAAGTCCTGATCCGGTGTGAGAAGACAGAAATAAGGAACTAATACGATATGTTGCCGGAATTGCCCCTTCTGGACGGGGTATGAGGGAAAGTTGACGAGTTAACTGGTTTCCTTCCTTTCTTTCCCGTAACAGGCATTTTTTCGTTGAATGTAACCTCAGCAAAACAAGATGTAACATCCGAAGGAAATCTGTAACATAGGCTCAACTATCTGAAATACGATTCTCCCCTTAAATCCCCTTTTCTCCCTATTTTTGTAATCGTCATCCACAATGACGAAACAGAAGTCTATTAATAACTATAAAAACGCACTACTGTCATGAAAAAGAAACTTCAGTTGCTCACAGGAATCGGATGTCTTTGCTTGTGCTTCCTTTCCTGTTCACAACCTCCCTACAAGAACCCGGCACTAAGCCCGGAAGAGCGTGCCAATGATCTGGTAGGCCGACTCACACTGGAAGAGAAAGCCGCCCTGATGCAAAACACATCTCCCGCCATTCCCCGACTGGGCATAAAAGCCTATGACTGGTGGAACGAAGCCCTACACGGCGTAGGACGCGCCGGACTGGCAACCGTATTCCCGCAAGCCATCGGCATGGGAGCTTCTTTCAACAACGAATTACTTTACGACGTATTCACCGCAGTTTCGGACGAAGCACGCGCCAAAACCACCGAGTTCAGCAAAGAAGGAGGATTGAAGCGTTATCAGGGGTTGACCATGTGGACACCCAACATCAACATCTTCCGTGACGCGCGTTGGGGACGGGGGCAAGAAACCTACGGAGAAGACCCTTACCTCACCAGCCAGATGGGAGTAGCAGTCGTACGCGGACTGCAAGGTCCTGAAGGGGAGAAGTATGACAAGCTGCATGCCTGCGCCAAGCACTATGCCGTACACTCCGGTCCGGAATGGAACCGTCACAGTTTCAATGCCGAGAACATCGACCCGCGTGATCTTTGGGAAACCTATCTGCCTGCATTTAAAGACCTCGTTCAAAAAGCCCATGTCAAAGAAGTGATGTGTGCCTACAACCGTTTTGAAGGTGAACCCTGCTGTGGAAGTAACCGCCTGTTAATGCAAATCCTCCGCGATGAATGGGGATACAAAGAAATAGTAGTGTCGGATTGCTGGGCAATCAGCGACTTCTACAATAAGGGTGCTCATGAAACCGATCCCGACAAACAACATGCCTCAGCCAAGGCCGTACTCTCCGGAACAGATATAGAATGCGGAGATAGCTACGGATCACTGCCCGAAGCTGTAAAAGAAGGCCTGATTGACGAGAATCAAATAGATATCTCACTGAAGCGCCTGATGAAAGCCCGCTTTGAGCTGGGCGAAATGGACGAGCCCTCGCAAGTATCCTGGACACAGATTCCTTACAGTGTAGTAGATAGTAAGGAACATCGTGAACTGGCACTCCGCATGGCACGTGAAAGTCTTGTGTTATTGCAAAATAACCAAAATATACTGCCTCTGAACAAAAATATGAAAGTAGCGCTCGTAGGCCCCAACGCCAATGACTCCGTAATGCAATGGGGTAACTACAATGGCTTCCCCGGACATACCGTTACTCTACTGGAAGGTATCCGCGAGTACTTGCCCGAATCACAGATCATCTATGAACCCGGATGCGACCTTACCTCCGACGTCACTTTACAAAGCTTATTCCAGCAATGCAGCATGGATGGCAAACAAGGTTTCAGTGCCCAATACTGGAACAATACGAAACAGGAAGGAACACCGGATGCGACAAACTATATCAGCACTCCTTTCCACTTCATCACCACCGGTGCCACTACTTTTGCAGCCGGCATCAACTTGCAAGATTTCTCCGCCAGCTACGAATCAGTATTCCGCCCTGTTAAAAGTGAAGACATCGCCTTCCGCTTCCAGACTCAAGGTATAACGAAACTCTCCATTGACGGTAAGGAAGTGGCCACAGGTATGAACTTCAAGAATAAGACCAAAGTCCATACCCTCCAGGCAGAAGCCGGAAAAGAATATCATATCAAGATTGATTTTGCTTTCCGCAACCGTGATGCCGCACTCGATTTCGATATGGGACGCGAAGTTCCCGTCGACCTGAAACAAACTGTAAATAAGGTGAAAGAAGCAGATATCATCATTTTTGCCGGAGGTATATCCCCTGCAGTGGAAGGCGAAGAAATGCACGTCAACATCCCCGGTTTTAAGGGAGGCGACCGCGAAACCATCGAACTTCCATCTATCCAAAGCCGTCTGCTTGCCGAACTAAAGAAAGCTGGGAAGAAGATTGTATTTGTCAACTTCTCCGGTTCTGCCATTGCTCTGACTCCCGAAACAAAAACATGCGATGCCATCTTGCAGGCATGGTATCCCGGTCAGGCAGGTGGTACAGCCATTGCAAACGTGCTATTCGGAGATTATAATCCGGCTGGACGTCTTCCGGTGACTTTCTATAAAAGCACTAACCAATTGCCGGACTTCGAAGATTACTCCATGAAAGGACGCACTTACCGTTATATGACGGATGCTCCCCTCTTCCCCTTCGGACATGGATTGAGTTATACGACTTTCCAATATGGAAATGCTTCATTGAATACACCGGAAATCAAGGACGGAGAACAAGTCACTCTAACCATCCCTGTTAGCAACACGGGTAAATACGATGGTGAAGAAGTTGTACAGGTATATCTGCGCCGTCCGGGTGATAAGGAAGGACCGTCGCATGCACTCCGTGCCTTCAAACGCGTAGCGATAGCTAAAGGAACAACGAATCAGGTTACCATACCTCTGAGCAAAGAAAACTTTGAATGGTTCGATACGGGTACCAATACAATGCGACCGATAGAAGGTGAGTATGAAATACTGTATGGCGGTACATCAGAATTGAAACAGCTGAAATCCATTCCTGTCACTATCAAATAATGATTCTATTAAAGTTACTCCTATGAAGAACTTATTCTATCTTCTCCTCTGCCTCATCGCCGGTACATCGTGCAGCCAGGCAGACCCTACAAAGCCTTGGGATAAAGGTGCCTTTGAAACGCAAAAGTACCGGAATCTTTTCGCCGAGATGGGTTACAAACAGGCAGATATCGATGCCAAACTCCAATCCGTCTTCGACGGCGTATTCTACGGTCCGGACAAGGTTTACTTCGAAGTAGGTGATTCCATGGCATACATCAGCGACATCAAGAACCATGATGTCCGTACCGAAGGTATGTCTTACGGATTAATGATTGCTGTCCAGTTCGACCGTAAAGACATCTTCGACCGCCTTTGGCGATGGGGCACAAAGTACATGCAGCACCAGGACGGTCCGTTGAAAGGGTACTTCGCCTGGAGCTGCGAGACGGACGGTACCCGTAACTCCCAAGGCCCCGCCTCCGACGGAGAGCTTTACTATGTAACCGCCCTCATCTTCGCCTCCAACCGTTGGGGAAATGATACCGGTATCAACTACCTTGCCGAAGCCCGGAATATCCTGAACTGTTCCATGGAGAAAGATGGTACAGACCGCGTAATGCCTTTTATCAACGTAGAGCATAAGCTTATTACCTTCGTCCCCGACATACGGGGTGGCCTCTTCACCGATCCATCTTATCACGTACCCGCTTTCTATGAAGTATGGGCACGCTGGGCCGATGATGGCAGAGCCGACTTCTGGCGTGAATGTGCCGAACGCAGTCGTGAATACCTGCATAAAAGCATCCACCCCGTAACCGGTCTGAACCCCGATTACAACAACTATGACGGTAGCCTGCTGGGCAATAACCGCATTATTGGTGATGCTTTCCGCTTCGACTCCTGGCGTGTACCGATGAATATTGCTTTAGATTACTCCTGGGCATGTGCCGACAAAGAGTGGCAACAGGAATACGGCAATAAAATCCAGAACTTTCTCTACAGTCAGGGTATTGATACCTTCGTAGACCAGTACAACATAGACGGTACGCAGGTAAAAGATACCCTCAAAGCCGGAGAACACAAGGCGTTGAGACACTCTTTAGGCTTGATAGCCACTTCTGCCGCCGCCTCACTAATGTGCACTCACGAGAAAAGCCGTGAGTTCGTAGATAAGTTGTGGAACGCAAAACACGAACCGTATGAAGACGGATACTTCGATGCTTACTATGACGGACTGCTCCGCCTCTTCGCCTTCATGCACCTGAGCGGAAACTACCGCATCATCTTCCCTGAAAAGTAAACTTAGAGCATAACCCCAAAAAAAAGAAACAGTAGATTCAGGATTTACATCCTATTCTACTGTTTCTTCACTAATTAACTAATCCTAAAAACATCCTACCATATAATTGCAGAGATTTGGTAAAAAGATAGTTATTTCAGTTGAGGGAAACCGTCCCTCCAGATAATCTTTCGTTGTGAAAGGAACCAGGTTCTGCCAAAATCCTCATTGCCCTGATAGAAGAGGTAGGTCTGCCCGTCTTTATCTTTGAAGATATGGGGATGCCCCGATTCACAATAATTCCAGGCCCTCGGATCTCCATTCGCCAGGAAAGGTTTATTCGAAACTTTCCTCCAGTGGATACCATCTGTACTGGTTGCCAGTCCTATCTGCTGCGGACGGTTATTGTAAGCCCCTGCATAGAACATATATAGCGTACCATTCATCTCGACTACCGAAGGAGCCTCTATACAAGTTTCTTCCCACGGCCATTCGGGAACCAGGATGGCACGGTCACAGGCCTCCGTCCATGTTTCCCGATTGAAATTCGTACCTGCAGGAGCAGTAGCCACACCTACAATCTGTTTCACATAGTCGGGTGTACGGGTAGCATAATAAAGGAAATACTTTCCTTTCGCAAATATGACTTCCGCATCAATGGCCCGTCCGCAATTCCAGTCACCCGCTTTAGGGGCAAAAATAGGATTGGTAGCATTACGTGTGAAGTTCACGCCATCCACCGACCATGCATGACAGATCGCATCTTTCTTGTCATTACCATACGTTTGATAGAATAGATGGATCGTATCGTTACGCACCAGTGCACCCGGCGCACACAAGCCCTTAGCTTCATAGTCGGCAGCCGGAGACAAAGAACCGATAGGCTTCCATTGCGTCAGGTCCGTACTCTCTGCTATACCTATTCCCCAACCCGAGTTTCCCTTAGGAGGTACAGAGTAATACATCAGGTACTTTCCGTGGAATGGAATCACATGCGGATCTTTCGAGAAAGGCCAGCCTGTACGGGTAGTATCAGCAAACAACATCGGAGAGTCCTGATGTTTAGGCAGTACATTGTGCTTTATCGCCCAGTATTCCCACTCATTCCGCAACTTCTTCAGTACATCGGGATGCTGGGAAGCAAGATTATTTTTCTCCGTACGGTCTTTCACAATGTCGTAAAGCTCCCATTCCGTACCTGCTTCATCACGTATTGCTTTCCAGTTACCATAACGGATGGCACGATTGCCCTGATGCTCCCAATACATATATTCATGCAGGGAAGGCACTTTCTCCGTAATGGCGGGGAACAGACTGGTACCTACCAAAGGATGAATCTTATTTCCACCATGATAGGTTTCAGGATATGCAGCACCTGTTGCTTCCAGAACAGTAGGCATGATATCCGGCAGATAACCCGGAGTAGTACACAAATTGCCATGCCGGTTGCCCAGTTTCTTGTTCCAGGAGAAGATAAGAGGAGTGGATATACCACCTTCATAGGAACGGCATTTGTATTTCCGGAATGGAGTGTTCGAAGTTTGCGCCCAGGCTCTGCCATAGGACGGCATATTATTGCAGGCAGGATTATTAATATCTTCCTGCTTGCCGCCTCCCAATTCCAGATAAGGTTCGGCACAAGCGCCATTGTCTGCAAGGAACAGGATTAAGGTATTATCCAGTTGTTTGGTTTTCTTCAAGTAGTCGATCACCTTACCTACGTTGTAGTCCACACAGTGTACCTGTGCTGCATACACAGCCATGCGATAGGCGGATTCATCCTTTTCTTTCTCCGTCAGTTCATCCCAGGAACGGTTTTCCCATTCGGCGAAACCAACGTTCTTATCAATAATACCCATCTTCTGCATCCGGTTGTAACGCTCCTGGCGTATCTTATCCCAACCCTTGGAACGGTAAAGTTTGGTAAACTTCTGAATGTCTTCCTCTTTTGCCTGCAAGGGCCAATGCGGAGCATTGAAAGCCAGATACAGGAAGAACGGTTTGTCATCCTTCTGTTCACCAACAAACTGAAGGGCATGATCAGTGAAAGCATCCGTGGTATAGTAAGGGGCTTCAGGTGCAGGCAGATGTTCATTGTCCAGCGTCAGACCACGTCCACCTTCCGGACGTAAGTAACTGGCAGCGCCTGCCAGAATACCATAGAAGCGTTCGAAACCTCTCTGCAAAGGCCATTTCTCTTGCCCGTGCATACCCAAGTGCCACTTACCTGCCATATAGGTATGATAACCGTTTTCTTTCAGCACTTCGGCAATGGTGACACAATTACGATTCAGATAACCCTGATAACCTTCGGAACCCCAATCATTGATATCCCGTTGCGTTTCTTTCTTAAACGTTCCCGGGTCCTCGGACATCTGACCGATACCTGCCTGGTGTTGATAAAGTCCAGTCATCAGACTGGCACGCGCCGGACAAGAACGGGATGTATTATAGAACTGGGTAAAGCGAACCCCGGTAGATGCCAACTTATCGAGATTCGGGGTCATAATCTCACCCCCATAACAACCGATGTCGGAATAACCCATGTCGTCTACCAGAAAGATAACGACATTCGGCTTCTCTTGCGCCCAACAGAGGGGAGCAATCATTAATGGGGTTAAAGCAATAATACTCTTTCTCATAAAGCCTATATTTTGAAATTATTTTATGATAATCTGCAGGTTTTTTCCTGTAAATGATAACTCATAAGCCTGTTATTGTAAGATTCAGGCGTCTAAAATATAAATTATCACTTGCAATACCAAACATATAATACCCCAAAACCTCTACATTACTCCCCAAGAACTCTTTCCCTTATTCCTTTCAGCAAGATCTCCCTGAGACTTCATGCAAAAGACGGCATCTTTTGCATCAGCGGAATAAGGCATAAGAGCCAAAGGGTTACGGCTGAAACCTCTGCACCTCATCCGGTCCGGGCACAGCATATGCAGGGTCGATAGCGCGGATATAAACATCCCCGTCTTTCCCTGTCTTTATTTCCAGAGGAACAATCGTAGTCCCCTGCTCATTGATGGTCTGAGCAGTCTCACTTAAATCGCGATTCTGAATGCCTAATTTGGATACAGGTGCGATATTCCCGTTAAAGAATGCCGTGCACCACCATTGGCCCTTCTTATCCTGGAACGGAGTTCCATGTCCCAGGAAACGGCCGGCAAAACGACGTTCACTGTAAGGACCGGTTATCCGGTCGGCTGTGCAATAATACAGATTATAAGATCCCTTACGGGAATCATCCGTAGACCATGCCGTACCGAAAAGTACATACTTCTTTCCTATCTTCCGTATAGTTGCACCTTCGTGCCCGATGCTGCGGTCGGAAGGATCAATATGTACAGGCTTTGCTGCCAATCCCTGAAAATCCGGTTTCAGAGGGGCAATCTCGGTATTGCTCCACGTCAGATACCAAGTGCCATCGTCATCACGAAAAAGAGAAGGATCGTGCTTATCTCTCATATCATCTCCCATAGGGAAAGCGAAAGAATCATTCTTATCCGCATGATCGGCAATAATAAGATTGGCGCCATTACCTACAGGTTCGGGTGAGGTATGTACAAATACCCATTTGCCATCTACCCGGTACATCTCGGGAGCCCAAAGCAACCAGTTTTTCTTAGATTTATTCTGGAAAGCATCCGGGAATTGCCGGGCCCAGTATCCCTTTTCCAACGAAAAGGGTTCGCCCAGATATTCCCATTCAGCAAGATCCGGGCTACGCCATACGCGAATCTGATAACCGACTATACTTGGTTTCAAACCCATCTTCCGGGAAACATGGTCCAGTCCCAGATTATAGGGATCTCCGGCTTCACGGGTATCTCCATACGTAGGTGTGGTACCAGTCAGATAATAGAAACCATCCTCACACAAGTAAATATACGGGTCTCGTATCCACCCGTCTTTCAGATAGACTGCCCGGTTATGCTGCTTCACAGCTTTCCGGATTTCTTTCTTATCCTGGGCTTTCGCAAGAAACGATACGCCTATCAGGAGTATGAAGCAAAAGAATAATCGGTTTCTCATCATCAGGGTTTCTTTTTATCGGATGGATGTTACTTTGCAGAGGTTGCTACTGTTCCCGATGGTTTATTCAGGCGGGCCGTTGTAGGAAGCGGAGTTCCGAAATCGGGATAGTCGTTCTCGAGCCATACAAACTTCTGGGCACGTGGTGAACGGGTATCTCCAGCACCTTCAGGATCTACCTGTGTATCGCGTGCATGATACAGGATATACCATTCCGTACCATCGGGAGAGAGGAAGAAGCTGTTGTGTCCTGTACCGTATACGCCGTTCTCAGGTGACTGTTTGAATACAGGTTGCTGGGATTTGGACCATGACTTCGGGTCCAGCATATCACTGTCAGTGCTTACCGTCAGCATACCCAGAGCATAATACGGAGTCCATACCCCACTGGCGGAATAAGCTATATGAACATACTTACCTTTAGGACTCAACAGGGGTTGAGGACCTTCATTTACAAAGATATCGTAAGAAGGATTCCAGCCGTTCTCGTTCTTATGATGTCTTTCCCACTCCAATTCCGGTTTGGAAATCAGAACTCTCTCGGAGCCCAGTGTCCAGGGGTTCTCCATGCGGGCAATATAGATACACTGAGTTTCGGTATCCACACGGCGGGTTTGCCAACCGGACCATACCATATACAATTCACCTTTATTCTGGAATACAGAACCGTCGATAGCCCAGTTGTTATCCTTGTCCGTACTGATACGGCCTTTCATTACAAACTCTCCATCAAAAGGATCTCTGTTTACATTCTCCAATACATACATCTGGTGATTGTCCGTATTGCCATCATCGGCGGCATAATAGATATACCATTTGCCATCGATATTATGGATTTCAGGTGCCCAAAGATGGTATTTATTAGAAGGATCGGTAGGAATCCAGACAGTCTTCCGGGGAGCATTCTTCACATCGGTAACGTCTGTAGTCTTCCAGAGTACCAGACTATCTTGCACGGTATGCATATAGTAGTAAGTACCTTCATGGAACAGAGCCCAGGGATCAGGACCTTTCTGGAACAAAGGGTTCACATACGTAGTTGCCAGAGAATCAACCTCTGCCAATCCGTCCTTTTTCACTTTAGTATTTCCACATGAGGTTACAGAAAGTAATGCTGCGACTCCCAGCATCACAACAAAGCAATTCTTAATTTTCATATTTTATCATATTAGAGTTATTGACTATTTAGTTACCAGGCTCTGTATTTAGCCATCGGATTGGTCACATTCCAACGGAAATATTCGTATGCAGTATGAACGGATGCACGCTGAAAAGCAGGCATCTCATAAAGCAACCGTCCACCTTCACCTACCAATTCCACTTTAACCGTCTTCGAACGGTCTATCGCTTTCAGTACTTCAGGAAACACGAAGGTGCGCGTATCACGTTCCTCCACTGCTTTACCACCATCTGTTACGTCGGAATATTCTATCTCCAAAGGAAGTTCATACGTAATGTCGTCCAGAATAAACCGGATAAGATTCATCTTGAAAGGCTTTCCGGCAGGATATTTATAGTTGACCTTAAAGGCCGACTGGATATTATTCTCTTTACTTTCCTGATTATAGAAGGCGAGCATCACCGATGCACCGTTCGCCTCATAGTTATAAGGTCCATACCACACTTTGTGTGATACTCCCGGATAGAAAGTTTCAACTACCGGAAAATGGAATAAAGAATAGAGCTCCACTTTACCGGGCAGTAGTCTTACAGCATAATCCGGATCGGAATAAACCACAGCACCTCCCTGTTCATAATCTGCTTTCTTAAAATGTCTGTCCAGGTTCTTTTCTATTGCTGCACGCTTAGCATTATCCTGAGTATCATAAAACAGGGTAATGCCATAAATCACGCTGTCGCAGAACTGATAAGAAACTCCTGAAAAGATGCTTTTACTATAAAAAGGTCGTACAGTACTTTCTGCCATATTCTCATTTTGACCCGCCAATTCTATCTCCGAAGCAGTACTTAGTCGAAAGCCGAAAGGGATGACCTCACGTGCACCGTAATCTTCCAGATCGGGCAAGTTTAGCATCAAATTCTTCTGGTTATTGTAGAGGGTACTCAATAACCCGTACTGCCTCTCGGGAGCACCCTTCAGTTCAACGGTTTGCCCGGTAGCAGCCAAATATTCATCTACTTGTTTCAGACGGGGTTGTTGTGCAAAAACCTGAATGACACCAACCCACAATAGCATTGTTACGATATAATATTTCATAGCTTGTTCCTTTTTTATTCTTTTTCCAAACCTTGTGTACGCGCATAACGCTCTATCATCTCTTGCCGCTTTTCCCTCGGCCACTGTTCTATCACGTCGATATCCCACTCGCCGAAAGCATCCATAAAGCGGTGCATAGGTTCGAGGATGGAAGCTTGATTCCACGGAAGTTGTTGACGCACACTATGTCCACGATTGGATTGCGGGTTGAAGCATTCTGTAAGTAAACCTCTGTAACGGTATCTCATGTCTCCATCCAGATCCATAATGGAAAGAGTATTGTTTTGAATCAGCTTTGCCATTTCCAGGAAATGCGTATCTCCCGTCATGAGGTATAAGCGATAGTACTGGAAGGAAGAGAAAGCCAGTCCGTTGTCTATTGCAGAGTGTCCGGTAGCAATCAGGGTTTGCCCTACAATACTTACATCTTTTGGAAAATCAGTCAAAGTATCGTTAATAGCCATCGGTACATGATAAGCAAACATAAAGGTTTCCGTATAGCGGGCAGCCTGTATGGCGGCTTCCTTCCACTTGGCATCACCTGTAACGTCATAAAGTGCCAAAAAAGCATAAATAGCCATTTGTCCGGACTCACGGTCTTTTACATTGGGATTGTCAATAACTCCACCTACATAAAGGTAATCATGGTGGATAAAGTCATAACTAAATTCACCTGCTTTCAAGGCTGTATCCAGATAGCGTTTGTCCTGGGTAGCCGAGTAGAGTTCAATCAGGAAGCGGATGATATTAGTAGTTGTATATTTACTGTCATGAGTCGGTTTTCCGGTTCTCCAGTCATAACGGAGATAAAAGCTACCGTCCTTTTCCTGATTCCGTACCAGCCAATCAGCGTACTTTTTGCAATAGGAGAGCCATTCGGGTTTATTAATTCCATGCTTTTTCATGGTATTCCATGCACCCATCATACCTTCCATACCACCGGCAGCAACACGCATATAAGCTTCATAATCACGCCAGGTTGCTTTCCGATCTACATAGGCATCTGCCCAGGGACTTACAAGGCCACTTTCCTGTTGTGAGTTATTCACCCAGAAGTCAACAACTTCCGATGCTTTGCGTACATATTCCTGATTGTCAATTTCCAATCCTTTCCGCAAAAGGAAATAGGCATTTGAAATCTGGAAACCGATAAAGCCCATTTGATAGTTATAAGCACGGGCTATTCCATTAGGCAGATAGATGGAGAAAGGCCAGCCCGGTGCACCATTCAGATTCAGCAGGTAAGCATCAAGCACCTCAATGCTGGCTTCATAAGCATCTTTTACATCTACTTTATGTACGACAGGGGTATATTTATTCCACGCCTGTTTCCATACTGTTTCCACCAGTTCGGGGAAATCTTTTGTCTGGTTGAAACCGAAAGTCAGACTATATGTATGTTTCACTCCGGCTTTCACTGGATGACTGCGATAGGCAAAGCCTTTTCTTTTCTGTTCGGGGAAGCGGCCTACATAGGTGGTTTCGCCCTCAATTCCCGGGAAGACAAAAAGAATAGAGTGTGAATCGGTTTCTGTGAAACCCAGGCTACCGAATTGCATACGTTCATCCACAATACGGTTTACTCCATTTTCACCATAGAAAGTTTCAGGATCAGCATTCAGGTGTACCATGTCAATAGCTAATCCGGAAGCCTTCTCACGGGCAGATACCAATGGCAAGGGTAAACGGTCTTCGCGGAAATAAAAGTAATTATCGGTGTAGTCACTGGCAAGAGAACCACGTCTAAGACTCAGGTTGTTCCTGTACCAGATACCCGGAACAAAGAATTCAAAATCTTCAATCTGCGTTTTACGTTGCAGAGTCAATCCGAAATAAGAGTTGAAGTAGTTGTCTCCTTTTCCAATCTTTTCAATCGTTACCTCCCTATCCATACGGAAATGATTCTCTGTATCGGGGGTAAACACATCTTTTACATGAAATACGGTGCCATGAGATGACTTTAACTTTGCGATGCAAACCAACGACTCTTTTTCTTCCTTTACAGAAGAATAGTAACCGTTCAGCGTTTCCGCATTCACTTCCAATGTAACTACATAAGGAGCATTTAAACTCAAATAATGGGCGTTACCAGTTTGCAGGCTCAGGCGTTTTCCATCTTTGGCTACAGACAGGCTGGCATCACCACTTTGCAATGCATATGCTTTTTCTGCTGCCAGAGAAAACTGGATGGACGAGAGGAAACTGATGAGTATAAATAGATATTTCATGTTTCAGATATTATCAGGGATACAATAAATTTAAGTTGAAAAGACTCTGCCGGTTTATGCCGACAGAGTCTTTATATCAAAACATAGTGTTTACTCTACCGGCAAGTTTTCTATTTTCTGTATCGTTGAGAAGAGAAAATACTGATTCATTCCCTCCAACTCAATAGCTACACGATAGAAAGCATAAGTACGATAGTTATCTACGAAGTTCTCCTTCTTGCGATACTCGGACAATGGGATATATACCTGCAACGTAGTATCATCGATGTATTCCACATCGCTGCTACGTGTACACTTAATACCACTGTTAACCAAAGAACTTGTGCTCAGCCAGATACGAGTCTTTACAATCTTCGGAGCTGCTTTCACCGTATTAGTCATCTTCTCAATATTGAAAGTAGCAACGATATTGCCATTCTTCAATTCAGCTTTCAAATTCTTCAATTTGTAGTACGGACGCACTTCAAAGTCTCTTGTAACATTCGAGTTAAAATGATAGGCGATAGAATCATAGCCTTTACCTGCACCCCGTGATTCAAAATCAGGAAGTTCGAAAGGCAATGTTTCATTCACTAATGTCATTTTATAGTCCGCATCGAAGAAGAGCTGCTGGTAGTGTCCCTGATCGTCGACACGTATACCCGTACCGCCACCGTCTACTTTACCATAACCGCTCTGGAAGACTCTTAATAACCCTTTATTTGAGTCGAAAGGGAAGTTCTCACCGTCACACTTCAACTGGCCGCTGAAAACATAAGACGGAGCATCGTAATTATCATATTCGCAGGATGTCATAGTAAATCCTAATACGACAAATGCTGCTGCAATTATAGATTTTAGTTTCATTGTTTTTAAGCTTTAGTTGGTAAATTAATGATTAGGATTCTTCTCAATATTCGGGTTACCCTCGTTCATCGGATATGCATTATAATACATCTTGTTGTCGAAATACAGAATAGCATTATTTGCTCTGTTCTGAGCTTTCATTTTCCGATAAATCCACTTACCATCTTCGGGCGTGCCCGGAGCATAAATCTTATACGGCCACAATACGTAAATAGTAGCAGTTTTATTGGCCTGGTCGTTGTACCACACTTCATCGGCAACTCTCCAACGCTTCAAGTCTTCATAACGATGATCTTCGAATGCCAACTCTACACGTCTTTCGTTTACAATACGATTGAATGTCAGTTCGTTCTCAGTCAATTTGAACACATCGCCACCTGCACGCTGACGTATGCGATTGATATAATCTAATGCTATAGTTTTAGTAGAACGGCCATTGTAGCTGGCTACTCCCAGTTCATTCAGGTAGAAAGCAGCCTCAGCAGCATTCAACAAAGCTTCACCGAAACGGAACACTACATAAGGAACAGAACTAACACCATTTATCTCACTTCCAGTGGCAGTATCGACAAACTTTCTCAATAAGAAACCAGAATGAGATATATACCAGTTACTGCTACCATCATCTCCACGAAGAGGTCCATCTTCTCCGGTCACTTTCTGACCTTCGTATACCCGGCTATCAACTTCCTGCATGGAACGTGCGACTTCAAACTGATAACCATCAGCAGTAGGAATAGCCAAACCTGCCTGAAGATCAACAGAAGTACCTCTGAATGAGCTTCCCGGATACAAAACCGTACCCGCCAAGCGAGGATCACGTCCTGCAAAGATATCTTCCGGCTTATTATACAAATTGTATTTGTAAGTAGATGTATACACATTCATATCCTCGATTACTTCATCACCTACATAAGCATCCATCTCTTTCGCTTCGTGAGTGTTAAGCATTTCATAATCATTTACCAAATTCAAAACAGGATTAACTTGGCAACCTGCTTTATTATTCGAGGCACGCACTAATTTACGTGTAAGAGCACGTGTAGTAAAGTTATTCTTCACATTCACTCCATCATAGGCCTTACAGAAAATCAGTTCTGGATTATTTTCCGGTTTAGCAATAAATGCTTCGGCATAGTTGGTTGCTAAATCAGCTTGTTTCTGATAGAGTTGATAGCCCATAGCTTCCAGTTCGGCACAAGCATCGATACAAGCCTTCAGATAACCTTCCGCCTTACTTCTTTCAATACCCGTAGCACCACTTGACAAGTTCAAAGTTTTGGTAGCACTTTTATCATAGTTGTATGCCAAAGTTCCGGCGTACAGAGCTGCACGGCACTTCAGGGCCATAGCTGCACCTTTGGTGGCACGAGTTTTAACGCGGGAAGTTCCGAAATCGTCTTTTACTGCATCCATCTCACTGATGATAAAGTCGTAAATTTCAGATTCCTTATTTCTGGGCACAGCCAATGGCGTGGGATCTTCCATATATTCTGTTACCTCAGTAACCAAAGGAACACCGCCATACTGAACCACCATCTTGAAATAATTGTAAGCTCTAAAATAACGGGCTTCTGCTTGAAAATACTTCAACTTATCAGCGGGAATCGAACCGGTAGATACCGTATTCAAATTCCGGATATGAAGGTTTAATTCACGGATAAAAGCATAATCATAAAAGTTTCTGTAATCGGTCCCTACATTTCCTGCAAAAGCCCAATACTGACTGTTATTAGATGCTTCATCCCAACGAGTAAGATCATATGAATCTCCATCGGTACCAAAATCTTGCCAGTACTTCATGCGACCATACAAATTGGCGGCAATACTGTTAATACCGGTTTCCGATGTATAAGCCTGATTTTCGGTAAAAGACATCTTGTCCTCTTGTTCCAACCAACTGTCGCAAGAAGAGAAAAGCAATAAGCCTGATAATAATGCTATTGATAATCTATTTTTTTTCATGTTACATTCAATTAAAAGGTTACGTTTACTCCAACTGTGTACACTTTGTGTTGCGGATAGTCGAATCCGGTAACAGAAGAGATTTCAGGGTCGAAACCAAAGTCATTCAAGCTATCCCAGCAAAGCAGGTTAGAACCTTCAAAGTAAACTCTGAGCTTCTGTATCAAAGCTTTCTTTGTCCACTTAACCGGCAATGTATAACCTACCACTAAGTTACGCAGACGTAAATAGTTGATTTCCTTTGCATAAAAGTCATTCCAGTCTCTGATAGAAGGATTGTTGCTACGAACAGCGGGGAATTTACCACGTTTCCATGGAGATTTCGTATCGAAGATATCTTCGTGCTGCCAAGAATCCACTACATTGTATACATATCCCATTTGGTCAGTACCAATACCATACTTCACATGCCAGTCACCGATAAATGTATTCATGAAACCACCGGCAAAATCAGCTGCAAAGTCAATCCCTTTATATTCGAAGCCCAAGTTGATACCCATTGAAAGCAAGGGGTTCTTGTTGGCATTACCGCTATCCCAATCATAGTCGGTAGCTGCATAACCCAAAGGACGCTTATCGTAGTCATCAATCAAACCATCACCATTAACATCCTTGAAAATCAAGTCACCCGGACGCAGGTTCACGTTGTTAGCACCATCAATATTCACCGGATAGTTATCAATTTCTTCCTGAGTCTGGAACACACCGATAGTTTCCCACATCCATACAGCACCATTCTTCACATTAGACCAACGGTTAGCCTGTCCCCAACGGTATTGATCCCATCCGTTCAAGAAGACTTCACCATAGTTGTTAATTGTTTTCTGGCGAGCTAAAGTCAAGTTAACACCTACAAAATAATTGAAGTCATTAACGCGATCATTCCATTTCACCATACCATCAATACCACTAACCTGATCGGAGTTCAGATTCTGTCTCTGTACACTATAACCTGCCTCATACGGGTAGATAATATCAGTCGGGGTAGCAGGAATACCACTTCTTTTTCTCTTAAAGAAGTCCACTTCCAGTTTCAAGCGATCGTTCAGGAAACCCATATCGAAACCAACATTCATCATGGAAATCTTCATCCAAGAAAGTCCGGTTTGAGGAATTCCTTTGTAGGCAGTACCAGTAGTATAAGCATCTTGGCCATTACCCAAAGGATTACTGCTGATAATAGCTCCTCCATTGTTAAATGCATAGCCGGGCAAGTAGGCAAAATCCGGATAACTACTATTAAAGTTTTTAGCCATGTCATCACCCATTTCACCATAAGAAGCTCTCAACTTAATGCTGGAAATCCAATCAGCCACCTTAGAGTCTTTGTAAAATTCTTCTTCAGACAGACGCCATGCGCCGGAAACTGACGGGAAGAAGCCCCATTGATTACCAGGAAGGAAACGCCAGGAAGCATCATAACGACCGGCAAAATCAATGATATACTTTTCTTTATAAGAATAACCTGCACGGAAGATGAAACTGGCTGTAGTAATGGTACGTACTGAGTTACTTACAGTATTATTAGCATTCGTTGTAATATTTTCTACAAACGGATTTTCCACTGGACTCTGAGCCACAGTCAAATATTTCCGGTCTTCTTTAAAGAATTCAAAACCGGCGACAGCTGTCACATGATGATCCTTGGCAAAAATATGATCGTAATTCAAGGTAAACTGCCCCATCATTTCAACTTTATGATTTCTTACATCTCCACGATAAGTATCAGTTTTTGTAGATGCAACTTTGTACTCCTGTGTGGCAGGGTCATACCTATATTCATTCCAACTCTTCTCATTATCTGTCTGATGAAGGGTCTCGTAATAATAGGACAACAAACCTTTGGCAGTCAGTCCTGGAAGCGGTGTCTTATATTCCAAATTTGCACTAAGCTGAATAGTACGGAAGTCTTTCTGATGCTTACCTGCATTGTCAATTGTATAAGCAGCCATATTACGGGCACCATCATGGGTCGGGCTGATGTAATTCAGATAATCCGGATTATCATTAGCATAAGGACGCATGGTCGGAATCAAGTTGAAAATAGAGTTACGCATCTGGAAGTAGTCGTCACCACCCGGAAGTGCCGGATTGACATTCTGTTCTATCTTACCCAAAGTCTGAAAACCAACCTTTAACTTATCAGTCAATTGCATATTGAAGTTGGCCTGCAAGTTCGTACGGTTATAGTTATATTCCTTGAATACGGCATCCTGATCAATATGTCCTACTGAGATATAGTAATCGGTTTTCTCCGTACCACCGCTGATGTTAGCATTTACATAATACTGAGGAGCAGAATTGCTCACAAAGTTATCTTTCCAATCATAACCGCGATAATCTTCACCTGTAGCCGGATTATAATATCCAGTTCTCCATTTCTCCAAATCAGCTTTGGCATTGGCAATGTTATCAGCTCCTGTCAGGTTACCATCATTGGCTTGCTTCATGTAGTTACCCCATTTCCACTGGTAAGCGTTCAACAATTCGGGATACTTTGTCCATCCTTGCCAACCCATGTGAGCATTCAGGTTTATCTGAGGCTTCTGACCTTTTTTACCGGTTTTCGTAGTAATCAACACAACACCATTGGCAGCCTTCACACCATAAATAGCAGCGGCACCATCCTTTAGAATAGATACATTCTCAATATCGTGGATATCCAGTGCATTGAATGCAGTCTCGTCTTTCATAATACCATCAATAACATAGAGAGGAGTACCCATGTTACGAATCTCAAGGTTAGTCGAAGTTCCCGGTTGACCTGACTTCTGACGTGCCGTAATACCCGATACCTTACCTACCAAAGCATTGGCAGCCGACGTTGATGTAGAACGGGCCAAATCTTTATTGTTCACCGAACTTACTGCAGCAGCCACTGTAGCTTTCTTCTGAGTGGCATATCCCACTACCACAACTTCGTCAAGCAATTCTGTATCTTCCTTCAGTGTAACGTCCAGGTTTCGTTTTCCCTTTACGCTGATCTCCTGTGGTGCATAACCCACAAAAGAAACTGTCAGAACTGCATTAGTTCCTTTAACAGAAAGTGTAAACTTACCATCGACATCAGTAATCGTACCGTTGGTAGTTCCTTTCTCCATAATGTTTACTCCAGGCAAAGGTTCACCTGTAACATCTTTCACTATACCCGACACAGCAACATTTTGTGCCTGAAGCATTGCGGAAGACACTAGAACAACTAGCAACAAGAAGAAATTCTTCCTTCTATTACCAGCCGAGATTAACTCATTTAAAAAGTGCTTCATAAGTTATTATTTAAAATTAAACATAAATTAGTTTATCTGTATATTATTGAAAACCGAAAAATGAGAACTTATCTGAAAACTTATTATTTTACCTTAATGTGAATATTTTAGTATCATGCTTGTTTCAATGTTTTTTTTAACGCCCTCCTTTCTTGATCCTAAAAAGTGAATACTCATTTATTTTTATAAACTTTAAATGCTTTTTGTTCTCCTGAAACTAAACACACATTCAAAATATAAAACCCTGAAAACGTTCCATGCATCGGGAATGTGTATTCCTCATCTGTTACCTTCATATCTTCGGTCCATAACCGTCTTCCTGCCAAATCTGTAAGCTCTACCTTTGAAATATCTTCTTTACCTTTATTTACCAGAAAAAGCTGATCCCCTGAAACATATGCCGAAAGTGAATTTCCATCAATCGTCTCGATTCCGGTCTCCGGGTCCTGCCCATAATCGGAAGACTGATATTTCGAATATCTATTATTCAACTCCTCTACCTTGGACTTCGGCATAGCTTCTACTTCCTCCAGATCATAAGTACCAAAAGCATCCTTAAAACGAATCATCGGATCCAAATGAGCAGCAAAGTTCCACGTCAATGCTTCCATAATAGAATTCATTCTTCGCCCCGAACCATTGCTTACTCTTACTTGGAAAGCTTCTTGTTGTAAGCCTTCAGGTTGTCCGGGATAAAGTTCCTGTCCCAGGTTCATAGACTGTTTTGTATTGTGAGCACTGATACGTGCAACGTGGAGGTAGTGTTCTTTACCCGTCAACAGATACAGGCGATAGTACACAAATGAGGACCATGCAAAACCTAAATCCGTAGCTGAATGACCGATAGCTATAATATGTTGTCCGACAATACTTCTATCTTTAGGCCAATCTGTTTTTGCAGTCTGATCCTTTTCTACCGGTACTTCAAACATATAGCTCCAGCTTTCAGTATATGTAGCAGCTTGCTCTGCAGCAGCCAACCATTTCGGATCTTTTGTAAGGTCATAGATAGCAAGAAAACCATTGATAGCTTGCTGACCGGATTCACTGTCGATAGTCTGCGGATTGTCTACCACACAAGCCACATAGAGATATCTTTCATGAATATTAGCATAAGAAAACTCTGCAGCTTTCAAAGCAGCTGTTTTATAACGTTCATCATTGGTGGCGATGTAAAGCTCTACCAGATAACGAACAGCGCAAATAGTCAAAAATTTATTCTGATTACCTGCCGGATGTTTACCACCTACAACACTGAAAGGGTCATATTCCAGATAGTAACTACCATCCGCGTTCTGATTAGTCACCAGGAATTCACCAAACTTCTTACAGGCATTCAGCCATGAAGGGATATCTATTCCATTACGTTTGGCATAACACCATGCATTCAGTAATCCGGCCATTCCGTTACAAGCTTGACGCATAGAAGTCTTTGCCCAGTTGTCCCATGTACCCCATAGTGCAGCATAACGTGTTTTGGGGAGTCCTAAGTCTGTCAATCCTTGAGAAGCCCATAAATTCAGTACATTGTTTCCTCTTACCTTATATTCTTCATTACCGGTTTCTACACCTGCACGAAACAATGCATAGCCAGCTATAGGTTGTGAACCGACAAAACCGATTTCATAAGTGTCTCTGACTAAAGAGAAATCTGTCAATTTTACACTCCATGGGAATCCGGGACCTTTTATATCCTTATCAACTGAACTGTCCAGATAGTAATGATTAACAGTTTCAATCAATCCCCGATAAGCAGAATTCAGATTAACATCATAAATCTTTGGATTATAGAGATTGAAAGCCAGTTCCCAAGCTTCATTTACAGCATTAGCATAGTCGGAAGTTTTATCTATTTTGAAATAGACATTATAAGTATGCTTATCAAATCCTTTTGTTATGGGATGCATACGTCTGCCCATTCCTCCGGTACGCAAATCAGAACCCGGATAAGTAACTACAGCAGCAAAAGAGTCAGACTTCTTCCAATTGACAACACCCACACCACCAAACTGATAATCCGCATCGACTGTTACACCACGTGAATCGTTCAGTACAGTTTCACATTTTGAATCTTTATGTACTAAAGTGAAAGTCAATCCACTTTCTTTTTGACGCATCATCACCACCGGAAGAGGAATACGGTCTTCTCTATAAAGAAAACTCAAATCAGTAGCAACCGGAATGCCTGCAGGAATATTTCCATCTTTCTCAAAGTTACCTTTATACCAAACAGCAGGAATAAAGTATTCGCTATTCGCCAATACATCTTCCGGTGCAAACTGCAAGCCAAAAGAAGAAGAGAAGCCTTCATCATAAGGATTATCTCCCAACTCAGCAACTTTCACGTTGCGTTTCAGTTCAAACTCACCGTTTCCCTTCGCAGTATATACATCATTTATTTCAAAGAGGGTGGTGCGGGGAGTGGTAGTCAGGCGTGCCGTCAACTCTACTTTATCACCATCCTTTGTATAAGATGTATAAGTCGGATAGAAAGTATTCATCTTGACGTCAATCAGTAAAGCAGGATTCTGCTCTGTACCTGCATTAAATTCTTTGCCATAAGCAGAGAATGTAACACCATACGTGTTATCTTTCTGACGGGTAATATTCAGCGTTACTTCACCGGATGACAAAGTTGCTTCTTGTGAAAAAGCAAAAGAGCTATAGAGTAAGCAACTTAACAGGAAAAGAAGTTTTAGCGTTTTCATAATAGTACTTCGATTACAATGTAACATTCGTTTTGATGATGCAAATCTAACGGGAAATAAAATAAGAGGATATCCCTTGCGTACCAAAAAATTGCTCTAATTTGCCTATTTGCAAAATTGCCTCAAACAGCCTCCAGAAAGGGGAAAAGAGCAAAAGTGCTCTATTCTTCCAAAAAAATGCTGTTTCTGTTCAAAGAGTGATAATCGGAGGTCATGCTAGTGTATTTCGGTATAGAAACAAGGCATATAGATCCGCGTCGTCCGCGTGCCCATTGAATTCATTACCCGCTCAGAAAGGAAATAATTTATCATTTTAAACTGCTCATTTGCCTCAACTTCTTGACGTCGAAGGCGTGTTTTATAGATGACTGATTATCAGATGTGTTATAATGATAGGATCTCAGAATATGACTGAGGTATCCTATTTATACAACTGATCTCACAAATACCTTATTATATAAATATGTATCATACAGGATCATCGTTATGAACTAAAGCAAGAACCGAACCAAAGAGTATATATTATCTACAAACAATGCATACTTAAAGAATAGTCATATACCGAACCTAATTCAGTCGTATACTGAATGGCATTCAGTCCCATACTGAATAGGGTTCTGTCGTATACTGAATATCATCTGGCATATCATGATAATAACCAGGAAGTTGCAAAACGCCCTGCTACAATCAATAAACATCAACAAATTATTAAAATATCATTGCGCTTATGGGAAAGAAAGGAAGGAAACCAGTTGACGAGTTGACAAGGGAACAAGGGGCTGCGCAATGCTTCTGTGCCGCATGGAACCTTGTCCCCTTGTCAACTTGTTAACTTTCCCTCAAAACCCATCAGAAATAGATAAAAAGCACTTGTTTCCTACAGATTGGTCGAATGCTGTTGTTTTCTGAAAAATTAGCATCATTCCAAAAGGAAAGTTTCGCCTACATTTGCATCGAACTTAAATATATAATATCATGAATATGCGACGATTATTAATCTGCATTTGTGTGGCACTGACTGCCGCCATCTCCGCTACTGCTCAAAACAAAGTATGGAGTACAGAACAAGCCCAGAAATGGGGCAAAGAGAATCCCTGGTATTGCGGAGTAAACTACATTCCCGCCAATGCCATCAACTACACTGCCATGTGGGATAAAACTTCCTTCTCACCCGAAGTGATAGAAAAAGAAATGAAGTTAATGAAGAGCTTAGGTATGAATTGCGCGCGCGTAGTGATGCAATATGCGGTATATGAAGAAGACCCCGCATACTTCATACGTACACTCGACCGTTTTCTAAGTATCTGTGACAAGTACGGTGTAAAAGTAATGCCTATTTTCTTTGATGATTGTGCCTTCGGTGTCAATACAGACCCGACAGTAGGAAAACAACCCGAACCGCTGGAAGGCTGGTACGCCTGGGCCTGGTCTCCATCTCCCGGTTACTCAATGGTAGTAGATGAACGGACTCACGGTAAACTGGAAAAGTATGTAAAGGAAGTAATGAACCACTTCAAAAATGACCCGCGTATCTTTGTATGGGACTTATACAACGAGCCTACCAACACTACCATGCCGGAAAGAAGCTGGCCACTCCTCCGTAAAGTCTTCACATGGGCGCGTGAAGTGAATCCGAAGCAACCCATCACATCAGGACTCTGGAACGGAAACAAAGAGCTAAATGACTTCCTTGCATCAAACTCAGACATCATCACTTTCCACTGCTATGCTTCGAAAGAAGAAACTGAAAAAGTAATGAAAGAGCATCTTAAATTAGGTCGTCCTACCATCTGTACCGAGTGGATGAATCGTGTAGCCCACTCCACCATTCCGGAGATTCTTCCAATGTTGAAAGAAGCACATGTAGGCAGTATGATGTGGGGACTGGTAAATGGAAAAACGCAGACCCATCTATGCTGGGGACACCGTCCTGAACAATTGCCTTACACCGGAGTATGGCAACATGACATTTACAAGGGAGATTATACCCCGTATTCAGCTAAAGAAATTGAAATAATCAAGAAAACAACCAAGTAATCGCATGAAAACATTTCTATTAACCCTTGCGTTAACAGCCTCCACCTCTTTGTGGGCGCAAAGTGAACAGGCTGTCATAACCATTCAGGCAAACCAGCCCCGACAGACCATCAGTAAACACATTTACGGGCATTTTGCCGAACATCTGGGACGTTGTATCTATGATGGTTTCTGGGTAGATCCCAACATGAATGTACCCAAAGACGGACGTATCCGCATGGATATTGTCAACGCTTTGCGCGACATCAGCGTACCTAATCTCCGTTGGCCCGGTGGCTGTTACGCTGATGAATATCAATGGCGTGACGGTATTGGAGACCCAGCCAAACGTCCCGTAACACTCAACAGTCACTGGGGAGGTGTAACCGAGGATAACAGTTTCGGTACAGATGAATTCATGAAACTCTGTAAGTTACTTGGCTGCGAACCTTATCTTTCAGCCAATATGGGTACTTCAACCCCTAAAGACCTGCGCGACTGGATTGAATACCTCAACTTCAGTGGAAAAACCCACCTGACACAACTCCGCGAACAAAATGGCCATAAAGAGCCCTATGGAGTAAGTTTCTTCGGCATTGGAAATGAAAGCTGGGGATGTGGTGGTAATATGACTCCTGAATATTACGCTGAGCAATATCGTGTCTTCCAGGAATATGCACGTAATTATTCCAACCACCCCATTAAGAAAATAGCCTCCGGTCCCAACAGTGCCGATTACAACTGGATGGAAGTATGTCTGAAGAAAATACCGTCATATGCATTATGGGGCATTTCATTGCATTACTACACCATCGCTACGGGAAATTGGGGACAGAAAGGCTCTTCTACCCAGTTTGACGAGAAAGAATACTTTGGCGGAGTAAAAAATGCATTATACATGGAAACCTTAGTGAAGAACTACTCTGCCATGATGAATAAATATGATCCGGAAGAAAAAATAGCATTAGTCGTAGACGAATGGGGTATCTGGACAGATGTAGAGCCAGGCACCAATCCGGGCTTCCTGTATCAGCAGAACACCATGCGCGATGCCCTTATTGCCGCCTCTACCCTGAATATTTTCAATAATCATTCCAACCGGGTACGCATGGCCAATCTGGCGCAAGCTATCAATGTACTGCAAGCCTTGATCCTGACAGATAAGGAAAAGATGTTGCTGACTCCTACCTATCATATATTCAAGATGTATAAAGTACATCAGGAAGCCAACCTGTTAGAATCCAGTGTCAGCGTCAACGACTATCAATATGGTAATGAAAGTATTCCGGGAGTCAATGTCTCGGCATCTAAGGATGAAAACGGAAAGATCCATGTTTCTGTAGTAAACCTGAACCCTAAGAAAGCAGTACCCGCCAATGTCATTCTGAACGGCTACAATGCTAAACAAATAAAAGGAGAGATTTTGACGTCCGCTTCATACACAGATTATAACTCTTTCGATAAGCCCGACAAGATTGCAATGAAAGAATATAAAGACTTCAAAAAGGAAAGTAACGGCAATATCAGTATGAAACTGCCTCCATTAAGTATCGTAACATTAGAAATACAATAAGTTTTCAAATAAATAAGGATAGAAAGATTGTTTTTAAACTACGCAGGTCATTGAAAAGTTCTCTTTTTCAATGACCTGCGTTTCTTTTATCACTGCTTCACATGACTCTTGGCAAAGTCTTTCGGCAGCACCCCAAACTGTTTTTGGAAGCTCTTTGAGAAGTACGACAACGAGCGTATTCCCACAATCATACAGATTTCATTAATCCTGTACTCCCCTTCCAGCAACAACTCAGCAGCCTTTTTCAAGCGAATGATACGAATAAAGTCACCGGGAGTCAATTCCGTAATCCCCTTTAATTTCCGGTGCAGACTGGTACGGCTCATATTCACTTCCCGTGCCAAATCATCAATATTAAACGTATCATCATCCAGGTTCTGCCTGATAATTTCCGTCAGTTTATTCAGGAAGTCCTCATCCGCTTTATTCTGTGCCATACTATTGGTAGCAATATACGGACTATTAGCAAAGTTCTGCCGGAGTTTACTTCTGTTTTCCAGCAAATTTTTAATCTGAACCAATAGATGAGGCATTGCAAAAGGTTTCTCCATATACGCATCCGCCCCACTATTCAACCCTTCGATCTTATTGTTCAGTGTAGTCTTAGCCGTCAGCAGGATAATAGGGATATGACAGGTTTCAAGGTTTGATTTAATCTCATTACACAGTTCCAGTCCATCCTTCAACGGCATCATAATATCCGAAACAATGAGGTTTACAATATCTCCCTTGAGTACCTCCATCGCCTCCTCTCCATTATTGGCAGTGAGCACCTTGTAATATCTGCTCAACTGGACAGACAGGAAAGATTGGAGTTCTTCATTATCCTCAACCACCAGTATGGTTTCCTTAGCAGAAAAAGAATCTTCAAGCACCACAGTCGAAACTTTTTCTCCGTCAGCGATTGCATCTTCAATCAAAACATCTTCCTCGGCCTGTTGAGCATCAGCCGATGCATTGGTAGGTATTTCCACTACAAAGGAAGTATCTTCCGCCTCTTCATCCAGATACAACTGTCCGTTATGCAACTGCACCAACGAAGATGCCAACGTAAGTCCGATACCCGAACCCGGTTGCGTAGGATGAGCCCCTTTTATCTGGAAGAAAGCTTCGAAAATACGTTCCCGCATATCCGGTGGAATGGGCGTACCGTCATTCTTCACAGTAATCCGGAAAATGCGGCCATCCTCACTCACCGACAGTATAGCTTTAATGTATGTAGATGAATATTTAATAGCATTATTAAACAGATTACTGCACACCTTCGTTACCGCTTCTTCATCCACCAGTGCCATCACTGCATGATCGGGACATTCCAATATCATCTCCAGCTTCTTCCGCTTACCTGTCGGGACGAAGCGATTGAATGTATTAGCCACCAATACATTGATATTCCGTATCTTCAGAGACAATGTAAACGCTTTAGACTCTATCTTACGGAAATCCAGCAACTGATTCACCAACACCAACAACCGGTCTGTGTTCCGTTCCATTGTTATCAGGTTCTCTTTCGTTTCATGCTCATCCGGATGGGAGGTCAGAATATAATCGAGAGGCGCCTTAATCAATGTTATCGGAGTTCGTATCTCATGCGCAACATTCGTAAAGAAGTCTATTTTAGCCTTATATATTTCCTCTTTCTTCTGCTGTTCCTGATGAGCCATTTTCTCATCTACCTGCCTCTTCTTCTTCCGTACATAGAATCGGATGACACCGAAAGACATACCCAGAATCAGCAAGGTATACAGTGCGTAAGCCCAAGAGGTCCGCCACAGCGGAGGAATGATATTGATATTCACTACAGTATTCGTATCACTCCAATCATGGCCATCCCTCGAGTATTTGATATGAAGTATATAATCACCGGGAGGAATACTGTTATACGCTATTCTAAAGACATTGTCCACGTAATTCCATTTCTTATCAATCCCCTCCAGCATATAAGCATACTTCCCGTTTCCTTCGGTTGAATAATTCAATGCAGAGAAGCTGAAGCTGAAAGTAGCCTGGTCATAATTCAGGTTAATCGTATTTGCATACGGTATGGCCTTATCCAATACATGATCGGAAGTTCCTACCTGAACCTCCTGATTAAATATATAGAATCCTGTCAGGACAACGGAATACTTGTTTTCATTCGGATGGAAGTTCTTGGGATTGAAAGCTACAAAACCGTCTATACTGCCAAAATACAGTGTTCCATCTTCAGTCTTGATGCCGGAATTGTAATTGAACTGCTTACTCCGCAATCCATTAGGAAGATTATACAGTGCCTCAACACTCATCGTTTCAGGGTTGAAGTTCACCAACCCGTTACTGGTACTCAACCAGAAATGCTGATGATCATCTTCCAGAATCTTGTACACCACATTGCTGGGAAGTCCCTGCTTCGTAGTGATGCGCGTAAAGGTATCATCCGTCTCATTATAACGGCAGAATCCACCATCCTCGGATGCAAACCACAGGCGCTTTTTACTATCTTCAAAAACACAGGTAATCCGGTCGTAACAGAGGCTGTTAGGATTCTTTACATCATGGCGGAATCTCTTTATTTCCTTGGTATCCGGATTATACCTGACTACCCCGAGGTTATAAGTCGTGAACCAGATATCTCCGTTCTTATCCTCCAGGATATCGCTGATGAACATGCCATTCATAGGCATGAATACCTTGAAACCATCTATTTCGGGCACATACGTATAAAGTTCCGTAGTCGAACTCACCCAGGTAGTATTCCGGCTATCCGTATAAATGGCAAATATATCATTATTGAGGATCGAATTTGGGCGTCCATCCTTCTCGTAATGCCTGCAATGGTTTGTTTTTAAATCCAGCACATCTATTCCTTTAGTAAAGGTTCCGATCCATAACTTATCACCTACCAGATTCAGACATTGGATATTCGTAAAAGAAATATTCATCGGTTTAGTCTTATCGGATATATGTGTAAACAGCCCGGTATGGGTATCGTAGTAGTTCAACCCGTTATCTTCCGTGGCAATCCACAAATTACCCTTCCGGTCACTCACAAACTCCCTGACCCTGTAACCGCTAATAGAGTTTTTATAGGCAATGGGATAAAAGTTCTCAAAATAAGAATACTGCTTAGGAATATAGTCCACACCGCCGAAGTAACTTCCAACCCAAATACCTCCTTCCCTATCTTTAAAAAGGGCATAAATGGCATTATCAGAAATAGACAAATCATTATATGCTTCGTAAGTGATATGCTGAACTGAACCTCCTTTCAAGACGTAAATGCCACTTTCCGCACCTACCCAATACTCATCTTTTGAAATCTTTTCAATATGCCGCACATAAATATCAGAATTTCGCGACTCATCAATCCGGAGTTTCTTAGATTCTCCGGTCTCTTTATCAATAAGAAACAATCCTTTGTCCAGAGTACCCAGAAGTATATACTGTTCCTTGTAAGCACAAATAGCGGTAGGAGTATTGTCATTCCGCGCTAAAAAAGTTGTTTTATCCCCATCGATATCATATTTGATAACCCCTATATCGGGAAAGGCAAGATAAGCGGTTCCATCTTCATCCAAAAATAATGCCCGGGGAGCATAAGCTGTGTAAGGAGCAAACCTATCATGCATATTATAAAGTTTATCCTCCGATGGCTGGTAAATGAATAGTCCGTCACCGGCAAGTATCCATACCCTATCCGACTTATCAATATAAATCTTATTGATAAATCCGTCTACCCTTTCCTGCTTATCTGTTTGCTTATTGAAATTCGAGAAAGTCTCCGTAAAAGGATCATAAAGAGAAATCCCTTTATCCGTGGCTATCCACAAGGTTTTGTCCTTATCTTCAGTGATACAGTATATCATACTGTTCCGAAGTTCATTAATAGAGTCACCACGTTGGTAGACCTTAAAGTCATGCCCATCGAACCTGTTCAGACCGTTCTTGGTTCCCACCCAGATAAACCCTTTGCTGTCCTGAAACAAGCACATTACCGTATTATGTGACAAGCCAGAATTATTGTTATAATGTTTAATCTGTTGTGCCCAAAGGTTCCCCAAACAGAATATCCCCAAGAATAATATTAGTATAATCTTTCTCATAAGAATATGTTTTTCATATAGCTCGAACTACTGATGCAAATTTAGAAATTAAAATCAATTCCGGCATAAGAAGAGCATAGAATAAAGGCCAAAAGGCCCATTCTGGTCGAAAAACGCTAAAAATGGCAAAATAGTATCTTTTCAGCACCGCCTGCCCCTTCTCATTAATATATAGAATGAGTGAAAAGTGTCATTTTTTGGTGTTGTATAGCCAAGGCTTTGGGCTAATCTTCAGTATGTTTGCAGCAGGCAGAGTTAGATTTGTTAATCACTAAATTTATGTAGTTATGCAAAACTGTAAAACCAAAAGAGAAGTAATAAAAATGGTGCTGGATGGTCAAAAACCTCCTTATGTGCCTTGGTCTTTCAAATTTACGCAGGAGCCCAAAGAACAACTGCAAAAGTACTACGGTGTAGAAGATCTGGACGTAGTATTAGGTAACCATGTTCTTCAGTTAGGTAGCGATATCGGTTTCTTCGAATACCTGGGCAATGACCTGTATCAAGATGTATTTAAAGTAGTATGGGATCGTAGCATCGACAAAGACATCGGTGACGTAAAAAGTATCGTACTACCGGAACCTACCCTGGAGGGATATACATTCCCCGACCCGCTGGATCCCCGCTTCTTTGCAAACATCGAATCGGAAATAGCAGCCAAACCGGATATGTTCCGTTGTTTCCAGATCGGTTTCTCATTATACGAACGCGCATGGACCATGCGTGGCATGGAAAACCTGTTAATGGACTTCATTATCAATCCTGAGTTTGTTCACCAACTGCTGGACGCCATCTGCGACTATAACCTGGCACAAGTAGATAAGGCACTTGAATATGACATCGATGCCGTTTATTTTGGTGACGACTGGGGACAGCAAAAAGGTCTCATTATGGGATATGACATCTGGAAAGAATTTATATATCCCCGTCTGAAACGCATGTACGGTCATGTACGCGCTGCCGGAAAATATGTAATGATACATAGCTGCGGTGACGTGGACGAACTGTTCGACGACCTGGTTGACATCGGCCTGAACTCTTTCAATCCTTTCCAACCCGAAGTGATGGATGTATACGACATCTTGCCTCGTTACCGCGGACGCCTCGCATTCCATGGTGGATTATCCATGCAAAAGATACTTCCATTCGGAACCCGTGAGGAAGTAGTTGCCGAATCGGAACGACTGCTCGAACTGGGAAAAGAAGGTGGTTATATTTTCTCTCCTTCCCACTCGGTAGAAGGCGATACGCCATTTGAGAATATATTAGCATTTATCGAAGTTGCACAGAAACAATTAAAACAATAATACCATGAGCGATTTAATGAATTTAAAAGAGGCTATAGTCAACGGAAAACTGGAAGAAGCAAAAGCCATTGTCAACGAAGCCCTTGAGGCAGGAGTGGATGAACAAGAAATAATCAACAACTACCTTATCAAAGGAATGGAAGAAATAGGCGAACGTTTTGATCAGGGAAAAGCGTTTGTCCCGAACCTGCTGCTGGCAGCACGTGCCATGAAAGGTTGCCTTGAAATCCTGAAACCAAGATTAAAAGACGGATCAGGAGCTTCATTGGGAACATTGGTCATCGGAACAGTAAAAGGTGACCTGCACGACATCGGAAAGAATCTGGTAGCATCTATGCTCGAAGGCTGTGGCTTTGAAGTCATTAACTTAGGTGTAGACATCTCCGACTCACAATTCGTTGATGCCGTACGAAAGTATAATCCTCAGATCGTATGCTTATCAGCTCTGCTGACTACCACTATGAGTTATATGAAAGAGGTGATCGATACCTTGGCCAATGAAGGTTTGCGCCAAAAAGTGAAAGTACTGGTAGGAGGCGCTCCTGTAAGTGAAGAATTTGCCATGCAGATCGGAGCAGACGGATATAGTTCCAACGCCAACGGCGCAGTCATTTTAGCTAAAAGAATTTTGGGAAAATGCTAGAACAAAGGCAGATAAGAATACAAGACTTAGAAATCTCCGAAAAAGATATCTATCTGGCTATGGGGTACCGGGGAAATGTTCCCGACAGCTATGTGTGTGAACTCATAGCTGAAACATACTCCGAAATAGTACCCCTATGCCTCCCCCGGTATATGTACCGGATACAGGAAGCCAGACAGATATCCCGGCAGAAAATGGAAATCGAGGGTACCGAGTTTACCACAGGAGGCATTATCGGTTCTTATCTGCAAGGAATGACACAAGTATGCTTGTTTGTTGCAACGGCGGGAAAAGAGTATGACGCCTACCTGCATACTCTCAAAGCGCAAGATAACATTATAAAAGAATACATTGCCGATTCCATCGGAAGTGTCATTGCCGAAGCTTGTGGAATCTCGCTCGCTAAAGAATTAGAAACCGTTAGCGAGCTCTTCCATACGCTTCCCTATAGTCCGGGATACTGCGGATGGAACATCCGGGAACAGCAAAAGTTATTCTCATTCTTCCCGCCGGAACCTTGCGGAATAACCTTGTCGGATTCATTCCTCATGTCCCCGGTCAAGTCCATCAGCGGATTCATAGGCTTAGGCAGAGAGTTGCGCCCCCAGCCTTATCGTTGTGAAATATGCAACAATAAACAATGTTATAAAAGAAAGGAAAACAAGATATGAAAAATATGAAAGAATGGTGCCACAGCGTAATAGCTACTCCCGAAAGAATAGCTATCCCCATCATGACGCACCCCGGCATCGAACTCTGTGGTAAGACCGTAAAACAAGCTGTTACCAACGGAGAAACACACGCCGAAGCTATCTGCAAATTGAATGAAGTCTATCCGGCAGCTGCATCCACTGTTATCATGGACCTGACGGTTGAAGCAGAATGTTTCGGTTCGGAAATTGTATTTGCCGAAAATGAAGTGCCGAATGTCGTAGGCAGATTAGTCCACGATCATGCTTCCATCGTTGCCCTTCCGGTACCTTCCATCCAGTCCGGACGTATGCCCGAATACCTGAAAGCCAACAGATTGGCAGCAGAGAATATCACTGACAAACCTGTATTCGGTGGATGTATCGGCCCTTTCTCTTTGGCAGGACGATTGTACGATATGTCGGAAATGATGATGGCCCTCTATATGGAGCCCGACAGTATACGGCTTCTGCTCGAAAAATGCACAGAGTTCATTACCAATTATCTGCGTGCCATGAAAGAGACTGGAGTAAACGGAGTCATCATTGCCGAACCGGCAGCCGGATTAGTCTCCAATGAAGATTGCTCTTCATTCTCTTCGACTTACATCAGCCGCATTGTCGAAGAATTGCAAGATGATAACTTCATGATTGTGCTTCACAATTGCGGAAATACCGGCCATTGCACCGCCGCCATGGTTGAAACCAAGGCAGCCGGACTTCACTTTGGCAATAAGATAGACATGGTACAGGTACTACAGGAATGTCCCGAAGATATTCTGGTGATGGGAAACATCGATCCTGTAGGCATATTCAAGATGGCAACACCCGAGAAAGTCAAAAAAGAAACACTTGAACTGTTACAGAAGACAGGGAAATGGAAGAATTTCATATTATCATCAGGCTGCGATGTTCCGCCCGAAGTGCCGATGGAGAATATAGATGCCTTCTACCAAGCCTTGAACGAGTACAACCGTCAATAAAAAACATAACCCGTTCCTTCGAACGGAAAAATCTTATACCGGAAATGAAAAATATATCGCTGCTACTTCTTTTATCACTAACCATTCTTTCTTCAGCCTGCCAGTCAGAATCTGAGAAAACAGTGGTTGCCGACAAAGTCTCTATGGAAGCCCAACCGTTTCCTCTCTCCGATCTGAGGTTACTACCGGGAAGTCCTTTCAAACATGCCATGGACAAAAACGGTGAATGGCTGCTGGATTTAAGTGCCGACCGTTTACTGCATCGCTTCCGTCTCAATGCGGGTCTGACGCCCAAAGGAGAAATATACGGTGGCTGGGAAAGTCTGGGAGTCTCCGGACACACGCTTGGACACTACCTCTCAGCATGTGCCATGATGTATGCCGCCAGTGGTGACGAACGCTACAAGGAACGGGTAGATTATATCATAAAAGAGTTGGCAGAATGCCAGGATGCCCGTAAGACAGGCTATGTAGGTGGCATACCCAATGAAGATAAAATCTGGGCAGAAGTATCTTCCGGTGATATCCGTTCGCAAGGATTCGACCTGAATGGTGGCTGGGTGCCCTGGTACACGTTGCACAAACTATGGGCAGGGCTCATCGATGCCTACCGTTACGGCAACAATAACCAGGCCAAAGAAGTAGCTGTCAAACTATCTGACTGGGCTGTCAACAGTTTCGGAAGTCTGTCTGAAGAATCTTTCCAGAAAATGCTGGCATGCGAATTCGGAGGAATGAACGAATCGTTTGCCGACATGTACGCCATAACAGGCAACGAAAACTATCTGAAACTGGCTCGTCAGTTCTACCACAAAGCCATCCTCGACCCTTTGAAAGAACAACGGGATGAACTGGAAGGCAAGCACTCCAACACACAGGTACCCAAAATTATAGGAGAAGCCCGCCTGTACGAACTGACCGGTGATAAAGACATGCAAACCATAGCCACTTTCTACTGGGATCGCATTGTCAACCATCACAGCTACGTAAACGGTGGTAATAGCAATTATGAGCATTTAGGCAAACCGGACTGCCTGAACGACCGCTTGAGTCCGTTCACCTCGGAAACCTGTAACACCTACAATATGCTGAAACTCACCAAGCATTTATTTACCTGGGACCCGCAAGCCGCCTATATGGACTATTATGAACGTGCCTTGTACAACCATATACTCGCTTCACAAAATCCTGATGATGGTATGGTTTGTTACAGTGTTCCCCTGGAATCCGGTACAAAGAAAGAATTCAGCACTCGTTTCGACTCCTTCTGGTGTTGTGTAGCCAGTGGCATCGAAAACCATGTAAAGTATGCTGAAAGCGTCTTCTTCCAGTCTACTCAAGATGATGGATTATTCATCAATCTATTTATCCCGACTTCCCTGAACTGGAGAGAAAAAGGTATGAAGGTAAAACTGGAAACACAATTCCCGGCAGATCACCAGGTACGTATCACATTTGAGGGAAAATCCCAAAGGTTTCCTTTACACATCCGTTATCCCCGTTGGGCAACACAGGGAATCAAAGCAAGCCTGAACGGCAAGGAAGAAACAGTAACCGGCACTCCCGGCTCTTACTTCACCCTGAACGGTGAATGGGGAAAAGATACCGAATTAATACTGGACATCCCGATGGAACTCTACACCGTATCCATGCCCGACAACCCCAACAGAATGGGTATCTTCTACGGTCCTGTATTGCTTGCCGCACCCTTAGGAACAGAAGATTTACAGGCATATGAAATTCCCTGTTTCGCCTCTGACGCAGAGTCAATCATCAGTGCCATCCAGCCCGTCCCGGGCAAGCCTCTGGCTTTCACTGCCAACACTACTGCCAACGCCCAGCTCCCGTTGATGCCTTTCTATGCCATCCACGGTCAGAAGCATGCAGTTTATTTCGACAAGTTCTCTACACAAGAATGGACAAAGAAAGAAAAAGAATATCAGGCTCTGATCGAAAAACAGAAAGAACTGGAAGCCCGGACTACGGATCACCTCCGCATCGGTGAAATGCAACCCGAAAGAGACCATGACCTGCAAGCGGAAAATTCGAAAACAGGCGATGTCAGCGGAAATAAATACCGTGACGCCTTCAATGGTTGGTTCTCCTTCACTGTAAAAGTAGACCCGACCAAAGAAATGCAAATGCTCTGTTCCTATTGGGGAGCAGACAAGGATAAACGCAATTTCGACATCCTGATAGACGGCAAGAAATTTAAAACAATCAACTTGCAGGGCACGCACGGTCCGAAGGTTTTTGAAGAAGAGTATGCAATTCCACTCTCCTTTACCCAAGGGAAAGAAAAGATAACTGTACGCTTCCAATCACATCCTGACTGTCATGCGGGAGGCTTATTTGGATTCAGAATGCTGCAAAAGAGATAACAGGTACGTACTTACTCCTTACCTACTCCCTACCTACTCCTTACCTACTCCTTGCATATAGATAAGGAGAAGGTAGGAAGTAATCTAAGTTAAAAACAGGCTGAGTACAAAAGAGGAGTCGGATATTCTTCATTTAATGCTTAATGTTATGAATAAAAATAAAGAAAAAAACAACTTTTTATTTCCAATGGTGATTATGTCTATCCTGTTTTTCATGGTAGGCTTCATCACAACAATGAACAATTCGCTGATTGATTTTCTATCTTCCAGCAAGTGGATGCTTTCTTTCTCTGAGAAGCAATTAGTGAATACCGCGTTCTTCGGAGCTTATTTATTCTCCATACCCTTATCCTATCTGCTGAATAAGCTGGGGTACAAGGCTTCAGCCGTACTATCGCTGTTTGTGGTAGGCGTAGGGTTTATCCTGACTTATCCGGCAGTAAGCATGGGATACGTACCATTCCTGATCTCCATGTTCCTTGTGGCATCGGGCATAGCACTGTTACAAATCGTACTGAATCCTTATGTTCTGGCCTTAGGTTCGCCCAACGAGGCAGCCAGCCGCCTCAACCTGGTAGGCTTCTTCAACTCTGCAGCCACTGTTGCCGCTCCCATATTTGTAACCATGCTTATATCTGCCGAGACCATCAGCGAAACAGCCCCCGTTGAATCACGCCCGGATGCTACAAATGTGCAAATGCCGTTTTTAATTATTGCAGGGATCGCTTTTATTCTTTGCCTGCTACTCTATTTCCTGCATCTGCCCGAAATTAAGGAAGAACCGGCTGATAAGGCACACAGCAGCAGTAGCCCCTATAAATATCCGCACCTCATATTCGGTGCCATCGCCATATTCGTCTACATGGGTGTAGAAATCGGTATCCCAAGTTTCCTGCCCGATAGAATGAGAGCCTTAGGCATAGACTCAGTCAATCTGCTGGGTTACGAATTGAAAGGTACAGGCGTTTTGTCTATCTATTGGGGCGGATTGATGGTAGGGCGGTTATTCGGCTCCATCCTGTTGAGGAAAATAAAAGTGCGCACGGCTATGGTCTTCTGTTCAGGTATGGCTATGCTTTTCCTGATCGTCTCCTTGCTGATAAACAATGAAGCATCCATCATCCTGATGCTGCTCTGCGGCTTCTGCAACTCCATCATGTGGGGAAGCATCTTTAACCTGGCTTCCGAAGATTTGGGAGAACATACGAAACGGGCTTCCGGCATCATCTGCACATTTGCCATAGGCGGAGCTATTTTACCTCCGTTGATGGGAGCACTTCAGCAGAGCTTTGGAACGGATGCACTGACTATCGGTACATCGGCAGCACTGAGTTGCCTGATTATTTATTACTTGTACCTCATCCTGTTTACGGTAAAACTTTCCAGAATACGCCCACATAAGAAATAAAGTTCTATTAACAACCTGATAATTAACAATAAACTGATGAAAATAAAACTGTTAACCCTGACTGCCTGGACTGCATTAACCTTAATGCCTGTTGCAATACATGCCCAGTATCCCGGCCAGATTGAAGAAATGACAAAAGTGAAAGTCAATGTTCCTTTAAAGGCTTTGTCTTTCAACTATTCCGACGTCCGTTTATTGGACGGTCCTTTCAAACGTGCTATGGAAGTTGACCAGCGCTGGCTGAAAGAAGCCGATGTAAACCGCTTCCTGCACACCTTCCGCGTCACTGCCGGACTGGCTACAGGAGCGCAATCTTTAGGAGGTTGGGAGTCTTTGGATTGTGAGGTGCGCGGACATACTACCGGGCATCTTCTCAGTGCTCTCAGCATCATGTATGCATCTACCGGTGATGAACAATACCGTACCAAAGGAGCAGAGTTAGTAAAAGGACTGGCCGAATGCCAACAGACGCTAGGCAAAAGCGGTTATCTGAGTGCTTTCCCGGAGTACTTTATCGACCGGGCAATTAAAGAAGAAATAGTGTGGGCCCCCTTCTATACCTTGCATAAAGTATATGCCGGACTGCTCGACCAATACTGCCTCTGCGGCAACCAACAGGCTATGGACGTGCTTTTGGGAATGTGCGACTGGGCATACAACAAACTTAAGCCTTTGAATGAGGCACAACTCCAGGGCATGCTGAACAGTGAGTTTGGCGGAATGCCTGAAACGCTATACAATGTATATGCTATCACAGGAAACCCCAAGCACAAGGAATTGGCTACCCTATTTTATCATAACAGCATACTGGATCCTCTGGCAGCTCGGAAAGACAGTTTAGCCGGTATTCATGTAAATACCCAGGTTCCGAAGGTCATCGGTGAAGCACGCGGTTACGAACTGACCGGAAACTCACGAAGTGCTACGATTGCCAACTTCTTCTGGGAAGCTGTAGTCAAGGACCATACTTATGTGACAGGTGGAAACAGTGATAAAGAGATATTCAGTAAACCCGGTATCTTGTCCGACCAGCTGAGTGAAAATACCACAGAAACCTGCAATACCTACAATATGCTGAAACTGACACGCCACCTGTTCACCTGGGATGCTTTACCTACTTACGCAGACTACTATGAACGTGCGCTTTACAATCATATTCTCTCTTCACAAAACCCGGAAACAGGTGGCGTCACGTATTATCATACTCTCCATCCCGGAAGTTGCAAGAAGTTCCATTATCCTTTCCGCGACAACACCTGTTGCGTAGGTACCGGATACGAGAACCATGCCAAATACGGTGAAGCTATTTACTATAAAACGGCCGATCAAAACGGGCTTTATATCAACTTATTCATTGCTTCCGTACTGAACTGGAAGGAGAAAGAACTGACCATCCGTCAGGAGACGAAGTATCCGGATGAGGCTTCTACACAGATCATCATTGACTCGGCTCCGGAAACAGGAGTGCAAATGCCGGTCATGCTTCGCTATCCTTCCTGGGCCATCGACGGTGTGACCGTTAAAGTCAATGGCAAGAAACAGCATGTAAAGAAAGTACCCGGCAGCTATATCCGTATAAACCGTAACTGGTCTAAGGGAGATGTAATCACAATGGAAATGCCCATGTCACTGCATATAGAATACATGCCCGACACAAAGGAAATGGGTGCCATCTTATATGGTCCGATTGTACTGGCTGCCGAATTGGGTAAGACCGAGGACCCGGCTAAGAATCCCGAAGTGCCTGCATTGATTGGAGATTTCAAGAAAATAGACCGATGCATCCAGCCGGTTGACGGCAAACCGCTGACTTTCCGGACAGTAGGTATAGGACAGCCGGAAGATGTCATACTCAGCCCTCTCTTCCGCAATTATGGCCAGCACTATACGGTTTATTTCAAATTCACCGATAAAAAGTAAAGAATCAAAAGAATGATATACAAAAGCACTATTATGAAAAAACTATTTCTTCTTTTTCTGCTTGCGTATGCCTGCAACGCATTCGCACAAATAAAGATAACCGACCGGCAAAAATCGACCGCAGACTTTCCATTGCATGTCAACGGAAAGAGCTGCAATATCCAGATCGATGCTGCCGATTATGAAGTGGTAAACAAGGTGGCACATCTGTTCGCCGAAGATATCGAACGCGTGACAGGGGTAAAAGGCACGGTATCCACTTCTAAATCCGTCCAGGGAAAAGAAGCGGTTATCATCGGCACACTGGGACACAATAAGTTCATAGATGAACTGGTGAAGAAAAACAAGCTGAATGTTTCCTCCATTGAAAACGGATGGGAACAGTATGTTATCAAAGTCCTGGATAAACCTTTCAAAGGAGTGGACAGAGCTTTAATCATCGCAGGTTGCGACCGGCGCGGAACCGCTTACGGCACATTCGCCCTGTCCGAAGCAATGGGAGTATCTCCATTATACTGGTGGTCTGACGTACCTACTAAGAAGCAAAAAGCTTTATATCTGGAGACATCGGAATATATTTCCAAGGCACCTTCTATCAAGTATCGTGGTATATTCATCAATGATGAAGGTTGGGGTATCACTCCCTGGGCTGCCAAGACCTTTGAACCGGAACTCGGTGACATTGGTCCGAAAACTTATGCCAAAGTCTGTGAACTGATTCTTCGTATGAAAGGCAATATGCTGGCTCCTGCCATGCATCCGGGTTCCGGTGCTTTCAATAAATATCCCGAAAATAAGGTGGTGGCCGACAGCTATGGTATCGTAATGACTTCCTCCCACTGTGAGCCTTTACTTTTCAACAATGTAACAGAATGGTTCAAAGACTCTATGGGAGACTGGAACTACATAACCAATAAAGATGGCATTAATAAGGTGCTGGATAAACGTATATCAGAAAATGGCCCTTATGAGAATTTCTATACTCTGGCCATGCGTGGTATTCACGACAGCGGTTTAGTGGGAGTAACCAAGGATAACGAGGTAAAACTGATGGAAGAAGTGCTGAATGACCAACGGAATATACTGGCCAAACATATCAATCAGGACATCGATTCCATTCCACAACTATTCGTACCTTACAAAGAAGTGATGGATATCTATGAAAAGGGACTGAAAGTGCCCGATTATGTAACCCTGGTTTGGCCGGATGACAACTATGGTTATCTGAAAAGACTAAGCAACAAAAACGAACAGAAGCGCAAAGGCGGTTCGGGCGTTTATTACCATATCTCTTACTGTGGAGAACCCCATGATTATTTATGGATCAATACCACTACTCCCACACTTATTTATGAAGAGATGCGTAAAGCTTACGACACAGGTGCTACCCGTTACTGGTTACTGAATGTAGGTGATATCAAACCCGGCGAACTTGGCATGAAGTTCTTCCTGGATATGGCATGGGACGTGGAAAGCTTCAATTTTGAGAAGACTTACACATATGAAGCTGAATTTCTTGCAAGTATCTTCGGTTCTAAATATGAGAATGAACTGAGCGATATCTTCGAGACTTACTATCTCCTGGCATTCCAGCACAAACCGGAGTCTATGGGATGGGGATACGAATGGAACAACCACCATGACCGCGAACGGATCATCGATACAGACTTCTCTTTCATTAATTACAACGAAGCGGAAAATCGTATGGAAGAGTATGACCGCATTGCCGATAAGAGCGAAAAGATATGGAAAACGCTGCCCAAAGAATACAAGGCTGCTTACTACGAACTGGTTCACTATCCGGTGAAAGGTGCTGCACTGATGAATAAGAAGATGCTGGTGGCCCAGCAAAACCGCTGGTATGCACGCCAAGGACGCGCAGCAACCAATATGCTTGCCGATCAGGTAAAATCTTACCAGGACAGTCTGGATTACTATACAGATCAGTTCAACTCTCTGCTGAACGGCAAATGGAATCATATGATGTCCATTACTCCGGGCTGGACAGGAACTTACCAGAACATGCCTCCTATAGAGAATATCACCGTTGCAGGAGAAGCTGATATGCAGATATTCATTCCGGGACAGGATTGCACGTATGGCATGGGGGCAGTACACGCGCTACCCTGTGTGAATCCGTATACCAAGAACAACTCATTTATAGAACTGTACAATAGAGGCAGTAAACCTTTCAACTGGAAAGCTACGACTCAGGATAATTGGATTAAGCTAAACCGCACTACGGGCAAAGTAAACTTACAGGATAGAATCACAGTATCCGTGGATTGGAATAAGGTACCTCAAGGTGACGATGTTGTAGGTGTTATCGAGTTGACTTCCGGTAATCAGACAAAGAAAGTATTCGTCCCCGTCTTCAATCCGGCAAGCCCCACAGTTGAAGAACTGAAAGGAATGTATGTAGAAGACAACGGATGTGTTTCTATCAATGCCGGTAAATTCCACCGGAAAGTGGAAAATAGCGGTATAAAAATCAGAACTATCAAGGGATTGGGATACGAAAACGATTGTGTCCAATTGGGAGAAGCTACCCAGAATGTGCCCAATATGTGGTTCACTAACAAGAGCCCTAAAGCCGAATATGACTTCTATACATTCAATGGTGGCAATGCAACCGTACATGTTTATGCCCTACCCTTGTTCCCTATCGACTCCAAACACGATACCCGTTACGGTATCATGATTGATGACGGCATGGTACAATGGATGACTACTTCGGCTAAAGAATACTCCAGCCAATGGAGACTGAATGTGTTCCGTAACAGTGCCATCAGCACTATCAATGTAAATGTCGACAAGCCCGGCAAACACACCCTGAAGCTAATTTGTGCCGACCCGGGTATGATTATCCAGAAAGTAGTCATCGACTTCGGTGGAATGAAGCGCTCTTACTTAGGTCCTAACGTAACATACATAAAATAATAATAATTATGGAATTAAAGAAAATCTTGATTGCAGCCGTATTGGCTGCCGGCATGGCATTTCAGACAAATGCCGCAGATGTTCCGCGCAAGGAATATCCCCGCCCTCAGTTTGAACGGACGGCATGGGTGAATTTGAACGGTGAATGGGATTACACATTCGATTTTGCCAATTCGGGTATGGAGCAGGAGTATCACAAAGCTACTTCCTTCTCAGGAAAGATAACAGTACCTTTCTGTCCGGAAAGTAGTTTATCCGGTGTAGGACATAAGGACTTTATCAATCATATCTGGTATCACCGGGAGATAAGTATTCCGCAGGATTGGAGCGGCAAGAATGTATTGCTGAATTTCGGAGCAGTCTACTACAATTCGGAGATTTACATTGACGGAGCTTTGGCAGGACGCCACTTCGGTGGTAGTTCTTCTTTCAGCATCGATATCACCAAGTTGGTGACTCCGGGTAAGGTACACCACCTGGTAGTACGTGCATCCAGTGACTTGCGTTCGGGCATGCAAAGTGCCGGTAAGCAGAGCCTGCAATTTGGTTCTTACGGCTGTAACTATACCCGTACTACAGGTATCTGGCAGACTGTATGGATGGAAGCAGTCAATCCTTCCGGCTTAAAATCCGTACAAGCCGTTGCAGACGTCGATCAGGAACAATTGGTCGTATGGCCTACATTCTACAGTGATAGTAACAACAAGCTGAAAATTACATTGAAAGATGGTAATAAAATCGTTGCTGCTGCCACAGTGAAAGGTACTAACAGTTCTGTAGCCGTACTTCCGGTAAAGAAAGCCAAACTCTGGTCACCGGAATCACCTTTCCTATACGACATTACTTATCAGATGATCGATCCGGCAGGAAAGGTTATCGATGAAGTATCATCCTACATAGGTATGCGCAAAGTGCATATTGAAGGAAATAAGATTTATCTGAATAACAAACCTTACTATCAACGTCTGGTACTGGATCAGGGTTTCTATCCCGATGGCATCTGGACAGCTCCTACCGATGAAGCATTGAAACGCGACATCGAGTTATCAATGGCTGCCGGCTTCAACGGAGCACGCCTGCATCAGAAGGCATTCGAAGAACGCTTCTATTATTGGGCGGATAAACTGGGTTACATCACTTGGGGAGAGGCTCCAAGCTGGGGTATGGATGCCAATAACATAGAGGTGGCACGCAATTTCCTGGTTGAATGGTCGGAACTGGTACTTCGTGACCGGAACCATCCTTCTCTATTGATCTGGACACCGATGAATGAAGAATGGTGGCCTGATTTGGTTCAGTACCCACGTTTTACGACCGATTTATACAATCTGACGAAGTCACTCGACCCTACCCGCCCGGTGAACGATGCCAGCGGTGGTTGCCACATCAAGACAGATATATGGACTGTACACAACTATGAACAGGATCCTGCCAAGCTGAAAGATATCATCTACAAAGATGGTAAATTCTTCCAGGCTCCCAACTATAAGATTGGAGTACCTGCAGCCAATATTGGTTTCAACGGTTTACGCCAGAATGCAGTATATGACTTCCCCGTATATGATGGAAAAATGCCATATCTGATTGATGAAGTAGGGGGTATTAAATGGGTGAAAGACCAAGATAAGACTAACTCAAGCACACAATCATGGGGTTACGGCACACCGCCGAAGACTGAAAAGGAATTCCTGGAACGTCTGGAAGGTCAGATGAATGGCATTCTTGAATTGAAAGATCAAGTTTGGGGATATTGCTATACTCAGCTGACGGATGTAGAACAGGAACAAAACGGTATTTATTACTATGACCGTACTCCTAAGTTTGATACGAAACTTATTCACAGTATCTTCAGTAAGAATCCTGAAGATCTGGAAGGCACTTATACCAATCCGTTATGCAATTATGGTCCGGATCCCTGGGCTATCTGGCACGATGGTTCCTACTATTACATGCATACAATGGTCGACAGCCTTGTGTTGTGGAAGACGCAGGATGTAACCGACATTCGTAATGCAGAGAAGAAAACAATCTGGATTCCGACAGACCCGTCTAATAAGCATAATCTGTGGGCACCCGAGATTCACAATATTGATGGAAAGTGGTACATCTATTATGCAGCCGATGACGGTAACTCCGACAATCACCAGATGTATGTACTGGAAAATACAAACAAAGATCCGTTCAAGGGAGAGTTCGTGATGAAAGGCCGCATCAGTACAGATAAAGATAACAACTGGGCTATTGATGGATCAGTATTCGAAAACAAAGGCAAGTTATACATGGTTTGGTCCGGTTGGCAAACCCGTCGTGTGGATACCGAAACTCAATGTATCTACATTGCCGAGATGAAGAATCCCTGGACACTAGGTTCCGAAAGAGTCCTGATCTCTAAACCGGAACTGGAATGGGAACGCCACTACATTAACGAAACCGGTTGGAATCCTCCACACAAAGTATTTGTGAATGAAGGGCCTCAACCGTTGAAGAGCCCAAAGGGTAAATATATTCACGTTGCTTATTCGGCAAGCGGTGTATGGACTCCGTATTATGCCTTGGGCATGCTGACAGCAGATACGAATGCAGACTTGTTGGATCCGGCATCCTGGAAGAAAGCTCCCCAGCCTCTGTTCCGCCAGTCTCCTGAAAATGGAGTATATGGTACAGGACACAACAGCTTCTTCAAATCACCTGATGGCAAAGAATGGTATATCCTGTATCATGCTCGCGACACTCAGGTAGATCCTCCGGGTATGGGCGATACAAGATCTCCCCGTGCTCAGAAGATAGAATGGAAAGCTGACGATTACCCTGTATTAGGTACACCTTATCCAAAGACGATGCGGTTGAAAAAACCGTCAGGGACAAAGGTTAAATGATTAAACTGAAACTCTGAAATCAACAAACAATAATGAACAAAGCATCTTTATGGATAAGTTGCCTTGTGCTGTTTCTCCTTGCCGGCTGTACGAATGCCGGCAAGCAAGCAGCTGAGGAAGAAACAACTTTCACCAATCCGGTCATCTATGCTGATGTACCGGATGTTGACGTTATACGCGTAGGTAGTGATTACTATATGATTAGCACTACCGCACACATGTCACCCGGAGCGCCTATCATGCACTCCAAAGACATGGTTAACTGGAAAATCATCAGCTATGTGTTTGATGAACTCAAAGAGAGCCCATACAATGATCTGGAAGGCGGTAATATCTACAGCCGCGGACAATGGGCTGCTTCCTTACGCTATCACAACGGGCTTTTCTATGTATTCTTCGGTACAGGAAACAAATCCTACATTTATACAGCAAAAGATCCGGCAGGAAAATGGGAGCAGAAGCTTGTGATTGATGAGTATCTGCACGATGCTTCCATGTTGTTCGACGACGATGGACGCATTTATCTGGCTTATGGTGCACGCCACATCCGCATTATTGAATTCAATAAGGATTTGTCTGGAATCAATCCTAACGGCCTACAAGTAGAAGTCATCCCCGGCGAACCGAGAGGCTTGCTCGAAGGTACACACTTTTATAAATTCGACGGTAAATATTACCTCACTCTTATTTGGTGGCCGGAAGGCGGCATACGCACACAACTCTGCTTCCGTTCCGACAAAGTGGCCGGACCTTACGAGATGAAAACAATCCTTTCGGACGACCTCGGATATGCTAATCACGGTGTAGCACAAGGATGCTTCATCGATACAGAAGCAGGTGAATGGTATGCTATGTTGTTCCAGGACCACGAAGCCGTAGGCCGTGTGCCTGTGCTGATGCCTTGCCGCTGGGAAAATGGTTGGCCCATGCTGGGGGACGAAAATGGCAAAGTGCCTCCGGTTATGAAAGTACCCGTACAAGGACATGATGAAAAGACGGAACTGGTAGTCAGCGACAACTTCGACGAGGCTCCCAAGCTGGGACTGACCTGGCAATGGAATCATAATCCGGATAATTTGCTATGGACCCTCACCGAACGCCCGGGCTATCTGAGACTGAAAACCGGAAAGGTGGTAAAGAACCTCTTCGAAGCCCGCAACACACTGACGCAACGTACGGAGGGTCCCAAATGTAGTGGTGTCATCTCCTTAGACCTCACCTTCATGAACGATGGTGACCATGCAGGATTGGCAGCATTCTGTTCTGAACCGGGAATCCTCTCTGTTGTGAAAGAGTATGGGAAAAAGTATCTGGTGATGACCGACCGCAATGTAGAAAAAGCACGGCGTGAACTGAATCAGGATATTGTCTTTCTGAAAATGGAGTGTGATTTTACTACAGACTACGCTCAGTTCTCCTACAGTCTGGATGACACTAATTGGACTCCGATAGGCGACAAATTCCACATGATATTCAGTATGGCGCACTTCACTGGTAATAAATTCGCTATATTCAATTATGCCACGAAGGCTGCTGGTGGATATGTGGATGTTGATTTCTTCCGTTACAAAAAGCAATCTAATTAATAGAATATGAATAAACTGATGATTTTGGTATGTGCCATCCTGATGATTGGATGTACCGCAACAACAAAAGAAGAACTGACTGAATCCGGATTGAAGCGAAGCGATTTCCAGACAGAAGTCAATGGTGAAAAGACAGACCTGTTTGTGTTGAAGAACAAGAACAACATGGAAGTTTGTATCACTAATTTCGGAGGCCGTATTGTATCGGTCATGGTTCCCGATAAAGATGGTAACATGAAGGATGTGGTTTTGGGATTCGATTCTATACAGGACTATATCAAATATCCGTCTGACTTCGGAGCAAGCATTGGACGATATGCCAACCGCATCAACCAAGGACGCTTCACACTGGACGGTGTGGAGTACCAGTTGCCACAAAATAACTATGGCCATTGTCTGCATGGTGGGCCGAAAGGTTTCCAGTACCGTGTATACAAAGGGGTACAAAAGAACGATCAAGAGGTACAACTGACTTATCTGGCAAAGGACGGAGAAGAAGGATTTCCCGGCAATCTACAATGTACGGTTACTATGAAGTTGACGGATGATAACGCCATCGATATTCAATATGAAGCCGAAACGGATAAGCCGACTATTGTCAATATGACCAATCATTCTTACTTCAATCTGGATGGTGATCCCACAACTGACAACTCTGCCTATCTGTTGACACTGAACGCCGATAACTATACCCCGGTAGACAGCACTTTCATGACAACAGGCGAGATTGCAACGGTAGAAGGAACTCCCATGGATTTCAGAAAGCCTACAGCAATCGGTGCAAATATCAATCAGGAGTTTGAACAGCTGAAGAATGGAAACGGAATAGACCATAACTGGGTACTGAACACTCAAGGAGATGTAACTAAGGTATGTGCTACTCTTGAATCACCCAAAACCGGTATCGTTCTGGATGTTTATACCAATGAACCTGGCATACAGGTATATTGCGGAAACTTCCTGGATGGTACTCTGACCGGTAAGAAAGGCATTGTTTATAACTTCCGTGCAGCAGTTTGCCTGGAGACGGATAAATATCCCGATACGCCTAATAAGCCGGAATGGCCGTCGGCAGTGTTAAGACCGGGAGAAAAGTACCAAAGCCAATGCATCTATAAATTCTCGGTACATAAGTAATGCAAAGAGACCCAGTCTCTGTTATCCTGATAGAAAAGAAGAATCTGCTTTCCCTGTGTATGAAAAGGAAGCAGATTCTTCTTTTTGTTTCATAGAACAAAGTAATAAGCCCTCTCTCAAGTCAATGTAATATCAGGAAAAGTTTATGTAACCAATCCTTTTCAAATTGTAACACCAAGAAATGATACAGAAACGTACTTGCAAAGCTCCTTGCTTCAAAATCATTATTTTTGTCCAATAGAAGTAGTAATCATTAAATTAATAACAAGAACCATGAAAAAGAAATTATTAATGCTTGCCCTGCTCATCTGGACAACTCATATCGTTGCACAGAAGCAGGTACACATCAAAGACTGTTTTGATTTTGACTGGAAATTCACCTTAAGTGATAATCCTGAATATGCAAAACCTGATTATGCAGATGCCAGTTGGGAAGATATCCAGTTGCCACACGACTGGAACATCAAGCAAGAATTCGATATAAAGGCAGGCGGTTCCGCAGCCTATCTTCCGGAAGGGATCGGCTGGTACCGCAAAACATTCAAAGTTCCTTCTTCCTATCAGGGACGCCACGTATCCATCCTCTTCGATGGTATATTCCAGCAAAGTGATGTATACATAAACGGACAACACTTAGGATACCGTCCTTATGGCTTCTGCAGTATCGAATACGATATGACACCTTACATCCATTACGATAAGGAGAATACCATTGCTGTAAGAGTAAATACGACAGGCGGAAGACCACGCTGGTACTCGGGAGCTGGTATCTATCGTCACGTCTGGCTTCAGGCTGTGAATCCTGTGCATGTGGCGACTTATGGTACCTACATTACAATACCTGAAATCAATAATGAGAAAGCGGAAATACATATCGTGACAACTCTTTCCAATAAAACAGAAAAGGAACAAACAATAACAGTTCTGCAACGTGTATTTGATGCAACCGGCAGACAGGTTACGAAAAGTAACAGTTCCCAAATCGTGATAAATGCCGGAACCACAGCAGACCTGACACAGAATTTTTCATTGTCTTCTCCTCAACGTTGGAGTATCGAAGAACCCAATATGTACCAGATGGAAACCACCGTGAAAATCGGTAGTAAAGTAACTGACGTCTATACTACCCCGTTTGGCATCCGCACCTTCCGCTTCGACAAAGACGAGGGCTTTTTCCTCAATGATAAACATGTGAAGTTAAAAGGTATGTGCTTGCACCAGGATGCCGGAAGTCTGGGAACTGCCGTACCAGATCGTTCCTACGAACGTCGCCTCGAAATATTGAAAGAATACGGTTGCAATGCCATCCGCTGCGCCCATAACCAACCTTCACCCGAGTTTCTCGATATGTGTGACCGCATGGGCTTTGTAGTTATAGACGAAGCTTTTGACAAATGGAAATCAGGTTATTATGAAAAATATTTCGATGAATGGTGGCAAAAAGATATGACGGACATGATAGTACGTGATCGAAATCATCCCAGCATCATCCTTTGGAGTATTGGCAATGAGGTACAGGAAGCATGGGATAGCAGCAATACCGGAGTGGAGCGTGCTCGTATGCTACAAGACTTTGTACATAAACTCGAACCAAGCCGTCCGGCTACGCTGGCTGCCCAGAACGGACATCAGGAAGCTTTTGCCGGAGTGACCGATGTAATAGGCTACAACTATCTGGAAGCACGTATGTTATCTGACCGCCGTAAGTATCCGGAAAGAATATTCCTAATCTCAGAGGAGTTGCCTTACTTCAGAGGTGAAGAAGGCAGAATACGTAGTTATACGCCCCTAAATCCCTGGCAGATAGTAGCAGAAAATGATTTCGTGGCAGGAGGTTTCATCTGGTCTGGTGTAGATTATCTGGGTGAGGCGGGATGGCCCAGTAAAGGTTGGCCTAATGGTTTATTTGATATCTGCATGTTCGAGAAACCACGTGCAGCTTATCATCGCGCCATGTGGAATCCTGAGCCAATGGTTAGGATAGCTGTAGTAGATCCGTCACTCAACATTGATCACGGCAGAGACCTGTGGCAATGGCCTAAAATGGCTGCACATTGGAATTTCCCACAATCATATCGGGGAATGGTTATGGAGATACGTACTACCACCAACTGCGAAAGTATAGAACTGTATCTGGATGATAAACTAATGGGAAAACAGGAAACAGCCAACTTTACCAATAACACCATTGTATGGTATTTACCTTATAATCCGGGTAAACTGGAGGCTAAAGGTTATAACGGTGACAAAGAAGTAGCACACTATCAATTGGTAACGTCTAAGAATGCAGCCAACGCTATTATCAACGCCGACCGCACAAAGATAAAGGCTGACGGACAAGATCTTTCACATATCACTATCAATCTGATAGATTCAGATGGAAATCCGGTGCAGACAGATGATCGTAAAGTGACGGTAAAGATAGAAGGAGACGGTAAATTCCTCGGGATAGACAACGGGGACTTGCGTCGGCAAAAGTCATTCGCCGGCAATGAGTTGAATACTTACTTCGGAAAAGCACTGGTAGTTGTACAGTCTACCCGGAAAGCCGGAAAGATGAAAGTATATATGACTGTAGAAGGGATTGAAGAAAATTATATCATAGAAATCGATACAGACATCTAAGTAAAGAAATGCCGCTTTCCGTAAGTACGAGAAGCGGCATTTTACAAGCAACCTTCACAGGTTATGATCTATCTAATACCCATCAATATCCCGGATTCTGATAAGCAGCCTTTTCCTCTACTGTCATTTCCAAAGCATTTAGCTGCCCGGTAGGAATAGGACGCAAATAATGATTTGATTTTATATTACGAGTATAAGTGTGTTTTTGGTGGCTACCGGGTACACTCATTGTTCCGATAGGTTTACCATCATTCGTTCCGCTACCTATCTCATAAGTAGTAGCATATTCTATCAACTTCTGCGTACGAACTAAATCCAACCAACGCATACCTTCACCGAAGTATTCACGGCTGCGTTCATCAAGAATATAATTAATATCTATGGTAGCTGGTGTAAGACTGATCATTGTCGCACTATTATCCTCTTGCTTGGCTACGTTACCATTATTATCCCAACGCCACTTACCGGCACGAGCACGGATAATATTAATCAACCCCCTTGCACTTCCATCATTGGCATATGTTCCGGTAACAGTTTTCGTTGTAGCACCTTTCACAGCTGCCTCGGCTGCAACAAAGAACAATTCGGAGAAGTAGGCGATGTTGACAGGACGGGTAATACCCCCATTAGGTTCACCAAGTCCGTCACCATTGTTGGTGCGATAAGTACCCAGTTTCCAGAGATTCGGATACCTGCCACGGCTAATGTGGCTGGGAGCAATAACATAATCACTTCTTCCATTCATCACACCTGCTGCAACAGCACTGGCTTTGGCTGCACTGGAATCATAATTGATATCCCCTTCATTTGCCGGGTCTTCATCAAGGAATGTCAGGATAGCATCACCCGGATGTACTGCCAGACCATTGGCATTGTACAACGTATTATCACTCACACTGCCTTTTGTCCAGTTTCCACGGAAAGTAGTTACGAAAGTACCGTCGTAACGTGAGTCATTAGTTTTATCGGCAAAAGTATTCTGGAATACGCCAATCGGAGGAGCCATACAACTCCATGGACGACCATAAGCCTGAGCGGCTTCACGTTGCACGGACTCTACCTCTTTTGATGTACCGTCTGATAATTTCTGGGTACTCCGGATCAATGTATAATTCCATGTAGCAAACCATACGATCTGATTACCCGGGGCACCACCACCAAAATAAGAATGACTTTGTCCGTCATAGAATTCGCTACTCTCCGTATGATCAGCATAAAGCAGTACTTCAGCATTGCGGTCGTTGGAACCAAGATGTACATCATAGTAATAATCAAGCAGTTTAAACGGACCGGGGTTTTCAATACCCTCTACGGCCAAATTATATGCCTGCTGGAAATACCATGCTTTATCATGACCGTCAGGATCAGTTCTCGGACATTCGGGATAGGTAGGAATAGTGCTTTCAAGCCACCAACCATAAGTAAGATATGCTTTTGCCAACATAAGGCGTGCCAGAGTTTTGGTTGCACCTCCCGTTACACGTCCTGTTTCGGGTAAAAGTTCTATCGCCAACTTCAGGTCAGGGAATACGGCTTTTGTATATACCTCAGGAACTGTGTTACGTATGGAATAACGCATAGGAGTAGTATTGAACTTCAACTCACCCGAACCTAAATCCAAAGGTACTCCACCAAAAGTCTGCACCAGTTGGAAATAGTCAAAAGCGCGGAAGAAGCGAGCTTCGGCAATTAGCGCATCCGATACTCCGGCTTCAGCGCCATTTTCTATCACACCGCTTGCAGTATTGATATTAGGAAATGCAGCATTCCACAATGCATCCGAACGTACTGTATTCGCAGCATAATTGCCCACACCTTCCGTCAAGTCAATATCCTTGAAGTTATTGTCGGCACTCCACGCAAACGTATATTCATCGGTGGGCATCTGGCAAGCAGCATAATAATACTGTCCGTAGAATTGGCGCAAATGGGCATACATAGCTGTCAATCCACCCATCACACCTGTCTCGGTTTTGAAGAAAGTAGGGTCATAACTGCTACGTGGCTGTTCATTCAATATATCGGAACATCCTGTCAGGGAGAGCGAGAATAGTGCTGCACCCAAGATGAGTTTTGTATATAACTTTTTCATATTATATCTTTTTAGAGGGTTTAGAATGTTAAATTAAGACCTACCAGATAATTACGCGTTGAAGGCGAATTGGTACCTATAATCAGTAAGCGTGATTTAAGATTTCCAGTTACTGCCTGATTTTCGTTACCATAAGAGTTAGGTTCGGGGTCACAGCCGCTTTCATCATAGTAGGGCGAGAAGAAGACAAACGGATTTTGTACTGTAGCATAAACCCGGAGACTATTTATACCAAAGCGGTTTAGCCAATCCTTAGGAACATTGTATCCCAGTGTAATAGTACGTATCTTCAGATAAGAAGCATCAAAATAGCCCAGTGTACTGCCATACTTCGGATTATCACTCTGTTCTATTCCACCCGGTTTCGGATATTTGGCTCCCGTATTTTCCGGTGTCCAGTAATCGACCTTTACATTGCCACGTCGTCCTGTCATCATGTTTAGATAACCTGATGATGAATAAAGTGTACTGATAAGGGTACCGCCACTCTTGAATGCACCTACTATGCTCAGGTCAAAGTCTTTGTATGCCACGCGAGTATTGAAGCCACCCTGGAATTTTGGTTCCAATGAAATGATCTGCCTGTCATCGGGACCGATACTACGGGTAGGTTTACCATTGGCATCGTATTCACCGGTATATTTTACCTTAATCATACCTGCATTGCCACCCGGTTCCAGAATATCCATCAGTTCTTTTTCATTTTCCTGCCAAAGTCCGATTTTCTCATAATCATAAATTACATCAATGGGATGCCCCTTAAACCACCAATTAGTCTCATCTCGGTCAGCACCCGAAGCTAGTGATTTCAGCTTATTGCGGTTAGCATAGATATTGACACCCATATCCCAACTCCAGCCATTCACATTTTCCAGGATTACACCGTTAAGCGAGAGTTCGAAACCCTTATTTTGCGTAGACCCGATGTTTGCCATATAACTGCCTACACCGGCAGTAGAAGGTAAGTTTACACTAAGTAATACATCTTTAGTATCTTGTACATAGTACTCGAACGTACCATAAATGCGGTGATTCAAGAATGAGAAGTCCAGACCGTAGTTGTAAGTAGTGGAATATTCCCACCCCAAGTTAGTGTTAGGAAGTTCCGATACATAATAGCCGGTTGCATAAGTATCAGGACCGAAATTATACGGACGGGTAGAAAGAAGACCGAGAGTTTTATACGGATCAACAGACTGATTGGAAGTTTCTCCATATCCTACACGCAATTTCAGCTGGTCTACTATGGGAAGTAAATCTTTCCAAAAAGCTTCTTTAGCAATGTTCCATCCAAGAGAGATGGCTGGATACGTATGCCATTTGTGCCCTGGAGCCAAACGAGAGGAAGCATCAGCACGAAATGTGACACTTGCCATATACTTATCATCATACGAATACATAGCACGTCCCATCCATGACATCAGACCCGTTTGCTGATAAGCCTGATTACTCGGATTCACTGTAATTTCACCGTTAGCATGTCCCAAATTATAGTATTGGAAATAACCGGCAGGAATGTCTCTTGCTGAAACAGCCGATTTATTATAGGTAGTTTGCTCGGCAGAATACATGGCTACTGCATTCACCCGATGTTTTTTGGCAAAGGTGCGGTCATAAGTCACCAGGTTTTCAATCGTCCAGTTAGTAGTCAACGAATTACTGATGGAAGCAGAAGATGTTGTATTAGGATTCACTTCATTGATTCCTTGCCCTTTAAAAGAACCACCGTTACTCATACGAAAGTTCAAACCAAGATTGGCACGGTACTTTAAACCTTCTATACCGGGAATTTTCACCTCGCCATATACATTATTATAAGAACCGAATGCCTTATCTTCCTGAACCCAAAGGTCTTCTATCCCTTCAAGAACTTCTTTGGGGTAAATATACTGTTCGTCGGTAGCCATCTTGACGGTTCTTTTCCAAGTACCATCTTCATTTTTCGGATTCACAAGAGGGGATAAACTCAGTGTTCCGTACAATCCTATATTTCCACCCTCGGTAACATTATAGGTATTGTTAGTTACAAAGCCCACTTTAATATATTTGCCTACTTCCTGATCGAGAGAACCACGCAAAGAAAGACGGTTATACTGTTGTGTAGGTACCACACCTTCTTCATGATAGTAACCCAAGCCGAAACTGTAGTTGTTTGCCTTACCACCACCCGAAACGCTTACATCGTGACTGGAAACAATACCTGTCTGATAGAATAAATCCTGCCAGTTAGTATCCATATCATCCGATTCATCGATACCGTTAGTATATTTACCGGCAGCTTTACGAAGAGCTGCAAATTCCTTTCCATTCATCATCGGATATTCCTGAGCATCTTTAATACCAAAATATCCATTATAACTTATTTGCGCTTTCTGTTCAGTATAACCTTTATGAGTGGTTACCATAATTACACCGTTAGCACCGCGCGAACCATAAATGGCTGTAGACGAAGCATCTTTCAGAATATCGAGACTCTTGATGTCATTCGGATTAATATCAGATAACGAACCGGCAAATGGAATGCCATCCAATACTACCAACGGGTCGTTACTGGCATTGAGCGAACGCGTACCACGCACACGTATCTGCATGGAAGCACCCGGTCTTGAAGAGGTTTGCGACATATCTACACCGGCAACACGTCCTTGCAAAGCGGATGAAATGTTACCCGTCTGTACTGCCCGAAGGTCATCGCCACGCATAGAAGAAATAGAACCGGTAACATCAGAACGCTTTGCCGTACCGTAACCGATGACAACTACTTCTTCCAAAGTTTTTGAATCTTCCTGCAAGGTAATGTTCAATGGGGCAGTTCCTGCCTTTATTTCCTGTGTCACATATCCTATAAAGGAAATAACAAGCACAGCATCCTTTTTTACCTGTAACGTAAAATCTCCATCCAAACCGGTAATAATACCATTGGTAGTTCCTTTTTCTACAACACTGGCACCGATAACAGATTCACCGAGTGCGTCTTTCACAATGCCCTTCACTGTAACATTCTGTGAGAACGCACATAGTGGTATCAGGCATAACAATAATAATAGCCCTAAAGGCTTAAAATAATGATTGGTGCTTTTCATAAAACCATTAATTAAATTAGTGATACAAATTGTTGATTTAAGTCGAGTGGGGTCGTAAAATTGCTTTTTCATGTCTTCATATTATCGAAATTAAAAGTTAAACAATCCTATTATTTAAGGTATTACATGTATTCCTTTTTCAGATATGGCAAATGTAGATTATAAAGAAATGAAACCGCTGTCATGAGGTTACACAAATATAATATGAAGAGTACATAACTTTTCGCTACGTTACAAAACCTTATATATGGGTTACATTCTCATCGGAAAACAAGCAGAGAAACAATACTTTTACAGAAATCAGACTATTTGGAGGCACTTGTAAATCAGCAATTTTTATACTAAGTTTGTATTGCATATCTCATTCATCTAACACTATGAACAGTAAAATAATCAAGTACATCATCATTATACTATTGTTACCGGTAGTTCCGCTAAAAGCGACAGCACAAACGGGAATCTATTACTCTACCAACGGTCAACTCAGTAGTAGCCTCATCAATCAGCTATATCAAGACCAAAGAGGTTTTATCTGGATATCTACCGAATTCGGACTGAACAAGTTCGATGGTACTCACTTTACTCATTATAAACACATAGACAATGATTCAACTTCCCTGATTAATAATCATGTAAGAGGTGTTTTCGAAGACAGCTACCGAAATCTATGGATAAGATGTCTGGGAGGATTGATGCTATACCACCCAGAAACAGACGATTTTGAACTAATAAAAATAGAAGGAAAAGAAGGACGTCATGTAACAAATATCATGGAATTACATAATGGTGAAGTCTGGGGAATCACCACCGGAGATACTATTTTTCGTATAAACCTCACACAAAAAGGAATAGAACCTATTGATGAAATCAACCGGAAACTCCATTTAAAGAGTTTTAGTTCTATCTACGAAGATACACGAAGGAATCTCTGGTTTATATCAGAAACACAAGGGCTCCTTTGCTTTAACCCAAAATCTGAAGAGATACAACACTTCAAATATCCCGATATTCCAGATAACAACATATCGGCCATCAAAGAAGATCAAAACGGAAATCTCTTTATCGGAACACTAACCAAAGGATTATGTTTATACGACTGGGAAAAGAAGGTATTTCAGCCAATTCCATATGAGAATAAGCAAAATCTGCCTATCAAACATCTGGCCTTTACAGAAGGAAAACTATTGATAGGTACAGATGGAAAAGGTATAAAAGTCTACAATCCTGCAACCCACCAAATTGAAGATTATCCAGTTAATACCGCGCCATTCAACCTGGGCACGGCAAAGGTACATAGCATATTGCAAGACAAAGATAAAAACTTATGGCTGGGAATATTCCAAAAAGGTATTGTTTTCCTACCTGCACACAGGGAGCGATTTGAATACATTGGGCATAAGCTACTCCACAATAATCCGATAGGTACAGGATGCATCATGTCCATCTTCAAAGACAAAGATAACCACTTGTGGATAGGAGCAGACAACGAAGGTATCTTTGAGTTAGATACCAATTATAAACAGGTCAGACATTATTATCCCGGAGATACATCTAGTTCCATATCGAATACAATTACAAGTATTTTCCAGGATTCAGATGGCAATATCTGGTTAGGGGCATACGCCAAAGGTTTGGCTATGCTCAATAAAAAGACAGGTGAATGCAATTACATTACCCAGCTTCTGCACGAAAAGATTATGAATGTTATTGAAGACGGACAACGCAATCTGTATATTGCTACATTGGGGAGTGGCTTATATACTTACAATTTGGATACAAAAGAACTCCGGCAACACAATGTCCCGCGCCAAGAAGGGGTAGGACAACAGCCAAATGAGCTGAGTAATAACTGGGTAAACATCCTTCTTGCAGATCGTAAAGGATTAATATGGATAGGCGGTTATCAGGGAATATCATATTATGCCCCCAAGCAAGACAGTTTTAGTAGGACTAACCAGGTTATACCACGTAGCACAGGTTATAGTCTCCTCGAAGATAAAGAAGGAAATATCTGGGCAGGTACATCCAGTGGGCTGTATTGCATAGACAATAAGACACAAGAGGTACAAAGATATACCATAGAAGACGGGCTTCCCAATAACATTATTTGTGCAATTTGTGAAGATAGCCAGCAAAATATATGGGTTAGCACTTACAATGGCATAAGTAAGTTTGAAAGAAAAAGAGAATGCTTTATCAATTACTATGTAGGTGACGGACTACAAGGGAATGAATTTACTCACGGAGCCTTCTTTCAGGAGAAGAATGGTAAGATATACTTTGGAGGCAGCGATGGAATCACTTATTTCATGCCAGAGCAGATTATAGAACAACCGAGAAAGAATGATGTTTATATCACAGACTTCCTTATCTTTAATCAACCTATTAACAAGAATACCTTATCGGGTAATAAACCTATTATTTCAACCGCCGTAATCGATGCTAACATCTTCCGCCTCAGCCATCAGGACAACACATTCTGCATTGTTTTCTCCACATTAAGATATGATAACCCTCAGCAGATAAAATACCAATATAGAATTAAGGAGTTAGGAGAAGAATGGCAAACAACGGAAACAGGAAATAATCGAGTCACTTACAATAAACTTCCACATGGAAAATACACTTTCCAGGTATGCGCCATAGAACATGGTAATACATCGGAAATACGTACCATAAATATCGTTATTACTCCACCCTGGTATTTGTCCGGCTGGGCCTATCTTATTTATTCTATACTATTTATAATTATTGTGTTGGGCATCATTAAATACATCCTCAACCGTATCCGTCAACGACAGGAAACAACAGAGCGTAAGCATCAGGAAGAGATTAGTGAAGCTAAATTACAATTCTTCATAAATATCTCACATGAGATACGCACACCAATGACTTTAATCATCAATCCGATTGAAAAATTGCTATCAGAGAACCTTAACCCTGAACTTAACAAAACCTACTTGATGATTTACCGTAATTCCCAACGCATTCTGCGTCTGGTAAACCAGTTAATGGACATGCGGAAAATAGATAAGGGACAGATGTTCATGAAATTCAGAGAAACAGATATCGTAGGTTTCATCGAAGACTTAATCCTGACATTCGAGTACATCGCCAAACAAAAGAACATTCATCTGACATTCATCCATGAAGCCCCTTCATTAAAAGTCTGGATAGATATGAATAACTTCGACAAGATATTGATGAATCTGTTATCAAATGCATTCAAATATACCCCTAATAATGGAGAAATCAATATTACGCTGAAACAAGGCAACAGTAATGTTAATGGGGCACTCAAAGAGTATTTCGAGATCATAATAGAAGATACAGGCATCGGTTTGAAAGAGGACAAGATAGAGCGTATCTTCGACCGTTTCTATCAGATTAATAATGGTTCGGCATATAACAACCTCGGTACGGGAATAGGTCTTCACCTGACACACTCCCTAGTATCTCTTCATCATGGTACTATTACTGCAGAGAATCGCACAGATAGTAAAGGAAGCCGCTTCACCGTGCGCATGCCGTTAGGGAATTCACATCTGGAAGCAAGTGAACTGGAGAGTTTACCCCATATAGAAGAAAAAACTCATCTGTTATCTACTAAAGAAAGATTGGAATTTGAGACAGAAATAGCAGACATGGAAAAAGCAACAAGCAAGCCTAAAACCAAATTCAATCTACTGATTGTAGAAGACGAAAAGGAAATTCAGAATTATCTGGTTGAACAATTACAGGATCTCTACAAGATAACAACCTGTAATAACGGTAAAGAGGCATTCAATACAATTCTTTCTACCAAACCCGATCTGGTTATTAGTGACATTATGATGCCGGAAATGGACGGTATTACTTTATGCAAAAAGATAAAACAAAATATAAATATCAATCATGTGCCGGTCATCCTGCTTACAGCAAAAGGTAAACTGGAAGATTATGCGGAAGGTATGGATATCGGTGCCGATGCGTATATGGTAAAACCGTTCAATGTTGAAATCCTTAGAAAGACTATCAGCAATCTTATCACCAATCGAAAATTGCTCAGGAATAAATTCAGCGGTATGCAGCAGCAGGAAGAAAAACTGGAAGTTCTGAATATAAAACCTACGGATGAAATTCTGATGGAGAAAATCATGAAGATCATTAATGATAATCTGGCAGAACCTACATTGGATGTAGAAATGTTAGCTAAAAACGTTGGGCTGAGCCGGGTACATCTCTACCGGAAATTAAAAGAGCTGACTAATCTCAGTACCAGAGATTTCATCCGAAGCATTCGCATCCAGCAGGCAGCCAAGCTCCTAAAGAACAAAAAGATGAATATATCGGATATAGCCTATTCCGTTGGGTTCAATAATTTGTCGCATTTCTCCAACTCCTTTAAGGAACAGTTTGGTATGTCCCCTAAAGAGTATATGTTGAAGTATGGTGAATCGGAACCGGATTAATGGTAGGAGTTCCGATACTCCTGCGGGGTAAGTCCCGTTACCTTTTTGAATAAACGGTTAAAGTAGGAATAGTCATCAAAAGAAAGAGAAAAAGCCACGTTCTTTACAGACATCTCATCTGTTACCAGAATGAGTTGTGCCTTTTCTATTTTCTTCTGATTGATATATTTTGAAGGGGTCACACCAGTTTCTTTTTTGAATAAACGAATAAAATGATCTTTTGACAAACATGAATTCTCAGATAGAGTTGTCAGGTCTATAGCCTCATAGATATGTTTACGTATATAAAGAATAGCTTTCTCTATTCGATCGTCTTTTGTCTCCACTTTAACTTGCGCACGCTTTAGGAAATGTGCCAGTAACTGATATACAATACCACGTGATTCAACCTTATCACATAATGCACGCTGCTTGTTCTTCAGAAGATTCTCCACCAACGTTGAGTTATTATCATAAGTAGAAGGGTCCGATTTAGGCAAACTCATATGAGGATTTATCGCACACAGGCGTTGAAACAACGCAAGGTCCAAATCACCGGCAGGTATCTCTACCGGAAATTCCCACTCATCCAATAAATTTGTATCTGATTGATGCTCTTCATAAATATGCAGGTAGTAATGGCAGAAATAAGAATTGCATATATAGCTATGTATAGTAAAAGCCGGAATGAAATACAAATAATTTGGTTTCAGAATCTGTATACCTCCCGATAGTTGTATCTGAGCAGTACCTTCTGTTATATAGTACAGGCGCGTGAACGGACTATTGACGTTTTTCCAGTTCCAATCTGCATTGTGTACAGCCAAACCGACATTCAGCACCAAAGGGTGCAATTTATCAACCAATGAAGCCATAGTATATAGTATTTAGTAACTTGATAAAGGTAAGCGATTTTATTAAGTCTTCAAAACGGTTATCGATATTCTCTATATAAAAATCGTTATTATCCTACCATGAAAGGTGTTTTCTAACAAAATCATCGATATATTCCAATACAAGCACTTTTTAATCCTATCAAAGCTACTAATTAATCCATATCTTTGCAATGTACAATAGAAACAAAATTAATACCTATGAGAACCAAAATTTTATTAGCATCTTTAGCTCTTTCGATAGGAACATTATCTGCTCAAAACTATCAGGTTCCGGTATCGGAAAAAAACGAACCCATGATGAAAGGTAAATTCCAACCTACATGGAGTTCACTGGAGACTTATCAAGTTCCCGAATGGTTTAGAAATGCCAAGTTCGGGATCTGGGCACATTGGGGACCACAGTGTGTGGAAGGTTCGGGCGACTGGATGGCACGTTCCATGTATCTGGAAGGATCAGCGGAGTATAAGTATCATGTAGAACACTATGGGCATCCCTCTGAAGTGGGTTTCAAAGACATCATTCCTTTATTTAAAGCTGAAAAATGGAACCCGGACGCACTGGTTGCTTTCTATAAGAAGATAGGTGCACAGTATTTCTTCGCTTTAGGCAACCATCACGATAATTTCGATCTTTGGGACAGCAAATATCAGGCTTGGAACTCAAAGAATATGGGACCTAAACGCGATATTCTGGCAGAATGGGAACAAGCTGCACGAAAGTATGAACTTCCATTCGGTATCAGTTTCCATGCCGACCATGCCTGGACTTGGTACGAGCCCTCTCAACGTTATGATAGAAACGGCCCCAAAGCCGGTGTTCCTTACGACGGTACACTGACAAAAGCTGATGGCAAAGGTAAGTGGTGGGAAGGATACGATCCGCAGGAGCTGTATGCACAAAACCATCCGATGAGTAAAGGAAGTTGGGTAGACGGTATGATACATAGCCAATGGGCCTGGGGAAACGGAGCATCTTTACCAACTCAAGAATATTGTACTAATTTTTATGACCGCACGGTAGATGCTATCAATCGTTACAATCCTGATCTCATCTATTTTGATGTAACAGTAGTTCCATTCTACCCTATCAGCGATGCAGGATTGAAGATCGCAGCTCACTTCTACAATCATAATATGGCCACTCATAAAGGAAAACTGGAGGCTGTCATGCTGAGTAAGATATTGGATGAAAACCAGCGCAAAGCTATAGTCTGGGATGTAGAGCGCGGGGCACCCAATGAGATTATGGAGCAACCATGGCAATCTTGCTCATGCATTGGAGGATGGCATTACAATACATCTATTTATGAGAATAACTGGTATAAATCCGCAGCAGATGTTGTAAAACTATTAGTTGACATCGTAAGTAAAAATGGTAATCTGCTGCTCAGTGTTCCATTACGAGCTGATGGTACCTTTGATGAAAAGGAGGAGAAAATATTAAATGAATTTGGCGACTGGATGAACATTAACAAAGAAGCCATCCTGGATACTCGTCCTTGGGAAATATTCGGTGAAGGGCCGATCACTGAAGCAGATATCAAAATTAATGCACAAGGATTCAATGAAGGATCATATAGCAAAGCGACGGCACAGGAAATTCGCTTCACACAGACTAAGAAGGACTTATACGCTACAGTTCTGGCTTGGCCAACAGAAAAGCAAATACTCATCAAGTCATTGTCTGATGAAAGTAAATTATTCCCTGGTAAAATTAGCAGAGTGGAATTATTAGGTTATGGCAAAGTTCCATTCACACGTACAGACAAAGGATTACTTATAAATATGCCTGATAAACAGATTAATAAGATTGCTCCTGTATTCAAAATAAAGAAATAACTCACACTAAATAAAAAGATTGGTTTATCGGCTTTTTTAAGTCGATAAGCCTCAACTATACCTTAAAAAAACAATAATCAATTAAGAATTTATGAAAAACCAATTAACGTATGGACTTTTACAGTCAATGAAAATCAGACTGATTTTATTGATTTGTTGTTTGTCTGGCGCCACTTGGGCACAGACTCAGAGTAATATCAACGGGCTAATAACCGATTCATCCGGTGAACCGCTAATAGGTGTCAGCATTCAAGTAAAAGGCACTACACATGGTACTATTTCTGATTTAGATGGTAAATTCATGTTGTTAGCTAAAACTGGTGATATCCTTCGTATCAGTTACGTAGGTTATACTCCTCAAGAGATCAAGTTAACAGGTAACCAGCAATTACGTATCATAATGGAAGAAGATACAAAAAGGCTGGAAGAAGTCGTAGTTGTGGGATATGGCACCCAGAAGAAAGTAAACCTGACCGGATCAGTGTCTTCGATCACAGCAGACGAACTGGCCAATAAACCTGTTATGAGTACAGCTCAAGCATTGGCAGGTTTAGCACCAGGATTAAGTGTACTGCAAACTTCCGGCCGACCGGGAACAGGGGCTACAGTAAAAATACGTGGTACAGGTACTTTCTCAAATGCCGGAACAGACCCGTTAGTTCTGATTGATGGGCTATCAGGCAGTATTGATGACGTAGATCCTAATGATATTCAAAGCATCTCTTTCCTGAAAGATGCTGCTTCAGCTTCTATCTATGGTAACCGTGCAGCTAATGGTGTTATCTTAATTGAAACAAAGAAAGGGGTGCAAGGCAAGACTACAATTTCCTATAGTAACTCATTCGGTTGGCAACGCCCGACGGAACTACCGGATTTTCTTCCATCATGGGAATATGCAGAGTATTATAATATGGCCATGCATAATATGGGAAGACAAGATGCCTATCTCCCCGAACAGATACAAAAATTCCGGGACGGATCAGACCCGGACAATTACCCGAATGTCAACCATCTAAAATGGTTACTGGAGTCAGGATCAGGATTCCAACATCAACATAACATAAGCATACAAGGAGGTAATGCCACTACAAGTTATAATCTGTCAGTGGGATATCGCAATCAGGAAGGTATGACAGCCAGAACTTCAAATGAACGTATGACAGCCCTATTCTCGATGAAAAGTGAAATAGCAAAAGGACTTACCTTGAACTTAAACATCAACGCCTACAACAATAAATACAATGCGCCTAATGGCGAACCTCAAAGCATTGACGGTATGATAGGATATACGGTGCGTCAAGGCCCTATTTATGCGGGAAAGAAAACAGACGGAAGTTTCGGTTACCAGGACAATTATAGTCCGGAAGCATGGCTGGCCAGCGAATCCTTTATACAGAACATCAATCGAAACATTAGCGCTTCCGGACAGTTGAAATGGGATACCCCTGTAGAAGGACTCTCATTTATAGGAAAAGCCGGAGTTAATTATTGGACCAAGTATGATAAAGCATATCGTGCAGATACCTATTTTGATGAAACTAAAACAGTAGGTCCGGCTACATTGAATGTATGGACGGCTAACAATACATATACCACTTTTGAGGCATTAGCCACCTATGAGAAGCAAATAAAGAATCATAGTTTTAAGCTATTAGCCGGTACATCAGTAGAACAATCCGCCAACAGAGGTTTGGAAGGCTATAGAAATACATTCCCCAATAATTATCTCTATGAATTGGGATCAGGAGATAAATCAACAGCCACCAATAACAGTTCTTTAGAAGAATACGCATTACTATCCTTCTTCGGACGTATCAACTATTCATTTAAAGACCGTTATTTGTTGGAAGCAAATTTACGCTATGACGGTTCTTCACGCTTTGCAGACGGACACCGTTGGGGACTTTTCCCATCAGTATCCGCAGGATGGAGAGTTTCGGAAGAAGATTTCTGGAAAAATTCCGGTTTATCCAATATTTTTGATATTCTGAAGCTACGCGCATCTTATGGTGTATTGGGAAATCAAAATATTGGTGTATATCCTTACCAACAAACATATAATCTGGGACATGATTATCCTTTCGGTAATCCTGCGGCATTGCAATCAGGTGCTTACATGTCAGTTTACAATAACCCTGAAATCACATGGGAGAAAACAGCTATTACTGATATTGGACTGGATTTTAGTTTATTCAACGGTGCATTTAGCGGTACGGTAGATTACTTTTATAAATATACTTCAGATATTCTGGCACCAGTAGAAGTATCCAGCATCATGGGACGTTCAGTAGGACAATCCAATGTCGGAGCTGTATCGAATAAAGGTATCGAAGTGAATTTAACTTATAATGGACGAATCGGAAATAGCTTCCGTTTCAGTATTTCTCCCAATTTTACTTGGGTAAAAAATGCCGTTGAGAAGTTGGCCAATGGTGCCACAGAAGAAATCAACAACAACCGTATTGTTGGGCAACCTATCGGCATTATCTATGGATATGAAACAGATGGTTTATTTGTAGACCAAGCAGAAATAGATGCAGCCCCTGAACAATTAGTCGGCAAATCGAACTTGAAACCGGGATATGTGAAATACAAAGATATCAGCGGACCCAATGGTGTACCCGATGGCAAAGTAGATGCACAATATGACCGTACTGTATTAGGAAGCACAACCCCGAAGTTCTATTATGGCTTAAATCTATCTGCCTCTTATAAAGGTTTCGATTTCTCAGCTTTACTACAAGGCTTAGGGGGTCATAAGCGTCTGATAGGTTCTTACATGGCCTATGCATTCTATAATGGAGGACAAATACAGAGATGGCAGGCAGACAATTGCTGGACAGAAGCAAACCCTGATAAATGGGCTGAATATCCTCGCCTGGAAACTTTAAACATGAATAATACAAACCTCCAAACATCTGATTATTGGGTACGTAATGCCAGTTTTCTGCGTTTAAAGAATGTGCAAATAGGATATACTCTACCTAAAGTATGGACAAAGAAAGTCGGATTGGAGAATGTGCGCGTTTATATAAGTGGCCAGAACCTCTGCTCTTTCAACAGTTTCTATAAAGGGTGGGACCCCGAGAATGAAATAGGCACAGGAGATGCCCCATCGTATTATCCTATCAATAGCATTTATTCATTTGGATTTAATCTCAAGTTCTAAGTTAACCATTCAATACAGAATAATATGAAAAAGATATATCATACATCAGGCATTACAAAAGCCTGCTTATTAACTTTGGCACTATCATTCGGTACAATGAGTTGTACTGATTTATTAGATAAAGAACCTCCTTCAGCTATTTCCGATGGAAGTTTCTGGACCGGTGAAGGTGACGCAATGTTGGCACTAACAGGATGTTATCGCTTTCAAACGGGGTGGTCACATGACGACTTTGCTACTCCCCAAGGCTTACTTTACTTAGATTTCGCCGGAGGTAATGGTACTGAAAAAGAAAACTTTTCCACTCTAATGGCCAGTTCCAACACAGTAGCTACTAATAGCAATCTCTACTGGTTTTGGGCAAATGCTTATACTCAGATAGCAAAGTATAATACTTTTCTGGATAACATTGGGAACTGCCCAATGGATGATGTCAAAAAGGTAGCCTGGTCTTCTGAAGTAAAATGCCTCCGTGCTTATTTCCTATTTAATCTGGCTTTTTATTATAAAGATGTTCCTATGCCATTGACGACTTTATCAGTAGAAGAGGCAAACTCCATTTCACAAACTTCTCAAGCAGATGTATATACTCAAGTAGAAAATGACCTTAAAGATGCCATTGATATATTACCGCCAGAATATCCATCGGAGGAATATGGCCGTTTTACGCGTGGTGCTGCAAAAACACTTTTAAGCCGTCTTTACCTTGCTCAGGAGAGATGGGATGATGCAGCTAAGATATTAAAAGAGGTGATTGATTCGGAGATATACGAATTAGACCGTAGGAATGGTGAAGAAAGCTACGATAAACTCTTTCAAATAGGTGGTGAGTATAGTCCTGAAATGATATTTTGCATTATGGGAGTGAAAGATATGTATACGAACTCACGTTATCAATATCTGTATCCCGAAGCAGCTTATGGAGGATGGCATCAGTTTTCACCTTACAATGAATTGGTAAAAGAATACTTCTGTATAGATGGAAAGGATATCAAAACTTCGGAAGTTTATGACGAAAATGACCCTTATGTCAATCGTGATTTACGTCTGTACGCTTCTATATTCTTGCCACCGTTAGGAAGCTATTCCGGAACTAAATATAATGATATCATATATGACTGTTTTAAAGGTGCCAATACAGCGGATAGCTATAATAAATTCACCTTATTCAACGGATATTGTCCTAAGAAAGGATGCGATCCTTCTATTATTAATAATTTAGGTTCTACGCCTACCTATACTCCGATTATGCGCTATGCTGAGGTACTTTTAAGTTATCTGGAAGCATTGAATGAATCTCAACCAAGTGCCATAGATCAGAATATTCTAGACCTTACCATTAATGATATTCGTAATCGCGTAAAACTGACAGATATAAAAAAAGCAGATGTACCGACACAAGAACTCGTGCGCGAAGCTATCCGCAAAGAAAGACGTGTTGAATTAGCTTTTGAAGGTTTACGTTATTATGATGTATTACGTTGGGAAATTGCAGAAAAAGAATTAAATCATACATTTACAGGAGTTAAACTATCAGATGATCCCAATGCCCGTAATTACCGAGGGAGCGGAACTGCTGCTTCTCCTGTTGATGAGAATATGTATTATCAGTTTGAGAAGCGTACATGGTCATCTCACAATCGCTATTTCCCAATACCACAGAATGATTTGAATGTCAACAAAAACCTCAAACAGAACACAGGATACAATTAGTTTTCAAATTTACAGATAACTAAGTTATTAATAGGTATGGTTAAGTATCCGGAAAAAATCCGGATACTTAATTTAGTATAAGGGTTTTCTTAATGTAACAAGATTATGAAAGATAAAGGATACAAAATAAAAGAATATTATTGTCCCGTGAAGAGATATTGCCAGACCATGGATTTAAAAAATAATCCTGATTTAATTGCAATGTACAAGAAATGTCACAGCCAAGCAGAAGCTTGGCCGGAAATAAGGGAAGGCATTCGTTCAGTAGGCATTTTAGAAATGGAAATATATATAGCAGGGTCAAGGCTATTCATGATTGTAGAAACACCACTCGATTTTGATTGGAAAACTGCCATGGATAAATTATCTCACTTACCCAGACAAGCAGAGTGGGAAAATTATGTATCCAAATTCCAAGAGTGTGTCGCAGAAAGTACTTCGGCTGAAAAATGGAAATTAATGGAACGAATGTTTTATCTATACGAATAACAATATTCAAATCCTTTCATCCGGGTATTTAATCGTGCTATGAAAGTTTTTTATCCCTTTTATAACTTGTTTTTATACCTTCTGATTGATAGGGAAGACTTTACTTTGCCTTTTCTTAAAGTTGATCTAACCAGAAATTATTGCAATATTATGAAAATAAATATTTTTATTAGCTTAGTGCTTGGCATTCTGATTTCAGGACCAATAACAGCACAGACAGAAGTAAGCAATCCTTTCGGTAATGCTCTGATACCTGATATGATTGCAGATGCAAGTATTCAAGAAATCAACGGTATGTTTTACTGTTATGCCACTACCGACGGATATGGTCAGGGATTAGAAACTTCAGGGCCACCTGTTGTGTGGAAGTCAAAGGATTTTGTTCACTGGAGCTTTGAAGGTACTTGTTTCCCTTCTGCTATGAAAGAAAAATATTGGGCTCCAAGTAAAGCCGTCTTTGCCAATGGCAAGTATTATATATATCCCACCATCAATGGATATATGTATCCGGCTGTTTCTGATAACCCCGAGGGCCCGTTTAAGCTGGCTCGCGGAAAAGATGAGTTCCACAAGCCTTTCACATCTTCTACTTTATTGCAGACAAAAGATCCCGGTGGCATCGATGCCGAGGTTTTCATTGACGATGACGGTCAGGCTTATGTATTTTGGGGACGCCGTCATGTGGCTAAACTGGGCAAAGATATGATCACCGTAGACTCGGTTACACAAATTATTACTACTCCCCGGAAAGAATATTCCGAAGGCCCTATCTTCTTTAAAAGAAAAGGCATATACTATTACCTATATACCATTGGAGGAGATGAAAAATATCAATACGCCTATGTAATGAGTAAAGTTTCTCCTATGGGCCCCTTTGAATACCCGGAACAGGATATAGTCTCTACAACTGACTATGAAGAGGGCGTTTTTGGCCCGGGGCATGGCTGTGTCTTTCATCCAGATGGGACGGATGATTACTATTTCGCTTATCTGGAATTTGGTCGGCGCAGCACAAACCGGCAGACGTATGTAAACCGTCTGGAGTTCAATGAAGACGGCACAATCCGCCCCGTCCGACTTACTCTGAATGGAGTGGGTGCTTTGCGGAAAGTAAAACAGGAGAAAAAAATAAAGATAGATACTATCTACGCATCCAGTACAGAAGTTCCTCTACACATCAAGCCGATGAAAGACCCTTCATGCCGCCGTACCGAGTATTTCGTCCCGGCTTTTGCAATAGACAGTGCCAATGGCTCCCGTTGGATGGCTACCGACCAAGATAATGAGAGTTGGATTATTGCAGATTTAGGAATAGCTAAAAAGGTACATCACAGTGAAGTCTACTTTGTACGTCCCACAGCCGGACACGCCTATCTGCTTGAAGGATCTAGCGATGGAAAGGTATGGCAAGTCTGTGGAGGACATGAAGATATAAAAATGCAGTCACCACACATTGACACTCCGAATAAGAAATACCGCTATCTCCGAATAAAGATTTTAAAAGGAATCGCGGGAATCTGGGAATGGAATATTTATTAATCTAAATGGGAAATTATTATGAGATATCTGGTATCAATACTTTTTTGTACCTGCTTTAGCATTTACCTGTCGGGGCAGCAATCCATAGAGTGGGGCAACTGGAAAAGCTGGGGTGATCAGGGAGACGGAACTTACATGAACCCCATCATTCCATCAGATTACAGCGATATTGACTGCATCAGAGTAGATGAAGACTATTATGCCATATCCTCCACATTTCAATTCTCCCCGGGAATGACGCTTCTGCATTCCAAAGACCTTGTAAACTGGGAAATCTGTGGAAATATAATAGATGATCTGACACAAATAAGTGAAGATTTGCACTGGACCCGTATGAACCGTTATGGTCGGGGTGTATGGGCAGGAACGCTCCGGCATTATAACGGACGTTTTTATCTATTCTTCGGCACCCCCGACGAAGGCTACTTTATGACATCTGCTTCACGTGCCGAAGGCCCATGGGAGCCGCTGACACCGTTGCTTCCCGAACCCGGTTGGGATGATTGCACTGCAATGTGGGATGAGAATGGGAAAGCTTACTTTGTCGGCACTCATTTTGCCGACGGATATAAGACTTATCTATTTAAGATGTCCGAGGATGGGAAAAGCATTGATCGAAAATCTGCGAAACTCATTAATTCGGGTAGTGGCAGGGAAGCCAGTAAACTGATTAAGGTGAACGGCTGGTATTATCTGATTTTCAGCGAACATAAGCCAGGAGTAGGACGCTACGTCATGGCAAAACGTTCCAGAAAATTGGCAGGACCCTATAAGGAAGAAAAACAATTGGCATTACCCAGTTGTGAAGCCATGGAACCGAATCAGGGAGGCATTATTCTGGGAAAGGATAATAACTGGTATTTTCTTACCCATCATGGAACAGGAGATTGGAGCGGGCGAATTGTCAGTCTGTTACCTGTTACATGGGTAGAGGATTGGCCCATACTAGGTGAAGTGCTTCCTCAGAATATCGGTACAATGAAATGGGATGGAAAGATTCCTTTTAAACATACTGAGAAATTATATATCAAACGTAGTGATGATTTCGATGAGGACCGTCTTGCTCCGCAGTGGCAATGGAATTATCAACCAAGAAAAGATTACTTTTCCCTTACTGAACGTCCAGGCTGGTTGCGTCTGAAAGCCTATCGACCTTTGGATACTAATAATTTATTAAAAGCAGGCAATACACTCACGCAACGCACCTTTAGAAAACAGAATAACGATGTAACTATAAAAATGGATATTTCCAATATGCAGGATGGCCAGAAGAATGGACTCTGCCACTTCTCTTCCCAACACTCGGCCATTGGTGTAGTGAAAGAAGGAGATAGTTGTTATCTTGAATACAGAAAGAATGGCAATATAACGAAAGGAATTCATATTCGTTCCAAGTTTGTCTGGTTCAGAACAGAATGGGGCATGGATGGCAAGTCCCAATACTACTATAGTCTAGATGGTGATAATTTTCTGCCTTTTGGTGAGATGTACCAATTGACATGGGGAAACTACCGTGGTGACCGGATAGGAATCTATTGTTTTAATGATAAAAGAGAAGATGGTTTTGTAGATATAGATTATTGTCATTACAGATAATAACTGTCCCAAATGCAAAAATCTTGTTCTTAGATTATCAACTACCAGATTAACAAAAATAGTGTTGCGATAGAATAGCGTAACCGAAATGTATCATATTTGTTACCATTTCTTCAATTTGCCGCAAAAAGTATGAAACGCAATGTCTCTACTTTTGCGGCAAATTCATTAACGTATCATAACAAGTATGAAACACATTTTTAGAGTATTTGCGCTCTTATTCTTATTTACAACAGTCAGTAATCTGACAAGAGCTGACGAGAAAACAAACGTAGTAAAACAAGGCACTGTACGCGGTCGCATCATTGATGCTTCGAAACAAACCCTTCCGGGTGCCTCCATCTACATTGAAAAATTACATGCCGGGGTGACAAGCGACGTCAACGGCTTCTACACTTTCCCTAATCTGGAACCGGGAACTTACACCGTAAAAGTAAGTTATGTAGGCTACTCACCTGTAGAATTGAAAATAACGATTCCCGAAGGACGTACTTTAGAGAAAGACGTTATGTTGAACGAAGGAGTTGAACTTCAGGAAGTAGTAGTAGGTGGAGCCTTCCAGGGACAACGTCGCGCTATTAATTCACAGAAAAACAGTCTCGGTATCAAGAATGTGGTTTCTGCCGATCAGGTAGGTAAATTTCCGGACTCTAACATTGGAGATGCACTGAAACGTATTTCAGGTATCAATGTACAGTATGACCAGGGCGAAGCCCGCTTCGGACAAGTACGTGGAACAAGTGCAGATATGAGTTCCGTTACCATCAACGGCAACCGGGTTCCTTCTGCTGAAGGCGACACACGTAATGTACAGCTCGACCTGATTCCTGCGGATATGATACAGACCATTGAAGTAAATAAAGTCGTTACCCCGGATATGGATGCCGATGCTATCGGCGGTTCCATCAATTTAGTAACCAAGAATTCTCCTTATAAGCGTTTCATCAGTGCCACTGCCGGAACAGGTTACAACTGGATTAGCGATAAAGCACAGTTGAATTTAGGATTTACTTACGGCGACCGTTTCTTCAACGACAAACTGGGAATCATGCTTTCCGCTTCTTACCAGAACTCGCCTTCCGGTTCGGATGATGTTGAGTTCGTATGGGACAAGGATGTAGAAACCGGAGAACTCTGCATCACCGACTATCAGGTTCGTCAATACTACGTTACCCGCGAGCGTCAAAGTTATTCCGCCGCCCTCGACTGGGACATTAACGAAAACCACAAACTCACCTTCAAAGGTATCTTCAATAACCGCAATGACTGGGAAAACCGTTATCGTCTCACCGTAAAAGGTATCAATCTGGAAGAGGATGACAACGGTAACGAATACTGTTCTATCAATAACAAAGGTACCATGCGCGTGCAAACCAAAGGTGGTACGCCTGATAATCGCAACGCACGCTTGGAACGCCAACGCACCATGGACTTTACCCTCGGCGGTGAGCACCTTTTGGGCAAACTGGATACAAGATGGAGTGTCAACTATGCCAAAGCCAGCGAAGAACGTCCCAACGAACGTTACATCGACTATCAGTTGAAGAAACAGAAGTTCAATATGGACCTGAGCAATGAACGTAAACCACTGCTTACTCCACAAGAAGGTTCAACGATGTATCTGAATGATGATTTCAGTCTAAAAGAAGTGACCGAACAACAAGAAGACATTCAGGAGAAAGACTTTAAGTTCAAACTCGACTTCAGCCTGCCACTGACAAAAGGGGAATTTGGAAATCACCTGCGCTTTGGTGCCAAAGTAGTGCATAAGACTAAGGACAAGGAGATTGACTTCTACGAATATACCCCACTGGATGAAAAAGGTTTCGACAAAGCCAGCCTGGCTGCTGCAGTTGACCAGAACCGTGATGGTTACATTCCGGGAGATCAATATAAAGTAGGTAGCTTCGTTAGCAAAGAGTATTTGGGAGAACTTGACCTGAATAATACAAGTCTGTTCGAAAAGGATCAAGTGCAAGAGGAACTCGCCACCAATTTTAATGCTAAAGAAACCGTTGCAGCAGGCTATCTCCGTTTCGACCAGAAACTTGGCAAGAAATGGGATATGATGCTCGGACTACGTCTGGAAAATACACATGTGAAATATTCCGGCAGCCAGTTTGATGCAGACGAAGAAAAGACAACCCGTACACCCTACGAATCTGACAGTTACCTGAATGTACTTCCCTCCGTTCTGGTAAAGTATGATGTAAACGATGACTTCAAGGTACGTGCTTCATTCACTAACACTATTGCACGTCCCAAGTATTCCGCCCTGGCACCTAACATCACAATTAAACGCAGTGACAACGAAATTTCTCTCGGTAATCCGGGATTGAAACCGACACTTTCCTACAACTTCGACCTGAGTGGTGAATACTATTTCAAAAGTATCGGCCTCGTCAGTGCCGGTGTCTTCTACAAGAAGATCAACGACTTCATTGTAGACCAGACTTTGCGCAATTATAATTATAATGGAACTACTTATACCAAATTCAGTCAGCCGCGCAACTCCGGCAATGCCGATCTGCTGGGTGTGGAAGTAGCTTACCAGCGCGATTTCAGTTTCATCGCCCCGTCATTGAAATGCATCGGTTTCTACGGAACATACACCTATTCTTACTCCCGGGTAGATAACTTCAACTTCGAAGGACGCGAGAATGAAAGCGGTCTGCGCCTCCCGGGATCTCCGGAGCACACAGCCAATGCCTCTCTCTTCTTCGAAAAGTCAGGTCTGAGTATCCGCCTTTCTTACAACTATGCATCCGCATTCATCGACGAAATGGGCTCGGAAAAGTTCTATGACCGTTACTACGATGCTGTGAACTATATGGATGCCAATGCCAGCTATACCTTCGGCAAGAAACTGAAAACAACCTTTTATGCCGAAGCAAACAACCTGCTGAACCAACCTTTACGTTACTACCAAGGCACTAAGGACCGTACAATGCAAAGCGAACATTACGGCATTAAGGTAAATGCAGGCGTGAAAATCAATTTCTAACCGGCATAGCACCGAAGCAAAGTTTCCTTTTGGCGCAAAAACCGGTAAACCACTTAAGTAACAATCAAAAAAACATCATAATGAAAAAAGTATTATTTCTCCTTTTAGTTATCCTCTTCAGCAACTGGGCAACCGCACAGATAGCGGATTATTCCATATTCGACAAGAAATTCAATTTCTATGTAGCCAATGACCTCGGTCGTAATGGTTACTACGACCAGAAGCCCATAGCCGAGTTGATGGGAACCATGGCTGAGGAAATAGGCCCCGAATTCGTAGTTGCTACCGGAGATATACACCATTTCGAGGGTGTACGCAGCGTAAATGATCCGCTGTGGATGACAAACTATGAACTCATCTACTCCCACCCGGAACTGATGATTGACTGGTTTCCCGTACTTGGCAATCACGAGTATCGTGGTAACACACAAGCAGTATTAGATTACACCAACATCAGTCGCCGCTGGACCATGCCCGCCCGCTACTATACAAAAGCATTCGAGGACAAAGGAATCACTATCCGTATCGTCTGGATAGACACAGCACCCATGATGGACAAATACCGCAATAACTCCGCCACTTATCCCGACGCGTGCAAACAAGACTTGCAAAAACAACTCTCCTGGATTGATTCAGTGCTGACCAATGCCAAAGAAGACTGGATTATCGTAGCCGGACACCACCCCATCTATGCAGAGACTTCAAAAGACGACAGCGAACGCCTGGATATGCAGAAGCGACTCGACCCGATACTCCGTAAGCACAAAGTAGACATGTATATCTGCGGGCACATTCATAACTTCCAACATATCCGCATACCGGGAAGCAATATCGATTACGTTGTCAACTCAGCCGGCTCCCTTGCCCGCAAGGTGAAACCGACAGAAGGAACCGTATTCTGCAGTCCTGAACCGGGTTTCTCCGTAATATCTGCGGACAAAAAAACGCTGACGCTACGAATGATCGACAAAAAAGGAAACATACTGCATACCGTAACACGCAACTCACAGTAAGTTTTTCACAAAAATAAAAGGGTGTTCACTCTTGCTCATTAACCTGGCAGTTGAGTAAACACCCTCTTATTTATCTTTTCCTTTTTACTTTTCCAATGGAAAAATATCAATTGGCAGACTTCTGATAATTCTTATACCAATCTGTATATTCTTTACCATCCGATTCTACCCATTTCTCAAAATCAGGATATTCTTTATCTATCATTACTGTCTCCGTGACAGGAGTGAAAGTACCGGGTATCGAAATGGCAAACGGGTGTTTCCCATCCTTATTTACATAGTAAGCATCTGCCTCTTTACCTATCTGATCAGAATTTGCCAAGTTAGTAGCTTTAGACTTTGGCAAATGCACTTCAGTACGATTGTCTTTTCCAGCCCCCTCATAGTTCACAATGATATAAGGATTCAATACCGAGTTTCCAACTTTTAAGGCATCCTTCTTCATGGCACCAGCAGCAAATGTACGGGTAATCACAAACTTCTGATTTATCACATCCATAGCATTGGAGAAGAGAATAATAGAATTCGTTTGTGTTTCATCCACAGCACCGGACGGCAAAACGATTTCGCCACGTTGATCTGTAGCATACTGTACGGCAAACGCATTCCTGTTGGTAGCAGCATCATCCCTTTGTACAGGTTCGTAGGTTTCTTTCACCTCACTCACGTAATTGTCTTTATTGAAGGTAATAGAACGATGGTATTCTATGATAACATCATTCAGGTCATAGTCGCCTCCCGAAGGCCAGATATCCTCATAGGCAAAAGACAAATAAGTGTTCTCGGTTTCAGAGACTTCCGGTTCATCCGGATCCGGATCTATGACGGGACGGTCGGGATCAAAAATAGCTTCATTCGGATTAGCGTCAATGCAGAAGAGGACATCTTCATAGCTGGTGTCTCCACCGTCTTCTACGCCATAAACCACAGTACCACCCTCTGCTGTAAGAGAAATAAAGCGGGCTTGCTGACCTTCATAATTCTTATTCCATTCTTTATTGGAGTAAACAAAACTCTTTTTTGTATTTATGGCATCGTCAAGATCATCTTCACCACATTTAAAGCCGTTGGCAATAATAAAATAACCGATGGTATACCCTGCAGGAAACTTGGTGGAAAGGTGACCTTCATTATCTTGAAAAAGAAGCTGTACCCTCTGGTTCGTTTCCAAAGGAGCATTCTTTTTACCATAATCATAATAACCACCTGATTGTTGCCCTGCGTGTTTTTTTGAATAAGGTACATTACCTGTAATCGAAGCATTCGGGAAGATAACGATTTTCGTCACTCCACTGGGAGTATCAGGACATTCATTGGTCTTATAATAATAGTATCCCACTACGTTCTGATTCCAGCCGGATTCAGTTAAAAAAGTGAAGAACAGTTCGGCATCTGTCACGGTTACGGTTTGACCGTGTTCATCCTGATAAGTCTCTGCAATAGTAGTATTAACACGCTCAGTATCTCTCACATAATTTCTATTATCCAGATTACCGGGTTTAGTACTTTTACCTTTCCACAATGCCTTCTGTACGTTGTTGATAAACGACTGACCGAGATCACCCCCCTTCTTGTCAATCAGGCCATTGATATCTTTAGGCTTTCCATATTCATTGTCAATCTCCACCAAGGAATATACTTTCTGTGCACTATTGACTGTAACCAACCTCAGTTCTGACTCCGCCCGTGTAGCAGCTGCCGCCCGCGAAGTAGCGTCTGTCTCGTTCACCGTCACCTTTCCATTCTCCACATCCGCTTCCACACACATGGGCACACCCCAGGTAGGCGAGAAAACATACACAACTTTAGCAGCCGTAGGCAATTCCACATCGCCAACGAAACGTCCTTTTGCATCCGCAAATATCTTATAAACTGGTTCACCCTGAATAACGAACGAGCCTGTTTCATTGTAAGAGATTGGATCTTCTGTAAAGATCTCTATTAAGGCGTTACTGCCAATCTCTCCATAGTTGACCTCGAACGCCACATTGGTAGTTGTGGTAAAATCGAAGTATTCACTTTCCGGCTTTAATACGGTCGGATCCTTACCAGGATCATAAACATCTTTATCCATGCATCCTGCCAGTGCGAGCATAGCGAAACACGCACCCATTCCAAGTAATTGATTAACTCTCATCATTTGGTTTATGTTTGTAAAAAAATAGTAGGTTCTCGTTTTGTCTCACAAAGATATAAAATACAATAAATGTATCCAAATAATCAAGGACAAAGTTGCATTTATTATTCATAATATTTATTTTTAGGAAAAGAAACAGTGGAAAGGAGTCAATTTCGAGAGCTATTTTCTTTCTATAGATTTGAGTGGAAGTATAATATCAGACAAAAGAAGGAAGAATATCAGTAGAAAGCACTACATTTGTCGCATCAAAAATACAAACGCTATGAAGAACTTATCTCTCTTTCTGCTACTTTGCCTATTGTTTGCCGCATGCGCCAAAGATGAAGACAAAGAACCGATTCTGGTTACCGACATCGTAATGCCCACACAAGCCAGCTTCAAGCCCGGTGATCCGGTCACAATCAAAGCACAAGGTTTCCAACCCGATGATGACATTATGTTCGAAATCTATTGGCCACTCCCCGATGAACCTGCCTTGAAATATCAGGGATCTGCCCTTGGAGTAGCACCTGTTATGGTAGAGCAGACCGCTACAAGCATCACTTTCCTGGCGCCCGGCCACTATCCTGCTTCAACCACCAAGGTACGCCTGCGCCGTTCCGATGGCATCATGACGCTTGGTGAGATTGCTGTTACCAGCGGTGAAGCGCCCAAAGAATTCCAACTCTACGGCATTGTCAACTCTCATTCCAGCACGAGTTATGATAACTGTATCGAGCATGTAAACTTCACAGATACTCCCACAAACATCGTGAAACTGACAGAAGACCAGAAAGATTTCTCCTGCGTAGCAAATGTTCCTGAGAGTCAGAACCTCTGCGGAATACAGACTAAAGACGGAGTACGCCGCGTATTCAGCTACGATCTCTCCATGCGTTTCTGGCAAGATATGGGACTCGAGAATATATTGACTCTCTGCAACGGTCAAAGCTCCATAATAGCCGTAAGACAAATATCTGCCAATGAAATGATGCTGGCATCCATCGGATCATGGCCCTATACCCGCGACATAGACCAAACTCTGAATTACCGCTACGAACTACCTGCAGAGATAAAACCCGAAGCTCTGACACGCTATCCTGGCGTACAGGGTGGCAGTTATATACTGCTCTCGGCTGATAACGGCAACAACAGTTTCACACCCGTCGTACTGAACTTGAACCAGAGCAGTAGAAAAGTATATACCGGCGAACCGATAGAGGCTACCGCACTCATTCCCTTCTGGACAATAATCTCAGGAAAAGATACCGGAACTACCAAATACGTACGAACCGGTGGATATGCCGTAGTAAGAGCCGATGATGGCCAGACAGATCTGTGTCTTTGGAACCAGGCAACGATGAGCTTGGAAGAGCCTTTCGCCACATTCCCCAATTCGGCACGTTCAGTAACCATGCTTGCCCAAGATACAGAGACGATGAAAATCTATGTATTGTTTGACACTAACCGAGGCGGCAGACTGATTTACGCTTACGACTTAGTAAAGAAGGACTGGCAACGGGTTCCTGACAACTATCCTTATTCAGAAATAGTAATGGCACGGTAAAAGTTGATCTGATGGGGTTACTCATAAATGCCCCTATTATAGATAGTAAATATTTACAAAATAAAATATTGGTGAATTCTGTCGCATATTTAGGGTATATCAGTCGTATACTTAACGTATTTCAGTCGTATACTTAAATAGGTTAAGTATACGACTGAAATACCATCATTAAAACATGCCTTATAATCAGCCGTTTACAAAAACCGCTTTCGATATCAATAAATTAGAACAAATAGACTACTGAAAATGATAAATTAATTCATTTTCATACTGATTATTAAAGTACTAATATAAATTATTTCTTCCCCCGAAGATCATCCTTAGGTATTGTCGTCTCACTACCATCTCGCGTAGCAATGTAGTGGGGCGACATGATTTCTATACCTTCTTCATTAAACCGATCCTGAATATTCTGATGCAAATCAGAATAAACCTGTGCCAACTGATTGGCATCTTTAATGTATGCATTCACCTGATAGACCGGATAATAATCCTGAAGTGATGTTTCCAACACAAACGGACGCGGATCATCCACTACTCCGGGAGTATTCAGTGCCGCTTCAACCAAAAGTTGATGCGTCTTCCGCCAGGGAATATCATATCCGACACTTACTTCCGAATGAATAATCAACCCATAATCGCGTGCCGACTGACTGAAATTCACCGTATGCGAAGACATAATAAAGGCATTAGGAATCGTAACTACCTCATTCTTCGGCGTACGGATACGCGTCACCAACGGTGTCTTCTCAATCACATTTCCCGTCGTATCATTCAGCTTAATACGGTCACCCAACTTAAACGGACGCATATACGTGATAACCAGTCCTGCAATGATATTCCCGATTACCGTACTCGATCCCAACGAAACAATCAATCCGACAAAGACTGATATTCCCTGGAAGACACCCGATTTGGAGCCCGGCAGGTAGGGATAAATCATAGCAATCATAAATGCATAAAGCAGGAAACGCACTATGTGGAACGTTGGCATAGCCCAGTCGGCATAAAAGCCGCCTATCTTCAACCGCTCCGACTGTATTTCACTGGCAAGATAACGAACCAACCGCACCAGATATTTCACGGCAAGCCATATCACAAAGATGGTAAACAAGTTGGGAATATATTCCACTATACCCAGGAAGATACTTTTTATCGGATCCCAGATATACGAGAACAACTTATAAGCGAGATCTTTGGTTTGAGGGAATATAGCAAAAAGTAATGGCACCGTCAGAATCAACTGAAGCAGCATGACGGCATAGCGCAGCAGACTTGCCAGGAAGACAAGCAGGTTTACCTGCTTCTGCGTGTCCAGTAACTCATAATCCTGAATAGAAATAGGTTTTAGTTTAGTATCTTTCAGACGCTGAATACGTGCTTTCAGCTTATTGAACAGCCAGATAGTGAGCTTAAACAACAGGAATTGGCCTACAATTACAAGAATAAAATAAAGAATACGCTTACCAAGCTGCCACAAACTATGCTCATCCTTCATGACCTTCAGCTTGTCCACTATCACTTTCCGCTTGGCAGCCGCCAACTGGTCGCGTGAACAGCCTTCCCACAGACCATCCTGATCAATAAATGAAGCAAGGACTTTATTCCCGTACATCAGGTCGGTAACAATATCACTACTTTCCGTATAAACCGAGTCCGGCTGCAAATTAAATTGCTTACCCAGTTCCGTAATTGCCGCCGCATTCATTTCGGCACGCTGCTGGGGAGTGTGACCGCCACGCTTGGCAAACAGGTAATATAAGGTGTCACCTTCCACAACCACAGGAACACCCGGAGTCATTCTTCTGAGCGAATCAATACGTAACCGCTGTTTGGCCAGCTTCAAAGAGTCTGCTGCATCATATTTCAGCTTCATCTGCTCTATCTCCATCCTGAGATTGGCTTCATTCAGTCTCGCCACCTCCAAGTCCTGCCGCGCCTTCAACAGATATATCGAGTCGCTATCCGCCTTCAACGAGGTAGTAGTTACTGCTGAACTATCTTCACCCAGAATATCCCGAACTTTTTCCACCAACTGGGCAGATGCTCCGCCCACAGGCAGCAACAACAGCCAAAGACACAACGCACGAATTCCCTTCATATTAAAAGTCCTTAATCAGGTTACTTAAAATTATAAATTGTTTAACGCATCAAACATACGGAATGTTTTTCACTTATCATAAAAGGAATTAATTATATTTGCACAAAAACCAGCATTCTCATGGATATTCTTTTTCTGATTGGGGGACTTCTCCTCATTCTTTTAGGCGCTAATGGACTCACGGACGGAGCTGCATCCATAGCCAAACGTTTCCATATACCGTCCATCGTTATCGGACTTACTATTGTGGCTTTCGGAACATCCGCTCCGGAACTGACGGTCAGCATATCTTCCGCCCTGAAAGGCAGTGCAGACATTGCCATCGGTAATGTGGTAGGTAGCAACATCTTTAATACCTTGATGATTGTGGGCTGTACAGCACTCTTCGCCCCCATTGTCATCTCCCAAAATACATTACGCAAAGAAATACCTCTCTGCATCCTGTCTTCCATCGTGCTGTTGATTTGTGCCAATGATGTATTGCTGGACCATAATGCAGAAAACATTCTCAGCACTACAGATGGCTTGCTATTGCTCTGTTTCTTTATCATCTTTTTGGGATATACTTTTGCAATCGCCTTTCAGGGAAAGAAAGAAGGGGAAGCACCCGACGAAGAAATCAAGCAACTTCCCATGTGGCGGTCTGCCCTATATATAATAGGTGGACTGGCAGGGCTTATCATCGGCGGTAACTTCTTTGTGGACGGTGCCACAGGTATTGCCCGCAGCCTGGGAGTCAGCGAGTCCGTCATCGGACTGACGCTTGTGGCAGGTGGTACATCCCTACCCGAACTGGCTACCTCCATCGTAGCTGCTCTCAAAAAGAATCCTGAAATTGCTATCGGTAATGTAATCGGAAGCAATCTTTTCAACATTTTCTTTGTACTGGGATGTAGTGCTTCCATTACACCCCTACATCTGGCAGGCATCACTAATCTGGACCTGCTGGTACTGGTAGGTTCAAGTATTCTGCTTTGGATTTTCGGGCTTTTCTTTGCCAAACGGACCATTACCCGCATTGAGGGCAGCATACTGATACTTTGTTATATAGCTTATACTGTTGTACTTATTTATAATGTTTAAAGTGGTATTTTAAAGATTATCATGTATCTTTGTCCCCTCATTAGACATAAAATTATGGCAATAACAATCAAAAAAGCTTCCACAATGAAAGAATTGAAACGGTTCATCCGCTTCAATTACCGGCTATACAAAGGCAATCCTTACTCCGTCCCTGATCTTTACGACGACATGCTCAACACCTTCAACAAAAAGAAGAATGCGGCGTTTGAATTCTGCGAAGCAGAGTATTTTTTAGCTTACAAAGACAATCAGATCGTAGGACGTGTAGCTGCCATTATCAATCATAAAGCCAACCAGACCTGGGATAAAAAGAATGTCCGCTTCGGCTGGATCGATTTCATCGATGACCCCGAAGTTTCCGACGCATTGATCCGCACGGTCGAAGAATGGGGTAAAGAGCGAGGAATGACTCATATACAAGGCCCCTTGGGTTTCACAGACTTCGATGCGGAAGGCATGCTTGTCGAAGGTTTCGATCAACTCAGCACAATGGCTACCATCTATAACTACCCTTACTACCCGCAACACATGGAGCGCATGGGCTTTGAAAAAGATGCCGACTGGGTAGAATTTAAAATTTATATTCCGGATGCCATACCGGACAAACACAAACGTATCTCCGACCTCATTCAACGTAAGTATAATCTCAAAATCAAAAAATATACATCTGCGAAAAAGATTGCCCAAGATTACGGTCAGGCCATCTTTGAACTGATGAACGAAGCTTATAAACCCCTGTTCGGATATTCCGCCTTGTCACAACGACAGATCGACCAATACGTGAAGATGTACCTTCCTATTGTAGACCTGCGTATGGTGACACTTATCACGGATGCCGACGACCAACTGATTTGCGTAGGTATTTCCATGCCATCCTTGTCCGAAGCTTTGCAAAAAGCACACGGACGGTTATTGCCCTTCGGATGGTATTATCTGCTGAAGGCTCTCTTCATGAAACGCCGTGCCAAAATGTTGGATTTATTGCTCGTTGCAGTGAAGCCGGAGTACCAGAACAAGGGTGTTAACGCATTGTTATTTTCCGATTTAATTCCGGTTTATCAAAAATTAGGTTTTATATTTGCAGAGAGCAACCCTGAGCTGGAGATGAACGGCAAGGTACAAGCCCAATGGGAGTACTTTAAAACAGAGCAGCATAAACGGCGCAGGGCGTATATTAAGGAAATTAAATAAAAAGGGGACAAGGAGACAAGTTAACAAGGAAACAAGGGGTTGCACTATATTTGCACCATTATAAAGCAGACTCTTTCCCTCGTCAACTTGTCAACTGCAGACCTCGTCAACTAAATAAGAGTTTATGGAAGAAATCAACGGACTGATGCCCGAAGGCAATGTAGAATATACGGAAGACAACATTCGTCATCTTGACGATATGGAGCACATCCGTGTCCGTTCGGGTATGTATATCGGTCGTTTGGGCGACGGTACGCAAAACGACGACGGTATTTATGTATTGCTAAAAGAGGTAATGGACAACAGCATCGATGAATTCAAAATGGGTGCGGGTAAACGGATCGAGATAAACATTGAGGAGAATCTGCGTGTCAGCGTACGCGACTACGGTCGGGGGATTCCGCAAGGAAAGCTGATTGAGGCAGTAAGCAAACTCAATACCGGTGGTAAGTACGACAGCAAGGCTTTTAAAAAGAGCGTCGGACTGAACGGTGTAGGTATCAAGGCCGTAAATGCACTTAGCAACCGTTTCGAGGTACGCAGTTATCGTGAAGGCAAAGTCCGCATCGCCATTTTCGAAAAAGGTATTCTTCAGAGCGATGTCACAGAAGCCTGCAACGAAGAAAGCGGAACTTATATCTTCTTCGAACCGGATAGTACATTATTCCTGAACTATTCCTTCCAGGCTAATTTTGTGGAAATGCTATTGCGTAATTATACGTATCTGAATACAGGACTTTCAATTATTTACAATGGCCAGCGCATCATTTCACGCCACGGTCTGGAAGATTTGCTGAACGACAACATGACCGCACAGGGGTTATACAACATCATCCACCTGAAAGGGGAAGATATTGAAATAGCCTTCACACATACCAACCAATACGGCGAAGAATATTACTCTTTCGTCAATGGACAGCATACAACGCAAGGTGGTACACACCAAAGTGCGCTCAAAGAACATATTGCCCGCACCATCAAGGAATTTTATAACAAAAACCAGGAGTACGCCGATATCCGTAACGGTATCGTTGCCGCCATTGCCATTAACGTGGAAGAACCTCAATTCGAGGGACAGACAAAAACCAAACTCGGTTCGCCTTCCATGTCTCCGGGTGGTGTGAGCGTAAATAAATATGTAGGAGACTTCATCAAGACGGAAGTGGATAATTATCTCCACAAAAACCCGTTGGTTGCAGAAGTCATGCTGCAAAAGATACAGGACTCTGAAAAGGAACGCAAAGCGATTGCCGGTGTTACCAAGCTGGCTCGTGAACGTGCCAAGAAGGCCAACCTGCACAACCGTAAGTTGCGCGACTGCCGCTATCACCTCAACGACGGCAAGGGAAAAGACCAGGAGACCGAATCATGCATTTTCATTACCGAGGGTGACTCAGCAAGTGGTTCTATCACGAAAAGCCGTGACGTAAACACACAAGCAGTATTTAGCTTGCGTGGTAAGCCGTTGAACTCTTACGGGTTGACTAAAAAGGTGGTATATGAAAACGAAGAGTTCAACCTGCTACAGGCTGCCTTGAATATAGAAGATGGCATCGAGGGATTACGCTACAACAAGGTGATTGCTGCTACCGATGCCGATGTGGATGGCATGCACATCCGTCTGCTACTTATAACCTTCTTCCTGCAATTCTTCCCTGATCTGATAAAGAAGGGCCATGTATATATCTTGCAGACTCCGCTGTTCCGTGTACGTAATAAGAAGAAAACCCTTTACTGTTATACGGAAGAAGAACGTCAGAAAGCAGTTGCAGAGCTGGGACCGAATCCTGAAATCACCCGGTTTAAAGGTTTAGGAGAAATCTCACCCGATGAATTCCAGCACTTCATTGGCAAAGATATGCGTTTGGAGCAGGTAAGCCTGCGTAAGACGGACCTGGTAAAGGAACTGTTGGAGTTCTATATGGGTAAAAATACCATGGAACGACAAAACTTTATTATTAATAATCTGGTTATAGAAGAAGATTTGGCATCATGAGAAGAGCAATCTTTCCGGGAACATTCGACCCTTTCACTATCGGGCATTCCTCGATAGTGACCCGCGCACTGACTTTTATGGATGAAGTCATCATTGGAATTGGTATTAATGAAAATAAGAATACCTATTTCCCTATCGAGAAACGCGTGGCAATGATACAGAACTTCTACCGGAACGAACCCCGCATCAAAGTATACTCTTATGATTGCCTGACGATTGATTTTGCACAACAGGTAGATGCACAGTTTATCATCCGCGGCATCCGCACCGTGAAAGACTTTGAATACGAAGAAACCATTGCAGATATCAACCGCAAACTGGCAGGTATTGAAACGATCCTGCTCTTTACCGAGCCCGAGCTGACGTGTATCAGTTCGACCACTGTCCGTGAGTTGTTACAATTCGGCAAGGACATCAGCCAGTTCATTCCCGAAGGAATGGAGATTTAGTGATTAGTGAATTTAATGATTAGTGATTAGTAAAAAGAATAATGAAGAAACTCCTTATCTTTATAATATGTATATGTGGTAGCATGGCTTCCATGCAGGCACAAAATACGGGTAATGCGGCAACAATCCGCAAGTTACAAATGGCAGAATTTGCTATAGCCAACCTGTATGTAGACTCGGTAGACGAAAACAAACTGGTGGAAGAAGCCATTATCCGTATGTTGGCACAGCTCGATCCGCACTCCACATACAACAATGCCGAGGAAGTGAAGAAAATGAACGAGCCTCTGCAAGGTAATTTCGAAGGTATTGGTGTTCAATTTCAGATGATAGAAGATACTTTGCTGATTATACAGCCCGTGAGCAACGGACCGTCTGAAAAAGTAGGCATACTGGCAGGAGACCGTATTGTAGCTGTAAACGACAGTGCCATTGCAGGTGTTAAGATGTCCACAGAAGATATCATGACGCGCTTACGCGGTCCCAAAGACTCGGAAGTTAAACTCACCATCGTCCGCCGCGGAGTAGATGATCCTTTATATTTCACCGTAAAACGGGATAAAATTCCTATTCTCAGCCTGGATGCATCTTACATGATACAACCCAAGACAGGCTATATACGCATCAACCGCTTCGGAGCCACTACCGCCGAAGAGTTTACGGCAGCTCTTAAAGAGTTACAGAAACAGGGAATGAAGGACTTGATACTCGACCTGCAAGGTAATGGAGGCGGATACTTGAACGCTGCCATCGATCTTGCCAATGAGTTCTTGCAACAGAAAGAATTGATTGTATATACCGAAGGAAGAGCCGCCCAGCGCAGTAACTTCTATGCCAAAGGTACAGGTAACTTCAAAAACGGTCGCCTCGTTGTATTGGTAGATGAATACTCTGCTTCTGCCAGTGAAATCGTTACCGGTGCCATACAGGACTGGGACAGAGGAGTTGTTGTGGGCCGCCGTACTTTCGGTAAAGGCTTGGTACAGCGCCCCATCGACCTGCCCGACGGTTCCATGATACGCCTGACTATCGCCCGTTACTATACCCCTTCCGGACGTTGCATTCAAAAACCGTATGACCATACAGCTAATCTGGACAATCCCAGACTTCAAGGCGAGGATACCCAGGAGAAATACAATATGGATCTGATAGAGCGCTTCAACCGTGGAGAGATGATGCATGCTGACAGCATCCATTTCCCCGATTCACTGAAGAATTCTACAAAGAAACTGAAACGTACCGTTTATGGTGGCGGTGGTATCATGCCCGACTATTTCGTACCCATTGATACCACTCAATACACCGATTATCACCGGAATTTGGTTGCCAAAGGCGTTGTTATCAAAGCAACCACGAAATACATCGAAAGCCACCGGAAAGAATTACAGGAACAGTACAAGAAGTTCGATACTTTCAACAATAAGTTTGAGATAGACGAGCAGATGCTTGCAGACATACGCGCTGCTGCCGATAAAGAGAAGATCGAGTTCAATGAAGAACAATACAATAAATCGCTTCCGCTGATAAAAACACAGTTGAAGGCTCTGATTGCCCGTGACCTCTGGGATATGAACGAATACTTCCAGGTGATAAACACCACGAACAACAGTGTTCAACAGGCACTAAAAGTACTGAACGAAAAGATTTACGAGAAGAAACTACCGCTTTAATTACCGAATAACCACTTATTCAACCAGCGGTTCACATAGATATTTACTACCGCACATCCCGCTCCGATGACTGCACCTGCCAGTACATCGGACGGATAGTGCACGCCCTCATTCATACGGGACATCCCGACAGAACAAGCCCATAAAGCCGAAGGACCTATCACATACCATTTCGGATACTTCACGCAAAGCGAAGTTGCCAATGCAAAGGCTGTTGCCGTATGTCCGGATGGGAAAGAAGGACTGGTCTCATGACTATAAGCATGAACCCGGTCGGGATAACGATCGAACGGACGTTCACGGTCTATAAGATATTTCAAGCCGTAGGTCACCACAAAAGCACCGGCAACACTGGTACCTACATACACAGCATCCTTTAATAATTCACGGTCTTTTTTCACCCATGCAGCCAGTGCCATCGCCACAGGAACTCCAACGGCAATATAAGGTTCAGTACGAGAAATTATTTTATTATAATTGCGAATAAACTTACCATCCCAACTGTTTATTTTATGCAAGGTATTGATGTCCCAATTTTGTGCAGAAATACTGAGTACAACTAATGATGCAAAAAATACAAAAAAAATAGTTCTCTTCATGCAGTCTTTCTTATAGTTTGCAGCAAAGATAGGTGATTTTGTTAGAGTATTCACAAAAAAATTCTATCTTTGTTGCCATAATTTTAGTAATTCGTCCTATATTTCATGACAAAAGACACTCTTTGCACACGGCAGGTAGATTGCACTCTATGCCCGAAAATTTCTGATGGGACATTGGTACTTCGCCAACATCCCCAGGGGCAGCATTTCTCAGCGGAGAAGTGCACCCAGAACTGCATGATCTTTATGTTAAAGGGTGAATTGCTGATTAATAGTAACGAATATCCGGGCACTACGCTCCTAAGCAGACAGTGTGTATTACAAGCCATCGGCTCAAAAATGGAGTTATTGGCACTGACTGAAGTGGAATACATCGCCTATTGGTTCACGGAACTTCCACTTTTATGCGAAGACCGCTATAAAGAGATCCTGGAACGTTCCGAAGCTCCACTGATTTACACGCCGTTGCTGGCTAACGCAAAACTGGAACGACTGCTACATGATATCGCCGACTATTTTAAAGAACAACCTTCCGCTTGTGGGAAATATCTCGATATCAAGCGCCAGGAACTGGTTTACATTCTAACCTGTTATTATCCACTACGCCAGATAAGTACTTTTTTCTATCCTATCAGTACTTATACGGAAAGTTTCCATTATTTCATTATGCAAAACTACGACAAAGTGAAGAATGTGGAAGAATTTGCCCATTTAGGAGGATATACCACCACTACCTTTCGTCGTTTGTTTAAAAATATGTATAATGTTCCGGTGTACGAATGGATACTGGACAAGAAGCGTGAAGGTATTCTGAACGATCTGCAATTCACCAAGCAACGTATCTCTGTAATTAGCGCACGCTATGGTTTTGATTCCCTATCACACTTCGCTCATTTCTGTAAGGACTCCTTTGGGGATACCCCCCGTTCACTACGGAAACGCGCTGCCAGTGGAGAGAAAATCACTATTATAAAAGAAAAAAGTGACGACTCAGCAAGGGAACAAGGTGACGAGGAAGGGTAACCCTTTTCTCGTCACCTTGTTCCCTGACTGACTTGTCAACTTCTGTCTATTCTCCTAATTACGGAATTATTTCTTTAATTCCTTGTTTAATCAATGTTTTTCTTCTATTTTTGCGGGAAATTAGAGTAAGACCCTAAGTAAAAAGCAAATTTTCTAACTATTAAATAATTTAAATTCAATCATTTATGTGGTTAAGTAATTCATCTGTAGGAAGGAAAGTGGTGATGAGCGTTACCGGTATCGCCCTTGTCCTGTTTCTGACGTTTCACATGGCGATGAACCTGGTTGCATTAATCTCGGCAGAGGGATACAACATGGTTTGTGAGTTCCTGGGAGCAAACTGGTATGCCTTGGTGGCTACGGTAGGTCTGGCTGCCCTTTTCATCATTCACATCATCTACGCTTTCTGGCTGACAATGCAGAACCGCAAAGCGCGCGGTACAGAACGTTATGCCGTAGTTGATAAACCCAAAACAGTAGAATGGGCTTCTCAGAACATGCTCGTACTGGGTCTTATTGTAATCGTAGGTCTGGGCCTGCACCTGGTAAACTTCTGGGCAAAAATGCAACTTCCCGAGTTGATGCACAACATGGGTATGCAAACCGATGCTGCCACACTGGCATATGCAGCCAATGGTGTTCATCACATTGAAAACACATTTGGCAATCCGGTATACGTAGTGCTTTACCTCATTTGGCTGGGCGCACTGTGGTTCCACCTGACTCACGGTTTCTGGAGCTCTATGCAGTCTCTGGGCTGGAACAACAAGGTATGGATTAACCGTTGGAAATGTATCTCCAACATCTACTCTACTATCGTCGTTGTATGTTTCGCCTTGGTAGTTGTCGTATTCTTCGCAAAATCATTGTGCGGCGGTGCTTGCTAATTTGTAAATTGTAAACGATTAAAATGTAATAGCATTATGACTAAGATAGATTCAAAAATTCCGGAAGGACCAGTAGCAGAGAAATGGACCAACTATAAAGCTCACCAGAAATTAGTGAACCCAGCTAACAAGCGTCGCTTGGATATCATCGTAGTAGGTACAGGTTTAGCAGGTGCTTCTGCTGCCGCTTCACTCGGTGAAATGGGTTTCAGAGTATTCAACTTCTGTATTCAAGACTCTCCCCGACGTGCACACTCCATCGCTGCACAGGGTGGTATCAACGCTGCAAAGAATTACCAAAACGACGGTGACTCAGTTTACCGTTTGTTCTACGATACAGTAAAGGGCGGTGACTACCGTGCCCGCGAAGCTAACGTTTACCGTTTGGCTGAGGTTTCCAATAGCATTATCGACCAGTGTGTGGCACAAGGTGTTCCTTTCGCCCGCGAATACGGCGGTCTGCTGGATAACCGTTCTTTCGGTGGTGCTCAGGTATCACGTACGTTCTATGCCCGCGGTCAAACCGGACAGCAGTTATTGCTGGGTGCTTATTCAGCATTGAGCCGCCAGGTAAACGTAGGTACTGTAAAACTGTATACCCGCTATGAAATGCAGGACGTTGTTCTTATCGACGGACGTGCCCGCGGTATCATTGCTAAGAACCTCGTTACCGGTAAACTGGAACGTTTCGCTGCACACGCAGTAGTAATCGCTACCGGTGGTTACGGAAACGCATACTTCCTGTCTACCAATGCAATGACTTGTAACTGTACAGCTGCTGTTTCTTGCTACCGTAAGGGTGCTTGGATGGCTAATCCGGCTATGGTACAGATTCACCCCACTTGTATTCCTGTTCACGGCGACAAGCAGTCTAAGTTGACTTTGATGTCAGAGTCTCTGCGTAATGACGGCCGCATCTGGGTTCCGAAGAAGAAAGAAGATGCAGTGAAACTTCAGAAGGGTGAAATCAAGGGAAGCGATATCCCTGAAGAAGACCGTGACTATTACTTGGAACGCCGCTATCCGGCATTCGGAAACTTGGTTCCGCGTGACGTTGCCAGCCGTGCTGCAAAAGAGCGTTGCGATGCAGGTTTCGGTGTGAACAATACAGGCTTGGCAGTATTCCTCGACTTCTCTGAGGCTATCAGCCGTTTGGGTCTTGATATCGTTCTTCAACGTTATGGTAACCTCTTCGATATGTACGAAGAAATCACTGACGTGAATCCGGGCGAACTGGCAAAAGAAATTGCCGGTGTGAAATATTATAATCCGATGATGATTTATCCGGCTATCCACTATACAATGGGTGGTATCTGGGTTGACTACGAACTGATGACTTCTATCAAGGGTCTGTTCGCTATCGGCGAATGTAACTTCTCTGACCACGGTGCAAACCGCCTCGGTGCTTCCGCATTGATGCAGGGTCTGGCTGACGGTTACTATGTATTGCCTTACACTATTCAGAACTATCTGGCTGACCAGATCACAGTTCCCCGCTTCTCTACCGACCTGCCTGAATTTGCAGTAGCAGAGAAAGCAATCCAGGATAAAATCAACTGGATGATGAACATCAAGGGTAAGAAGTCTGTAGACTCTATCCACAAGGAACTGGGCCACGTAATGTGGGAATATGTAGGTATGGGCCGTACAGCAGAAGGTCTGAAGACCGGTATTGCCAAACTGAAAGAAATCCGCAAGGAATTCGAAAAAGACCTCTTCATTCCGGGAGATAAGGAAGGCATGAATGTAGAGTTGGATAAGGCTATCCGCTTGTACGACTTCATTATCATGGGTGAATTGGTTGCATACGATGCTCTAAACCGTAACGAAAGCTGCGGTGGTCACTTCCGTGAAGAATACCAGACTGAGGAAGGCGAAGCAAAACGTGATGATGAAAACTTCTTCTACGTTGCTTGCTGGGAATATCAAGGCTCCGACGAAAAAGCTCCTGAGTTGCTGAAAGAACCGTTGGTTTACGAAGCAATCAAGGTACAAACTCGTAACTATAAATCATAATTAGTTAACCAGGGGACGAGTTAACAAGGGAACAAGGCATGAGAAATCATAAAGATTTAATTGTTTGGCAAAAGAGTATGAAACTTGTAAAGGACTTATATCAAATAACTCAAGTATTTCCTAAAGAGGAAATCTACGGCATTACTTCGCAAATGCGCAGAGCTGCTGTTTCTATACCTTCAAATATAGCAGAAGGATATGGAAGAGGGCATGATAAAGAGCTTATTCAGTTTTTATATATATCTTTAGGTTCAGCTTCTGAGTTAGAGACCCAACTCATTATTTGTAATGACATACATTACTTATCTACTCAAAGCTTTGAAGAACTTAACAGCTTAAACAATGAAATCATACGTATGTTGTCATCACTTATTAATAAGCGGAACATTCTCCCTTGTTAACTGAAGCCTTGTCAACTCGTCAACTTAAAAATCAAAGAAAATGGATAAAAATATAAGTTTCACACTGAAAGTATGGCGTCAGAAAGGCCCAAAGGCAAAAGGCGCTTTTGAAACATACCAAATGAAAGATATCCCCGGTGACACTTCATTCCTTGAAATGCTGGATATCTTGAATGAGCAACTGATTTCTGAAGGTAATGAACCGGTTGTATTCGATCATGACTGCCGCGAAGGTATCTGCGGTATGTGTTCGCTCTACATCAACGGACATCCCCACGGTCCTGCAACGGGTGCTACTACCTGCCAGATTTACATGCGCCGTTTCAATGATGGCGACACTATCACTGTTGAACCTTGGCGTTCTGCCGGTTTCCCGGTTATCAAGGACTTGATGGTAGACCGCACAGCTTATGACAAGATCATGCAAGCAGGTGGTTATGTAAGTGTGCGTACAGGTTCTCCTCAGGATGCCAACGCTATCCTGATTCCGAAGCAGATTGCTGACGAAGCTATGGATGCTGCTGCTTGTATCGGTTGCGGTGCTTGTGTAGCTGCATGTAAGAATGGTTCTGCTATGTTGTTCGTTTCCGCAAAAGTTAGCCAGTTGAACTTGCTGCCGCAAGGTAAACCGGAGGCATTGCGCCGTGCAAAAGCTATGTTGAGCAAGATGGACGAACTCGGATTCGGTAACTGTACCAACACTCGCGCTTGCGAAGCTGAATGTCCGAAGAACATTTCTATCAGCAACATCGCTCGTTTGAACCGCGACTTTATCATCGCAAAACTGAAAGACTAATCAGCCCTTTCTACATTTGATTAATATCACCAGAACTCCTCTGCCGGGAAACCGACAGAGGAGTTTTTATATCATCTAACAATAAATACTTTCAGAGATTTCAAATGATATCCATTAACGATAGGATAACTGTAAAGCGGCTCCCCTTTCCTACTTCAGATTGCACCTCTATATGCCCGCACAGCCGTTCAATAATGACTTTACAAATAGAAAGTCCAAGTCCGCTTCCCTGTTCAAACTCATCGGTTTTATAAAAACGGTCAAAGATCATCATAAGTTCCTTCTCATCAATTCCTTTTCCCGTATCCTGCACATAGACACTAACTTTCCGATGCTCCTTATCCACACTACATCCCAATGTCACCGAACCACTACGGGTAAACTTATCCGCATTATTCAGGAAATTGGAAATAACCTGAATAAAACGCATACGATCTATCCTGACGGGCAAGGAAAGACTTTCATCCAGAACAAGATGAAACTGCAACGAGGGTTTGATTAGTGCCTGATAAGCCATATAAATCTCTTTCACAACCGTCGTCATATTCCATTCTTTTATTTCGAGATCCAGATTACCGGAATCCAGACGCGATATTTCCACTACGTCATTGACTAGTTTCAAAAGCAGTTCATTATTACGGTTGATAATCTCAAGCATAGCTTTCTTCTCTTCCGGTTCAATCTCATCGCCACCTTCGCCTACCAATAAATTAGTAAATCCGACAATAGCATTCAGCGGAGTACGGATTTCATGGCTCATATTATTCAGAAAAGATTGCTTCAATTCAGCATTTTCGGCCATCTGCTTAGCCTGAATGAGTTGTTCTTCACGCTCCACCTGTAGCTGAATATCCTGCATAACACCTGCCAGCATTATCCTCCCCTTGGCATCTTTCAGGCTGCGACACCGTAGTTCATACCAGCGATAATTTTCTTCACTGAAAGAGAAGCGTACACGCCGAACATGCATGTCCGTAGATTGATGCAATGTTTCGTACAATGAATTCAGTAGAGATACATCATCAGGATATGCATATTTCAAGAAATCGGTTCGCACAAACGTCCTCTGTTCCATTCCCACCAAACGAGTATAATTCTCATCAAATTCAATATTATCCCCCTGAATATCCCAAAGGGCAACTCGTCCTCCATCCATGGAAAGCGTCAACCGCTTATGAATTTCCTCAAGCATCTCCAGGTTCTTTCGTTCCTCACGCGAACGTCGACGGATGCGCAACCAACTGACCAATACCAGAATAAAAGCAAGGATAAACAATCCAGTCAGAAAATAAAGCTCATTCCGATACCGATCATAAAATGAGTAATTGATAATACGCACATCTTCAGGTACATTTTCCACATCAAAGTCTGCATAGGCTGAAAAGTAAGTCCAATCCAGTACATATTCCTTTTCCATATCCCTGATTTTCGGCATACCGATCTTCTCTTTATTCATCAGGCGAACAGAAAAATCGGCCGCAGTACGTGCAGAAATCTCATCAGTAGCCATATAACCACCCACAATTTTGGCATCCTCCCCAAATCCCTGACGGATACAACTGAAAGAGGGAATATTCAAAGCTTTAGTTATCGGGAGCGACATCTGATCAAATTTATCCAGCAGGAAAACCTCTTTCTCCTGCCCACTCTTTGATTTCTCCATGTCGACAAGCAAAGAGGTTCCTTTGGTATAACGGAAAGGACAAAGGCTTATGGTTATCTCATCTTTACCAACATGGCTACCCGCTCTTGCAGGCATCAAATTATAATGTTCAACCATTTCCTGTAATTCCTTATATTCAGGCTCTGCAGAGAAAGCAGACCCACAACCCAATAGCCGCATTTCCTTTCTATCGGCAAACCGGGTTAACAGATCAAACGATTTGCGCCCAAGAGGAGTCAGATCAATATTATAAATAACATCTATCCCGACCTGTGGCCGTAAAGATTTTATAAAATCGATATTACGTTGAAAGTCCGGTGCATCACGCAACACATAAACTTTCCTGCGCTCATATTCCTTTATAAGTTTTTCATCGGGAAAATGTACATTGCAAGCTACTACAGGGACAGAGGAAAGCAGGCGGTGACGGGTGGTAAATAAGGCAGATGCAGCCTGGTCGCCCACAGTAAGAATCAGTGCCACCGGCTTATCTTTAATAATCTCAAGATACGCCTCCATGTTTTTTATCCCTTCTTCCGGGGCTACTGTGTTGAAATCCAGATAAAATTTATCAAATATCGGCTCTATTCCCTGCTTTCTGAACTCCTGCCTCAGAAGCTCTTCAAAATTTCCATAGCAATCATAATAAGGAGAGGAAGAATACATAAGAGAAATTATTCTTTCTATCCGATGGTTGGCAGTATACCATCGTTTAAAATTGATCCCACATAAAAAAGCACATAGCAAGAGAATGAAGGCGAAAGCATATTTTAGTTTGTCGGTTTTCATTGCAAGACTAATATGCTAGCAAAAGTAATATAATCTATAAAAAAGGAGAGGTTTTATTCAAAAAATATTCAATCTTTTTTTTATTTTCTGTAACGTGTGGAAAAGAAGTGGGTTGATAAATAATAATATGGGTACGCGGACGACGCGGATGAAGACGGACGAACGCGGACTTTATAAGGCTGAAAGCCTCTCCTATTATGCAACCATTATCAGGGAACTACACTTTCTGTTTATTCTCAATAGGGTGAGAACTTTTTCTCTCTTTGTTGAGCAATAGCTCTCAACATAGTGAGAAAGTTTTCTCAATTAAGCGAGAAACAGTTCTCACTGTAATAAGCATTCATTAGACATTATGTACATATCATTTCCGCACGTTAGCTAACAAAGACAAAAGCGATATTTTAAATTTTCTTTATCAAAGTATTGTATACAAACGAAAACTCCCTAATTTTGTGACTGCTATAAAAGACTTAAGATGAACGTGCACAAAACCTGGATATTATTGCTATTCTTACTAATCCCGACTATTCTATTCGCTCAAAAAACAAGAACAGTCAAGGGAAAAGTGTGCACGGCGTCAGATACCCAAAAAGGGGAAGAACCCTTACCTTACGCAAGCATTGTTATTTTGGGAGGAAAAGATTCCACTTTCATAAAAGGAGCTGCAAGCGATACGGACGGACACTTCAACCTTCAGTTTACTACTCAGAAAGGAACACAATATCTACTCAAAGCTTCTTATACGGGCATGCAATCTGTCTTCCGAAAACTGGATGGCAATGCTTCAACCATTAATCTGGGCAGCATCCTGCTGGAGGAAGGCATCGAATTGGGAGAAGTGACTGTTAAAGCTCCAATACGCGAAATAGACCAGGTGGGAGATACCACCGTCATCAATGCAGCAGCTTATAAAACACCGGAAGGCTCCTATCTGGAGGCTCTGGTGAAACGTATTCCCGGAATGGAATATGACAGTGAAACCAAAACCCTGAAGTACAATGGACTGCCTATCAATGAAATCAACGTAAACGGTGAAGCCTTCTTTGCGGGCGACAACAAAATGGCACTGGAGAACCTCCCTGTAGAGTTAATCAGCAAGATAAAAGTATACGATAAGAAGAGCAAACTGGAAAAGCTGACAGGCGTCAGTACCGGAAAGGAAAACTATGTACTCGACTTGCAGACCAAAGCAGAATTCAACGGAACCCTTCTTTTATCTGGACAAGCCGGATATGGCAATAACAACAAAAAGGACTTCAACCTGCAAGGTAACTACTTCAAGAATAACGGAAACAACCTCTCCGTCATTGCCAATTCCGGTAATCTCAACATGAGAACCAGCTATAAAGACAACATACAGGAGAACGTTGCATTGAACTTTACCCAAAAGTACAATAAAAAACTGACTCTCAACGGGAATATGTCCTATCACCACAATAACCAAGGCAACGTATCCACATCCTACAATGAACAATACCTGACAAGCGGAAACAAATACCAATACTCTGCCGGCGACAATACGAACGGCAGCCGTAATATGAATGCGACATTGGGCTTAAACTGGCAGGTAGATAGCATGACCTTTGTTAATATCTACGGTAATTTCAATCTCACCCGTAATAATAGTGCCAATAATAACCGCCAGGGTACATTCAATGAAAACCCTCATCTGGATATCCTGGACCCTTTCAGTACCATCAGTGAAGTACCCGATGATCAAAAAATCAATGATATTTCTATGGGGTCGCTGACGAGAGGCAATCAACACCGGTCTTCCTTCCACGCAAATATCATGCGCCGGATCAATAAAAAAGGAACTTCCGTTGGACTGACAGCTCAATACAATGATAGTAAAAATGACAATAACAACTTCTCCGTATCGTCAACGACCTATTATCAACTGAAAAACAGTGCCGGAAACGACTCCATACTCTACCGCAACCAGTACTCATCGAACCTGTCGCCCAACCGTTCACAAGGCATCGGGGTAATGTTCACCCATCCTTTCACCAAGAAACTACGCTCACAGATCTCATATAATTTCAATTATAGCAAGCAGAAAAATGACCGCAATACATACGACCTGTCCGGCTTTATGGAAGAAGCGGAGGTGCAGCCCGGCTATCTGCCCGAAGGATATGAGACGAGTTACATCGACAGTCTGAGTAACCGAAGCCATAGCAGTACCCTGCAACACGGAATCAATCTGTTTCTTAACTACTCCGACACCACCTGGAATGTCAATGCCGGGATGTCCGTAAAACCCGAACGCCGTAGCCTGAACCAAAAAACAGGTTTACATAAAGCAGATACCACCCTTCGCTCTGTCGGTTTCCAGCCTATGTTGTTCGTCTCATGGCAGAAAAAGAAAAACAGGGTCATCCTGCACTATTATGGAAATACCTCGCAACCGTCATTATACGATCTGATCGCCCCCACCAACATCAGCGACCCGCTCAACATTACGCGAAGCAATCCCAATCTGAAGCCTACTTACAATCAATCCGTCCGACTGGAAGCACAGAATACGAAGCAAGGCATCTTTGCCACACTGAACTGGAACAACAGAATCAACAGCCAGACCCGCGCAGTGACCTACAACCAGCAGACAGGCGGGCGTGAAACCTATCCGGTCAATATCAACGGTAACTGGAACATGAACGGTGTACTTCGATATCAGAAGCGCATCAAAAGTTTTAGCCTGAATGCCAATGCCGGAGGCTCTTTTGCGCAAGATGTCAGCCTCATCAACGAAAACCAGACCGAACAACCGGAGCGTAGCACCACTCACAACACCGGGATAAACACTGATCTCCGCCTATCCTATCAGCCTAAATGGGGAAACTTCGACCTGAACGGAAGATGGAATTTTCAACATTCTGCCAACTCGCTTCTGGAAACAGATACTTACACCCGTAATTATGCTTTCGGAATAAACGCCTTTGCCGATTTACCAAAAAGTATACAGCTGAGAACCGATGCGAATTATTCTTTCCGAAACGGTACGAACATAAAGAAGGGGGAAGACGACCAATTTGTATGGAACGCAAGTATCACATGGCGTTTCCTGAAAAAGAAGCAAGCCGAAGTATCAGCCAACTGGGTGGATATACTCAGCCAACAAAAGAGTTATTACCGCAGCACTATGGCAGATGGCTTTTACGAGAGCCATACGCAACAGATAGGCAGTTACTTCATCGTCTCTGTGAAATACCGTTTTAACCAGCCTCTCCGCAAAAAGTCTGCGTCTCCTCAGTAGCAACAGATTGCACCGAACGAAGCCCGCGAGGGGAAGAACCAAAATACTTCTTACAGTAGTTAGAGAAATGAGGTAAAGATTCGAAACCATATTTATAGCAGATTTCGGAGATAGTGGCATCCGTATACCGAAGTTCATAAGCTATGCTCTCTCTGCGTTTCTCCATCATCCACTCATAAACAGGTTTATGGAACACAGAGTTGAAAATGCGCCGGAAGGTGGTAGTAGTGTAACCACCTAATTGGGCTAATTCTTCCACAGTCTTCACCTTCATATGGTTTTGTAAAACAAAATACTCAAAGCTGGACGTATATCTGGACAGTGAATGCACCAACATAGAGAGATCATAATCAGAATAATATTGTCCCAGAATAAAAGCAAGTTCTTTCCGTTTAAGAGAAAGCAATTCCCGGCAAATCTTCTCTTCTACCAAATAAGCTTTTGAAGCACTCAGAAAGAAATTCAATTCATTAGTAATTTTCAAAGGCGTGAATATGAGGGGAGGAGTTACACTTTTCATTATATATTTATAGCGTTCCTCGCAAAACAATTCAGGCTGATTGAAGCGGTAACAAACACATTCCACATCCGTCAGAGCAAGAATCTCATACTTTGAACCGATAGCCTGAAGAATAAACTCACCGGCATGCAGCACAGTACCTGCATACTCCTGACTGTTGACAAGAGCTTCTCCTTCTAACAGAAAAATCATGATATTCTCTTCGCATTTTTGGGCAGGAAGGTGGAAGCCTCTTGAATGAGAGGCATAAATGATAGCATTAGCCACAGCCTTAGGGCACTGCTGACACGATATGACCGCACCACATGCAGAGTAAGTTTGCATTGTAGATTGAATGTTTTTTGTTTGTTATTGTGCGGCAAAAATAAGAATATTATGGGAAGAAACAAAAAAATCCCCAAAGACTTTACAAAAGGGAAAGTCTTCGGGGATAATTCTTCAATCTATCATCCAATAATGCTATGGCAAGCGCAGTCTCTTATAACGACTTCGAAGAAGCCTTCTGAATCTTGAAAGTTGCAAGGTTCCCTTTGTGATCTGTAGGCCAAACACAGGAGGGGGTCAGGAACTTATCTTTGGAATCATTTTCTGTTATTATGCCTCTCACAACTGTTTCGGAAGGTCCTACCAATATGCAATTTTTCAATGAAAGAATCGAGTTCATCGGATAATAATAAATAAAATCAATCCGGTCACGTTCATCGGCTTCGGGTGCCCAAGCTAATTTTTCCAGTTTAGCTTCTTCTGCAAGCTTATTTCCTGCGGGAAATGTGAAGCCGGGATATCGAACAGGATTAGGATATTTTTCACGATAACTATCCTTGAATCCAGCTTCATGAAGCATCATAGAACAATCCCAATGAATGACAGCCCCATTGTGATCCCATAGATTTTTTGTGTCCGCCTGCCAGTCCAAATGGGAAGGCTCGTTGAAATCTCCTCCCATAATAACCGGACGTCCTTGTTTAATATCGGTTTGCACTTCTTCCACGAAAGCACGGATAGACTCATCTCTGAATGACAAACGATTGGCTTTCAGGACCTCGGACTCATCTGTTATAGGATTATCTATCTTTTTCCAGCTCGTGCCACTATATCCACGTGGCATATAACATTCATAATTCCGATAATCTAAATGGCAGGAATAAAAAGAAACCGGCTGCCCTTCGATTGTGGTTGTCATTTTCACCATAGCACGACTTTCATCACCCGGTACAATGCAGCATTTAGTCATGCTATCCGGTTTGAACTTACTTAAAATACCAATTGCCAGATCGAAAGTCTCTCCATAATAATGCTTTCCCCTTTTCTTCAATTCCTCTATCACGTGTGGTATAAACCGCTTTCCATCTCTGACTTCACATAGGAAAACTACATCTGCATCCATCTGATCCAATACATCAATAATTCCTTGATCTCCATTAGGCACTTTAGCACCTCCATGCCACAGGTTTAATTGAAAAACTGTAAATGCACTTTTTGCTTTTGCATTGCAGAGATTAACTGAACAAAACAGGCATAGTAATAACAATAGTAGATTCTTTTTCATTTCGTTAATGCATTCTATAACTTTGATAAATTATAAGTTTAGACAAAAGTAGTACATTCTTTGTGCATTCCAAGCTGTTTATGCTGTTTTTGAGCTCTCTTATCCGGCTAATTCTTTTATTACTTTATTTAGAAATATGGATACTTAGTTCCTGCATTCAAAAAGAAGACATATAAATAAAAAACTACGAGAAGAATCCCGTAGTTTTTTATTTATACAATCTTATGAATAGTGTTCATAAATACAATTTAACATTTAGCCAGCAGGAGTATTTTTATCTGTATTACCTTCTGTATCCCATCCATTAATCTTTTCAACATCCCATCCAATAGGAGTTGCACCATTGGTTAGAGTTAATGTATAGCGTATTCTATTATTGGCATTCCACACAATGCCAGATAATGAAATTTCCTTTCCCCCTTCAGGAGTCGAATAATACTCGACACCTTTTGCATCGACAATTTTATACTTAACTACTATTTTAGCATCACTCCCTAAGGTTTGAGGCAGTAACATTAGAGCTTCAGTACCTAGAGGAGCAGAATCACTACCAGTAACAGTATTATTTGCTTCTGTTTCATCTAAAGCACAAGCATATGTAAGCGGATTTGTTGCACTTCCCCAAGTTTCATCATAACTATATGTAGCTACACTCCCAATATTTTGAAGTGAGAGTTCTGTTACTATATAATTCAATTTATCTGTGGCATCACCTGCTTTTATTGAAAAATTCACTTGCGTTAAAATATGAGAAAAGACAAATGTCACAGTTTTAGTAGACTTTGTACCTGTAACTTTAGCCACCAGTAAATCTTCTTGTTCACTTGCTTTAGCAGAAACTGTATAGTTAGCTATAGTAGGATAATTATCTGTAGGAGTAACAGTCAACGCAGCTGAAGCCTTAGTAGAGGCATAAGCAAAAAATTGAACATTACCAGTACTTGGCCAATAATAAGTAGCACTTTTCCAAACAGAGTTACCGGTATCCCATGAAACTTTCTCATTCTCCATCAGAGATTTGTCAAGAGTTCCTGCACCCAAAGCCAACTCTCCTGTATTATAGGCATAGACATAAAATCCGTTTGTTTTTAATTTATCCAAGGTTACCTCTGTTGCCCTTGTACTTTTCCCAACTATACTACTAAAGTTAATCTCCGCCTTTTCACCAGCCTTCTCAATCTCTTCATTCTGTGAGCAACCTACGATTGCCAACGCAGCAACTGCTGTTAATAAAATCTTCTTCATAATCGTTTGTTTTATAAGTTAATATTTTAATTTATTTACTTTCAATTTACAGGTAATTCCACATCCGTCTCATCATCCCAATCTCCTACATCACCACCCATACCACCGCCTCCATCGGGAGGAACTTCCACATCATCCACTTCTATTTCTTCATCAATCGGTATTTCAATATCCGTTGCCGGATCTCCCCCTCCCTCTTCAGGAGGAGCAGGCGGAGGAGATGGAGTAGTTACAGCAGCTGTTATGTCAACCTTTACTTCCTGAACCGTATTATCGACTTTCACAAGTAGTAATTTCATCGTTACCTCGCTGCCTGAACGTGTACCTGCTGATTCTGACGTAAAAAAAGCAGAAAAGCTACCACGTATTACATCACCTCCTTTTCGGGCCTCTACATAAATTGGGGCAACACTTGCTGTACATGAGCCATTACTGATGTAATAAGAACCATTCATCCCGTCTACATTACAGATAATGCTTGCCACATTCTTCAATCCTTTCACCTTTATTTCAAAAGAATAGTTCTTGACCACCAGTTTCGGCTGAAACTCCATCAAAAGCATCTTCTCACTCTTTTCTATTCTCATATCTTTCACACTTACTACATACAAAGGGTCCGGTGACCACACCATCGCTTCACTGGTACTAAGCCCTGTACACGGTCCGGTGTAAGCCTCAATCGTCTCAAACGCCCCATCACCACGAATCAACACACTCTCCGTATTATAATTGTAAATCACCATGTCATAATATCCCGGTGGTACTTTCACCACTCCCCCCTCAACCGAGAGATAGCTCTCCACCTTTCTTCCTTCTTCGCTTTTCGGGTAGAAGATCACCCTCATTCCTTCGGGTAACTGCTCCGTCACCCCCTTCCAATTAAGCTTAATCTGTACTCCGCTGACAGGATAATCGTCCAGTATATCTCTAAACTCACATCCCGCTAAAAGTACCGATAGCCCCAATAGAAGCAAAAGAAACACACATTTTGTACACCGCATAGCTACCGCCTCCTTCCCTGAATGAGCCATACCAAAGAAACCTTGGCTTTCGTAGGCCCTATAAAATGATAGCGTCCGCTACTTGTCCATATCAAATCACTTTCGTAGGTAGTATATTTTCGGTATTCTGTTTCCAGATAGCCAATCCCCAGACTGAATTCAAGAGCCAGGTGCCGGGCCAGTCGATGACTGTAACCATAAGTCAGTCCAGAAGCTGCATAATAGTTTCCCCGATATCCTTTATCCTTATCAAACTGGAAGTCGTACACTCCCCCTTCAGCATATATTCCCAGAAAATGTCCTGTCAGCCGTTCACGATTCTTACGATTTCCAAGCCAGTAACGTACCTCAGCACCTCCCGAAAGAAGCTGGTAACAGAAGCCGCGCTTGTTGTTCGACCACCAAGGACATTTATATTCCATATTCAAAGACCACCGCTGCCCTACGGGCAATTCTACCTCCACATTCGGAGCCAAAGCTAAATCATAAAGTATATTGTTCTTCAACGCAATCACCGTTCTACGCGGGGTTTCCCTCTTGCTTTCTGCCTCAACATACGGAGAAAAAGTCATTAGTTCTATTTTTCCCTCCGGTAAAGCATCTACAGGCAATGCTAATGCAGCTATCGGCAAACTGACTTTCATCTCCCCTATCCGTTCTACCTTCCGGAATTGATGTTCCGACAAATAAGCGTAAGGTTTTCCACCATCCAAATAGCGCAACAGCTTTATCAGTTTTTCAAAGTTCCCGAAGTGTCGCCGGATCAACGCCAGCACTTCTTCTTTATCCGGCACCTGCGGATCATTCATTACCCATTGGTATATTTTGCTCCAGGTTTCCGGTTGTAACATTCGGTCCGTCGGGTTGCAAATATCCTTGTTCGCTGCTAATCTTTCAGCTCGCATCTCTGCTTTTCCTAATATCAAAAAAGAGAGTATTAAGAATATATATAAACCTACGCGAACCTTCATAACTTTGCTTTGTATTTGACAAATGTATATTTAAAAAATTGAAAGAAATACAATTATTATGACTCTTTTCAGGGGGTGGAAGCTTCTGTGAAACGAATGAAACAGATTTGCAACTTTGCAACATAAAAGAGGTCTCATGCTATTTGATAATCATTTAGCCACTATCATCCACTATATTGTCTCAAAAAGACAGTTCGTGTGCGAGAACAGTGAATATCCGTGAAAGAATTATAAAAGGAATATCAAACGGAAGCAAATATTTGGAGGAAACAGGGTGAGCACTTATATTTGCAATGTGATTTTTTTCATAGTATTAGATTTAAGGTTAACAAAGGTTGGAGTACAGCGGTACTCCTTTTTTTATACCCATACTTTCCGATACTACTCTTCTTCACCATACCAACTCCGTGTCAAGTCCATACCAAGTCCGTACCAAGTCCAAGTGTATAGACATGGAGCTAATACGGAGTAGACAGGGCTTTGACTATGTCCGAGGGATAAAGCAGACTAAAAATATCCCCTACTATTCCATTAATTCCGGAAATTATTAATAATATTGTAACCTGTTACGTAAGTACAAGGCATACCTTTGAGGCCTAAATCAATAATATATGATTGCAAACGAAAATAGAAGTGAATTGATACAATCACTGAAGGAGGGTTCTTTTTCTGCATTCGAGAAGTTGTACAACCTGTATAGCGGCAAGCTCTACAACTTTATGATGCGCCTTTCTTCCGGCAATCAATATATGGCCGAGGAGGTGGTACAGCAGACGTTTATTCGCCTGTGGGAAGTACGTGAGAAGGTTGACCCTACCGAAAATTTCGTTTCTTACCTCTGCACCATAGCCCGTAATCTGTCGATGAATATGTATCAGCACCAGACTGTGGAATACATCTATACCGAATACCTGTTGAAAAGCAATCCCGACCGGGACCATCAGACAGAAGAAAGCACAGACCTGCGCTTTCTGAACGACTATATAAATTCACTGGCCGAAGAATTGCCCCCTTCGCGCAAAAAAATCTTTTTGCTCAGTAAACGCCAAGGCTATACCAACAAGGAGATAGCCGAGAAGATGGGCATCTCGGAGAGTACGGTCGCCACACAACTTTCACTTGCCGTGAAATTCATGCGTGAGCAATTTACGAAGCATTACGATAAGCTGATTCTTGTCTTATGGGCCTTTTTTGTTAACAAAATGCAATAATACCCGGTATGTTTGGATACGAAAGCAAGGGTAACTGTATACTATTAAATAAGTAAGAAGATGGAGAAAGAATATTATAAGAACTTAGCCGAGAAATATTTCGCAGGAGACATTACCGAAGCGGAAATCAGCGAACTGGCCGGATGGATACGCAACAACGTGCAGCTGTCCGACTGGTGGGAAGAGGAATTCGAGAAATCCGATGCTGACATTCCTCTCGACCTACGCGACAAGATGTTCGCACGGATTAAGGCGGAAGTTCTCAATGAACCTGTCCGCACTCCTGATGTGAAGCCTACAGAACGTTCTCCGAGAAAAGCTCTTGTCCCCGTTTGGGCAAAATGGGCGACTATGATCTGCATTCCTATCTTCATCGCTTTCTTCACTTATAATATCCTGAGTATTTCCGACACTGGTCACCAGTCACCTTTCATTGTAAAAGCCGATAAAGGAGACAAAGCTACGGTAGTGCTACCTGATGGAACGGATGTTATCCTCAATTCAACTTCCCAACTCAGCTATCTAAGCGATTTCGGCAAAAACGAGCGCCGGGTACAACTGAACGGTGAAGGCTACTTTAAAGTAGCACACGATCCTCGCCATACCTTTATTGTACAGGCAGGCGAACTGGAAGTAAAAGTTCTCGGTACCGTGTTCAATGTCTGCGCTTATCAGGACGAACAAGATGTAACCGTAGTTCTAATGGAAGGAAAAGTCGGCGTACATACCCCTTCTTCCTCCCTAGTCATGAAACCCGGAGAGAAAATAAACTATAATAAATCCACCCATAAATTTACTACTGAGAAAGTCTATCCCGAAGATTATGTGACATGGACCAAAGGCAGCTTGTATTTCCAGAACGAATCTCTGGACAACATTATGAAAGCCCTTTCACGCGTTTATGATGTCACGATACACATCGACTCTCCTCGAATTGCAGAAGAGCGGTTTACCGGAACAATACCCGGTGGTGGTATACAGAATGCTCTGGATATTATAATGCTGACCTCCCCGTTCCGCTACGAAGTGAAGGACTCAGTCATTATATTAAAAGAGAAATAAATCCCATATTGTTAATGTGAGTTAAAAACTAAGAGTCGCTTGGACGGCAGTATAAAGGAACCTGTATACCTATCAAACCAACTTAATTTATTTGATATGAAAAACAGGAAAACCAAAAATCTAAGAACTATGCGGGCTCTTTGCCTCTCTCTGTTCTTGAGTGTATCACTGGGGCTTTTCTCGCAAATCACCGTCACCGTGGAAAATACTCCGCTACGTGCCGCACTGAAAAAGATAGAGCAGGTCAGTGATTACAAATTCTTCTACAACGAAAAGCTGACAGAGCTGGATCAGGCTGTCAGTTTCAGTGTAAGTAATGCCACTATTGCCCAGACGATGCAGAAAGTTCTGACGGGAAGGGAGCTTACTTACAAGATGGAAAAGGACAATGTAATAGTACTGTTGAAAAAAGAGTCTGTCAACCAGAAGACTAAAACTATTACGGGAATAATAGTCGATGAAACAGGAGAACCGATCATCGGTGCCAGTGTTGCCGTTAAAGGCACCTCACTGGGCACTATTACGAATGTAGACGGTGAGTACACACTGTCTAATGTTCCGGAGAGCGCAGGAGTAACCATTTCATTCATCGGCTACAAAACAATGACTTTCCTTGCCGGAGCCAAGGCACTGACGAAAGTGACTATGAAAGAAGACAGCGAAATGCTGGATGAAGTGGTGGTAGTAGGATATGGATCGCAAAAGAAAGCAAACCTGACAGGTGCAGTAGGCATGATTACTGCCGAAGATATCAATAATCGTCCTGTAACCTCCGCTGCCAATGCTTTACAAGGTGCCGATCCTTCTATAAATCTTACTTTCAACTCCGGTTCATTGGATTCCAGTTATGATATAGATATTCGCGGAGTAGCTTCTATCAACGGCGGAAGCCCGCTGGTGCTGGCAGATGGAATGGAAGTAAATCTAAATCAAATCAATCCCAATGATATTGAATCTATTTCTGTATTGAAGGATGCTTCAGCTTCGGCTATTTATGGTGCCAAAGCTTCTTCGGGAGTTATCCTCATTACAACCAAAAACGGAAAGAATACAAACGGAAAAGCTACTATTTCATACAATGGCCGTCTGGGATGGCAACAAAACACCACCTCAACCGACTTCATAACAACAGGCTATGATCATGTAAATATTGTCAATTCCTTCTATGAATCTTATCAGGGAAAGCTGATGGCAAACTATACGGAAGATGACTTGCAAATGCTTTACGACCGTAGAAATGACAAAACGGAAAACCCCGACCGCCCCTGGACTGTAGTAGGCGACGACGGTAAGTATTACTATTACGGCAACTTCGACTGGTATGATTACTTCTACCGGAAGACTCGTCCTGAACAGGAACATAATGTATCATTCACAGGAGGCAACGAGAAAATGAACTACTTTGTAAGTGGTCGTTACCTAACACAAGACGGTCTTTTCAATATCTATAAAGATAACTATAAGAATTACTCTTTCCGTGCAAAGATGAACATAGACCTGACCTCACGTCTACGTTATTCAGTAAATGTCAACTATAATGCGACATCTTATAAATATGCCGGTTATTATGATGAACAGCAGACTATCCATAGCCTGCAATCCAATATACTGTCCTCCTTTATGCCACGTAATCCCGACGGTTCTGTGGTACAGTACGTCAACCAACTGACAGCCAATTCCCCCTTAGGCGCAGGTCATGGTGGATTTCTCACTGCAAATGAAGCACGCAACTCGCGTGAAAACAAATACTGGATACTCTCCAACCAGTTTGATTATAAACTGACCCAAGACCTGGTCTTAACTGTTTCCTACGCATATAAGAACAGGAACCGACTCAATAAAAGGCGCAGTATGCCTTTCGACTATTCCCGTCAGGAAAGTGTATTCTCGACATTTACATCAGGCACCATCACCGATTTCTATCAGGAAATACACCACGATATTGACGACCATAATGTAAATGCCTACGCAACTTATGAACACACCTGGAAAAAGAAACATAATTTCAAGGCTGTAGCCGGTACACAATTTGAGGATTACCGGACAACGGAACTATCCGTCAAAAAGGACGATTTGCTGAGTAAAGATTTAAGTTCTATGAGTGTAGCTACCGGCGAATCTACCGTTACCCAAACCATTTCTGCATTCCGCACCTTAGGATTCTTCGGTCGTGTAAACTACGATTTCGAAGGTAAATACCTTGCCGAGGTTAGTGGTCGCTGGGATGGTACTTCCCGCTTTGCCTCCAAAGACCGCTGGGGATTCTTCCCATCGGCTTCCGTGGGTTGGCGCATGAGCCAGGAAAAATTCTGGGAACCACTGCGCTCCTTCTGGAACAACAGTAAATTTCGTTTCTCTATCGGTAGCCTTGGAAATCAACAGGTAAGTAACTATGCATATATAGATAAGATTTCAACGGATAACCTGATGCAATATACTTTTGACGGAACCAAAAGGGCTAATTATGCAAACATTTCCGATCCTATCTCTTCCTCATTGACATGGGAAACCGTAACCACTTACAACTGGGGGCTTGATCTCGGATTCTTCAATAACCGCCTGAATGTGACCGCCGATGTATTTATGCGTGATACCAGAGACATGCTGACCACTTCTCTTACTCTCCCATCCGTATATGGAGCCAAAACCCCTAAAGAGAATTGTGCTGACTTACGCACAAAAGGATGGGAACTATATGTAGGCTGGAATGACCAATTCAAATTAGCAGGTAAGCCGTTCAAGTATAATATTTCGGCTACTATCGGTGATTATATTTCCAAAATAACCAGATATAACAACCCGGATAAACTGATTTCCGACTACTATGAAGGTATGACCTTAGGCGAAATCTGGGGATATAAAGTATCCGGCCTGTTCGCTACGGATGAAGAAGCAGCCGCTTACCAGGCAGAATATAATGACAAAGCGGTCAATGGTCGCGTATATAGCTCGAAAAAAGACAATTACCTGAGAGCCGGCGATGTCCGTTTTATTGATCTCGATGGTGATAAAGTTTTATCAGAAGGTTCCGGCACTGTATCCGATCCGGGTGACAAGAGAATCATTGGTAACAGCCTGCCCCGTTATTCCTACACCTTCCGTCTGGGAGCCAACTGGTTGGGATTTGATATTTCCGCCTTCTTTCAGGGGGTAGGCAAACAAGACTGGTATCCTACCACTTATGCTTATAATTTCTGGGGACCTTATTCATTCCCTTCTCTGTCTTTCATTCATAAAGATTTCCTGAAAGAATGTTGGAGTGAGGAGAATCCCGGCGCTTACTTCCCACGTCAGAGAGGATATGCCTCTTATAGTGGCGGAGCACTTGGAGTAATAAACGACCGTTATCTTCAGGATGTATCTTACCTCCGCCTGAAGAATCTGACCATCGGATATACCATCCCCGTCAACAAGAAAATACTAAACTCGGTACGTGTTTATGCTACCGGTGAGAATTTATTCTACTGGTCGGCCCTGAAGAAGCACAATAAAACGGTAGATCCTGAACTCACCAACACCTCTTCAACATACAACGCCGGTTCTGGAGTGGGATATGGATATTCCCGGTCCTTCTCCGTAGGTATAGATGTTACATTTTAATCTTAAAAGGAATTGAAAATGAAAACAATGAATAAAATAATTATTGCACTTTTGGCAATGGCAAGCTTTACGGCTTGCGACGGATTACTCAATATGACTCCGGAAGATACTTTAAGTCCGGGAACCTTCTTTTCTTCCGCAACCGAATTACAGTTATGGACAGATGGCTTTTATACTCAACTGGAGAATGCTGACGATATAGTGGCTACAAATGCCGACGATAATATCGACAGTGAATTAGGAGCCGTACTGCAAGGACAACGTTCGACAGCAGACGAAAGTGGCTGGAACTGGGATAAACTGCGCAGTATCAATTACTACCTGCAGCACTCCGACAGATGCAAAGATATGGCAGCCAGAAATGAATACGACGGAGTCGCATACTTCATGCGGGCATACTTCTACTATGTAAAAGTACGTCGCTACGGAGATGTTCCTTGGTACAATCAGGTACTGACTTCCGTTGATCAGGAACTATTGTTTAAACCACGTGATGACCGTGGTTTAGTTATGGATTCCATCATGAACGATCTGGATAAAGCCATACGTTTACTCTCTGCCGCAAAGAGTACGGCAAGGGTAACTAAATGGACAGCATTAGCACTCAAAACAAGAGTAGCGCTCTATGAAGGAACCTACCGTAAATATCGTGGAATGAATAATGCTGATAAATACCTGAAACAAGTGGCAGAAGCCGGTGAAACTTTCATCAAAGAAAGCGGTTACAAATTATACACCACGGGAAACACCCCCTATCGCTCTTTATTCAACAGTCTGGAAGCATGTACTGATGAAGTTATATTGGCACGACTTTATAGCCAAACAGCCAACGTAATGCATGGAATTCCTTTTGCTATAAAGAACGGGCGGCAAGGATTTACAAAACGTTTTATGAATCACTATCTGATGGCCGATGGAACACGTTATTCGGACAAGGCAGGTTGGCAGGCCGATGATTTTGTTGCAGAAACCACGAATCGTGATCCACGCATGCAGCAAACAGTACTGTGTCCGGGGTATATCCAGACGGGAGCATCTAAGGTGACAGCCAATGACCTTACAGCATTGACCGGTTACCAGCCTATTAAATTTGTCGGAGAATCCAAGTATGACGGTGCCAATAAGGCATTTACCGATTGGCCTCTGTTCCGCACAGCCGAAGTATACCTGAACTATGCAGAAGCGAAAGCCGAACTGGGTACACTGACTCAAAATGATCTGGATATATCCGTCAATAAGCTCCGCGCACGCGCTAAAATGCCCGATCTGGATATGAATGAAGCGAATGCAACGCCCGATCCACTGATGCAGGAGTATTATCCTAACGTAACCCAAAGCACAAACACGGGAGTCATTCTTGAAATCCGCAGAGAACGTACTATAGAATTAACGATGGAAGGTTTCCGTCTTTGGGATATCTTCCGTTGGAAAGAGGGACAACAGCTTACAAAACCTTTCTATGGATGCTACTTCCCCTCGGAAGGTGAATACGATATGGATGCAAACGGTACAAACGACCTCTTACTCTACACTGAAGACAAGGGAAACTTCAAAGGTACTGCAAAGAAGTTGGGTAAAGATCTCATTTTAACCAACGTAACATCCGGTAACATTCATGCATTGGATAAGATCAAGGTAACTTGGGATGAGAACCGGGATTACCTATGGCCGATACCTGCAAGCGAGCGTGTTGTAACCGGTGGTAAACTGACACAAAATCCGGGTTGGACAGATAGTACAAACTTTGATTAATGACATAGAACAGATTTTATTATGAATAGGTATTTAATAAATATATTACTCTTTTTTGCTGCTACTGCTTACGGACAGCAAAATAGAATGGACTTCCTTTTAGATAAACTAAATGATGGCGGTAAGTCCGACTATGTAATGATCATCGCCCACCGTGGTGACTGGCGCAATGCACCCGAAAACTCTCTCCAAGCCTACCAAAGCTGTATTGATGCCGGATTTGACGGCATTGAGATTGATGTGCAGATGACCAAAGACAGCGTTATAGTAATGATGCACGACAAAACAATAGACCGCACTACCACCGGAAAGGGTAAGGTATCCGACTATACACTGGCAGAATTGAAAGAGCTATATCTAAGAAGTCCTATCGGAGTAGTCACACGACAGAAGATACCTACTTTGGACGAGGTATTGGAAATGGCTAAAGGAAAGATTCTCATTCAGGTTGATAAATGGCAACCGGTAAAAGAAAAGGTGATTAAAGTAGCCAAGCAGCATGGATGTATGAATCAGATTATCTTGCGCGGTACTAAAAACAGTAAGCAAGTGATCGAGGAATATGGAAAATTCCCGGAAGGCCTTATTTACATTCCAGTATTAGTCTGCAAGGGTAATGGAGATAACGAAAAACTGGATGATTTTATGGATAACATAAAAACCTCTGTAATCAGTCTTTCATTCAAACGTGATGATTTCCCTGTAATAGACCGTACTAAAGAGATTAAAAGCAGAGGGTTCCGTATCTGGTACAATTCTCTATGGGCGGACTTCAACGGAGGTCATGATGATGAACTGGCAATGGACGATCCGGAAAACAGCTATGGATGGCTCTTGCAAAAAGGAGCTAATATCATCTTCAGTGACCATCCCTTTTTACTGGATGCATATTTAAAGAAAATAGGTAGAAGATAATTAAAATAAGAATAGATATGAGAAGAATAGTTTTTATACTGATTGCCATACTTGCAACTGTGCAACTTAGTGCACAAGACAGGGTTAGCAAAATTCGTGAGAAGTTATTAAACCGTGATCAAAGCACAGTTATTGTTGCCTCACACCGCGGAGACTGGCGCAATTTCCCAGAGAACTCCTTGGAAGCGATAGACAATGCCATCAAGATGGGTGTAGACATCGTGGAACTGGATGTACAACGTACCAAAGACGGTGAGCTGATATTGATGCATGACCCCACGCTGGACCGTACCACTACCGGAAAAGGAAAAATAGCAGAAGTAGCCTTGGATTCCATCCGAAAACTAAAGTTGAAAAATGGTTGTGCCATCCGCACAATCCACAATGTACCGACTCTGGAAGAAGCTTTGATGCACGCCAAAGGAAAGATTATGCTGAATCTTGATAAAGCCGACCGTTACTTCGAACAGGTATATGCACTGATGGAAAAAACAGGAACGACCAAACAGATTATTATGAAAGGGAATAAATCGGCGGAAGAAGTAAAAAAACAGTTTGGCAATTATCTGAATGATGTGATCTATATGCCTATTGTCAATTTGGACAAGGTTAATGCCGGAGAGCAAATTGAAACATTCATCAAAGATATGAATCCTGTAGCCTTTGAACTGTTATATGTAAAAGACTCCAATCCGCTTCCTGTTAAATTGAAATCATCACTCGATGGCCGTGCACTGATCTGGTACAATACATTATGGGATACCATGGCAGGTGGTCATGACGATGATCTGTCACTCAAGAATCCGGATGAGGGATATGGCTACCTGATCGATAAATTGGGAGCAAGAATTATTCAAACGGACCGTCCTCAATACCTGCTTGATTATCTGAGAAGCAGAGGATTGCATAATTAAAATACTGGCTTAAATACAGGGGAATGTTCCGGACTGATTAGTCCGGAACACCTTTTTACACCCTTTTAAAACCAAAGATTATGAACAGAAGACTATTTATTTCCGAACTGGTTGTCCTATCAGTAGGGTTTACCACCGTACAGGCTCAAACCACCGGAAAAACAATAAAGCCCAATATGCTTTTTATCCTGGCTGATGATTTGGGATGGATGGATTTAAGCTGCTACGGAAGTTCCTTTTATGAAACTCCCAACATCGACCAACTTGCCAAAGAAGGAATCCGCTTCACAAATGCCTATGCAGCATGTCCTGTTAGTTCACCCACCCGCGCCAGTTTTCAGACCGGAAAATATCCTGCAAGACTTCATCTGACGGACTACATTCCCGGTGGATATGCAGTAGCTTCCCGCAAAAGAATTATTGATGCGACATGTCCGGTTCTGCCGGTACCGTTTGTACAGAACCTGCCATTGAGTGAGCTGACTATTGGAGAAGCCCTCCAACAAGAAGGTTATCAGACCGCCCATATCGGTAAATGGAATTGTTCTATCGATTCGCTCACTTATCCGCAATATCAAGGTTACGATATAAACATAGCCGGATGCAATAAAGGGGGACCAGGCAAAGGAGGGTACTTCTCTCCTTATCACAATCCTTGCCTGAGTGACGGTCCGGAAGGAGAATATCTGACTGACCGCCTGGGTGACGAGTGTATCAAGATAATCCGCCGCTTCAAAGATAAGCCATTCTTTATCAACCTGCCTTTCTATCAGGTTCACACGCCTCTGCTAGCCAAGGCAGATAAAGTGAAGTATTTTGAAGAAAAAGCAAAAAGGATGGGACTCAACTCATTCAAAACATTCAATATTACACCGGAATGGAAAAACAAGCAGCCCTTTCAAGATTCAACACATATTGAAAGAATCATTCAAAGTAATGCTGTATATGCTGCCATGATTGCCAGTATGGATGAAAACATTGGCAGAATAATCGATGAATTGAAGCGTTTGGGACTGTATGAGAACACAATCATTATATTTACTTCGGACAACGGAGGATTGTCTACTTCCGAAGGTTCGCCAACAGCTAATCTCCCATTGAGGGGAGGTAAAGGTTTCACATACGAAGGAGGAATAAGAGAGCCTCTTATTGTACGTATTCCTCACATGGAAAATGCCGGAAATTGGTGTGACAGTATGGTGATTTCTACAGATTATTATCCTACAATACTCGAAATGACCGGAAGCAACCTACATCCTGAACAGCATCTGGATGGTATCAGCTTCTTCCCATTGTTGAAGAATGAAAAGCGAAATTACCGTGACGCTATATACTGGCATTATCCTCATTATTCCAATCAAGGAGGGCGTCCTTCAGGAGCCATCCGCATGGGAAGCTATAAGTTACTCCAGTTTTACGACACTGGTGAACTTGAATTATATGATCTTTCAAAAGATTTATCTGAAAAAGAAAATCTAAAAGATAGCGAGCCGGAGCTCACAGAGAGATTACTCAATAAATTAGAAAACTGGCGTACAAGTGTAAACGCAGATATGCCCATTAAAAATACTAAAGTACATGATTAAAAGAATACTTGATTTTTATAAGATATCACTCCCAGCTACAGAAGCTTGTCAGGATACAGACTCACAACGCTTCAAGCGTATCCGTCTTGTCACCTTTCTGTCTGCCACAATGGGGTACGGCATTTATTATGTATGTCGCCTCAGCATGAATATTGTTCGCAAACCTATTGTTGAAGACGGGGTATTCTCTGAAACGGAATTGGGAATCATAGGTTCCTGCCTCTTCTTTGTTTATGCTGTAGGAAAACTGACAAACGGCTTTCTGGCAGACCGCAGCAATGTAAAGCGTTTCATGTCCACCGGATTACTCTGCTCTGCATTGATCAATCTGATATTAGGATTTACAAACTCTTTTTATGCTTTTGTCTTACTTTGGGGATTGAATGGTTGGTTCCAATCTATGGGAGCCGCTTCCGGGGTCGTATCGCTAAGCCGTTGGTACAACAGTAAAGAACGCGGTACTTACTATGGTTTCTGGTCTGCCAGTCATAATATAGGCGAAGCATTGACATTTATCTCGATTGCATTGGTAGTGAGTTGGATGGGATGGAAATACGGAATGATCGGAGCAGGAATCATCGGTCTGCTGGGCTTTCTGATGATGTCTGTCTTTATGAAAGATACTCCTCAAAGTCAGGGCTTTCTGCTGAATAAAGAAGCGGAACAAGATAATTCAAAAAGACAATCAGAAGAGTTCAATCGTGCTCAGAAAGCCGTCCTTCGTAATCCGGCCATCTGGATATTGGCTCTTTCCAGTGCTTTCATGTACATCAGTCGCTATGCAGTGAACAGCTGGGGAGTGTTTTACTTGCAGGCACAAAAAGGATACGATACGTTGGACGCAAGTTTCATTATCTCTATCAGCTCTATTTGCGGAATTGTAGGAACCGTACTTTCAGGTATTATTTCTGATAAACTATTTGCCGGTAGCCGGAATGTTCCGGCATTGGTATTCGGAGTAATGAATGTAGTAGCTTTATGTTTATTTTTGCTTATACCCGGCGTTCATTTCTGGCTGGATGCTTTAGCCATGGTTTTATTTGGTCTGGGTATCGGAGTACTGATCTGCTTTCTGGGTGGACTGATGGCCGTTGATATCGCCCCACGCAATGCTTCGGGTGCAGCTCTGGGTGTAGTAGGAATTGCAAGTTACATCGGCGCAGGATTACAGGATGTGATGAGCGGCGTATTGATAGAAGGGCAAAAGACTGTAGTAAACGGAACCGATATGTATGATTTCACATATATCAATTGGTTCTGGATCGGGGCCGCACTACTTTCCACTTTGCTGGCGTTGCTGGTGTGGAACGCAAAAGCGAATACTTCTACAACAAATTAGGAAAGTAAGCCTTTAAAAAGCAGAAAGTTAGAACTATTGTTTTAGAAAAAAGTAGTTTCACTTGGGCGGTTTCGTTATATGGAAGACATAAAGAAAGAATTTTCTTTATTCCACCTCTATAAAGGCAGACTTTCAAACATTTCAGCAACATACGCCTTTATCTCTAAAAGTGGAAATAGAAAAATCCTGCATATACAACGGCATGTATATGCAGGATTCTAGTATAATATACCCCATTTATGCAGTTCTCAGATGAAAAAGTCTGTTTCTTGTCGACAAAACATTAACTTCCTGTCGACAGGAAGTTAACTTCTTGCGAACAAAGAGTTAACTTCATTCAGAAAGAACACTTGTTTCATTAGAAAGAAACAGTACTTTCATTAGAAACGAGCAATATATCGACTTTTTAGAGTTGTAAACTATTCGCTATACGCCTGACAGTATGTAGTCTACAAAAATAGAATTCTTTCTTTTCTTCCATCCGGTAGATAAGGCAAAAGAACAGATTCTAAAGCTATTAAATATGCAAAGTGTCAAAACGTCCTTTTTACCGATGCTTCATTATCCATTGTGCAAAGAAAGGATCATCCATCTCATACACATCATTCTTAATGACATAGCCTAATTTACTCAATCGTTTCAAACTACTGAAAGCAGTACTCGAAGATTCAATTCCCTGATTCCTGAGAAAAGACAAACTGGTAGGAGAACCAAGATTCATATTTAAACCTATCAGCACTTTTTTGTCCGTGCGGTTAAAAGTTGCCCATAATCTCTCATAATCCATATCATGCACTTGGGTCAACAAAAGGCTTGCATCAGCAACCAATGTATCCATATATCCCTTCTGCAACCAAAGTGTCCAGACCTGAAAAGCCAACTGCTGAGTATAATATGGATGGCAACGGGTAAATGCAAGTATCTCCCGACTCACATTCTCAACTTCTGTCTTTTCTCCAAGTTCACAAAAGCCTTTTTTCAGAAACACAAGAAAATCATCATAAGGAATCTTATCCAATTTCATCAGATAACCAAAATGATAGAAAGGGGATTTCTTCTTTTCAAATATTTCCTCCATCATAGACTCCTGGCTACCCAGAAATACATAGTTTACATGGCTGTGCAACTGAAGTATGGAACGCATTTTTTTATCCAGATTCTTATCCAATGCCTTTATCTCCTGAAATTCATCTAAGACAACGACCGGTTTCTCTCCCCTCTCACCTATTTTGTCAATGAGAATGAAAACATCTTCCAAAAGCACAAAACTATCAACTGAAGGTTGAAAAGACAACTCTATGCCATCTGTCATCGGATTAGTCGAAATGGTAGGAATAAAACGGAAATGAGAAATCAGATGTTTAAGACGTTCCATCGGATATTTACGAAGCACTAATTTAAGCAAATGGGCGGCAAAGTCTTCCGTATCCGTCACCAGTTGCAGATTCAATTGAAAAACCGGACGCTCCAGACTTTTCATAACCTTCTGTACAAGGCTTGTCTTTCCAAAACGACGAGGGCTTATCAATATCAAATGATTCTCACTTGAAATGACTTGCTTCACTTTTTCTTGCTCTTCCACTCTATCTGTGAAGTAGCTACCATCCACTATAGTACCAAACTTAAAAGGGTTTTCCATATTGCGAACTTTTTCAATGCGAACTTTTTCGCAAAGATAAGATTTACATATTGAATCCCATAATCTTCAGTTTGTTTTTTCAATGAATTCCCTTAGATCTGGCTATCTCACCTTTCTTCCTCTTCCTTGCCGCAAGCGGATAATCCTTCTTCACCTCAAACGAATAGCTGCCGGAAAAAAGTTTCAAAACCACCTCTCCATTTCCTTCACTGATAAATTCTATTCCTTTACACTTCCGGACAGGTTTCGTTTTCTCACGAACATCCCTCAGCGATGCAGCCGGCAGATATAGGGTAGCTGTAGTATTGGCAGGTACAGTGAAAGTATAACGAATCACTCCGCTCTCCACTTTCCAGCCACTTTCAATGCGTCCATACATAGAATCATAATATCCCCGTGCATACGTCATCTTCCCGGTTGGATCGGGCATCGGCTTCAGAACAAACTGTTTGAAACCGGGAGAAATTTCATCACGCTGTATTCCCAAAGAATAATTATACATCCAGGCACCCACAGCACCGAAAGAATAATGATTGAAAGAATTCATGCGATTGTTTCCACCAAAACCATCTGTGCGAGTATAAGAGTTCAGACGTTCCCAGATGGTAGTGGCTCCCTGTTCAATGGAATAAAGCCACGAAGGATAACTGGTCTGCTGAAGTAGCCTGTAAGCCAAGTCTGAATGCCCGTAGTCAGACAAAGCCTTATTGATCCATGATGTGCCGATGAAACCTGTCATCAGAGAGTAAGGCGGGCATTGCTGACCTCTATCCGTGGTATTCTCCCTTTTCACAGTCTCTGCAAGATTGGCAATCACCTTATTACGATTCTCTTCATCAATAATATTGAAAGCCAACGGAAGCACATACGAAGTCTGTATATCGATATGTGATCCCTTTTTCTCAGGGACAAAAGCCGAAAACCAGGTCTTTCCGGTCTCAGGCTCTATATACGTTTTATTAAAGAAATCCTTCCGGGCGGCATGCAGTTCACGAAACCACTCGGCATCGGTAGCCTTACCAAGGACAGCCGCCATCTTAGCCATCAACTCCAGATCATAAATGAAGTAGGCTTCCCATACCAGAGATTTGTCATTCTTCTCATCCTCCAGCCCCAGCCAGTCACACAAATCACCCCACGAACGGGTTTGAACAATCAGGTTGGTTTCTGTTTCGATGGTATTATCGATGATGTATTGAATATAGCGCTTCATGGCGTCGTAGTGTTCGCTCAACAAAATGGTATCCCCATATTGCTGGTAACACTCCCAAGGCACTGTGATTCCGGCACTTCCCCACAGCAGACCGCCAAAGCCACCACCCAATGGAGCAATATCCGGAAAACGCCCATCCGTCCGCTGAACATCGCGCATAGAACGGAGATAGCGTCTCAGGAATTGCGGGACATCCGCCAGATAAGTTGCCGTGCGCGAGAAGACAGAAATGTCTCCTGCCCATCCCAGCCGTTCATTGCGTTGCGGACAGTCCGTAGGAATGGAAAGGAAGTTTCCATAAGAAGACCAGGTTATATTCTTCCAAAGCTGATTCACCTGAGTATTGGAAGTCTCGTAGCGTGAAGCTAATTCGTGTATAGAGCTGAGTACTACCCCTTTCACCGCTCCCACAGGCAACGGTTTATCAATGCCTGTGATCTCTATAAAGCGGTAACCATGATAGGTGAAGCGGGGAGAGATGATTTCCTGCCCGCCTTTAGCTATATAAACATCCTGAGCCATAGCGGCACGGATATTCTCCAGCATAATCATACCGATATTCCCTTCGTATTCCGGCAAATCGGGATATTTCACCTCAGCAAAGCGCAGCGTAATTTCCGTTCCGGGTTTCATGCCCGATAAACTAATTCGGGGAACTCCTACCATATTCTGCCCCATATCATATACAAACACACCGGGGCGGACTTCTTCTACCGAGAGAGCCGTCAACTCATTTATTTGTTTCACCGTCTGACCGAACTGCCCGGTAAGTTCAAAGCCTGAATAATCATTCACCCACGGCATATTCGGATTACCTGCCGTACTGATATTACCTTCCAAGGCAACTTCATGAGCCGGTTTCCAGGCAGATGCATCATAAGAAGCCATACTCCATCCTTCCACTGCCGTTTCCCTTAAAGCATCATACACTTCACCCTGGAAGAAACTACCGTAAGTAATAGGACCTTCACTGAAATACTGCCAGGATAACGGATCAGTTACCACCACATCGGTCCGGCCATCTGCATACGTGATAACCAGTTTCGCTAATAAAGATTGACGGTCACCGAAGAAGTTCCAATTGTCTCCCGTAAAGGTAGCACCCCCACTCCACCAGCCTTCTGCCATCAAAGCGCCAAGGGCATTTCTACCGGAATGAACGTACTCCGTTACATCAAACGTCTGGTACAGATGGGTTTTATTATACTGGGTGATTCCGGGATTAAAATAATCGTCTCCTACACGCTTGCCATTCAGATAAACCTCATAAATACCACGTGAAGTAACATACAAGCGGGCTTTGGCTATTTCAGTATCCGGAGTAGAGAAAACCGTACGAAGCATAGGGGCAGAATTGCCTTTGGGAGTGAAAGTACGAAAAGCACCGGAAACATTGCCATCTATCCAGTTATTCCCTTCTTTACAAGTAGTTATCACATTCGAAGGACTTCTGAGATTAGCAATCTCCATCTTCGGGAAAATAGCAGATTGCCCTGCGGGAACATCAAAACCGACATCGCCTACCACCGGGAAAGCGATAAAATCACCTCCCCGCCCCAAAGGGTTCAGGTCTGCCCGACCAATCTCTTCGCCACCATCCACATAGAATCTTGTAAACCCCAGATCGGAAGTAAGGCTTATGGTATGCTGTGCATACTTGTTGTTTTCATGAATCCATGTCAGCGGAACAGGGAAACTTTTGAAAGGAACGCTTCCCTGATCGTCCGGATGGTATCCCACACGATACACATTCAGCATTGCCTTTTTACCCGAAACGAGTGAATCAATGCTCAATTCTATTTTAATATAAGATTCATCTTTTCCATTCTGCAAGTGATACAGGTTCTTATTCTTATCCATCAGACGCTTATCATTCGCTCCGTAGACAAAGCCTGCACGTGTGCTTTTTGACTTTTCATCCAGTTGAAGTGAAACATTCAGCCTGAATACCGGGAGATAGTGAGAATAGAGCATCCTGTCTTTATCTCCGCCACCTATCCACTTAGCACCACTCCATCCCTCGTAAGGGGAAGTTTTACTCATTAATCCTGTCTCAAACCAGGACGTTTCCGATGATTGTTCGCCTCTTTGATTCCAAACGTTGACTGTCCAGAAATAGCAGGTAGCAGGTTGCAAAGGAGCACCGGCATATTCTATGTTCAGTGACAGGTCACTCGACACTTTTCCGCTATCCCATACCAAACTACCCATTTCATCAGTCACTATTATCTGATAGGCCTTCTGCGAATAACCTCTTTCGGTATCCGGCACCACCATTTGCCAACTGAAACGAGGCTTTTCTACATCGATGCCTAATGGCATTTCGGCATATTCCACCTTGAGTTTTTTAATAGAAACAGGATTTTCTACAGCATATAACAAAGCCGGGCAAGCCAGGCAGATAGAAAGAATCAACAATACAAGGGATTTATAGCTTTTCATAATATACAGTAATTCATAGATTTACAGTGTACAAATATAGTGTTTATCTAATAAATATTGAATGAGTAATTTGATATAATTCATTAGAAAATTGCCATATCAGTAAACATAGAATCTAATTCAATAATCTGTATATAAGCCCTTATCCTATGATCCACTTACTGCCCGGTATGAACGAGATAATCTTCGTAGCGATGAAACAGCTAATGAATGTACTTACTGCAATACAGGGTATAGCGGCAACAGTGGGCAGTTCCAGGTTATGCTTGAACACGGTTACCCATAACCCAAGCCAGAATATGTGCATAAGGTACATACCATAGCTGAGCTTTGATGTTTCTGTAATAGCCTGTGGCGGATTCTGACGGTTTATACATGTGAAAAGAAGGAATGTACCTGCCGTGAGAAGCACACAGTTGATGGTGCAGAAAGCCCATCCGATCTCTATTTCCGGGGTAACGAGAATTTCTCCGGGAATGGCCTGGACATAGAATGAGTAAATCGTCCATACAGCACCGACCACCATTAAAATAGTTCCTATAGTGAGGCGCTTGGAACGATTCCATGTAAGATGCACACGTATATAATGCGCCATTACAAGGTATCCCAAGTAACCGGAGAAGTACCACAGCATATGGTATTCGTTCCAGAAACATTGTCCCCACACTTCACCGAACCAGCGGTTGAGATAAGGCATACAGGTCGAAAGCAGGAACAGACCAATGAAAAAACGTTCTTCTTTAGCCGTAGCTTTACTCAGCCACGGCGATATGATGGGGATGAACAGATAAAGGCTGATCAAAGGATACATGAACCACAAGTGTCCGGCCAATGACGGAAAGTTCAGGAATATCCGCGACATATCATTAAACGATGTTTCTCCGTTTATCTGTCCCCACAACATCGGAAGCGTACTGTACAGTATCATGAATATGAAGAATGGCGGCAAGATGCGAAGGGCACGTTGACGGTAGAATTGCCACATGGTCTGTTCTTTCTTCATCGGTGCAAGAAGAAATGCAGAGACAATCATAAACAGTGGCACCGCCATGCGTGAGAAACCGTCGTACACAGCTACCCATAGCCGGTCTGCCTCACTACCCAGGTAGGACTGAGGCCCCACCATATCCGTAGCTCCGGCAGCACCATAAAAGTTTTCACTAGCATGGACAACCATGACAAGAAAGCACGCAAATACACGCACATAATCCAAAAAAACAATACGCTTCATCTTTTTTATTTAAATATTTAATTAGTTCGCTTTCAGACGCAATATGGTATATGAGAACGGTGGGAAACTATAGTCAAAACTTTCTCCGAAACCATTGTACTCACTCTCCTGCGGAGAAATCTTCATGGGTTCTTCAAAGGAATTCTCCTCCATATCGCTGGCTGCCGACAAAGAAATCACCTTGCCAGTTTTCTCTACCTTGCTCACTCCTTCCAGTTTTATTCTTAACGGATAAGCTTCAGCCTCAGCATTCACTACCTTCACAATCAACTCACCGGTTGCTTCATCATAGCCCGAAGAGAAGAACTGAAGCGGCGTTGTTTCCGGTGAATAAGATACGATCAGCTTACCATCCATATAGAGTTCACTCTTCAGCGGAGTAACCACCATTTTTACATCATACCACTGGTCATTTTCAAGAGATTGCGCCACCCTGTCGCTAACCACACCGGCCGTGCGACCTTCTGCAACTCCTTCGATAGCCGTAGTCTGATTGTTCCATCCGGCAACGTTGTACACAAAACCTTTCTTATTATCTTCCGACAAGCCGAAATAGATAAAGAACCCTTCGTGACCACCCGTCTTGCGGACTTTACACTCAAGCGTAAACTCATTGCCGCTGAAACCATCTACGATATACTTCGTAGGTGTTTCCAGAGAAGTCTGGCTTAACAAACCGTCTTTCAAATTCCATGTACCCTTCTGCTCAGCAGATTTAGCAAGATCGAAAGGAACGGCTGTTCCGTCTGCACGAGTCACTTTTACGTCACTAAACTCTACCTGGGTATTCCATGACCCAAAGCCGAAGCGTCCTGCATTATATTCCATCTGCTGGGGAGCGCTCATAGTCAGATTGCTCTTTACATTATAGGTCGGACGATTCTCTGCAGCCATCTTCTGCACATAGTAAGAACTGCGCCCTAACACCTGATCCGTATCCAGCCAGATGAGGTTGACAGCCCATGAACGGTCGTTCCGGTTTTCCAATAACGGAGCATAGGAAGTCATTTTCACCAGATCACCATTACGCTCCATGCCGGAGATGAAAGCTGCTTCCGAAAGGGCTGCACGCAGGTTGCCTCCGCCCACATTGGCATTGCAAGCATATTCGCCTACATACACATCGTATTTTCCACGCGGATGGTTATCAAAAATCTTTGTATTCTGGAAGAAGAATTCGGGATTGACGTACCAGTGCGGATCAATCATATCTGTCTTGGCAATCTTGCCTGTTCCGCCCAGGCCATGATTGGAAATCAAAGTCAGTTCGGGATATTTCTCTTTGATAGCGGTATAGAAGATATCGAAGCGCTTGTCGTACTCATCGCCCCAGTTTTCATTGCCAATCTCAACATACTGCAATGGGAAGGGGGCAGGGTGTCCCTGCTCGGCACGCTTAGCACCCCACTCGGTGGTGACGTCGCCAATGGCATATTCTATAGCATCCATACAGTCGTCCAGATAGTAAGCAATCTTATTCTCAGACGAAGCATCTCCCATGCGGTACTGGCAACCCAACCCGACATTGCAGACAAACATCGCCTTTGCACCTATATCCTCACAGAACTGCAACATTTCATAGTATCCGAAACCGTATGAGCAACGATATCCCCATGTGCTGTATTCCCCCGACCGTGCAGCAGGATCACCCAAGGTTTTCTTCCATTCAAAGCGGTTCTCCAATGAGATGCCCTCCACTACGCAACCACCAGGCCAACGTACAAATGCCGGTTGCAGACCTGCCAGCATTTCTGCTACATCATTCCGCAAGCCATTCGGACGATTACGGAAAGTCTTCTCCGGGAAGAGGGATACATAGTCCACGTAGACCGTACCCGGTCCGTCAAATTCCAGAGCCAGTTTTCCTTTCGCATCGGTAGCCGCGGGCCTCATCATCTGGTGAACATCGTTCCACGTACCGCTTCCGCTTATCTCAATAGCGGCAGAAGCCAGTACTTCATCCTTTTCGGACAACAGCAGGGCAGTTATTTTTCCTTTATAGTCGGCAGAAGTGCGGAGAATGGCACGCAGCAGATAAGAATCTTCCTTTACCAGATTCATGCCCCAGTATCCTCCGTTAATCAGTCGGACAGGAGTCGAGGCATCTTTGATGGTTACTTTCAGATTATTGGGTGCTGTCGGATATTTGGGATTTTCTTTCGTCAGTTTCATCTCTGCATGAGCAGTTTCCTGAGTATTCAGGTTCCATCCCGGCACAGGCTCGGTAGTCCAGCGGAAACTTCCTTCCCGTACCTCACCTGACATGTGGTTGCAGACTTTCTTCGGATGCAGTACATCTCCTTCGGCATAATAGCCTTCGGGCATTTCCAGTTCTTCGAAGCTACGGTTCTTCACCAGCTCGGCATATAAGCCACCATCTCCTGCATGATTAATTTCTTCGAAAAAGATTCCGTACATGGATGGAGCTACTTCGGCTCCTTTCTCTTGTAGATTGATTACAAGTTCTTCTTTCGGTGCAATGCTATTGCAGGCGCTCAATAGTAAAGCGGCCGCGGCAAAGCATAAAAAAAACTTTTTCATAAGCCTGTTTTATTAATCGGTATTAGATATATAATGTTTGTTCACAAAGATAAGCCATGTCTTTCTATCAGAATAGTCACAATCTTGCCAAAAAAAGCAATTTTTAGGCCAAAACGGAGAAACATTCCTGATTTAGAGGTAAAAATCACACTCTTTTCATGGCTATTTATAAATTGGGTTGACTTTCATTATCTAAAAGCCAACCCTATTCAAATAGTCTAACTGTTATTGTTTATCTCTTATTCCAGCCCGTAAGCATATACTTCAGCGAAAGAGCAGTAAGGAGCTCTGTAACTGTCCGTCATCTTTATCTTGAAGTAACGGCCTTTCACCGGAGTAACGGCAAACATCTGAGCTTCCAGAACCTGTTTCATAGTGAAGTCGCCTACCTTCGTCCAGTTCTCCTTATCAGAACTTACATAGAATTCACCGGATTTCGTATCCCGGTTTGTATCATGCTGTCTCTGCATCATAGCAAACTGGGTGAAAGTATATTCTCTTTTAGCATCGACAATAAATTCAAACGGCAGGTTATCGCTGCCACCATTCCATTTTGAATGCCAGAATGTAGTCAGATTACCATCCAGAGCACAACCGGCTACACCGTTTCCGGCTCCTTCACCTGACACTTCCTCCGAATTAGCCTCTGCCGTCCAGCCTGTACGGTCCAGATTGTGCCCCATGACCCGGATAGCCAAAGGATACACAACCTTCGATTCAGAAACCTCAAACTGAGAAACATCCATTACCTTAACAGGCAACATATAATCGCCCGGTGCCAACTGGTCTCCCTTAATGCTAACTTCCAGTTCAAGGTTCGTCGTGCCACTGGGAAGAGTCATCGTTTCCGGAACGGTATAAGTTCCTTCGGGCAGAATCTTAAAGCTCGTTCCATTGTCCGCATTGTACTCTATAACGTAGTCTTTATCTACTGCAAACTTACATTCCAAATCCCATTTGTTATCCGTATCAAGGCCAAACTTTATCTTCTCTGTAAATGTAGAGATAGAACCATATTCCAACGTCTTCAGTTCTACAGCTGAATTTATAAAGCCAATAGCAGGTGTAATCACTCCTGCCAGTTTCAGGAACAATTCATTCTTTTCGGCATTGATGGAGTCTGTTTCACTGGTAACCTGTATAGGTAATACCCATACGGCTTCCGGATCAGTCTCCATTGCTGCTTTTACGCTCTGAGGTTTCAAGTAAATGTTTACCAGTTTATACCTGTCAGCAGACGAAAAGTCCAGAGTGGTTGCATCCAGTGAATAACAGTTTTCGCCTATCAACTTATAGTTCGTACCTTCCGGTTCGCTATATTCTTTGTCAAGTTCCGCCTGTGTCAGAACATTAACTTTGACACTGGCAGTCAGGCTGGGATCACTTCCGGACTTGATCACTGAAAGCGTGTACTTATTATCTTCATCCGTATCGTACAGTGTAAGACTCTGCTTACCACTATTGTTCACATACAGTATTTTATGGTACTCTTCCGGTACCAATTGGTCCAAATCATATTTTGATTCGCTGCAGGCACCCAGCAGTACCAGGCCGCCCATCAACAAGATTGTTCTTATTTTCATAAAGCTTTGTTTTTTTAGAGATTGATTAATATCCGGGTGCCTGTACTAACTGAGGATTACTGTAGAGCTCATCCATACCGGTACGTGACCAAACAGGAAGCAGATACAGTCTATCGTCCCACTTGAACGGTTGGTTAATCAGTGTCGGTTTGTTGAAGTTTTCGAAGCTCGGGTTTACGCGCAGACCATCCAGTCCATAGCGAGCGCCGGCTTTCAACATCTGAGGAGCAATCATCCAACGGCGTACATCGTAGTAGCGGTGTCCTTCTTCAAACAGTTCCACAAAGCGTTCATTACGAACCCAATCGGTCAGAGTCATGTCAGCTGTAATATCGCCTTCAGTCAGATCATCAAAACCGGCACGACGGCGAACTTCATTCAAATTGCTGAGAGCTTCGCCTGTATTATCCAGCGCAGCATAGCATTCTGCAAGGTTCAGGTAAAGTTCTGCCATACGGAAAAGCGGGCGACGGATAGCAGTCCACGTCTTTGTACCGTCTGCACCATAATAAGTATTGGGATCAATAAACTTCTTCGTGAGGTAACCAGCTCCTACACAGTTACGGGTATTGCTTGTATTATAACCATTCGTATTAGTATTTTTTAGGTTCAGCCATAACGGTCCACCGTTATTGATCTTCGGACTATACTGACAACCATCGAATGCAATCCATGCATAGAAACGAGCTTCACGTTTGGCATGCATCTTGATGATATCATTCTTCACATCTTCTCCATCCAGATTGTTGGTAGCAAGCGCCGGACTCTGAGTACCTTCATAGAAACGAGTATACCACTGATCCTCAGAATAAAATTCAGGATCTTTCTCCGGCAATTTACCATTCTCGGTATAGAAATGCTGTACAGAGTACAATGTCGGGGCATCACCTGCCCAACCTCCTTCATAAATGCCATTGCTTCTTTTTACAACTTTATTCGGTAAACGCCAGGAAGTAGCTTCACCGCTACCGTTATTCCCATCTATCGAAATGCGTTGCCCCCAAATGATCTCTTTATTATTGTCACCTTCATTGGCAGCAATCAGATACTGGAACATACGAACACGCTCTTTGAACTCCCGATTCTCTTCGGTATCCTCTTCACGTCCCGGAATGAAAGGAAGACTCAGATTATCACGATCAGCTTTCCGGTTGGCAGTTTCGATGTCAAAGAGTTGATAACCTGCCGCTTTAGCAGCCGTCAAAGCTTCTTGACAGGCAGTCAGGGCACGCGTCCATTTCTCCGGATTGTAAGTAGTGCTCACCAGTTCGTTTCCATATCCCGGAGTTTCATAATTCTTATTCTTCCATTCCGGATGAGGGAATGATCCGTTCCACAACGGAGAAGCTGCATACAACAATACACGAGCTTTCAATGCTCTAGCTACGGTAGAAGTGGCACGTCCCAAGTAATTGGTAGGCCGTGTAGCAGGAAGTACGCCGGCAGCCTGATCTAATTTACCTACAATGTAATCCACACAGTAGTCGAAATGCGAACGTCCGGGAATACCCTCATTGGTGATGTTTGGGTCTACTTTTTCTGTAATAAGAGGACAAGGACCAAAAGCTTGCAGAACACGGAAGTGGTAATAAGCCTCCAGAAAATAGCATTCAGCTTTGTATTCTTCCTTATCTTCTTGCGTTACACCAACCGGCTGTAATTCATCAATCAAACTCAGGAAATGGTGCACATAGCCCAACCAGTTATAGCTGGGAACCCAGATAGTCTGGTCATCACCACCCCAACTACTGTAGAATGCCGGAGAAATAGTTCCCCAAGCCACTTGTTGCTGATAATTAGAATACTCGTAAGGAGCAGCAGATTCATCTGCAGACAGTTCAAAAGAATGATATTGGAATGGAGTAGAGCGCGGAACAGCACCATAGCAGGTATATAAAAAGCTTAACGTAGCTTCCTGATCTTTCATAGTATCTTTAAAATCGGCCTGTGCAGGTGGAATAATATCCAGATAGTTACAGGATGCCAGACAACAGGATGTTATTAAAACCTGTGCCATTCGGGTTATTTTATATGTAAGTTTCATACGTCGATAATGTATTAGATTGTTTTAGAATGTAAATTGAACACCCAGATTGAAAGTGCGTGAGAACGGATAAACGTTCCATGCCAGTTCCGGATCCCACAACTTGAAGGGACTGAATACAGCCAGATTATCTCCACTCAGATAGATGCGGCAATAGGGCAGACGGTAACCAATCTCCAATGTTTTAAAGCGGAGGAAGTTTCCGTTACGCAGCCAGTAAGTACTGGACTGGATATTGTTGTTGATATCAGTCTTGCTGATACCCAGACGTGGATATGCTGCATTCGGGTTCGGATTATCCACTGACCAGTGGTCATTTGCAATCCAGTCCATCAGGTTTCTTTCCAGAGTTTCTCCTTCTTCACCGTCACCACCACCTGAAAGGAATGGTGCCATACCGCTATTGAGCATTATCTTACGTTTGGCCGATCCGCTGAAGAATACACCTAAATCGAAGTTCTTATAGACAACGTTCAATCCGAAACCATACTGGATACGAGGTTTCCAATCGTAGGAAGAAATCATCACCTGGTCCTCAGTAGTGATTTTACCATCACCATTTATATCACGGTATTTGATATCACCCGGCATGATATTTGCTCCCAATTGAGATTGGTCGGGTGAATTGGCTATTTCTTCTTCGCTGGAGAACAGACCTTCGGCTATATATCCTTTATACGTATTCAACGGTTTACCGGTATCGGTTTGCCAAACGTATGGATAGTTGGGTTCATCTACATATTTATGTTCGTTCTGGTTATAAGTGAAGTTACCACGGAAATCTACCATCAAGTCTTTCCCGAATTGCTTCGTCCAGTTCACACTCAATTCAAAACCCTGGTTCACCACTTCTCCGATGTTACTCCAGGGTTTTGAACCCCAGTATCCCAACATAACAGGCCAGGAAGCGCGAGCCATCAAAATACGGTTGCGTACATCATGGAAATAATCGAATGTAATATTTACCTGATTGAACAATGACAAGTCGACACCAATATCGAATTTCTTCACATGTTCCCATCCGGCATTCTGTACAGCCAGTACCCAGAAGGCAGGACCTTGCTTGGCGGTTTCACTCGTTGGAAGTCCGGTCCAGTAATTATCAGCTTTACCAATACCTATATTATTCTGATAAAGGAAGTGTGGAGCACCACTGGCAAAAGCATCACTACCTACCAAACCATAGGAGCTTCTGATTTTGAAGTGATTAACATATTTACTTATGGGTTCCCAGAACTTTTCAGAACTTACCACCCAACCTGCTGATACAGCCGGGAAGAATTCAAAACGCTGACCGGAAGCCAAACGTTCAGAACCATTGTAACCGAAGTTGAATTCAAGCAAGTATTTATTGGCATAATCATAAGTTACACGTCCTGAATAACCTTGATTACGGTTTGGTAAAACATCATTCCTGTATTCACGCATCATGTACATAGCCATGGCTGACAAATTATGATCACCAAAACTGCGTCTCCAGTCCAAACGAGCATCGAAATAGAAAGTCTGGTCAGTATTACGCCCTATAGCAGATTGACTCAAAAACTGGTCACCAGTCTGTAATAGTTGCAGGTCATAGTCATTTGTTTCGGGATTCCATGAGCCATCTTTCACCTTGTACATATAGGATTTGATAGAACGGTTGTAAGAAGATTCCGACCAATTCTTGAAATTTACCAATGCTCTAAAGCTCAAACCTTCAGTTATCACCTTTAAGTCCTGATTCAGTGCGATAGAGGTATTCAACGTATTAAAATTAGTTTCTTTGAAAGAACTCATCATATATTCATACGGGTTTTTACCAACTACACCCGGTTTGATTTCCGCATTACCGAAACGGATAAAACCATCATCACCATCCTGCTGTGGAAAGTAAGCGGGAAAAGATACCGGATTGGTACGCATCACCATGTTGTACAAATCACCGGTCTTGTAGTTAGGGCCTTGTGAATTACCAATCTGAGCCATCATACGCATATCGATGGTAGTAGTGTTGGTTAACTTATAAGAGATATTGTTTTGGAAATTATAGTTCCAGTTGTTAATGTTAGGATTATAATAATAATCCGGTGCATCAAGTAAACCAGTATCATGATTAGCCTGCAAACTCATATAGTAAGTCACACGAGAGCCGCCACCCTGTACATTCACATTGGCACGTTGGTTGAAGTTGCCGGAGCGGAATATCTGATCAAACCAGTCCACATCGGGATATACATACGGATCAACACCCAGTTCTGTATTTCGTATCTGCTCTTCACTGAATTTAGGAGATGTAATCGGAGTCAGGCTTCTGGCCTGTGCCGCTTCATTGTAAGTTCTCATGTACGTAGCACCATCCGCAAACTTCGCAACTTTCGTCGGTTTGAAATAAGAAGCTTCCAAAGATACATTGACAGTCGCTTTCGTATTCTCCTGGCCTTTCTTTGTAGTTACCAGCATTACCCCGTTTGCACCACGGTTACCGTAAATAGCGGTTGCCGAGGCATCTTTTAGTAAAGAAAAGCTTTCGATAGACTCCGCGGGAATGCGGTTCAGGTCGGCAGAAGAAATCTCGATGCCATCCAACAATATCAGCGGAGAAGCGGAACTACCGAATGTATTGATACCACGGATATAGAATTCGGAAGTAGAACCCGGCTCACCACTATTCACCATAGATACCACACCCGCCAGTTTACCGGCAAGTGAACTGGTAAGAGAAGAAGAAGGTGCTCTCAAAGAAGCTCCTTTCACTGTAGCAATAGCACCTGTCACGGATACCTTTTTCTGTGTACCCTGACCTACAATCACTACCTCATCCAGTACCTCATTGTCCGATGCAAGTTTCACATTCATCACACCCAAATCACCTACCATCAGCGTCTGTGGTTTGTAACCGATATAAGAAAACACTAATTCTGTCTTGCTGGTTACAGCAACCTGAAATTTACCATCGATATCGGTGATGGTACCTCCCTCTTCGCCTTTTATTTTCACATTTACACCAATCAAAGTCTCTCCGGTGGAAGCATCAACTACGGTTCCCATCAAAGTACGCTTCTGAGGTGTATTACTTTGAGTGATTATTTGCACTGAGGAATTATCCGATTCTGCCATGGCAGCGGATGGATAACTGCAAATAAAACCAGTGCAAACGAGCAAACCGGTGAGGACTCTCCGATTGTTTTTCAATAATACTGACTTCATCATCATTACTAGATTAAAGTTAAAAAATTAAGTTAGATTCTTTTATTCTATTTTTCGATATTTATTTTGTTTAATAGCGGCTGTGTATAATCTTATTTGCGATAAGAAATTGCATAAACCCGGAAAATTAGAGTATATATAGAAACTATATAACTAATTGCCTATGCAGGTTTATGCCAATTCTCTCGCAAAATAAGTTTACTGTTGGATTTTTAGAAAGTTTCTATCAGGAGTGAAGCCTCTTTCAGTCCCTTTGCAGAGACTTTCACATGTATTTCACCCGTCTCTTCATTGGGTTGCACAATAGCAATGGCTCTTCCCCGGAAAGTATTGGGCGTGAGCGAGCGGAAACTTTTCATATCATCATAAGCTGCATTTCCACCTGCAATGACGGTTCCTTTACCCATACATTCAATCTTGACAGGCAATGAAGTATCGGGAACTACATTTCCGTCTTTGTCTACCAACTCTATCTTGACATAAGAAAGGTCGTTCTTACAGGCTCTGATCTTATTCCGGTCGGCAGTCAGACGAATAGCGACAGGCTCTCCGGCAGTGGTTAACACAAACTCTTCCTTACCCTTTGAATTTACAGCTTTCAAAGTTCCCGGTTCATAAGGCACTTCAAAAGTGGCGGTATAGTCCTCTTTACCTGTCTCTTTCTCTCCAATGAGTGTATCGTTCAGGTAAAGCTTCACTTTCGGGGAGCGACTGTATACATTCACTTTCATCGTTTGCCCCTCACAGCCTTTCCAATTCCAACTTACCAGTTCGTTAGGCCAGCCCCATCCGTTTACCACTTCTTTTTTGCCTTCGGGAACAGGGGCATGAACTGCCATAGTAATAGGACGTTCGCGCCACAGTACATCACGATAATAAGATTGAGGCTTCTTGTCACCGCAAAGGTCAATATCACCACACCAACCATTATACCAGGGCCAGCCCATGAATTGTGTGTCATGCTCACCTTCTCCCAAATACGAGGCATGTGCCAATCCGGCCTCACCCAGGTAATCGATGGCAGTCCACACGAAATCACCTATTACATAGGGATGTTTCTCCACCAGATTCCAGTTCTGAGCGGCTTCTTTCGGATAAGACTCACTACCATAGATAACACGATCGGGGTAGGCAGCGTGATCGCTCTCATACTTCCGCCAGATATAGTTATAGCCGGCCACATCGAGATTTTTGAAGACCCGGTAAGAATCCTTATCCCAATTGTATTGACGTCTGTCCCAGAAATCATTGGAGCCGATGGTAGTGAAGCGAGAAGTATCATACTTACGGACAGTATTCACCAGTCTTTTAGAAATCAAGTCTCCCTCAGGTTCATCAGCACGCTGTTCCACCTCATTTCCGATGCTCCACATAATGATGGAAGGATGGTTCCGGTCACGACGAACGGAAGCTGCTAAATCATAATCGCTCCATTCATCGAAAAACTGGTGATAGTCCTGTTCACGTTTCGGTTTCTGCCATTGATCGAAGGTCTCGTGAATTACCAGCATACCCAATCTGTCGCAGGCATCGAGGAAATGCTCGGACACCTGATTGTGTGAGCATCTGATAGCATTGTAACCGTTGGCTTTCATAAGTTCCACTTTCCGTTCTTCGGCGCGGTCAATGGTGGCAGCTCCCAGGAGCCCGTTATCATGGTGCACACAGCCACCTTTCAACTTCAAGGATTTGCCATTCAACAGAAAGCCTTTCTCTGCTGAGAAAGAGAGGGTACGGATACCGAAAGGAACAGAAATCTTATCATATTCCTTTCCGTTTGAAGAGAGAGATACTTCCGCAGTGTAAAGTACAGGAGTATCTACTGACCATAATTCGGGCTTTTTAATGGAGAAAGATGTTGCCACCGGAGTTTCCTTGGAAAGCTCTACGTCCTGAGAAGTTGAAAACACTTCATTTCCGGCGGGCGAATATATTTTAATACCTATTTTACCTGATTTATTTTGCAGGCCCTCATTATGTATAATCGTAGAGAATTTAATTACAGCATCCTTTTTCCGGAGTTCGGAAGCATCGACAAAAGTATCCCATTTATCCACATAAAGTTTATCTGTCTTTATCAGCCATACATGGCGGAAGATACCTGAACCGGCATACCAGCGGCTGTTGCGTCCGGCATTTACCGCTTTCACAGCAATTGTGTTCGGAGTGCCGGGAGCATTCAGGTAAGGAGTAATGTCTACTTTATAAGAAGTATATCCATAAACATTGAAGTTGGCTTTCTTACCGTTTACCCATAATTCGGACTGATTATATACCCCTTCAAAATAGAGCACAATACGTTTGCCGGCATCAGCAGCAGAAAGAGTTAATTCCTTTCTATACCAGCCTTCGCCACCCACAGTCTGCCCCGTATCGATATCTCCTTCACTCATACGTGAAAAAGGACCGGCAGTAATACCTTCTTTTTGAAAAGGCAGAGGTTCTACACTCCAATCATGAGGAAGATCGAGAACTCTCCAACGACTGTCATTATATTCCGGCTGTTCGGCATTGGCCACAATACCTAAATGGAATTTCCAATCTTTATTGAAAAGAGTTTTTCTGTCGGAAGCGTGAAGAAAAGCGTCCGGCAGTAATGTGAATAGCATCACACAAGAAAGAAGTAATTTGCTTGCTGTTCTCATAATATGAATCTGATCTAAGTTTAATTATCCGGCAGCAAAGCAAGTCACATTTCATAAGAGTGCAGGTGTAAAAACAGGTTATCAAGGGTATAAAATCCTTTCATGAAACGTTTGAATACCCTGATGAAAGGATTGTATACCCTACATACAGCGCATATAGATCCAACATGCAGGATATATAGATCCAACACGTCCGGTATATATATCCTGCACATCCGATATATATGCCGGACACGTAGGATATATATGCGCTGCAAACAGTAAATTAAGGAGTGTTTTTCTGCAGATACTCACTCGGTGTAATGCCGAACTCCTCTTTGAAACACTTCGTGAAGTATTTGGGAGTAGTGAAGCCCACGGCATAGGCCACTTCAGATATATTCTGTGTCCGGGCAAGCAACATCATGCAGGCACGCTTCATCTTCACATTCCGCACAAAATCCAGAGGAGTCAGGCCCGTTATGGACTTTATCTTACGGTAAAGGGTAGATTTGGACATTCCCATCTCCGTAGAAAGTTGTTCCAGATCGAACTCAGATTCTTCCAGATGCTGCTCGATGCTGTCCATAATGGACTGCAGGAACTGTTTATCGGCCGATGGGTACGTCAAGCCTTCCAAGTTGATATTTTCCTCCTTGCGGAACGCCGCCTGACGCATCCGCGAGGATCGTATCAGATTATCCACCCGGGCAAAGAGTATTCTCAATTCGAACGGTTTAGCGATATATCCGTCGGCACCCGCTTCATAGCTGGCAATACGGTCGTCAATGCCATTCTTAGCAGTAAGTATAATAACAGGTATGTGATTAAAACGCACATCGCCCTTTATACGGGTGCAGAGTTCCCAGCCATTGACATCAGGCAACATGACGTCACAGATTATCACATCCACCTCATTGCCCGTTAACTTGTCCCAAGCCTGCTGTCCGTCTGCGGCTGTAAATACCACATACCGTTCCCTGAACATCTCTTTCATGATGGACAACAACTCCGTATTGTCATCAATCAGCAAAAGGGCGGGTTTATCCGCATCGTCAGCCGATGCATCATCTTCCACCATAGCCATCTCATCCGCTCCTGTCTGTAGAACCATTGTTTCATCAACCAGTTCATCCGGGGAGTAACTCTCTTTATCAACCGGAAGCTTTACCGTGAAACAGGAACCTTGTCCCAAAACACTTTCCACAGTGATATTGCCATGATGCAGGTTCACCAGATCCTTTGTCAGAGAAAGACCTATTCCATTCGATTCGATTCCCCGGTTTCTGCTATGGTAAAAGCGGGTGAAAATCTGTTCCAGCTCTTTTCCGGAAATTCCGATACCCTCATCTTTTACTTTCAGCACCAATATCTTATGTTCCGCTTCTTCGACTATCTGCATATCGACAATGATACGTTTGTTCTCCGGTGTATATTTGATGGCGTTGGACAATAGATTATGCAATATCTTATCCAACTTATCAAAATCCACGTAGCCATACAGTTCTTCCATGTCCATGCGGGTTTCCAAGGCTATATGATTCTTCTCCGCAAGCGGCAAGAAGTTCACCTGGCAGATATTCAGAACAAATTCGCGGATATCACCCTCCGAAACATTGAGTTTGAGTTTTCCCACATCCATCTTACGGAAGTCGAGTACTTGTTGTATCAATCGCTTCAGTTTGTCCACATTGGCTTTCAGCATGGCAGACTGTTGCTGCACGGCAGGTGCTTTCTGGTCCAGATAATCCGATATGCAGGATATGACAGTCAGCGGTGTCAGCAACTCATGAGAAACATTGGTGAAGTAAGTCAGCTTTGTCCGCGTCAGTTCTTCCTGCAACCTGACTTCACTCTTCAACTTGATACGGCGCATATAAAGCCGGATCACAGTATAAAAGCAGAGCCCGATCAGAATAACGTAAATAAGATAGGCAAACCAGGTCTCATAAAATGCAGGTTCTTTTACGATGGTTAGCAGCACTTCCGCTTCAGTCCATTTGCCCCGCTCGTATTCCAGCTTCAGACGTAATTTATAAGTTCCTTTCGGCAAGTGGTTGTAGAAAGCGGAAGCCCGGCCCGGATCCGCATAAATCCAGCCATGATCCACCCCATCCAACTGATAGGCTATGCGATGATGCGCATTCAGTGCGTACACCAGTGGGGAGAAGAAGATCTCGATATTGCGGTCGTTCGGGTTCAGGAATATCTTACGTATCGTATTCGCCTCCGAACCGGATTCTCCACCGAAGAAGATGCTCCTGTCCTCTACCTTGACATCAGTGATGTGCAAAGTGGGACGAACCTTATTCGCCGGACCTGCCCCCTCGGGCCGGATATGTATGAAGCCGCGGTGGCCACCTACGTAAAGTCCGCCCCATCCGTCCAGGCTGATGGCTTTATACCTGAAAACATCCACCATGATATTTTCATCAGCAGTAGAGTAATTCTGATAGGCTTGCGAATCGATGTTATATTGCAGGACTTTCTTGTTGGTGATAATCCATACACTGTTCTTATCCGATAGTAATCCCAATATGGTACAATCATCTATTTCATCGTCCAGCGGCACGTTTTCAAAAACATTCATGGTTTCATCGGATCTGAGTACTCTCCCTAAAGTAGTATTGAACCATAACCGCCCTTTCCGATCCATGCAAACGCTATTCACTCCTTCTCCCTCGAGAAGCGCCGAAACGGTACCTTTCAATTCGCAGGAGATGCGCCCGCCGACACAATTCAATTGGTAAATCTTGTTTTCATTAGACACTCCCAGCACTTCACCTTTCACATCACTGATTAAGAACTGCATCACCGGAACGTCTCCACCCGAAGCAATCAATGCATCCTCGTCAGGACGTTTCACATGCATATCCGTCCAACCGGCTATCCACAAGTTACCATCTTTATCCTCAACCAGCCCTGTGACCCCACCAATATGAATGTCCTCTTCTATCTGCACCTTCATATCACGCTGCGTCAGCCTCATCACATGCGGGGCCTGACTCAGATTCACCCAGACTCCGGGTTTATGAAGAGACCTGATGATGACATTGACTTCACCCACACCACTGCCGGCAAACTTATCCTGTGAAAAATCGTACATACACAGTTCGTACCGGTCCTGCCTGAACCACATGGTGCTGTCACTTCCCTGGCAGAGGTTCAAGATATTGGCATCCCAACCCATCTCTTCCTTCAACTGCGGCAGAAGATAATTGTCAATGTTCGAATTATCAAAGAAAATAGTGTATGCCATATCGTAGGAAGGCAACCATAGATTCCCCTCCCGGTCTTTACAGATCCGGGTATACATCATGTGCGTATCGATCAGATGGTCTATATCCACCTTTTTCAATGTTCCTTCATCCGTGTATTCAAATGCATGAAGTCCGGCATACGAAAGCATCCAAAGATAACCGAACGTATTGTCCTGCTCTATACTGAAAAGAATGGATTCCACTCCGCTTTCCTTAGAATTGGGGGTGGCAATGTTATGCTTCTTATAATGCCCTCCTTTTTGTGCATGTGGGAAGAACTGCCACAAACCCTCCCCCCAGGTTCCTATCCAGTAATTACCCGCCTTATCCTGGAACATGATGTATGCCGTATGCCCATTTCCAAGTGGCGGATAACGGAAAAAAGAATCCGTTTCGGGCTCATACCTGAATATACCTCGCGAACCTACTGCCCATAGCTGCTTGCTCTGGTCCATATAAATATTACTAATGGCATATCCCTCCTGAGGCTGACCGAGTTCGTACTCTTTTATGACGTGTGCAGTGGAGTCGCACCTGTACACTTTCCCACCGGCACTTATCCAGACATTTTCAGTATTGTCAACCGTTATGGCATCGACAGCTTTATTCAGAAGTCGCGGATCAGAGAAAGGAGTAATCCGGCAAGTCTGTTTATCATACAAGTTTAAGCCTTTCCATGTACCAATCCATACATACAAGCTATTGTCATTAATGGAAGCAACAGCATTATCTGTCAGAAGATTCTGTTTTTTATAATCCGTACGGAATGTGTTTAATTGATAGCCGTCATAACGAGCCAGTCCGTTAGTAGTACCTAACCAGAAATAACCCTCTCTATCTTGATGGATACTGAAAATTTCATTGGAAGAGAGTTGATTAAAAAAAGGAAACTGTCTGGAGAACATATGCTGCGCACTTACGGACAGCTCTCCCAGAAATAGAAATATGCAAAGGAACAGGTATCTCATAGCATTATGACTGGTTGTGGGAGCAAAGATAGAAAAAAATATCGTTCTCCGGGCGGGTCACATTAATAAATGATATACTCCTCCCACCAGTGCACGCACCACACCTTTCATCTCTAATTCAAAAAGCAAACCAGTCATACGGTTCACGGGAATATCGGCTTCTACTACCAATGCATTGACATGCAGATCTCCTTGGCGGGTAAGAATGCCGACAATACGCTCCTCTTCCCCACTCAATTCAGGGAAAAGATCACGTTGGATACCTTCCGGCTTAGCCGATTCTCCGGCAGACTTCCAACCCATAGCTTGCATAAAATCTTCGGCAGACTGGATGAGAGCGGCTTTATTATCACGTATCAGTAGATTGCACCCTCTCGAAGAAGCATCAGAAATGCGTCCCGGGACAGCAAAACAATCACGGTGATAGCCTACGGCAAGGTCCGCCGTAATAAGAGAACCGCCTTTATCGGCTGATTCTACCACAATGGTAGCATCGCTCATACCTGCTACAATACGATTACGACTTACGAAATTGTGGCGGTCGGGATTGGTCTCTGTTAGAAACTCGGTAAGCAGGCCACCATTCTCTAACATATCAATAGCTGTTTTACGATGGACATAAGGATATATACGGTCCAGTCCATGAGCCAGAACCGCCACTGTGGAAAGATGGTTAGCCAGTGCTGCACGATGGGAATGAATATCAATGCCATAAGCCAGACCACTCACAACCAGGACATCGGGACAGGAAGCAGACAAATCACGAAGAAAGTCTGCACAAAACTGTTTGCCATATTCCGTAGCATTGCGGGTGCCTACCATATCAATAACGCGAAGACGGTTGAAATCAGTATTACCCTTGAAGAATAGAACTACCGGAGCATCTTCACACTCACGCAAGCGAGAAGGATAAGATTCGTCTTTTAACGTAAGGCAGGTCAGGCGATTCTTCTCCACAAATTCCATCTCATGTTCGGCACGTAGAAAAGCTGCGGGGTTATCAAGTGCAGCAGCCACAGCGGGACTTACACCGGGAAGGAGCTCGGGCAATTCTTTACGCTGACGGAAGACTTCGGCAGCACTACCCATACCGTCTATTAAACGCTTTGCCCCGATATGTCCTATACCGGGGCAAAGTGTAAGTGCTATACTGCAAATACGTTCATCGTTGTTCATGTAAGTGAGTGATTAGTGGGAGAGTGCTTAGTGATTAGCGGTAAGATAGGGTTCAAAGATTTTATCAAACAGTTCACTGTCGCTCAAACGTCCGTTCACCACACAAACCGTTTCAACCACCGCTTTAATCGCTATTTTATCATCACTTTTCCGGAAGATATCCTGATAGAAAACATACTTGATACTTTCCTTTTTCATGTAAAGTTTGGAAATGAACTCATCGCCACTCTTTAGTGGAGTTTTAAATGCCATATTGATGCGTGCCACTACCGGGTCTACTCCCTGTTCATGCAACTTGGCGAAACTTACACCTGTTGACAACAGAAATTCATGGCGCGTATGCTCCAGATAATGCTGGTAATTCGCATTATTCACAATACCTTGCAGGTCACATTCGTAATCCCGCACCTTCATTTCCAACTCATAGATATATTTTTCCATAATCATCCGCGAGTTTTTTCAATATCCAGTCCTTTGAATTTCTTTAATTCTTCCGTAGAAACCAACTTGTAAAGTTTGTCACTGGGACGTATTTTGTCCGCTTTCATCGAGAAATGCTGCCCTTTCTTCACCGTTTGCACAGGCTTCAGATCAACACGGGCCTCATCGAGCATAGTAAACACTGCACCTGTAGTGGGACCGGTAATCAGCAACTTATCCCCCACATTCAGCTCCGCAGCTTCTACCAAAAACTCTGCCACACCGATATTAGAGAAGTACCTGACGCCCTTGCCTACATATATTTTCCGTTCCGTAGCTGCAGAACCGTAGTTCTTAGTCCATTCGCCAAGGCGTTGGCCCAAATAGTAACCGTCCCAGAAGCCACGGTTGAATACTGTTTTCAATCGTTCATCCCATGCAGCAATCTTTTCATCGGTAAACGTACCGTCCAGATAAGAACGGATTGCCTCTTTATAGCACTCCACTACCGTACGGACATACTCCGGTCCACGGGCACGCCCTTCTATTTTGAATACCCGCACGCCTGCATCCAGCATCTTATTCATAAAATGGATGGTTTTCAGGTCTTTGGGCGACATGATATACTGATTGTCCACTTCCAGTTCCACATCCGTCTCTTTATCACGTACGGTGTAAGAGCGGCGGCACACTTGCATACAGGCACCACGGTTAGCCGAGTGGTTCATCTCGTGAAGTGAAAGATAACATTTTCCGGACACTGCCATGCAAAGTGCACCGTGGCAAAACATCTCGATACGGATAGGTTTTCCGTTTGGTCCGCAGATATTCTCTTCGCAGATATGACGGTAAATCTCGGCTACCTGTTCCAGATTCAATTCGCGTGCCAACACCACTACGTCAGCAAACTGTGCATAAAAACGCAGTGCTTCCACATTCGAAATATTCAATTGTGTGGAGAGATGCACTTCCTGATCTATCTGCCGTGCATAACTCATCACAGCCACATCCGCAGCAATCACTGCAGAGATACCGGCAGCTTTTGCCGCATCTACAATGGTACGCATCAGCGCCAGGTCTTGGTCGTAAATAATGGTATTGACGGTGAGATAGCTTTTCATCCCGTGTTCATCGCACGTATGCGCTATTTCCTTCAGATCATCGACGGTGAAAGTATTCGCCGAACGGGCACGCATATTCAGGTTCTCAATGCCGAAATAGATGGAATCGGCACCTGCCTGGATAGCCGCTGCGAGTGATTCGCGCGAGCCGACGGGTGCCATGATTTCAAAATCTTTTATAGTAAGGTTCATTTATACTTAAATCAAAAAAATCACTAATTATCATTTGTTTCCCTGTGCATCCAGATCTTTCTGGAGTTCAGTGGCAATCTCCATGCCCAACTGTTGTCCGATCTGCATACCTTCGGTCATCATAGCAGGCGTAGATGCACCCAGCTTCTTTCCGACGGGTGTTTCATAAAAAGCAACGATTTTCTTCAAATCATCCAATGTGAGATACTTCTGATAAACAGGAGCATAAAGTTCCGCCAGTTTACTTCCGAATTTAGTTTCCCACTTCTTCTGGAAACCATCCCAGAAAGCGGTTGAAGCCGAAGGCGACTGTTGTTTCAACATAGCTATCATCTGTGGTACCATAGCCTTTGCAGATGCCATAGAACCGGATAATTCAAGCATTTTTTCCAATGTAGCCTTGTACTCGTCATTTGGAGCCTGTGCAGAAACAGAAGGTGCAGCAGCAAACAGCATGGCTACACACATCACTACTAAAACCAAACCTTTTCTCATAATTCTATATTAGTTAAATAAATGAATGATACAAAGGTAGGCTTTTTTCCGTATTTTTGCAGCGAAATAATCATTTAGTTCAATTCATCCATGAAGATAGGCCACATAGATCTGGGCGAACGCCCCATATTTTTAGCTCCGATGGAGGACGTCACCGACCCCGCATTCCGACTGATGTGCAAGAAGTTTGGCGCCAATATGGTGTACACTGAATTTGTATCGGCAGATGCCCTGATACGTTCCGTCAGTAAGACCGAGCAGAAACTGAATATCAGTGACGAAGAACGCCCCGTAGCCATACAGATATATGGTAAAGACACAGAGACCATGGTGGAGGCCGCACGTATTGTGGAAGAAGCACGACCGGATATTCTTGATATTAACTTTGGCTGTCCCGTAAAGCGTGTAGCAGGTAAGGGTGCAGGTGCAGGTATGTTGCAGAATATTCCCAAGATGCTGGAAATTACCCATGCCGTAGTAGATGCCGTAAAGATACCCGTCACCGTAAAAACCCGTTTGGGCTGGGATGCCAACAATAAAATCATCGTAGATCTTGCCGAGCAATTACAGGATTGCGGTATTGCCGCCCTCACCATTCATGGGCGTACCCGTGCACAAATGTACACCGGTGAAGCGGACTGGACACTTATCGGTGAGGTGAAAAAGAACCCACGGATGCACATTCCCATTATCGGTAACGGAGATGTCACTACCCCTCAAAGGGCAAAAGAATGTTTTGAGCTTTACGGAGTAGACGCAATCATGATAGGTCGCGCCAGCTTCGGCCGTCCGTGGATATTCAAGGAAGTAAGGCATTATCTGGAAACAGGCGAGGAATTGCCTCCGCTGAGTGCGGAGTGGAAATTGAGTGTATTACGTCAGGAAGTAGTAGACAGCGTCAATCTGTTGGATGAACGAAGAGGAATTCTGCATGTACGCCGCCATCTGGCAGCAAGTCCGTTGTTTAAGGGAATACCCAATTTCCGGGATACACGCATCGCTATGCTACGGGCAGAAACGAAAGAAGAGTTGTTTCAGATATTCGATACAATCAGTCCGTTGCTGTCTTAAATATATTCAAAGGGGGATTCTATCACACAGTTACTTAAACATTGGCTGTGCGAACCATCTCTTAAACATCCACGTCACCACCACATACAGGCCGAAAGCTGAGATGAACCCTACAATCGAGTCGATGAGATAATGTGCCTGGATATACACCGTGGCACAGCAAAGCAGTATATAGAATGGAAACAGACATGCAAACAGCCAGCGACTGCCACGCCATGCCATAATCATCAAAATCGTGGAGATACCCACATGTGAACTGGGAAAAGCCGCCGTAGGACGCTCACCAATTTGCTGTGACCCCTCTACCAGGTTGTAGAAGAACCCATGATCGTATCCCGGTCCGGGCAGCAACTCCTGATTATGGTTGAAGTAATCTCCGATGGAAGGGAACACCCCTTGCGCCACATTATCATCTCCGATAGCCGGAAAATAGAATTGCGGGCCTGCCACCGGAACAAAGATATAAACCAGATAATAGATAAAGAACGAAGTGACCAGCACGAACGATAACTTTTCGAAGTACTGAAAACGGTAGATAAAGTACCAGAGCACCACAATCAGAATCATCGGATAGTAGAAGAAATACCCCATATTAAACGGCTCACTCACCCACATCTGCGGAAAACGGAGGCAGAACCATACTGCCGGTTGTCCGTTGAACAGCCACTGTTCGGCCGAAGCAAAAACATGGTCAAGGTTCGGGAATATCCGGTTAAACTCAAATGTATCGGGGTACCAATAAGAGAGCAGGGACATCTGGATGGCAATACGCACAAAAGCAGAAAACTTACAGGGTGCCAGCCGGTAAAGATACATCAACAGGAATGTCATGCCGGCAATCATGGCACGATCAATCAGCATCTGTACAGGATGATCCATTTCCTGGAAAAGAAACAAGATCAAAATAGAAGTCAACAAATTATATATAAGTGTTATCTTCTCGACTGCAAACAACCCTTTCCGGGTTTCTACCTTTTTAAATAAATCTAAAGCCATCCCTCGTTCTTATACCAGGCAATGGTTTCCTTTACACCTTGTTCCAGATTATACTGGGGTGCAAATCCCAACTCTCTTACAGCCGGGGTGATGTCACATTGCCAATTGCGTTGTTTCATTATGTTATACTTATCAGAATTGAGCGTACTTGGTATCTTGTTCCACTTTGCCCAGGATTCAGCGAGCAAAGATACAACTTTCAACACAATTAACGGACATATCACCCGAATTACAAACGGATTACCCAATTCTTTCCGGATCAAGTCGGAAAAAGCACGGCTACGATACACCTGACCGTCTGCCAGAAAATAAGCACGACGACATGCCTGCTTCTCAATGCCAAGGAACACAGCCTGCACAATATCTTTCACATAAATAAATGTCAGATCCTGACGGCGGAAACCGACCGCAAAATCCGTATGTTGCTTGATGGACTTAGCCATCAGGTAATAATCTTTTTCACGCGGGCCATATACTCCCGTGGGACGATAAATAACATAGGGGAATCCGGGAATGCTTTGCAGATAAAGCTCGGCTTTGAGTTTGCTCAATCCGTAAGCGGTGTTGGGCAGGGGCGAATCTTCCTCTGTAATCGGTTGGTAAGTTTTCTCTTGAACAGGACCGAACACGCTCAGCGTACTGATATAAATAAACTGTTTCGGTATCATGTTCAGCTCGCGAAGAGTATCGACGAAATATTTCGTCTGCAAATAATTCACCCGGTCGAATTCCCGTTTATCGGTACACTTGGTTACCCCGGCACAATGGATGATATAATCAAACTTATTATAAGTTCCTTTGTGTCCGGAAAGTTGGGCACGCAGTTCATTGGGATGTGCAAAGTCCAGTTCAAGAATATGTATCTTGCGATTGCGCAAATACTCCCGGCTACTGCTCGAACGGATACCCGCCCACACACCGAACTTCCGCTTCAACGCTTCTTCCACGATGAAACTTCCGATAAATCCACTGGCTCCTGTTATTAATATACTTTCCACCCGTTACTCTTTACGTTAAACAAATGCATGTAGTGATTAGTGTTTAGTGATAAGTGATTAGCACAGGAAACCTGCTAATCACTTATCACTAACCGCTTGTCACTATTTCAACGGTTCGACATGAATACCCACATGTGTACCCCTACCGAACATCTCTTTCAGCTTGTTCTCTATTTCCGTCGCTGTCCGGTGTGCCTCTTCCAAAGGAATCTTACCATCCATACGCACATGTACTTCGATGGCACAATAGCTCCCAATGCGGCGTGTGCGCAAATGATGCGGTGAACTGACACCGGGAAACGACAAAATAGTCTCCTGTATTTTATCCTCTACCTCAGCAGGCAATGATTTCTCCAACAACTCATCCACACAAGGTATAAGCAACCGAATGGAGACTTTCATAATGAAAAAACTCACTACTACTGCCGCTATCGGGTCGAGTACCCGCCAATGGGGGCCCAGCAAAATAGCGCCACCAATACCGATAGCTGTACCGATGGAAGAAAGTGCATCACTCCGGTGATGCCACGCATTGGCAATCACCGCCTGTGAGTTCAATTTCTTCCCCTTGAATACTGTATAGCGATAAAGAACTTCCTTTGAAACAATGGATATCAACGCTGCTGCCAGCGCCAGGATACCCGGCTCCTGCAAAGAATCTCCCTGCAAGAAACGATAAATGGACGATGCACCGCTCCAGAGAATGCCAAATCCCACAAACAGCAACAGAATACCGATAATAGCCGTAGCCAATGTCTCGTACTTTCCGTGCCCGTAATCGTGGCTTTCATCCTCGGGCTTGGCAGATATGCGTACAAACACAATCACTATAATGTCGGTGACAAAGTCCGACAATGAATGAACCGCATCTGCCAGCATAGCAGCACTATGACCGAAAAAAGCTGCAAAGAACTTGAACACAAGCAAGAGGAAGTTTACAATGCTACCCACCACGGTCACTCGGTAAATACCTTTTTCCCGTTCGGTGTTTTGCTTATCCAACGCTTGTTCCATCATCCAGCCGTTTTTATAAATCGTTGCAAATATAGTACATAAATCGGTTTGCTTCTGCAATTTACCGGTTATTTTCTACCAACAAAGAATATTTTGGGGGTAGATTGAACGACTGATAGCAATTATTTGTTTACTTTGTAGTCGTGAGTTAACTACAAGTTGCAAGCTACAAGCTACAAATGCCATACGGCTCGATGCTTATGTAGCAGTTTTTATACTTGTAACCTGTAGCTCGTAACTAAAAACTTTTAAATATATGACCAAGAACAAAGAAAAGAAAGCCGGCAAACGGATGAAGAAAAAAGAACTCATCGCCGCGCTAATGGATTTTTTCCATTCAAAACCCGACGAAGTACTGTCTCTAAAATACATATTTGAACAACTTCACCTCACCACGCATCCCCTAAAGATGTTGTGCAGGGACATCCTGAGTGACCTGTTGCTGGACGACTACATCACCGAAGTGGATAAAAGCAAGTATAAGCTGAACAACCACGGTGTAGAAATGGTGGGTACCTTCCAACGCAAAAGCAACGGAAAGAACTCTTTCATTCCTGAAGGTGGTGGCGATCCGATATTCGTTGCCGAACGTAACTCGGCACACGCTATGAACAATGACAAAGTACGCATCTCCTTCTATGCCAAGCGCCGTGGACGTGAAGCCGAAGGGGAAGTCATCGAAATACTGGAACGTGCCAACGATACCTTTGTAGGTACATTGGAAGTAGGCAGTTCATATGCTTTCCTCGTAACGGAAAACCGTACGCTTGCCAACGATATCTTTATCCCGAAAGAGAAGCTGAAAGGCGGAAAGACAGGTGATAAGGCCATCGTGAAAGTGGTGGAGTGGCCCGACAAAGCCAAAAACCCCATCGGGCAAGTCATCGACATCCTGGGTAAAGCAGGCGACAATACCACCGAGATGCACGCTATCCTCGCCGAATTCGGTTTACCTTACGTTTACCCTTCTTCCGTAGAAAAAGCTGCGGACAGAATCCCTGCCGAGATTTCTGCCGAAGAGATTGCCAAGCGCGAGGACTTCCGGAATGTGACCACTTTCACCATCGACCCGAAAGATGCCAAGGACTTCGACGATGCTCTCTCTATCCGTAAAATAAAGGATGGCCTGTGGGAAGTAGGTGTTCACATTGCCGATGTCACCCACTACGTCACCGAGGGCAGCATCATCGATAAGGAAGCTGAAAAGCGTGCCACATCTGTTTATCTGGTAGACCGTACCATCCCGATGCTTCCCGAACGCCTCTGTAACTTCATCTGTTCTCTGCGTCCCGATGAAGAGAAACTGGCATATTCGGTCATCTTCGAGATCAATGAGAAAGGAGATGTGAAGGATTCACGCGTAGTACATACGGTAATCAAGTCCGACCGCCGTTTCACTTACGAGGAAGCACAACAGGTGATTGAAACTAAAGAAGGTGACTTCAAGGAAGAAATCCTGATGCTGGATACCATCGCCAAGGCATTACGCCAAAAACGTTTCGTATCCGGAGCCATCAACTTCGACCGCTACGAAGTGAAATTCGAGATAGACGCAAAAGGCAAACCCATCAGCGTTTACTTCAAAGTATCCCAGGATGCCAATAAGCTGGTAGAAGAGTTCATGCTGCTTGCCAACCGTACCGTAGCCGAGAAGATCGGTCGCGTACCCAAAAACAAGAAAGCAAAGGTATTCCCTTATCGTATCCACGATCTTCCGGACCCGGAAAAGCTGGATAACCTGGCGCAATTCATTGCCCGATTCGGTTACAAACTGCGTACCAGCGGTACGAAGACGGATGTATCCAAGTCCATCAACCACTTACTGGATGATATTCAAGGGAAGAAAGAAGAGAACCTTATCGAAACCGTATCCATCCGTGCCATGCAGAAAGCGCGTTATTCCACGCATAACATCGGACACTACGGATTGGCATTCGATTACTATACGCATTTCACCTCCCCCATCCGTCGGTTCCCGGATATGATGGTACACCGCCTGCTCACCAAATATCTGGATGGCGGACGCAGTGTTTCCGAAACTAAGTACGAAGATCTCTGCGACCATTCCAGCAACATGGAGCAAATAGCCGCCAATGCCGAACGGGCTTCTGTGAAGTACAAACAGGTAGAGTTTATGACGGAACGCCTGGGACAGATATTCGACGGTGTAATCTCCGGCGTAACGGAGTGGGGCTTGTACGTAGAGCTGAACGAAAACAAGTGTGAAGGTATGATACCTATCCGCGACCTCGATGATGACTATTACGAGTTTGATGAAAAGAACTACTGCCTGCGCGGACGCCGTAAACACCGCACATACAGCTTGGGCGATGCAATTACTATCAAGGTAGCACGTGCCAACCTGGAGAAGAAGCAACTGGACTTTGCTTTGGTAGACTAAATAATGTATGAAGGCGCGGAATCCGCGCCTTCATACATTATTATTGTTTTTGCTTTACATATCCGGAAGGTGAAACCCCATACTCATTCTTGAAACATTGCCGGAAATAAGCCACGCTACTAAATCCCGTCATATAGGAAATCTCTGAAATTGTATATTCACCGGATATCAACATCTCCACACTTTTACGCATCTTTACCTTACGAATAAACTCATTGGCCGACATATCTGCCAAACCTTTAATTTTTCGATATAGGGTAGAATGACTCATACACATTTTGTCTGCAATGAAAGCCACATCCATCTTCTCCATCTCTATGTTTTCCTCGATGATCTGCGTAATTTTCTGCATAAACTCATTATCCAGTCTGTTCAATGAACTTACAGCTTGTTCCTGAGCAGGTTTCACATCGGCCAGCAATAATTGCGAAGCAATCTTCTTGCGTGTTTCCAGCAAGTTATTAATGCAGCTATGTAGCAGTCTTGCACTGAATGGTTTCGTCAGATAAGCATCCGCACCCGAGGCATATCCTTCCTCCTTGTCATGCAAAGAATCCTTGGCCGTCAGCAGGATAACCGGAATATGACTGGTACGCATATCCTCTTTTACTTTCTTACAAAGCTCCACTCCATCCATAATCGGCATCATGATGTCCGATACTATAACATTCGGAATCCGCGCTTGTGCCAATTCCCAACCTTCTTGTCCGTCTTTGGCAGTAATCACTTCATAAATATCAGCAAACGAACTTTTTATATATTCACGAATATCAGAGTTATCCTCCACCACGAGCACAATGGGACATCCGTCCAAAGCAGGATCCATTCCGCCCATATCCTCCGTTGGAATGGGCAGTTTTTTCACCTTGCTCTCCACATGAATGGCATTGGGATAAGTATTTTCCGTCAGCAGGCGCAAAGTAAAAGTGGTTCCCACTTCCGGTGTACTCTCCACTTTCAGCGTACCTTCGTGCAAATCGGTAAGCCCTTTCACCAGTGCCAGACCAATACCTGAACCTGATGCCTGAAACTTACTTTTAGCCTGATAATAGCGGTCGAAGATATGCGGCAACGCTTCCGGATCGATGCCATGCCCGGTGTCTTTCACACTGATTTCCGTATATTTTATCTGCATTTCCTCTACCGAACGCAAGATCAGTGTAATCTCTCCTTCCGAAGTATATTTGACGGCATTACTCAATAAATTATCCAATATGATGGTGATCATATCCGCATCATAGAACAGTTCGGCATCTTCGGTTTCAATATGGATGTGGTAAGTCACCTTATTGTTGGGGTTCAGTTCTTTATAACGTAACCCGATTTCCTGTACCAGTTGCGCCAGATTTCCCCTTGCCACTGCCAGTTTCCGGTTTTGAGTCTCTGTTTTACGGAACTCCAGAATACGATTAATTAGATTCAGCAGGCGGGTAGCACTATCGTGAATGATACTGATCTTATTGGCATGCTTGGGAGACAGGGTACCGTCACTCAGCAAATCTTCCAATGGTCCCAGAATCAGTGTCAGCGGTGTACGCAACTCGTGCGTGATATTGGTATAGAAGCGCAGCCTTTCATTGTTTAGCTCTAAGTCATTCTGACTTTTTCTGCGTTCCAGATTCAATGAGCTCTCCAAGTCTATCTTATGCTTATAGAAATTAAGTAATCCATAGAGGGCCAGGACAAAGAGCAATACGTAAACCAGTTTGGCATACCATGTGAGCCAGAACGGTGGCTGTATATGAATCACCAGCGAAGCCTCTTTCCCATCCCATTCCTGGTTGCGGATACGTGTCTTTACTTTAAAGACATAGGTACCGGGAGAAATATTACGGAAAGTTACCTGATTCTCCCCTTGCGTGTTATACCAGGCTTGTTCCAACCCCTCCAGCATATAAGTAAATTCCACTTGCGGGCTTTGGGTATAGTCCAGTACATTGAAAGATATCTTGAATGTATTCTGATTATACGGCAAATTTATCTCCCCATCGGCAATAGGCATCGGCAATTCCTCGTCATGACTCTCTTTCATACGGTGATACGTACAAAAACGGGTAATGACAATAGAAGATACCTCACGATTAGTAGGAATATCCTTGGGATTAAAATAACACGCACCATTCTGTGAACCAAAATACATGGTGCCGTCAGAAGTCATGCAGGTAGACCCATTCATAAAATCACCCATAGGCACTCCGTCGTGATGGCTATAATTATAAAACACCTTCTTCACCTCATCCAGCCGGGAGACTCCACCATTCGTACTGATCCATATTTGATGAAGCTTATCCTCAGTAATAGCACGCACCTGACTGTTTTCCAGGCCATTCTGTTCTTTAAAGATTTCATACTCCTCCGGGTTGGCCGTATCATGGAAAAGTACCACTCCCTCACGCGTAGCAACTAATATCCTTTGTCGTGAATCCTGCATCATATGGTTGACGGCATTCGAACAGAAACCATTTTCAACCACGAAATTATATATAAGCTTATTGTTCGGATCGAATACCGAAATACCTTTGCCGAATGTTCCTATCCACAGTTTTTCTTCTTTATCCCGCAAGATACCATGTATCTTTGTATCCGGCAGCTGACTTTGAATGAAACCTGCCACTTCCAGCTTTCCGTTTTCATAGATATAAAGTCCGCTCTCCGTCCCAACCCAGATACTCCCGTTTTTATCTTCATAGAAACAATGAACATTCAGGGTTTCCTCGTGAGACGTTTTACCGATACGGGTCATTTTCCTGTTTTGCGGATCATACATAAGAATACCGTTCAGATAAGTCCCCATCCACAACCGGTCCTGAGAATCTTTGTACACAACATTAATATGAGTATTGGATTGAGTCTGATAAGAACGCAATAAGAAAGTATCTATCAGCTTATTCTTCTGAAAAACAGCAAACTCACCTTCGCCACCAACCAACACTTTATCATCTTTTGCAAACAATCCCCAAACTTGCTTACTACTCTGCTTACCGTCTCTTTCCACCGTGTAGGGCAACATATTAAAAATGGGCTGTGCATAACTTATAAAATCGACTCCTCCCCGGTAATTTCCCAGCCAGATGTTCCCGAAGCTATCTTGAAAAGCACATTTGGCATTAGGCCCTGACAGGCCGTGCACATCATTGGTAGCAGGTATATTCTGAAAATGTATATGGGTTGGTGAAGTAAATGCATTCTGTTGCATATCGAGTATACTGACACCACCCATATTGGTACAGATCCACAACCGCCCGTCCCTCATCTGTTTTATATCCAGCACCTGATTGGAAAGCAACGAGTTCTCATCGCCCGGAATATGCCTGAAGGTGGTGAACTTCTCGGTTGCAGGATTAAAGATGGAGAGTCCTTTGTTTGTACCTACCCATATATTTCTTTGTTCATCTACACACAAGGCTACAACAAGTCCTCCCGAAAGGCTATCCGGATCATCGGAAACGTGCTGATACCTTTTTATTGTATGATCTTTTAATGAAATGACACTCATCCCCTTGCCATCATGCCCGACATACAGATTTCCCCGACCGTCATCACAGGCTATATAGTTTTTCAATCCACCCAGTCCTTTCACATTGTGTTCATAGTAATGAGTGAATTTCCCGGTTTCGATATCATAATAATGGATACCTACATGATAAGTGGTAATCCACAACCCTTTTTTATCGAAGGAAGGGATGATATTGGTAATATCATTGGTTGCAATAGTGCCATCCCCCGCCCTGTATACGGTGAACGTATCCGCATCACAATCGAACACGCACAAGCCTTCACGTTGGGTAGCTATCCACACTTTATTGTCGCGCGGATCGGCACACACACAGTTCAGTTCATTGGCACTCAGCTTCGAGGTATATTTTTTATAAACCGTAAACTGTCTGCCATCGAATTTATTCAGCCCGCCCTCGGTGGCAAACCACATGCATCCTTGTTTATCCTGGGTAATCCCCACCACGTAATTGCTGGATAGCCCGTCTTCTACCCCCAGTCTTTTAATCGTATAGGGTTGTGCTTCTGATTTTGCAACCAAAAGAATAACCAGCCCCAGAAATAGCAGAGTGTTCTTCATTTGAATCTGTTTTATTTTAAAAGTAATAACCTGGAACCTGTATATAGTTCCTTACGAAGTAGTCCCAAAGATGCACTAAAAATTCAACATAAACCAACCAATAATTCGTCTTGAACGATTTTTGTATTCTACTTGCCTATTTTTCTATCCATGGCTTTCCATTTAGCATCTAATTTTGCAATGACAAAAGTATAAAAACTAAAAAATCTAATATTAATGAAAAGAAGAAATTCTCCAAGTTTTTTAGGTAACCGGCCTCTCATTGAGGGAGCCGATTTATCCGGATTACTAATTCAATCACCTTATTTAGTCTAATAAAAAAAGAAAAACGATGAAAGAAAACTCGTTCAAAAGAAACCGGAAGGCCCTCACAGCCTTATTGCTTTGCACTGGTTTCATCGCAGCTCAGCCCCTCGCAGTAATGGCTGAAGACAGTGTAACTTCCGTACATGCAGTTCAGCAACAGAAACAAACCGTCACAGGTATTATCAAGGATGCAACAGGAGAAGCCATTATCGGTGCCAGCGTATTGGAAAAAGGCACATCGAACGGCACAATCACTGATTTGGATGGTAAATTCACCCTAAGTGTCACTCCCAACGCAACATTAGTTATTTCGTACATCGGTTATCAGACACAGGAATTAGCTGTTGTTGCCGGAAAGGTAATGGATATACAGATGAAAGAAGACGCCGAAATGCTGGATGAAGTAGTAGTGGTAGGTTATGGTACTACCAAGCGCAAGAACTTTACAGGTTCGGTTTCTACCGTAAAAGCCTCGGAAACTCCGTTGGCACTGATGCCTACTTCCAATGCTATGGACATTCTGCGTGGTACGGCTACCGGTATCACGGTGTCGCAGCAACAAGGAGCCGGACAGGCACCTTCATTGCAGGTTCGTGGCCAGAAATCGGTAAATGGTGGTTCTACTCCGCTGATCGTAATGGACGGTGTGATCTATATGGGAAGCTTCCGCGACATCGATCCGACGACCATCGAAAGCATGAGTATCCTGAAAGATGCTACTTCACTTGCCGCCTACGGTTCGCAAGCGGCTAATGGTGTAATTATGATCACTACCAAGAAAGGAAAGTTGGGTAAGCCCGTCATCAACGTCAACACTTCCTGGGCTTTCTCTACAGCAGCAGCAAAACCGGACTTGTTAAGTCCTCAGGACTATGTAAAGAAAGTAAACCTGTTGAGTGGTCTGGCAGAGGATGCCGATCCTACATGGATGCGCGAGTACGAATACGAGAACTACAAAAATGGAAATACCATCGACTGGTTTGACTACTCCACGCGTACCGGAATCATGCAAAACTATTCAGCATCCGTTTCGGGAGCCACGGAAAAGATGAATTACTACCTCTCCGGTACTTATACCGACCAGGAAGGCGTGGTAAAAGGTGACGACTATGACCGCACCGTATTGACCGCACGTATCCAAACGGACATCACCAACTGGTTGCAAGTGGGCGGACAAGTGAACTATGCCTACAACGACTATTCCGGTCCCAGCGTATACGATTTGTATCAGGCCATCCGCCTGAGCCCTTACGGCCGTGCCGAACGTGCCGACGGTGGTGGAGTGGAAAAATTCCCGGTGAACGAAGGTATCTATCGCATCAACCCGTTGTGGAATGTGGAAAGCGGTACCATTGATGACCACGATACCTACTCCACCGTTTCCATGAAGGGACACGCACTGGTGAAGTGCCCCTGGATAGAAGGATTAACCTATCGCCTCAATGGTAGTTACTCCATCGAAAACATCGAACGAGACTACTTCACGCACGAAGGATATTATGTGAAAGAAGGTACGGGCGATGACCGCTATTCCGAATCTGCGGTATCCGACTATCTGGCTTCAGCCAATGGCTACAGTGCACGTACAAAGAATACATCATGGGTATTAGATAATATTATCAACTGGCAACGCCAGTTCGGCAAGCACTATGTAGACCTGACTTACGTATATACGCGTGACTCTTACGAATACAGCTACCGCCGCTTCGACGGTTCCGACTTTGCCGCACTGGGTAACACCAACCTCAGTTACGATGGACTGAACCTGGCAACCACACAGAAGATCAACGGTCTGAGCTATACACGCCACACCAACGTGGGTTATCTGGGCCGTGCCAACTATAACTACAACGACACGTACCACCTGAGCGTATCCGTACGCCGTGATGGTTCCAGCGTATTCGGTGCCAACAACAAATGGGGTACATTCCCCGCAGTAGGTGTGGCATGGACTGCCTCCAACGAGGAATTCATGAAGAACATCAAAGCCATCAGCTACCTGAAACTGAAAGCATCCTGGGGTAAGAACGGCAACCAAAGCCTTTCTCCTTACGAAACCCTTTCAAAAATTACCCTGGGGCAATCGGGCGGTTACAGCTATCCGTTCGGTAACACTTCATTAGTGAGCTGGGGACAACGCATCACCTCTATGGGTAACACCGACCTGGGATGGGAAGAAACCGAATCATTCAACTATGGCTTCGACCTGGGTGTACTCGACAACCGTATCCGCCTGGAATTCGATGGATACTTCTCCAAGACTACCAATCAGATATTTAACCGTAACATTCCGGTAATGATCAACGGTCTGACCAGTATGAAAGCTACCATGGGACGCGTAGACAACTGGGGTATCGAAGTCAACCTGAATACCACCAACATCCAGACAAAGGACTTCAACTGGGGTTCAACACTGACTTTCTATATGAACCGCAACAAGCTGAAGGAACTCTACGGTGACGGACAGGACGATATTACGAACTCCCTCTTCCTGGGCAAATCGCTGGGTGCCATCTATGGCTACAAAAATATCGGCATCGTACAGGAAGACGATACCGAATACATCGCAGCCAACGGTGCAGCACCGGGTGACGTGAAGTTTGCCAACCTGGACGGTAGCGAAGACGGTAAAATTACAGCCGACGACCGTACCATCCTGGGATACAAGAAAGAAAACTTCCGCATGAGCTTCGGCAATACATTCCGCTACAAGGATTTCGAACTTTATATGTTGTTCACCGGTATCTTCGGTGGAAACGGCTACGGACAAGCTGTAAACTACTACGCTTTCCGTACTTCTTCCGACGTACAGGGCGACAATAACTTCAACCACGGCTGGTGGACTCCCGAAAACAAGAGTAACAAATATCCGCGTATCAACTACACCGACGGACGCTACACCCCGCTACAAGGATATGGCTTCGTGCGTCTGCAAGACCTCAGTCTGTCCTATACTTTCCGCCAGCCTTGGGTACAGAAAGCAGGTATCGGGAATCTGAAGGTTTACATGGCTTGCAAGAACCTTTTCACCATCTCCGGATGGGAAGGTGGCGACCCTGAAGTTCAACAAACACTGGGTAGCGGTTACACTTACGGATACCCGTTGTCGCGTACCGTTTCGTTTGGTCTGAATTTAACATTCTAACTCTATTAAAAACACTAAAGATGAAAACAAAAAAATACATATTCATAGCTGCCGCGGCTTCCATGCTTGGCATGACGACGTCTTGTGACGATGAGGGATTCCTGACGGAAAAACCGAAAACAATCTACACCACCGACAACTCGTACGAAACGATTGACCAGGTGAAGGCTTGTATCACTAACTTGTACATCCACATCCGCTACTGGTATCAACAAGATTATTTTCTGAAAGGACTGGGCACCGATGTACTGGATACTCCTTACTTCCGCAGCACGGGCAATGGTTACTGTAACTTTGCCAACTGGTCGAGTACCAACAGCAATTCCAACAAGATTTATGACGCCATGTTCCAGATGGTGAACTATGCCAACCAGTCACTGGAAGGTTATAATAAGGAAGGTCTGCCCTGGGAAAGCGAGGCACAGCGCAATGAGGCCTACGGTGAAATCATGTTTTTCCGTGGCTACGGTTACCTGACAATGGGTGAATTGTTTGGCGGAGTGCCCCTGGTAGATCAATTCTATCAGACATTGAAACTGGACTTTGTACGTTCCAGCCGCGAAGAGACGTATAACTTCGCTATTACCGACCTGGAAGCTGCCGCTGCAGCACTGCCCGATTATCCATCGGAAGCCGGGCGCGTGTCAAAGGGAGTCGCTTACCATTTCCTGGCCGAAGCCTATCTGGCACTGGCCACCATCAAGAGCAATGACGCCGAATGCCTACGGAAATCCATCGAATATGCCGACAAGGTGATGGCATTGCATCCGTTGATGACGGAGCGCTTCGGTACACGCAGCATCCCGGGAGGGGGAACAACAAAGAATGGTGTGGCTGCTTACTATGAAGACGGCAATGTGTTTTTCGACCTCTTCCAGGAAGGCAACTATGACTACGCCGAAGGAAATACGGAAGCATTGTGGACCTTGCAGAACGATTATACAGTTTATCATGAATATGGCGGAAACAACTTCGTAGGTTATCCGCGTGAAATGTCTCCCGTTCTCCGCGATGTGGTATGGAAAGCTGAATATGCCGAAGCCGGAGCAGCAGCTGGGCCATGGGCAGGCAATATCGACGAAAGCATATATCCGGGCGGAAACGTATCGGCCTACGTAGGCGGACGCGGTGTGGCTAATATGGCTCCTACCACTTATGTGATCAGTGATGTTTGGGAAGGCGATTACGAAGATGATATACGCAATGCGCCCTGCAACATCCGCCGCCAGTTTGTGTGCATGGATACGAAGCATAGCATGTATGGCAAACCGGTTCCTTACGAAATGCTGGATTACAATACCCAAAAGATCACAGAGCTCTTCCCCGTCTGGACTAAACTTGCTCCGATAGACGACTGGGGATATGACGACCTGGCCGATGGCGGTAACCGTTCTAACATGTTTTGCGACCAGTATGCACACCGTTCGGCAGAAACCTTGTTGCTCCGTGCCGAAGCCAACCTGCGTGCAGGCGACAAAGGTGCTGCTGCCACCGACATCAACAAGCTGAGAAACCGTGCACAATGTACAAAACTGGCTACGGCAGACGATATGACGCTGCAATACATCCTCGATGAACGGGTACGTGAGTTATTCGGTGAAGAAAGAAGATGGGTAACTCTGCTCCGCATGGGCAATGACGGCATCGAGAGCCTCAACAGTCATGCCATGTACATAGCAGACCAGCCTTTCTGGGGTGGGTACTTCAAGTCGGACAAGGCCAAGGTTACGAAATGGAATCTGTTCCCGATACCACAGACAGTAATCGATACGAATACAGGTGCGGTGATAGAGCAGAATGAGGGCTGGTAATGTTATCAGGTTCATATAAATAACAGAAAGGTGTGCTTCGTTATCGTGAAGCACACCTTCTTTTTTATTCATCTGCGGACGGAAAGTCTTCCCTTTTCTCCCTGTAAGCCGTTGGCGACATCCCCGTATGGTGCTTGAAGTATCTTCCTAAATATGATTGATCCGGAAAATTAAACTGATTCGCTATCTCCTGTATGGAAAGCGCCGTAGAGTGAAGCGTCACTTTCAGTTCAAGTATTACGTAATCGTCTATCCATTCCTTCGCTGTGCATCCCACTGTCTGTTGTATCGTCTTACTCAGATGCCTGCCCGTGACGCAAAGCTTATCCGCATAATAATCTACCGACCGCTGTTCCCTGAAAGATTCTATCACCAACGCAATAAACCGGTCCTTCAACCGCCAGCGCAGATGATTCGGTTTCGTTTCCCGGTAAAGCCTTTCGGACTGATTGCAAATCTCATAAAACAGCATCCGGCAACAATAAACAATCAGTTCGCGCTGATACACATTCCCATCGTCCGCAGACTTCCGACGTAACAGTTCCAGATAGTGATTTCGCACTCCGTCCCATTCCTCACCCTGGAATGAACTGTAATTATGCTCGCGCATAAAAGACACTTTATCCGAAGGCAACGAATAGAAAATCTCATGCCTGAACTGACTGGAAAAGGCAAAGACCGTCAGTTCCAAATCTTCTGTAGCATCTTTATAAAGCGTAATCTGTCCGGGAAATACCAGTATCACACTTCCGGCAGACAGTGCATACTTCTGCTGGTTAATGTAAATCTGCACCTCTCCCTGCAGACAAAACAGAAATTCTCCCTTCTCCGCCCTGCAGGGATAGGAAAGAAGATCCGTCTGGCGACGGGTATGGAACAGGTATTCTTCACTCATAAAGTTCCGTTTTTGAAGTACAAAGATAGTATCTGAAAAGCTCTGGCACAAGAAAATCCCACATTTTGAACAACCTGCTTCGATTTTTGAACCGTGAAACGGTAGATAGTTGCCGTAACTTTGCAGCGAGAATTGAAGGAAACCAGTTGACGAGGGAACCAGTTGACAAGGGGACGAGGGGCTGCGCAATGCTTCTATGCCGCATGGAACCTTGTCTCCTTGTCCCCTTGTCCCCTCGTCAACTGGTTCCCTTATCAACTCGTCCCTCAAAATTGTATAATAAAATGGCAAAAAGAGAATTAACAGCCCGTTATCTGTTTTTCATCGCGGGTTTATTTGTAAATGCATTCGGTATTAGTTTGATTATTAAAGCAAATCTGGGTTCCTCACCTATATCGAGCCTTCCCTATACGCTCAGTCTGAAATTCCCCATTACACTGGGGCAATTCACGCTGTTGCTGAATGCCGTGCTGATAGCCGGACAAATAGCACTGCTGAAAAAGGATTTCAGGAAAGAACAATTTCTGCAAATCCCCGTAGCGATACTTTTCAGTTTCTTCATAGACTGTTCGATGGCACTGCTGTCGGGTTTCACCCCTGCGGGATACGCTTCACAGATTCTATCACTGGTGACCGGCTGCGCCATACTCGGACTGGGAGTGAGTATGGAAGTGATAGCCAATGTAGTGATGCTGTCCGGTGAAGCCTTTGTAAAAGCCATCACCCTGCGCACCGGAAAAGAATTCGGAATTACCAAAATCGGCTTCGACACCACACTGGCACTTCTGGCTTGTGCAGCTTCCCTGCTATTAGCCGGAACCATAGAGGGAGTACGCGAAGGCACGATCATCGCCGCATTGATTGTCGGGCTTTTCGCACGCTTCTTCAACCGCCGGCTGGCGTTTGTGAATAAAATGATTACCTTTGCGCCGAATAAAACTCCTATTCAGCCCTATGAAGACAATCGCAATCACCGACACAGCGGAGATTGAAGCAATCATCCGCAAATGCCCTTACTGTACGGTAGGTATCACCGATCCGGAAGGTAATCCCTACGTAGTCCCCATGAACTTTGCTTACCGGGACGGCATCATCTATCTGCATTCCGGTCCCGAAGGCGGCAAAGTAGCAATGGCAGAACGCCACCCGCGCGTTTGCATCACCTTCTGCGAAGGACACGAGCTGGTATACATGCACCGCCAGGTGGCATGTAGCTACAGCATGAAGTCGCGTAGCGTGATGTGCCACGGAAACGTCCGTTTCATCGAAGATATGGACGAAAAGCGACGTATACTCGACATCATCATGCAACAATATACGAGCGATGAATTCAAATACAGCGAACCTGCCGTGCGCAACGTAAAAGTGTGGGAAGTAAAAGTCGAGAAGATGAGTTGCAGATCATTCGGATTGCGCCCAAGCGAGGTATAATCTTCCCTGCACCACACAAAACATTCCTTTTTCCCTTCTAAATTTATCGATGTAAACAAATCAGATTACATTGATTCCTCATTGACATGCACTTACGTATTTTCATAAAATTAATATCTAAAACTATTTGTTTGCTATATTAAAATCTAATATATTTGCAAGAGAGAAAACAATCCTTTTGTTTTTAAAATGCAAATAAATGCAATCAAATTATGAAAAGCCAATCTTTTAAACCAGAAAGTAGAGAGCCTCCATATCAGGCATATAGATCCAATGTACAGGATATATAGATCCAACACACAGGACATAGAGATGCAACACATCAGGTATATAGATCCAGCACGACAGATATATAGATCCAAGAAACTAAATCAAATCATTTAAATCATACTCATTTATGGAACAGAAAAACAAAAAATCTCTCCGCACCTGCGGATGCTGCCTGAAGAAACTCCCACTTGAAGCCTTCTACATCAACAAACGTACACAGAATCCGGATAATTACTGCAAAGAATGCCGCAAGGCAACCTGCAGGAAGCGCTACCATCATACACAGATAGTAAATGATACACGCAGCTACCCCGTGATAACCGAAACCAACGACTACAGTCTCCGTATGACCCTCATTCTCCACGCCCGCCAAGTGGTAAGAGAAAGTATAGCCCGAAAACGGAGGAGTCTTAGAGAAATAGCTATAGATTAATTCATTTTTCACTAAAAACTAAACACCCAAACACATGTGTAGAATAAAAAAACGGGGACTCGATTATTTCCCCATCGATATAGACTTCATGCAAAACCGCCTGGTACGCCGCATCATGAAGCGCGAAGGCGAAGGCTCACTTGCCACATTATTTGGCGCCCTCTCCTGCATCTACGGCGGAGAGGGTTACTACGTCCGTGCAGACGAACTCTTCTACGAAGACATCTCCACAAGCCTCTACAACCAAACAGCCGGTGACGTAAAACGCATCCTTACCCTTGCTGCCGAATACGGCATCTTCCATCCCGGGCTCTTCAACGAGTTCGGCATACTCACCAGCAGCGAGATACAAAGGCAATACCTTTTCAGTACCAAACGCCGGAAATCCTCCGCAATAGAAAAGCGGTATAATCTTATTGACGACGCTCCCGATTCATTCACAGAACAGAACACGGAGTCTGAAGTTGAAAATGTAACATCCAAGGGCGAAAGTGTAACAATTAAGCCCGAAAATGTAACATCCGGTACACATAGCATAGCACAGAATAGCATAGCACAGCATAGAATAGAAAAACCCCTCCTCAATAGTTCCCCCGCCGGGGGAACTCAGAACGCGGACGAAATGTCCGCGGAGGAAGAGGAGGAGGAATTAATTTCTTCCGGGGGAGCTCCCGGCGTTCACACACAAACTACATCCGGTAACGACAAGCCTCACCGGAGGGAATGGACCGATGAAGACGTGACTCGCCTGCAACCGCCGGCTGACGGCCTGGATCGCAATCCGGACGGTCTTATTTTCAATCTCCGACAGTTTCATATTCCTCCGCAAGAGCAATATGTCATTGTCCTGAAGAGTAACTTCGGCATTATCGGGCATCCCATATGGAAGGGATTCTTCGATCTGCGGGAAAGTCACGGCAAAATACGGCAGCCCGGAAGATATCTATTGAGTTTATGTATCAAGCAAAAGGAAGCCACGAAACGTGAATAGCACAGGCTGAAATTCATGAAGAAAAACGGCCTTTTTTATTTTTTAGTTCACATAATAAGGCTTATCTTTGCAATGTGGTTAAGCTTAAGACACAAACAATAAATTATTCATCAACACATTTAAAACTTTACTAAATTATGGCAGTACTTTACAAAACAGCCCAATCCATATTGGCAAATAAGGACGGCAAAAAACTATTCTATCCGCGCGTCGTGCTGAAAGGCAACGTGTCAACAGACCAGATTGCCCAGGAGATTGCAGAATACTCTTCCCTCTCCAAAGGCGACATGAAAAATGTTATCGACAACCTGGTGAGGGTATTGACCACTCACCTGCAATCCTCTGAAAGTGTAACCCTGGACGGCTTCGGCACATTTCGCATGACCATGAAGTCGAACGGCAAAGGTGTGGAAAGCGCCGACAAGGTATCGGCGGCACAGGCCACCATGACCGTGCGCTTCCTGCCTTGCTACACCAAGAATCCGGACCGTACCGTAGCTACCCGTTCGATGGTGACCGGAGTGAAATGTATTCCCTACAGAACAAGTCAGGCAGGCGGTTCCGGCGGTGGCTCCGGTAATGGTGGTTCCGGCGGTGACGGGGGCATAGAGGATGATCCGCTGGGTTAAAGATACAACGCAAACACGTACACGAAACTAAACCATTACAGACTAACTAAACTATTTCTTTTTTTTACCGGTAAGTTACTTATTTTTATCAACTAAACTATTCAATCAGAAACACATGAGAAGTATCAACTTAATTGTGGTGCATTGTAGCGCCACCAGGGCGGATCATGCCCTTGCCACAGAGAACCTGGAATCAGAACATCGCCGCCGTGGCTTCCATGGCATCGGTTATCACTACTACATCCGCAAGGATGGCACCGTCGTCCCCACCCGCCCCCTGGAACAGATAGGGGCACATGCCAAAGGGCACAACGCCCACTCGATAGGCATCTGCTATGAGGGTGGACTGGATTGCAACGGACATCCTGCAGATACCCGTACACCGGAACAAAAAAGTGCGCTCCGCCTGCTGGTGCACCAGTTGTTGAAGCGCTTCAGAAAGAGCTATGTCTGCGGGCACCGTGACCTTAGTCCGGACCTGAACGGGAACGGAGTGGTGGAGCCGGAGGAGTGGATAAAGGTATGCCCGTGCTTCGATGTAAGCAAAGAACTCTGATTCTTATTCAGAGCATGAAATCATTCAAAAAGAGAACACGAAAGGAGGTGTGAAACTATGGCAATCAAGAAATCAGTATGGGATATGATCCTCAAAGTGGTTATCGCGGTGGCTTCGGCTATTGCGGGAGCGTTGGGAGCAAATGCGATGACGCTGTAAAACCTTAAAAGTTCCCCTTTCCGCAAGCCAGGCCAACAATGCCAGCTTGCGGAATTCTAAACCAACTAACATTCAAAGAAACTGAACTATTTAATTTAAAGAATAAGAAATTTATGAATATATCACATTTAAGAAGAGGTTTACTCTTCATCATCATGTGTCTATCCGCTTCTTTCCATGCAAGTTACGGACAGACTATACACCCAGCACCAATCAGTTCAAACGATTCTACCAGAATCAGTTTAATGAGTCTGGGAGACGATTACAGAAGCACTTTACCGGGATATGTCCCTGTATCTCCTAATGCAAGCTCATTAGCTATCTTCTCAGATTATCCGGTATCTTATTACACAGGAGTTCCGGATATATCTATACCTTTATATGAGATTAATATAGATGGCTACAAACTGCCTATATCTCTAAACTACCATGCATCAGGAATCAGAATGGACCAGGAAGCTTCATGGGTTGGTCTAGGCTGGGCACTCAATGCCGGAGGTGTTATTTCACGAACAGTCAAATGCTATGATGACTTTCTGGAATATACATATCCCGGTAAATCCCTCAGAGCAGGATATTACAATGGTCCGGAAGCTAATAACCCTACTGTAAACGACTACTTTCAAACAGTCTTTGATGGTACGGTAGCGAGAAAAGAATTGATAACAGACTCCGAGCCCGATATCTTCAGCTATTCTTTACCTGGCTTTAGCGGTAAGTTCCTGATAGATAAATCTAGAGGAGCTGTACTTTTCAATAAAGCAGATAATATCAAAATAGAAGTATTATCAAACGGCAATAAAAAGTATTTCAAGTTGATTGCCCCAGACGGTACGCAGTATATATTTGATAAATATGAAACAACTCATTCTTACGGCCGTCCCGGATCGCTCAATAGAAATTTAAACAATGCTACTAAATTCGATGAAAGTGATTTGAACCTGTATGACAGTCCGGTCCAATACACATCAAGCTGGTATTTGTCGCAAGTAACGACAGTCAATAACCGGACAATTACCTTCACATATCAAAATGAATCGTACAAAGGAGTTACACAAGAAAGTTGTATAGGCTACAATGTATTGTCAAGTACAGGAAATTCCACTTGTGGACCGGGAAGTAGTGTAGTCTTTTCATGCAGTAAAACCGTAATTGACAACCTGCGCTTATCAGGAATCTCATGGGATGGCGGTCGCATTGAATTCGGCTGCACCTCAAGAGAAGACATGATTGGTACTATGTCCTCCTTAAATCCTCAGAAGTTAAGTACTCTCAAAGTATATGATAAAAACAGTACATGTATAAAGAACTATCAATTTGACTATGAATATTTCAATGGAAGCTATACAGGAAGCTACAAGCAAGCTTTCAAGCGTTTGAAATTGACTAAATTATCAGATGCATCTGATCCTAACAACAATCACGCATTCTCTTATTATGAAGGACAAATGCCTGCTAAAAACTCTAAGAACACGGATTACTGGGGATATTATAATGGTAGCCAGCAAAAGGATACTTATTACTGTACAGCTGTGTATGGTGGTAAAACCTATAAAGGAGCCGATAAAAGCTCTCAGCTAAATTACATGCAAACCGGAAGTTTACGTGCCATCAGATACCCGACAGGAGTATCCAGTGAATTCACGTATGAAACCAATAAATATGCTGCCAGCAGTTCATCTGGTTCTTCCACAAATGTAATCATCGAAACTGTAAATATAGGTCTCAGTGTATACAAATACTATACTGATGATTTCTACAGTCATCTCCCTGAATACAAAACAGAGACCTTGGTCCTTGAAAAAAGTACCCCGGTAACGATCTCTGGTTCAGCAGAAAGCATGTCTTGTGTTCCCGATCCAAATATATTTTATGGGGATAGTGGTTTCTTAACCTTCACCTTGAGCAAATTAGATAAATACGGATCTAAGAATATAATTCATGAATATGATGTCCCCATTGAACTAAATGGCTCCAGTTGCTCTGCAGATTTTCCAAGAAAGACTATCACCCTGCAACCAGGAACTTATATTTTAGAAGCCTTTGCACTTGCTAAAGATACATGGCTAAGCTTCTCCGTACTATATGAAAAAGAGACAATAATTGGTGGTTCAGAGAATCCTAACCAAGAAATTGCAGGGGGAGGACTGCGTATATCGCAGATTCGGACAGGAAAAAGAACGCGTAAGTTTACATATTCTCCGGGAACCTTACTTATTGACCCTATGGTATCCTATTTGGTTAGCCATTCATGTATAACTGGTACTGCTTATTATGATCAAACTACTTACCTAGCACAAACATCAGAATCAAGCATCCCCATGTATACATTGAAAAATGGAAATGCCATCGGATATGATTGGGTTACAGAATCAGTAAGTGTATCCAGTTCAACAGCTAAAAAAGAATATCGCTTCCATAATCAAAAAGAAACGAGTGAATATGACTACCCATTTTTACCTACACAAATTGACTACTATAATGGACTACCCATTTCCATAGAATATTATAAAAGAGGTTATTCAGAACAACTCGTGAAATATGAATACTCCTCAGTTTATTCACAAGAAGTATATGGATTCATGTTCAATTCAGGAGACGGTGAAATCTATCCCTACAATTATCGTATAGAATACCCATATATTAGCAAAGAAACCACTGTGGACTATAACAATAATGGTAACATTTATACAGAAAAGGAATATACATATAATTCATTACTACAAAGAACCAAAGAAACAACAATGTCCTCTGGTGATTACTACCAGAAAACGACAACTTATCCGTCGGACTTGAGTGATGCAGTCAGCAACAAAATGACTGCCAAACACCTTATAAATGTTCCAGTTGAGATAGTTTCGCTAAAGAATGGCAGTGTAATAATGGGGAAAAAGGTTGAATACAAAGATACATTAAACATACTTATCCCCGGAAAAGAATACACAATAGAAACCAAACAGCCTCTTTCCGCAAATAATTATAAAGGTAGCTTTGTAACCCAGCTGAACTTCAATTCTTACAACCGGTTAGGCAAACCGATGCAAGTATCAGATAAAAGTACATCCATCGTTTACTTATGGAGCTATAATGGCATGTATCCGGTTGCAGAAATTAAGAATTGTACTTATGAACAAGTAAAAAACATTTTAGGTGTCACATTTATCAATACGTTGCTTGATAGATCTTCTCCCACAAGCAGTGAGATGTCAACCATAAATGCCCTCAGAAGTCGTCTGCCGAATGCACACATCAATACATACACTTACTCACCTTTAGTAGGAGTAACCAGTATCACCGATGCACGCGGTTTAATAACTTATTATACTTATGACTCCACTGGAAGACTAACGGAATGCTATATCCTCAAAAACGGAAGTAAGCAAATAATAGAACATTACGATTATCATTATTACAATAAATAGCAGAACATTATGAGAAACAAGATTTTTAAAATAGTAGCTTTATTACTTATACAGTGTAGTGTCCTCTACGGGCAAAATTCCATTAGCCAGAATCACAATTACATATTAACCCGTAGCCCATTAGCTGGTGTTTCAGATATCAGTAATCTAAACTCAACACATTGCCTACACACAATTCAATATCTGGATCAAACAGGCAAGTTGGAAGAAACTGTATTACTAAAAAGAAGTCCGAATTCCTGTGATATCATAGATTACCAGGAATATGATGCTCTTGACAGGGCTACCTCTGAATGGTTACCTATAGTTTATGAAAGCAACAATAACGGAGCATTTGTAGACTCTGGTACTCAACTTGAACTATCAAGAGAGTTTTATAATGATTTTGATCCTTTGTCAGCCACTCATTACGAACCTTCTTTCCGAGAAAGAATCTCAGCTAAATTTGGGGCCGGAGAAGATTGGACATCAAGAGATAGAAGCATAAAAATGAACTACACTTCAAATAAAAAAGACGGAAGTAGCTTCAGTTGTGCACACTTTAAAGTAAGTTACAGCAACGACACCCTAGTCACTATCAAAAGAGAGAGAGACTATGACACAGCAGAGTTATATGTTACCTCCACTACAGATGAAGACAACAGGATAACCTATGAGTTTAAAAACAGGTTGGGACAAACTTTACTTATACGACAACTGTCAGGAAACAATCATCATGATACTTACTATGTTTATGACGATTTCGGAAACACAGCAGCCGTATTACCACCTGCTGCTTCAGAACTTCTCTCTGAAGGGAATAGTTATAATAACAACAGTAGTGCGATCAGTAGATATGCATACCTATACTGCTACGACAAACGTGGATACTGTATCGGGAAAAAGTTACCAGCAGCTGCATGGACCTATTACATCTACGACAAAGCAGGAAGGCTTATATTAACTCAGGATGGAAATATGAGAAAGCAAAATAAATGGTTATTTTCCATCCCCGATAGCCATGGCAGATCTGTCTTAAGCGGAACTTACAATGCACAGCATAACGCTTTTAACACTAGTTTTTCAGAAACTTTGGTTACTGCAATATGGAAAGGAAGTGCAGCCCCAAATTCTACTTTCTATGGATATCAGCCACAAGGTATAAATATTACTTCACCCACAATAGAGAGCGTGAACTATTATGATAACTATGAATTCAAAAGTTACAATAGTTTAAACGCAGAATATGATTGTGAGGATCTAACCGGATATGACAAACAATATCCAGGTGGACAGCAAGGAATGTTAACTGGAAGTATTACAAGAGCCACATCCGGCAATGTGCTATACGCTGTTTTCTATTATGACGAACGTGAAAACATGGTGCAATCCAAACAGAGTAATCTACTTGGAGGAAAAGAAAAGAATTATTTCACTTATAACTTCAGAAAAAAGCCCATTAAACACAGACATGTACACACAGCCAACAATAAAACAATTGCCGAAGTATACAATTATAACTATGATCATGGAGAAAGACTCATCAAAACTACTTATCAACCGGAAATCAATGGCACAACACTCGCCCAGATTACCTTAGCAGATAAAGAATATGATGAAGTAGGAAGACTTAGCAGAAACAAATTGCATGGCCTTTCATCTCTAAACATAGATTATACATACAATCCACGTTCATGGATTACTTCTATATCGGCATCTGCTTTTAAACAAAATATCTATTATAACGATGGCGAAGGCGTACCCTGCTATAGTGGAAATATCAGCAGTATGACCTGGCAAGGAAAAGATAATATCATTCGTGGTTACAAATTCAGTTATGACAACTTAAGCCGAATGACTAATGCCATCTATGGTGAAGGAAATTCTATCAACGCGAATCTGAATCGTTTTACAGAACAGATTACCGAGTATGATAAGAATGGCAACATCAAAAAATTAAAACGCTATGGACAAACAGGAGCCAGTACCTATGGTCTAGTTGATAATCTTACGTTGGAATTAAAGGGTAATCAATTAAAAACAGTAAGTGACGCAGCAACGGCTACGGCATATAATAATGGCTTTGAATTTAAAAAAGGAGCAAATGCTACTATTGAATACGATTACGACTCTAATGGAAACTTGACAAAAGATTTAAATAAAGATATAAAGGAAATCCAATATAATTTTTTAAATTTGCCAAGCTTGGTTAAGTTCTTAGATGAAAGTACCATTACCTATACTTATGGGGCAGACGGAACAAAACTCCGCACAGTTCATAAGATAGGAAGTGTTACTACCACTACTGATTACTGCGGCAATGTGATCTATGAAAACAATACAGCAAAGCTGTTGTTAACTGAAGAAGGATACGTTTCTTTGAATGATAATAAATACCACTATTATCTGAAAGATCATCAGGGAAATAACCGGGTAGTCGTAGACCAAAATGGCAACGTGGAAGAAACAAATCATTATTACCCGTTTGGGGGTGTATTTGCAAATACAGGAAATGCGCAACCTTACAAGTACAATGGTAAGGAACTCGACGCAAAAAAAGGATTGAATTGGTATGACTATGGGGCAAGACATTATGATGCAGCACTGGGGAGATGGCATGTGGTAGATCCACTAGTTGAAAAATATTATTCAATAAGTCCCTATGTGTACTGCCTAAACAATTCTATAAAATATATAGACCCAACAGGAGAAGATGTATATGGTTTTGATGCCAATACAGGAAGGTTATCCCTTGTAGAACATACCAAAGATGAATTTGATAGAATCAAAGTAGGTACTTTTAATGAAGATAACATTTTCACAATTTCTAATGAAAATAATTTCCTTGACATTTCTAAAGGAACTCTTTTAGGAGAATATTTTGATAATATCTCAGAGGCAGGAATTGTTTTCCATGAAGGTTCTGCTAGCGAAGGTATAAAAGTAATGGGATTTTTATCATTCAATTCCAACATTGAATTTTCAGCTTGGGCATATAAATCAAGCTCCGGAATAGGATTATCTATATCCCCATGGGTATTCAATGGAACAGAAAAAAGAAATGGTAAACTCTACATGCAGTCTAGAGATTTCTATATCAACAATGAAAGAGTTGGATATTTAGGAGATAAATATTTTAATATCCATACTCATCCAGCATCAAAAAATGATCTTGGCGGATATGGGAAACCTTCAAATAGTGACTTCAAAAACATTCTATTAAATAAACAGTATCCACATTATATTTTATCCAAAAAAGAAGGTATAATACAATATTATCCAAATAAAACATGGAAAAAGAGTTTTATTCGATAAAAAACATAAAACCAAAGAAATGAAAAAAAGTATATGTATAATCATCAGCTTTCTATCCATATTATACACAAGTTGTATAGAGAGAGAAGAAAGGATAATAAAAGATAGTTGTGAAAATATTATTCGAGAATTAGATTTAAGTAATCTCTCTAATAATTTAGTTCCTTGCTTGAAAGCAACTGAAAAAGAGTCAGATAAAGATAGCGTATGTTACGAAATACACTCAGAACTTTATCAAAAAGGTGTAAAACCAATAGAGTATACTGATTATTTTATAGTTAGCGGTATATATGTGTTTATTTTACAGAAAAACAAACAAATATATACTATTTCAAAAAAAATACAAGAAGAATTGTATAATTGGGGAGACGGTGGTTGGATACTAGAAACCCCTTATTATATACTAACAATAAATCGAACAAATTACAGCTATAAACTTAATTATCAATGGTAGTTATCCTGTTCAACCAGATATGCTATCCAGTTTCTTTAAGCATTAAAAACGCTTCAATCTCACTAAGTTAACTTTTCCCTGTCTCTTACTATTAAATATTAGTAGAGGCAGGGATTATTTATTTCTTTACCAACAAATTCACTTCAGCAGCTTCCACAAATGCAGTTAACGATAGAAAATTCAAGCAAATAGGAAACCAAATACTTATAAAAGAAATACTCACAAGAATGAATACATAGCTTCTAAAGCTCGTCCTTTCTGTCAAATAATAATTATCGCATTCCAAACCCCAGAACCATCCCTCCAGCAGGGCTACACCCTTTTACCCCAAAGGTGTAGCCATCACCGCAAAATGGTGTAGCCATCCCGGGTAAAAGGTGTAGCCCTACCAAAGTAGGGCCACAGGCACTTCTAAAGGACATAAAAGAAATATTTATCTATAATATTCCAAACACAGACTGTACGACATTTTCAACCAAGATACTTATTCATTCCGAGATCCGATAACAAATATCCAACAGATTTCCATTAAAAGAATCCATCAGGCATCTTACAGCGGATATTCTTCGAACGCATACAGCAACGTCGAAAGATAGCGTTCGCCCGTATCCGGCAATAATGCAACGATTGTTTTCCCGGCATTTTCAGGAAGAAGTGCCAGACGGGTAGCTGCACTGACTGCTGCTCCGGACGAAATTCCTACCAACAAACCTTCTAATTTAGCCAATTCACGGCCCGCACGAATAGCATCATCATTCGTTACCTGCAGAATTTCATCTACTACCGCCGGATTGTAGTTCTTAGGAACAAAACCGGCACCGATTCCCTGTATCTTATGTGCTCCCGGTGCACCTCCCGAAAGTACAGGAGAGTCTGTAGGTTCCACTGCCACTACTTTCACAACGGGATTATGTTTCTTCAGGGCGACACCTACACCACTAACGGTTCCACCAGTACCGACACCGGCTACAAAAATATCAACAACACCTTCCGTGTCCCTCCAGATTTCCTGTCCTGTAGTACGTTCGTGCATGGCAGGGTTTGCAGGGTTATCAAACTGCTGAAGAATCACCGCACCCGGAGTAGCAGCTTTCAGTTCTTCAGCACGGGCTATAGCACCCTTCATACCATTGGCACCCGGTGTAAGCACCAGTTCGGCACCAAGGGCTTTCAGCAGGTTACGGCGTTCTACACTCATGGTGTCGGGCATCGTAAGAATCAGCTTATAACCTTTTGCAGCAGCTACAAATGCAAGCCCAATTCCGGTGTTTCCACTGGTAGGTTCTATAATAGTGGCTCCGGGTTTCAGCAAACCGGAAGCTTCTGCATCTTCAATCATCGCCAATGCCACGCGGTCTTTCACACTTCCGGCAGGGTTAAATGACTCCAGTTTCACGATCAGACGGGCTTTTAAACCTTTCGCTTTATTGTAATTGCTCAGCTCCAGTAAGGGAGTGTTGCCCACAAGATCAGTGAGCTGTTTTGCTATCTTTTTCATAACTTATTGGGTTTTAATTTATACTCTTCTTTATAAAGTACAAAGATAGCGGGATAACGGTTCACAAGAAATACCATATTTGTGGGATTTTCATACTATAAATGAGGGATTTTCGCTGAGAATAGTTACCTTTGTGCCCACCTTATTATAAAAGGATATCCCAATGAGTCCATTGAACTTTACTCACATTTTGACACAGGCAGTCGATGAACTATCGGAAAGTTCGTCTTACAGAGGACTGTTTCATCAGCACACGGACGGTAATCCATTGCCTTCGGCCAAAGCGTTGCATGACATCGTAGAGCTGTCGCGTGCCATACTTTTTCCCGGTTATTTCGGTAATTCCACAGTCAACAGTCGTACCGTAAAGTACCACATCGGAGTAAACGTAGAACGTTTGTTCGACTTACTGACCGAGCAAGTGCTTGCAGGTCTTTGCTTCACCGGCGACGGCGAATGCAGTTGCTGCACCGAACTTCAACGCGAGGAAGCTGCGCTGATTGCCGCCAAGTTTATCAGCCACCTGCCGGAAATGCGCCGTGTACTGGCTACGGATGTAGCAGCTGCCTACAATGGCGACCCTGCTGCACATAGTTTCGGAGAAGTAATCAGTTGCTACCCGGCCATACGCGCTATCAGCAACTACCGCATTGCGCACGAATTGCTGAGGCTCGGTGTTCCTCTCATTCCCCGCATTATCACCGAAATGGCCCATAGCGAAACGGGAATAGATATCCACCCGGGGGCCGTCATCGGCAGCCACTTCACCATAGACCACGGAACAGGTGTGGTAATTGGTGAGACATGCATCATCGGCAATAATGTGAAACTGTATCAGGGAGTGACGCTTGGTGCCAAGAGTTTCCCGCTGGATGCAGACGGCAAACCGATCAAAGGTATTCCACGCCATCCGATATTGGAAGACAATGTTATCGTCTATTCCAACGCCACCATCCTGGGACGCATCACCATCGGGCAGGGTGCCACAGTAGGTGGTAATATCTGGGTAACGGAAAATGTGCCGCCAGGAGCGAGAATCGTGCAAACAAAAGCCAAGAAATGAATCTATAACAGATAATGTTCGGAGTGACGCTGGATATATAGATACAGCACATTGAATATATAGATGCAATAATTTGCCAAACATAGAGAGAATCAATATAAAAAGTATAGTCAAACAGTTATTAAATAAATGAGCGAACAATTTCAAATGATTGCCAAAACCTTCCAAGGACTGGAAGAAGTACTGGCACAAGAACTGACTGCATTAGGGGCAAACGACATAGAAATAGGCCGACGCATGGTGTCTTTCAGTGGAGACAAGGAAATGATGTACAAAGCAAACTTCTGCCTGCGTACAGCAATCCGTATCCTAAAACCAATCAAGAGCTTCACTGCCAAGAACGCCGATGAAGTGTATGACCAAATCAAAGCTATCTGCTGGGAAGATATCCTGAATGTAGAAAAAACCTTTGCCGTAGATGCCGTTGTATTCAGCGAAGAGTTCCGCCACTCCAAGTTCGTATCTTATAAAGTGAAGGATGCCATTGTGGACTATTTCCGTGATAAGTTTAACAAACGCCCGTCCGTACGTATCAACAAACCGGATGTATTGCTGAATATACACATTGCACAGACCACTTGTACGCTCTCTCTCGACTCATCGGGCGAGTCACTGCACCGCCGCGGGTATCGCCAGGAAGCAGTAGAGGCTCCACTAAACGAAGTACTGGCTGCCGGAATGATATTGATGACAGGATGGAAAGGGGAATGTGACTTGATAGACCCGATGTGTGGTTCGGGTACAATTCCCATTGAAGCGGCACTGATTGCACGCAACATTGCTCCGGGAGTGTTCCGCAAGGAATTCGCTTTTGAGAAGTGGAATGACTTCGATCAGGATTTGTTCGACATGATTTACAATGACGATAGTCAGGAATGTGAATTTACGCATAAGATATATGGTTACGACAATAACCCGCAAGCTAATGAAATAGCTACACACAATGTGAAGGCGGCAGGTGTATCAAAAGATATTGTCTTGAAGTTACAGCCGTTCCAGCAATTTGAGCAGCCCGCGGAGAAATCAATGATCATCACCAACCCGCCTTATGGAGAACGTATCTCTACCAATAACTTGTTGGGATTGTATCAGATGATAGGTGAACGTTTGAAACATGCTTTCATCGGAAATACAGCATGGGTGCTCTCTTACCGCGAAGAATGCTTCGATCAGATAGGACTGAAACCGACCGTCAAGACACCTTTGTTCAATGGTGCATTGGAATGTGAATTCCGTAAATATGAGATTTTCGACGGAAAATATAAAGAATTCAAGAAACAGGAAGGCGAGGGCGAAGAAGGAGAAGACTCCAAGGAATCCGGCTTCAAACCGAAAGAAGGAAGAGACTTCAAACCCAGAGAACCGCGGGAGTTTAAGCCGAGAGAGGGACGGGAGTTTAAACCGAGAGAACCTCGCAAACCGGGAGAGTTCAGGTCCAGAGATGACAAACCGAGAGAATTCAAGCCAAGAGAGTTCCGCAAGGATGGAGACCGGGAAAGAAAACCATTCGACAGGGAACGTCGCGACGGTGGAAAAGAGTTTAGACCGCGCGAAAGAAGAGAGTTCGACGGAGACCGTAAACCGAAAGGAACATCTTATCCGGAAAGAAAAAGAAGGGAGTTCGGAAAGAAGGAAGAATAACAAAAGATTATGGATATGAAGATAATCAGTAAATGGATGGGAGTGGTACTATTGGCATCGTCCGCTCTCTTCACAACAAATGTTATGGCACAAGATTTAAAGAAACCGACGCTGGAAGACCTGATTCCCGGCGGAGAAACGTATCGCTTTGCTGAAAACCTGTACGGACTGCAATGGTGGGGAGATACGTGCATCAAGCCCGGAATAGACTCCTTGTTTGCAGTAAACCCGAAGACAGGAAAAGAAACACTACTCCTGACGCGTGAGAAAATCAATCAGGCACTGGAACAGGAAAAGCTGGGTAAGTTGAATCATTTACATCAGGTAACCCTGCCTTGGGCCGAAAAAACACAACTGCTTATCTCTCTGCCCAGAAACTACGTTGTTTACGACTGGAAAGCCGATAAAATCATCAGCAAACAAGCTCTGCCCGAAAAAGCAGCCAACAAAGATTACAATATTGCAAGCGGTAACGTGGCTTATACCCAGGATAATAATCTGTACGTAAATAGCCACGCCGTAACCAACGAACCCGAAGGCATCGTATGCGGACAAAGCGTACACCGCAATGAATTCGGCATCAGCAAAGGAACCTATTGGAGCCCGAAGGGTGACCTGCTTGCTTTCTACCGCATGGACGAAAGTATGGTGACGCAGTATCCGTTGGTAGACATCACTGCACGGATAGGCGAACTGAATAACGTGCGCTACCCCATGGCAGGAATGACAAGCCATAAAGTAACCGTAGGCATCTACAATCCCGAAACTCAGAAAACGATTTATCTGAATGCGGGAGATCCCACCGACCGCTACTTTACTAATATCAGCTGGACCCCGGATGCCAAAAGCCTCTATCTTATAGAATTGAACCGCGACCAGAACCATGCCAAGCTCTGTCAATACAATGCAGAAACAGGTGAATTGATGGGTACTCTCTTTGAAGAGACGCATCCCAAATATGTAGAGCCTCAGCATCCCATCGTATTCCTGCCATGGGATAGCAGCAAATTTATCTATCAGAGCCAGCGCGACGGCTTCAACCACCTGTATCTCTACGGCACAGACGGTAAACTGATTAAGCAACTCACAGAAGGGAAATGGTTGGTAAGTGACATCTTAGGATTCAATACTCAGAGAAAAGAAGTTATATTCAATGCCGTAGATGCACTGGGAAGCAGCAACTTTGCAGTCAGCGTAACCAGCGGAAAGCGTAGTCTGCCTTTCAACATCAATACTACAACTGAAGGTGTTCACAAAGGAGAACTCAGCGCATCGGGCACATACATCATTGACAACTATTCAACCCCTGGCATCCCCCGTAAGATAGACATAATCAACACTAAAACCTTCAAAAGTATCAATCTGCTGACAGCAAAGAATCCGTATCAGGATTTCAGCATGCCAAGTATCGAAGTAGGCACCATCAAGGCTGCCGACGGTGTGACCGACCTTTATTACCGTATCATAAAGCCCGCTGACTTCGATCCGAACAAGAAATACCCCACTATCATCTATGTATACGGCGGTCCGCACGCACAGATGGTCACCGGTGGCTGGCAAAACGGTGCACGCGGCTGGGACATCTATATGGCAAACAAAGGTTATATCATGTTCACCCTCGATAACCGCGGAAGCGATAACCGTGGTCTTGAATTTGAAAACGTCACCTTCCGCCATCTCGGCATCGAAGAAGGAAAAGACCAGGTGAAAGGTGTGGAATTCCTGAAAAGCCTGCCTTACGTAGACGGTAACCGTATCGGCGTACACGGATGGAGCTTTGGAGGACACATGACTACGGCCCTGATGCTCCGCTATCCGGAGATATTCAAAGTAGGTGTTGCAGGCGGTCCGGTTATTGACTGGGGATATTATGAAATCATGTACGGAGAACGCTACATGGATACGCCGCAAAGCAATCCGGAAGGTTACGAACAATGCAACCTGAAGAATCTGGCAGGCAACCTGAAAGGACATCTATTGTTGATTCATGACGACCATGACGATACCTGTGTACCCCAACACACACTTTCGTTCATAAAAGCCTGTGTGGATGCACGTACGTATCCCGATTTATTCATCTATCCCACGCATAAGCACAATGTCATAGGACGTGACCGGGTACATCTGCATGAGAAGATAACAAGATATTTTGAAGACAATTTATAGAATAAAATAGAAGCAATAAATTAAACGAAATATAAAGATGAAGATATTATTATTAGGAAGCGGCGGCCGCGAGCACGCTCTGGCATGGAAAATAGCCCAAAGTCCGAAAGTAGAGAAACTTTTTATAGCCCCCGGTAATGCCGGTACCAGTGCAGTAGGCGAGAATGTAGCTATCAAAGCTACCGACTTCCCTGCCCTGAAAGCTTTCGCCCTGAAAGAAAAAGTAGACATGATCGTGGTAGGCCCCGAAGATCCGTTGGTAGAAGGCATCTACGACAGCTTTACCGAAGACGCCGCCACACAACATATCGCCATCATCGGCCCTACTGCCAAGGGTGCCCAGTTGGAAGGCAGCAAGGAGTTTGCCAAGGGCTTCATGGAACGCCATGGCATCCCCACCGCCCGCTACAAAAGCATCAATGCCGAGAATCTGGAAGAAGGACTCACTTTCCTTGAAACCCTTGAAGCACCCTATGTGCTGAAAGCCGACGGTCTTTGCGCAGGAAAAGGCGTACTGATCCTTCCTACACTCGAAGAAGCCAAAAAGGAACTGAAAGAAATGCTCGGTGGCATGTTCGGTCAGGCCAGTGCCACAGTAGTTATCGAAGAATTCCTCAGCGGCATCGAGTGCTCCGTATTTGTGCTGACAGACAGCAAGAACTATAAAGTTCTGCCCGTTGCCAAAGATTACAAACGCATCGGTGAAGGTGACAAAGGTCTAAATACCGGTGGTATGGGAAGCGTGACTCCCGTTCCTTTTGCCGACGAGGTATTTATGGAAAAAGTGCGTACCCGTATCATTGAGCCCACCATCCGCGGACTGCAAGAAGAAGACATCCTTTACAAAGGATTCATCTTCCTCGGACTGATCCGCGTGAAAGGCGAACCGATGGTCATAGAATATAATGTCCGCATGGGTGACCCAGAAACAGAAAGCGTCATGCTGCGTGTACAGAGCGACTTCGTGGAACTTCTGGAAGGTGTACGCGATGTGAACCTCGATACAAAGACATTGACAATGGACCCGCGTACGGCTGCTTGCGTCATGCTCGTCAGCGGCGGATATCCCGAAGCTTACGAGAAAGGTAAAGTAATGACCGGGTTTGAAGAAGCTGCCGCTACAGACAGTATTCTCTTCCATGCCGGAACAGCAATGAAAGACGGCCAGGTGGTAACAAACGGCGGACGCGTGATTGCCGTATGTTCGTATGGTGAAACCAAAGAAGAAGCCCTTGCCAAGAGTTATAAAGTTGCGGAAATGATTCAATTTGACAAGAAGTATTTCCGCCGTGACATCGGCTTCGACCTTTAAATAAAAGTGATAGAGTGATAAGATATCACATTACCACCTTATCACATTACCACATTTTTATATGATACGAAGTAAACGACTACAGAACCGGATCACAGCGGGACGTTTCACACTGCCCGCTGCCATCCTCTTGTCACTATTCTGCTGGATACTGACCTCTATTCTATTGCCTGAAGTTCCGGTAATAAAAAGTAGTTATCCCCTGTGGGATACTATCATAGATGGGTATATTCCGGCATGGGCAAGTATACCTTTAAGTTTCATCTTCTATGGCGTCGTCGGTTACTTCCTGATAGAACTAAACAATACTTTTGCCATCATCCGCATGCGGGCATCTGTGCAAACGGCCATTTATTTCCTGTTTATATCCGTTTGTCCGGCCCTGCATCCAGTTTATGCCGGAGACTTTGCCTCGATAGCATTTCTTATATCCTTGTTCTTCCTGTTTAAGGGCTACCAGCATCCCCGTCCGGCAGGCACCATGTTCTATTCGTTCCTCTTTATCGGGTTGGGTAGTCTGTTCTTTCCGCAACTGACACTGTTTATTCCCCTCTACTGGATAGGTGCATACGGTTTCCAGGCACTCACTCCAAAGAGCTTTTTCGGCAGTCTGATCGGTTGGACTTTACCCTACTGGTTTCTATTGGGGCATGCTTACTTCTACGATGAAATGAACTTATTTTACCAGCCTTTCATCGAACTGGCAACATTCCACCCTATCAATCTATGGGACTTCCCCTTGTGGGAAATAGCTACATTGGGCTATCTGTTCGTATTATACCTGGTCAGTTCCATCCACTGTCTGGTGGCAGGTTACGAAGATAAGATACGTACCCGCAGTTATCTGCATTTTCTTATTTTTCTGAGCTTCTGCATCTTTATCTATATCCTGCTACAGCCGATTCTGACGATTCATCTCCTGCCTCTGCTGCTGATAGGTGTCAGTATCCTGACGGGACATTTCGTGGTGTTGACGAACAGTCGGGCTTCCAATGTGTTTTTCATTTGTGCCCTTGCAGGGCTTGTACTTTTATTCGGATTTAATATATGGACGCTTTTGTAGATTCACTGGTTCAACTCCTGATAGACTGGGGCTATCTCGGTTTATTTATCTCAGCCCTGCTGGCGGGAAGTATCGTTCCGTTCAGTTCGGAGCTGGTGATGATAGCATTGGTGAAAGTTGGGCTCAGTCCGGCGATGTGTGTACTCTTTGCTACCCTGGGTAACACAATTGGCGGTATGACGTGCTACTACATGGGACGGCTAGGCAATATAGTCTGGATAGAGAAATATTTCAAAGTAAAAAAGGAGAAAGTAGATAAGATGCAGGCTTTCCTGCAAGGGAAAGGGGCACTGATGGGTTTCTTCGCATTTCTACCTTTCGTGGGCGAAGCGATAGCCATTGCACTGGGCTTCATGCGTAGCAATGTATGGCTGACTACTTCGTCTATGTTTGCTGGAAAGCTGATACGGTATGCCGTAATGCTACTGGCATTGCAAGGAGTAATATCAATGTTTTAAGAGTTATGAAACGAACTATAGAGCATACGGAAGACGGAAGCGCAACGCTGTTTGTGCCGGAACTGAATGAACATTACCATTCGGTGAAAGGAGCGCGTACAGAGTCGCAGCACATCTTTATAGATATGGGGTTGAAAGCTTCAACCGCACCCCAGCCGCATGTTCTGGAAATAGGTTTCGGTACCGGGCTGAATGCTTTGCTTACACTGGAAGCTGCCGAGGAAGAAGAGCGCCCCGTACACTATACCGGTATTGAACTTTATCCTCTTGCCTGGGAAGAAATCAATGCATTGGGATATAGTGACAATCCATTGTTTAAGCAGTTACATACTGCACCGTGGGAAGAAGATGTGAAGATAGCCCCGTACTTCACTCTGCGAAAAATACAGGCGGATGCAAATAGCGACAAAGTGTTAGTGATTAGTGATAAGCATGATACAACCCACTCATCACTAATCACTAACACCTTATCACTAAATCCCGATCTCGTTTATTTCGATGCCTTCGCCCCCGAAAAGCAACCGGAAATGTGGAACGAACAATTATTCCGTTCACTCTATGTATCTATGAATATAGGGGGTATAATGACGACGTATTGCGCCAAAGGCGTTATTCGCCGTATGTTGCAAACTGTAGGTTTCTTTGTGGAACGCCTTCCGGGACCTCCGGGCGGAAAACGGGAAATACTGAGAGCAACCAAGAGAACAAACAACTAAAGTTATAACAAATATTGGAAACCATAAATATAATAAATAAATGAAACGAATATTCCTGTACATCCTCGCTGCCCTGCTCGCTACGTCTTGCAAGAATAACAGCGTTCAAAATAAGAATGAAGACGATAAACCCGTCATTACCGTCACCATCGAACCGCTACGCTACTTCACTGAAGCTATTGCAGGAGACAACTTCAACGTTATTAGTATGGTACCCAAAGGTAGTAGCCCGGAAACGTATGACCCTACTCCGCAACAACTTGTCGACCTTGCCAAGAGTAAAGCTTACTTCCGTATCGGCTACATCGGTTTTGAACAAACCTGGATGGATAAACTGACGGATAATGCTCCGCATTTGCAATTTTTCGATACTTCCCGTGGTATCGATCTCATTTATGATTCCTCGCACGCCCATCACCACCACGGCGACGACGAAGCGCATATCCACGATTCTATTCAAGAAGATGAGCACCACATCCTCGGCGTAGAACCACATATCTGGAGTTCTGCTTACAACGCGCAAATTATTGCCGGAAATATTGTAAACGCCCTGTGCACCATCGACAAGAATAACGAAGAAACTTACATGGAGCGTTATAAAAACCTCTGTAATCAGATAGAACATACCGACAGCCTTATCTGCCATATGCTTTCTGCCCCCAATGCGGACCGTGCCTTTATGATTTATCATCCGGCATTGTCCTACTTTGCACGCGACTACGGTTTACATCAGATTTCTATTGAAGAAGATGGAAAAGAACCCTCTCCCTCCCACCTCAAAAACCTGATAGATACCTGCAAGGAAGAAAAGGTACGTGTCATCTTCGTACAACCCGAATTTGACCGTCGCAATGCAGAAATCATAGCAAAACAAACAGGTACGAAGGTAGTTCCTATCAATCCGCTTTCTTACGATTGGGAAGAAGAGATGTTGAACATTGCCAGGGAACTGGTCGTTAAGAAGTAATCGGAGACTGTAAAATAGAGTAAAGAAATGAGTACGCCCCTTATCGAAATAAAAAATCTCAGCGCCGGTTATGATAGCCGTACAGTGCTGCGTAATGTAAACCTCACCGTTTACGACCGGGATTTTCTGGGCATCATCGGCCCCAACGGTGGCGGAAAAACAACGCTCATCAAGTGTATTCTCGGCCTGCTGAAACCTACAGCAGGAGAAATTTTATATAGTGATAAGCGATTCGTGGCAAGTGACAAGCAGAGAGGCACAGCGCAACGCCCGGCACTGACTACCAATCGCTCCGTTCTAAAAATGGGGTATTTGCCTCAATACAATAGCATTGACCGTAAATTTCCTATAACAGTGGAAGAAGTGATTCTTTCAGGACTCAGTTCACAAAAGTCACTGATTTCACGCTTCACTGCGACGCATCGGGAAAAATCCAGGCAAGTGATTGCCCGCATGGGATTGGAAGGTCTGGAAAAACGTGCTATCGGTGCATTGAGTGGCGGACAATTGCAACGTGCCCTACTGGGACGTGCCATCATTTCCGATCCGGCACTTGTTGTCCTCGACGAGCCCAGTACATATATAGACAAGCGCTTCGAAGCCCGGCTTTACGAATTGCTGGCTGAAATTAACCATGATTGCGCTATCATTCTTGTCAGCCATGACATCGGTACAGTGCTGCAACAGGTGAAATCCATCGCTTGCGTGAATGAGACGCTGGATTACCATCCCGACACGGGTGTAAGCGAAGAATGGCTGGAACGGAACTTCAATTGCCCGATAGAACTGCTGGGACATGGAGCTCTGCCACATCGCATATTGGCGGAACATAAGTACGGAGATGGATGTGGATGTTGTAACAGCAAACATTGAAAAGAACAAGGAAGGATACAAATCATTACCAGAACAAGTACAAAAGTGGTGTTTTGCACATATTTCAAACAAAGTTATACATAGATGTATTATACATTCATGTATAATTTGTATATTTGTCCTTAGAATCAAGAACAAACAGCTTATGAAATCACCTTTTCAATACGGTACGCTGGTCGATAAAGAGAGTTTCGTCAACCGCATAGAAGAACGTAAGCAACTGAAAGAGTTGCTTGGATCGGGCATTAATGTAATGCTTATCTCTCCGCGTCGTTGGGGTAAGTCTTCGCTTGTAAAGGTAGCAATGGACGAGCTGATGCATGAAGACAAACATATCCGTGTATGCTTCATTGATGCATTCAGCATCAAAACCGAAGCCGAATTCTACCGTGCGTTTGTCCGGGAAGTCATTACATGTGCAGCCTCCACGCTCGAAAAGCGGCTGGAAGATGTAAAACACTTCCTGAAAACCATCTCTCCCAGTATTACTCTGAAAAGCGATGCCTCCGACATAATGTCTTTCGACCTAAAGTTCGAGTTGGAAGAAAGAGATGTCATGGAGATATTGGAATTACCCGAAAAAATAGCTTCTGCCAAAGGCATACAACTTATAGTATGCATTGATGAATTCCAACAATTGGCATTATTGCCTGACTATAAAAGTATGGAAGGCAAGATGCGCTCTGTCTGGCAGCAACAACAGCGGGTAGCCTATTGTTTCTATGGGAGCAAGCGGCACATGATGATGGACATTTTCAACAATTCGTCCAATCCCTTTTATCGTTTCGGACAAGTACTGTTCCTACAAAAGATTAAGAAAGAGGAATGGGTACCTTTCATCATCAATGCCTTCCGCCGAACTGAGAAAGGAATCAGCGAAGAGCAAGCGGAACGTTTGTGCGACATCGTGAAGTGCCATTCGTGGTATCTGCAACAACTGTGCTACTTTATCTGGAGCGGCACTTCCGGACGAGTGACAGACGATATCATCGAAGTCCGTACCCGCCAACTAATAGATACCAACATGCCCATGTTCATGAACGACACCGAGAACCTAACCGCCGCCCAAACAGCCATGCTGCGTGCAGTTGCCGACGGTGAATACCGCCTCAACTCTGCCGCCGTAGTGCGCAAATATGAACTGGGAAGTGCCCAAACTATCACACGAAACAAACGAATACTGACTGAACGTGACTTCATGGAGAAAGAGGGAGAACGGTACGTGTTCTCCGACCCGGTGTTCGAGTTGTGGTTCAGGAGGGAGTATTACCGAATGTCCCACTAAGCAAAAAGTGCATAACTACCTGTGCTGTAGAGCACTTGATGTTCCACTATAATCTATCGCAGTGGGACATAGTTTCAGTCCCGATGGGAGATACATTCAGTCGTAGTGGGAAATGCCTTCAGTCATAATGGGAAATACATTCAGCCGTAATGGGAAATAGCCCCAGTTACAATATCATCAGAACTCGGTTAACCACATTGGCATGAAATCCTTCACTATCAAAATCAATGTATATCTTTTAACCTATCCTAATAAATATGCCTTACCTCCACAGTTTTAGCAGTTAAATCACTATATTTGCGCCCGTGTACGCTAAAATACAGAGATATAACTTAAAAACATAACGAATTATTTCCGAATGAAACAGTACAGAACCGTAAACAACCTCGTAGGTTGGATTACTTTCATCATTGCAGCCACGGTCTACTGCATGACTATAGAACCGACTGCAAGCTTTTGGGACTGCCCGGAGTTTATCACTACCGGCTACAAACTGGAAGTAGGACACCCACCCGGAGCACCTTTCTTCATGCTGGTAGCTAACCTCTTTTCACAATTTGCTTCAGACCCGAGCACCGTTGCTAAAATGGTGAATTATATGAGTGCACTGATGAGTGGCGCTTGTATCCTGTTCCTATTCTGGAGTATTACGCATCTGGTACGCAAACTTGTGGCTACAGATGAAAATAATATTACTAAAGGACAGTTGATTACCATCATGGGTAGCGGTCTGGTAGGTGCACTGGCATATACATTCAGTGATACTTTCTGGTTCAGTGCCGTTGAAGGTGAAGTTTATGCATTCTCTTCTCTCTTCACAGCCGTTGTATTCTGGCTGATACTGAAATGGGAAGATGTAGCTAACGAACCGCACAGCGACCGTTGGCTTATCCTGATTGCATATCTGACCGGATTGAGTATTGGTGTACACTTGCTGAACTTGCTTTGTTTACCCGCCATCGTGCTGGTTTACTACTACAAGAAAGTACCAAACGCAAATGCCAAAGGCTCATTGCTGGCATTACTTGCTTCCGGCATTTTGGTAGCTGTCGTACTCTATGGTATGGTACCGGGTATTGTGAAAGTGGGCGGCTGGTTCGAACTGTTCTTCGTAAATACGTTAGGAATGTCCTTCAACAGTGGTGTAATGGTTTATATCATTGTGCTGGCAGGCTCCATTATCTGGGGTATATACGAAAGCTACACGGAGAAAAACAAGATGCGTATGGCCATCTCCTTCGTGTTGACTATCGCCCTGTTGGGTATCCCATTCTACGGACACGGAACAAGTGCTGTAGTAATAGGTATTATAGTTATCGCTTTCCTGTTCTTCTATCTCAGTCCGAAGATGCAGGCCAGCATGAAAGAGAAATATCGCATTTCCGCACGTACGCTGAACACATCATTGCTTTGTACAATGATGATCGTCATCGGATATTCTTCTTATGCCATCATCGTGATCCGCTCTACAGCCAATACGCCGATGGACCAGAACTCACCAGAAGACATTTTCACGCTGGGTGAATATCTGGGACGCGAACAATACGGAACCCGTCCGTTGTTCTACGGACAAGCATTCTCTTCTAAAGTTGCCCTCGATGTAAAAGACGGTTATTGCGAACCGCGCGTTTCATACAGTGGTACCAAATTTATCCGCAAAGAAAAAGCTACGCCCGATGAAAAGGATAGCTATATCGAAATTCCCGGACGTATCGAATACGAATATGCTCAGAACATGCTTTTCCCGCGCATGTACAGCAGTCAGCACGCCAGGGAATATCAAGCTTGGGTAGACATAAAAGGTAATGACATTCCTTACGACCAATGCGGACAAATGGTGATGGTGAATATGCCTACACAGTGGGAAAATATCAAGTTCTTCTTCACCTACCAGCTCAACTGGATGTACTGGCGCTATTTCATGTGGAACTTCGCCGGACGCCAGAACGATCTGCAGGGTAGTGGAGAAATAGAACATGGTAACTGGATCACAGGAATTTCGTTCATCGATAACTTCCTGGTAGGCGACCAAAGCCTGTTGCCACAAGAGCTGCAAAACAATAAGGGACACAACGTCTTCTACTGTCTGCCTTTGTTGCTCGGTATCATTGGCCTGTTATGGCAGGCATACCGTGGACAAAAGGGCATCCAGCAATTCTGGGTGGTGTTCTTCCTATTCTTTATGACGGGTATCGCCATTGTGCTCTACCTGAACCAGACACCGAGTCAGCCGCGTGAACGTGACTATGCATATGCCGGGTCGTTCTATGCCTTTGCCATCTGGATAGGTATGGGTGTGGCAGGTATTGTCCGTCTGTTGCAGCATTATGCCAAGATGAAAGAACTTCCCGCAGCAACGCTGGTATCTGTTGTCTGCCTGCTTGTCCCCATACAGATGGCAAGCCAGACATGGGATGACCACGATCGCAGCGACCGCTATCTGGCACGTGACTTTGGCCAGAACTACCTGATGTCTCTGCAAGAAACCGGCAATCCGATTATCTTCACCAACGGTGATAACGATACATTCCCCTTATGGTACAATCAGGAGACAGAAGGTTTCCGTACCGATGCACGTACCTGCAACCTCAGCTACTTGCAAACGGACTGGTACATCGACCAGATGAAACGTCCTGCCTACGACTCTCCGTCACTGCCCATCACTTGGGACCGTATGGAGTATGTAGAAGGAACCAATGAATACATCCCTGTACAGCCTGATTATAAAAAGAGCATCGACGCCCTCTATGCTGAGGCTGAAAAGCAGGCACTGAACGGTAATCCTGAAGCATTGGTGAATGTGAAGAAAGAATTCGGAGAAAATCCGTACGAACTTCAGAACATCCTGAAATACTGGGTACGCAGCAAGAATGATGACCTTAAGGTAATTCCTACAGACAGCATCGTGATGAAGGTGGACAAGGAAGCAGTACGCCGCAGTGGTATGATGATACCGGGTGACAGTATCCCCGACTATATGCACATTTCACTGAAAGGTAAACGCGCACTCTATAAGAGCGAACTGATGATGCTTGAAATGCTGGCGGAAGCCAATTGGGAACGTCCTATCTACATGGCAGTCAGCGTAGGTACGGAAAACCACCTTGGCATGGGCAACCACTTCGTTCAGGAAGGTCTGACTTACCGCTTCACTCCGTTTGATACTGAAAAGACTGGTGTCAAGTTGGATAGCGAAAAGATGTACGACAACTTGATGAACAAATTCAAATTCGGTGGCATCGACAAGGAAGGTATCTATATTGATGAGAATGCTATGCGTATGTGTTATTCTCACCGCCGTATCTTCTCACAACTCATTGGTCAGTTGATACGCGAAGGCAAAAAGGATAAAGCTAAAGCAGCCTTAGAGTACGCCGAGAAGATGATTCCTGCCTATAACGTACCTTATGACTGGCAAAATGGTGCTATGCAAATGGCAGAAGCATACTATCAGTTGGGTGAAAAAGAGAAAGGCGACAACATCATGAAGGCACTTGCCGATAAAGCTGTGGAATACCTCACATGGTATCTGAGCCTGGATGACCAACGCTTTGCAATGTCCAGCCATGAAGTTGTTGACTATCAACTGCCTATCCTCAGCACAGAAGTTAAACTCATGCAGAAGTATAACTCCGAACTGGCTCCTGTATACGACAGCAAGCTGAACGAGCTATATCAAATGTGTGTTGACCGGATGAAATAAAAAACAGCGATTAGCGGTTAGTGATCAATGATTAGCGGTTGTGCCCTAACATTCACCCTAACCGCTAATCTCTTATCACTAACCGCTAACTACTAATCACTTATCACTAATCGCTAATTACTAACAATCGTGTTTATAGAACAACCTCCTGAGTTTGTCCGAAAGCTATACCCCGGTGCCATCTGGCGAATGGACCCTAACGAAAAAGCCGTTTACCTGACTTTTGATGATGGCCCCATTCCCGAAGTAACCCCTTGGGTACTTGAATTATTGGATAAACACAACATTAAAGCCACCTTCTTCATGGTGGGAGACAATATACGTAAGCATCCTGATGTATTTCAGATGGTAATAGACCGAGGGCACCGCATTGGCAACCACACTTTCAATCATATTCGCGGATTTGAGTATTTGTCTGATAATTACCTTGCCAATACAGACAAAGCAAACGAACTGATGAAAACAGACCTCTTCCGCCCGCCACACGGGCATATGCGTTGGGGACAATATTTCGTATTAAAAAGACGCTATAAAATTGTAATGTGGGATTTAGTAACCCGTGATTACAGTAAGAAGTTACGTGGTCCGCAAGTACTTGCCAATGTGATGAGATATGCAAGAAATGGCTCTATTATCACTTTCCATGATTCATTAAAATCCTGGAATAACGGGAACCTGCAATATGCATTACCACGGGCACTTGATTTTCTGGAAGAAGAAGGATACGAGTTTAAGTTATTGTAATCCTAATTACATAGTTATATAAAAAATGCCCTCTGAATGGAAAATATTCAGAGGGCATTTTTATTTCTATACAGTATCGACTACTTAATTGTCACCGTCAAAGGATTGCGTACTTGCTGAGCATAATTTGCCATATATGCATTCCATGCTTCCGGAGTCTTGATGTCAGCCTTATCCCAAGCTGCACCCCAGTAGTAAACATACTCTGAACCCGGTTCGTAATCGCTGATAGCCAGTACATGACCATCGGCACCACCACGCAGTTCATTCTTCTCCTTTTCAGGGAAAAGCAACGATTTAGCTTCTTTTACAGTAGCCGGGAAAGCAGCACCTACGAAGATCTTACCATTGTTATTATTCACATTATCCGTAGGATCTACATAAGTGATATAACCGTTAGCAGCATCAGCTACTACAGCACCATCCGGTTCGTGCAATACGATACCAGCAACTACCGGAGTAGTTTCTTTCAGGTTATCATAAACCACAACTGTTTTATTCAAATGAGAACCTGCATCCAACGTGATAACACGTGTTTCAACTACTGTAGAGTCTCCCTTGATGTTCAGAGGATTATAAACCAACTTCACAGTGAAACGCAGCGGACCATTGTCCAGAATATCCTGTGTTGCATAGCAATAAGGATATACGATTTCACCATCGGGCATCAAGGCAGCAGTACCACCACCCAGTGTAGGACCTACTTTATAACAGTCCAGACCGTTTCCATGGTCTACGTGATAAGAAACTGATTTATACAGCTCTTGTGCAGCCTTAGGGTCAGTTTTCTTCAGTTCAGCAATCTTAGCTTTGGTCTCCGGGTTCAATTCGCCTGCATAACGAGCTTCTACAACCGGTTCAGTAGTATTGTACTTTGTCCAAACGTCATAACCGAAAGCACGTTCACCACTCTTTTGCAAAGCAGGGCCATAGGTACGGAAAGCAACCAGGTCGTTTTCCCATGCTACGTCGTCCACACGTTCAGGATAATATCTACCACAAGCCTTTACAGCGAAATTCTCAGGTGTACCTGCCTGGATAGTATAGACAGCTGTACCATTCGCAGCTACGCTTGCAGGGAAAATAACTTTTTCATCGTAAGTAATCTGATAGGGGACTTGTTGTCCGTCAGCATTCAGAACCACAATCTGAGCTGTGTCAGCCAGTTTCAGTTGGTTAGAGATGTCACTCATAGCCACTTCAACCATTTCATTGGAACGCTCCATTGCTAGAGGATTACTTACCGTTACAGTAACCACATCCTTAGTGTTGGTGCAGGCAAAACATACAAATGCTGTTGCCAGTAAAAGGAATAACTTTTTCATATTGCTTAATCAATTGATAATTGAAAACGGATAATGAAGATATAGATAATGGGAAAAATGGATAACTGACAGCATCAATTATCCATTTCCCATTATCTATTCATATACTTATTTAGGCTGTTTGCCAATGTAAGCCAAGATACCACCGTCAACGTAGAGTACGTGACCGTTTACGAAGTCAGAAGCATCGGAAGCCAGGAATACGGCAGGACCCATCAAATCTTCAGGAGTACCCCAACGTGCAGCCGGAGTCTTAGCAACGATAAATGCATCAAACGGATGACGAGAACCATCAGCTTGCGGTTCGCGAAGCGGTGCAGTCTGCGGAGTAGCAATGTAACCCGGACCAATACCATTACACTGGATGTTATATTCACCGTATTCAGAAGCGATGTTACGAGTCAGCATCTTCAAGCCACCCTTAGCAGCAGCATAAGCAGATACAGTTTCACGACCCAATTCACTCATCATAGAGCAGATGTTGATAATCTTGCCGTGACCTTTCTTTATCATAGAAGGAATGACAGCTTTTGATACGATGAACGGAGCATTCAAGTCTACATCGATCACCTGACGGAATTCAGCAGCAGACATTTCGTGCATCGGAATACGCTTGATGATACCTGCATTGTTTACCAGAATATCAATCACGCCCACTTCTTTCTCAATCTGGGCAACCATAGCGTTTACCTGCTCTTCATTCGTTACGTCGCATACATAACCTTTAGCATCGATACCTTCGGCTTTGTAAGCAGCAATACCTTTGTCTACCAATTCTTGTTTGATGTCGTTGAACACGATTTTGGCACCGGCTTGTGCATAAGCAGTTGCCAGAGCGAAACCAATTCCGTAAGAAGCACCGGTTACAAGTGCTACTTTACCTTCTAATGAAAAGTTTACCATAATTTATTTACTTAGGTTTAATAGTTATTTGTTTCTAATTTACGATTCAGAGTCGTGATTTACTCAATATATTACTTCAGATCGGTAATCAAAGAGAAATCCTGATCTCCATAGTCCAGGTTTTCACCACCCATACCCCAAATAAAGGTATAATTGTGAGTAGCGGCAGCAGAGTGAATAGACCATTCAGGAGACAATACAGCCTGGTCGCCCTTCATCCATACATGGCGGGTTTCGTCAACTTCACCCATGAAGTGGCAAACTGCATGTTCTTCGGGCACTTCAAAATAGAAATAAGCTTCCATACGGCGGCTATGAACGTGTGCCGGCATTGTATTCCATACACTACCCGGAGCAAGTTCTGTCATACCCATCTGTAACTGGCAGGTCGGCAATACCTGATTAACCAACATCTTATTAATATTACGGTGGTTAGAACCTTCCAGGCTACCCATTTCAGCAACTACTGCATCAGCTTTCGTCACTTTCTTATCAGGATAGTTACGGTGAGCAGTCAGTGAGTTGAAATAGAATTTAGCAGGGTTCTTTTCGTCCTTGCTTTCGAAGGTTACTTCACGGTCACCTGAGCCCAAATAGAGAGCTTCTTTATAATTCAATTCGAATACAGCGTCTCCGGCTTTTACTACGCCAGGACCACCTACATTATAGATACCCATTTCACGACGAGTCAGGAAGAACGGAGCTTTCAGCGGATCGATAGCTTCCAGCTTCAACACTTCGCCTACCGGCATTGCACCACCTACAACCATACGGTCGTACATGGAATATACCATATTTACTTCGTTAGCAGAAAATACTTTCTCAATGAGGAAATCACGACGGATGCGTTTGGTATCGTAACTTTTTGCATCTTCGGGATGCGCTGCATAGCGAATTTCATAGTTCGTTTTCATAATCCTATTACGTTTTAAAGTTTATAATAATCGGTTATTGGCATACTTCGTTTACGTACACGATGCAAATGTAGCAAAAGAAAACGTCAAAACATTGTGTTTTTGTCCCAATTATGTATCATTATCGTTCAAATGGAAGAAAATAGGAATTCTTTAACAGAAAATAAGACAAAAAAAGAGCTTTACAGAGATTATTCTCTATAAAGCTCAATAAATGTTGTTGTCCCACCAAGATTCGAACTTAGACAAACAGAACCAAAAACTGTTGTGCTACCATTACACCATGGGACAAACACGGGTGCTTTCTGTTAAAAAGCGGTGCAAAGATAAGAGTATGCCCCGAAATATCCAAATATTTCGGGGCATTTTTTATCATTTGCCACTATTTTGCCTCTTATTTGGCAATAATCAAGTAGTAATTCTTCTTTCCACGCTGTACAAGCAAGTATTTCTCATCCAAAAGGTCAGCAGAAGTGATAACCTGATCAAAAGCTTCTAACTTCTCCTTGTTGAGGGAAACGCCACCGCCTTGTACCAACTTACGCATTTCGCCTTTAGAAGCAAAGACTGCTGCATTATCAGTGAACAAATCGACAGCCTTCACTCCGGCTGCCACAGCATCCTTAGATACTTCGAACTGAGGAACACCTTCGAATACAGCCAGCAGAGTATCTTCATCCAACTTCTTCAAAGCGTCAGAAGTTGCATTACCGAATAATATATTGGATGCATCCACTGCTGCATTATAATCTTCTTCAGAATGAACCATAATGGTCACCTCTTTTGCCAGACGTTTCTGAAGAATACGCAGATGCGGTGCAGCTTCATGTTCTACTATCAGAGCATCTATTTCTTCTTTGCTCAGAGAAGTAAATATCTTAATGTAACGTGCAGCATCAGCATCACTCACATTCAACCAGAATTGATAGAATTTATACGGAGAAGTATAGCGAGGATCAAGCCAGATGTTACCGGACTCAGTCTTACCGAACTTACCGCCGTCAGCCTTCGTAATCAGAGGACTGGTCAGTGCAAACACCTCACCACCGTTTGTACGACGAATCAACTCGGCACCTGTTGTAATGTTACCCCATTGATCGGAACCGCCCATTTGCAGTTTGCAACCTTTGGTTTCATACAGATGCAGGAAGTCATAACCTTGTAATAACTGATAAGTAAACTCAGTGAAAGACAAACCGTCACGAGCTTCACCATTCAGGCGCTTCTTTACAGAATCCTTCGCCATCATATAGTTTACGGTGATATGCTTACCTACTTCGCGAGCAAAGTCAAGGAATGTGAAGTTCTTCATCCAGTCGTAGTTGTTCACCAGTTCTGCACGGTTGGGAGCATCAGATTCAAAATCCAGGAACTTGCCCAACTGCTTCTTCATACCTTCCATATTGCGTTGCAGAATCTCTTCTGTGAGCAGATTGCGCTCTGCCGACTTGCCGGAAGGGTCACCAATCATACCTGTAGCACCACCAATCAATGCCATCGGCTTATGCCCGCAACGTTGGAAATGACGCAGTATCATTACACTGCAAAGGTGTCCAATGTGCAACGAGTCCGCCGTAGGGTCAAAACCTATGTATGCGGTCACTTGTTCCTTAGCCAGAAGTTCTTCCGTACCAGGCATCATATCGTGGAGCATGCCACGCCATTTCAATTCTTCTACAAAATTCATCGAATGATTAACTATTTAAATATTTGATATACTTTGTAATTGCAAAAGTACGACTCTTTATCTGAACTAACAACTCTTATCGCCTAAAAAAGATTTCCTCCACATTCTTCCGAACCGTTTCCCTGAGTTCCCCAGAGGGAATTTTACGAACCATAGCTGCCCGTTCATAAAGCGCATCAATAGAAGTCATGCTCTCATCCGTTTCCAAAAACAGCCTGTCAGATGGTACGATTTGCAGTGTTTCTTCCTGATACTTTTCTCCGAAAGAAAGGTGAAAACCATGTCGGAGATATTCTTCTGCCAGCACTGCTTTTCCGCGAAATCCATGAATAATCCACGGTTTCACCGGACGTATCTTCTGCTTCAACTTTAAGAGTTCATCCACAGCCTTCACCAGATGAATAACCAGCGGTTTATCTGTTTCTTCAGCCAGCCGTGCCTGATATTCGAAAACTTCTATCTGTAAAGCCAGGGAAGCATCAGCCAATTTATCCAATCCAGCCTCACCTATAGCCAAAACCTGAGGATGATACAATAACTCTTCCAAACATCTCTTTTTATCAGCCAGAGATACAGTAGAAGAAGTTATATACCACGGATGTATTCCTACAGAATACCACCCTTCCTGTTGCGGAACAAATGTTTCGGGAAAGCAATTCACAATAGCTTCTCCAGGCACTTCCGGTTGGCAATGAGTGTGTATATCAGCAGGAATTATCATACAGTAAAGATATTATGTCTTTATGGAACAGGATCATATCCGGAACCTCCCCAGGGATGACAACGCAGTATACGCCTGATTGCCAAATACAATCCCTTAAAAGGACCATGTTTCTTAATCGCCTCAACGGCATATTGTGAACATGTGGGAGTAAAGCGGCACGAAGGAGAAGTCAGGGGTGAAATGCACTTCTGATAAAAATAAATAGGAAGCAACAGCAGGTATGAAAGCAGCTTTTTCATAAGGAGGCTACTTTCTCCGTGATACGAGCCAACGCAATCTTCATCCTTTCTTCAATTTCCATCGAGTCAGTCAACCGGTCGGAAAGATAAATGAAAGCCACAGCAAGTTGCTGCTCCTTATCCTGGAGCGCCTGCAATAGTCCGTGCTTGTTTTTCCGATACGCCTCACGTATCTGACGTTTCACACGGTTACGTTTCACCGCCCGCTTAAAACGGCGTTTTGATACACTGACCAGTATGGAAACAGGAGCTTCCAAATCCTCCACCGGCAGATATACCACACGCAAAGGGAAGACGGAAAACGAACGCGCACCGCCTGAAAACATCTTATCGATGACTTTCTTCTTATCCAGCCTTTCGGTCTTATGCAGGGTATTGGAGAGCATGGTCAGTATGGGTTATAAAGTTATTAGTTATCAGTTTATGAGGAAGGGAAATAACAAATTACGAGCTACAAAGTATGGGGCATAAAAGCACAACCACTTGTAGCTCGTAATTCTATCAGTTTCAAAATTACAGTTATCAAATTATAAGCCAACGACTTATAGCTAACAACTTATAATTCTATTCTCACTTTCCTTTATTGTTCTCTTTGATGAACATATCCAATGCTGCCGTCATAGACGGAGCTTGTACACTGGGAGCTTCCAGATCGAGACGGAGTCCGGCATCGCGTACAGCTTGTGCTGTAGTGGAGCCAAAGGTACCAATCTTGATTTCCTTCTGTTGGAAGTCCGGGAAATTCTTCTTCAGAGAAGTTACTCCTGCAGGACTAAAGAATACAAGCATGTCATAATCAAATTCTTCTTCCGCAGTAAAGTCATTACTTACTGTACGATACATAACAGTTTCTGTATGCTGTATCTTGCTTTTTTCCAAGAGATTTTTGATCTCGTCTGTGTGCACATCAGACATCGGAACCAGATACTTCTCAGTTTTATGCTTGATGATAGAAGGCAACAAGTCTTCAAACTTTCCTGTATTACCAAAGAAGATCTTACGCTTGCGGTATTGAATATACTTTTGGATATACAATGCAACAGCTTCTGTCACACAGAAATACTTCATAGTTTCCGGAATGGAAACACGCAATTCTGTACACAGGTGAAAGAAGTGGTCGATGGCATGACGCGATGTAAAGATAACAGCGGTATGATCCAGGATTGACACTTTTTGCTGTCTGAATTCTTTAGCAGACAGACTTTCCACCTTGATAAACGGGCGAAAATCAATTTTCACACCGTACTTCTGGGCGATGTCGTAGTAAGGAGATTTCTCTGATGCCGGTTTCGGCTGCGACACAAGTACTTTCTTAATTTTCAACGTCCTAAAAATTTATTATCAAATAATCATTTAGTTGTAACACACCTCGATATACAATAAAACAAGGTATGATTTCAAGGGCACAAAAGTACAACATTAAAAGCAAAATGCCATATAAATTGCTACAAAAAAGCTTTATCCACTTATATAACATCAATATTTTAGTAAAAAACATCAGAAATAAACCAATTATCACAGTTGCAAGTAAACTCAAATCGAAGTAAACAAGGAATAAAGCAAACGGAAAAAGGGCAAATCCAAGGTAATAAAGCAGTGCAGAATAAGACTCCATCCAGAGGCTTGTGCGGTTTCCGTCAAAAAAAATCCAACCCAGGAAAGAGTAAGTCAGCCACTTCCAAAAAAGATAAAGTAAAGCTATTGCAAGATATACTCCAAGCAGGATATAAGGAGGAATGCGTTCTCCCAGTTCCGGACGGACATCTATAAAATAATTGAAGGTGCAGACAGCCCCCAGCACACAAGTCTGCAAGATCAACAATAACATATAACGCATATCCGCTGCCGTGGTGGCTGCAAAGATACTGGTCCGCTCACGGTTGAGCAGGAAGTCTTTCACCAGTTGCACCAAAAACTTACGGCTACGGGATAAAACATAGGCAGATATGAAAAAGCAGCACAACAGGAGTATAGTGATTCCGTCATCCAATTTAGGAGAATAAGGAATAGGCATTCCCTCGAATCCCGCAATCCATGTCAGCAGTAGCCCAATCATATTGCCGCAAACTTACGTATGGAACTATCCCAGATGGGAGTGGTATGTATCAGATCAATGGCTTCCTGCGGTGTACTTGCCACATGCCAGATAGCACCGTGTTGCTCGCGCATAAAATTCTCATCCACGGCACGCTGCAGCATGGCTAACAAGGGATCAAAATATCCATTGGTATTTAGGATAACGATAGGATTCAGATACAAACCCAATTGCTTCCAGGTAATAATTTCCAGCAGTTCTTCCAATGTACCGCATCCACCGGGCAAAGCAATAATAGCATCGCTTAAATCTGCCATTTTCTGCTTACGCTGGTGCATGTTTTCCACTTCTATCATCTCTGTCAATCCTTTATGCTGCCATCCTTGTTCCACCATAAAATGAGGAATAACACCAGTCACTTCTCCACCTGCTGCCAACACAGCATCAGAAGTAGTACTCATCAGTCCGATACCACCAGCACCATTTATCAGTCGGATACGACGTTGCCCCAACAGAGTACCCAGTTCACGGGCAGCTTCAAAATAGGCGGAATCGATTTTGGTGCTCGAAGCACAATATACACATACGGAAGTTATCTTATTCATGGAAATTGCTATACCTTATATTATTAGTGAGTGCAAAGGTAAAGATTTTCAGCGATATCTTAAAAATATCACTAACTTTGTAATCTGTTCTCATTCTTTTCAACTAACACTATTAAAAGGAGGAATATATGATTAAGCAAGATTATCTGATACGAATGATCCAGGAAATCATTTCTTTAATTGTGAACGCCCTGCTCCAGAAGAAGAAATACCGCTGGAGTGAATGGACTGAATATGACGATCTGACCAGACAAATACTGGGTTTCCCCTCCGAAGATTTGCTGGGAATGAATATAGAGGAATTAATTGATCGATACAAAGGCGATCCTAATGAAATGGGAAAGACGGAGCTTGCCGCTATGACCATGCTGAAGATATCCGACGATATGGGAACAGATGACCTTCTTCGAAAATCCAAACTTCGTCAGGACGGACTTGCACTGCTCAAGTATGTACAAAAAGAAAGCAATAGCTTCTCTATACAGCGGGTACAACTGATTGATATGTTGGAGGCATCTCAACCGTAAGATTCTCACTTATTCTCACCCTATTGAGAATATTTTCTCACAGTGATGAGCATTTCTTCTCAATACGATGAGTATTTCTTCTCAATGGGGTGAGTATTTCATCTCAATACAGTAAGAATACTTCCCTGACAAACACCTATTTTCCCTTTAGTATTCCTTTTTCAGAAACAGCGCTTACCCGAAAGCAACCATAAACTCCACCACTGATATTTCCGGTAATAGAGGTAGGCGTAGGAGTATAAGCACCACCATCTGTACGTAATTGTTTCAGCATTTGCTCGTAAACATGATAGCAACTTTTAGAGATAGTCTGCGCCCATACATACAGAGAGTCACCCACCGGAATATATCCCCATCCATTAGGATAGCCGAAAGCATTTTCTCCGTCATCAACAATAAAGTCCACCACATTCTCTTCCAAATATTCATCACCTAAAATGGAAAAACGCCAATCCGAATCTCCTCCAAGTAAAACATTAGGGCGCGTAAATGTAAAGTGGGTATACGACCAAGGATAAAATGAAAACAAATAATAATTCTCTCCCGGCGGATTAATGAAGCTAATACAAGGTGCATCAGTTTCTCCTTTTTCCCCTAAATCCACTTTCTTGACTTTAAGGTCAGTGATAACGAGAGGCTGTTCCATTTTCTGTGCTTCCGATTCAAAATGCTTGCCATCACAGTAGAAATCCAGCGAATAGGAATGTCCCACAATACCATATAGTTTAGTGGTCACATACATTCCATAGACGGCACCCAAACTGAATCCAGAAGTCTCCTCTTTCCGCTTCGTATCATAATTATAATAGTTATAATACACATCATAGCCTTCAAACCGAGGCGGCACATACTGAAGTGTATCCCTGATACCGTCCGTAACATCTGTAATAATGATTACAGCATCTTCTATACCTGCATAATCATATTCACCTGCCGATACGGCAGAAGGTCTTGTTAGATGAAAGAAGTAAGGTGGACGCTCATTCGTAACAATCCCTTCGAAGACGATAGCATCTGAGGTATATCCCGAAAAATCCACATCAACTATTCTTTCACACCCTGATATAAACATTCCTAAAATCAAACACAAAATATAAGAAAGAGTCTTTACCATATTATCAAAATTTAAAAGTATAGGTTAGCGATGGTACAATACCATAAAGATATAATTTATAGATACGAGACTTTGAAAAAGAAGAATATCCGTCACGCCCTGCATACATAGAAAAAACATTTCTTCGGTTATACGCATTGATCACTGAAAGAGAAAGACTTCGATTTTTCCATCGATAAGTCGTCGAAAGGTCCAACTGATGAAACGACGGAGCACGATATCCGTTTCTGCCCGAATAAATGTAGAATACAGCCTGATGAAAATAATATTTCCCCACCGGCAACGTCAGATTCATGCCCGAAGCATAAGAAAAAGTGGACGATAATGACCAATGAGACCCAAAATTCCAGTTCAGGAATAACTTCAGATTGTGTGGGCGATCGTATACCGGTTTGTATTCCTCCCCATTAATCTTGTTTCGGGCACGCGAAAGCGTATAACTGAGCCATCCCGTCAATATTCCACGGTTTTTAGAAAAGTAAAATTCCAGTCCGGTGCCTTGGGCAGTGCCACTCTCCACTTCTTTTTCAATCCGGTCGTTCTGGAATATATTGGCATCCTCTGCATAATCTACCACATGACGCATCTTCCGGATATAAGCCTCTACCGACAGAGTGTATTCCCTTTGAGAAAAATGATATTCATACCCCAATGCCACCTGCCGCATTACAGAAGGTTGCAATAACGCATTGGCAGGTATCCACATATCCGAAGGTATTCCTACCGAAGAGTTGGACAGCATATGTATGCTCTGTGCTGCTTGCGTATAAGAAAGAGTGAAGCGACTGGAAGCATCAGGCATATAGGCCAATTCCGCCCGGGGTTCAGGAACCACATACGTTTTTGCCCCATAAGAAGAACTTCCCGGAGCATGCAGCACAGACAAACGGATTCCTGCATTCAGTTGGAAACGGGAAAGGAATTTATATTCACCTTCTGCATAGAGTCCCATATCCCACAGCATCTTTCTGGGCAAGCGCGAAGGCATCACATTAGAATCTTCATTAGCTCTTGTCACCGCACCGGGCATCGTAGTGAAATAATGCGCACTTACTCCCGTTTTCAGACTCAATGAGTTGTCCAAATGCGTCTCCCAATCCGATTTCAACTGGTAAGACTGCATATCTGATTTCCATAGATATTGCAATCCGTCTGCCAGGGATTTATACTTATAATAATAGTTACTGAAGACGGCGCTTGTATTCACATTAGTCCGGTCATTCAGAATATGATTCCAGCGCACAGTAGCTGTCGCATTGCCCCAATCCATTCCATAGTCTTTGACCAGTTTGTTGAAAACGGTATGATCTCCTCCACTATATAACGAAAAGAAAAGCCGGTTACGATCATTCAATGCCATATTCACTTTAGCATTCACATCATAAAACCACATTTGTGGCTTAGATGTCAGATCGCCCCCCAATAAGCTAAGTGTAGCTCCGGGATAACCAAACCTGCCGGAAACCAGATAAGAACCTTTTTTCAACGGACCTTCCAATAAGACTTTAGAAGCTATTAATCCTAAACTCGCGCTCCGATTACGCTCTTTACTATTACCTTCACGCATACGGACATCAATCACCGACGAAGAACGTCCGCCGTATTTCAATGGAAAGTAAGATTTATAAAGGTCTACTTTTTGAATAGCATCATTGTTAAACACAGAAAAGAAGGATAACACATGGCTTGGATTATAAACCACTGCTTCGTCCAGTAAAACTAAGTTCCCCCATTGATTGCTTCCTCTTACCGAAATATTATTGGCTCCCTCGTTACCACTTTGTACCCCGGGCAAGAATTGTAAAGTCTTCATCAAATCCGCCTCTCCCCCCACAACAGGTAAGGCTTGTATCTCCTTTGCATCCAGCATAAACTGCCCGCCATGTTTTCTTGCTCCCACTACTTCAACTCCTTTCAGCAGATAGTCGTTGGGCTGCAAAGCTATATCCACTACCGCATTGTCTGACAGTTGCAACGTATCCGACCAGGTAGTATACCCCAACATGGAGCATTGAAGCACACACCTCCCTGCCTGGATCGTAATAGAATAAAGCCCATAAGCATTTGTAGCCATACCTATACTCGAATTCTTTTCCAGTATATTAGCATCAGAGAGGGCTTCACCCGTCTTTGCATCCGTCACACGCCCCCGTACAATTACGTTTTGAGCAAAGGAAGTGTGCAGGCACAGAAAAAGAAAACATAAATAAAGAGATAAAATTTTCATTTGTTTTGCAATTCTTTATCTAACAGTTTAGTCAATTCTTCATAAGAGTTCGTTATGTAAACCAGACGATTATTGATTATTATGGTAGGAGTGGTGTCACCCACTCCATTAACTGACTAACAGTATAGTCTAATTATTGCAACAAATAACTTAATCATTTACATGAAAACAAAAAAAAGTGAGGTAACAAGAGTAACAAAAATTATAAAGCAAGGGTAACAATGGTAACAATTATCGCTATAAGCCATTGATTATCAACAACCGAAAATATGTTCAAACAGTTTAGTATCCATTTTATTCTTTATACGGCTTTTTCTTGTTTTCATCGCATCCGGAGTAGAACTCATTACATCCCAGATTACTTCTTTAGGAGTATCTAAAAGGACTAATATACAATACAATAAATCATCATTAGTCAAAGTTGTACAGCGTTCTTTAAAATCAGTCATGACATCGACAAAAGTCCTTCGAATATCACTAATAATCTTCAATCTATAATTAGTAACTATCAAAATACGGGCTTTAGGAGTTGACTCTTTAAGTTCACATAATTTTTTGTAACCATTAGTCGCTCTAAACAAAGACATACATATCGCAAACCGTTCCTCTTCTAATTTATACAATTCTATATTCCTGTCTTTAGTCATATCATCTGATTCTTCGTGTAACAACATTGTTTCAGTACGATTTTCCATCAATTGTTGTTGTAAGGATACATACTTTTTTTGTCGAAGTCTATCACGCCAAAAGTATAACATAATTAGAATGAATACTAACGATAAAAAGACAATCACCAAACTCCCAACCACCCGTTGATTCTTAGCAGTCAACTTATATCTATGCAACTCAACTAAATGATTATCCATCAACCTGTCAATCTCTGCACGATCATTCATTATTTGAATAGAATCATAAAAAGTTATAAAGGAGTCAGCATACAAAGTGGAGCTTTCCCAGTCTTCCATTCTTTTACTCTCCAAAAACAGGGAGTGATAAGATGATGTTTTAACATATGCATTAGAAGAACCTGCTCCTATAGTCCAATAATGCACTGCCGAATCTTTCTTATTCATATTGTCCATAATATCGCCTTTAATAGAACAGGCTGCCATATAACTTTCTCCTTCGGATAAATAGCCTAAAGCTCTAGATATACAAGCATCAGCATCTACAAACTTATTCTGCTCATTATAAAGTGTAGCCATATTTTTATATATAGCAGATAATAGCCCTGAATTATTCAAAGAAAAAGCTATTGGCAACGCTTGTTGATAATAATAGTACGCACTATCCCATTGACGCTCCAATAGAAAAGCATTTCCTATATTTTTTAAATTATAACATGTACGTAAAGAGTCCCATCCTACACAAAGCGTATGTGCTTTCTTATACATGGATAAAGCTGTTTTATTCAAATCCTGTTCACTATAGCAGTCACCTAAATGGCTATATATCATGGATGAGAATATCGAATCCCTACCTTTAGGCATTACATCTACAGCTTTCAAATAAAAATCAATAGCTGTCGGTAAATTTTTTTTTTTTAAATATATACAACCCAAATAGAAATAAGATTTTGCAAGTTTCTCTTTATCTATATTATTTTTATAATAATCTATGGCTATTTGTATTGAAGAATCGTTTTGTAATACATAATTCTTATACCTTGCTTGCGTTAACAACAAATTATAAAAAGCCTTATCCGCATTCTTTATCTTTTGTAGATCAGAAAATTGTTCAAGTAAATAGAGCGAGCTATCAGGACGAGATTGCATTAAAGAGTCTATTAATAATAAAGCCGGATTTATAGCATCTACTTCTCTTTTGCATGAACTAAACACAAATATTGTAATTGATAGGAAAAAGAATAATAGTTTTTTCATAAATAGGTAGTTTTATCATTATGTTTCCGAGTGCAATCAACGACAAAAAGTCAACATTAACGGATAGTTACGTATCTCCACAAAGATAGTAACAAATTATAAACGAATAGCATCTTTACCATTATATATCCGTTCAGATACCCACAAAAACAGAAACAAGGCAAAACAAAGGAGTTTCCCGATGACTAATTAGCATATTGCCAGAATCGGGAACATTTACACATTATTTTATAACTTCCAGATCCCCTTCCGTAAATCCAACAGTAATGTGCTCCACCCGAAAGAGGTTTATCCCCGCTAACTCAACCTTCAGTTCTTTCAAGACTTTTACCAGTCCTTTCAATATATCCTCCCATGGGATTGCACTCGAAAGTTGCAATGCATCACAGTTTCTTAGTCTTGGATCAAAATCCTCTTCGCATGCCCAGTCATCATCTTCTGCATCATACTGCTTGGCACCCGTCAACTCGAGTGTATAGCAACTTCCACCATCTTCTTCAACAGCTTCCCACAGATTGAAGTTCAATGCAACGATATCATCAGGTATAGTCTCATATTCATCAATGGACAAAAGCCAGTGCTTTACAATAGCCTTTACTTTCTGTTCATCAAAAACCTCCATAGGAGTACAGCAAGTCTGGAAATCCGGTTTGCTTTCATTATCTCTCGTTAAAGAGAATATTTTGTTAAAGATATTGCCCATTCTTAATCAATTCAAAAGTGTATATTCAATTATTTAATAACACCGTTGGCATTATTCCAAGCCTACAAAGATAATGACAAATCACAAATAAATTATATCTTTGTAGTCATATAAATAACTCTTTATTCAGAGAAAATGTTTTATTATTAAACAGAATAATCTAAAAAAGTGCACATCTACATTATTATTGAGAAGTCTATTCGCCATAACTTGCATAGCAAACACCAGTTTAGCTCCCGAGCAAATGAGTGAGAGAAGTCATGGAATGGCTGATTAAGAAGACGTAACAAGAAGAATAACAAAAAGCCGTCCTCTCCCCCGCAAAACGGAATGAAGAAAGACGGCTTCTATATAAATAGCTTGTAAAGCTACGCTGATTACTAACTGAAAGGAAAATACTACAGACCGAAAGCAGCCTTCACTTTATCCACATAATCCAGTTTTTCCCAAGTGAAGAGTTCTACCTCTACATCCTTGTCACCTTCATAACGAGATTTGAAGTGCTTGGTAATTACTTGCGGTTCACGTCCCAAATGGCCGTAAGCTGCAGTTTCCTGATAAATCGGATTACGGAGTTTCAAACGATCTTCAATGGCTTTCGGACGAAGATCGAAAAGTTCATCAATCTTCTTTGCAATCTCACCATCACTCATTGCTACATGACCGCGTCCATAAGTATTGACGTAAATATTGATGGGACGTGCCACACCGATAGCATAAGATACCTGTACCAGCATCTCGTCGGCTACACCGGCAGCTACCAGATTCTTGGCAATGTGACGGGCAGCATAAGCAGCACTGCGGTCTACCTTGCTGGGGTCTTTACCTGAGAAAGCACCGCCACCATGAGCACCCTTGCCACCATATGTATCTACAATAATCTTACGCCCTGTCAGACCGGTATCTCCATGAGGTCCGCCGATAACGAACTTTCCGGTAGGATTGACGTGATAAGTGATATGATCATTGAACAATGCCAAAACTTTCTCTGCATGGATGGAAGCTATGACACGTGGCATCAGGATATTGATGACATCCTGACGAATTGTGGCAAGCATTTCTTCATCCGCTTTCAACTGGGCAGCCTCGCTGCCGTCAACCGGCTGGATGAAATCATCATGCTGAGTAGAAACTACAATCGTATCGATGCGTACGGGCGTGCCGTTATCATCGTATTCAATGGTTACCTGGCTCTTAGAGTCGGGACGGAGATAAGTCATTTCCTTACCTTCGCGACGGATGTCGGCCAGCACTTGCAGAATGCGGTGTGACAGGTCGAGAGAAAGAGGCATGTAATTTTCGGTCTCGTTAGTAGCATAACCAAACATCATACCCTGGTCGCCTGCACCCTGTTCCATAGGGTCCTGACGCTCTACGCCACGGTTAATGTCGGGACTTTGCTCATGAATAGCGGACAATACACCGCACGAGTTACTTTCGAACATGTACTCGCCTTTTGTATAGCCGATTTTCTGAATTACTTCGCGCGCAATGAGTTGTAAGTCAACGTACGCTTTGGTTTTCACTTCTCCAGCCAGTACTACCTGTCCGGTAGTTACCAGAGTTTCGCAAGCTACTTTCGAACTGGGGTCGTAAGCCAACAGTTTGTCAAGCACAGCGTCCGATATTTGATCGGCCACTTTGTCGGGGTGTCCTTCAGACACCGATTCGGATGTGAATAAATATCCCATATTCCTAAATTAAAGAATGAATAATTAAAGAATGAAAGTGGGAAAAAGCTGGTGAGTAGACATGCATATTCCGATGCTCGGAGGCATCGCCACAGAAAAGGATGTGTTTTAGCATTTTTTTCTGTGGTTGCAAGCTACTCAAATCTTTCCACATTTCATTTTCGGGTGCAAAGATAAAGGTTTTCGATGAATATAGTATATAATCAGGAAAGTATTAACACTTCTATAAACAGAATACCCACTTGTAGGTAAGGTGATCGGGATGTCTGAAGAGGCTTTAACATTCGGAAGAAGGGGGATCTGCCGGTTTTCTATTGCCAACTTTTATCAATACCATACCGATAGCGATCCACAACAGTTCACGCAGCCGGGTAATCAGTCCCACATAAACACCCAGTGCCGGAGACATATGCAAGCCATCTACAGCCAACGCCAGTCCACCTTCACGTGCACCCAGCTGCATCGGGAAGAAGAATATCAGATTACTGAACAGCGAAGAAAAAGCCAATATCAGCACACAGTCCCATCCACTCACTTCCGGGGTGAAGACGCGCAGAATGATGTATATTTCAAGGCTGGAGAATATGCGTGCCGAAAGCTCCAACAACAGCGAACTGTAGAAAGTAACCTTATGTTGGCTATGCAACAAGGCTATCTGACTGTCAATCTGCTCCAGAGTATCTTTTTGTTTCACAATGAAACGATGTGCCCACCGTTTGACAAACGGTACCTTCTGCAGCAACCGAAAAGTCTTCACCGTCATCCCATTCTTATATCCACGGGCAAAGAAATAGATAGCCAGCAGGCAGAATGCTCCTATTGCAGTGAGTAAAATCGCCATAAAGGTATTCACAGGATACAGGAAGATATATAAGAATATGGAAAGAAACCAAAACCAGAAGTGAGAAAAGATATGCATCATCACATACAGAATGACGGAAGAGGTAGCCTTACTTACACCCACATAGGGAGTCAGCTCCATAATCCGGTACGGTTCGCCTCCCATCAGTCCGCCGGGCGTGGCATAATTGATGGCAAAACCGGTGATCGAGAGTTTGCAGACCGTCCAGAAAGGAACGCGATACTTACGGTCATCCCTGATTATCAGATACCATGAACAGGTATTTATCAGATAGACAAAGAACCACAACAGCATGATCACAGGAAACCAAAAGCCCACGCGCTTTAGGTTCTCCCATATATCGGAATAATCCATATCCATCGTGCAAAGCATGATAACGATAGCCAGCACACCAAAAAGCAAGAACAAGTTGCGATATTTATTCTTCATATGGAAGTCTTCTTTTTCAACGGTCGCAAAAGTATGTAATTGTATTCTATTTATCAAAAACAAAGGAGATATTTACTCCATTTATTGGAGATGTATATCCAATGTATTGGATATATAGATCGGACGCGCTGGATATATAGATCCAGGACATTGGATATATATTTCCAAGAAGTCGGGTATATATTTCCAAGATGCCGAACATATATACCTGATTTTTAAAAGATATTATGTAAAGGTACTGAGATAAAGTTCCTGTATGGTTTTCCCCAATACAGGATGCATCACATCAGGGGCAATTTCCGCCAACGGCTCCATCACAAAAGCACGTTCCTGCATCAACGGATGGGGAAGTTTCAATGTAGGGGTATCCAGAATAAGATCATCATACAACAACAAGTCGACATCTATCACACGGTCACTGTACACACCATTTACAGATTTATGGGTACGTCCCATCTCCCGCTCAATGGACTGCGACTCAGAAAGTACCTCTAAAGGAGAAAGCGTGGTTTCTATACAGGCAGCAGCATTCAGGAAAGCATTGTCCGAGGAGAATCCCCACGGAGCAGTAGCATAAAAAGCGGACAGGGAAATTACTTTCCCTATCCGCTCTTCAATATATTGCACGGCAAAACGGAGGTTCTGCTCCTTATTGCCTAAGTTAGTCCCTAAACTGAAATAGACGTACATGAATTCAATTATGAATTATGAATTATGAATTATGAATAAGGCATGCAATACACTACATCGCAATTCATCATTCATAATTCATCATTCATAATTATTTATCACTTATCCGTAATCAACATTGCATCTCCGTATGTACCGAAGCGGTAACCTTCCTTCAGAGCCACATTATACGCCTCCATTACCTGATCATATCCACCGAAAGCAGCAACAATCATCAGCAAAGTAGAAAGCGGCATGTGGAAATTGGAAATCATCGCATTTGCCACTGTAAAGTCGTAAGGAGGGAAGATGAACTTGTTCGTCCAGCCTTCGTACGGTTTCAGATGTCCGTCTGTGCTTACGGTGCTCTCGATAGCACGCATCACGGTGGTACCCACGGCACAAACCTGTCTGTTCAGGTCTTTGGCTCGGTTCACAACGTTCACAGCCTCTTCATTCACAATCATTTGCTCAGAATCCGTCTTATGCTTCGTGAGGTCTTCCACATCAATGTCGCGGAAATTGCCCAAACCGGCATGAAGAGTAATATAAGCAAAATCGATACCCTTGATTTCCAAGCGCTTCATCAGTTCACGGCTGAAGTGCAGACTGGCAGTAGGAGCCGTTACCGCACCTTCATTGCGAGCAAAGATAGACTGGAAACGTTCTGAATCATCCGGTTCTACAGGACGATTGATAATGCTATGCGGCAGTGGGGTTTCGCCCAGTGCGTACAAAGCTTTCTTGAACTCATCGTGCGGACCGTCATAAAGGAAACGGAGCGTACGACCGCGAGAAGTCGTATTGTCAATAACTTCAGCCACCATAGAATCGTCGTCACCGAAATACAGCTTATTGCCGATACGTATCTTACGGGCAGGGTCTACCAATACATCCCACAAACGGAGTTCTTCGTTCAGCTCGCGAAGAAGGAATACCTCGATACGGGCACCGGTCTTTTCCTTATTACCATACAGGCGGGCAGGGAATACTTTCGTATCATTGAAGATGAACACATCTTTGTCATCAAAGTAGTTCAGAACATCTTTGAATTCCTTGTGCTCAATCTCACCTGTCTTTCTGTGAAGCACCATAAGGCGCGATTCATCTCTATACTTTGTAGGATGCAAAGCAATCTTCTCTTCCGGAAGCTTAAATTTAAATTGCGACAGTTTCATATCTATTCTTTCTTTAAGTTATTCTTCAATTTCTATCTCCTGAGCATCTATCCACTCCTTAAAATTCATCGGGTCGAGGCAATCTTCCAATCGGACATCGCCTACGCGAGTACGTTCCAAAGCCGTAAGATGAGCACCACTATTCAGCGCTTCACCGATGTCACGTGCCAAGGCACGGATATACGTACCTTTGCTGCACACCACGCGGACTTTAATCTCCGGCAAGTTACATTCCAGCAACTCTATCTCGTCAATCACCAACAACTTCGGCTTCAACTCTACCTCTTCACCTTTACGTGCCAGATCATAAGCACGTTTGCCATTCACCATACAGGCTGAAAAGGCGGGAGGCACTTGTTGTATCTCACCGATAAATGTCTTCAACGTCTCTTCCACCAACTCCCGCGTAATATGCTCCGTAGGGTAAGTGGCATCTATCTCGTGTTCCAGATCGTAGGAAGGAGTGGTGGCGCCCAACTGAATGGTGGCAACATACTCCTTCGTATGGTACTGAAACTCTTCAATTCGCTTCGTAGCCTTACCTGTGCAGACAATCATCACCCCTGTAGCCAAAGGATCGAGTGTACCGGCATGGCCTACTTTCAATTTCTTCACTTTTATCCGTCGGCAGATGTGGTAACGCGCATGTCCCACAACTTTAAACGAAGTCCATCCCAACGGTTTATTGAAATAGAGTACTTCTCCTTCTTTAAACTTCATTTGCTATCCTTGCATTTGTGAAAGTACAAGGGTTGCAATACCGGCAATCGCACAATAAACCGCGAAGTATATCAGTTTCCCCTTTTTCACAATATTAATCATCCATTTACAAGCCAAACAACCCGATACAAAAGCCGCAATGAAGCCTATCAACAATGACAACGTTGAAATACTTCCGGCAATATCTTCGCCTTTCATCAACTTCATACCATCCAACAGGCCTTCACCCAATATCGGTGGCATCACCATCAGGAACGAGAACTGAGCCAACTTTGCCTTATTATCACCCAGCAATAACCCTGTAGCAATTGTAGTTCCGGAACGTGAAAGTCCGGGAAGTACAGCACAAGCCTGAGCCAAACCGATAATGAATGCATCTTTCATAGAAATATTCTCTTTCTGCTTCGGCTTATAATAATAAGAGAAAGACAATAAAGCAGCCGTCACCAGCAACATACAGCCTACGATCAGTAAACCTGAACCAAAGACCGATTCCACCTCATCTTTAAAAAATACACCTACAATACCGATGGGCACCATAGAAATCAGGATATTAATTACATAGCGTGTCTCTTCATTCATCTGCCACTTGAACAGCCCCTTGAAAATCCATTCTATCTCTTTCCACAAGACTACCATCGTACTGAATACCGTAGCCACATGTACCACTACCGTAAATGCCAGATTTTCTTCCCCTTCAATACCAAATAATGCCGAACCGATAGCCAAATGTCCGCTACTACTTACCGGCAAATACTCTGTCAAACCCTGGATTATCCCAAGGATGAGCGCCTCAAACCATTCCATGTAATCTAATTATGAATTATAAATTATGAATTGTGCCGATCTTCCATTCCCCCATTATCCGTTTGCTTGTCACGCGGTTTACGCAACACTGCATATATCATAAGTAAGAAGCCCGCAAGGCAAACCACCGGAGCAACTTTAATACGTCTTGCACTAAAAATATCCGGTTCAAAGTGCGTCGGTGTAGACACCGGACCGGTCATCAGGATAAAGCCGATAATCACTACCGCCATTGCAACTGCAAGCAGGATAAAGTTGGTTTTATCGAAAGCAAATTTCTGTTTACTCATCTCTTTATTTATGATTTAATTATTTACGGTTTAACTTCATTCAAAACGTTTCTTATTTTTCCATTCATGTATAGCTCCGATTGAAGCAACTATACTGTCCAGTATTATATATAATACAGTGTACTTGCCTTCATCCGCAGGAACTTATTAATGGACAGGTATGCACAGAACCACGTAATGCACACCCCGAACACAAGCACCGATACGGAAACCAGCATCATGACATTGGGCGTAATAACACTGATCAGATCTGGCTCATACACCACCAACCAGTAGGCAGCACCCCACAAAATCCCATCGGCAATGACAGCAGCCAATACGCCTATCCAAAAGTTACGCCACAGGAACGGACGGCGTATAAAACTCCAACTCGCCCCTACCAACTTCATTGTATGGATGAGAAAGCGCTTGGAATAGATTGTCAACCGGATGGTATTATTAATCAATGCAAAGGATATGAACGCCAATAATACCGCCAACCCCAGTAACATCAGACTTATGTTGCGGATATTCTCATTGACCATATTTATCAGATCTTCCTGATAACGTACTTCCTGTACATTGGTATTCTTCTTTATCTGTTTCTCTATTTTAGCTATACTGTCGGTATTCGCATAATCAGAATGCAACTTCACTTCGATAGATGCATGAAGCGGATTATAACCCAGAAAATCTTGCGGGTCTGTTCCCATTGCTTCAATTTGCTCGCGAAGCGCCTGCTTCTTCGAAATATACTCCGTAGACCGTACAAACACTTCCTTATCCAGCCTCTTTTGTAACTTCAGAATATCCGCCTCCTTCATATCATCACTAATGATAATAGAGAAATTGATATTCTCCTTCACATACACAGACAGATTATGGGCAGTCAGCACGAAAAACACCACCAACCCCAACAACAGCAATACCAACGTAGTACTGATACTGGAGGTAATGAACTGCATATCAAAATAGGATACGGAATTATTTTTGCTTTTCGTCTTCATACCTTCATTTCTTCCTTTATCACCTTCTTATCACTCTATCACTCTATCACTTTACCACCCTATCACCTTTTATCTTATCACCCTACTTCTGTTTCTTTCTGAATACGTAAATCATCGAACTGCTCCGCTCCTTGCTTCCCAACGCACTGAACCATGCCAGTGTACCACTAAGCATACCCCGGAAGAAAGACAGAGAACGTCCCATATACTTTTCACTCAACATCGATACATAGAATGCATCAAACGGCATCGGATGGCGTGCAGCCAATATAAACTCATGCTTGGCACCCAACTTCTGAATGGTACCCGGCGTAAAATGCCACAAATGGCGCGGAACATCATAAGCAGCCCAATGTGCACCATACTTCTTCGCGTCATAAGAAGAACAGTTAGGCACTGCAATAATCAGTACACCCTTTTCCGTCAGGAGTTTATTCAATGTATCCCACGTCTCATTCAAATGTTCCAGATGCTCCATAACGTGCCACAAAGTAATGACATCAAAGCTACCGGGAGCAAAATCCTGCAATGCGGTATCAGGCTTTATATCCAGATTGAAGTGTTCCTTAGCAAATACGCGTGCCTGCGCATTCCTTTCCACTGCCTCCACCTGCCAGCCTCGCTTCTGCATAGCATCGGCAAAATATCCTGTTCCCGTACCGATATCCAGCAGACGTCCTTCCTTACGATGTGCTTCGCGAACCACCAAGCGTGCCTTACGGCCCAGCATATAGCTACGCACCCAGTGGTACACCCTGTTCATAAGGCCTTTTTTCGTATCGGAATGGGAAATGTAATCGGGAGTTTCATAATATCTGCCTATCTCGGCTTCCACAGGAAAATCCTGCGTAAAGAGAAAGCTACAATCCTGACAACGACACAGATAGAATGCTTCGCTGGAAGCATAATGATCTATGCAAGTCATAGCACGCTCTATATGTGCACTACCGCATACCGGACAGACTTTTATGGTGAGTTTATTCATTGAACATTATGCAATAATGAAGTGCAGCCCGAATCAATCAGACCACACTATACCCGAATTTGGTGCAAAATAACAAATAAAAAGTGACGCTACGGGCTTTCTTTAAGGAGTTTTAATAAAAGAGAGGAACAAACGCTTGTTTTAAATAAAAAAAACATATATTTGCGAGAACAACAACACTCAATTCAAAACTATATGAAAAACGCTTTACTGACTTTACTATGCTGTCTTTGCTGTCTCCAACTATTTGCCGACGAGCAAACAATTATTCCCAATCTAAAATTTGGGAAACCTACCATGGAAGAGTTGACCATGACTACTTATGCGCCCGACTCTAATGCCACAGCTGTTATTCTATGTAAACTGACCAATGTCAGCTACAAATGGGGGCTGGAAAGCTTTCGTCTGGTTTCTGAGTATAAAGTAAAAATCAAGGTACTCAAACCGGAAGGTACATCTTATGCCAATGTTACGATTCCCTACTATGACTTGCCAAACAACACCATGAGAGAAAATATCATCGGTTTGGATGCCAGCGCTTATAATATGGAAAACGGAAAAATGGTACGTACCAAAATGAAAAAAGATATGGTATTCAAAGAGCGCCTCAGCGAAAACCAGATGACTCTGAAATTCTCCATCCCGCAAGTAAAAGCAGGGACTCTGATAGAATATGAATACCGGTTAGAATCGGACTTCTTCTTCACCATCGACAGTTGGAAAGCACAAAGTGACATTCCTACTTTATATACCGAATACGATATAATCATTCCCGAATATTTCAAATTCAATACAGACATGCGCGGCACGGAGAGCCTGGAGACAAAAAGCGAATCCACTTCTCTCAGCCTCTCTATCGAGGGGCAGTTCTTCCAATGCACCGGATCACACATGAATTTTCGGGGAACTCAACTACCCGCTTTGAAAGACGACAGTTATGTGTGGTGTGCAGATGACTACTGTACGCAGGTAAATTTAGAACTACTGGGAATTGATTTTCCCGGCTCTCTCTATCAATCGTTCACAAAAAGCTGGGAACAAATTGATGAAGCATTGCTCAAAGACAATGAATTCGGTGGCAGACTGAAAATGAGCAATCCCCTTAAAGAAGAGATGAATGCACTACATCTTGAACAGATGAAAGGAACAGAAGAAAAGATATGTGCCATCTACACGCTACTCAAAAATAAGGTGAGATGGAATGAGAAATACAACTTATACGGTAAAGCCCCAAAACAAATACTGAAAGAGGGTACAGGAAGCAATGCTGATTTAAACTTCATCCTCATCAGTATGCTGACAGATGCCGGAATACCTGCCTATCCGGTAGTAATGAGCCGACGGAACATGGGCATACTTCCCCTGACCCACCCCAGCCTTCAGAAACTAAACACCTTCATCGTAGGTATTGCCCATACAGACACCACCTTGGTTTATCTGGACAGTTCGGTAGAAGACGGTTATCTCAATGTACTGCCTCCTCTACTTATGACCAACCGTGCCCGGGTCATCATTCCGGATAACCACAGTCAATGGGTTAATCTGGAAGCTCTCGGAACAAACCAGCTGAGATCTGCCGTTATTGCCAGCATTTCTCCTGAAGGCACCATTTCTGGTACACGCGAAACACTTTATGCAGGTCAGTATGCTTCCCGCTTACGGAATAAGTTCCGCACGGCAAAAGACAGCACCGACTTTGTCAACAAACTGGCTTCCGAAGAAAACATTCAGGTCAAGTCACTCCAGATAGAAGGAAGAAACTACTTCTCACCACAAGTACGTGAAGTAATGGAATTCGAAAAACAGTCTACAGTTAACGACCAGTTTATTTACGTCAATCCGCTTGTATTCCTGCATGTTTCCGAATCCCCTTTCAAACAATCAGAAAGAAAGCTCCCTGTAGAATTTCCTTATACAGACCACCTGTCACTGACCGTTAATCTGACTATCCCGGAGGGATATGTAGTAGATGAGAAGCCGGAAGGCCTCAGGGTGCAGACAGGTGACGAGAAAGTATTCTGTCGATATACCATCACCCAGCAAAACAATCAGGTCACTCTCAGATACCTTTTCCGGTTGCAAAAGCTATTATTCCTGAATACCGATTATCCCGAACTGCAGCAATTATGGGAAATAATAGCAAAGAAGAATAATGAAATAATGGTTTTAAAGAAACTCTAATACAGAGATTTATGAAAACAAACAAGTTCTTGATCGGATTTCTGTTACAAGCCGTCGTCTGTTCCGGTGGTCTGCACGCCCAAACAGACTTACATGCCAATGCTTATTCCATCATACAGGATGCCGTAACGGATATTGTATGTACCTCTCCCACCGATGCCATCCAGAAAGAGAAACGCGTAATACAAATACTGGATGGAAAAGGGAAAGGAGATGCCTCTTTTGTCTGTATGTGCGACCGCTTTTCCTCTTTAAAGAAGTTCTCCGGAGAAGTCCGTGATGCCTCCGGCAACGTCATCCGTAAGATAAAAAAGAGTGAGCTGAAAGTTACCGAATACTCGGATGAACTTGTTAGCGACGATTATTATTATTTCTTTGAATATACTCCGTCGCGATACCCTATAACCATCACCTATGAATGGGAAATAAAGAACAGCGACGGTCTTATCGGCTATCCCAGTTTCCTGCCACAAAAGAATTATAACCAATCCGTCGCACAAGCAAGTTATCGCATTCTCACTCCGGCCGATAATCCCTGCCGTTACCGTACAATCAATATGCAGGCAGAAGTCAGCCAACAACAAACAGCGGACGGAAACTGGCTGACGGAAGTTAAAGTTCAGTCCCTACCCGCCATTCAGAAAGAGCCTTACAGCCCTGCCCTCTCCGAACTATTGCCACGCATCTATTTCACTCCCCGGAATTTCTCTTTTGAAGGAACTAAAGGAAGTATGGATAACTGGCAAACATATGGCGCATGGCAATATCAGTTACTAAACGGCAGAGATCAGATTCCCCCGGCACTAAAAGAAGAACTACAAAGGCGGACAGCAAACTGCAATACCCCTTATGAAAAAATAGCCGCAGTATACCAGTATCTTGCATCCACTACACGTTATGTCAGTATACAGCTTGGTATCGGTGGCCTACAACCCATTGCCGCTACCGATGTACACCGTACCGGATTCGGTGATTGTAAAGGACTATCCAACTATATGCGTGCCATGCTTACAGAGTTAGGAATTCCATCCACTTATACTGTAATCAGTACTACAAACAGACGCCTGTTAGCCGATTTTGCCAGTGCCAACCAGAATAACCACGTCATCCTGCAAGTGCCGCTACCTAACGATACACTTTGGATCGAATGTACCAACCCTACTCTGCCCCTGGGTTATGTACATCACTCCATAGCCGGACATGATGCTTTACTTATCGGCCCCGGTGGCGGAACACTTTACCGACTACCGACCTATGCCGACTCCTTGAGCACCCAAGTCAACGACGCTCTCATCTCCCTTCAACCGGATGGAAGCGCCAAAATCGAAGTAAAACAAAGTTCACGCCTGTTTCAATATGAGGATAAAGCAGATATCATAAACATAGAACCCGCCCGGCAGAAAGACTGGCTACGCTCAGACATCAGTCTTGTACAAGCTAAAGTAGATAATATCCGTTTCAAAGAGACCAAACAAAAAGAGCCTCAACTGGATATTACTTACACCATCGAAAGCAGCCAGTATGGAAATAAAACCGGAAAGCGTCTGTTCATCCCCGTCAACATATTCCATAAAGGCTTCTATAGTCCAAGCAACCAAGGTGAGCGTACTCAAGATATTCAAATCAATTACGGATATCTTGATATAGACAGCCTTAACATCCGGTTACCGGAAGGATACGAAATAGAATCACTGCCTAAAACTACAAACATGGAGACTAAATTCGGCAAATTTCATTCTTCCATCACTTTAGAAGAAGATGGAAATATTCTTATTGTACACCGGCTATTGTTCCATCAAGGAAATTATCCCAAAGAAGATAATACAGATTTCATGGATTTCCGCAAAAATGTCGCTACACAATACGCAGCAAAAATCATAGTGAAAAAGAGCGGGGAGTAACAATTACTCCTCGCCAACATTTTCGTAAGTACGCTCTTCCTTTATTTCTTCCACACCCGAAAAATCCGTATAATATTCACGGGATAGTTTCAGATATTTATCAAATAAACGACGGGTAATAACGAGCTCATCTCCACGGGTAACAGGTGTTCGTGCCTTATCTGTCTGAACCACATAAGCCAATTCCCAATCCGCCAATTGATTATAAAAGTCATTCGCACGAAAATCCTCTCTGCCATAAGCCAGAGGCAACCCTTCTTCCTGATAGTCGGTACCTGCATCCAGATGCCCTTGCAACATTGTATAGAATTTCTGCCAGCGAGGCAAGTAATAGCCATTGATCAGCCCTGCCCACTCACGCCACGAATAGTCAAAAATACGCGGATCACCATCAGCCCCCCAAATGGTTACCAAAGAAGTCGCATCACGTTCCATCAAGTCTTTCTCCTCCTTTGTCTCTCCCCAACTACGAGCCTCCGTCAGCCATTTGTCAAAGCTATACTCACTTCGCGTATAAAGCAACTCATCCATATCACTCAATAACTCAAGAAAACGTCTCGAGTGCAAAGTGAAAGCTGCTCTATCTTTAGCAACAAATGCTTCTGCCGCCTTCTTGTGCACTAACTGCCCCAAGTTCGTCATCATTTGACGTTGTACATCTACAATATCGAAACGATAAGGTTTGGAAACAGCCAATCTATCAGCATCTTTCAAAAGTTGAGCCTGCGCCTGAATAACCAACATCGGTTCGTATGGAATGCCCAGTCCTGCATTTGGCCCGGACTTCTTTACATCCAATGCCGGACGGGCAGCTACAATAGAACTTCTTTCCGTCCCATTTGTACCCCGTCGATAAGGGCCTTCCAACAGATACATCCATGCTTTTTCGGCAGCAGCAGATCTCGCCCCATAGCGACGTTCGGCATAAGCAGCAAGCCACCCCTGTAAATGGATACTGTCAGTATGGTTAGGCATTTCAAAAGCCAGATCATAGTAAACAGGATTCTGTTCGATAGCCTCCATAAAAAGCCCGGAGCCACATACATTCGGATAATGTGCTTTTGCTTTCTTGTATTGATTGGAAGCAAGCAGCGCCAAGTCACCATGCATGTTGATACGTCCCCCGAAATTATGAAGATTACCGGCTATCACCGGATATCCCCAACCACCATTGGAAGCTGTTTTCGAACCATTCAAATCTAATATGAGTAAAGACTCCTTAGGAATTGCTTTCACAATATCTTCTCGCATACTCCACGCTTGCATCACCCATAAAGCTCCCGTATCAAATGTCTGGAAGAGCTTATGTATGGTCTGTCCCACGCTTTTTAAATATTCAGGTGTATCTACCGGAGGGGCACTCTCATGAAAAGGATCGGCAGCATATGCCCCGTAACTGCCGAACAACTTATCCTGTTCTTCCAGAAAAGCTAACCCCATCTCATGAAACAAAGGATCAGTCGGGTCCAGTTGAGCAGTACCATCGAAACCACACCATTTCCGTTTCATACTAATCTTAGCCTGCGGATACTTCTTCTGCAATTCCCGCGGTACATATCCCGAAAAACCTTGCTGAATAGGTTGCATACCCAATTCAAGTTGACGTGCCAGTATCTTTTTTCCCAAAGCCACATGTTTATCTATGACTGATTTGGGCAAAGGACCTCCATAGCTCTGAATATTCTGCATCCACTGCCATGCCGAGTGCCCTGGTCCGGTGAGAAAAGCACGAGCTTCCTCTTCCGTAAAGTTAAAGCGCAACAGTGTATTATACCATACCCCATCCAGTCCAACAGAAAACAGAGGCATATTGATAGCATTCATTGCCATATAATCCAACTCTTGCTGCCAACGTTCCCAATTCCACCATGCTGCAGTATAGCTCACTGTGCAATAGTTCATGTAAACGCGAAATTTACCATTAATAATTCTCCGTTCCTTATGTGCAGGTTGTGGAAGCTTTTCAGGTAACTCCAATTGGTTACCAAACCAAGATACATGTGCATGGCACGTATACTTCAGATACCAGTTAAAAGCAGTTGCCAAAGACACAGCATTATTTCCCCGCAGGATAATTTTCTGTCCGTCACCATCCACTTCATAGATATCATTTCCATTCTCAGACGGTATTATTTCCAACCGATATTGAGAAGCATAGCCCGGGGTAACCCGTTCTATCAAGTCATACACTGCCTTTTCCGACGAACCTGTAGCCCATGCCTGCAGGTTACTTAAACACATAAACAAAGTAATCAAATAGAAATTCTTCATAGCATATTATTTTGGTGACAAAAATAGCCACCTTACCAATAAAGAGTTATTGATTACGTACCAAATGTTTGAACTCATGTTTCAAAAAGAATAAATATTTCGATTTATTTCTGATCACTGTTCGATAATAAGCGGACAGTTGTCCGATAATGAACAGGTTGCACTCTTAAATAATCACTGATTATCAACACATTATCACTTTGGCACAGGAATTGATTTTTATTAAGCGAAAGCGATCAGCAAAAAAATAAAGATTAGCTGCCACTTTTCAGCAAGTAGTTCCGTCTAATAGATAAGAGCGAAAGCCAAATAGAATTAGTAACAATTAAAAAATAAAGATTATGAAAACTACAAGTTTATTTAAAGCAGTCGCATTGGTAGCTATTATGATAGCAAGTGTTCTTAACTCCGAAGTGAAAGCTCAGGATGGTTTCATAACAAATCAGGTGATGAACGGCGAATTGGTAGCATCAAAAACTATCTTCAAAAAAGATGGCTCTTACCTCCAACGCCACATGCAGTACACCTTTGTATACGATGATCAGAACCGTTTGATAAGCAAAGAGGCTTCCAAATGGGATGGCGCAAAAGATGAATGGGTACCCTATTTCAAAATGACTTACCAGTACAGCGATAATGAAATAATCATGAACTATGGTCGCTGGAACGAATCTCACAAAGCTTTTGATGAAGCAATTCAGAAAAGTGTATACGAACTGAATGATGCAAATATGCCTACGGCCTACAAAGCCTACAAGCAAGATAGCAAAAATAAATCAGACTGGACGCTGGTTAACCACAAACAGATGGACTTCACAACTAATCTATTGGCAATTGCAAAATGATAAATATAGAAATTAAAGTTAACAATTAGCTGGAAAGCACGGGCCGTGAGGCTCGTGCTTTTTTTATTGAGCCCCTTTCACTGATAGCGTATCCATGCGAATCGTATCCTGCGGAGTAATGCTATCTTTATCATTATATAAAACCGGAGGATTTATCTTCAGCTCATGAGAGCCATCCGGTGGAAATTGTTCTCCCCGCTGGGTAAAGAGATAATAATATGTTCCGCCTCCCATTAGTACACAAGCTACCGAGGCCGCCACTATCCAAATACGAAATGAAACATTCCGTCGTTCTTTCTTTCCAATAGAATGAACCATCAGGCGTAACCGGACCAACTCTTCCCTACATTTTTCACAATGCAACAAATGTTGTTGAAATTCCGTTTCCTCCTCCCTACTCATCCGATTTTGTACATATAGCCAGATATCAGAATGTTTATATCCACATTGTTCCTTCATTTCACATCCTCCTTTTCCACTACAAAAGGTACATATCCTTTACGTTTATACTCAATAATCAAATGAACCATTCTCTTTTTTAGATATTCTTTACCACGACTCACTGATTTCCGCAAACTATCCAACTTCCTCCCATCGGATATTCCATATAGTGTACAAGCTATTTCTTCATACCTCTTATTCTCCACATAGAGCATAGATATGGCTTGTACTATATCCTGCATACCTTCTACCAATTCATCATAAACCTTGTCATGCCCATAACTCAATATATCCGCCAAAGCACAACATACATCATATTCATTTTTCTCATTCACCTCCAGCAAATAAGCAAACCGTCCATCTATTTTTTCAGAACCAATCATAGCGAAATCCTGACCTTCCAAACACTGCCAGTCTTCATCTTCCAGCAGAATTTCTTCCGACCTTTTCTTTTCCGCCCTGAGCCATTCGCAAAACTTATTACGCCCGGTCATCTGCAATGAATGAAGCAAATGACACGCTGATGTAATCTGAGCCAATCTTCCACGCTCCAACTGTTCCTGAACGGAAATCACTGTCTCCATGCTGACTTCCTCTACTGCTTCCTGATCTTCTTTACTCTTCTCTACAATCAAAAAGCGGACAAAACGACGAATCAATCTCCAGATTTCTCCCCAAAATTCATCATCCTTAGCCAACAAGCGCTCATATAGCGATTCATACTTCAAAGGAAACAGAGAGCGCACACCCTCGATACAACTCTTCTCCAATTGCCCGGGAGAAGCGAATAATACACCACTACCACATATACCCTGATAGAATTTCGTAAAAAGGGCCGAAGAAAATTTGAAAGCAACCGTTCTTTCCTCCTCCATCTTCAATTCCTCGTCAATCGTGGCCTCTACATAACGTCTTTGAATAGCAGATAATGCATTCTGCGACAGCCTTCTTACCATTCGAAACATACAATGCTTCTCCGCTTTCCGACGGAAAAACTTCGCAAACCCTTTCCGGGAATACCAGTTATTCAGTAAATGTTCCTTCCACTCTCTAAATTCTTCCAAAGAACAGCCATTCGGCAGGAAAGCATTACGTTCACAAGATAACTCCCTCGCCACAGCCCGCCGATCTGTAACGAATCCACTATCCTCCAGCGCATAACGCTCGCACTCCTTCGTCACGATTTCTTCTATCAACTGATTATTCGTCATAATCTTATCACTTTAGGTTGTTTTGCTTTGCAGAAAGGCATCAGCAGTCCGGCTTTCGCATTCATGTAAGTAGGATCACATACAATGTACTTTTCTCCTTTCAAAGAAATATAAGCACCTTCCACCTCTTCTTTACCCATACAAACGGCAGTAGCCACATGCCCCGGATAATCAAGTAGTACCACTTCTTTGCCCCAAAGGCGTCTAACCAGATTAGCAAAAAGAATAGAACGATCCTCACAATCGCAAGCCGGATAATAAAAATTCTCTTCTATAAAGAATGGTTTCTCGTAGCCAAACTGTTCACGATCCGTCTGATAACGAAATCCTTTTTGTACCCATAAAAGCAGTTGGTCAAGTGCCTCTGCAAATGGCTTTTCCGCCAATTGAACAGAAAGGGAAGCCAGCAACTGTTTCATCAACTCATTGTCAGGAATCGCACGTGCATATATCGCCAGTTCGCAAAAAGGATATTCTTTATAGAACCGTATCTTATTCTGATTTACTTCTCCTTTCACTTCCAGACGGGCAGTCTTTATACAAAAAGCCTTTGGTTGCATAGGAAGTAATAGCTCCTTATGAATCATCAATGACAGGTAAGGTGTCTGAATCAACTTATCCGGCAACTGATAAGTAAATATACTTGAATACGATTTCAAATCTTTATCGGAAATCACATAATACGGGCGTCCATCTATCTCCAAATAGGAACAAGCATATACTTTCTCATGGATAGGCACCAATAGAACCAGAAAACGATCCATCCTGGCCAGACGTACATCGTAACCGGACTGTACTAAAAGAAAGTGCTGGAAGACCGTCCTGCAATCCTCACCTTGTAGCGTAGAGAGGTGGGTAGCCACTTTCTTCACCAACAAGAAATAGGCCCAATCATTCATCTGCATCTTTTCCTTATAGCAAAGCATATCTGCCAATAAAGAGGAAAAGCGACTACCAGCCATTTCCCTCCAAAGATTTCCCACAGATTGTTCTGTGACAGCAGGTAGATAAAAGGGACGACTTTGATAATGCAACCACAATTCTGCTCCAAAATAATCCAACTGCAGGGAGTCTGTTATTTGCCGTAAATTGACTTCTGTAGAAATCCCCTTCAAAATGTTTCGCTCCGCCTTTTCTTTTGCTGCAAGTGTTTCATCAATCAATTGTTCTGTCCCCACAAGCACCTCACGACAATCCTTTTCTTCCTGAGACAAGACAGGAGACAATGGCTTCGGAGTTTCATCAGGAGTCCTCCCTTGAAACAATCGATACTCTTTCCATGCTCTACTCAGGAACTCTATATATTCTGCATTGATCTCTTTTCGAAAATCAACATATTCGTTTTGCAACTCTTCCCGGAAATCTTTGAATTCATTTCCTACGGATGAGTCGTTACCTTGCGCAAATACCCTTACCGAAAGACAGGTAATAAAAAGCAAGGTCAACAGTATACGTCCCATTATATAGCTGTAAGTCATTCTTTAGAAGGTGGCCAATACGCTCTATATTTATCGTCTTCTGTTTCTGTAGGAGTCACATCCGGAGAACCGGATGAAACAGATGAATCAGGATCAGAAAGCCTTTCCAACATTATGATTTGAGCTGCCTTAACAAGTCGTCCGTTATAATCCCCTTTATGTTGCAAGATGGTTTTCAACTCCTCATCCGTACGTGTTCTCACCTGATTCAGGAATTCATCCGTTTGCTCCTGTACAGGTCTTTTCGTTGATACAGAAGTAGTAGAAGAACCTGATGAAGAACATAGCATTACAATTCCACCATAAATAAGCCAGAAAGTATGACCAATACCTACAGCCGCCAACACATATATTAAAATCGACAATATGATCAAGACAATATTATCAGACAAAGAATCAAATGAGGAAAAATCGGTAGAAAATGCAACAATAGGTGCTACAAAAAGACATATCCAACCTAATACACACCAAATAAGCGCTGTAAGAAAATACTTTCGATGACGTTTATGATGAGTACCAATAGTTGTCCAAGCAGAGAACTGCATCAGTAGGCCTGCCAGTAGAGACAATACTGCACCAACTCCCATTCCTAACCCAGTCAATCCGTCACTTCCGCCTTGTGTGGTCTTAAATAATAACCCCATTCCCGCAAGAACAGGCACCCATGCCGTATAAAATGACAGCCAGGGCAATCGCTTATTATACTGTACTATCGGATTGACTATACACAATACCAGAATGAAATATATAAATACCACAAATTGAGATACCGGCAGAAAGGAACTACCTGCATTCGCTTTAGTAATCAACTGAATCGCATCAAAAGCAGAATACGAAGTGTCAAAAGACATTCCAAACGGGCTTCGCCCACCTATCTGAAGTGTGACCCACGGTAAAAACAAACATATCAACAATATCACCGAACAGATGATCTCAACAATTTGAGATGCCGATCTACCTTGCAAATTTTCTTCTGTATTTTCCATATCTATATCAAAGATTAATTCATTCTTCTATGGCTAACAAACCATGAACATAATATAACAAGCAGCCCATAAACTAAAAATGGAACATGAACAGCTCCCAACAAGAACACCCCCAAAAGCAATCCTGATGAAGCCCAACTAAAGTGTAACCCGGCACAGCCAACTATACAGTAAACCACAACAATAATAATATATATTCGGTATCTTTTATAATACCACCCAAGATGTGTCCAAGCACTTATCATCATCAACATACTAATAACAGCAGTCAATATTGCACCTATACCGAGATGAGCACTGCTAACATTTCCGAGACGTGCATAAAGCCGTACAAAATAAAGCATATCATCCAAACGATAATGATATGCAAGAAGTACCGCAAAAGCCGAAAGAACACCCGCATAAAAAGAAAACCACGGAAGTCGGAAAAAGTATTGCATTATTATATTTGCCACACACATTATCGGAAAAAGATATAATAAATAACCGAAATTGCTGTAACCAAGCCAATAGTCACACAAATACCGATCCGCCCAATTAACAAAGCCAGTTCTACCCCAAAAAGAAAACGATTCAACACTCTCATTAAGAGAAAACTGAAACCAAGGCAAGAGCATGCACAACAATAATAATAGCGAACCGCTCATCTCTATAAGAGCTGCCAGCGATATGTTTTTTTTCATAATATCTCGAGAGTTAATGAAGTATTGTTTTTATATAACGAAATTCCTGCTTCGGGAAGAAGCGAAGTCCCACCTGTACATTCATTCTAGTAGGTTGTCCGTTTATAAGACCGGAATTCCATTTGGGCATCATATTCACAAGCCGCAAAGCCTCCTCATCCATACTTACTGAAACTCTACCTTTTAATTTCGCATTTAATATCTCTCCGTTTTCTGTGACAGTAAATTCTACAATGACTTCTCCATATCCGGCGGTGGCTATAGCAGGTTTTCTGGGATTGGCATTGTCAGCAAAGAATTTCTTCATAGCCGTCTGACCGCCGACAAATGCAGGATACCGGCTTGGCCCTGTTGCAGCAGGAGTTGAGGAGGCTGAAGCATTAGCTGTTTCGGGATAATAAGTGATGGTGCGTGTTTCATATAAAGTCTTCCTTTCGGTACTTACCTTATCACTGCCATTTTCAACGTACTCTGTAGTTTTCAGGCTTGCGGCCGCTTTGCGTTTAGTCCAATTACCATGAGTATCAACATCAATGTATTCATAAATATAGGTAAAAAGATAAGTTCCCATTTCGTCATAATGCCCAAGAGTCATTTTGCTTGGCAGCTGCTCTGAGCCCACATAAGTATATTTCTCTGTAGCCATTGCCGGCCACATCATATACTTAGATTCTATTAATCTTCCTTGATTGTCGAAGATATAATGTTCAGGACATTCCGGTTCTTGGATATCTGTTTCAAGACGTTTATTCTCGGCAAAAGTTATCTTATAAGAACCATGTCCATCTATCGAGTATTGAGATTGATTTGTATAGGAGTAAACATTTTCACTACCATCTTTCCATTTCTTACTGGTGATATTTCCCTGTTTATTAAATGTCATAGTCATTCCATCACCATCAGTCACAGTCCTGATATTGCCATATAAACCTTTAGCCCTCGATCCAGTCATCTGTTCGGGGGTTAATTTACCAGAACCTGCTGTAGAATTTTGTCCCATTAGAACCAAGGGCATCAAAGACAACAGCCCTACTAAAAAAAGAATTTGTTTTTTCATAATGTATAATTTTTATCATTTTATCACTTAATATCCTCAAAGGTAATCTGCTTGAGTTGAGGCTTCCACGGAGAAGTACTGGATATCTGAAGATCGAATCGCTTCAAATAAGCTGCCGCATCTTTCACGTTCTGCACAACAATCTTACACTTAGCAGATGTATTTTTCAAGAAAGTAACTGCGTTTCCATTGGTAACTTTATTGTCACCTACATAGAATGGCATATAAGTTCCCTGATACGAATTTCCTTTATCATCGACGCAAGTAGATTTTTCTACATTAAACCAAACTTGCCAATCGTCCCCACTGTTGGTCACGGTAAACTCGAACTCTACAGCATTGCCGTTCTTTATGCATTGCAGGAATGAAATATTCACTTTAGAATCACAAGAAGTGATATTCCCACAACTGCCGCCTTTACCTTCACCGCTTTCACCACCTCCGTCATTCGTCGTCACAGATACCTCGACAGGAATAGATTCTCCATCAGCTTCTACTATCAGATTGGTAGTGACATCTTTCGTTATCTTGCTGCGATTGATGTTAACCACCACTACACTGCCTTTGCCCGAAGCAGTAGTGCCACTGACAGGAGTGACGCTCAACCATGGATCCAATACGGAAACCGACCAGGATGCCGAACCGGATGTACCGATATTCTCAATAGTAAACGTCTTCGATGTGCTCTGTCCTGTGAAATTCAACGAACGGGCACTCAACTTGATTCTGGATTCACCACGACTTAAAACCATATCTCCTGACGCTTGCTCACCGGCAACCACATTGATGCGCTTCGTATTTGTCTTATATCCCGGCTTAGATATCTGAATAGTATATTGCCCCGGCTCCAAATCCAGAAACTCATAGCGTCCGTCACTACCGGTATTTGCAGTCTTTCCACCGGGATTAAGAGCTATATGACCGTCCTGTACCGGCTCGCCATTATCTGCATCATTCACAATACCATAAATAGTTCCTCTTGTTTCCACTTCATCCTTTGCACAGCCACATAATGTGATAATCAGTATCAGAAAAGAGAAAATATTCTTCAATTTTTTCATTTTCGTATTTATTTTTATTTGAGTTACAAGATTCATTTGAATTATAAGATAAGATTGATCGATTAAAACCGGAATGCCAGAGACATCCCATTACAATCTCCTGCCGACGGATAGACCGCCAAGCTAACAGCCTTGTGTGTGGTACTCCTCTTACGGCCATTAGCCACCAGAGCATCAATCAAATTGTAGACATACAAAGCCGCTGCCCCACCAATACACACATTGCGGACATTCTCCCAATTATCAGCTTTGGTATTATAAGTCTTCAAATGCTGGGGTTGCTCACGCATCTTCTTCACATACGAACTGCGCAGGTTTTCCGCTATCACAATACCGGTTACCAAGGCAACCTCTCCTCCCAATATGCAAGCTCCTTTCACTGTATTCCCTTTATAAAGCTGCCCCCAACCGGGCACAATCAGCGACCGCGCAAATCCCCTCATTCCATACTTCCGGCTAAACGACAGACGATCAAAGTCCGGATTCGCTTTATCAGCAACCCCATAAAGAGTATAGCAACGATAAACCCGCTCGCCATTCGGATAAACCACATATTCCCAGTATTCATCATATTTACAAGAAACCACCGTCACCCGCTCACCCTGTATATCATAAGAGAATTGATAATTTTCACTCTCGGATGATTTCCCGTTTTCCTGCTCGAAACCAATCTGGGCGACTGCTTGTTCGCTGATGCGATGTGTCCTTTTAATATAAGTAGAGAGATTCAGTAAGCAACTGTGCCTTGCATCCTGTAAGTTGTGGTGCTCTCCTTCCGTTATTTGGTAATGAAAAGTAGCATTGCCAGGCTTCGAAGTTTTATTTGCCAACCATGCCGGACGGAGTTTCTCAGAACGTTCCAGCACTCTCTGCGCACAAACACGCAAGGGAGCACAAGCTCCCACTACAATAAGCGTAATAAAGAGGATGCGACAGCCCCCTTTAAAAGAAATCATTTTCATAAGTCCCATCGTTGTTTATTCCATCTCACTATCAATAAACTTTTCTACGGATTTGGCATAATCATTACGTAGGTTCGACGCTTCCAACGCATCCTTGATAGCCTGTGAGCGTTTCTTTCGTGCCGACTGCTTATCCACCAGATAGTAAATTTCATAACTATTAAGCCCATCCATTCCTTTACGAATCAAGGCGAAACTCTCTTCCAACTCCCCTTTGATAGCCCCCTGAAACTTGCTGATGCAAGCCTCCTGAAAGCGGTTATACTCCGCAGGCATCTCCGCTCCTTCATCCACACCCATATCCCGCATAGCTTTTCCTCTCAGGTCTTGTCCCATTTTAGCAGCCATTTCCACACTTGCCGCGTTGAGAGCTGCCGCCCGGCAAACAGTCACCGAACGACAACCGGTAGATGTACCGATTACCTCATAAAGATCCGGATTTGCATCCATCTTTGCATAATGTTCACTGAGTTTCCCGCGTAGCGTGCGCGTACTTCCATGAATCTGCCAACCTGATTGCTCCAGTTGCTGTAACTTTTCATTTAGTTCGTCCGCCCGTGTGTAAGTTACCGAAGAAGCCTTTTTGGAACTGCCACAAGAAGTTAATAATGCAATGGCAAAGACTGTCAAAGCAACGGTGAGAAGTGTTTGTTTGTTCCTCATAATCCCTATCTTTTTTAATTGTTCTGTTCTGAATAAAGTGGTATAAAACGAGCCGTTTTTCTTGTATTCCTAACCAGAAATTTACCAGATCACACTAAAAAGAAAAAAGGCCAGCTTTTATACCACTCTTACTCTTATTTACTTTTTTCCATCCGGTAAATCTTATCCGTCTACATAACTATTGAACGAAACATTAAAAATGTGACAGCAACAACAAACTTTTTTTCATAGTCTTCTCCGAAAAAATAAAAAAAGGCGTGACGCTGTTCATACTTATCAAATAGTGAGGCTCTGGTAAACCCGAATACAAATAAGTAAAAAACAGTCCACGCCCTATGCTTTAACAAGGGTGTAAACATGTACTATACTTATTATTCCTGTATTCGAAAGAAAATTTACCAGATTTTCACTATCTAGAAATAATAATTATCACATTTATATAATCATGTCATCGAAGAGCATCCTCCCTACAGAGTTTACCTTCAATGATACAAAATTAATGTAAAATTTTAAAGAAAGGAATGAAAAGAGAAAAAATCACAAATATTTCTCCCATAAACAGCGCAATGGGCTAAGCAATCTTCCGGTTAAACTGATATTTACCCACTATCCGAACTTCACTTTACTCTAACAATTGACAGATAGCTTTATCTTACCAATGTTGTCTCCCTTCTATTCAATCATTAGTCTCTCAACTCCGTTTCATTTGAACCTCAAAAGTATTTTACCGTAACGATACTTTTCGTATCCTACACCGACAAATAGAAAAGTCATAGACGATAAAATTACCAATATTAACCCTCCCCGTACCAACTCCGTATCAAGTCCATACCAACTCCATACCAAGTCCAGTGCTCAAATCCTCGTATAGATACGGAGATGCCACGGAGTTGGTACGGCCCAGAAGAGAAATAGACCAAAATCGGATAAATACTAAACCATATCATTTCTATTCCCTAGTAAATATCCTTCAACTTCAGCACTATAATCATGTCAAATAAAGGTCATCTTAAAAATCACAAATAGTAAAGATAACAATTTAATTATAAATAGATTATAAATTTAAAAAGAAATTCATGAACGCTTATACCCAAAACAGAATGCCACAAAAGAAATTTTCCCATACCTTTGCCAACGCAACGAAAACAAAACACCGTTGCATACTGAACAACACGACGAAGATTGCTGCAGAAGTCTTTTAGCAAGTTCACACAGAAAAATTAATTATTTAAAACACAAAAAAATTAATTATTTAAAACACAAAAAAGAAAAATTATGGGAACAATTAAGCAAGGAATCCTCGGAGGATTCTCAGGAAAAGTAGGAACAGTAGTAGGAAGCACATGGAAGTCAATACACTACATGAGAGCATTGGCAGTAAGCATCAGTAATCCACGCACAGAAAAGCAGCAGAATCAACGATCTAAATTTGCAACAACTATCAATTTCGTAAAGACTATGACACCTTTCATTCGTTTTGGGTATAAAGAGTATTCCAGACAGCAATCGACATTCAATGCAGCTGTATCATATATTCTGAAACATGCAACGAAGAATGATGGAGAAAATGTATCGATTGATTACAACAAAGCTCTGGTGACACGCGGCAGTCTGATGCCCGCATTGGATGCTACAGTAACAGTAAGCGACAGTAAAGCCGCCTTCGTCTGGACAGACAATAGCGGAATGGGGGATGCAACCACCAAAGACGCAGCTATGCTACTGGCATACAACAAGGATAGAGAGATGGCCGTTTACGACATAGCGGCAGCCACACGCGCCGATGCCAAAGCAGAGCTGAAACTCCCCGCCAACTGGAACGACGATGCACTGGCCGTTTACCTCGGTTTTTGCAATGAAGATGTTACAAATGTCTCTAACAGCGTATGCCTGCAGGACACTCCGGCAAATGGAGGTTCCGAAGGTGGTGGCTCAGGCGATGGAGGCATAGAAGACGATCCGTTGGGATAAACTGACGGCAAGTAGCCGGAACTGAACCGGAACTGAAAAAGAGAAGGGAAGTTGAACGGGGATAAATTCTCCGGCAGCTTCCCTCTTTTATTGAAAAATAAGTTACGAAAGCTACATTTTCAATGAAAGTGTTATCTATAAAACACGTTTTTCTGAATAAAACGTGTTTTATAAAAAACATTTTCTACCTTTGCTTCTACAAAATTGTATCATTATGGAAATAACAGACATTTATATCAATTCATCACGTTTGGTCAATTCAGTTAGTTTGTCTCATATCCGCTACCTATATGACACCATAGATTGGTCATCACGAATGATTTGTGTAAAAGGTGCACGTGGCGTAGGAAAAACAACTTTAATGTTACAACGCATCAAAAAAGTATTTTCAAAAAGCGAACAAGCCATCTATATCTCTCTGGATGATTTATGGTTTACCGAACACCGACTTATAGATTTAGCAGAATACCACATCCTTCATGGTGGAACGCATTTGTTTGTTGATGAAGTGCATCGCTATCCATACAATAATTGGATACAAGAATTGAAAAATATATACGACCGCTATCCTGAATTACATATCATCTTCACAGGATCATCCTTGTTACAAATAGATTTTTCCATAGCAGATCTGTCTCGCAGATGCATATTCTATACACTACAAGGACTTTCATTCAGGGAATTCATTAAATTTGAAGACAAAGGAAATTTCCCATCCCTGACACTGGAAGATATACTGAAAGGGCATATAGACATCAGTGCCAACATCGTGTCAAAAGTTACCATAATTCCACTGTTCGAAGAGTATCTGCGGCATGGCTATTATCCTTTTTATAAAGAAGCACCGGCTTCCTATCCGCTCCGTTTACAGCAGGTTATCACTACAATCCTTGAAAACGACTTACCGGCAGTAGAAAAAGTGGAATATGTTTCTATCAGGAAAATGAAACGGCTGCTGGTGATTGTTTCACAAATGGTCCCGTTCACTCCCAATATGACTAAGGTAGGAGAAAGCATAGAAACGACCCGCCAGTCGGTAGCACGTATGTTTCAGATATTGGAACGGGCTGCATTGCTCATCATGCTCTATTCCGGTAAGAGCAATATGCAACAACTAGCCAAACCGGAAAAGGTATATTTGGAAAATACCAATCTGATGTATGCGCTCTCTGCAGCTTCCGATATTGGAAACGTCCGGGAGACTTTTTTTGCCAATCAATTGAAATCACGCCACGAAATAGCCTTCTCGGGACAAGGAGATTTTCGGATAGACGATACTTATACATTTGAAGTGGGAGGCAAAACAAAGACCTTTGAACAAATAAAAGACCTGCCCGACAGTTATCTGGCAATAGATGATGTAGAATATGGAACAGGAAAACGAATACCCCTCTGGTTATTTGGATTTTTATACTAAACAGCAATAGGGAAATTTTCTTTTCACTCGTACACCCGAGCTTTTCAGGACACGAGTGAAAAGATTATATATCAAGCAAATATATTCAAAGTAATTACTTCACCTCTTCTCCCTTCAGCGTCGCGGAACTGGCTTCGGTAATCTTTACCGTTACAAAATCACCAATACGGTGTGTACCACGGTCGAATACTACCACCCGATTTTGCTCCGTACGTCCTACAAGCTGTTCGCGGGAACGTTTGGAAATTCCTTCTACCAAGACTTCATAAGTCTTGCCGATGCAACGGGCATTAGACTCGGCAGAAAGACGATTCTGCAAAGCAATAATCTCATTCAACCGGCGTATCTTCACTTCTTCGGGCACATCATCCGGCAAATGCTTGGAAGCGTACGTACCCGGACGCTCGGAATATTTAAACATGAAAGCCGAATCGTAACCACATACTTCCATCAGGGAAAGGGAAAGCTGGTGATCTTCCTCCGTTTCGGAATGGAAACCGGAAAATATATCTGTGGACAAGCCACAATCAGGGATGATACGGTGAATAGCATCTACGCGGTCCAAATACCACTCGCGGGTATACTTGCGATTCATCAGCTTTAAGATACGGGAACTTCCACTCTGCACCGGCAGGTGGATATGCTTGCATACATTGGGAACTTGTGCAATGACTTCCAGCGTTTCGTCACTCATATCTTTAGGGTGCGAAGTAGTGAAACGGACACGCACTCCCGGCGCAGCCTCGGCTACAGTACGGAGCAACATAGGGAAAGATACAACCTCTCCATCCGGTTTCTCAAAACGGTAGGAATTTACGTTTTGCCCCAATAGGGTGACTTCCTTATAACCTTTAGCCACGAGGTCGGATACTTCGTTAAGGATGCTTTCCACATCACGACTACGCTCCCGCCCACGGGTATAGGGAACGATACAATACGTACAGAAGTTATTACATCCACGCATAATGGACACAAAACCTGAAATGTGGTTTCCACAAATGCGCGAAGGGATCACATCCCGATAAGTTTCGGTAGTAGAAAGCTCCACATTGATAGCTTTCTCGCCTGCCTCCACAGCTGCAACCAAATCAGGAAGAGTGAGATAAGCATCAGGCCCTACCACCAAGTCGACGTGATGATTCGTTATCAAATCATCCTTTACCCGCTCGGCCATGCACCCCAATACCCCCACTATCAGATTGCGTTTCTTCTTCTTGAGCGAATAGAAAAATTCCAAACGATTCAGGATTTTCTGTTCAGCATTGTCACGGATGGAACAAGTGTTCATAAACACCGCATCCGCTTCTTCCAACGTATCTGCCGTTGAGTATCCCACCATCTGCATCACAGAGGCAATTACTTCACTGTCTGCCACATTCATCTGACAGCCATAGGTTTCGATGAACAACTTCTTGTTGTCATCAGCAGTTGCAGATTTAAAGTCTGCTCCCGTTACATTTTCCATAATTTCTTTTTTTATTTCGACTGCAAAGATACGCCTTCGACACTAATTTACAGATGAAATGAGGAAAAATAACACTCAATAGTTAGAAAATGAGGCGTTTCTGATAATTAATGTTAAGAGACTAAACATTTTCGAGGTAGATGTTTGGCGTAAAGCGATTTATTTCACAAATTTGCGTAATGAAAGAAACATTAGATTTTTTCATAGTTAAGGTTTAGGTTAAAAAAAATAAGGGGAGCTGTGAAGCTGCCCTTTTTTCATGTCCAAAAATAGGCTGTAATTCAGATAATTTAGTTACCTTTGGCGGTGAAAAACTTAAATGAGTATGGATGGCATATTACAGTTTCTGTTAATCGCAGGCATAATCGTTATTGGAATTGTCAAGCAATTCAAGAAAGAAGCAAAAAAGAACGCTGACAGCAACCCCGCTATGCCCATGCCGGATACGGATTTTGACGATGACGCATTGCCCATTCCCGAAGGCTGGGGAGAGACTTATGGCGGATATATCCCCGAAGGTCCCCAACCAGAACCGAAGCCTGTTGCTACAGCAAAAGAAGAATACCAATTCTCTGCTTCAAAACATATTTTTGGAGGAGATTCTGCAAATACATCCCCCAAACCTGTCACGGCTCCGCCGAAACAGAAGACTTCTCCTCCTCCATCCATACAGCAAAAGCCCGAAACTGACTCCGAATATGCGATCCATTCGGCAGAAGAGGCACGAAAAGCTATTATCTGGTCGGAAATACTACAACGAAAGTATTAACAAACGGAGAGTTAAGAGTTGAAAATGAAGAGTTGAGAGTAATTCTTCCGGTAACTTACGAATTTTCACACAGAAAAAATAACTAAATACATTATGGCATTTAATTACATCTCGGCAGCGGAAGCTGCAAGCCTGATTAAACATGGCTACAACATCGGCTTGAGCGGATTTACTCCCGCAGGAACAGCCAAAGCCGTTACGGCTGAATTAGCAAAAATAGCAGAAGCAGAACATGCAAAAGGAAATCCCTTTCAGATAGGCATCTTTACCGGTGCTTCTACAGGTGACTCCTGCGACGGCGTACTTTCACGTGCCAAAGCTATCCGCTACCGTGCTCCTTACACAACTAATTCTGATTTCCGTAAAGCTGTGAACAGCGGAGAAATCGCTTATAACGACATCCACTTGTCACAGATGGCACAGGAAGTTCGTTACGGTTTCATGGGCAAAGTGAACATTGCCATCATCGAAGCTTGTGAAGTGACTCCCGATGGTAAAATCTACCTGACTGCAGCCGGTGGTATCGCTCCTACAGTTTGCCGCCTTGCCGACCAGATCATCGTGGAACTGAATGCTGCTCACAGCAAGAGTGCTATGGGTCTGCACGATGTATACGAACCGCTTGATCCGCCTTACCGCCGCGAAATTCCTATCTACAAACCGAGCGATCGCATCGGTCAGCCGTATATTCAGGTAGACCCGAAAAAAATTGTAGGTATAGTAGAAACCAACTGGCCGGATGAAGCACGCGGCTTTGCTGATGCCGATCCGTTGACTGACAAGATTGGCCAGAATGTAGCCGACTTCCTGGCTGCGGACATGAAGCGTGGTATTATCCCGTCAACATTCTTACCGCTGCAATCCGGTGTAGGTAACATTGCCAACGCTGTGCTCGGCGCACTGGGACGCGATAAAACGATTCCGGCATTCGAAATGTACACAGAAGTGATTCAGAACTCCGTAATCGGACTGATTCGCGATGGTCGTGTGAAATTCGGTAGCGCTTGCTCACTAACTGTAACTAACGACTGCCTGCAAGGCATTTATGACGATATGGATTTCTTCCGTGATAAACTGGTACTCCGTCCGTCGGAAATCTCCAACAATCCCGAAGTCGTTCGCCGTTTAGGAGTTATCTCCATCAACACAGCTATCGAGGCTGACCTCTACGGAAACGTTAACTCTACGCATATCGGCGGTACGAAGATGATGAATGGTATCGGTGGAAGTGGTGACTTCACACGTAATGCTTATATCTCCATCTTTACTTGTCCGTCCGTTGCCAAGGAAGGCAAAATCAGTGCTATTGTTCCGATGGTATCTCACCATGACCACACAGAGCATGACGTCAACATCATCATTACCGAACAAGGTGTTGCTGACTTGCGTGGCAAGAGTCCGAAAGAACGCGCACAGGCAATCATTGAAAACTGCGTTCACCCGGATTACAAGAATATCCTCTGGGATTACCTGAAACTAACCGATGGTAAGTCTCAGACTCCGCAAGCTGCACGTGCTGCACTGGCTATGCATGCAGAACTTGCCAAAAGCGGAAATATGCAAAACGTAGACTGGGCACAGTACAAGTAAATGCTTTAAAAAAACGGGGGCTTGCTACCATACAAATAGCAAGCCCCCGTTTATATTTTCTACAAAAGTCATTATGCAGCAATCCAACTGCCCAACATTTTTCCTACATTATACATAATACAAAAAAAGAAAGCAACAATACCTATATAGACCAACCAACGAGTAAATTCATTTCCCATAAGCTTTTGCCAAACACTCCTCAATACATCAATCATTCCTTTCATTTTAATTGTATTTCTTATTTGTTATACTGTCGTTTCCTATATCAGTCGAAACCCTTACAAATTAATCACATTAATAACCTACTTTATCTTCCTCTAATCACTTCATCGCATACCGCATCCTGGAAAGCACGCGCCTTAGCTCCCGAAAGAACATTTTGATTCATAATGGCAAAAGCAACCTCATGTCCGTTTGCCATACGCAAATAACCCGCCAGACAATTAATAGCTGTAAAAGAACCTGTCTTGGCATGTACATTCTTATAAGAAGGAGTTCCGCGTTTCATACGATACTTTAATGTTCCATCTACTCCACCAATAGGCAAAGCCTTATATAATTTCTGAAAAACATCCGTACGGGAATAGGCAAACTTCAAAAAAGAAACCAGCAGGTCCGGAGAAATATAGTTATAATTAGAAAGTCCGCAACCATCCGCCAGATTATAGCGACCAACGTCCTCACCCAAAGCTTTTACTTGTTTACGGATAGCAGAGAGTCCGTCTTCATCCGAAATCCTCTTCTTTCCGGTGCTTTGTGCACCCAGGCGACAAAGCAAAGCCTGCGCATTCAGATTATCACTTTCTTTCATTATCTCATTGACAACATCCTGGGTAGAGGTTTCAAACAAGGCCATTTGTACCGAAGTACTATCTTTCAGCAATTCATTAAAAGAATAGTCGTCAGGACAACTGATACCTTTTGCCCGCAAACGCTCAAGAAAGGTATGCATAAAGAAATCCTGGGAGGAATAGATATTAACCGTACCTATCCGCTTACTTTCCACATTTCCTTTTGCAACTACGTTGTTACCATTCTGTAGCCAATCACGGGAAACCCCGAAACGCCCGGCAGCAGGAGTACGGGATTTGGTTTCATTCGTTACGGTATAATAAGAAGAGGCAGGAACACAATCGAGACTTGCCAAGTGACCCCTTTCGCCGGGAGAAGCCGTAACAGTGACCAGACCTTTATTCAGCATCAATGGCGAAAGATAAGGTTGATAGGAGGCAGGTGTATCATCCCAAGCCCAACCGCTTCCCCAATAAATGGAGTCTTTCATAGAAACATCTCCATATACATGGCCCGATATCACCGAGAATGGGAAACGACTTACCGCATTTACCAATGAATCCAGAGCTTCATCATCAAATTCAGGGTCATATCCACCCACAACATACAAATCACCTTTCAGCGTATCTTGTTCAATCACTCCCTGATACCATACTTCTGTTTTAAAAGGATCATCCGCATCCGGATGGGCAAGGGCGGTAATAGTAGTCAGCAGTTTCATAGTAGAAGCCGGACGAGAGAGCTTATCCGCCTGATAAGTGTATAAATACTTCCCGTCAGTCAGGTCGTATATGGATATGCCAACGTTGGAGCCGACAGGAAGTTGATATTTAATCAAGGTATCCAGACGGGAAGAGAGGCCCTTAACAGCCGTGTTTTGTCCCCATACGGTTACAGGAATAAACAAGAGGGAAAGAACAAGAGACAACAGATATTTTTTCATGTTTATCGAGTTACAACGCTTCTTTAAAAATCTCTGAAACCGTGGGATGCGGGAATACTATTTTCTTCCAGGCTTCGGTAGTCAGTTTCAGTTCGATAGCCATACCTGCCAGAGTGATAATTTCAGAAGCCGGATTACCCAGTATGTGTGCTCCTAATATGGTCTCATCATCTGCTATCAGAAGTTTACAAACTCCGTTCACTCCTTCGTTCTCAGCAACAAAACGACCGGAATAAGCCATCGGAAGTTTTACAACGCGGTAATTAACACCTTTCATTTGCAGACTTTCTTCCGTCTGCCCTACTCCCGCAATCTCCGGATTGGTATATACTACGCCGGGAATTGCCCAATAACTCATGACGTCTTTCTTGCCAAGTATCGTATGCACAGCTACTTCTGCCTCACGGACGGCTGTATGTGCCAGTAAAGAATAACCAGTCAGATCACCACATACATATACTCCCGGAGCAGAGGCTTGCATCTGTTCGTTTGTACAGATATTCCCTCGTTCCGTTCTTCTTAATTCCAGATTCTCCAACCCAAAACCTTTCGTTACCGGACGGCGACCTACACTCATCAATAATTTCCCGGCAAGCACGCTGCCTGTGCCTTCTGCATTCTCATAATTAACCTGTACTTGTGGCTTCCCGTCTTCGGAAGAAGCCTCAGCAAGAGATACGACCTTCGTACTAAGCATAAACTTGATTCCACGTTTTGCATATTCCGCACGCAGAAGAGCAGAAAGCTCTTTATCCATGCCTCCCAGGATTTCATCAAGCATTTCGATTACAGTGACCTGTACGCCCAGGCTATTAAAGAAGGAGGCAAACTCTATACCGATTACTCCACCACCAATAATGGCAAGTGAAGCGGGAAGTTCCTTATTGTCTAAAGCATCGCGGTGCGTCCAGAAAGGTACAGTATCCACTCCGGGAATAGGAGGGACGAATGTTTCCGAACCGGTGCATAAAATCAGATTCTCACACTCATAAGTCTCACCGCCACACTGCACAGTATTCTCATTGATGATGGTAGCTTCTCCCTGCACGATATTCACTCCGTGGGCAGTCAGTTTACCTTTAACACCCAACACCAGTTTACGCACCACTTTCTGTTTACGGGCAATTATCTTCGGCAAATCAAATGAAACTTCGGAAACAGTGACTGCATATTTGGAAGCATGACGCGCAGCATCATACGTTTTTGCCGAATACAATAAAGTCTTGGTAGGGATGCAGCCTTCATTCAGACAGACTCCACCTAAACTTTGCTTTTCAAACAACACTACGCTTAGTCCGGCTTTCCCGGCAGCTTCGGCAGCAGTATATCCCGCAGGACCTCCACCGATAATGGCAACTTGGTATTTCATAGTTTCTATTTATTTATAGGTATATTGCAACTCAAGACCAGGATTCTTTTCTTTAAGTGCGGCTATCAGTCCTTCCGGGTCAGCAGGAGTAATCGGGAAAAAGCCTTTCTTCAATCCATTTTGATACCTGACCACCATCTGGCGGACGCGCCATTGCCACCCTTTGGCAGACGGGTTATAGAGGATACAGTTCACTCCGGTCGCCTTCTGAGATATACCGAACACTGTCTTCACCCAAAGGTCTCCATTTTCTTTAATGATATATTTCCTTTGGTAATTACTAATCAGGAAAGGAATAGCCACAATGAATCCACATAAGACAGACGCCTCTTTCAGCAACAGGTATGTACCGCACATAAAAGTAAGAACAAATACTATTACCCATTTTTCAGTAGTAGTCATACCTTTGGATTTGAATATTTTTTCCATATATACAAGGGTTATTTGTAAACTGCCTGCAAGTTAATAAAAACCTCTCTTATCTGCACAAAAGAATTATCCTTTCTTTATCTTTTTCACCGTACGCTTCATCTTTAAAGCATATAAATTCAGTTCTATCGAAGATTCGGTTTCTGTTGTATCTCCCTTCTCTTCTACAGACAATAATTCGTGAAGTAACTCGCTACTGCGTTGGGTCAATGTTTTCTGTTTATCTTCATCGACCTCTGTTGACAAGATATTTAAATTACGAGAGAGTTCCCTTAAATGAGCAAAAGACTCTATAATGGCAAGAGTCGTAGCCGTAGCACGAGGACTTTTCAAAACAGTGGCAAGCATATAAAGACCTTTTTCGGTGAAGGCTTTAGGCTCCATTGTAGCATGCTTTAATGTTTTGAACCGGTCGAAATTTTCGACCAGTTCCTGTTTTTCAGACACTTGCAAAGGAACGAGATACCCTTCTGGGAATTTATCCGGATTATTCCTCACCGCTTCATTCACCCGCTTCGTTTCTACTCCATACAGCATTGCCACATCTCTGTCCAGCAAAACTTTCTGTCCTCTCAGTTCTATTAAGCATGCTTCTATTTCCTGCTCTCTGATTACTTGTAATTCGTTTTCCATACTTTATATGTATTTTGTTGATTTAAAGACCTACAAGGTACAACTAATATTCTACAAAAAGTACCACCCCTTATCTTTTTCTTACTAAAAAAACATACCTTTGTTTGCAGTATTTTCCAATAAAAATACGTCTATAAACAAAAGCTATTTTAAACTAACGAAACTAGAAATACATGAAACGAATGAACGTGCTCCAAATGCTAATATTCTCCATTGTCATTCTTTTCTGCGGAACAGCCTGTGATAATGAAAATGATGAACGTTTCTCTTCTACAGAAGAATTTACTGTTGAAGGTGATGCAAACTCCATAGAGATCCCGATGACCAGAACCAACTGGATTGTAGCTTCCGTTATGTATCCGGACGGAGGCATCATGACAGATGAGAACGGATATCCCCTGAAGTTGGAGGGTATGGGCACCGTACGCTTTCATTGGGGCAGCATCACCCGCGACAAAGCGAAATCCCTTATTATACACCTGAATGACAACTTTGCGGGAGAAGAACGCAGATTAATTATCAAACTGAGTACCGAACAAGGGCTTTACTCAGAGCAAATATTCATCCAGCAGAAGGTATGCACCAATTACTATCAGATAGAATCCATCTCTTACTATCTGGATGAATTTGATGGAGTAAGAGAAGCCGGAACAGAACCTTGGGGAATTACTTGGATAGACAGAACCGGTAGTGGAGAAGGAATAAAGAAAACCACCGTTTATCCTTTCTACAATGCTTTTACTGAGTATTACTTCGGCACCAACACCGGCGAATATCCCAAGGAATGGATGAATCCCGAAGGAAAAAGCCGCCTTGTGGATATGCCGGGAAGTATTGTAGACGGACAGATCATTCTCGAACAAGAGAAGCAGATATACACCGACAGAGGAATGTACAGAGGTGAATTAAAAGATATTAGCTTCGAAAAGGATCTGGTCAGTATGAAACAAAACAGGTATTATGCTGATGTTTATTATAAAGCCTTGCAAGTTAGTTACACCATGACCTTGTCAAGGCCCGGCAGTGACACAAAGAAAATCATTACAGGGAAACTACTAAAGAAATACCCTTATGATTGTTCGCCTATACAACATGCGGTCAGCGACCTGCCACCGGAAGATGCATAGACGGTAAGTTTTCAACAATCTCCTCCCTGCTTACGGTAGGAGGTTGCTTTTCCGCTAACTTGCGACACACCAATCTACCTATTTTCAAAGCATCTTCCTCTGATGCAAAAGTTATCTTCTCACCTATGGCAGGTATATAAGGTTGATAAATCAGTGTATCTGTCCCGTAAACCACTACATATCCATATCCCCCCTTTACTTGCATAGAGCGGCAGGATAACTTTTCTCCGGCAGCATTCGTGCAGCCGAAGAAACAAGAAAGGCATACTGCCACAAGGGACAGTACACCAATCTTCACAATAAACACTAGCTTCATAAATCACAAAAACACTAATCAACATCTTCCTGTTCATAGGGCAGGAGTTCATAAACATCATCAAAATAGCTGCTTCCCGAAGCCCCCGTCAACACAAAGCCACGCTTGCCCGTAGAGAAAGATACAGCATAGGCACGCGACGAACCTCCTGAACTTACATTGTGCACATTCGTAAGCGGCGTATAATCATCATCGGAGTCACCATACCACAAATCCTCATCAGGATCATACACCCAATAATCACTGGTCACGCCACTACGGGTTCCGGTAGCAATATACCCTCTTCCATCTATCACGAAAGATGCAGTACCTAAGCGCGCTATAGCATAATCATCATCATAATCTTCATCGCTATTAGTATTGGCAATGTCACGCAACTGAGTCCAGTTGTCACCATCAAATTTCCATAAATCATCAACCAGCGTGTTATTGTTCTGTCCACAGCAGACATAAGCCACATCATCTATAACGAAAGCCGTACCATACCAACGCTTGTATCCCCCGAATCCATTTACAATTTCCCATTGTTTTCCGGCAGCGGCATTAGGATTAAAGCGATAGAAATCTTTCAGATAATTATCATTGAACCCCGTACCCACATAACCGTACCCTCCGATTGAGAAAGCCAATGCACCGAGACGTACACCACCGCCAAAGTCATCCCTCTGCGTCCAGGTATTCGTAGCGGGATCATACTCCCAGGTATCTGCCAGATATGTGGGCTCGGTCTTCTGAATACCGGTAGTAATGTATCCTTTGTCATTCAAGGCAAACGAAGCCGCACTATGGCGTCCCGCTGCCGCATCGGGCATATCGGCACATTGTGTCCAATAATCTTCATCCATATTGTATTTCCAAAGGTCTTTCAGATATGTCTTATTCGACCCACGATAGCCACAACACAGATAACCTTTATTTCCAATGGTGAAACTGCTGGCCTGTCCCCGCGCTACACCGTCCAAGTCCGATCTTCTCATCCATACACCCTGTGTGTATTCATCGTCGTCCGTACAACTGCCAGCCAGGCATCCAACCGCCAACAGTATCATTCCAAATAATAGTCGATTCATTTTTCTCAGAACTTATTTTGATTTACTATATTTTTGGTAGCAAAAGTAGGCTACAGGTACTTCATCAACAAATATAACCGACAAACGGCATTAAATTTCCGGTAAATACCTTTACCGATAAAACCTGCCCGATAGCCGATTTTAATAGGAAGATATAGAAGTTTCATTTTCCTTTGCGACGAAATATTATGAGTTACAATGAAAAAGTTATTGTATAGTCTGATTATAATGATCGCCGTCATCTGTGCTTGCCAGGATGAAAATTCAGAATTAGGACAAAGTCTGGTGAGTAGTTCTTTCTATAATGTATATGTAGATACTTGTACGGTGGACATCAGTACCATTCTTATGGACTCCATAGAGACCAGGGGAGACAGTATTTGTCAGCTGGGACACTATAAGGATGCCTCATGGGGTGAAGTCTCCGCCGCTTACTATGCCGAATACTCTAAAAACAGCTTTACCCCCAACGAGGATTATAGTTACAGCTTCGACTCGTTAGTACTGAGGATGACACCTTCCGGCAACTTCTGGGGCGATACCTTAACACAGCAACGAATATCTGTTTACCGACTAAAACAAGCCATCTATCTGGACGATGACGAAGATTTATACAACAGTACTATCCTGCCTACCGAAAGTATGCCTTTGTTCACTTTCACTTTCACGCCAAGCCCCGGACGAAAGAAGGAGTTAGAAATACGTCTGCCCGATGAACTGGGAAAAGAGTTACTGAATGATCTCGTAACAGAAGAAGACTATTTCGACAGCCAGGATAAGTTCAAAGAAAAGTTCCCCGGACTGGCACTCATAGCCGAAAACAACGGAGAATGCGTCACCGGATTTATGGTGAATGATTCATCCATGGCCATCACCCTGCACTATAAGGAAGTGGCTAGTCAACATACGGAAAAAGAGCTGACCTTCAGTGTAAACACTGATTATGCCTACACCAGTATCCGCCACGATCGCACCAGTACCCCTCTCGCTACCATGGAAAGCGGAATAGAGAACCTTATTCACTCCGGCAGCTTGGGCAGACGGGCATATATGCAGGGATTGACGGGATTCTATAATCAGATAGAATTCCCCCATCTGAACAATTTGCAGGATGCAGGAGAAATTGTTTCCATAGAAAGCGCCACACTCTACCTCTATCCGCTGTCCGGAAGTTATAACAAGCTAAACCAACTACCGAAAGATATACGCCTTTACATCACAGATGAAAACAATGTATTGGAAGATTATGTATACGGCAGTGATGGTGTTACGGTACAGACCGGAAACCTGACAGTGGACGATATGTTAGGGCGGGATACTTATTATTCCTTTGACGTAACCGAATTTATCCGCAACAACTTCGGTACGTGGGGCATAAAACGGCAGAAGCTACTCCTGAGTCTACCAGAGAATGAAATGACAATGACTTTCAATCAAATAATCTTCACCAACGACCCCGACCAGGAGAGACAATGTAAATTAGATATCAGATTTAAAATATACAACGAAAAATGAAACATTACCACCGGATTCCTCTTATGCTGTGCAGCTTCTGTGCAGCAAGCCTCTCTGTCGTAGCCCAAAACAACACCAACCTGCCCACTTCCATGTATGGAGTGGGTGAACTGAGTACCAGTGACGGTGGACGTTATGCCGGAATGGGCAATATAGGTATTGCTCTGAACAGAACCGGATTCCAAAATACTCTGAACCCGGCAGCCATCACCCGAATGGATAGCACCTGTTTCATATTCGATGTCGGTGCATCGGTTTCATCTGCCCGTTATTCCTTTCAGAATGATCACAGCTCCAGCTTTATGGGCAATCCCAACCGCTTCAGCATAGGGTGCCGCATCTTGCCACGCTGGTATGCCATGATAGGTGCTGCGCCCTATAGCAGCGTAGGCTACATGATTCAGACCGAAGAAGAAGTGGAAGGTATGCCCGAAAGTTATACCTATTCCTTATTTGAAGGATCGGGAGGATTATACCGTTGTTATCTTACTAATGCCTTTGCATTGACCAAACGCCTGTCCGTTGGCGTAAATCTGGGTATCATACTGGGAACGGTAACCCAAAGCGAAACGCAAGAAAGTGCCATTGTGGAATACGAATCTTCCAAGCGTGCCTTTTATGCAGACTTCGGAATACATTATGAATTCAATACCACCGGCAGTCAGAAGTGGGCGGCAGGACTTGTGTTTGCCCCCTCCCTCCAGGTCAACCACGAAAACAATCTGACTTATAGCAATTCTTCCACCAGTGAAGGTGTCGATAAGAGTTATCATAGCCGGACGCAATATTTACCGATGCACATCGGCACCGGAATATCAATGACTACCGAACGTTGGGTGGCTACCGCCGATTATAATTATCTGGATTGGAGCCGTAATACCTCATCTTACACTTCCATAAAATACGAAAACCAGCACAAGTTGAACATCGGGGGAACCTATATTACCAATCCACGCCTCCCCCGCTCCACTGAATTAATGGGTGGAATAGGTTTAAGTAATTCGTATATAAATCTGCGAGGTGGAAAGATGCAATACCTGGAAGTGAGTGCAGGAGCAAGTTTTCCTATCCGGTACTCCTATCTTTCATTGGGTGCCACCTGGCGGAAACAGATCAACTCACGCAGTAGTCTGATGCAGGAAAGCCGATTTAGCGTAAATTTGAATATTACGTTTGGAGAAAGAATATCACGGTCAAAATTGAGGTAAGGGAATAATATTCTTCTGACGGGTTATGAACTAAAAAACAGGATAGCGGTGTATATTATTTACAAATGATATATATTCCTAAAATAATCGTATACTGAACCTAATTCAGTCGTATAGTGAATGCCATTCAGTCGTATACTTAATAGGGTTCAGTCGTATACTGAATAGGGCATGGTTTAACAACGCTGATAATCAGAAAGTTACAAAAGTCCACATTGCTATTGATAAATTCTGACAAATCCCTGCGATATATAGCGCAGCTACTTTATCACCCTATCACTTTACCACCTTATCACTCTTTTATTCCTTTCTGTATCATATGAGTCAATTTCGGCAACGAACATTGAAACAGGCTAAAGGACAGAATAGTCAGAAATATAGTTTTTCAACTTCTTCCGGTACACCTCTCCGATAGGGATACTTCTTTTATCCAGAGCAATTTTACTGCTCTCTATGATACGTATGCAATCTTTACGAATAATAAACGAACGGTGCACACGTATAAATTCATCAGAAGGTAATCTCTCCTCCATATATTTCATTGTACACAGGCTCAGTACAGGCTTTGGTTCATCCTTACTATAAATCTTCACGTAATCGCCCAACCCTTCGATATAAGATATTCTGGATATATCCAGACGGAAAATGCGATTGTCGGACTTCACATAAATCACTTTAGGCATTTCGGACTGTGATGTATCGGCCTGAGACTTTTCGGGAACGACAGTAAACGACATCCCTGTTTCACCTTTCAGGCTGAACCAGCGCGAAGCCTTATTCACCGCTTCAAAAAAGACAGGAAAATTGATTTCAGATATCAGATAATCCAATGCATCCAAGCGGAAGCACTCGGCGGCATACCGGGGGGTATCTGCAATAAAAATGACACGGGTGGACGGAGAAAGCAGTTTACTGAATTCCATTCCGTTGATTCCTTCCATTTCTTCCTGCCCGATTCCTACAAAGTAAAGGTGTACCTTGTTGTCATAATAACCCTTCAATGCCTCAATGGGATTACTGTACTTTCCACACAAAGAAAGAAAGGGTATTTTGGCTATGAACACTTCCAGTTGTTCACTCACCTGTCTGTCGGCATGCAAAATAGCACAAGTCAAATTCATCATCATTTCTCTTATTTTTAGAAATTAGACGAACGACTTTCCGGAAGACTGCAAAAAGGAAATCGAGAATTAATATTTCTTCACTTCACTTAAACGGTTAGTAAGAGTTTTTATGAACAAATCTTCCTTCACCGGAAGCAACACAGCACATTTTTCTTTCGTCCCGTACTTCACCAGCACATAGCGCATCACGGCGAAACGTCCTATTTTCATGGAAGAGGCACGCTCTACAGAAATAATGTCCTTCAGGAGTATTTCCTTTGAACGTGAAAAACGACCATAAAAGAGGATAAGCTTGTCATCCGTCGTCAGTGTATAGGTGGTATGAATAAGACGCTCAATAGCAATAATGAGCAGAAGCATAAAAAGAATAGTCATAATGGCATGTTTCATCCACATTTCATGAATGGTAATAGCCGTTGTTATCAGCAAAAATAGATATTGCCCCGCAGCAATGCGGGCATGAAAGATACGATTCATTGACTCTGATTTTTGCTGCTAAGATAGGTATTTTTACGAAACGAAGTGAGTTATTCTTCCAATATCTCCCTTAGTTTGTCACCTAACAGCTTTACTTCCTCCAGTCTCATTTTCCAACATACCGATTTACGGAACATATATACCTGCTCGGCAGGCAGGCAAAACAAGTTCTCTATTTCTTCTACAGACTGTCCAAGGGAGACCAACATACAAAGCAGTTCCTCATCTTTCGTAACACCGGGAACCAGTTCCTGTACTTTCCCTATAAAGTCCGGATAATGGAAAATAAAAATTTCACGGAAAACAGCACCACGCGCTCCGCAAAGCATATCTTTCGAAGCATAAGGCGAGTCTTCGGAAATCATTTCTATCAAAGCCCTACTGATCTCTTTCATACACAATCGGGATATTTTTTCCACTTTATTCATTGTCGGTTAGTTTTCTATTAAGCCACAAATTTGCAGAAACTATAAGATTAAACCATAAATAGCCAATATACAATCCAATATACAAAAATGTATCTTCCTCATTATCAATTACAAATAAAAGCCATAAAATATAGATATCATTTCTTTTTTTTCCAAATGGAATTGTATCTTTGCCCAAACAAAGTAAGTTTTTAGAATCATGAATATAGGAAAACCACTACTCTTGCTCTTACTATTTGTAGGAGCCTGTACTACTGATTCACATTCTCCAAACACAGAAGATGTCGGACAGTGGCAACAAACTGCAGAAAAACTCACCACATTACTAAAAGAGGAAAAGTTCCGGGAAACCGAAAATATGACTAAAATAAAGTTAGCGGAATTACTGGAAAATATAAATAATACAGAAGAGAATGATACACTGATTAAGTATGCCCGGGAAATACTTACCATTTCTTACTACAACTACTTAAAAAGCAAGCAAATTCGTTCCGGCATGGAATATATGGATAGTCTCAGCCAGATTCCATTCATACAAGAGAACTGCAAACATGAACTGTTATCTGCCCGGGCAAGTCTGCACCAGATGCATGGAGACAATGAACAAGCCATCGGGTTGGCCAATGAATACCTGCAACTACCCGACTATGAAGATGCCAACCGTTTTATCCCACAAGCTGAAATGATCAGCGGAGTTTATATCTATTCCGGAAACGACATCCCCCAAGCCATCCGGATATTGGAAAAAGCCATGAAAGCTTACCGACAAGGAGGAGAGTACCGGAATATGCTTCGCATCATGTCACGACTCGGTATTTATTACCGCCTTATCGGAGAATATGAAAAGGCTATTGCCATCAATCAGGAAGCCATCAGCAGTTATACCGACAGCATACCGCCCCAAAATATCGTAATAGCCTATGGCGAACAAGCCAACCTTTATGCAGAACTGGGCATGTACGACCGCGCCCTGCAACTGAATGCGGAAGCCCAACATTACTCGCTTCTGAAAGACAGTTTCGGGCTGGGTGACCTCTATCGCTACCGGGCATCCATATTCAGCCAGATGAAGAATAAGGACTCTATATTCTATTATTTAAACCAGGCTGAGAAGATATCAACTCTGCAAGGCAGTTTCAAAGGAGTATTTGTGAACAAAGTTACTACAGCAGAAGCCTATCTGGAGTATCCCGATTCTGTGCAGAAAGCACTAACGCTTGCATTAAGTATCTGCCCGGACAGTTCCCGCATGCCACAATGGGCCAAGTATGAGCTGGAACTTCACTTAGGACGGGCTTTATTGCAAACAGGAAAAGCTACACAAGGAATACCTCTGATAGAGAAAGCCGCACAAGGTTTTATAGGCATGGATATGAAATCCAGAGAACAAAAGGCCAACGACATACTTATGGACTACTATCTGGACATGAATATGAAGGATGCATTCATCCGTTGCTATAAACGCAGCCAGACTTTTACGGATTCGCTGAATTCAGCTGAAAAGATGCGTGCTGTTGCTGCTGCCAATATCCGGTTTGATACTGAACGGAAAGAAAAAGAAAATACTTTGCTCTCGGCACAAGTGAAACTGCAAAAGCAACAGTTATTCTATAATATATGTATTTCTATCGCCCTGCTGTTAATACTTATCATCTCCGTTGCCTACTTCATAAGCAAACGAAAAGCCAATCGCTTACTTTTGGAAAAACATAAACAGGAAATAAAGAAATTAATCACCCGCCAACAAGAATTGAACCGCCGTAACGAGCAGTTGACCGAACAGATAGAGCAGGCAATGGCTACCAATAACCTGACTTCTATCCGTCAACTGACCGGTCAGAGCCTCCTCAGCAAAGAGGATGAAAATGACTTCAGACAATCGTTTGCAGCAATATACCCGTTCTATCTACCCAAATTACGGGAATATTATCCGCAACTTACCCGCAATGAAGAGTTGCTTGCCATGCTCATCTGCATGAACCAAAGTACGGATGAAATAGCTCTGATTATGGGTATTAACCGTAACAGTGTCAACGTGATACGCTCGCGTATGCGAAAGAATATAGGACTTGCCAAAGAAGAGTCCCTGGATGAAGTTGTTAAACAGTTCTTATCATAATTTTGTGAATTAATATACGGGAAAAGTACAATGAAACTACTTATTTCGTAGCTTTGCAGTACTTAAACATACAAAATATGATTAGAGAGTTCGACTTTTTAGTAATTGGTTCCGGTATAGCCGGCATGAGCTTCGCTCTGAAAGTAGCTCATAAAGGTAAAGTAGCGCTCATCTGCAAAACGGAATTGGAAGAAGCTAATACATTCTTCGCACAAGGGGGAATCGCCTCAGTAACCAATACACTGGTAGATAATTTCGATAAGCACATTGAGGACACCATGATTGCGGGCGACTGGATCAGTGACCGTGCCGCCGTAGAAAAAGTGGTACGTGAAGCACCCGGACAAATCAAGGAACTGATAGAGTGGGGAGTAGAATTTGACAAGAATGACAAAGGAGACTTCGACTTACATAAAGAAGGCGGACACTCTGAATTCCGTATCCTGCATCATAAAGACAATACAGGCGCCGAAATACAGGAAAGCCTCATCAGAGCTGTAAAGACGCATCCTAACATTGAGATATTCAACCGCCATTTTGCCGTAGAAATCATCACACAGCATCACATGGGGATTATTGTAACCCGCCATACCCCGGGTATCAAGTGCTATGGAGCCTATGTATTGAATGAAGATACAGGCGAAGTAGACACTTTCCTTTCTAAAGTAACGCTCATGGCTACGGGTGGCGTAGGTGCCGTTTACCGTAATACTACTAATCCATTGGTTGCTACCGGAGACGGAATTGCTATGGTATACCGCGCCAAGGGTTTCGTACAGGATATGGAATTTATCCAATTCCATCCAACTGCCCTTTATCATCCGGGAGACCGCCCCTGTTTCCTGATAACGGAGGCTATGCGCGGGTACGGTGCCGTGCTGCGTAACATGGGAGGTGAAGAGTTTATGCAGAAATATGACCCACGTCTTTCTCTTGCTCCTCGCGACATTGTGGCACGTGCCATCGACAGTGAAATGAAACAACGTGGTGACGATCATGTTTATCTGGATGTTACCCATAAAGATCCGGAAGAGACCAAGAAGCATTTCCCGAATATTTACGAAAAGTGCCTTAGTTTAGGTATTGACATCACAAAGGACTATATACCTGTGGCTCCTGCCGCACATTATCTGTGTGGTGGTATCAAAGTTAACCTGGACGGAGAGTCTTCTATCAACCGCTTGTACGCTGTAGGAGAATGTTCCTGTACTGGTCTGCATGGAGGCAACCGCTTAGCTTCCAATTCTTTGATTGAAGCTGTTGTCTATGCCGATGCTGCTGCCAAACATGCACTAAGTATGCTCGACCGTTATGAATTCAATCATGAAATACCTGAATGGAATGCAGAAGGGACTGTGACTAACGAAGAAATGGTGCTTATTACTCAAAGCATGAAAGAAGTCAACCAGATTATGGGTGCGTATGTAGGTATTGTACGTAGTGATCTGCGTCTGAAACGTGCTTGGGTACGTTTGGATATGATATATGAAGAGACGGAGGATCTTTTCAAGCGCAGCAAGGCATCCAGAGCTATTTGCGAGCTGCGTAATATGGTTAATGTCGGTTACCTGATTACCCGTCAGGCAATAGAACGCAAGGAAAGTCGGGGATTACACTATACGATTGATTATCCACACGCAAAGAAATAGTATAAGGATCTCCCCCATGAGGGTATACTGCTTATAATGCAAAACGCCCGGATGTTTCTTCAAGCGAAACACCCGGGCGTTCTTTATCATAGAAATAAGAATTTCTTAATAGTTTTCTTTCTTCACTTCGAAGTAAGCCTGCGGATGCAAGCAAGCCGGACAAACTTCTGGAGCTTCTTTACCTGTGAAAATGAAACCACAGTTACGGCATTGCCATACTACTTCACCTTCCTTGGCAAATACTGTAGCATTCTCAATATTATTTACGAAAGCCAGGTATCTTTCTTCATGACCTTTTTCGGCAATTGAAATGTTGCGGTACATAGCAGCGATTTCATAGAAACCTTCTTTTTCTGCTACGTCAGCAAAGTGAGGATAATCCAGAGACCATTCTTCGTGTTCACCGGCAGCAGCTTCTTTCAGGTTATCCAATGTAGTGCTGATAACACCGGCAGGATAGCTTGCAGTAATTTCTACCATACCACCTTCCAAGTATTTGAACATACGTTTAGCGTGTTCCTTTTCCTGATCAGCTGTTTCAGTAAAAATAGCAGCAATTTGTTCGTAACCTTCTTTCTTTGCTACACTTGCAAAATAAGTGTAACGCATTCTTGCTTGTGATTCTCCTGCAAATGAGGTCAACAGATTCTTTTCTGTCTGAGTTCCCTTAACACTTTTAGCCATAATCTTTTCTCTTATTTAGTTAGTAAATTACGTATCAATTGTCGTTAGTCATTCTTATTAACAACACAAAAATAAAGATTTTGTTTGGTATTTACACACTTTTTATTCATTGTATTTATCTATGAAGGCATAGATAAAACCTATTTCCGGAAATATAATTCGGGAAAAACTTTATCTTTGTATTTGGTAAACATAAATACTTCCGACTATGAAGACAATAACTAAATTATTAATTCTCTCATTCATAATGATGGGAATTACAGCTTGTTACACTTCTATTCCGCTAAAGGTAGGTGAATCGGAGAATAATACGACCTATCAGGTCAGCTATCTTTTTGAGCACGATGGGTGCAAAGTATATCGCTTTTATGACAGAGGCAACTATGTCTATTTTACGACACGTGGGGATGTTACATCCATCAAGAACGATTCGACTCAAGAGCGCAGAGTTACAATCTATAGAGATACGATCTATTCAGGCAACAACGAACTAAAACCTTAATAGTTACCTGTGTAAGTCAGCGCCTTCAGTTTTTTCGAGATTCTGTATCATTCTGCACTATTTCTACCACAACTTCTTCTTCGTCAGTGTATGGATTTACAATCTCGGCTACTTCGGCGGCAGTCTTCGGCTTCACAGTAATACCTTCTTTGGTCTGCTCAACATACGCCATACGTCCGTCGGGTAGATAATAAAGATAGTCAACGCACACGCTTCGGCGCCCTGTGGCACCGGATTTTCCATCTATGGTAAGTATTGCATTATGATAGAACAGATAGTTTTGTCCCTTGAATTCAATGATTCCCGGATGTATGGTAAAGCTATTTTCTGCCATTCCTGTCAAGACTCCACGATAGGTCCATGGACCTTCCATACTTGGTGCCGTGGCATAACTAATGGTTTCACGCCCCTTACCCATCGATGCATAGGTCAGATAGTAAAGATTTTCACGCTTATGAATCCATGGTCCTTCCACAAATTTCGGCATTTTAAGAATCTCTATGTTTCCGTCCAGTTCTGTCATATTGGGTTTAAGTTTCACTAAGAAGCAGGTACCATTGCCCCAGCTCATCCATGGTGTGCCGTCATCATCCACAAAAACGGTCGGATCGATATCGTTCCACCATCCACGAGGACCGTTAGGAGTCATATCATCTGTAATAAGCGGTGTACCCCGAGCATCGATGAAAGGGCCTGTCGGACTATCCGACACTGCAACTCCTACCACCTTACTATTATATGGCGCACCCGCCTGTACCGTTGTATAATAATAGAATTTCCCGTCTTTCTCTACAACCTGGGAAGCCCATGCTTCGCCAACTCCCCATGAGAAATCCGTAGGCTTCAGCACACTTCCATGATCAGTCCATGTTTTCATATCTTTTGTTGAATAACACAGCCATTCGGTTATGTTAAAGTCCTGTCCTTCTTCAGCCTCATCGTGACCCACGTAGAGGTAAAGCCTCCCATTATGTACCATGGGCGCCGGATCGGATGTAAACTTATCCATAACTACCGGATTACCCTCCGAAGTAAATTTCACTTCATTACTTTTCTCGCCGCAAGCGGATAAGATCAGATATAAACTAACAATAAAAAGAGTGTTTCTCATGATAAAAACAATTAAGTAAGTAATTATATTTTTTTACATTTCATTGAACCGGTGTAAATTTATAAAGAAGTACACCATGGGCCGGAACATTGAGTGCCAATGGCTTCCGTCCTGTATCCAAGGTTCTTATATCCTTTTGTCTCCAGAGATCACGCACAGTTTGTTTACCCGTAATATTCAGTTTACCAAAATCACGGAAAGAGATATCAGCCTTTTCCCGGTCGAAATTACAGAAACCAACCGCCTTACTGCCATCTTCTAGTTCTTTCACATAAATACGTAATTCCCCTATTGAATATACACATGTGGCCTGTTTACCCAAAGGATCCTGATTAACAGCTATCACCTCATTGTTAGTCAGCAGACTCAGGGTAAAATCATCCATTTTCTCCAAGTCACAACCTATCAGAAGCGGTGCAGAGAATAAACTCCAAAGACTGAAATGGAGATACTGCTCATCAGGTTTAAGCTTGGTTTGGTGAGGATTTCCCCAACCTACAATACCTAGAACCAGCATGTCCGGATCATTCCAGTTACCGGGTTTCGCCCATGCAGCTGCACGGTCCTGAGAAAGAGCGATGCCTTTTACACTTTCCCAAGTATCGGTGATATCGTTAGTCGTGCGCCAGCACTGGCCGCCAACGGCATCTCCCCATTTCCAGACATCCCCCATACCATACTGACACAGGTTATAAACAATGTCCCTGGGCTGCTGACGCAAATAATCGCCCATAATCTTAAATGGCTTTCTACCGGCAATTGAATCCCCTCCCCCTTGAAACGCCAAGGAAGACACGCTGTAAGGATCCTTATCCAAATCACGGTCAAGTACTCCCCCGTAACTGCACCAGTCATATTTCAAATAATCAAGCCCCCATTCGCCATACATATCGGCATCTTGCTTTTCATAACCATAACTGCCTACACAACCTCCGCAAGTCCACGGACCAGGTGAAGAATAAATACCCACTTTCAGCCCAAGTGAATGTATGTAGTCCGTTAACCCTTTCATATCAGGAAATTGGGCATTAGGTATGATATTACCCTGATCGTCACGCAACCGTCCACCTCTGGTCCGGTCGTTGGGATCTCTGTGATGTTGCCATGAATCATCTATATTGATATAAGTCCAGCCATAATTCACTAAACCACTTTCAATCATAGCTCTTGCCGCTTGTTTCACTTTCTCAGCCGAGACTTCGTGTCCGAAGCAGTTCCAACTGTTCCATCCCATCGGCGGAGTAAGAGCAATTCTGTCACCACACTCAATACGAAGTTTTCTTTCTGCCGTTCCTTTCACATTTTTCGCCTGTAAAACCACTTCAAATGTACCAGCTTTGGTTAGCTTACCCGTAATCAAACCCGTTTCCGGGTGAATCTCCAGTCCTGCCGGTAATCCCTCCGCTGCAAATCTCATCGGACGATCTCCTGTAGCCGCTATCTGATATTGAAATGGCGAACCGGGACGCACTCCAAACACAGAGGCCCCATTAATTCTCGGCGTCGCGGGAGCGGGTGGAGTCAGTATATAAGGTTCCGTAGCAATGAATTTAAGTGTAGGAAAACTCTTCTTTCCTTTTGATATTATCTTTGCATCTGCCCAGTCGGCATGGTCATAGTAAGGCCCGTCACCACCATCAGCAACTATCAGCTCAAGCCTTTTGACTCCATCCAATGAAACCGAACATAATTTAGGCACATCTCCTGCCTTTACAATCCCACTGGACCAAAGCCTGGCTCCATCTCCTATTACAATAAATTCGGCAGACGTTTTATGCTCGATGATCTCATCATCCAGCCCTACCTGAGCCGTAAATGATACGGCTTTGCCATCCAATTGAATTGCTATCTCACTGACTGAATGTGTACCTACTCCACGTTCAAACGTTTGTCCTCCGATTGTCAAGGTTTTACCGTCAACCGATCTATTTTTCATAGCTACTCCATTACCTTGAGTCATAGCTGTCAGATCCAAATCATCAAGCCACACAGTATGAGATTGACCACATCCTGTAGTAATGGACGCTATTACAAACCCTACGAGGGTCAAAAACTGCTTCATATTATTCTTCATATTTTAAGATATTTCCAAATCATTGCCTCAAAAAACACTACAGTGATATCACCATTGATTCTCCCTCATAGACAATGCTCTTATTCACTTTTGACTGATAAATTCCAGTACCTGACTCCGGCGTTACAATTACAATATTAAAGTCCATTCTTTCCTTCATTCCTGCAAACGAACCTTTTCTGTCACTGATAGTAAGGGTCTTATCCGAATCATTCCACTTCAGATCAAACGTGCTGAACTGACCTTTCTCATAATTGTAATTGATTCCTTCGTCTTCATAAACAGAATAAGAACCATCAGCCCCCGGATAAATACGGATTTCCCACGGTTGTTCCGTCTCCTCCGATGCATATTGCTTCTGAGGTCCCAACGGCAATATAGAACCCGCTTTCACAAATAAAGGAGTCTTCATAAGATCCACATTTACATCTGTGAATATACCTCCCTTATGAGGTGTACCATTCCAGAAATCTACCCAGCCGGCCGAACATTCCGGAAGATAAACCTTCATTCGGTTAACACCGCTTTCTACCACCGGAGCCACCAATATAGAAGGTCCGAACATGAACTGATAGTTTTGTTCCAGTGCAAAACGGTCTTCAGGGAAATCCATCACCAACGGACGCATCAAAGTAGAACCATTGAATGAAACCGCAGCATTTTGTGAATAGATATAAGGAAGAAGTCTATAACGTAAATCCAGATACCGGGCAATGATATGTTCCACCTTTTCTCCATATCTCCACGGCTCGGTATTACTCATATAGCCATGCACACGCATCAGCGGGAAAAATGTTCCTGCCTGTATCCAGCGGATCAACTGTTCATGGTATCCGGTATTTGTATACTGGTCGCCCGGACGGAAGAACCCACCTGCATCATAAGTCCACCAAGGCAGTCCTGTCGCCATCTGCCCCAATCCCCCTACGATTTGCCGACGTAAGGTTTCCCAGTCATGTCCTACGTCTCCCGACCATGTGGCGGCTGCATAACGTTGCATTCCTGAAAATCCACTGCGAGTAAAAATCATAGCTCGCCTGTCAGGATCATCCTGACGTAAACCTTCATAGATTGTCTTGCTGACATACATCGGATATACATTCCGGTACACCTCTCCCGGAGTTTGTTCACGATTGATGCGACGGTTCTGCAAATCATCATTCTCCGGTTCAGTAGCATCCTGCCACCAGGCATCAATACCATATTTCAATAATCCGGTACGGAAATTCTGCCAATAGAAAGCCGCCGCGTCCGGATTGAAAAAGTCAATCCAGTCACTGCCCGGTATGTAATATCCCTTTTCCTTGGCTTGTTTTCCCACTTCGGACTGAGCATCGATTTTAGACCATACAGAGATCATCAGACGCACATCCATCTCATGAAGTTCCTTCATCATACTTCCCGGATCAGGATATCTGTCTTCATCAAACTTCATGGCATTCCAGCCATATTTTCCCCAATATTGCCAGTCCTGTACAATCATATCGATAGGCAATTTCCGTTCCCGGAATTCACGGGCATTCTCCAGCAATTCCGCCTGAGTATTATAACGCTCCCGGCAATGTATATATCCCAGAGTCCATAAAGGCATCATGGGGGCAGGTCCGGTCAGTTCCCGATAGCTGGCGATCACTTCATCTCCGTTACCGGCGAAAACCGTATAATCTAACATTTGGGCAACCGGAGAACGGAATACAGTCTCTTCTGAAACAGGACGCCAATATAACACAGGCTTATCATTACGTTCACCTTGCACTTCTATATCGTGCTTACCGGCTGTCAGCTCCACAATGGCAGAAGTAGTGGGAGGCAACCATAAATTATTGACATCCACAATCTTTTGTCCGTCGATAACCAGATAATACTTCCGTGCCATTCGTTGTCCCACATCCAGCAACAAAGAATAACTACCGGAGCGAGGTACTTCCACCGAAGCTGTAAACGAATAGGTTTGCCTGGTTTCCTTTACATTTCCACTCGTACCGGTGGTATTTACCGTAACAGCCTCTCCACTTGCATTGGCGGGAGTCAACTCGACAGATTTATCTGCCGGATTAAAATCCGTCAATCCATAGTTGTTCCACAGCAGCCCATAGCCTTTACTTGAAAGAATAAAAGGAATAGAAATCTGCGTATTCACCTGTGTCAAGCGCCGTGTCAATCCCCGGATATTTAGATAACCGTCCTGAAACTGCCCTGTACCATATATATATTCATCTTTCGGAGAAACAAAACGCTGTTCCACCTGATAGGTAGGTTCATTCTGTACAGAAGAAACCTTCATGAAACGCCCGCCAACTTTCTCTTGAAGAATGATACGCTTATTCGCATCTTTAAAAGTCAAGACTTCCGTACCTTTGTCGAATTCCACTGAAATTTCATCCAGAGATAGAACCAGCGATTGCTTATCTTCTGTAACTTCATATTCAGGAACAGGAAGTTTTTCTGTATAGATAAGCTCTTCCATAGGCGCCGAACCCGGTTGGGAAAACTGTACCCGGATAGCATTTTGATTTAATGGTATCAGCGAAAGCAATCCCTGTTTCAGTTCAAGAACGACTTTCTCTTTTTGCTTTGAAGCACATGCCGTATTCAACAAAACAACACAGAACAACAGGATGATTCCTGTTGTTATGATATACTTCCTTTTATTCCTCATAGTATTTAGTACAAGTTATTTAGAAAACATCCAATAATCAAAATACATAAGATTGGTAGCAGGCCGCCCCTTTACTACAAAATACAAATCATGTACTCCGATCACTTTTGTAATGTCAATAGTCCGTAAGTCCCAACGATCACTTCCTCCTGTACGCGGTACCTTCATTGTCCCTATCAGTTGCCCGTCGACACCATCCAGACGGATTTCCAGATTTACAGGATCATTATGTGTAGTTCCTATTCTGGCACTGAACTTCGTTGCACCGGTTGCCTTGAAATCTACACCGCGAACACAAGTATAACTACCATTCTTCATTGCCGTAACAAAAACACCCACCTGATCATTTTTGAAAGACTTGAACCCTTCAGAAAAAGCAATAGTCTCCGCTTCCGTTTTTACATACGGATTCAGTGTCGTAATCCCTTTTGTAATACCCTCTGTCATCTTCAGTTGAGGAATAGATCCGTCTTTGTTGAATTTAAGTTCCTCAACACATACCGAACGGTTGAATCCACCACCTCCGGGCAACTGTCCGTTATGATAGAAAAAGTAAGTTTTACCCTTGAAATCAATAACTCCCGGGTGGATGGTAAACGCTCCGCCACCGGCAGGCATCACTACTCCTCCATACTTCCATGGACCTGTAGGGGTATCGCTGGTTGAGTATCCGATATGCTCGGGCAGCGGACCTCCCGGCCAGAATAAATAATACTTCTTATCCCGCTTATAAAGCCAGGGGCCTTCTTCATACAGAGTGGCTCTCTGGGCATCGCCTTCGCGTTTACCAAACGATTCTGCTACCAAAGGTACACGCACAATATCCCCACTATAAGAAATCATATCTTCATTCAACTTCACATAATACAGGTTGGGATTTCCCCAATACAAATAAGCCTGTCCGTCATCATCAATAAAAACAGTCGGATCAATGTCTCCCCATTCACTCTGAACCAATGGCTTTCCAAGCGGATCATAGAAGGGACCATAAGGACTATCAGCTACCGCCACACCAATTGCACCTCTATTGTTTATATTCGAAATCATGGGTACGTACATATAAAACTTACCATCTCTCTCAATGCATTGTGGAGCCCATGCATCCCCTTTTGCCCAACTAAAATCAGTATATGATAACACAGCGCCATGATCCGTCCAGTTCACCATATCACTGGTCGTATACAATCGCCAGTCATTCATCGTAAACCAGGTAGAATTATCCTCATCATGGGTAGTATAAAGATATACTTTATCATTATATACCATTGGGGCCGGATCAGCCGTATAATTTGTCTGAATGATTGGATTTTGTGCCAATCCCGAAGTACTCACCACTACCAATAGCGATGAAAGGAATAAAGATTTCATTTTATCCATATTGCTTTTTTTAGTTTGATTATTCTACAATTAATATTTCATGAATATCAAGATATTATTTATTAATAGTCACCCTATCATTGGCCCTCTCGTAGTCAAAGTAATCAACGTCGACATAACCTCCCAACGATTTTGTTGCATAGTTAAAGATGGCAAACTTACTTCCCATAAACAGTTTTGTATAATCAAAACGCATTTTGAAATCCGTTCCGATCTTCTTCCATTCCTTATTGTCCAGGCTGTAATAGAAAGTAGCAATATCCCGCTTCGGAGTAAAATCACCTTCTATACGCAAATAAATGATATTCTGATTAAGTTCTACCTGTTCCTTTTCCTCTACATCCACACTTGCGATAGCTTTATTGGGAGTATTATCAAAGTTGACTACATTGGTAGACATTACAAGTCGTTTTGCATCTCCCTCCTTCACCACAGACAAAAGTCCGGAATGTCCATTGAATGCACTGAAACCTGCCACATCGCCATCTTTCATATTCGAAATATCAAGCGAGACAGTAGCCTTACATTTCGGTCCTTCCATACGCTGTGTAATTGTATTCGGAGCAAGATACAGATTATCAACCACCCGGCTGGTTTCTAAACGTAAATATCCCGGTCGTTCTGTGAGCGACCACTTGTCATCCACCGGATTGTGATTCCATTGCCAATAGAGTGAAAGTTTCTCTCCGTTGAAATCATCACTTCCAAGTATTCCTTTGGTATTTTCAGTCGGATATATCTCTTTTTCCATCGTCAAAGGCACATGTCCATTTTCATCTCCCAGCATCGGCCATCCGTCTATCCAACGGCAGGGCATAAGAGTAGGTACCCGGCCTATTCCTCCGCGATCCTGAAAAATAACTCCATACCAATCTCCTTCTTCCGAGTCAATAATACAACCTTGACCTACTCCTCCATAACCATCAAAATCATGTTCCAGGATAACCTTCTTCTCATAAGGCCCTGTTATCTTGTCTGCACGATAACATACTTCCCTGCGCACCCGACCGGGGATACTCCAATCCATAGAAATCATCAGCAAATAATACTTTCCGTTATGTTTCACAACCTGACTTCCTTCCAGCAAGCCTTGTTCATCAGCATCCCGTTCAAAAATCTTCATACTGACTCCATCGGGTTTCACATCCGACAAGTCACTCTTCAACTCCTTCAACTCACCGGTTCCATAAAATACATATACTCGGCCGTCATCATCAAAGAACAAAGAAGCATCATGAAAATGCTGTGTTCTCGATAATAGTTCCCACTTCCCGGCCGGATCTTCCGCCGTGAATATATACGACCGATAGGGTACATCATTTGGCGAGAATAATACATAGAATTTACCATTATGATAGCGTATGGAAGATGCCCATTGTCCGCGTCCATAAACAGTTCCACCAATCAAATCATACTTTGAGTTATCAGTCAGCTTATCGAAGACATAGCTCACTGTTTCCCAATTCACCAAGTCTTTTGACCTCATAACAGGTCCACCGGGCATCAAGTGCATGGTGGTACTTATCATATAATAATACTCTCCTGCACGCGTAACGGACATATCCGGTACATCAGCATAAATTACAGGATTACGATACGTCCCCTTCACCGACGTTTCCGAACCGGAACACCCCATCAGTAATGAAGCAACAGTCAGCCATGCTAACATCATCTTATTCATGATACTCTTAATCTTTAAAATCTATATTTCCAAATAACACTAGAATTTCACACTAACTCTTTTCCCTTTGTAGTCAACAACTTTCCGAGTTCCATCTTGAAGTACGATTGTGAACTTTCTATTATTCAACATTCCCTTATATGCACCTTTTCGAGCCCCTATGGTCAACTGGCGTGATGTATTATTCCATACGACAGGAATCTCTGTATATGCTCCCAGTTCATAATTATAGTTATCAAATTCATCCTCATAAAGAACAAAGGAACCATCGGCACCGGCATATACTCTCAATTCAAGGTTATCCCACGGTTTTTCCGTTGCATACTGCACCTTAGGACCCATTGGAATAATACTGCCTGCCTTGACATACAAAGGAATGACATCGATAGTCGTTTCCTTTTCTATTTCCTGTCCACCGTCATGCTTTTCATTCGTCCAGAAATCATACCAGGTAGCACCCGCCGGCAAATATGCCTTTGCGGACTTAGCCTGCATAAAGTCTACCGGAGCTTTATCCTCAAACTTCTGAGCATTATTTCTATTCCAACCATCATTCTCATTTACCTTCACTACCTTTTCCTGAGTGTACTGCGCACTGACCACCGGCGCTACAAGAATGGATTTACCAAACATATACTGGTCTTTTATATCCCATACATTCTTATCACCGGCAAAATCCATAACCAAAGCACGCATAAAGCTCGATTGACGTTCAGTCACTTCCCAAGAAGTGGAATATATATAAGGCAACAAAGAATAACGCAGATTAATCATCTTTTCAATAGCATCATATACAGGTTCGCCTTTTTTCCCAAATTGATAAATTTCTCTCGGTGTATCTGCTCCATGCGAACGCATCATCGGAGTAAATGTCCCGAATTGTAGCCAACGTACATATAATTCCTGAAACATTGGATTCTTAGGTGCACTCCCGTCATTCCAACTCTTGTTATAATGTCCGGCAAAGAAACCACCAATATCAGTATTGAAATTAGGATTTCCGGTAAGAGTAAAGTTTAAGCCTGCCGGAATCTGATTACGCAGTGATTCCCAGGAAGATCCGATATCTCCCGACCATACATTGGCTCCGTAACGCTGCTGCCCGGCAAATACGGAACGGGTAAGAATAAACACACGTTTATCGGAAGTTACTGCACGCTGGTTATCATATACTCCACCTACTGTCAACAGCGGATAAGCATTGCGTACTTTACGGAATGAACCCAGATAAGTCTTCGTATTAAAGTCTTCCGGTTTCCAGTCTAAATGGTCAGGTTCTGTAGAATCCATCCACCATCCATCCATGCCTAATTTAAAAATGCCTTCATTCAGATATTTCCAGTAGATATCACGAGCTTTTGGATTATAGGCATCGTATACACGTACTTCGGAGGGATATTCCATATCGGGTGGCCAAGTTTCAAGTCCCGACTGAGGCCATGTAGAGAAGTTAAACAGCATACCTTTCTTATCCAGTTCTCTATAAGGTTTGGTCATTGGTCCAAACGAAGACCAGATAGAAATCAGCATGTGCGCATTCATTCCATGTACATCATTAATCATCTTTTGAGGTTCGTTGAACAACGGATTTTTGAAATCCATAGCATTCCACAAATAATTGTGTCCCCAGTATTGCCAATCCTGAATAATTCCGTCAAGAGGAACACCTAATTCACGATATTTTCGCACCACTCCTACTGTTTCTTCCTGACTTTTATAGCGTTCCTTGCTTTGGAAATAACCGTAAGTCCACAAAGGAAACATGGGTACCTGTCCGGTCAATGCACGCATTTGTGCAACTACACCATCAGCATTTCCGCCATACATGAAGTAATAGTCTATACAATCTCCTACTTCAGATTGAAAAGACGTCCCTTCCCCTTTATCAGCAAAGTTAGTTGGTGAATAATTATCCCAGAAAAGACCATATCCTTTCACTGACTGTACAAATGGAACCACGTCCTCCACATTGCCCTGTACAAGGTGTTTGGTTTGATTACGTTGTGACATTTTTCCATTCTGGAGGATTCCTAATCCATAAAGAGGTTCATCTTTATCCAAAATAAACGATTGCTTGATTGCAAACGTTTTTGTTCCTGCATCATCAAAATCAGTGAACTCAGGCTTTCCTTTTTCACTGAGCAACGGCTCTCCTTTCGCATTAAAGAAAGACACAACACCAGATTCCAAATTAAGAGCAATCCCCATTTCACTACTTTTCAGTCTTACAATATTGCCTTCCTTAGTAACGGCAGTCTTCACCTTCTGAGGAGTTTCTATTACAGAAAGACTCTCCTTTGTATACTCCCACCCATTAGGAGATTTTAGTATTCTTACAATTGACGGAGTATAGAATTGCAATTCTACATCTACAGAATTAATGGTTGCCTTAATTCCCTCAGGAATTTGCTGATAATCTTGCCCCGCAAGTGGGATACAACAGCACAGCGCCATTAATATTAATACACTTTTAATTGATTTCATGGTATTTATTACATTTAATGATTAAAATTCGCATTCCATAATTTTGTACGATACAAAAATAACTGCATATCACTATACACCTTTTTCAATATTAGATATTTGACTTTCAATATTAGATAAATTGATGGCTATCAATCATAATATTCCATCAAATAACCATAATAATAAGCTTGATTGCCATCCATTGTATATTCATCCAATGTTCTTGCCCCCCAAGAATCAGCACCTCCTACGCCATGAATATTCAAATCAATATTCACATTCACATAATCGCGTTCGGGTAGTTCATAAGCATGTCTGCTCTTTTCCAAATCTTCCTCACCATACGGCCACACACGAAAGCAGAGCGGTTGCAAACCTGTCACTTTTATCGTTCGGCCCTCCTTATCATTCAGTGAAAACCAACGGATATCACATCTGTTTGCATTATCCTGTGGAAAAGCATAATCCGTGACAAAACTATTGAGATCCGTTGCATAACAACCGACTAAAGCAGCCGTTTTCCTATCCGGATAGTTCTCAAATTCACCACGACCATACCATTTGACATAATCCATGGAAGAAGGTAAACGCATCCTCATTCCAAACTTAGGCATTAATGGGATCTTTTCTTTTTCCGGTTTATAGAAAGCTTCAACTTGTATCTTTCCGCTCCCATTTACAGTATAGCGCAATTGATAAGCAGCACCTACCATAGGCAACGACATACTAACCTCCACTACAGCCAGCCCATTCTTCACAGAATAATCCACACCTTCGACTACACGTTCACCAGCAGCGTTTTTCCATATTCCTAAACGGTTATTATAACCATTATTCATCTGATTACTATTCGCCGGTTTCCAGAAATAAGGTTCCAAAGGGGCATATAGAATTTCCGTTCCATCATTTTTCCAACTTGTCAAAGCACCGGATTTCACATCTACAATGAAACAATTCAATCCAGCCATTATCTCAATAGCAACCGGTGACGCATTCACTTCAACACTTCCCCCTTCCAAGGTAATAGACTCCGGCTTGGCCATATTCACCAAAAATTGCTCCTTACTAATAACAAAGCCTTTTTCAGCCCAGCATGTACTCTGTTTCAGCTTGGCAAATACATTCAGGAAAAGCTCACCCGATCCCGTGAAAACGGGAATATCCAAATGATCTCCAGCTACAAGCGGTACTTCTCCCGACTTTACAAGTTCACCATTCTGCAACCATTCATACTCATAATCGAACTCATCCAAAGCCGTAAATTCATACTTATTGGTGAGACGTACCTTATTCGGCCCTTCAAGTGAAAAACCAATATTCTGATACACTTTCTGAACCTGATAATAGTGTGGGTGAGGAACACGGTCAGCTCCAATTAAACCATTAAAACAGAAATCCCCATTATTAGGAAAATCACCGAAATCTCCTCCATAAGCCCAGAATTCACCTTCCTTCAATAGCAAAGAACCTGAATTCTCCACTCCTTTCTTATATTCCGGATTTATCTTCTTTGCAATTCCCTGATCGACCCAATCCCAAATAGCCGCACCTGAAACGTGGTCATTAGCCTCAATGACATCCCAATACTCCTGCAAATTGCCTACTGAATTTCCCATGGCATGAGCATACTCACGCATAAAGATAGGTTTATCACGTTTTTCCCGGGCATATTCCTTAAACTTTCCGGGAGTATAATAAGAAGGATCATTAAAAGCCGATACAGAAAGATCGGTATCGCTAAAAATAATACGTGAAGCATCTATGGCCTGTATTGTATCTGCCATAGCCTGCATATTGCGTCCGGCACCTCCTTCATTACCCAAAGACCAAAAGACCACACAAGGGTGATTCTTATCTCGTTGTACCAATGCAAGTGCCCTGTCTACATGCGCTAACGTCCATTCCGGGTTATCACCAAGTATTTTATTACCTAAACCATAATCATGACTTTCCTGATTAGCCTCATCCATCACATAGAAACCATATCTGTCACACAATTCATAAAACAACGGGGAATTAGGATAGTGTGCAGTACGGATCATATTAATATTGGCTTGTTTCATCAGTCTCAAATCCTTTTCCATAGTCTCCCTGTCCACAAGTCGGCCGGTGCGTGGATGATGTTCATGGCGATTCACTCCCTTCAATTTAACAGGCTGTCCATTAAACTTAAATACATTTCCATCAATCTCACATTTCCATATTCCTATATGTGATTGAAACTCCTCAACCACCTTCTTACCATCGTAAAGCCTAATTTCAACATCATACAAGTTTGGCTTTTCCGCCGACCATAGCTTCGGATTTTCCACAACAGATGACAAAGTATAGCAGCCTGTGGATGTTGCCGGCAAATTCTTTACAGGAGTGATTAACCGTTTCACAAATCTTTCCTCATCCCGATTCTTCCCTTTTAATAGAACCTCAAGACTCAGTTTTCCCGATTTACTGTCCGACAAGTTTCTTAACCAAACTTTTGCCTTAAAACCGGCAAACGAAAGATCATCTGCCAGATCGGTAGTCAGCGAATAGTCTTTTATATGGATTTTAGGGCGTACCCATAACTCTACCGGGCGATAAATCCCACTAAAACGCCACATATCCTGATCTTCCAGATAGCTGCCATCCGACCAACGGTATACCTCTACCGCCAGACGGTTTTGCCCCTCATTTACATATCCGGTAATATCAAACTCCGCCGGAGCCATGGAATTCTGGCTATATCCTACTTTTTTCCCGTTAATCCATACATACATAGCCGACTTAACTCCTTCGAAGTGCAGATACAATTGCTTATCTTTCATATCCTCCGAAACATCAAAAGTTGTCACATAAGACCCCACCGGATTGCGATTCTCATAACTAAAAAAATGCTTGGGAGGTTCTCCTGTCACTTTTGGCTGGTCTTTCTTAAAAGGATATGTCCAATTGGTATAAATAGGTTTTCCATAACCTTGTAACTGCCATGTCCCCGGTACAGAAATGTTATCCCAGCCACTCACATCAAAATTATTTTTATAAAAGTCCGACGGCCGACTTTACGGATCGGGAGACCAATAAAACTTCCACCTCCCGTTCAAAGACACAATCTCTTCACACGAGGATTTCCCGGACGGCAACGTCAATGTACTGTGATACTCCTCTTTATTGATACCTACCACGCGAGGATTTTCCCAATCAGGCACTTGCTGTGCACGCATCTGAAAGGTAAAACAAACAGTTAACAGAAATATATAAATTCTCATACTCATCATTTTATAACAGCTACAAATCCTCCACGCGGCAAACATTTTATTTCCAAATTCATTTCGTCTTCTGACAAAGGAAGATTTTCTTCAATAGCAAAGCTTCTGTCATCTGTACCATCCTCAAATAAAGTTATCTTCTTACCGGCAACGGAAAGGTCTTTCAGCGAAAAACAAAGGGTTTTCGGTTCATTGGTTCCATTAATCCCTGCAATATACCATATATCCCCTTTGCGCCGTGCCATAACAACCTCCATACCCGGATAGCCGGTCAAAAGCTTCGTATCATCCCAGGCTGCCGGCAAATCCGATAATAACTTCTTTACAGGTTCCGGCATATCATAGTAAACCGAAGGCCTGTCTGGCATATGCTGCAAGGCCGACTCAAAAATTATCGGTAATGCCAATTCATGACCATAAGAGGTGATATGCGGATGCTGAGAATCAGAGAAAGTGCCCGGAGTATAATCCATTGGGCCTACGACATTTCTCGTAAAGGGTAAGGTAGCATTGTGTTCCGCAGCCCGATTCGTCAAAACCGGAGTGTTATTGTACCATTCCGCCCCATATACTCCCTCCACCGACATCATGTGAGGATACGTACGTTGCCATCCGCGAGGAATAGTGGCACCATGAAAGTTAAGCATCAATTTATACTTCACGGCATCTTCAAGCAGATCTATATAATAATTCATTGTAGAAACACTATCACCCGAGAAGAAGTCAACTTTAATGCCGGCAACTCCCATATCGCTTAACCATTTATATTCCTTTTCCCTGTCTGCCTTTTTATTCAGACGAAAGAGAGGACCGGGACCTATCCAGTTCGTGCTCGAATTATACCAGACCAAAGGTTTAATACCTTGACTCAAAGCATATTTCACGGCATCTTGGATATTTCCCCCATTTCTCATTACATCCCATTCCCAATCGATCAAATCATAAGGCCACTTCATCTTGACTGCCAGGTCAATGTATTCCTTCACGATTTGATAATCTTGAGAACCATGGTTATATGCCCAATAAATCCACGACACCATTCCGGGTTTTATCCATTCCGTATCCTCCACCTTAGAAGGGTCAGACACATCCGTCACCAGTGTAGACTCAGTAATATCAGCTAAAGAACCAGCAATAAGCAATCGCCATGGAGACTCCCACACACCGCTAAAAGCAAGTTTTTTATCGCCCAATCGCACCTGATAATTATCGCGATTATCCCCATTATACAGAAAAGAGCCACAATGCCCCCGTCTGATATTAGCCTCCGTAATCAGCACAAACACAGAATCCCGTGGCTCTATAAGCGCCGGATATCCCCAAAGGTCAACCTCCGGGCGATTGGCAAGCTTACCGTCAATAGACAACGGGAAAAACTTTTCATAACCCGGATCATATTGTTGTATCCATCTTTTACTCCCTTGTGGCAAGGTGTACGCCGTATATTCATTAATGATATGTTCTTCATCCGAAATAGCCTTAAGCCCATACTTAAATGCAATCCCATCGTTGTACACCCTAAACGTTACCTCCAAAGTTTGCCCTTCATTGTTTTCCAGAGAGTAAATCCGTTCGGAAGCCTCATTCACACAATGGCTCCGTTTTCCCGTAATCATCCTATAATCATCAATCACGGATTTCGGTTCCGAAACTGATTTCAGTCTTAAGTTACCGGCAAACTTTTGCGCATCTGTTTCCAATCCCAGTTCGGAACGAAAAAGAATACTATCTCCCTTGTAATGCACAACGAAAGCGGCTTTTCCATAATCGCCATCCTTTGTTGTTACTACCCCAACCTTTAAGGCTCCGTCAGGAGAAATAGTATCAAATGTTGCCGAGTGGCACGAACTGATTATAACAGCTATTACAATCCCCCATGTTTTTCTAAGTAAGTTCATAAACATACATATTTAGTTAGTACACTACCCGATATGTTCCCCAAAAAGACTTTTATTTATCTATCACCGTCGATTCCGGAACCAACAATCGTACTGCAAAAATCCCTCCTGCTGTAGTATCCGGCTTACTCTGGAACCTAACCGTAATTTTATCTTTCGATTTCAGCAAAGTGGCCGGAATATTATATTCCACATTGCAGAACAAGTCTTTCTTCCATTTCCCGACAATATTTTCCGTAGCGATAGTTTGACCATCAACCAGAATATCAAAGCTCCTACTACCAGACTCAGCTCCCCAATAACGGACCATCAATGAGAGATTCTCATTTCCTTTCGTGGTCAGTGTATATTCGAAATATCCTCCATTACGGGCATCACGCCACGCCTCACCGGCATGTACTCCACGATGCGAATCCTGAGTTTTCATTGCATGATCCGACTCAGGTTGTTGCTCACCCGATGATACCATATCCACAGTACGCTTGTCGAGTATCATTCTCCCATTCTCTTCAGCTTCTACGGCTTGTTTATATTCCCTAAATGCGGGCTCGGGCATTGATAACCAATACATCATATAGCGGCTATCATGAATTCCATAGAATGGTTCAAGCATCAGATTCTTATATTTTTCCTGAGTAAACAAACCGGAAACAGTAAAACTAAAAGATTTTCCTTCGACCGGCTTCATACGATTCAATTTATTCAGAATATCACTTCTTTCCCCTATGATATAAGGTGCATCAAAAAGTGAAACCAGAGATCCGTGTGCAATATGCTCCCAACGCCCATCTCCGGCGATTAATCCGGGCATATTTTCCGTTCCCGTCCTCGCACCTAACAATATAGGGCCACGCATGATCGAGATAGCGTTAGGTACATTAGGCAATTCTTCAATTCTCACGGTCATCGGAGTTTTTATTTCTACCACATCTCCTTTTGACCATTGGCGATCAATGGTTATATAAGAACCTGGTTGTGCATTTTTTGCATAATCAATTCCATTGCAGACCACCTGCATTTTTCCCAGCTCCACCCACGAGGGATAACGTATCAGCAGTTTAAACTGCGTTGTTTTAGAAGGATTAACAGTCAGCGTAGTCCCTTCTTCATTCGGAAAGTCCGTTTCTTGTACAATCTTAATCTTTTTCTCTTTCCAGTTTAATTCGGAAGGTATAAAAAGATTCACATACAGAGCATTATCCGCCGTATCATGGGTATAAATAAACTGCCCGTATTTACCATGATTCTCCATACCGGTACCTACACAACACCACATTGCTTCTCCCGGTGCCGAATAAACACGATAATGCGAGGGGCAAGCAGGTGTGAAATATACGTATCCCCCATGTTCAGGATGCTGAGTAGAAAGGATATGATTATACATGGCACGTTCATAAAAATCGGCATATTCCACTTTGGGATGGATACGGAACAGACCTTCGGTAAGTTTCAGCATATTGTTAGTATTACACGACTCCGGTCCCTGACGTTCGTGCATATAATCGGAACATTTTCCTGCTTCGGGAAAATGCTCACCCCGGCTATTTCCGCCTAATGACAAAGAGCGATGAGAAACTACAGTCTCCCAGAAAAATTCAGCAGCAGTCATAAATTCATTGTAATCCGAAGCGGTTTTCGAATTAAGTTCGGCCACACGTTGATATCCCACGGCTTTAGGCACTTGCGTATTGGCATGCTTGTTATCCAGGTTATCAATGCGCCTTGCCATACTATCGAAAATCTGCTTGTGTGAGAAGCGCTTCGCCGTATCGAGGTATTTGGGATTGCCGGTCATTTGCCAGGCATCCGCATACACTTCATTCATACCACCGAATTCATTATCCAGCATACGCTCCATTTGCCGGCCGTCTAAATTAGAAATAACGTCGACGCCCCAGTCACAGAACTTCAAGAAGATCTTTTTCGCTTTTTCATTTTTACCGTAAAGCCAGGCATCCCGCAGTCCGGCATAGGTTTTATGCATATTATACCAGGCCACCCAGTAGTTCCATACAATGCCTACATTTCCTTTTCTTATTTCTTCCGCAAACTTCTTACTGTTCGGAAAGCCGCAAATAGAACCGTCATCATTAGCCTGCTGTACACGCGCAAATTCAGAAACCATATAATCCATGCGTTTTTTACACTCCTGATTACCTGTAGCGGCATAATGAATGGCTAAAGCGCTCAAATAGTGCCCACCGATATGCCCGTCAAGACCGTCTTTTTCCCAGTTACCATACGTTTCCGCTTTCTTAGGTAATCCTGCTTCACGCAGGAAAGGGGCCAGCAGACGATCGGTATCATATTGAAGCAGAACCTTAACGTTCAAATCACAGGCATGCTTAAAGGGGCCTGCAGTTATTCTCACATCTCCCAAAGGAAAAGTGTTCGAATAAAGCGCGTCCTGCGCAGCAAGGTTTGTAAAACTAATCGTTATCAGTAACAATAGAATCCATTTTTTCTTCATTTCCTAATCCTTAAATTTATTTCCATTTATAATCATACTTCCATACGATCTGGCACAATGCAAAAATAGGCCTATTGTATTATAGTCATTGTCAATTCCAGACATTTGATTTTAGATTTCAGATAAAACTTACCGCAGCTCTACTGTACTTACTCCGTACATTTTTCAAAAGATGTAACATCAGGAAAGAAACATGTAACATCATTATTGGGCTGAGAAAACAGAATGCCGTATGTTTGCAACATAAAATTCAGAACCATGAAAAACATTGCAATCATCTTAGTATGCGCATTAGCGTATTGCTTCGGGGTACAGGCCCAAAGTAGTATCCCCCACTCCCAGGCCGGTTTCGACGTAGAAAAGACAGGAATAGCCCAAGGGAAAATAGAAACGGTGACTTATAATTCTAAAACCGTCGGTACAAAGCGGAAAGCACTGGTTTATACCCCTCCCGGCTTCAACAAGAGTAAGAAATACCCCGTACTTTATCTGCTGCACGGTATCGGTGGCGATGAACTGGAGTGGTTCAATAATGGCAAACCACAAATCATTCTCGATAACCTGTATGCCGAAGGTAAACTAACACCGATGATCGTAGTACTCCCCAACGGAAGAGCCATAAAAGATGACCGCACTACGGGCAATATCATGGCTCCGGATAAAGTGGAAGGCTTCGCCATTTTTGAAAAAGATCTGCTGAACGACCTGGTTCCTTTTATTGAGAAGACATATCCTGTAATCAAGAATCGAGAGAGCAGGGCCATCGCAGGACTGTCAATGGGTGGCGGGCAATCCCTAAACTTTGGTCTGGGAAATCTGGATAAATTTGCTTGGGTAGGAGGATTCTCATCCGCTCCCAACACCAAAGCACCCGAAGTGCTTGTTCCAAATCCGGAAGCTACCACACAGCAACTAAAACTGCTGTGGATATCCTGCGGGGACAATGACAACCTGATGTCTTTCAGCGAGCGTACCCACCTCTACCTGCAACAACATCGGATTCCCCATATCTTCTATGTGGAGCCCGGAGGTCACGACTTCAATGTATGGAAAAATGACCTCTACCTGTTCTCTCAATTGCTATTCAAGCCTGTAGATACGTCAAGCTTCGACAAATACGGCCTTCACGGAGTACGTGCAGAATCCAACGTACGGAACTCCAAATATCCGCAACTGACGGCAGACCACCGCGCTATTTTTCGCATAAAAGCCCCGGATGCACAGAAAGTACAGATAGACCTGGGACGGAAATACGATATGGTCAGACAGGAAGGAGGTATCTGGGAAACGGTAACCGATTCTTTGGGTGAAGGTTTTCATTACTATTCACTATTGATTGACGGAGTAGCGGTAGCCGATCCCGGAAGTGAGACTTTCTATGGCATGGGACGCATGGCAAGCGGCATTGAAGTTCCTTTCAAGGGTGGAGAATATTATGCACTGAAGGATGTGCCACATGGTGATATCCGCATGAAACGCTACTATTCGGAAGTAAGTCGTTCGTGGAGACGCTTCTTTGTATATACACCTGCCGGATATGACACCCACACGGCTGAAAAATATCCTGTTTTATACCTGTTGCATGGTGGCGGAGAAGATGAACGCGGCTGGGCTACGCAAGGTAAAACCGATCTGATAATGGACAACCTGATCGCTGAGGGAAAAGCTAAACCGATGTTGATAGTGATGCTCGACGGCAATATGGCTTCTGCCGGATTCAATGCCGGTGCCTTGAAAGCATTCGAAGCTGAGTTGACGCAGGCTGTCATTCCATTTGTAGAAGAGAATTATCGTGTAAGAAAAGAACCGGACAGCCAGGCACTTGCAGGCCTCTCTATGGGAGGTATACAGACGCTTTATGCCGGTTTATACCATACAGATATGTTCGCTCATCTCGGTGTATTCAGTTCCGGATGGCTACCTTTCTACCAGAAAGTAGCAAACGACCAATACGAGTTTATCAACAAGAATAAAGCGGCAATAGACTCCCAACTAAGATTACTCTGGATTGCCATGGGAGGTAAAGAAGATATAGCCTATCAGAACTGTCAGAATATGCTTAAAGAGTTTGATACGCTAAAACTGAAGTATACATATTCCGAATATCCGGGTGGGCACACCTGGCCGGTATGGAGGAACAATCTGTATAATTTTGCACAATTATTATTCAATAAATAACAAAAGATACATTAGAAAATAATCTATATTCCCATTCAATACTTACAAGGATTATCACAAATTTATCTGATTTTGAAATTCAAATATCTAATATCGAAAGCCAATCATTCTTCGATAGCTTACTTTTGTCGCATAGTGTCCTATTGAACAAATAATAACATAAGTATTTACGTATAAAAAAGATTAGATTGGTTATGAAAAGAATTCAAGTCATTTTATCATTATTTGCTATTGTCCCCATGTTTGCAATAACAAAAGCAATAGCCGGTAATAATAATCAGCCCAAAACGTCCAAGTTTGTTTATCATGGAGCTGGTAATCCGTATCTACCGTTATGGGAACATTTGCCGGACGGAGAACCCCGTGTTTTTGAAGACCCCGACAATCCGGGAAAGTTTCGCGCTTACATCATCGGTTCGCACGATGTCCGCTTCGGCAGTTATTGCGGGCCGGACATCAGAATGTGGTCAGCACCCGTAGAAGATTTATCAAGCTGGCGTGACGAAGGAGCTATCTTTACCTATCAGGTAGAAGGACAATGGGATGTGATGTACGCTCCCGACCTTGTTGAAGTGAAAAGGAAGGACGGCACAAAAGAATATTATCTGTACCCGCATAGCCGCGGTAGAGACAGAGAAGCAATGGTTGCCAAAGGAAGCCGTCCTGACGGGCCTTTTACCCCCATCAACCTGACTGCCGATGGTACAAAAACCCTACCCGGAAGTATTCTAGGATTCGACCCGTCGGTATATATCGAATATATCACAGACCCGAACGATCCAGATTATGAAATTGGGTTCAGAGCTTATGGATACTGGGGATTCCAACGTTCATTAGCAGCCCAACTGGATCAGAATACCATGTATTCCGTACGCCCGGGAACAGAGGTTATTCCTTATTTTATGCCAGCAGGCGTTCGCAAAGGTAACAACCGCAGTCCGAAGAATATTTCATATCCGCATATCTTTCCCGGAGAGGACCTCGAAGCATTCAACTTCTTTGAAGCTTCATCCATACGTAAGATCGGAAACAAATACGTGACCATCTATAGCGGACATTCAGGCCCCGACTATGGATTGGGCAGCTCCAACTCCACTTTGCGTTACGCTTATGGTGACTCCCCACTGGGACCATGGAAAAGCGGCGGCGTTCTGGTCGATTCGCGTGCCCCGGTGTTAAATCAGGATGGTTCACACCTGCAAACAACTAATGCAGGACACAATACACACGGAAGTATAGAACTCATTAACGGACAATGGTATGTATTCTATCACCGTCCGCCACGGGGATTCGGCAACGCACGCCAGTCAATGGTAGCCCCAATCCATGTAGAATGGGATAAGAAACCGGTGTCGGAAGGCGGTAAAGTTTCCATCAGAGCCTACGATCCGTATGCAAAAAATAAAATCTGGACAGCCAAAGACAGCCAAGGAAATGAATACAAAGGAGCAGAAGTAACCTCGGAAGGATTCCATATATTCGGCCTTGATCCCTATCAGTATTATTCCGCGGGATTTGCATGTTATCTCTCCGACGGACGTATCCAACAGGATTCATGGGACATCTGGGATAATCATGCCCCCATCACAAACGTGAAAAACGGCAATATAATAGGATATAAATACTTCGGTTTCGGCGGATTGAATAAAGACAAACTGGGTTTGAAAGCTTTCGAAGGAACCAAAAAGGGAAACCAAACAGCCTTCAACCTCTTCCTTACACCCAAAACATCAAAAACGTTTAAAGTGAATGTTTGGTTAGATGGTCCGTGGGATAACGAAACCTGGAAAGGGACGAAGATAGGCGAAATTGTTGTTCCTGCCAACTCGGCGCAGAAAACGGAACAGTTTACAATTGATGTATCGAAGTTTGTTGACCACCTGGACAAGAAACATGCAATCTATCTCGTTGCTGAAAGCGAAGAAACGGGCAATCTTTTCGATTTAGCCGGCTTGGGATTCAGCTCAAACAAGAAGAAGATCACTCGCCCTATTGTCCCCAAAGTAAATATAGAGGTCAATGGAAAAGCAATCGAAGTACCGGCAACTCCTGTACGTTCTACTGAAAGCAATGGTATTACCGGCTATGACATCTATGAAGCTGTTTACAAACTTCCGGCCGGAACTACCGGAACCCCTACTGTATCGGCATCAGCGACTGATAAGAATGTGAAAGTAGAGATTATCCAGGCAACATCGGTTTCCGGAACTGCTATTGTGAAATTCGATTATAAAGGGGTGGTTAAAACATATAAGGTTGTGTTTAAGTCTCTTATGGCAGAAAGTAAATAGAACTTTACGATTACAGATTACGCATAAAAGTTTCAGGAAGTGCTACCATCGAATGATAAGTAGCACTTCTTTTAGATTACAGATATTTGATTTAGATTTAATAGGGTATTCCATCAGAGTTCATCCTAAAAGTGCTATATTTGCCTCTGTATACAGTTTTAAAATCCATCAAAATGAACATTGAAGAATTTAGAGAATACTGCCTGTCATTAAAAGGGGTTCATGAGAAAATGCCGTTCTCAAATATTCCCGATAAATACAGCCGTGATGTTCTATGCTTTTATGTAGCAGATAAATGGTTCTGCTTTGTAAATATCGAAGCCTTTGACTTTTGCTGTATCAAATGCAAGCCGGAAGAATCGGGAGAATTACAAACTACGTATATAGGAATAAAACCGGGATGGCACATGAATAAGAAATACTGGATCAGTGTTTACTTCAATCAGGATGTACCTGACGAAAAAATAAAAGAACTCGTAAGGAAGTCTTATGACATTGTTGTCAAAAGCCTGACAAAGAAAGAACGGGAAATGCTACTATCAAGTGATGAGTAGCACTCCCGGCATTAATATGATATATATGAATTCTACAGAGTTATGAAAGTTTTCTATACAGTCGCCAATAGTATCCACCAATAAACAATATCAGTAATAATGTAATGCCAAAAGCCCAATAATTAACTACACGGGATTCGGCAACAAGCATATAATCACTGTCCAAAAGACGAAAAGCATCTACTTTCCAAATGAGTGACTCATCTTTTTGCATGGCTGCATTGGTAGAAACCACCCTGCCCGGCATGGATAACTCAAACTGCACAGCATAACCAAACAATTCTGCAATCCGCCCTTTTTCCTCAAACAGATCATCCATTGGCTTTTTATTGTCCGCATATAAGTTTGAGAAATATTTCGTTTGACTCAATTCATCCAGATAATTGCATACCTCTTCGGGCGAACCGTCATCACCGGTATCTTTTCCGGAAAAGTACTTCCCATAAACCGGTTCCTTCAGATCTGCCAACTGATGTACAAAGGCCGTATCTCCTTTTATTGTAATGAAATGAAGAATTACTTCACAACTCAGTTCATACTGACTACGGTTATACCATTTCCAGAATTTGGCTTCAATGTCATCCAACCTATTATTCTGTTCAATACCATTTAATCCGATCAAAGCCTCCTGATCTCCCCGGAACCATATCCGCTGCTCTTCTTTACTCATATATTTTTCGAGAGGTACCGGACCTTTATCGGGTAATTCACCGTAGGCAGCCGTATACTGATAATATGTATAGAACCAGCGGAAGCTTTTCCGGAGTTTTTCAACCGGGACTACCAGAGGAAGACTGTATTCCTTTCCATCCAAAGTACTGAAGCTCTCGGAACCTACCATTGGATAAGTCCGGTAAACTTTCACATTCAGTTTGTCTTCATCTCCCCAGCAGTTGAATTTAACAACAGAGTCCAAATTGCTCACTCCCCACCCCGAATCTATTCGGAACAAAAACGGATTATGAGTCCTGTCACCTGCAAGGAAAGCAGAGTCGCCATAAGCATATACCTCTCTGTGCATGCTACCATCACTATTTACCTGAGAAACCATCCGGTAATAGGTACCGCAAGAAGTCATACCGAGCAGCAAAACAATGGCTGCCATCCATTTATACGTTCTCATAATGATATAATTTAATAAGTTTTCTTTGTAAGTTCCATTACTCTCTTTTGTCTGAGCTCCTTATACTGCACATACTGTCTGGACAGGTAATCGCTCTTTTCAGAAAGCCTCATCCTCTCCCAGCCTTCCGGTAGGGAATAAGCACTGTTTTCCTGGAAACGATACTCCTCTTCTACTCTGACACCATCGGGAACCGGACTAAGAAGAGTCTCACTCACCAACAAGCACAACAAAAGTCCTGCGGCTATCCCGGATACCCAACTGCCAATCAGCAGGCTTTTCCTTTTCTTCTTTTGGGGAACGATCCTGCTCACTTGCTGCAAAATGGCGGTAGTCAGTTCATCCGGATTGCTCAATATAGGCTGTACATTTCTCACCTCATCAAGCCATTCATTGTAAAGTTTATCATCTTGTTTCATAAGCCAGCATCTATTTGATTCATTTTGTTTCGTATATTCTTCCGGGCCAGGTAAAGGGTGGTTTTAATGATTCCGGCAGAAAGTCCGGTGATAGTTTGCACCTCCGGCACATCCAGTTCCTCAATATCCCGTAATGTAAAAATCAACCTTTGTCGGGGAGACAGTTCATCGGTATATCTCAGGATTAGTTCACGCAGTTGCTTGTTCACCACTGCCAATTCTACATTATCATCTGACGAGATATTCACAGAAACGGAATAATCTGCCTCATTATCGAGTGGTGAATGGTGCAGGGAACGCAGACGGTCATAACAGGTATTACAAGTGATTTTATAAAGCCAGGTAGAGAAGCGGCACTCACCATTATATTTACCCAGCGCCAGCCACACCTTTACAAAGGTTTCCTGTACCATATCTTTAGCCTCATCTTCGTCGCACAGCAATCGGAAAGCAAGCCGGAATACAAGTGGCTGAAACATAGAAACCAGCAGAGAGAATGCTACTGCATCCTCCTGCTGGCTCCTACTTATAAGCTCTTGTATTTTTTTCTGGTCCATCATAATAATATCTTCGTTTATTATATGATACGTAAGAAAAAACTTCCGGTCAATAAACAAGAGCTAAAATAATACTTATATAATGGAAAATATCAATCTTTATTTCCAAAACGTTTCTTCAGATAGTTCTCCAGATCATAAGCTCCCGGAGAATTTCGCAATACAGTACCATCTTTTTCTATCCATTCATAATGAGGAATACCATTAAATTGGAATAATTGGCGAAGATAGTTGTAGTCTGCCTGTGGAATACGATAACAAGCCTCCCCTTTCAGATTCTTTTCTACATACTCATTATAAGTCTTTTCGGGACTTTCACGATCACTGGTGATATATATGAACTGAAATTCCGGATGATCTTTATACTGTTGGCGCAAACCGGCAGTACGTTCAATGCCTCCACGACAGGGACCGCAAAACGTTGCCCAAAAATCTACAAATAAAGTTTTACCTGCATGGGCTTTAATGATATTACGGAAGATTTCAGTAGCAGGTCCTTCAGGCAAAGCATACGTGCTATCATTTTGTAGTGGAAAAGCTTGGGTATACAAACGCTCCGCCTCAGCAAACATGAACGGATGGCTGATTAGCTGTTTTTCTTTATCCAACAAGCTACGGGCACTTTCTCTATCCAATTGTTCTAAATCAAAAAGAAGACCGCGCAATACAATGATCTGCGAAACCAACGGAGCATATCCGACTATGCTATCCAATTGTTCCGATTTCTTTTTTTGACTTTCAAAGAAATGGTTTATTCTCATTATTTTCTCATCTTCCGCTTTTTGATTTTCATCAATAGATGCAGAAACACCGTCCACCGACTCGTTTTCTTTCTGATAAGCCTCGAATAGATCCTTGTATTTCTCTGTAAGTTCCTCCCATATCTTCGTCTCCTCAATGAGTTCGCTTATCTCTCTTATCACAGTCTGACCTGCTTTTTCTTCACTTATCTTTCGCATTTTTTCTTGCTCGGGAGTCAATACAACACCATGCTTCTTCAAATAAGTAAGAATAGATTTTTGAGGATATTTATAGGGTACTTTTCCCCTCTCAACAGTTGTCGTATCACCCAAAGCTCTTGCTAAATTCATATACTCAAGGCGGTTGATGAAACCACTAAAATTCTTATCCGCTACGATAAGACTGTCATTAAGAGGCATCTGTCTTAAGAAACCATAATAAGCCGAATCTTCCTTAACCTTCAGAACCTCATTATCTTTATTCTCCTGCGCCAGATAACTTCTGTCCATAACAAAGTCGAACATCTTATAACCTTGAGAAATCCGTGCCGTATTTCTCACCAAACGTGCCGCCCTTCCCACATACCGATTGGCAGCAACAAGTGAATCGGCCTGCTCCGACCAACGACGAAACATGGGTTCGCAACGCTCTATAAATTGTGCAGGAGTCAGTTCTTTCTGCATTTTCGAGAAATCTTCATAACGAAATACGAATAAATCATCCACATATTTCAATGCCTTTCCTATATATGCTGTAGATCCCATGTAATGGACATTATGAAGAGGATAATAATAATCACGGGCACGACTACGTGCCATTACAGCTTCCCAGTCTACATACATTGTTACAGTTTGCCCTGGTTCTATATAAAAGGGGATCCAATCATTATTGAACACAACCGAACTTACCATAGGATAGTTGATTTCAAACTTACATTCAAACCTTCCATTAGGTTGCAGAGTTACCACCATCGGATAATCTTCTCTTGTCAAATCATTAGAAACATAAATCAAGCCATTAGTAAAACCCAATTTTTGATCATAACCGGCAATATATCCTTGCAGGCAAACACTATCACGATGAAATACCGGACTCTCATTTTCTTCAACCTGCATCGCCTTCATGCTTCCCGCGTCCCGCGAATAAAGCAGGGCGGGTTCTTTATCTTTCTTTATCCGGCACAGGCCATTCTTTTGTGGGGTAAGCTCCAGTTCCACTTTATCACCCCAGTCATCTTTCAAAGTCAACAGCACGCTTTTGCCTTTCTGACGGATTGTTTCGTACTGATAGAAACGGCTGTCCATGACGGCAAGAGAATCGTATATGCCGAAAGCCCATTCATAATAGTCATTCATTCCCATCCAGTTACCGGAAACTTTATCGAAAAGTGAGGCTTTGGCATCTTTCTTCTCCAAAGATATATAGAATGTATGCGACTCATCGCCTTCATCGTCATCGAGGAAATGGATTTCTTTTGTTGTTTCAGGAAGTGGTGGAAAAAGAAGCACAAAATCCAAAGTTCCCGAATCCGGCGTATATACTTCTTTATTCAGCTCAAAGCCTTCGCTCCCCGTAAGATAATACTTCTCACCGGTATCTGCATCCTCCAGATAAGTGCTCTTACCCAGCATCACCCACCAATGTGGGCGGAAAATAACATGGATATGCAACCTCGTTGCATCTGGAGTACATTCAATGCGAGTAATATTATAAATACTGCCCGAACGGAATTTAAATTTAGGATTATCGATTACATTTTGTGCTTGGAGCATACAAGTGATGCAAAGTAGGAGAAGGAAAATAAGTTTTTTCATGGTATAGTTGTATATGATTAATTTCTACTAATCCTTAAAAATTTCCCATTTTGACAAATATAAGCAATAAAAAAGAAAGACTTTATTTTTTAGATAAATATTTTTCAAAAACTGATATTTAAGAGTAAAGTATCCTTTTGGAAGGGCTACACCCTTTATATGAAAAGGTGTAGCCATGAGAGTAAAAGGGTGTAGCTATCCGGACAAAAAGGTGTAGCCCTTTCAAAGCAAGGTTACAAGTACCTAGAAGCTAAATTATATCATCCTTATAAAGACGTTTTCAAAAAGATTGTAAACACCTTAATGTAAAGGTATCAGATTTCTGTAGGAGACTTCCCAAAGTACTTTTTAAACACCGTACTAAAGTAACTGATACTGGAATAACCACAAAGTTCGCTAACTTCTGTGATAGTGTATTTATGAGATTGGAGTAATTCTAAAGCCCGGCTTAAACGAATGGATTTAATAAAGTCAATAGGTGATTGACCTGTCAGTGCTTTTATCTTTTTATACAATAGTGAAGCGCTCACATGCATTTCCATAGCAAAGCTTTCTTTGTCAAAATCCAAATTTTGCATATTATTATGAATCACTTCCACTGCTTTTTTCACAAAATGATCGTTAAGCTCATTCGCCAGAATAGCCTGTTGATCATCATTATTCGGCTTTATTAACTTCAAAGCTTTCTCTTTGACGATTTCCCTGTTTCGCACAAGAGATTTTATCCGTTGCTCCAGAAGCGATATATCAAAAGGTTTTGTGATATAGTCCTCCGCTCCCAAACCTAAACCTTCCAACTGGTCACTTTTATCACAAAGTGAAGTTAGCAGGATCACCGGAATATGCGAAGTTTCAAAAGTAGATTTGATCAATTTACATAACTCAAAGCCATCCATATCAGGCATCATCACATCCGAAATAATCAATTCTGGAGATTCCTTTTGAAGTAATTCCCATGCTTCATTGCCATTGCCAGCCTCTAAGATGTTATATTGATTTTCAAAAGAACACTTCAGGAAGTTCCGCAAATCTTTATTATCATCTACGATTAATATAGATTTCTTCTTTTCGGATTTATCATCTTCCCTTTTATATTCCAATTGATCAGACGAACCATCAGCAGATGTGATATTCCCCGGCTCTTCATGTTCAGCAGGTGCAACCTCAACCACTTCTTTATAAGGGATGTTTATTTTGAATAAAGAACCTTCATTCTCCTTACTTTCAAGAGAGACTTTTCCCTCATGCATCAAAACGTAATTCTTCACCAATAACAAGCCTATCCCGGAACCTACCATACGCGAATTAACCTTATTATCTCCTCTATAAAACTCTTTGAACAATTTTTTCTGAGCATTATCAGAGATACCCAATCCATAATCTCTCACCTCCAAGCTCCAATAGTACTCATTACAATTCAATGTAAGTTCCACCCTACCATTCGTATGAGAATACTTTATAGCATTAGATATCAAGTTATCAACGACTTTCTCTATTTTCAACTCATCGACAGCTGACATATAAGATTCTCTGTTAGAGACAAACTCCAATATAACATTCTTTTTTCCCGCCGTAGACTTGAACATTGTTTTCCGCCTGTACACCAATTTAACAATATCAACCATCACCAGAAACAGTTGTCCTTTCCCCATATCCACTTTCTGAAAATCCAGGAGTTGGGTTGCAACATTAGATAAACGTTCAGACTGTTCCGTAGCCAGATTCAGATAATAATGCCCTTTGTCTGATAATTCTTTCTCTTTATTCAATTCCTGAATAGGCGCGTTTATCAACGTTATCGATGTACGAAGATCATGAGCCGTATTTGTGAAAAAACGGATTTTATCTTCAGCATGACGCTGTTTCAAACGGTTTATATAGAATTTAAGCACAAAGAATGTAATGCTCATTATAATAATGAATACCACCAGACGGAACCACCACGTCTGCCAGTAAAGCGGAATAACGTGTATGTCCAATGTACGTTCATCGACTATCTGAGAAAGTGAATTATTGTACATTCTTACTTTAAGCCGGAAATTCCCATTAGGAATATTGGTATAAGTGATTATCTGCTGACTGGAAGGATGTGACCATTCTGTATCAAGCCCTTCCATTTTCCATGAAAATTTTATTTCTTTGGAAGAAACGCCAATAGGCAATACCTCAAGCGTCAAAGTATTCTGATCATATTTGAATGAAATATCTGTTTGCTTATTCACCGGAATTCCACGCAACAAATCTTGATTTTCTCTGATAGAACTGCCGGAAATAGTGATATTCTGGAAATAAATCTCCCCGTTGAGCTGGGTATGATATAATTTATCGGGATCAAACATTACCGCCCCGTTATTTGTACCCCACATCAATTCGCCATTGCGTAATTTGCAGCTGGCATTCACATTGAATGAAGCACTGGAGAGAGCTAAAGTAGAATAATAAGCATGCACCGTGCTGTCGGCAGGATTATAGCGGCACAATCCATTTTCCGTTCCTAACCATAAATATCCATTATCATACATGACACTATTCACATAGTTAGATGGCAATCCGGATTCCACTGTTATTTTATGAGTTTCACGAGTCGTGTAGTTATGGTGCAGCAATCCGTCTCCGGAAGTGGCCACCCAAATATCATCCCCCATTACTAAAATATCCTGTGCAAGACATTCCGGTAAGAAAGTGATTTTCCCTGTTTCTTTGTCTAGCAAAAGCACAGAATAAGTACAGGCCAACAGCATTTTTCCCGGAGAAAACTCCATAAACGTACGCATGGGCTGTGCACCATACGTATGAAAACGCTTTTCTTTTGTTAAATAGCATATTACATCTTGGATACCTCCAATCCAGATATCACCCTCACTGTCCTTATATATATTCATTATGAATTTACCGTCAGATTTCAAATCCGATGTATTCCGCGGATAATGAACCAATTCTTTTCCGGTATTCCGATCTAAAACATAAAACCCGGATGAGAACGAACCTGCCCAGATATTTCCTTCGTCATCTTCACATAAAGCCAGAAAAACCTGTGCCTGTTCCTGTTTATTCTGATAATAAGTATCCCATTCATTAGTGGCGACTCTCCACCTGCTTATCCCATTATTTGTAGCAAACCAGATATCCCCTTTGCTATCTTCCAATATCTTGTTTACATTATCATTCCCTAAAGAATTCGGATTATTAACCTGATGGGTAATTTGATTAATTAAGGGAGATTTCCAGTCGAAGAAAGAAAGCCCACCAGTATAGGTAGTGACCCACACCCTCTGCTGACCGTCGCAAAAGATGTCATAAACCCCGTCCCCACGAAGAGAGAAAGGATTATCAATATCTTCTTTCAAAATATTCAGAACCGTTTTTTTATCCTTATCCAATTCCCATACTCCCTGCCCGTCGATTCCGACTAACAGTGTTGAATCCGAACTTTCCGTTATCACTGCGATAGGTTGCTTTGGGAAATTAGAAAATGGCAATAACGTTTTCTTTTTCATGTCCAGATAGAAAAGACCATCAGTGGAAGTTCCTATCCATACAATCTCTCTTTTATGATCATAAAAAAGAGTATTTATCTGAAACGTATCTTCTATTCCACATATATTTTTTTGTTTCAACGTATTCGTATTTAATAGTCTAATGCTATCCTGATTGGCTACAAGCAGATGTGTTTGATCATAAGACGCTATGCACTGTGTTCGAACCGGTGTCTCGCCTATTTTGGTAAATATCCCATTTTTATATTTGCATAATCCTCCAGACGTAGGAACCCAGAGAGTCTGTTCATCATCAATAACGACTTTGCCCACACTTAAATAAGTATTATTTAATGAAACCCTGAGATCCAGAAATAAATCAAACCGATCAAACAGTTCATTATAATGAAAAAATTGCCCATTATTCGTATATGCTATTAAAAATGAATTATTATAGGCCAATTTGACATTTATGATATTGGCTGTTTTATAAGGAAGCTGATAAATACGATAATCACTTTCCGTAATTCTCAATATACCCGTTTTAGAGGAAGCCCAGATAAAACCATTCCCATCTTTACAAACAGAGGCCATCTCCCGCATGGAAATTCCATACATCGCATTAATATTATAAAACTTCACATCCGAAGCATATATATTAAAAATAGAAAGGAAAAGAAAGAATATAAGCAGGCGTGATTTCATAATATTACTGTTAGCTCTTGCAAATATAATATATTTGAAAGCAATCAACCAATATATGCATTATTTTGTCTAATTTTGCACCTCGTTTCACAAAAAGTACAGATTATCTATGAAAGCGTTCGAATTCAGACCAAAGCTATTCACAGCTTTGAAGAACTACTCGAAAGAATTATTCATGGCAGACCTGATGGCCGGTATCATAGTAGGTATCGTCGCTCTCCCGCTTGCCATTGCATTTGGTATTGCATCCGGTGTATCACCCGAAAAAGGTATTATCACGGCAATCATTGCCGGATTCATTATCTCCATGTTGGGAGGTAGCAAAGTACAGATCGGTGGTCCTACGGGAGCTTTTATCGTCATTATCTATGGCATCATCCAGCAATATGGAGAAGCGGGACTGATTGTTGCCACGCTGATGGCGGGAGTCATTCTTATCCTGTTAGGGATATTCAAGCTGGGTGCTGTAATCAAGTTTATCCCCTATCCTATTATCGTGGGATTTACCAGTGGTATTGCCGTCACTATCTTCACCACGCAGATAGCCGATATCTTCGGACTTAATTTCGGTGGTGAAAAGGTTCCCGGAGATTTTGTCGGGAAATGGATGATCTATTTCCAGCATTTCGATACTATCAACTGGTGGAATACAATTGTCAGCATCGTAAGTATTGCAATTATCGCCATAACCCCGAAATTCTCAAAGAAGATACCGGGGTCGCTGATTGCCATTATTGTAGTAACGGTAGCGGTATATCTGATGAAGACTTATGCCGGAATCAACTGCATAGATACCATTGGTGACCGTTTCAGCATCAAGGCGGAACTGCCGGATGCAGTAATGCCTTCACTAAACTGGGAGGCTATTCAGGACTTATTCCCTGTAGCCATTACCATTGCGGTATTAGGAGCCATCGAATCGCTGCTTTCCGCTACGGTAGCGGATGGTGTTATTGGCGATAAGCATGATTCCAATACGGAATTGATAGCACAAGGAGCTGCCAACCTAATAACGCCCCTGTTTGGTGGTATTCCTGCCACCGGTGCCATTGCACGTACAATGGCTAATATAAACAATGGTGGTAAAACCCCTGTTGCAGGTATGGTACATGCAGTGGTACTATTACTTATTCTTCTGTTCCTGATGCCTCTGGCACAATACATTCCGATGGCTTGTCTGGCAGGTGTGCTGGTGATTGTTTCCTATAACATGAGTGGCTGGCGCACATTCAAGGCACTACTGAAGAATCCGAAATCAGACGTCACCGTATTGCTGATTACCTTCTTCCTGACAGTTATTTTCGACTTAACCATTGCTATTGAAGTGGGTCTTGTCATAGCTTGTGTACTCTTTATGCATCGTGTGATGGAAACCACTGAAATTTCTGTTATCAAAGATGAGATTAATCTGAATGAAGAATCTAACAGCAAAGAAGATGAAGAAAACCTGTCCATTCCCAAGGGCGTGGAAGTGTATGAGATAAATGGCCCTTACTTCTTCGGTATTGCTACTAAGTTCGAGGAAATCATGTCCAGACTGGGTGATCGCCCCGAAGTCCGCATTATCCGTATGAGAAAAGTACCTTTCATCGATTCCACAGGTATTCACAACCTAACCAATCTTTGCCAGATGGCGCAACGGGAAAAGACAACGATCGTACTTTCCGGCGTGAATGAAAAAGTGCACAAAGCATTAGAAAAATCCGGCTTCTACGAATTGCTGGGCGAGAAGAATATCTGCCCGAACATTAATGTAGCATTGGAAAGGGCGAAAGAATTATTGGATGAGTAAAACAAAGTAATAATATAAAGGAGGGAATGATTTTTTCATTCCCTCCTTTATATTATTAAAGATATTTATTCTCTCATCCATGCTCCGGTAATCTCTGCCACATAAATATGATGCAAACCGCCATGAGCCCCACCATACCATTGCTTACAAACACTTGGATCTATAAAACAATCTTCTTTCATTACATCCGTATAAAGCTTGCGGCATTCCAGACTGAGACGTCCTTGTTCAAAAAGAATATTTCCTTTTTCAGTAATAACCGGTTTCAGTCCCGTCTCTTTTACCTTGTCTACTTCCCTACCCGATTTGCTTCCACATATCTTATGGATAGCTCTGTTCTCTTCTCCCAGGAAAGAGAGTGTGAAGTATTCACTCTTCTCAATAAACTCAAACGTGTAACGTTCCGGACGGATAAAGACATAGACCACCGGTTTGTTCCATAGGAAGCCTATACCGCCCCAACTGGCAGTCATCGTATTGAAATGATCTTTATTACCTGCCGTCACCAGCATCCATTCTTTACCGATAACTTCAAAGAAGTTCTCTGAAAGGTCTTTAATTGCAATAGGTTTCATACTACTTAATTATTTTACTATAATCTTAATTCAAACTCTTTTCACTCCATTATTTCCCGTTTGTAGGATCTATATACCCAACGTATTGGATATATAGATGGGGCGCGCTGGATATATAGATCGGACACATTGGATATATAGGCCCAATACGTTGGATATATAGCTCCTGTAAACCGATTAATAAGAGACACTTACCGATATTCCTGCTTCTTTAATTAAAGCAGCAATGCGATCCAGTTCCTCATGAGTAGCCTTACATAAATCATGGTCAGGCGTTTCACGATCGATAGTATAAATCATCACCTGACGGGGTTTTATCTCTTTCACAACCTCCAGCCATGGAAGAACGTACTTATCCGAAGTATTATCCACGTCTTTCCCCTGATAATTGCCTTTCATGAACATAGTCTGAATAATGCAGTTGCCTTGAAAAGCTTTCATATGTTCTACGATTTCGCCCACGGAATAATGCCCTGTAGGCCGATCCACAGTATGAATATAATCCTCGTCTACTGTATCGAGTTTCAAGATGTTGTTATCTATCTTATTCAGCGCATCAAACACTGCAGGGCGGTGAATAAAGGTGGAATTACTCAATACACTGACTTTGGCATTCGGGAAATACTTATCACGAAGCATCAACGTATCTTCTATGATTTCAGGGAAATGCGGATGAGCTGTAGGTTCACCGTTTCCGGCAAAGGTCAATACATCCGGTTGAGGTCCATTCTGTTGCATATCCTGCAATCTGGCTTCAAGGGCATTGCGAACCTCTTCGCGGGTAGGCAATGCCTTCTTGGGACGATGGTCTGCATTGAAACCGCATTCACAATAAATGCAGTCGAATGAACACACCTTACCATCTTCCGGCAATAAGTTAATCCCTAAGGATACTCCCAAACGGCGGGAATGAACAGGACCGAAAATGGGAGACGGATAAATTACAGTCATTTTATTTACGATTTGACAATTGACGATTCAAATTACTGAATTACTGTAAAAACCGGATACAGTATTTTCAGCGTTTATAACGGCAAAGTTAACTAAATCTTTATACGAAGCTGCATTTGTAAGTCGGCTTTTTTGTTTCCTTGTATCAGGTCGTTACCCGAACCAATATTCTCACGGTCTTCGTAGATAGTCTGCCCGAATTTAACAAGGAACATAAAAACTTTGTTCACATCATACCGGGCACAGGCAGAAAAGCGAAATCCTTGTCCATAAAACGAAGGTGTATAGAAGGTGTAAAGCAGACCTTTTTCGGAAGCATAAATACGGGAATCGTAATCATCCGTATGGAAATAAGTACCCTGCACAGATATCTTTATGGGAAAAGAAAAAGCATACGAACAGGATTGTGTAAACTGATATCCCTGGCTTCCCTCCTGCCCTTGGAAATGAAAATGATTATAATCCACCGTTGTTCGTAACTGTAGATTATCAGGTGAATAAGTCAGACGGTAACGAAGGCGATGCTGATAAGTAGGAAGGATAACTTTTCCATCCGTCCCCGCTACATCTCTCTCTTTTCGCTTATAGCGATAGTTAACATACATAGATAAGTTTCGCTTAGGAGAATAGATTGACTGAAACATGCCATCCACACCTTGCGACGGTTTACTGATGCGGTATTTCCACCAGGGAAAAGAAAACAAATCCAGAGAAGCGAAGAATTTCCAATGTGCCAAAGGCGATGCTTCGGCAGCCAGATACCAGCCATTTTCATTTTGCGGCGTACTACTTTCACCAAACGAACGTGCAAACATTGCCCAGTAATCATGACTATAATATCTATGAACAATCAGCAGTTGATAACCAGTTAATATATTATATTTCAATTGGTTTAGTAGTGAATAACCTTGTTTGCCCATAGCTGCTTCACCTGTCAGAGTAAATCGATTCCAGCGATATTTATAATCTACACCCACATTATGAAAGTAATTCCCTTGCAAATTATACTTGGCATAGGTTCTTAACACCGGTTGATAACTACGGTTGAAAAAGTAGTAAATGCCTGTCATTCCTACTTTTAGATTGTTCTTTTCATAGGTAATATTCCCACCCGTCAGCTGTAAAATGAAAGCATTTACTTTATCCGCTTCCTTCTCCGTACGATGCAATCCGGTTTTATAAATAGAGGTAATTTCATTCCCTTCTATAACCCCATCCATAGAACGATGTGAATAAAAACCGGATAACTGAAGTGCAGGGATAACCTCCACTGTTGCCGCAGCACCCCTGAAATAATTATATTCATCCGTTGAACTGTGCTTCCGGATGCCACCACTACGGTTATCCACCGTTGAGAGAGAATAAGTTTTCCCTAAACGGAAATCAGTGCTGACTACTAAGCCTTGTCCGAAACTTAATCTGTAATTTCCCAATGCCAATGTTTTCAACTTACCCAGATTACGAAGCAGAAAGTAGATAGAATAATAATCATATCCTTTTTCATTATGCAGGGCAAAGAAAGGTTCTCCTGCATCCTTTTCAGCCGTAATTCCCATTTGGAAATAGTCTCCGTAACGATACCCATATCTTAGAGAGTGGTACATTGCAGGTCCCAGATAATTCTTCTGATAACCTTTACGGGTATAGAAAGGCACATCCAGCCGGGTTAAGACCTCCTGTTTACCATATTTCAACAGACTTTTCAACCGGGGAAAACCTATCTTTTCGGGCACAGGATGTACACAAACAAAAGGGAGCAGCAGGTCGATGGTATGCTTATCCATCTCTTCCACCAATTGCAATTCATAAATGGTTTTCATCTGCCCGTGTATATACACATAAGCCAAGATATTTTCAATCTGAATGTCCGAAAGAAAAGGAAATTGCTCTAATTCACGTTTAGTAGTAACATTGATATTAACAGGTTCCTGCAGGCGATTGGAAAGCTCTTCAAGTTCATCTTCCCAGTTCTTTTCTTCTTCATCCATAGAGAGTTGCTCTATATTCTCTTCCCACAAGGACACACTTGTATTTTGAGCTTCAAGTACAGGAGTCATCAGCAGCATACTCAGAAAAACTCCCAACTTGAGTAATTTCATTCGTGTAAATAAGTTTAATTGTCGCGAAATTACCATAAATAAGTTAACACGGCAAGGAAAACATCGACAATCAGATCAAATATAAAGATAAACACTTAATTTTGTGGCATGAACGCACGACTGAACATATTCATCATCGTAGTCTTCCTTCTGTTCGGAACTTCCCTATGTCAGGCGCAGGAAACGAAAACCGAAGGATACCTGGTTCCTATGTGCGTTTACGAAGGAGACACTATCCCGTATATAAAGATACCCACCGTTTATATCTTCAAACCTCTCAAATTCAAGAACAAGAAACAGTTGAATGAATATAACCGACTGGTATATAACGTAAAGAAGGTATTACCTATCTCCAAAGAAATCAACCGTGCAGTTATTGAAACTTACGAATATATGATGACTTTACCCGATGAGAAGAGCCGTCAGAAACACATGAAAGCAGTAGAAAAAAGCCTGAAAGAACAATATACTCCACGCATGAAAAAGCTTTCTTTCTCTCAAGGAAAGTTATTAATCAAATTAGTGGACCGCCAAACCAATTCCACGGGTTACGAACTGGTAAAAGCCTTCATGGGACCTTTTAAAGCAGGTTTCTATCAGACTTTCGCCGCACTGTTCGGTGCCAGTCTGAAAAAACAATATGATCCCACTGGAGATGATGCGCTTACCGAACGGGTTATTCTGTTGGTAGAAAGCGGACAGCTTTGAAATAGAAGTATCCTACTGCTTATTTATGTAATTTTTCAATTCCAACAGTCCCCTGTAATAACCTTCAAAGATCGTATGACTGTGTTTTTCTATATTCAAAGAATCATAGTTCAAAACAATCTTCGGACAAGTGGATAATATCTTTATTGCCTCCTCTGTGGCAGGCTTAAATGACTCTTCTATTTTATCCTTCTTCCCGCTTGCCAGATACATATAAAGTTGGTTATCCCCTTTGTACTCTTTAGTAAATTCTGAAAGTTTATCAATCATCATCTTCTTGCTATACATATAGTTAGGAGATACAGACAGAATACATTGAAACAAACCGGGATTGCTAAGTAAAGCATACGTCACAAACGTGCCGCCTAACGAATGTCCTACCAGTATATTCCGCGAACCCGTATTATATCTACTCTTTATAAAAGGAATAATTTCCTTTTCCAGAGATAACAATAAAGAATCTCCCTTTCCAGGATCATCATACCCCTTTACCGATTCTTCTTCCGTATAAGGAGGAGTTAATTCACTCTGCCTGTTAGGATTCGAAATACCAACAATTATACAGGGAACACCCGGATACAACAATTCAAAGGTGGAACAAAACAAATTGAAAGTAGGCGGATATTGAGCATCAAATACATAGATAGTCAACAATGAATCACTTTTCAACGTAGCATCTACCCCACTCCGGTATACTTGTAGTTCGCGTGAATCATCAAAATATTCAGAGTCATAAATATACCTGTCGCCCAATGGTTGCAACGAATAAAAGTCTGCTTGCGCTTTACCATTCCAGCTATGGAAAATACAGAATAAAAGAATTAATAAAACCTTTTTCATAGTTTGAACCCTCCTGTTGATATAATGTTAAGAACATTGTTAGTAATGAAAAACAGTCATTATAGAAAGCCATGTATTTCAAACACTTATCTATGTTGAAAACTTCTATAAACCATTGTTCATTTCTCTATTGATAAGGACATGATAACCACTGTTTGAACAGGGTTCAAACAACTTATCAACACCTTGTTATTTCAGTTTCTTGAATAAATCCCAGATAACGATACCGGCAGTTACAGATACGTTCAATGAGTGTTTCGTACCATATTGGGGTATCTCAATACATCCATCGGAATGGTCAATAACCTCCTGCTGAACTCCTTTCACCTCATTGCCCATAACTACTGCATACTTCTTAGTACGGTCTAAAGACAGCTCATCCAGCATGATACTGCCTTCCGCCTGCTCTACGGAATAAACAGTATATCCTTCCTTTTTAAGGTTATCAACAGCTTCAACACAGTTATCAACATACTTCCAGTCGACAGTGAATTCAGCACCTAAAGCTGTTTTATGCATCTCAGGATGGGGCGGAGTAGCTGTAATGCCACACAGGTAGATACATTCCACCCGGAAAGCATCCGAAGTACGAAATACAGAACCAATGTTATGAAGACTGCGGATATTATCCAATACCACCACCAGGGGCAGTTTCTCAGCTTCCTTAAACTCCTCTATACTAATACGATTCAGTTCTGTTATTTTCAGTTTACGCATAACAACTATACTCTTTAAATGGCTTTTATTAATAGATTGATTTACAAAGACTTGTTTAACACAAGTGTTTTATTTGCACCACGCTTGTGTTTCATTTATATAACACAAGCATTACAGACAAGCCACACAAGTGTAGAACAAACAACGTACTTATACGTTATCTTTTTATTCCTGTTGCAAAGATACTTCTTTCCGTTCACATCCCTGTTAATAACCGTTGAAAAGCTGTCAAAAGAGTAGGGAAAGAAATTCAAAAATAATTCTTGCAATATTCAAAACAACGTATATGCACCCACCGGAATGAACATTCCAAAAAAGTTAAGAGAAACTTTCCGAGGTTATATAAACACATTTTTCAGTCCTATTACACCGGTTTATAACCATAAAGTTATTAACTTTGCACTTTATCAACAAGGTGTTGAAAGAGTTTTATAGATGGCTTATTATCAAGAGATATACCTTTTATTTGCCCGTTGATAACGTACGGATAAAGTTTTATCTCATACTAATAACTTCATAGACAAGAAAAATCGTATTTACTTGTCGACACTATTAACAGCCTATCATCACCATCAAAGGATTTTTAAATTAGAAAGAGAAATAAAAAATATAATTATGAATAATCTCATAGAAGCTATCAAGCAACTTAAAAAGGAGAAGAACGCGATTATTCTGGGGCACTATTACCAGAAGGGAGAAATACAGGATATAGCCGATTACGTCGGCGATAGTCTGGCATTGGCCCAATGGGCAGCCAAAACGGAAGCGGATATCATTGTGATGTGTGGTGTTCACTTTATGGGTGAAACGGCCAAGGTGCTTTGTCCGAATAAGAAAGTGCTGGTTCCTGATATGGCAGCCGGTTGTTCGTTGGCGGACAGTTGTCCGGCGGACAAGTTCAGTCAGTTTGTCAAAGAGCATCCCGGATATACGGTGATATCTTACGTGAATACGACAGCTGCCGTGAAAGCAGTGACGGATGTTGTGGTAACTTCCACCAATGCGAAGCAGATCGTGGAAAGTTTCCCCAAAGATGAGAAAATAATCTTTGGTCCTGACAGAAACCTGGGGAATTATATTAACTCTATCACGGGGCGCAATATGTTATTATGGGACGGCGCATGCCATGTACACGAACAATTCTCGGTTGAAAAGATTGTTGAATTAAAAGCGCAGCATCCCGATGCAGTGGTCTTGGCACATCCCGAATGTAAGAGTGTAGTTTTGAAGTTGGCTGATGTGGTAGGTTCAACCGCAGCATTGCTGAAGTATGCAGTGAATCATCCCGAGAAAGAGTATATTGTTGCTACCGAATCGGGCATCCTTCATGAGATGCAGAAGAAATGTCCGCAAACGACGTTTATTCCGGCTCCTCCTAACGATAGCACCTGTGCCTGCAATGAATGTAGCTTCATGAGATTAAATACGCTGGAAAAGCTTTATAATTGCTTGAAAGACGAATCTCCGGAAATAACAGTAGATCCTGAAATTGCTGAGAAAGCAGTGAAGCCTATCAAGAGGATGCTGGAGATTTCGGCAAAACTGGGGCTTTGATAAAGTGGTAGGGTGATATCACTTTATCACCCTTATTCTCCTCTTATAAATGCAATTTTTGTAACAATCCCCTCTTTTCCTTCACTGTCTGCGGCAAGTACCATATATATTCCTGTGGCCACTCTCCTACCTTGTTTATTTCTTCCGTCCCAGGTGAATTGCCCTCCCAGGGAAGTACCTTGGTAAATAAGATGTCCGGCAGTATCCACAATCTTCACATCACTGTCGTAAACCATTCCCGTAACAGTAATCACTCCGCTGTAGTCTGGACGTACCGGATTAGGATAAGCACGTACATTGCTCTCTTTAAAGCTGTTTTCAGCCTCTGTAGCGTTACTTTGGTAAGAAACGAGCCCCTTGCTTGTTCCGATGAAGACTTCGCCGGTACGGGGATGTATGGCAATAGATACGATGCTATTGGAAAGCAGCGGACTGTTTTCTTCCGTAAAGTGATGAATCGTTTCCATTCCATCCGCACTTATCAGGTAAATTCCATTGGATGCTGTACCTATCCACTTTCTGTTGGCACCATCTATTGCAATGGCATTAATCGCTTCGTTCACCAGTAAGAAATCAGCCAACCCGCTGTCATCATTACGCGGAACTTTAATCTGTGTACAATAGAAGTTATCATTGAAATAGCGGGAAGGATTGTTCAGTACCAAAGGACCTTTGTTAGTACCGATCCAGATAACTCCCTCTTTATCCTCGGCAATGCAATAAATTGCGAGCTGTTCTAAAAGGGTTCCGTCCTGATTCGTAAACCGGGTAATGAACCTGTGTTGGTCGTCCGAAGTATCCGCTATAGTGCCGTTATAATTCAAGCAGAACAATCCTCCCGACTCTATACGCGAAGAAGTGGCCCATAGCCAACCTCTTTTATCAAAGATAGTCCGTCCGAAATTACTTGCCTTTACTATTTCCGGATAATGAAGACTTGCCCAGTCACCATTTTTCATCAATACACTCACTGCATGTTGTGTCTCGCAACTCACCATCCAAAGGTTATTTTCTTTGTCATAAATCAGTCCGTTCACGCGTACATAACTATCTGCCCAAGGTTCATTAGGTACAGCACTTTCCAACGGACTGTTATGCATACTATACCAGTTTATGAACTTCCCATCTTTAAATTCGTAAATCCCTTCTCCTGCCGATGCTGCAAAATGATGAGCAGCGTCTTTAGGATCCTGCACAATACAGTTTATATCATCGTATCGATGTTTGGTTTGTTCACTGATGCCTTCTTCCTGAAAACTGTTCCAGGTATTATTTTCAAAGGTCATAATGGTTCCGGGCCTGTCAAGTCTGTTGGCTATATGTCCTCCTCCGGTAATCAGCAATCGTTCTCCAGCAAAATTCATATAATACGGATAGTTCCGTACAGGACTATTCGGAGTAATATTTTCGGGTACTTCTCCTTTGAAAGGAATATCGTGGTATTGTGAGAGGAATTCAGAGGTATCATCCGACACTTTCTTCCAGTTCTTAATATCTAGTAGATTATCTGTCAATAACCCTGCAAGCAATCCTTCGGAGGTAGCGGCATAAAGATGATTATCCGATACATTACATGCCAGAACGTTTTTATTCAGAGGATAGTAATTGCTGATTTCCCGCTTTTTCAGATTGATACAAAGAATACCCGACGCAGTGGATAAATAGGTGTATTCCTTATAAAAACAAGCGTGGTTGACCGTCTTATCCTGCGTCATATTCTTGTTTTTATAATCGGGAAGGTTATAGATATCCTCCTCATTCACCAACAGGTCTATATTCGCATTGGAATAAATAATGACCAATGATTTATAGGCTGACTGGTAAGCAATATAAGATATTTCCGTATCGCTTAGCGGAAAGGATTTTGAATAAGTTCGTATGCTGGTATCTTCTTTATCATAAGCATATAAATCACCATTGGCAAGGATGAAGAGTTTACTTCCAATGACTTCACTGCGGGTAGGATTATGATAAGAAAGGTAAGTTTGCCACTCTCCTATTGCATTTTGCGAATAGGCAGGCAGAAGGTAGATTAAGCAGAGAAGAAATATATATTGAAATCTCATAAAATCAGAGTTATATTAGTTTGTAAGCAACACACTTACAAACTAATAACTCTATATTTACGGGTTTATTGTATGCTATTAAGGAATTTGCAAAGTTTGTTTGTAGCTATGGCGCGGTGGCTGATTTTGTTTTTCAGTTCGTTGCCCATCTCTGCAAAAGTCTGCGTATATCCTTCGGGAACAAATATAGGATCATATCCGAAACCTGAGTTTCCTCTTCTGGTTTTGATGATTTCTCCTTTGATTACACCTTCAAACAAATGCTCTTTTCCGTCAATAATCAGTGCAAATGCAGTGCGGAATTGCGCTTTCCGGTTCTCTATTCCTTCCATGGCATGCAGCAGTTTCAGCATATTTGCTTCTGCATTATGTCCGTCTCCGGCATAGCGTGCCGAGTAAACTCCCGGTTCTCCGTTTAAAGCTTCTACTTCCAGACCGGTATCATCAGCAAAACAATCCATCTGGTAATTTTCATAAATGTACTGTGCTTTCAGTAAAGCGTTTCCTTCCAAAGTATCGGCAGTTTCAGGTATGTCCGTATGGCAATGAATGTCTTTCAGACTAAGAAGTTCTATTCTGTTACCTAAAATAGCGGTTACTTCTTCCAATTTGTGTGCATTGTTTGTGGCAAATACGAATTTATGTTTCATATGTTGATTGGTTCTTATTTCACTTTCAGTCGGTCAAAACCTTCTCCATAGACTCCGATAACGGAACTTTGAGAGATAAATGCGTTCGGGTCAATGTCTTTCACCAAACGGAAAATATCAATTGACTGGCGCTTATAAGCTAATACAACGAGTACTTTTACATTGTGTTTACTGTACCATCCTATACCGTCCAGAACGGTTACACCGCGGTGTGTCTCTTTCGTAATGCGGTCGGCAATCTTTTCATATTCTTTGGAGAAGATGAAGAATTGCACGGACTGTCGGGCACTGTTCACAATATAGTCTAATACAAAACCGATAACAAACAAAGTTACAAAACCAAATATCACGCGTCTCCAGTCATGGAATACGAAGTAACAGGAGCTGATGATAATCACATCGCAAAGCATAACCATACGCCCCAATGTGACGTCTTTATACTTATGTATGATAGCGGCAATAATATCCGTTCCTCCCGTGCTTCCGTTGCAATTGAATACGATTCCTAGGCCTGCACCGCACATGACGGCACCTATCATACAAGCCATGAAGTCCTGCCCCGGTCCCAGTATAAGCGGTGGCGTATTGTCGGGACCATTCACAAGCATTTGGAAAAACCATAAAAAGAATGTCAGCCCGAAGATGGCGAACGTGGTTTTAATACTGAATTTAGGACCCAGTATTTTAATGGCAAATGTCATTAAGACAGCATTGATGATGAAGTATGACCATTGGATAGGAAAGTCCGTGGCGTAATAGATGATTGCACCGATACCCGTAGTTCCTCCTGTCGTTATCTGATAAGGAATCAGAAACAAGGCCCATCCCAAGGCATAACTGATAAGACCGACAGTGATGAAGATATAGTCTCGCAACTCTCTCATCATTTCGGCTTTGGTTGGTTTTGTGATTTGCATATTAATCAGTTACAAGATATTAACTACGAGTTACAAGTTACGAGCTACAAGGGAGTGAGTCAAGTTACCTTTTCTCTCTCTACTTGTAGCTTATAGCCCGTAGCTCGTAACTAATTTATTTAATAACAATGTTTACGATCTTCTTCGGGACGACAATCACTTTCACTACTGATTTGCCTTCCATCCATTTAGCCGAACGTTCATCTGCCAATACGGTGCTTTGAATGGCTTCTGATGTTTCGTCAGCAGGGAATTCCATATTGAAGCGTGCCTTACCATTGAAAGATATGGTGTAGTTGATTGTATCTTCCACCAGGTATTCTTCGTTGTAAGCAGGCCACTTGGCATCGCAAACTGAGTCTGCATGGCCCAGTGTATCCCACAACTCTTCACATACGTGCGGAGCGAAAGGAGCCAATACAATAACCAGTTGATTCAATATTTCTTTCTTGCTGCATTTCAAACTGAATAACTCGTTTACGCAGATCATGAAAGCACTGACGGAAGTATTGTAAGAGAACTGTTCAATATCACCCGTTACTTTCTTAATCAGTTTATGCAAAGATTTCAGTTCTTCTTTGGTTGCAGGTTCATCCGTCACTATATAACTGCCGTTACGGTCGTAGAACAGTGACCAGAACTTCTTGATGAAGCGGTATACACCATCGATACCATTCGTATCCCAAGGCTTGGATTGCTCTACCGGACCGAGGAACATCTCGTACATACGCAATGTATCCGCACCGTATTTCTCAACAATCATATCGGGATTAACGACGTTGAACATGGATTTACTCATCTTCTCCACAGCCCAGCCGCAGATGTATTTACCATCTTCCAGGATAAACTCAGCGTTGGCAAATTCAGGACGCCATGCTTTGAAAGCTTCAAGATCCAGAATATCATTGGATACGATATTTACATCCACATGGAGTGGGGTAGTGTCGTACTGATCCTTCAGATTCAGAGAAACGAACTTATTGCTATCTTTGATACGGTAAACGAAGTTACTACGTCCCTGTATCATACCTTGATTAACCAACTTCTGGAATGGTTCTTCCACAATAGATACTCCTACATCGTGCAGGAATTTATTCCAGAAACGTGAATAAATCAAGTGTCCCGTAGCATGTTCCGTACCACCTACATAGAGGTCGACGCTTCTCCAGTATTCATCTATTTTTTTATCAACCAATGCTTTATTGTTATGCGGGTCCATATAGCGCAGATAGTAAGCGCTGGAACCTGCAAAGCCCGGCATAGTATTCAGTTCAAGAGGGAATACGGTGACGTTATCTATCTTTTCATTCTCTACCACACATTTGTTTACGGTGTCCCAAGCCCATTTGGTAGCGTGTCCCAACGGTGGTTCTCCGGTTTCGGTAGGAAGGAATTTGGCAACTTCCGGCAATTCAAGCGGCAAACTACTTTCGTCGATCATATAAGGCATTCCATCCTTGTAGTAAACCGGGAACGGTTCGCCCCAGTAGCGCTGGCGGGAGAAGATAGCGTCACGAAGACGATAATTCACCTTTACGCGTCCCAGATTATGTTCTTTTACGTAGTTCTTAGTCTTTTCGATAGCTTCTTTGATGGTCAGTCCGTTCAAATTCAGTTGACAAGTTGACGAGTTGACAAGTTGATTAGAATTTGCCTTGTCTCCTTGTTCCCTTGTTCCCTTGTTAACTATTGGAGAGTTGCAAACGATACCTTCTTTGGCATCAAAGCTTTCTTCGCTGACATCACAACCTTCTACCAACGGACGGATCTCCAATCCGAAATGTTTGGCGAAAGCATAGTCACGACTATCGTGTGCAGGTACAGCCATGATGGCACCTGTACCATAACTGGCAAGTACATAGTCGCTAATCCAGATGGGCACTGCCTCACCTGTAAAAGGATTAATGGCATAACTTCCGGAGAATACACCCGTCACGCTGCGGTCTGTAATACGATCACGCTCGGTACGTTTCTTAGTGCGTTCCAGATAAGCGTTAACTTCATCCTTTTGTTCAGGAGTAGTCAACTGAGCTACCAATTCGCTTTCCGGTGCCAACACCATGAAAGTAACACCGAACATCGTATCTGCACGAGTGGTGAAGATGGTAAATTCCAGATCGCTGTCTTTTACTTTGAACTGTACTTCGGCACCTTCGCTGCGACCGATCCAGTTTCTTTGAGTTTCTTTCAGAGAATCTGTCCAGTCGATGGTATCCAGTCCGTCCAACAAGCGTTGTGAATAGGCAGAAACGCGAAGACACCATTGACGCATCTTCTTCTGAACTACGGGGAAACCTCCGCGTTCGGATACACCGTCTATCACTTCATCGTTGGCCAGAACCGTACCCAATTGGGCACACCAGTTTACCATCGTTTCACCCAGATAGGCGATGCGATAGTTCATCAGGATTTCCTGTTTCTCTTTCTCGCTCTTGGCTTTCCATTCTTCGGCAGTGAAGCTGAGTTCTTCGCCACAAGCCACATTCATGCCGTTGGTACCTATTTGTTCGAAGGCCTGTATCAGTTCTTCGATAGGGCGAGCTTGCTTTTCATCATTGCAATAATAGCTGTTGAACATCTTCTGGAATGCCCATTGAGTCCAATGATAATATTCCGGTTCGCAGGTACGGATTTCGCGGCTCCAGTCAAAACAGAAACCTATCTTATCCAACTGCTCACGGTAACGGTCAATATTGTTGATCGTAGTAATTGCAGGATGTTGTCCCGTTTGTATAGCATATTGTTCAGCGGGAAGTCCGTAAGCATCATATCCCATGGGATTTAGTACATTGAAGCCCTGCAGTCGTTTGTAACGAGCATAAATGTCCGAAGCAATGTATCCCAGCGGGTGTCCTACGTGTAGGCCCGCACCGGAGGGGTAGGGGAACATGTTTAGTACATAGTACTTCTGCTTCGTCTCATCTTCCTTCACTTGGTAGGTTTTCTCTTCCACCCACCTTTTCTGCCACTTCTTTTCAATCTCCCTGAAATTGTACTCCATAATGGTTTTCTTTCGTTATTTTATGGTTGATACTTAGTTATATACTTTATTAAACGGTGCAAATTTACGGGTTTATTTTCAGATTCATAGCTTAGTACAACAAAAAAGTATTTGTCTGTACCATACCAGGGATACACTTGCTCCGTACCAAAGCCGTACTTTCTCCGTGTAGAAGTACTTTTGACCGAAGAATGTACGGAGCAAGTACGGTTCGGATACGTTTCAGACAGGTAGCGGAACATTTGAAAATATATATTTTTTCCTGTTTAGTGATAAAGTAACGGAAAAGGTAGAAAAAATATAAATAAATACTTGACAAAGTAATTTTTATTGCTTATATTTGTGAAGTGCTTATTAAAACTAATTCAAGTAATGTAATACAAAAAATGGCTAAGTTAATTCAATAGGATTTTACACAAAAGTGTTTTTAGGATATTTCAAGGGATGAAGTCTGAGAAGATTACATCCCTTTTTGTTTATTTTTCTGCCAGATTGCTGAAAAGCACTCTAATCACGTTGTTAATAAACGTGGGTAAAGTTTTTAAAAAACGTCACCCTTATTTATTAAAAACGTTTCCAGCGTCTATTAAATCCCTTGTTTTATTGTACAAAAAGTAGAAATGGTATATCTTTGCCTCCAATTTATCGGGAACGTATGAATGAGAAGAAAAATTACACCTATCATCTGATAGCGATCTTCACCGTAGGAGTGTGGGGATTAACTTTTATCTCCACCAAAGTTTTAATAGCCAATGGACTTTCTCCGAAAGAAATCTTTCTGCTTCGTTTTCTGATTGCTTATATTGGTATCTGGTTTATATCTCCCCGCAAACTGTTTGCAAATAACTGGAAAGATGAACTTTGGTTGTTGTTGGGTGGCATCACGGGCGGTTCCGTCTATTTCCTGACGGAGAATATGGCTTTAGGCATTACATTGGCTACCAATGTGGCGTTTATTGTTTGTACGGCTCCGTTGCTCACCACTATTTTTTCACTGATGATTTATAAGAAAGAAAAGGCTACCCGCACTTTAATAGGCGGTTCACTGATGGCATTGGTAGGGGTGGCAATGGTGGTTTATAATGGGAGTTTTGTTTTGAAAATATCTCCGTTGGGTGATTGTCTTACTTTGGTTGCTGCTCTTTCATGGGCGTTCTATAGTCTGATAATGAAGAAGATGACGGGTAGGTATAATACTATTTTTATTACTCGCAAGATCTTTTTCTATGGCATATTGACTACGCTTCCCGTCTTTATGTTTCAACCTTGGAAGGCTGACCTGTCTTTGCTCATTCAGCCTTCCGTTCTGTTGAATTTATTGTTTCTGGGTGTGGTTGCTTCCCTGATTTGTTTTGCAGTTTGGAATGTCGTACTGAAAAATCTGGGAACGGTACGCGCTTCCAACTATATTTATCTCAATCCACTGTTCACTTTGGTAGGATCGGCTATCCTGTTGGATGAACATCTGACAGTTATTGCACTGATCGGGGCTGCTTGTATTATGGGGGGAGTATATATGGCTGGGAAAAGGTGATGTATTGATAATCAAAAAACAAGTAATATGAAAGCTCGTTCAGTAATCCATATATCAATCATCGGTCTTTTATTCATTGTTCTGATACAATTGGGTGGAATGATTTATGCCTATAAAGCCCAGATGAAAGTAGCGGAACAGTCGCTTAACAAATACTTCTGGATGGCGTTTACTGAGACAGTGGACGATATGGTGAATAATTTACCTTATCCTGACGGAACAGTTGTGAGTGTTATTTATTTCCCACATCGGTTAGGTTTGAATCAGAATGAATTTAGTCAGGTTGGTGCCCAACAAACGGCACAAACTTTACGAAAAGTATATAAACAGAAAAAGTTTCCTTTAGCTAAACTGGACAGCGTATTGCAGGGTAAACTGGAACATGCTTATATTAAAGGAAATGTAACGGTGGAACGGTTTAATACAGATACGGGAGAAATATTGGAAAGTACTCATTCTGATATACACGCAAACAGCACTGCCATAACTTCTGAGAAGGCTTTTATATACAAAGAAAAGGGAGAAGCTGTACGAGCCATTGTAGTTTTTCCTTTTGGGGATGTGATGCAGAATGTATTGCTTCTATTTGTCGTTACTTTTTTACTGCTGGGTGTAGTTGTCTATGCACTGGTCCTGCAAATGAAATCTCTTATCGGGCAGCAACATAATTTGCGGAAACAGCAACAGGACTTTTATACATTGGCTGAACAAATGCGCATACCGGTTTCTGAAATTGTATCGGAAATGCCGCATGAGACCTGGGAAGTGATAGAGAAAAAGAGTACTGTTTTACTGGGTATGACGGAAAAAACGCTCTCGAATGCAAAGGCGGAAGCATTGCTTGAACCTACTCGCAGAAAGATTCCATTAAAAGCTTTTTCTGTCACTAGTATTGCCGGCTTGCTTTTATTATTATCAGTATGGGCGGTTTATGTATATCATATCAGTTACCGGCAAATGGAACTTCGCGCTCAAGAGCATTTTGAAAAAATGTTTTATGAAGAAACCTATTATAACCGGTATATTTCGTTTCTTACTGCTAATAAAGGTGTGGGAGAAGCGGTTAAGGTTACAGGTATCACTCCTTATGTTGATAGGGTAGTTAAGAATTTTCGAAAACTTTATCTTGATAAGGGATATCATATCTGGCGAAATAATGTTGTTGTGTATCATGTGGATTCAAAATTTGACGAGAGCTATCAGTTGCATGCTGCCTATATCATGCAAGACAGCATTAATAATAATGCTCGGACACCAATAACTTTTTCTTTGCAATTTGCCGATAGTGTTTTTGGTGGAGAACTTCGCAAAGCTGGCGTATCAGATGAAATTGATATCCATCAGATGAAATATCCTTCGCAAGAAGTGATAGGCTCTGTAGTAAATCCCCATGTGGGTATCATGGATATGACGACAAAGCTTATACCATTGAATAAAGACAGTACCGAGTGTGTACGTGGTATCGTGCGCTCACCTCAGAAATCTATAATTGCTTCTATTTGGTATATGCTTTTGCCGCTTGGCATTACTTTTTTGTTTATGTGTGCTTGTGTTTATTTCCAGATACGCATTTGGTATGTGCAACGTAAGTTGAAGCAATTTCAGAAAGACTTTACTTACTCCATGATACACGACATGAAATCTCCTCTGAGTTCTATAATGATGGGAGCTCATATTCTGGTGAGCGGTAAGCTGACAGATAAACCGGAAAAGATGGAAAAGTACAAGCAGGTAATAATTGATGAGTGTGAACATTTGCTGGCACTCTCCGGCCGGGTATTGATGCTGACCCAGATAGAACGGGGTGAATTGGAACTTCATAAAGAAGTTATCCCTTTGGCTCCTTTGTTGAAAGATATCACGGAAAAGTATCTGCTGAAAGCAACTAAGGAAGTTCACTTCATAATAAGGTGTGAAGAGACATGCTCAGTGTATGCGGATATCTTCTGTTTGCGTGAAATATTTGGCAATCTGATTGATAATGCGATTAAATATTCAAAGGATGAAGTGGAAATTATTCTTTCCTGTGAAGAGGTGGCCGGTTCTACATTAATCAAAGTGCGTGATAACGGTATCGGAATTCCGTTGAAAGAGCAATGGAAGATATTTAATAAGTTTGAGAGACTGTCCGCCAATAATCGTAAATCAGGTATTTCGGGCTTTGGCTTAGGACTGAGTTATGTGCTTCAGGTGATGAAAGCGCATGATGGTATGATTAGTGTAGAAAGCGTAGAGGGAAGCTACAGTGAATTCACCATGCGCTTCCCTCTGAACTGAAGTAATCCGTCACTTATTTCTCTGCAAACAGAATGATTTCTTCCGGTTGTGTGGAGTGTTCTACCATTAGATTCCAGCTACTTTCTTTTTTGTTCCATTCGTAGCTTTGGTAATTTACGCCCATTCCGTTGATTTGGTAAACGGCTTTGGTCTTTACATCGGTGTAGGCATTGTCCTTGCTGTTCCATGCTGCGTATTCCACGTTTACTTCTCCACCGTCGTATGAGAAGTTCAGGCAATACTGTTTCTCGAAGCGTTGGTTGCCTTTACTCCATTTCGATACCTCTTTGCTGGATACACGTCCTTCGGCATCATACGCATAGTTATATTGCAGATGATTCTGAAGATATTTATCCTCTTTCACTTTGTATACGTTTTTGGTTTCTACACGATCTCCGTCCATGCGGGTGTTGTAGGCAAAACCTTCCAGACTGTTGTTATTTACTGCGTTTACGATTGAAGTTACTGCAAATACTACTGATAATACTAAAGTTTTCATAATGGTGTTATTTTTTTAATTATACATTCTGTTTTCTTTGTCCTTTCGACATTGCAAAGGTAAGCTGGTGGCAGCGGAATGAATGTTATCTCAATGTTATCATTAGGTTAACGTAGAAAAACGTTATATTTGTCCCCAAAACAATAGCAAGATGAAGCTTCGCTCACTCTATATCCTCTCTATTATAGGATTGTTTCTCGTTGTGGTAATACAATTGGGAGGCATGATATATGCTTATGACAGCTATAAAAATGAGGCGAAGCGTACACTGAACGAATGTTTCCGGCAAGCTTTTATAGAAACGGTAGATAACCGGGTGAATAACCTGCCTTTTCCTGATTATACCGTACCATTCTATTCGTACATCCGCAGGGATGAAAAGATGCCTTACGATGAAATGGTATTTTTGGGATATCAGCAAGTAGCCTCTTTCCTGGAAGATGTTTATCATGTGGAGATACCGCTGGATGAGATGGAGAAGGTCTTGGAAAAGAAGCTGAAATGGAAGAATATCGATAGGACCGTATGGATTGATTCGGTAGAAGATCACAGTAAATATTCGGCTTACAGGCGTTTCAAAACGGTTATCTCGGAGCAGGCATGGCTGAATGAAAGTAAGGGTAAAGCGATAGAAGCTACCATTATTTCTCCTTTCCTTCCACTTGTGAAGGATGTGTTTTTCTTGTTCCTTCCTACTCTGTTATTGACTGCTTTCCTTATTTACAGTTGGGCACAGCAGATGAAGTATATCATCAGCCAGCGCCGGGGGATTGAGGAACAGCGCTCTGCTTTCTATGCTTTGGCGGAGAAAATGAGGTTGCCGATAGGTAAGGTGCGCAGGCAGATTCCCGAACAACAGTGGGAGGCCATAGAAACATCGAGCAGGCAGATTCTGGATATGACGGAGCAAACACTTTCCATGGCTAAAGAAGAGGAGTGGAAACGTCAGGCCCGTAAGCAACATTCGTTTAAGGTATTCTTTATAGTCAGCCTGTTGGCAAGTTGTTTGTTGATGGTAGCCTGGTTTGCTTATTTGTACCGCACAGCTGCCCGTGAGACTGCTTATCAGGTGAATGATTGCTTTGAAGCGGCTTTCTATGATGAGGTGGTGGAACGTTATCCGTTGTTCCTTTCACAGACTAAAGGAGGAAAAAAGTCCGTAGAACAGAAATTGCCAGAGGAAGCTCCTTTTGCCAAGGAACAACAGAAATTTTTACAAGGAAAGGAGGCTGAGTATAGCATAAACCGTCTGTTTGTGGTACATACCTATAATACGATTGATCAGAATTATCGTCTTCGTGCAGCCTTGATTATGCAACGTGAGATCAATGAAAGTAGCATAGAAATGCCCTTATCTTCTCTATATCTGGATTCAGCTTTTGCGGAACGCTTAAGCCGGTTGGGCATAAAGTCACGTAGTGGTATTCGTCAGTTTCTCCATTCTTCGGATAGTACGGTTACAGAGGTTGGATACGCTTCCAGGAAGTATGGTGATTATACTTCTCAGTTTATTCCTTTGAAAGAAGATAGTACGCTTTGCGTGCAGGGAGTTGTGAAGAACCCTTATCGTCATGTGGCGACTTCTATCTGGTATCTTTTGCTTCCCCTGTGGATTACATTCCTGGTAATGCTCGATTGTATCTTCGGCCAGGTGAAGGTGCTTCGGATGCAACATCGTCTGGAGCAGTTCCAGAAAGACTTTACTTACGCCATGATTCATGATATGAAGTCTCCGTTGAACTCCATATTGATGGCGGCACATGTGCTGGCAGGGGGAAAACTGGCGGGTAAACCTGAAAAAGAAGAGAAATACCGCCTGGTGATGACGGAAGAGAGCGAGCATCTGCTGGCTTTATCGAACAGGGTATTAATGCTTACACAATTGGATGAAGGGCATTTGGAGTTGCATAAGGAAGATGTTTCCCTGCGTCCGTTGATTGATGATCTGGTTGCGAAGATTTCTCTGAAAGCCGGTAAGAGGGTGGAATTCAATACGGTTTATCATCGTTGTGAGACGGTCTATGCGGATGCTTTCTGCCTGCGTGAAGTGCTGGGAAACTTATTGGACAATGCGATCAAGTATTCTCGTGAAGAGGTGAAAATAGACATTATCTGTGAGTCGGAAAGGGGAGTTTGCAAAATTAAGGTATGCGATAACGGGTTGGGTATCTCCTTGAAAGACCAGTCGCGTATCTTCAATCGCTTTGAACGCTCTGCGGCGGCAGCACGCAGCAGTAAAGGGGGGGCCACAGGCTTTGGCTTAGGTTTGAACTATGTGCAGCAAGTGATGCTGGCACATGAGGGCAGGGTAGAGGTGGAGAGTGAAGAAGGCCGTTTCAGTGAGTTTACTCTTTATTTTCCGGTACGATCCTGACTTTACCATATATGGAATCGCAACTCCTGTGAACAGTCGTTGATAAATGCATCTTTGCCGAATGAACGCAGTTTCCAGAGGATGCAGAGGTCGTCTATGCTACCGATAAGTAAGAATGTTCCGAATAATGTGAAATAATAATTTCCTGTTGCCATGCCATACAAAAGCGGAAGGATGCCTAACAACAGAATAGGTAAGAAGCAGGTTGTGCGATATTGCCACATTCTGATGGGTTCGTTGCAGTGGCAGAAACGTATGCCTCCCTTATGCTTTACGAAAGAGATGGACCGGAAACCTTTGGGCGAAAAGATTCCGAAGAATAGCGCATGAAGCAATAGATTTACTCCAAAGCCTGCCAGGGCACACGACCAGAATATCAGCAATGATACATGAGCCATATCTTCTCCATGTATCCACCGGAATAAGAGCAGTATGGGTACTGTAAAAAGGATTGCAGCCAGTATTCCATACTTGTTGATCTTATTTCCCGAAACCATGATTTCGGTTCCTTTCTTGCTTTGTACAATTGAGATATCCGCTTTCATCATTCGTTCTTTTTATTAATTGAAGAATATATTTGCAATGGCGTGTTTGAGTCCAGTGTACGCAGGATTGACTGTGGCCATTAATACGTAAGCTGCCAAAACGATTGCAATACCTTTTGCAAATTCGATTCCTATTTTCTGAAATTTCTTCATGACTTGTTTATTATTTAAGTGATACATTGGGGTTATTTCGATGTTGCAAAGGTAAGGTGGTAGGGAAAGAAGGAATGTTATCGCAATGTTATCTTTAGGTTAACGATATGATATACCGGGCAACATTCAGTCGTATACTGAATAGGGTTCAGTATACGACTGAATGGCATTCACTATACGACTGAATTAGAATTAAAACATTTATCCTTTTTTTGCCTGTTATTCTATTTACTTTCCCCTTATAATTGAAAATATCCCCTTGTATCTTCTCTGCTTAATGATAATAATCACTTGAAAAACACAGATTTATAATAAAAATGAGACTCTTTATTTGTCCCCCCTGTTTCTTTCCTGTTTTATGTCTATCTTCTTATTTTTGTTCCGTTCTCGTAAGTAGATACGATACAACTATTATTAATCTATATCAGAAAGTAAAATTATGGAAAAGCAGGGAATACTTCTTTATATCGGAATAGCCCTTATCATCTTATTGGTACTTTGGTATATCTGGACTGCCAATAATCTGATTGCAAAGCGGAATCGGGTAAAGCAATGCCGTAGCGGCATTTGCGTGGCATTGAAGCAGCGGAACGATATGATACCGAATTTGGTAGCTGCCGTAAAGTCCTATATGGGACATGAAAATGAGACGCTAACCCGTATCGCAGAACTTCGTTCACGAACTTTTCAGCCTTCACAAGAGAGTGAACAGATAAAAACCGGTAATGAGCTTTCTTCTTTAATCTCCAAACTTCAATTATCCGTAGAAGATTACCCGGAACTGAAGGCAAGCGAACAGTTCACCCGACTGCAAAGGAGCATTGAAGATATGGAATTGCAACTGCAAGCCATACGCCGCACCTATAATGCTGCGGTCACCGACTATAATAACTCCATTGAGATGTTTCCCTCTTCCATCGTGGCCGGCCGGCAGAATCATCATCAGGAAGAACTGATTGATATTCCCGAACAGGAACAGCGCAATGTGGATGTCAGTGCACTTTTAAAGTAGATGTAATATGGAATCAATTGACTTCAGAAGCCTTTCCGAAAGGCTTCGTACTGAACTTTCCCATGTATATTTCTGGCAAAAGATCGTTCGTATTCTGAGCATCATAGTCTATCTCTTTGTCTTTTGCTGGATGATGTTCGTCCTGTTTGGGGGCTATCTTGTTGGATACATCGGTTTAGAGAACTACAGTGTGGTTACGCAATACATTTTCCCGGTTTTTATGGGATTTATTGTGCTGAACTTTGCATTCAGCCGCTCTCTTATGAAATTCCAAGGGCAGGAAAATGATATCATGCGCAGCATTATGTCTGCTATGTTTCCATCGGTTCTTTTCTCCTTCTCTTCGCAACTGGACCAGCGTATATTATCCGGTAGCAAGCTCTTTAATTCTTCTTTTTCCGATCCGGCATTGGCGGCTACCACCTATGCTTATCTGGAAGTGCCGCGAGGGGATCGTACCCTTTATATAGCCGATATAGGGGTTTCCTATGGGCTGATGAATAAGTTGGAGCTCAACTCTGTAGCGGGCTATATCGTGATGCTTTACCGCTATGTGCTCCGTCCGCTGTTTGCCTCCAGGTATGAAAGCAGTGCGCATAACTTCCGCGGCATGTTTGGCTGGTGTCGTCTGGAACGTAGTTTTAAAGGTAGCACGATTATCCTGCCCGACCATCTGGAACAAAAGGTCGGCTATCTGGCAAAGAATATCCAGGGCTTGAAGAAACGCTATAATGCCCGTTTCGTTCATCTGGAAGACCCGGATTTCGAGAAGTATTTCGTGGTTTATGCCGATGACGAAATAACCGCCCGTATGATACTTACACCGGCAATCATGCGTCAGATTACCCGTCTGCGCGAAACATTCGGGCACGATATGATGCTCTCTTTCAGCAAAGATACTTTTTACTATGCGGGAGTGATGCCTGACGGTTTCCTCTGTCTTCGCAAACAGGCACTGGACAATGAACATCTGCTTGAAGAGATATACAATGACATAAACCTTGCCTGTCAGGTGACAGATGAACTAAGGCTAAACTAATTACATAATTAATTACCCTCTGAATATTCTAAACACGAAGACTGACTTTAAGTGATAATTGCAAACGCGGCTGTCTGAAAGATTATCTTTCGGCAACCGCGTTTTTCATTGGAAACTGTAAGAGAGAATTCTTGTTAGAGTAATTATCTGTTTGCCAGCAAAGCGCTGTTCCAATTTGTTGCATTGTGCTCTGTTACCAGATTCCAGGAGTTATCTTTCTCATTCCAGTTGTAAGCCATGTAGTTCATGCCGTTCTCGTTCATCTGGTAAACGGCTTTGGCTTTTACATTTGTGTAGTCACCGGCTTTGCTGTTCCATGCTACATATTCCACGTTTACTTCGTTGTCGGTGTAGCTGAAGTTGAGGCAATACAGCTTTTCAAATCGGCTGTTGTCCTGGTTCCATTTCAGGATTTCCTTTGCGGATACACGTCCTTTTTCATCATGTGTATAGTTGTATTGCAGGTGGCGTTCCAAGTACTTGCCTTCTTTTACTTTATAGACTGTCTGGGTTTCTACACCGTTTTCCTGTTTCTCACTGTTGTAAGCGAAGTCTTTTACGTTGTTACCACTTACTGCGTTTACTACTGATGTCAATGCGAATACTACTGATAATACTAGAGCTTTCATAATGATTTTATTTTTTAAGTTATACATTTCGTTACTTTTGATGTTGCAAAGATAGGGCAGGGGCATGAGGATGAATGTTATCGTAATGTTATCATTAGGTTAACGAGATAATTTGTTACCTTTGCAGCTAAAATACAAACAATATGAAAGCTAGTTCCGTTATTCGCCTTTCCATTGCAGGTCTTCTGGTTATTGTTCTTATTCAATTGGGTGGAATGTATTATGCCTATAAAGCCCAGATGAAAGAGGCGGAACAGACACTCAATGAGTGTTTCTCGCTGGCCTTTTCGGATATGACGAATATAATGCAAGATCGCTTGCCGTATCCTGATGGAACCGTTGTATCAATTTTCTTTGTTAATGGCTTGAATAAAGATATCAATGCTCAAGCAAACCGACTGACTCAGCAATTAATTCAGACTATGCAGAAAGCTTATGGCATGGAATTTTGTTTGGCCGAGTTGGATAGTGTATTACATAAAAAACTCTCACGTGTTTATATTAAAGGTGAAGTAGCCATTGAACGTTTTAATGTCGATACGGGGGAAATACTTGAAACTACGAATACGGGCATAGGAAATAGTGGTTTTACTACAGTCTGTTCTGAAAAAGTATTTGTATATAAGGGAAAAGGGGAAGCTGTCCGCGCCATTGTTCGCTTCCCTTTCGGAGAAATGATGCGTAATGTATTGATATTATCCGTCATTACTCTTCTTTTATTAGGAATAGTAGTTTATGTGCTGGTGTTGCAGATGAGATCATTAATCCATCAGCAACATAACTTGCAGGAGCAGAAGCGGGATTTTTATGTCTTGACAGAACAAATGCGTCTGCCGGTCGACGAAATGTCATCAAAGGTTTCCGGGCAATTGTGGAATGAAATAGAAAATGACGGCACTATGTTGCTGACAATGATAGAGAAGATGCTTTCGAAAGTGAAAGCAGAGGCATCGCTGCAGCATATCGGTAGGGTTATTTCATTGAAAACATTTTCTATTGTCACTCTGGTGGGAATATTCCTTTTATTGTCTATCTGGTCAGTATATTTGTACCGCATCGGTTATAGAAAACTGGAACTTCAGGTGCAGGATAGTTTTGAAGAGGCTTTTTTTCGTGAAACAACTTACCATCGCTTTGCCTCACTTTTGCTTGACCAGAAATATCCGATGCCTAATAAGATTACAGGTATGTCGCCCTATGCCCGCAAATTGGTGAAAGCTATCCGTGAGCAGGATATACAAAAGAAGTATAACGTCAGACCATCTCCTTTCTATATCACTCGTATGAATTATGATGATTATGAAGATGCGAGTACCCGGCTATCTATGGCTTATCTTATGCAGGACACTATCAATGCAAAGGCATCCACACCCATTTCTTTCTCGATGGAATATGCCGATAGCGTTTTCTCGGGTGTGCTTCGTGAAAAGGGACTTCCGGATAAAAGCAGCATAGTCCGGATGAAGTATCCGTTGGGTGTCGAGACGATTTATGCGGATAGTCTATATGCGGCGAATCTGGATATGATAACCCAAATGATTCCACTGGATAAGGATAGCACGTATTGTGTACAGGGTATTCTACATACTCCCCAACGGTATATTATTGCTTCCAATTGGTATATGCTTCTTCCGTTGGGCATTATCTTTTTGTTTATGGGTGCTTGTGTTTATTTCCAAATGCGGATCTCTCGCACACAACGCCGCCTTAAACAATTTCAGAAGGACTTCACTTACTCTATGATACATGATATGAAGTATCCGTTGAGTTCCATTATAATGGGAAGTCAAATTCTGGCAAGCGGTAAGTTGGCAGAGAAACCGGAGAAGGAAGATAAGTATAAGCTGGCGATCACTGATGAATGTGAGCATTTATCAGTGCTTCTGAACAGGGTATTGATGTTGACGCAGTTGGATGAAGGTCATTTGGAGTTGCATAAGGAAGAAGTTCCTTTGCGTCCGCTGATGGATGATTTATTGGCTAAGATATCTTTGAAAACCAGTAAGAAAATAGAGTTTAATACCCTCTATCATCGTTGTGAGACTGTTTATGCAGATGCTTTCTGCTTGCGTGAAGTGCTGAGTAATCTTCTGGATAATGCAATAAAATACTCCCGTGACGAGGTGAAGATCGATATCATCTGTGAGTCGGAGAAAGGTTTCAGCAAGATTAAAATCTGTGATAATGGCTTGGGTATTCCTGTGAAAGACCTTTCACGTATCTTCAACCGTTTTGAACGTTCGGTCGCTGCTGCCCGCAGCAGTAAAGGAGGAGCTACGGGCTTCGGTCTGGGGCTGAACTATGTGCAGCAAGTGATGTTAGCACATGAGGGCCGGGTGGAAGTAGAGAGCGAAGAAGGGCGTTTCAGTGAGTTTACGCTTTATTTTCCGGTTAGAGAGTAAAACGGTTATCTTGTCCTACAGTTAGGTTCCAGGCGTTTTCCTTTTTATCCCAATTGTAGGCAGTGTAGTTTATACCCTGTTCGTTCATCTGGTAAACAGCTTTTGCTTTTACGTCTGTGTAGTCACCGATTTTATTGTTCCATGCTACATATTCCACGTTTACTTCGTTGTCGGTGTAGCTGAAGTTGAG